>TARA_R110001592_G_scaffold298362_1_pt1 | contig 136973 bp, 135 predicted proteins | sample TARA_R110001592 | Tara Oceans TARA_R110001592 (sample SAMEA4398387) | marine metagenome | biome: Polar Biome; feature: [SRF] surface water layer (ENVO:00010504); material: water (ENVO:00002006), including particulate matter (ENVO:01000060) such as... | depth 5 m
GCGGTATTAATGCATAACGGTGGTTTCGGTATAACTCCGGAAATCTGCTTTGATCCCGAAAATTTTTCTCTATAAAAAACAAACACGTACTGCCAAAGCTCCCAGCCCTATCTGTATTCGCTTGACTTCCGCATTTCATGATTCTATTACTACTGTACAAATAACCAGTAATGGAGTCAGCATGGACAGCATCTCTCCCAAACCTCGCCTGCGTGATCAATTCCGCGCAGTCATTCGTGTTAATCATTACAGCATTCGCACTGAAAAAACCTATTGGTACTGGATTCGCTTTTATATCCGCTTTCATAAGATGCGTCACCCGCTAGAGCTTGGACCATCTGATGTTAATGCTTTTCTAAGCTGGTTGGCGACTGACCGGCAAGTGGCGGCCACGACTCAGAATCTAGCTCTGAATGCCATCGTGTTCCTCTATGCCCGCGTGTTGGAGCAACCACTAGGTGATATTGGCGAAACGATCAGAGTCAAGCGACCCCCGCGCCTGCCTGTAGTACTCACCTATACCGAGGCTATGAGTATCATCGATAGATTGATGCAGCCTTATCAATTGATGGCATCTCTGATGTACGGATCAGGTTTACGCGTAGTTGAGGCAGCGCGGTTGCGCATCAAGGATATAGATTTTGATCATCAAATCATTACCGTTCGAGATGGCAAGGGTGGAAAAGATCGCACGACTTTGTTACCCGCTTCGCTGATTGAACCAATCCAAGCACGCAAGAAACGTATTTTTACCGCCTGGAAAAGTCAGGAAGGGCTTTTCACTGCGCCCGTTTCTTTACCCTTCGCGCTGCGCCGCAAATATCCGGCGGCCCCACGCTCACTGGAGTGGCAATGGTTGTTTCCTTCAAACAGCGTCTGTCTGGATGAAGACGGCAACAGCGTGCGTCATCACCTCCATGTCAGCAGCATTCAGAAAGCGGTCAAGGTTGCCGTCGACGTTGCGGGCATTGGTAAGCCAGCCAGCTGCCATACCTTTCGCCATACGTTTGCCACTGAACTGTTGCGCAGGGGCAGCGATATTCGCACCGTGCAGACGTTACTGGGTCATGCGGATGTGCGCACTACACAGATTTATACGCATGTACTGGGTCAAGGCTTTGCCGGTGTGCAGAGCCCCCTGGGTTGAGCTTTATTCAGGCACGCTACCGCCCTACCCTATTCACAGGCAAGTGAAGAGTGCGTTAACGGTATGTTGCAAGGAGTGCAGGCTGTCCGTGCCTGAGGGCGGGATGTTTCTGGCATTCCTTTGCTTGTTTCGAGAGTAATCCACAGCAGCGTGGATTGTCCAAGGACATTTTCAGGCGGGGTGACGGAGCCACACAGCATAACCCCGGCAGTTGCCGGGGTTATGCTGTGCTCGATCGGCTGCGGCTTAGCCGACCCAGACCCGCGCGTTGCGGAACATGCGCATCCAGGCGCCGTCCTCGCTCCACTCACTGGGGTACCAGGAGTTTTGCGAGGCGCGGAAGACCCGTTCCGGGTGCGGCATCATGATGGTGACCCGGCCGTCGCGGGTGGTGAGGCCGGTAATACCGCGAGCGGAACCGTTGGGGTTGGCCGGGTAACGCTCGGTCATGCGTCCGCGATTATCGATATACCGCATGGTAACGCTGTTACTCGCCTCGCAGGCGTCCACGGCAGCGGTATCAGCGAACTCGGCATGGCCTTCGCCGTGGGCAATCGCGATGGGCAATCGGGAGCCAACCATGCCGTTGAAGAAAATCGACGACGATGGTTGAATCTCCACCATGGCTACACGTGCCTCGAACTGCTCCGAGCTGTTGCGCACGAAATGCGGCCAGTGCTCGCTGCCGGGGATGAGCTCGCGCAAGTTGGAGAGCATCTGGCAGCCGTTGCAGACGCCGAGGGCGAATGTATCAGGCCGCGCAAAAAAGGCGCTGAAGTCTTCGCGTGCCTGGGCATTGAAGAGAATCGACTTGGCCCAGCCTTCACCCGCACCTAACACGTCGCCATAGGAGAAGCCGCCACAGGCCACCAGACCACGGAACTCTTCCAGATGTACCCTGCCACTGAGAATATCGCTCATGTGGACGTCGACGGCAGTGAAACCAGCGCGGGTGAATGCGGCGGCCATTTCGACCTGACCGTTGACGCCCTGCTCACGCAGTATGGCAATACGCGGGCGGACGCTGCCGCCAATATAGGGGGCGGCAACATCCTCGTTGATGTCGAAGCTGAGCAATGCCTGCAGGCCGGGGTTGGCGTCATCGGCCAAGAGCTCAAATTCCTGGTCCGCACAATCGGGGTTGTCGCGCAGGCGCTGGATGTGCCAGCTGGTTTCGCTCCAGGCACGCTGCCAGCTTGCCCGTGAACCGGTGAGCACATCGTCGTCGGCAAAGTTGAAGCTGAAGTTCTGGGCGATTTGCGGCTGACCGATTACGGCGCTGCAATCACCGAGGCCAGCGGCTGAGAGCTGGCTGAGCACGGCTTCAGTATCACTCTGGCGTACCTGAATCACAGCGCCCAGCTCTTCGTTGAACAGCACGGCGGGCAGCTCGTTGGCGGCGTCGGCCAATACATCGAGTTGAATCTGCAGGCCGCAATGCCCGGCAAAGGCCATCTCGGCCAGCGTGGTCAGCAAGCCGCCGTCGGAGCGATCGTGATACGCCAGCAGCAGTTCATCCTGATTGAGGCCCTGAATAACCGCAAAGAAGGCTTTGAGGTCTTCGGCATCATCCAGATCCGGCGCTGCCTGACCGATGCTGTTATATACCTGCGCCAGCGCGGAACCGCCAAGACGATTCTGGCCACGACCCAGATCAATCAGGATCAGGTCGGTATCACCCTGGTCAAGATGCAGTTGCGGAGTCAGGGTGGCGCGCACGTCCTGCACGGGGGCAAAGCCGGTGATCACCAGAGACAGAGGCGACGTCACGCTGCGTTCTTCGCCTGAGTTCTCCCAGCGGGTTTTCATCGACATCGAGTCTTTGCCCACCGGGATAGTAATACCCAGTGCCGGGCACAGCTCCATACCGACTGCATGGACTGTGTCATATAGACGGGCATCTTCACCCGGGTGGCCGGCAGCCGCCATCCAGTTCGCCGAGAGGCGAATGTCCGACAGGCGATCAATACGCGCGGCCATCAAATTGGTGATGGCTTCAGCCACGGCCATGCGTCCCGAAGCAGGAGCATCCAACAATGCCAACGGGGTACGCTCGCCCATGGCCATGGCTTCACCGGTGTGCACATCAAAACTGGTGGCGGTTACGGCGCAGTCGGCGACCGGTACCTGCCAGGGACCGACCATCTGATCGCGGGCGACCAGGCCAGTGATACTGCGATCACCAATGGTAATCAGAAAGCTCTTGCTGGCCACCGACGGTAGACGCAGGACACGGTTAACGGCCTCTTCAAGCGGGAGAACGCTGGCGTCGAACGAGTCGCTAGGGGCGTCCTCACGCTCGACGCTGCGGTGCATGCGGGGCGGTTTGCCCAGCAGTACCGAGAGGGGCATATCGACTGGTTGATTATCGAAATGGCTGTCGCTCAGGGTGAGCAGTTGTTCCTCAGTTGCTTCACCCACTACCGCGAAGGGGCAACGTTCACGCTCGCAGATGATCTGGAAGCGATCGTAATCGCTGTTATCCACGGCCATCACGTAGCGTTCCTGGGATTCGTTCGACCAGATTGCCAGCGGGCTCATACCGGGTTCGTCGTTGGGTATGTTGCGCAGCTCAAAACGCGCACCGCGACCACCGTCATTCACCAGTTCGGGGAAGGCGTTGGACAGCCCACCGGCACCCACGTCGTGAATAAAGCGGATCGGATTCTTATCGCCAAGCTGCCAGCAGCGGTCAATTACTTCCTGGCAGCGGCGTTCCATTTCCGGGTTCTCGCGCTGTACCGAGGCAAAATCAAGATCCTCGGCGCTGCTGCCGGTGTCCATGGACGAAGCAGCACTGCCACCCAGGCCAATCAGCATCGCTGGGCCGCCGAGCACGATCAGCTTGGCGCCAACCGGTATCTCGGCTTTCTCGACGTGACCGGCGCGAATATTGCCCAGACCGCCGGCGATCATGATCGGCTTGTGGTAACCGCGGATTTCAGGGCCGCGGGGCGAACTGACAGTCTGTTCGTATGTACGGAAGTAGCCCGTCAGGTTGGGGCGGCCAAACTCGTTATTAAACGCAGCCGCGCCCAGCGGACCTTCAATCATGATTTGCAGCGGGGTGACAATGCGGTCGGGCTTGCCGTTGTCTTCTTCCCAGGGCTGAACATAGCCGGGGATGCGCAGGTTGGAGACGGTGAATCCGGCAAGACCAGCTTTGGGCTTGCCGCCGCGACCGGTGGCGCCTTCGTCACGGATTTCGCCGCCCGATCCGGTTGCTGCGCCGGGGAAAGGGGCAATGGCCGTGGGATGATTATGCGTTTCAACCTTCATGAGGATGTGCACAGGCTCTTCATGAGCCCGGTACTCGCCAGTGCCGGCAACCGGAAAGAAACGTCCGGCGACGAAGCCTTCGATCACCGAGGCGTTATCCTTGTAGGCAGATAACACGCCTTCGCTGTTCAACTGGTAGGTGTTCTTGATCATGCCGAACAGGCTCTTGTCCTGCGCCTGGCCGTCGATGTCCCAGGTGGCATTGAAGATTTTGTGGCGACAATGCTCGGAGTTGGCCTGGGCGAACATCATCAGCTCGACGTCACTCGGATTACGTCCGAGCTCTTTGAAACTGGTGACCAGATAATCGATCTCGTCGTCGGCCAGTGCCAGGCCGAGAGTGAGGTTAGCTTTTACCAAGGCGTCGCGGCCGCCCGCGAGGATGTCCACCCGTTCAAATGGCAGGGGCTCGGCGTGGCGAAACAGATCTGCCGCGGCGTCGATATCAGCCAAAACGCGTTCGGTCATCCGGTCGTGCAACAGAGCTGACACCTGCTGGTGATCAGTCTCGCTGAGCTCACCACTGACGTGATAGGCAATGCCGCGCTCCAGCCGAACCACAGCCTGCAAGCCGCAGTTATGGGCAATGTCGGTCGCCTTGCTGGACCACGGGGAAATAGTGCCAAACCGCGGCACAACCAGAAACTGACTGCCCTGAGGCTCTTCTACCGGAACCGAGGGACCATACCGGAGCAGGCGCTCGATCACTTCCAGCTGTGCTTCATCAAGCGCTTCTTGCAGCTCGGCGAAGTGCATGAACTCGGCGTAGACGGCGCTCACGCCGGGAACTCGCTCCTGCAGTCGGGCGAGGAGTTTGTCACGGCGAAATGGAGAAAGGGCTGGGGCGCCACGCAGTGTATGCATGCTGGTTACGGCCTCGGAGAAATGAAAAAAGGAAGGCGCATAGGATACCCCAAGCTGGCCGTCGGGGCCATGTTGGGCTGATGACACATAGTCGAACAGCAAGCAGCTATTTACGCTCCATGCTTTTGCATATACTGGGGTCATGCCAGCAAAATTGATTCGATTCGCACTGCTGCCGCTATCGGCCAGCGTCCTTGTTGCGGCGCTGTTGTCGGGTTGCGAGCAGCCCACCTCCCGCCTGGAGCAAATGCGCGACCAGGGTACGGTTCGCATGGTCACCCGCAACACCCCCACCACCTTCTATCAGGATCGCCACGGCAACACCGGACTTGAGTTCGAGCTAAGCAAGCGCTTTGCCGACAGCCTGAATCTGGAACTGGATGTGCAGACGATCGATACACTCGACGATTTTTATCAACAGATGGCATCAGCGACCGGGCCAGATCTGGGCGCAGCGGGTATCACTATCAATCCCCAACGCGCTGACCAGGTACGCTTCTCAACACCCTACATGGATGTGATCTCCCAGGTGGTCTATCGCCGTGGCGATCCACAGCCACGCACGATAGAAGACTTGTACGGCAAGCGCATCATGGTACTCAAGGACAGTACGCTGGCAGACCAGCTGCGTGAATTGCAGATCGATCATCCGCAGTTAGTATTCGAAGAGTCGGATCGTGTCGAAGTAGTTGATCTCTTGCGACTGGTCAACGACGACGAAATTGACCACGCCGTGGTGTATTCCAACGAGCTGGTAGTCAATCAGGCTTTTTATCCTGCGGTGCGGGTTGGTTTTGATCTTTCGGAACCGCAACCCATGGTCTGGGCCCTGCCTCCAGGCGAAGACGACAGTCTGCAGCAGGCTGTCGATGTGTTTTTTGCCAGCATCCGCGCCGACGGCACACTGGATCAGTTGGTCGAACGTTTCTACGGCCATGCTGACGTACTGGATTATGTCGGCGCCCGCGGCTTCGCCCGGCACATGCAACAGCGCCTACCGCAATACGAATCGCTGTTTCGCCAGGCCGGCGATCAATACGGGCTCGACTGGCGCCTGCTGGCAGCCATGGGTTATCAGGAATCCCTCTGGGACGCGGATGCTGTTTCGTTTACCGGTGTGCGTGGGATCATGATGCTGACCCTACCCACGGCGAAGTTTGTACGCGTGACCAATCGCGTTGATCCCAAGCAAAGTATTTTTGGCGGGGCGCGCTATCTCATCTGGGTGCGCGATCAGCTGTCTACTGATATACCCGAACCGGATCGCACCTGGTTCGCGATGGCCGCTTACAACATTGGTATTGGTCACCTGGACGATGCACGCAATCTGACCCGCAGCAACGGCCGCGACCCGAATCGCTGGATCGACGTCAAGGATCACCTGCCGCTGTTGTCGAAAAAGGAATGGTATAGCAAGACTCGCTACGGCTACGCTCGCGGCGCCGAGCCGGTGCACTACGTGCAGAACATCCGTCGCTACCATGAAATTCTGCAGTGGGTGACTCAGCCACAGACCGAAATGGCTCAAGCGGAAGCCGAGCAATACCATGCCCCAGGTATTCTCGACCGCCTACCCTCTGACCTGTAAGTGTCTATGCCCCCGCGCTATTCAGCGTCGGGCACGAAAGAAAGACGATAGCAGCTCAGCGCACGCCTCCCCCAGCACACCGCCCTCCACTTCGATGCGGTGATTCATCCAGGCCTGTTCGAATACCTGACTACGACTCACAACCGCACCGGCCTTGGGCTCACTGGCACCAAATACCAGACGTGAGACGCGACTGTGGATCAACAACCCCGCGCACATGGTGCAGGGTTCGAGCGTGACGTAGAGGGTTGTGCCCGGTAGCCGATAATTGCTCTGCGCAAGGGATGCTTGGCGCAGGGCAACCATCTCGGCGTGGGCACTGGGATCGTGACTGCTGATCGGCTGATTGAAGCCGCGGCCGATGACCTTACTCTGGTGCACCAGCACAGCACCAACCGGCACCTCGCCGAGATCGGCAGCCAACTGCGCCTCGGCCAGTGCCAGGCGCATGAAGTCGATATCAGCGGGCTTCATCAGGCACGATACTCAGATGAGCTTGCGGGTTCTGAGCAGCTCTATCACTTCGGCGACGCAGTTCTCCAGATTCTGCTTGCTGGTATCGAGTACCAGATCGGCATCGGTCGGCGCCTCATACGGATACGACACACCAGGGACTGTGCCTTCGGTATTCGCCGCATAGAGGCCGGACGGGTCGCGTTCCTGACAGACATCCATGGGCGTATCCAGGTACACCATCAAGCAGCGTTCGCCCAGAATATAGCGTGCGTGAGCGCGACTCTCTGGGGTGGGCGCTACAAACGCGCCCAGGGCGATCAGGCCAGCCTCATTCATCTGCCGGGCAATACGCGCCCCTTTATGCAGGTTTTCGGCGCGACCGGCTGCATCCTGCGGCAGGCCCTTGCTCAGATCCTGGCGCAACTCCGTACCGTCCAGGACGTAACATGCACGCCCGCTGTCAAACAGCTTACGCTCCACCGCATAGGCCAATGTGCTCTTGCCGGCACCGGACAAGCCTGTGAACAGCAGCGTCACCGGTTCCTGACCGAAGCGCTGGGCCCGCTCGGAAGCCGTCACGTGGGCGAACCCGCCATGGCGGCTGCCGGTTGTGTTCTGGCCGAGCAGTCCCTTGGCGACGATCATGCCCGCGCCGACGGTGCCATTAGTCATGCGATCAACGACGATAAACGAACCCGTGGTGCGATTGGCCCGGTAATCGTCATAGGCAATCGGACGCTCAAGGGACAGCTCGACGCGGCCAATCTCGTTCAGGCCCAGTTGCGGCGCTTCCTGCTTTTCCAGGGTATTGACGTCGATACGGTGGACGATGCGAGTGAAGGAACCGGGGCTGTTGCTGGTGGCGCGTTTAATGTCGTATTTACGACCCGGCTGCATGGGTTGTTCGTCCATCCAGACCAGGCTGGCCTCGAATAGATCACCGATCAGCGGACGATTATCGATGTGCACAAGCACGTCGCCGCGGGAAATATCGATCTCGTCTTCAAGGGTCAAGGTAACGGCTTGGCCTTGGCCAGCACTTTCCAGTTCACCATCAAAAGTAACAATCGATTTGACCCTACTACTCTTGCCCGAAGGCAGCACGACGAGCTCATCACCCTTGTGCACCACACCGGACGCCAGTGTGCCGGCAAAGCCTCGAAAGTTCAGGTTTGGCCGGGTGACCAACTGAACCGGGAAGCGCAAATCCGTGAGGTTACGATCAGCCGCCACTTCGACGGTATCAAGGATTTCCATCAAGGTCTGACCGGTATACCACGGGCTACGTTCGCTACGGTTGACGACGTTGTCGCCCTTGAGCGCGGACATTGGCACAAAATGCACGCTGTTTCCGTCGAGCATTTCCAGCCCGCTGGCAAACTCACGGTAGTCATCGCAGATCTGATTGAATACGCCCTGATCGAAATCCTTCAGGTCCATCTTGTTCACGGCCACAACGATATGCTTGATACCCAATAGCGAGGCAATAAAGCTGTGACGCTTGGTCTGGGTTTGCACGCCGTAGCGGGCATCAATGAGGATAATTGCCAGATCACAGGTCGACGCGCCCGTTGCCATGTTGCGGGTGTACTGCTCGTGGCCGGGGGTGTCAGCAATGATGAACTTGCGCTTGGCGGTAGAAAAATAGCGGTAGGCTACGTCAATGGTAATACCCTGCTCGCGCTCGGCCTGCAGACCATCAACCAGCAATGCCAGATCGACTTCTTCGCCGGTGGTACCGGATTTCTTGGAATCACGGGTAATCGCTTCCATGTGATCTTCATAAATCATCTTGGAATCGTGCAGCAGGCGCCCGATCAGGGTGCTCTTGCCGTCATCGACGTTACCGCAGGTAAGAAAGCGCAGCAATTCCTTGCGTTCGTGCTGGCCCAGGTACGCCAGGATATCCTGGCTAATCAAATCGGACTGGTGACTCATGTAATTCTCCGGACTGAGCTGCGCTTAGAAATAACCCTGACGTTTCTTTTCTTCCATGGAGCCCGCCTGATCGTGGTCGATCACGCGGCCCTGGCGCTCGGATGTGCGGGTCAGAAGCATTTCCTGGATGATCTCCGGCAGCGAAGCAGCGGTCGATTCCACTGCGCCGGTGAGGGGGTAACAGCCCAGGGTGCGGAAGCGGACCATTTTCATTTGGGGCACTTCGCCCTCTTCCAGCGGCATGCGATCGTCATCAACCATGATCAACGAGCCATTACGCTCGACGACCGGGCGTTCAGCGGCCAGATACAGGGGTACGATCGGGATGCTTTCCAAGTAGATATATTGCCAGATATCCAGCTCAGTCCAGTTTGACAGGGGGAAAACGCGAATACTTTCGCCCTTGTGCACTTTGCCGTTGTAGATGTTCCACAGCTCGGGCCGTTGGTTCTTGGGATCCCAACGATGGTGCTTGTCACGGAAGGAATAGACCCGCTCCTTCGCCCGTGATTTTTCTTCGTCACGGCGAGCACCGCCGAATGCGGCGTCAAAACCGTGCTGATTCAGTGCCTGCTTGAGGCCCTGAGTCTTCATGATATCGGTATGCACTGCGCTACCATGGGTAAAGGGGCCCACACCCTGCGCTACACCCTCGGGATTTTTATGAACCAGCAGATCCAGGTCCATCTCCTCGACTATGCGCTCGCGAAAGCTGTACATCTCGCGGAACTTCCAGCCGGTATCCACGTGCAGGACGGGGAATGGTAATCGGCCCGGATAGAATGCCTTGCGCGCCAGATGGAGCATGACGGCCGAGTCCTTGCCAATCGAATAGAGCATCACCGGGTTCTGGAACTCGGCGGCCACTTCCCGAATGATGTGGATGCTTTCTGCTTCCAGTTGCTTGAGATGGGTCAGTTTTTCCAGCATGACGTACTCGCGATATCGAGGGGACGCCAGGCATCCCGAATTCATTTCAACGCATTGTAACAAAGCCCAAGCAATCTAATAAGATGCTTTTTAATACCTTTAAAGCATATAGATATAGCTCGCGAATACTCGTAGGTGATTGCTCAGACAGGGTTATCAATGTCGATGAATTGATGCTCAATGCCAAACTGGGCCGCCAGATGCTCGCCCAGGGCTTTTACTCCGTAGCGCTCGGTCGCATGATGTCCCGCGGCGAAGAAGTGAATGCCGTTTTCGCGGGCAGCATGGACGGTAGGCTCTGATACTTCGCCGGTTATATAGGCGTCGACTCCCAATGCAATGGCGCGCTCGATGTAACCCTGAGCTGCACCGGTGCACCACGCGATGCGCTTGATCGGCCGTTCATTGCCGGCGATATGCAGTGGCGCACGCTGCAAGGCAACTGCTAACTGCCCGGCCAGCGTAGCGCCGTCGATGGCTTCGGGCAGCTCACCGTATAACCCGACAGAGCGCGCGTTGTCTGGCTCCAGACCACCGAGTACGGTCCAGCCAAGCAGTTTTGCCAACTGAATATTATTGCCTAGCTCGGCGTGAACATCGAGCGGGAGGTGATAGGCGAGCAAATTCATGTCGTTGCCCAGCAGGGTTTTCAGGCGGCGCTGTTTGACGCCGGTGACGACTGCTGGCTCGCCCTTCCAGAAATACCCATGATGAACCAGCAACATCTGCGCTCCGGCCTCCACCGCCGCATCGACCAATGCCTGGCTGGCGGTCACGCCAGTAACCAGCCGCTGCACCTGCGAGGCACCCTCTACTTGCAGACCGTTGGGGCAATAATCCTGGAATGCGTGGCTTTCCAGCAACGTATTGCAGTAGGCGACCAGTCTCGTGCGTTCCACCATCGGACATCCTCTTTTCATGAAGCGTGACCCTATTGTCTGCTTTGAAGGGCGCTTTGGCCAGTTCCCCGCCGGGCGGGCGGAACACCTGTATTCTCGGTACGATCCCCTTATACTGTCGCCTATTGAATGCCAATACATGTGGGTAGGCTGGGGACTGACTGATCGATGAATGGGTTGATGCGCGACTGGGGTTGGCCAGTCATCTGTGGTGTGCTGTTGGCACTGGTGTTGGTGAAGTCCTACCCGGAAATACTTGGAGCCCCGGCGAATACGCCTGTGCTGCCTGTTCTGGATGTGGCGCCGCTCAAGGATGAGGACAGCAATCAACGCTCCTCATATCGGCTGGCAGTACAGCGCGCTGCGCCCGCTGTCGCCAGCGTCTACACCAGTAAACGCCCGGCTAACTCCCTCGATACTCCAACGATCCCCAACCCCTCTACCGGTGACTACGCCGACACCATACCCTCACCAACACAGCGCAATTCCAGCTTGGGTTCGGCAGTCATACTCAGCCCGGACGGTTACCTGCTCACCAACAACCATGTGATTGCAGGCGCGCAAGAGATTCTGGTGGCCTTGCGCGATGGACGTCAGACACTGGCCACACTGGTTGGCACCGACCCTGAAACCGATCTGGCCGTACTCAAGATCGAGCTGAATGACCTGCCCTCGATATCCATCAGCGGTGCCCGCGAGCAAGCCGTAGGTGATGTCGTGCTGGCGATCGGCAATCCCTTCGGGCTGGGGCAAACCGTAACCATGGGTATCGTCAGCGCAACCGGCCGCAATCAACTTGGCCTCAATACCTACGAGGACTTTATTCAGACCGATGCCGCTATCAACCAGGGCAACTCCGGCGGTGCATTGATCGACACCTCGGGGAACCTGGTCGGCATCAACACCGCTATCTTTTCCCAGTCGGGGGGATCACAGGGGATCGGTTTTGCCATTCCGGTCAAGCTTGCCACCGAGGTGATGCAGGACATCATTGAGCATGGCCGTGTGGTGCGCGGTTGGCTAGGGGTAGAGGTTCAGCCATTCACCGCTGAACTGGCCAAGACCGTTGGAGTAGATACGGATACCGGCCTGGTTATTTCTGGGCTATACCGCGACGGGCCAGCATCGCAAGCCGGTTTGCTGCCCGGTGATGTGATACTGCGCATTGATGGTACGCCTGCCGCCACAGGCCGCCAATCGATGAACCAGGTAGCCAGGGTGCACCCGGGAGAAACCGTTACCATGGATATAATGCGCGATGGCAAACCCATGAGTTTCGAGGCGGCAGTGGGCGTTCGCCCTAATTTCCGCCCCTGATCAGTGACAGCTCAGATCAAGGCGTGCAGAGCGTCAATAAGCTTTTCATTCTGCTCTTCGGTACCCACGGTAATACGCAGGAACTGATCAATTCGCGGTTTGGCAAAATGCCGAACAATCACACGCTGCTCTCTCAGGCCTTTAGCCAAGACAGCAGCATCATGCTCCGGGTGCCGCACGAATACGAAGTTTGCCGCTGACGGTAGCACCTCAAATCCCATATTCTGCAATCGGGCGGCCAAACTTTCACGACTCTGAATGACCTTCTGCCGGGTCGCTTCAAAATACTCTCGATCATCGAAAGCCGCTTCAGCTCCGGCCAAGGCCAGTCGATCCAGCGGATAGGAGTTGAAACTGTTCTTGATCCGCTCCAGGGCCTCGATAAGATCGGCATGCCCTACGGCCAGTCCCACGCGCAACCCCGCCAAGGAGCGCGATTTTGACAAGCTCTGGGTCACCAGCAGATTGGGGTAACGGTCGACCAGGCTGATCGCTGTCTCGCCGCCAAAGTCGATATAGGCCTCGTCAACTACCACGACAGAATCCATATTGACCTGCAGCAAGCGCTCGATGGCATCCAGCCCCATTGCGATACCTGTCGGTGCATTGGGATTGGGAAAAATGATTCCGCCGTTAGGCAGATTGAAATCGGCCACATCGATGCGAAAATCATCCCTTAGCGGCACTGTGTGCGACTCAATCCCGTATAAGCCGCAGTAAACCGGATAGAAGCTGTAGCTGATATCCGGAAAGAGTAACGGGCGACCATGCTGAAACAGCCCATGAAAGACGTGTGCAAGGACCTCATCCGAACCGTTGCCAACAAATACCTGATCGCTCTGAACCCCGTAATAAGAGGCAATCGATGATTTCAAAGCCTCGGCGTCGGGCGCCGGATACAAGCGCAGACTGTCATCGGGTACCGCGCGGATGGCCGCGATGGCCTTGGGCGACGGTCCGTAAGGGTTCTCATTGGTGTTCAGCTTGACCAGATTGTCCAGCTTGGGCTGCTCACCGGGCACATAAGGCACCAGGCTGGCGACAAAAGGACTCCAGAATCGACTCACGATAGTTCCTCACAGGCGGAGCGGCAGCCGCTCAAAATGGCGTCAGGGTCTGCTCAAACATTGATCAGGACTTGATTCGGTACTCGGCGCTGCGTGCATGTGCCGTCAAGCTCTCGCCGCGAGCCAGTATGGAGGCCGTCTTGCCCAGTTCGGAAGCGCCTTCGGGTGAGCAGAAGATCACCGAGGAGCGCTTCTGGAAGTCATAGACACCCAGGGGCGAGGAAAATCGCGCGGTACCGGAGGTCGGCAGAACATGATTGGGACCGGCACAGTAATCACCCAGCGCTTCAGGTGTATAGCGCCCCATGAAAATCGCGCCAGCGTGCCGGATCAGCGGCATAAGTGCTTCCGGATCGGCTACCGACAGCTCAAGGTGCTCCGGCGCAATGCGGTTGGACACCTCGCAGGCATGCTCCAGACTATCAACCTTGATCAATGCGCCGCGGTTTTCCAATGAGATACGCACCATGTCAGCACGCTCCAGACTATCGAGCAGCCGGTTGAGACTCGCTTCGACCGCGTCGAGAAAATCCGCATCCGGTGAAAGCAGGATCGACTGGGCATCCTCGTCGTGCTCGGCCTGGGAAAAGAGGTCCATCGCGATCCAATCAGGATCGGTCTGGCCATCGCAGACCACCAGAATTTCAGACGGCCCGGCAATCATATCAATACCCACCTGACCAAACACCGACCGCTTCGCCGTAGCCACATAGATATTGCCCGGCCCGACAATCTTGTCTACCCGCGGCACAGTTTCAGTGCCATAGGCCAGCGCTGCTACTGCCTGAGCGCCACCCAGAGTGAAGACCCGATCCACTCCGGCCAAACAGGCCGCAGCCAGCACCAGTTCATTTATTTCACCACGGGGGGTGGGCACGACCATGACCACTTCACGCACACCGGCAACCTTGGCAGGAATGGCGTTCATCAATACCGAAGAAGGATAGGACGCCTTGCCACCCGGCACATACAGGCCGGCGCGATCCAACGGGGTAATCTGCTGACCGAGAATCGTGCCGTCCGCTTCGGTATAGCGCCAGGAAGGCTGCACCTGATGCTCGTGATACACCTTGACCCGTTCAGCAGCGAGCTCCAGTGCTGTTCGCTGTTCAGGCGTGATGCGCTCCAGCGCCAGTTCAAGGCGGGCACGATCAATGGTCAGGTCAGCCATACTGGCAACGTCCAGTCCGTCAAACCGGGCGGTATACTCGATCAATGCGGCATCGCCGCGCTCGCGTACGGCGGCAATGATTTCTTCCACACGATGATTAACGCTTTTGTCCGACACGCCTTCCCAGGCGAGCAACACGTCGAGATGCTGGCTGAAGTCAGATTGACTGGCATCCAGACGGGCAATTTTCAACGGCGCATTCATCACATTTACCTTTCAGAGGAAGTGGATACAGAAACGGTAATCAACCAGTACGCTGCTCGACCGCAGCGGCCAGCAGTTCTATCAAAGCCTTGATCCGCGCGTGCTTCATTTTCATTGCAGCTTTGTTCACCACCAGCCGAGAACTGATGGTGGCGATCAGCTCCTGCGCTTCGAGGCCATTGGCGCGCAAGGTATTGCCGGTATCGACCACATCAATGATCTTGTCAGCCAGGCCGACCAGTGGAGCCAGCTCCATCGAACCATACAGCTTGATAACCTCAACCTGACGGCCCTGCTCTGCATAATATCGGCGCGCCACGTTGACGAACTTGGTCGCCACCCGCAAGCGACCCCGGGGTTCTGGTGTGTTGACCGGGCCAGCGGTCATCAATCGACAGTTGGCAATTTTGAGGTCCAGGGGCTCGTACAGACCCTGGCTACCGTATTCCATCAGCACGTCCTTGCCGGCCACACCCATATCCGCAGCGCCTAGCTCAACGTAGGTTGGCACATCAGTCGCGCGGATAATCAGCAGGCGCACATTGGGATCGGTCGTTTCGAAAATAAGCTTGCGACTTTTCTCCAGATCCTCGAGCGGCTCGATGCCTGCCAGTTTAAGCAGCGGCAAGGTGTCGTCGAGAATACGGCCCTTGGACAGGGCGATAGTCAGACTCTGGGTCATGCGGGGTCCCTTGTGTGGCTCAGGAGACCCGGCGGATGATACCGCCGAGCATCTGCAATTTTTCCTCGATGCATTCATAGCCGCGATCGATATGGTAGATACGGTCAACCAGTGTTTCGCCTTCGGCGACCAGCCCAGCGATAACCAGACTGGCCGACGCACGCAGATCCGTGGCCATGACCGGCGCACCCTTGAGCTTCTCAACCCCGGTCACGATCGCGGTATTGCCTTCGATAGTGATGCGCGCGCCCATGCGATTCATTTCCTGAACGTGCATGAAACGGTTCTCGAAAACCGTCTCGATAACCGTTGAGGTGCCTTCGGCAATAGCGTTCATTGCTACGAACTGGGCCTGCATATCGGTCGGGAATGCCGGATAGGGCGCGGTGCGCAGGTTGATCGCACGTGGACGATTACCCTTCATATCCAGCGATATCCAATTCTTGCCGGTATCGATCTGGGCACCGGCTTCCACCAGCTTGAGCAGCACTGCTTCCAGGATGGTCGGATCAGTATCCTTGACCTTGATGCGCCCACGGGTCGCAGCGGCAGCAACAAGATAGGTACCCGTCTCGATGCGGTCAGGCATGACCGAGTAGCGCGCACCGTGCAAACTCTTGACACCGTCAATGGTGATCGTATCGGTACCATGTCCGGTAATATTCGCGCCCATGGCAATAAGGCACTCGGCCAGATCAACCACTTCAGGTTCACGCGCAGCATTCTCAAGAACGGTACGCCCTTTAGCCAAAGTTGCTGCCATGAGAATGTTCTCGGTACCGGTAACTGACACGGTATCGAAGAAAAAGTGAGCGCCGCGCAGGCCACCATCTGGGGCGCGGGCCTTTATATAGCCATCTTCAACAGTGATCTCGACGCCCATGGCCTCGAGTCCACGGATGTGCAGATCGACCGGCCGCGAACCAATGGCACAGCCGCCAGGCAAGGCCACTTCAGCATAACCAAAGTGCGCAACCATCGGTCCGAGGACCAGGATCGAGGCGCGCATGGTCTTGACCAGCTCATACGGGGCTATAAGGGTAGTGATGCGGGTCGGATCGACCGCCACATTCATACGCTCGTCCAGCACAGGCTCTACGCCCATGCGGCCAAATAGCTCGATCATGGTGGTAATGTCGTGCAAATGCGGAAGATTGCACACCGTCACTGGGCCGTCAGCCAGCAGCGTAGCCGCCAGAATCGGCAATGCCGAATTCTTCGCTCCGGAAATGCGGATTTCTCCATCCAGACGATTGCCGCCGGTGATGATCAGTTTGTCCATGTGCAATACGTTCTCTTGTCAGGCGAAAGGCGAAAGATGGGTAGGGTCCTGCGAAACACGCCGCGCAATCAGGGGCGCTGACTCCAGGCGTCGCGGGTAAAGAATTTCATGCTCACCGCATGTATGCTGCCGTCGGCGATCTGCTCGCCAAGCAGTGCATAGATTTCCTGTTGGCGCTTGACCGGGCTCAGCGCTGCCAGTGTGTCGCTGATGACAACAAGCTGGAAATTGCAGCCCTCGCCTTCCACTACGACTTCTGTATTTGGAAGTTGCGTTTCAATCAGTTGCTTAACCTGTTCGGACTGCATGTGTATCCCATCCATAAAAAAGAAGGACAACCCGCCTGCGGAGAGTTGTCCGGGTCAAACTGTCAGCGTGCCCAGCCAGTCTTCCAGCTCGCAGACACGGGCAATGCTTTGCAAGCCAACCGGCAGGTTCTGCAACCGCAGATTACCATTACCCTCGCCCAAGGCACGTGCCGCGACCAGAATCAGGGACAACCCAACACTGTTGGCATGACTGACCCCGGCAAAATCGAGAGTCACATCCCCGGACTGCGCTTTGACAGCCTGTTCCAGCTCGGCGCGCAAGGCAACCGCGCTGGTGAAATCGAGCTCACCCTCAAGCCGGATCAAGCCATCCTTGTCGCTGGCAATACTGGCGCTCAATTGCTGGCCTTTTGGTCTACAGTTTTAACTGATTCGGCAACCACGTTGCCCCAGTTATTGATAACTTCGTCCATATCCCCGCGCTGCGTCTGCATCGCCTGGGCGAACTGATCACGGAAAAGCAGACCCATGTTGATACCTTCAACAATGACGTTGCGAACTTTCCACTGCCCATCAATGCGGACCATGGTGTAAGTCACCGGATAAATCATCCCTTTGGAAGTACGGATTTCCATATCAACGCTGGTGCGATCATCGCCGTAGCTGTTACGACCCGTCGCAGGTAATACCTTGATCAACCCGCTATCGAACTCCAGCAAGGCATTGCCGTAAAACTGGACCATGCTGCGTTTGAACGTATCAATAAAGCGTTCCATCTGCTCGTCGGAGGCGCGTCCACTGTAGCGTACGGTCATCACGCTGCGCGCAATACCCCGATAGTCCACTATCGGGTCCATGACTCCGCTCAGACCTTTCAGAAAGGCTTCGCTATCGCCTTTGTAGGTATCGCGGTTGGCGTCCAGAACTTCCATGACCCGCTTCGACGTATCTTCAACTACTTGCTGCGGTGTTGGCGCTGCGTGGACCGCGAGCGGAACAGCGAGGACCAGGGCCAGCAATGCTTTATAGAGGACTCGCATAATCATTCTCCGTATTAATCTTCTTTGCTGACGGTGCTAAGTAGAAAGCGCCCAATCAATTCTTCCAGAACCAGTGCCGACTGGGTATCAACGATCCGATCGCCGTCCGCCAGCATGGTATCTTCACCACCAACACTGATACCGACGTATTTCTCGCCAAGCAGCCCCGCGGTGAGAATCGAGGCAGCGCTGTCGGAGGGCAGTGTATTGACGCTTCCATCAATCGCCATTTCAACCCGCGCAGTGTAACGGCTCTTGTCAAATTCGATAGCCGTCACCTGACCAATAGTAACACCGGCCATGGTGACCTTGGCACGGGGTGTCAGACCCGCAATATTGTCAAAATGGGCGTAGACCTTGTAGCTGTCGGCGGTCGGGCTGACGCTGAGGCCGCTGACCCGGAGCGCCAGAACCATCAAGGCCGCGATGCCGAGCAGGATGAACAGGCCAACAGTCAATTCGAGAGTACGAGTACGCATGTTCGGTTTCCTTGCTGATCAAAACATCAAAGCTGTGAGGATAAAGTCCAGACCAAGCACGGCCAGGGACGCATAAACAACGGTACGGGTAGTGGCCCTACTGATTCCTTCCGATGTGGGCTCGCAATCGTACCCCTGGAAAACCGCAATCCAGGTCACCACAAACGCAAATGCCACCGCTTTGATGAGACCGTTGATGATATCACTGCTGAACTCGACCGAGTTTTGCATGTTGGCCCAGTAAGAGCCGGAATACACACCAAGCCAGTCCACCGCCACCATCGCGCCGCCCCAGATACCGACAACACAAAAAATCATCGCCAGTAACGGCATAGAAACAAAGCCGGCCCACAATCGGGGGGCGATCACATACTTCAGAGGATCAACACCGATCATTTCCAGCCCCGACAGCTGCTCGGTCGCTTTCATCAAACCGATTTCGGCGGTTAGTGCCGAACCTGCGCGACCCGCGAACAACAGCGCCGTAACCACAGGGCCCAGCTCACGCAGCAGGGTAAGGGCAACCATCTGCCCTACCGCTTGCTCCGAGCCGTAAGTGCTGAGAATGTTGTAACCCTGCAGAGCCAGCACCATGCCGATGAACAACCCAGAGACAATAATGATTGCCAACGACAGGACACCCACGGCATACAGCTGTTTGACGAACAGGGCCCAACCACTGCCAAAGTTCGAGCGACCAGCCACTGCATGGAACAGAAAAACACCGGAGCGACCCAATGCTGCCAACACGTCCAGCCCTGACGCACCCATCAAGGCAAGTCGATCAGTGAGCGTTTTCATCGGTTCTCACTCCGCTGCAACAGATCATCGGTGAACTCATCCGCCGGGTAGTGGAACGGCACCGGACCATCAGGTTCGCCGCGCATGAATTGACGAATACGCGGATTATCTGACTGCATCAGCTCATCCGGCGCGCCGTGACCCAACACCCCGCCATCGGCAATGACATATAGATAGTCGGAAATACTCGCCGTTTCGGCCAGGTCATGGGATACCACTATGCTGGTCAGACCCAGCGCATCGTTAAGCAGTCGGATCAGGCGCACCAGCACGCCCATGGAAATTGGATCCTGACCGACAAAGGGCTCGTCATACAACAGCAGCTGTGGATCCAGGGCGATGGCGCGTGCCAACGCCACACGCCGCTTCATACCACCTGAGAGCTCGTCGGGCATCAATCCGTGGGCGCCCCGCAAACCAACGGCTTGCAGTTTCAGTTTGACGATATCACTGATCATGTCTTCGCTGAGTTGGGTATGCACTCGCAGCGGAAAGGCTACATTTTCGAACACGCTCAGGTCAGTAAAGAGGGCTCCGCTCTGGAACAACATGCCCATATTTTGCCTGGCACTAAACAGCGCCTCACGCTTGAGGGTAGGTATATCCTCGCCATTGACCAGCACTTGCCCGCGCTCGGGACGCAGCTGGGCACCTATCAAGCGCAGCAGGGTAGTCTTGCCGCAGCCAGACGGTCCCATAATGCCGGTCACCTTGCCACGCGGAATACGGATATCCACACCATCAAAAATGATGCGCCCGCCACGCTTGAAGGTGACCTGCTTGAGGTCGACAATAAACTCTGAGTCGTCGGTCATAAAGATTCGAGCTTCCTGGTCACCGGCACAAGGCGGGTAAAATGAACGCGCTAATATACCAGCTTGCCGTTAGCAGCCCAAGTAACAGCCGAACAAATAGGCTGCAGTGCAATATCCACCTACACATTGCTGCCTTCATACTGACCTGCCGGCCACTACCCAGCGCCACGGACTCCGGAACGAGTGAGTTAACCGCGACAAAACGCTATACTCTAAGGTCTGTTAACGACATGAAGTGTGCATATGCCCGATTTTGATTTCATAGCCTCTGCCCGTCGCACCATAGAGATAGAGCGCGATTCGGTTCACAGCCTGCTGGAACGGCTCGACAGCCATTTTGTGACCGCCTGCAACGCACTGCTCACCTGCAGCGGACGCGTCGTAGTGACAGGCATGGGCAAGTCCGGACACATTGGTAAAAAAATCGCCGCAACCTTGGCCAGTACAGGCTCTCCGGCTTTTTTTGTGCACCCGGGCGAAGCCAGCCATGGCGACATGGGTATGATCACGCGTCAGGACGTCGTCGTCGCCCTATCCAACTCCGGCAACACCGCCGAAGTAGTTACCCTGTTGCCTCTGCTCAAGCGATTGGGCGTGCCCTTGATCAGTATCACCGGTAACCCCGAATCAGTCATGGCCAAAGCTGCACTGGCCAATTTGCACACTGGCGTCGCACTGGAAGCCTGCCCACTGAACCTGGCCCCGACATCCAGTACTACCACGGCACTGGTTATGGGCGACGCGCTGGCCATAGCGCTACTTGAAGCCCGCGGCTTCAGCGCTGAAGATTTCGCCTTCTCTCACCCCGGCGGCACATTGGGCCGACGGCTATTATTGCTGGTGGATGACATCATGCATGCGGGCGAAACCATGCCGCTGGTCGCACCGGATACGCCACTTCGCGGTGCGTTACTGGAAATGACCCGCAAGGGACTGGGCCTTACCGGCATCACCGATCATCAAGGCCGACTCGCCGGCATTTTCACTGACGGTGATCTACGCCGCACACTGGACCAGAATCTCGATATTCATACCTCAAGCATCTCCCTGGTCATGACCCCCCACTGCAAGACCGTCAAACAGGGCGCGCTTGCCGCCGAAGCCTTGAAAATCATGGAAGATGCCAAGATCAACGGGCTCTTCGTGGTGAATGCCAGCGGACAACCGGTTGGCGCACTGAACATGCATGATCTGCTAAGAGCAGGAGTGGTATGAGCACAGCAAACACACATCTGACCGAGCGCGCCGCGTCTATCCGCTTGGCAATATTCGACGTTGATGGCGTTCTAACCGACGGACGTCTGTTTTTCATGCCCGACGGTACCGAATTCAAATCCTTCAACACCCTTGACGGTCATGGCATCAAGATGCTGATGGCGTCCGGGGTGGAGGTGGCTATCATCAGCGGCCGCAAGTCGCCCCTGGTGGAGAAACGCGCAGCCAATCTGGGGATTCGCCACCTGATACAGGGTCGCGAAGACAAACTTAATGCTCTGGGCGAGTTGCGCGAGATTCTGCCATTTGAACTCGATCAGATCGCGTTCCTGGGTGACGACTTGCCGGACCTGCCAGTAATGCGTCGCGTTGGCTTGGGCATGGCGGTAGCCAGTGCGGACAGTTTTGTTCGCGAACAGGCGCATGGTGTCACCACCGCCAATGGAGGAGCGGGTGCAGCACGGGAGTTCTGCGAGCTGATCATGCGCGCCCAGGGCACACTTCACAGCGCACGCGAGGCTTACCTGTGATGTTCTCGATGCCACGCTATCTGCGGACCGCGAGCTTGATCGGACTGGTCGTCGTGCTTGCCCTGGCAGTGGGTTATTTCAACATTCGGCCCTCAACGTTTGACCAGACTCCTTTGGTGCTCGACCCGCTGCAGCCTGACTTTTTCATGGAAAATACACAGATTCTGATGTTCAACGAGCAGGGCACTCTGGCTTACCAGCTGCGCAGCGATCGTGCGACCCACCAGCGCGCCGACGACAGCACTCTGCTAGAACAGCCTAACCTGTTGTACTATCGTCCTGGTGAAGCGCACCCCTGGCTACTTCAGGCACAACAGGGTGTAGTCACTTCCGGTGGGGAACAGGTGGACATGATGAATGATGTCCTTCTGCAGCGGCAGGATCCGGCCGCACCCACTGCCCGCCTGACCACCCAAGCGCTAACTCTTTACCCTGAACGCGATTATGCCGAGACAGCACAAAGCGTTAGAATTCAAACTGCCGGCAGCAATACTACCGCAACCGGCATGCAGGTTTTTTTGAATGATGGCCGCCTGGAGCTGCTGTCCAACGTACGAGGTCAGCATGAGCTGCATTAAATCCCTGTCTCTTGTCGCATTGTTGCTGGTTCCGGCCCTGCCGGTGATGGCATTGCCCCAGGACAGCAATCAGCCGATCCGCATCCAGGCTAACAGCGCCACACTCGACGAGCGTCGTAATACAGCCGTATACAAGGGCAACGTCATCATTACCCAGGGCAGCATGCGATTGACGGGTAACCGCGTCACCCTCAACACTGATGGTGACGGTGCGGTCACCAAGATCGTCAGCCAGGGCAGCCCTGCAACCTACGCGCAAACTCCAGGGGCCAGCGACGGTGAGGTGAACGCTCGGGCGCAGACCATCGAATACTTCGCCGACAGTGAACGCATCGTCCTAATCGATCAGGCACGACTGGAACAGCGCGGCAACACGTTCGAGGGCCAGTACGTCAGCTACGACATTAATCAGCAGGTGGTTGATGCCGGCCGGCCTGACACAAATACCACCGGCGAGCCGGGTCGCATCGAAATTGTCATTCAACCTCGCCAGCGCAACGAAGCCACCACCCCATGACCACTCTCGAAGCGCGCCATCTGGCAAAAGCCTATAAATCGAAAAAAGTGGTAGAGGACGTCTCGCTATCGATCCGTAGCGGCGAAGTTGTCGGGTTACTCGGGCCGAACGGCGCCGGCAAGACTACCTGTTTCTATATGATCGTAGGTCTGGTCAAGGCCGATCACGGGCACATACTGATCGACGGTCTGGATGTAACCCAGCTACCGATGCATGGCCGCGCCCGGCAAGGGATCGGCTATCTGCCCCAGGAGGCATCGATCTTCCGCAAGCTCAGCGTCGCAGATAACATCATGGCCATCCTGCAGACCCGCACCGATCTGGACCGGCAGGGCCGCCTCGACAAGCTCGCTTCGCTGATGGAAGAATTTCATATCCATCACCTGCGCGACAGCAAGGGCATGAGCTTGTCAGGTGGCGAGCGCCGACGCGCCGAGATTGCCAGGGCACTAGCGACCGAACCCAAATTTATACTGCTCGACGAACCCTTTGCCGGTGTTGATCCGATTTCGGTCAATGACATCAAGCAGATCATTCAGCATTTGAAAGACAAGGGTATTGGTGTATTGATCACCGACCACAATGTACGCGAGACGCTGGATATCTGTGACAAGGCCTACATAGTCAATAACGGCCACATTATTGCTGAAGGCGACGCCCAGGCGGTTCTGGACAATCAACTGGTCAAGGACGTTTATCTGGGCCATGCGTTCCGCCTATAAAAACCCTGTCAACTCAGGCATGCTAAGAACCCGGGCGGCTGCATTCACCCGCCCGAAACAGCGCACAAGGTAATACGTCCTATAATGAAACCGACGCTCGTCCTCAAGATGGGGCAGCAGCTGACGATGACGCCTCAGCTGCAGCAGGCCATCAGACTGTTGCAACTGTCGAGCCTGGATCTCCAACAGGAGGTTCAGGAAGCGCTCGAAGCCAATCCGATGCTGGAAATGGCTGACGACGGAGACGATGACCACGGTAGCTCCAATACCGATTCTGCTGACAGCGATGAAGCTCCATCAGTGTCCATACCCGAGCCCGTGGCGATGGATGCGATTGAGCAACATGCCCAGGCAGATGAAGAAGGTAACTGGAACGAACAGAACCCCACTGAGCTGCCCGTCGACACCCAATGGGATGATGTGTACCAGACCTCCAGCAGTTCGCTACCCAGCCAAGATGACGACGAGTGGGACTTCACCGCCCGCACCGGCACCGGCGAGACGCTGCAGAGTCACCTGGAGTGGCAACTCAACCTGATCCCACTTTCCGAAACAGATCAGTTTATCGCCCTGTCGATTATTGATGCCATTAACGCCGATGGCTACTTAGAAGAGTCGCTTGAAGAGATCCTCGCCTCTATTGATCCGGAGCTGGAAGTCGAACTCGATGAAATCGAGATGGTGCTTCATCGAATCCAGCAATTCGAGCCCGTGGGAGTGGCCGCGCGGAATCTGAGCGAATGTCTAGTCCTGCAACTTCGTCAATTACCCGCCGATACGCCATTGCTGGAGCATGCGTTAAAAGTCGTACGCGATCATCTGGCTCTGCTAGGCAGCCGGGACTTCAGCCAACTGATGCGCCGCACGCGGTTGAAGGAAGACCAGTTGGGCCGGGTAATTGCACTTATTCAGACGCTCAATCCGCGGCCCGGTTCGGAAATTGCCTCAGGCGAACCCGAGTACGTAATCCCCGACGTGATTGTGCGTCGCGACAACAAACGCTGGATTGTCGAGCTCAACCAGGAGTCGGTTCCCAAAATTCGGGTGAACAGCCATTATGCATCCATGGTGCGCAGGGCGGATTCCAGTCAAGACAATACCTACCTGCGCAATAATTTGCAGGAAGCGCGCTGGTTTATCAAAAGTCTGCAAAGCCGCAACGAGACGTTGATGAAAGTGGCGACGCAAATCGTCGAACATCAGCGCGAGTTTCTTGAGTACGGTGAAGAGGCAATGAAGCCGTTGGTTTTGCACGATATTGCCGAAGCTGTCGGCATGCATGAGTCAACCATCTCGCGGGTAACAACCCAGAAATTCATGCACACACCCCGTGGCATATTCGAGCTGAAGTATTTTTTCTCCAGCCATGTGGGCACATCCGACGGCGGCGAATTTTCCTCCACGGCAATCCGCGCACTGATCAAGAAACTTGTCTCCGCAGAAAACCCGAAGAAACCATTGAGCGACAGCAAGATCGCTGGTTTACTGGAAGAACAGGGCATCGATGTAGCCCGCCGTACGATTGCCAAGTACCGGGAGTCATTGAACATCGCACCATCGAGCGAGCGTAAGCGGATTGTTTGACCATCGAGCCTGATTCGTGGAGCACCAGAGGCAGTACAGCGGAGCAAATATAGAGCATCCCTGTTTCATCAAGCCAATCAGGAGAAGTTATATGCAACTGAACCTAAGCGGTCATCAGCTAGACATTACCGATCCATTGCGCGAATACGTAAACGAGAAAATGACCCGCCTGGAGCGGCATTTCGACAAGATAACCAACGTACAGGTGATCCTTGAAGTCGATAATTTCCGTCAAAAGGCCGAAGCTATCCTGCATGTTGCCGGTGGCGAAGTAGTCGCCAACGCAGAGCACACTGACATGTACGCTGCAATCGACCTGATGACCGACAAGCTTGATCGCCAGCTGATAAAGCACAAGGAAAAGAACCTCAATCGCCAGCAAGGCGTCAACGACCGCTAAGGCAACCGTAGCCATATCCATGCAAATTGACCACATACTCACCCCCCAGCGTACCTTTGCCGGCGTGCAGGGGGGATCAAAGAAAAGAATGCTTGAGCTGATTGGCAAGATGGTTGCCCAGCACAGCCATCTTGATCCCGACAATATCTACCAGAATCTGATTGCCCGCGAAAAGCTAGGCTCTACCGGTTTTGGCAATGGAATCGCAATTCCCCATTGCCGTCTGGAGGATTGTCACAAACCTGTCGGCGCATTGTTTCAGCTGCAATCGAAAATCGATTTCGATGCCCTGGACGGAGAACCAGTCGATCTTATCTTCGTGCTGCTGGTCCCCCAGGAGGCAACCGATCAACATCTGCAAATACTCAAGATGCTCGCCGAGAAGCTAGATCAGACCCGCTTGCGTGAAGCACTGCGCAGTGCCGAGGATGCCGATGCGCTGTATCGGATTATCACTGCTACAGACCCGGGTAATTGAACACAATGCATCTGGTCGTCGTTAGCGGTCGCTCCGGTTCGGGTAAAAGTACTGCATTGCACCTGCTCGAAGATAACGGCTACTACTGCATCGATAACCTGCCAGCGGGCCTTCTACCCGAACTGGCACGCCAGGCCAACAATGCCGGCATGGATCTGCCCAAGGTCGCAATCAGTATCGATGCCCGAAACCTGCCAAGTGACCTGCAACGCTTTCCGGATCTGCTGAAACAGGTACGCGAGAGCGGTATTACCTGTGACGTACTCTTCCTCGCCGCGACTGACGAGGTACTGATCAAGCGGTTTTCAGAAACCCGACGCAAACACCCACTGACAGATCACAGTCTTTCGCTAGGTGAAGCCATAGCGGCTGAACTCAAGCTTCTGGGTCCAATCATCGATCTGGCCAACCTGAAAGTCGACACCAGTCATCTGAACCTTTATCAGCTGCGCGACATTTTAAAACAGCGACTGTTGGGTACCCGAGGCAGCGCCCCCTCGGTACTTATCCAGTCATTCGGATTCAAACGGGGCATCCCGGTCGATGCTGACCTGGTCTTCGATGTGCGTTGTCTGCCCAACCCTTACTGGAAACCCGAGCTGCGGCCCTTTTCCGGTCGTGACAAGCAGATATGCGACTACCTGAATGATCAGCCCGACGTCCAGGAAATGTATCAGGATATCCTACAGTTTCTGCAAAAATGGTTGCCCCGCTATGCGGCAGGTGAGCGGAGTTACATGACCATAGCAATAGGCTGCACAGGCGGCCACCATCGCTCGGTGTACATTGCGGAACGTCTGTTGAACGATCTGGGAACACGAACGGAAAACATGCTTATCCGTCATCGGGATTTACCTTGAGCATGCTTACATCCCGTGTAGAGATCATCAACAAGCTCGGCCTGCATGCCCGCGCAGCCGCCAAGTTTGTCGGCGTTGCCAATCGATATGGGTGCGAAGTACGCATCAATGCCGAGGACGAGAATAAGGTCAATGGCAAAAGCATCATGCAGGTCATGATGCTGGCGGCGGGCAAAGGCAGTGAGGTGTGTATCACCTGCGAGGGTGAGGACGCGGAACAGGCGATGGAAGAACTACTTGCCCTGATCAATAACTATTTCGAAGAGGGCGAGTAAACCAGAACGCGGACAAGCTAATGCACGCGCCTGATCAACTAGTTCCGTGCGCTCACTCTCCGCCGACAGTCATGCCATCTATCAGCCAGCTGCCCGTGAGGTTATTGCCACGACGCTCGATATCGGAACCAACGCAGCGAAGATTGGCAAACATGTCCTTGAGATTGCCGGCAATGGTTACCTCCTGCACAGGATGTTGTATCTTGCCGTTATGCACCCAAAATCCTCCCGCGCCACGGGAATAATCGCCGGTGACGCCGTTCACGCCCTGCCCCATCAACTCTGTCACCAGCAAACCTGTGCCCATTTCCTGCAAGAGTGCATCCAGATCACCCGCATTACTGGTGATATGCAGGTTACTCACGCCGCCAGCGTTAGCTGTACTGGGTAATCCAAGCTTGCGTCCGGAATAGGTGCTGAGTACCCAACTAAGCAGCTTGCCCTGGTCAACAAAAGCCTGCTCGCGAGAGGCGAGGCCGTCACCATCAAAAGCTGAGCTGCCCAATGCCCGGAGCAGAAAGGGTCGCTCGTCGATGGTTACCCAGGAAGGGAAAATAGGCTGGCCCAGCGCGTCGAGCAGAAAAGTGGACTGACGGTAAACCGCACCACCGGCTATAGCGCCTATCAAGTGCCCGAGCAATCCGGACGCCTGGTCAGCGGCAAACAGAACCGGCACCTTGGCCGTTTTGATCGGCCGCGTACCCAGCCGCGCCAGCGTGCGCTGGGCGGCCTTGCGCCCCAACGCCTCAGGGCTGGGCAAATTGGTTGCCTGACGATCCACGTCGTACCAGTAATCGCGCTGCATGCCTTGTTCGGATGCCACAATCATCACCGCCGAAGCACTGTGCCGGGTACCCATGGAACTGCCAATAAAGCCGTTGCTGTTACCGTATACGCGGCAGCCTTTCTGACTGGCTACATTGGCACTGTCGCTGGTTAGTCGAGAATCGCTTTCCAGGGCTGCTTTTTCGCACGCAAGCGCACGCTCGATCGCATCACTGGCGTCCAGATCCCATGGATGATAAAGGTCAAGATCGGGCAGATCTTGCGCCATCAGAGCCGGATCAGCCAATCCAGCGTAGCTGTCCTCCGAAGCATGGCGAGCAATCCCCAATGCCGCCTGGATTGCCGCGCCGATAGCCTCATCAGAGGTATCAGACGTGCTCGCAGAACCCTTACGCTGGCCTATGTAGAGGCTGATAGCAAAACCCTGGTCACGATTGAATTCGACCGTTTCAACCTCTCCCTGGCGCACAGCCACCGACAGCCCGGTATTCTGACTAACGCCTACTTCACACGCAGAGGCCCCCTGCCGGCGGGACTCTTCAAGAATAAAGGCAACTCGCTGCTCCAGTTCCTGACGCAGCGCATGGGGATCTTCGTATCGGGCGGGTTGGTATTCGGTCATGTAATCTCCTATCGTGCGGTCATTGTACCCCGGACAGCCCCGCTGTGAACGGGTATCATGACGCATTGAACAGTACCCGCAGGCGGGCCGCAACGAGGTGACCATGACAGACTTTTACGACGAGGAACAGGAAGACGAGGGCGTCAGCAGATCGCAGCTCAAGCGCGAGCGCGACGAGCTTCGCGCACTGGGTCGTCGCTTGCTGGAGCTCAAGCCCGCACAACTCGCCAAACTGGAGCTGACCGACAAACTGGTCGCTGCGCTAGAAGAAGCACCTCGCCATACGGCCCGAGGCGCGCTGAAGCGTCATCTCAGTTTTGTTGGCAAGCAGATGCCCGACCAGGATCTGGACGCCATCCGGGCGTACCTGGACCGGCTCGACAGTAGCAGCCAGGCCCATGCCCAGCACTTTCACCAGATCGAACGTTGGCGCGACCGGCTGTTAACCGGTAGCAACGAAGACCAGGAAGCTTTCATGTCGGCTTACCCGCAAACTGACCGTCAGCAACTGCGCCAGCTGGTCCGTCAGGCCACCAAGGAAGCCGCCGAAAACAAGCCTCCGGCCGCTTCGCGCAAAATTTTCAAGCTTGTTCGTGAAACGGTGGAGCAGGATCTTTGAGCGCCAAGCAACCCCGTTAACCCGCAATAAAAAAGGCCGCCTCCTCAGGAGAGCGGCCTTCAGTCTTACCACCCTAGATATTAATAACCCAGAGCGAAGTTCTCTTCAGGCATATCCATCAGGTTGTCGGCACCGGACATCATGGATTCAACATGCATGCGCGTCCGTGGCAGTATGCGCTGGAAGTAGAATCGCGCCGTTTGCAGCTTGGCCTGATAGAAAGCTTGTTCGGAAGTACCTTCCGCCAATTTTGCCGCTGCAACACGGGCCATGTCCGCCCAGAAATAAGCCAAGCAGGCATAGCCGGAGTACATGCAATAGTCGACTGATGCTGCACCGACCATTTCACGATCCTTCATCGCTGCCATGCCGATCTTCATGGTCAGTTCGCCCCATTCCTTGTTCAGCGCGTTCAATGGCGTGACGAATTCCTTGATGGCTTCGTTGCCTTCTTCGTTATGGCAGAACTTGTGGACGATCTTGGTGAAGCATTTCAGTGCTTCGCCTTGGGTCATCAACACTTTGCGGCCCAAAAGGTCGAGTGCTTGAATACCCGTTGTACCTTCGTACAGCATGCCGATACGCGCGTCACGAACGTTCTGCTCCATGCCCCACTCAGCGATAAAACCATGACCACCGTAGATCTGCACACCGTGATTGGCCGCTTCGAAACCCACTTCAGTCATGAAGGCTTTGGCGATCGGCGTCAGGAAAGCCAGCAATGCGTCCGCTTGCTTCTTCTGCTCTTCATCCTGGCTATTGTTCAGGATATCGACCTGCTTGGCAGCGAAATACACCATGGCCCGATTACCTTCAGCAAAGGCTTTCATGGTCAGCAACATGCGGCGCACATCAGGATGCACGATGATCGGATCAGCGGCTTTCTCAGGTGCTTTCGGACCTGTCAGCGCGCGCATTTGCAGACGCTCACGGGCGTACTTGATTCCGCCCTGGAAGCCAACTTCAGCGTGAGCCAGACCCTGTAATGCGGTGCCCAGACGCGCTGTATTCATAAAGGTGAACATAGCGTTCAAGCCTTTGTTCGGCGCGCCAATCAAAAAGCCCGTGGCGTCATCGAAGTTCATCACGCAGGTTGCGTTGCCATGGATACCCATCTTGTGCTCAAGCGATCCACAGTTCACACCATTACGCGCGTCTTTCTCGCCATTAGCATCGGGCAGGAATTTGGGAACGATGAACAGGGAAATGCCTTTGGTGCCCGCGGGGGCATCGGGGAGGCGCGCCAGAACGATGTGAACGATATTCTCGGCCATGTCGTGCTCGCCGGAAGAGATGAATATCTTGGTACCGTTGAGCTTGTAGCTACCGTCAGCATGAGGCTCTGCCTTGGTGCGCAACATGCCCAGATCAGTGCCACAATGGGGTTCGGTCAGACACATGGTGCCGGTCCACTGACCCGAAACCAACTTTGTCAGGTAGATATGCTTGTGGTCATCGGTACCGTGGGTAGCGATGGTGTTCATGCAGCCATGGGACAAACCGGGGTACATACCCCAGGACCAGTTGGCCTGACCGACCATTTCGCTTACTGCCAGCCCCAGTGACTCAGGCAGACCTTGTCCGCCATGCTCGACGTCATGGGCCAGGCTCGGCCAGCCACCTTCAACATACTTGGCGTAGGCTTCCTTGAAGCCAGTCGGTGTCTTGACGCCTTCGGGACTCCATGTGCAGCCTTCGGTATCGCCTACGCGGTTAAGCGGTGCAATGACCTGCTCACAGAATTTTGCGCCTTCTTCTAGAATGGCGTTGACCATGTCCGGAGTCGCGTCTTCGCAGCCGGGCAGGCTCTTGTAGTGTTCTTCATATCCCAGAACTTCGTCACGAACGAAGCGGATGTCACGCAGGGGAGCCTTGTAATCTGGCATGGTACTTGACCTCAACGGTTATAACGGGATGCAAGAGCAGCTGATGGCTGCGGGTTATGTGCTGCTATGGCAGCTAATTCAAACAGACGTTTGAAACATACGTTTAGACACGCCGTGTGTCAAGTGCTTGCTATAACGCGACACAGAGATTTTTGTAACTGCCTAGCCAATCAGTAGATAACCAGCCAGGAGTGCAGGCACGGATTACACTTCGCATGTGCGCTCACGCGCATACGACGGACAGGTGCCCGGCAACGACTAAAAGGAGAATCAGGCGGTGGCGCGGAATGTCATTGGGTCAGTATCCGGCGACAGATCTATTTGCCGATAGGTAGCCAACTCTTTGCTGCCTGTCGGCCCGGCTGCCATAGTGTCTGAGTCGGAATCTGGATCTGATTCGTCTACCTCTGATGACTCCTCCAAACGGCCAGCGTCTTCACCTTCGACGTTGCGTGTCGCGATCTCGGCGCGAGCTTGCGCTATCAGCTGAGCCGCCTGCGCTGCTATTGCCAGATCGGCGCCGGAGGGTTCTGCGGGGGCAAGGGCAGCACGCTGAACTTGTTGCATTTTGTCGACAGTGGCCAACGGATCGCCTGCGACCGGGGAGGTATCGATCGAAACTGAACCACCAATAGCGTACAACCGTCTGTCGGGGTCTCGGGAGTAGTCGTAGCTGACGCCGCCAGCGTACTGTCCGCCTACCGCCATGTGCGCCTGTTCGTGGGTGCGCACTTCGCGATCACGGGCAACAAACTCCCGTATTTCCGCTTGCTCTAGAAGTTCGAGCTCAGCCTCGGTACCAGCGAGCTCTTGCCGCACCTGCACTTCCCGCTGTCGGGAGTCTGTCGGGGTGGTCTTTGAAAGGTTATTGCCATCACTGTCACGCGGTGGGTTCGTCGACACTGATGCAGCATCTTGAGTACCGATTGACGCACGAATGGAGGATCCGGCCAAGCCCGGGGACTCGGCCTTGGCGGGAGAGTTATAAAGGGAGGCTGGAAAAGTCGCGCCTATACCGCTCACGGGCAATCCAATAGCCTGATCACCTCAGGCAGAGACATCCAGAAGAGTGCCAAGGACTTCGGACGCCGTATCAATAACAGACGCACCCGCCTCCACCTCACGACGACCTTGTTGCATCTCGACAAGACTGTCGACTAGATTAACCGGACGGTTACTATCAACCGCCGTGCTGGCCGCAGGTCCACCTGTAGCGCCCTGAAGAGGAACAGCTTGGGAAGCGGCCGGATCAGATTGAACGCCGACGCGGGCAATTTCCGCTGCAGCGGTAGATGCTCGATACTGTCCTTGACGGACGCTGTTCATACCTGCAGACATCAGGTCGAGACTGGGCATGGACGTTCCTCTCTAATCAATTAATATCTCTATATAACCACAAAGCACCGCTGCTGAAAACGCTCAACGCCGCTTTCAGACCAGCGGCTCAATATCCAGACGATCCGCTATGGCGTCTGCTGACGTCTCTTCAAGCCACGGAACAAAGCCCAGAAACGGAGCCTTGATAACCTGCTTGAGCGTCTCCAGATTCTCCTGCGGCCGACTCATGTGCTGGTCAACCTGATTGGCTACCCAGCCAGCCAGTTGCAAGCCATCGGCGGCGATTGCTTCTGCGGTCAGTATCGCGTGATTGATACACCCGAGCCGCATGCCGACTATCATGATCACTGGCAAGTCCAGTTCACGGGCCAGGTCAGCAAGGGACTGCTCGGCATTTAAAGGTACGCGCCAACCACCCGCACCTTCTACCAAAGTGAACGCCGCCTGTTGATCAAATACCGTCCGGCAGCCCTGCGCCAGACACGCGACATTCAGGTCAGCGCCCTCTTCGCTCGCCGCTATATGCGGTGCAATGGCCGCCTCCAGGGTGACCGGATTAATCAGCTCATAGGCCAGTGGTGGGTTGCATTGAGCCTGTAGCGCAAGGCCATCTTCGTTGCGCAATCCGTCAGCCGTGCGTTCGCACCCAGCCGCTACCGGCTTGGCCGCTGCGGTGGTCAGGCCGGTGCGCGCAACCGCTTTCAAGAGTCCGCAAGCGATGGTGGTCTTGCCAATTTCCGTGTCGGTACCCGTCACAAAGTAGCGTTTGGGCATTTCATAGCTCCTTGAACATCAGAACCTGAGCAACCTGGTAGGTTGCGGGCAGACCCTTGGTTTGACGAAATGTGTCATAGGCTTGAGTGAGTGCGCGCAAGCGGGTGCGCCCGGTCAGACCGCCCGGCCTGCCAACATTGAGATTATGGGCACCCAACGCCTTCAGCTCACGGGTCAGCTCAGCCAGCTGGGCATAATGCAAAACATGGGTTTCCATTTCGCAGTGCCAGCTACCAAAACCGGCGGCGCCCAGCAGATCTCGCAACGCGTTCTCGGGCATAAAACGATTAACGTGCACAAAACCATCGACTGCCTGCCATGCGCGCTGCAGTTCAAACAATGTGCCGTCTACAAGCGTGTTGAACGCCAAGCAGCCGCCGGGCCGTATTGCTCGCCATGCGTCGCGTAATACACAGGCAAGATCCGGGCACCACTGCACCGCCAGACTGGAAAAAATCAGATCCTGGGAGCCCGTGCGCAACGGTAACGCCTCGGCATCCGCGACAACCCAGCGAGGATGGGTGTTCAATATCTCGGGCCCGCTGCATTGGCGCGCGAAGCGAAGCATGCCTTCTGCGAGATCCAGGCCGACCACAGGCACCGCAAAGCGTTGAGCCAGAGCACGGGTGAAGTAGCCGGTGCCAGCACCAAGATCAACAATATCATTAGGGCGCATGTCCCCGGGCAGTCGTGCCAGCAGATTGTTTCCGGCACTGCGTTGAAAAGCAGCGGCATGGTCATAGGTAGCGGCGGCACGACTGAAAGACTCAGCCACCCGCTGCTTGTCTAGCATCGCTTCAGACATCACCAGCCTCCAAAAATGCTGCTATCTGGTCGGCAAGCCAGAGCGGATGCTCAAGTGGCAATGCGTGACTGGCATTGGGATGCACTTTCACCCAGGCAGGCGAACCGGTCGTACCAGCCAAATGACTCATAGGCTCTGCGGCTGCCGCCGGCACCAGCGCATCGTTGGCTGCAAGACAATGCAGCACCGGCGAGGCCCCACGCGACAGCGTGACCCTGTTGTCCAGCACCCCCAATACAGCGAGGGCATGCAGTCGTTGCTGTGAGTCGGCGCAATCCCACTGCAGTACCTTGCCCAAGTGACGCCGTTGCGTACTGCTCTGGGTAACCAGCAAGGCAAAACGCTTGAGCGCCTTCTCTGGGTCAGTGCGCATATCGGCATAAAACGACTTGAAGGTGTCTGAAGGCATTGCCTGCGGCCAGTCTGTGCGGGCAACGAAGCAAGCATTACTGGCAATAGTGACTACTGCGCTGAAACGCTCGGGAAATCGCCGCTGAAGCTGCACCGCTAGCATACCGCCGAAAGACCATCCGACCAGGACGCCTGGACTGAGGCGCTCGGCCAGTGCCACCAGATCAGGCTCCATGCTGGACAGCTGAATAGCGGGCAAGGTGTGGCTCTCCACCTCGCTGCCGGGCAGACGTTGCAGCAGGGCGTCGCGCAGTGGATGCAGGGTTTGCGCTGCCATGGCCCAGCCAGGCAACAGGTTTATATTAGTCATCCAGGCGCTCCGGCAGGCTGGTTATCGCCTGCTTCAATGCGTTTATCAGTTGCGCCACATCGTCCTCGCTATGCCCAGCGCACAACGTCACTCGCAGCCGCGCGGTGCCTTGGGGCACTGTTGGTGGACGGATAGCCGTGACCAGAATGCCCTGGTCACGCAGCGCTGCGGAAATCGCCATAGCGCGCGCACTGCTGCCGACCACGATCGGCTGGATCGGACTGGGACTGTCCATCAGGTCCATCCCTAGGTCTTTGACTCCCGCACGAAACAACGCTATCAGCCGCTGCAAATGCACCCGACGCCAGTGCTCATCGCGCAGCAACTGCAGGCTTGCCAGAGTCGCACAGGCTACCGCCGGCGGCTGGCTGGTTGTATAGATGTAGGGGCGTGCAAACTGAATCAGGGTTTCTATTAATTCGTCGCTGCCGGCGATAAAGGCCCCGGCGGTTCCAAAACTCTTACCCAGGGTACCCATCAGTACGGGGACATCGGTCAGGCCCAGACCATAATGCTCGACGACACCGCCGCCGTGCTTGCCGAGACAGCCAAAACCGTGTGCATCGTCGACCATAACCCAGGCATCACGTGCGCGAGCAGCGGAGCACAGCGCGGGTAGATTAGCCATATCCCCATCCATGCTGAAGACGCCGTCTGTGACAACCAGCGTATTGCCCACGGCCTTGTCCAGCCTCGCCATCAGACTTTCCGGATCATTATGCAGGTACCGCGAGAAGCGGGCGCCGCTAAGCAAGCCCGCATCCAGCAACGACGCATGATTGAGCCGATCCTGCAGCACCGTGTCACCCTTGCCGACCAGCGCTGTCACGGCGCCCATATTGGCCATATAACCACTGGACATCAGCAACGCTCGCGGCCGCCCGGTAAAGTGCGCCAGCGCCTCTTCCAACTGATGATGCGGCTCACTGTGACCCACAACCAGGTGTGATGCACCTCCACCTACGCCCCAGCGACGAGCACCCTGGGCGAAGGCATCGACTACCTGCGGGTGGTTGGCAAGGCCAAGGTAATCGTTGCTGCAAAAAGCCAGCAACGGCTGACCATTAACTGTCACCCGGACGCCCTGGGGCGACTCGAGTAACGGCCGATGGCGGTACAAATGCGCTGCTCGCCGCTCGAACAGGCGCGACGCTAGGTCGAAGGACATCGAAATTCCTGCTCCGGGTTGCAGGCGACCTGCTCAAGAAGGAACAGGCCGTGCACGGGTGTGGGTCGCTCGCCGCCTAAGCTGGCTCAGACCGCCGCGTTGGTGAACATGGCGCTGTCGCGCTGCTCAATGACGGCTTGCTCAATGGCGGCCTGATGGACCTCATCATCGTGCTCCTGGCGTTCCTCGGGCTTGATACCCAGACGGTCAAACAGACGCATATCCTTCTCAGCCTGTGGGTTGGACGTTGTCAGCAGGCGATCACCATAGAAGATCGAATTGGCACCGGCGAAGAATGCCAACGCCTGGGTTTGCTCGTTCATCTGTTCGCGGCCAGCGGACAGGCGCACGTGGGATTTGGGCATCATAATCCGGGCGACCGCAAGGGCACGGATGAAATCAAAAGGATCAACATCTGCTTCATTCTCGAGCGGTGTACCCTTGACCTTGACCAACATGTTGATCGGTACACTTTCCGGGTGTTCAGGCAAGTTCGCCAGCTGAATCAACAAACCAGCGCGATCTTCCAGTGACTCGCCCATGCCGAGGATGCCACCAGAGCAGATCTTCATACCCGCATCACGCACATAAGACAGCGTTTCCAGGCGATCGCCAAAGGTACGAGTAGTGATGATCTTGCTGTAAAACTCCGGAGAGGTATCCAGATTGTGGTTGTAGTAATCCAGCCCGGCATCAGCCAGCGCAGCGGTTTGCTCTTTACTCAGTTTCCCCAGCGTCATGCAGGTTTCCAGGCCCAGCTTGCGTACACCCCTGACCATCTCCAGTACATAGGGCATATCCTTCTCGGACGGATGCTTCCAGGCGGCGCCCATGCAAAAACGAGTGGCTCCAATCGCCTGGGCGGCTACAGCCTCGTCCAGCACCTTCTGCACCTCAAGGAGTTTCTCCTTCTCCAGCCCAGTATTATAATGACCCGATTGCGGGCAATATTTGCAGTCCTCCGGACAGGAGCCGGTCTTGATTGAGAGCAGAGTCGACACCTGCACGCGGTTGGCATCGAAATGTTCACGATGGACGGCCTGGGCCTGGAACAATAGGTCGTTGAATGGCTGGCGAAATAGCGCCAGCACTTCTGCGGGAGTCCAGTTATTACGGGTTACGGAGACGGTCATGGATTCAATCCTGGCAGTTGCACGGAAAACGTCGATAATTGAAGCTATGCATCGCATGATAACGACGGCAAGGAGGCTGTCAACCATTGAACATACGCCAGGTTTACAAGTGGTTAATAAATAACCAGACCGCTCGATGCCTTCTCTGTCTGGGCAGTGGCTCGCAGAGCACCATCGGCATCTGTGACGCTTGCCGCTCTGATCTGCCCTGGCTGGGCAGTCAGTGCCGCCGCTGCGCACTTCCGCTACCTAGAGAACATCAGCTGTGTGGTAACTGCCAGCAGCACACCCCGGCATTCGTCCAGGTGGTGAGCCCCCTGCTTTACCGTTTTCCAATCGACAGCCTGATCCCGGCATTCAAGTATCACGATCAGTTGATCTACGGCAGGACACTGGCCCGGCTACTGACCGAAGCGGTTCAATACCATTATGACGAACATGGACAATCTTTACCCGACCGGGTGCTTCCCATGCCTTTGCATAAAAAGCGAGAGGCCCGTCGCGGGTTTAATCAAGCACTGGAGCTGGCCCGACCAGTTGCCGCCCAATTGCAGATTCCCTTGTGTCGTCGCAGCCTACTGCGGGCACGTCATACACAAGCACAACAGGGTCTGAGCGCCAGCGAGCGCAAACGCAATCTGGCAGAGGCATTCTGCTGCCCGCCTAACGCTGCGGTTCGCGGACTGCACCTGGCTCTGGTGGATGACGTTGTCACCACCGGCGCCACCGCTGACGCGGCAAGCCGCACCCTGTTGGAGGCCGGCGCCGCCAGTGTCAGTATCTGGTGCATTGCCAGAACGCCCTGAGAAACGCTCTGGAGAATGCCTGAACAGGAGCGCAATGCAGGTTCACCGGGCCTTTCACTTGAAGCTTTCAGCTATAAGCGCCACCATAGCTACCCATCATTACCGGCTGCCCCACATGGACTCGCAACACCCCTTTGCTCTGCTGACGCCCGATACCGTACTTGATGCGGTGGAGTCGCTCGGCTTTCTCAGTGATGCGCGCACTTTGACGCTTAACAGTTACGAGAACCGTGTCTTCCAGATTGGCATTGAAGGCGCGCAACCGCTGATCGCCAAATTCTATCGTCCCGATCGCTGGTCTGATGAAGCCATACTGGAAGAACATGCGTACTCACTTGAGCTGGCGGAGCGGGACATACCTGTGATCCCGCCCATGCAGATCGAGGGTCGAACACTGTTTGAGTTTGCCGGCTTCCGCTTCAGCCTGTTCAAGCGTTTCGGCGGGCGTGCACCTGAACTGGACAACCCGGATCACCTGCTCATGCTCGGCCGACTGGTGGGTCGATTGCACGCAGTGGGCGCCATGCGACCTTTCGAGCACCGCCCGTCACTGACGGTACAAAGCTTCGGCCACGACAGTCTCACCTGGCTGCGTGAATCGGGTGTTATCCCGGAAAATCTACGCCCAGCTTACTTTTCCGTCGCCGACGATCTGATGCAGGTGATCGAGCAACGCATGCAATCTGTGCCGTTCAAAACCGTCCGGATGCACGGCGACCTGCACGTAGGGAATCTGCTGTGGCGCGACGAGAGTCTCTACATGGTCGACATGGACGATTGCCGGCAGGGACCGGCGATTCAGGATTTGTGGATGATGCTTTCGGGCGATCATAACCAGCGTCAGGGCCAGCTGGCAGAGCTAGTAGAAGGTTACAACGAGTTTCACGACTTCGATCCGCGCCAGCTGGCTCTGATAGAATCACTGAGAACACTCCGTCTGGTGCACTACAGTGCCTGGCTGGCGCGCCGCTGGGACGATCCAGCCTTCCCTAGGCACTTCCCCTGGTTTGCCAGTGAGCGCTACTGGGCAGACCAGGTACTGACGCTGCGCGAACAGCGCGCAGCGCTGGATGAACCGCTGCTTCGCCTGTTCTGATCAGGCGGCATAAGAGATATCAATGGCCGTTTCCAGTCACCTTTTGACTGCATACACTGCACGCACTTTTAATAGAGGCACCGAGCATGTCCGATACCCTACTCGACTCACGTAACCTGGCCTTCGAGCTTTACGAAGTGCTGGATGCCGAAGGCTTGACCCAGCGTCCGCGTTTTGCCGACCACAATCGGGAAACATTCGATGCCGCGCTGAATACCGCGCGCACTATCGCGGACAAGTACTTCGCACCACACAACCGCAAGAACGACGAGAATGAGCCGCAGTACGTAGATGGTGCTGCCGTGCTGATTCCAGAAGTAAAGCCAGCGGTTGATGCATTCCTCGAAGCCGGCTTTCTGAACGCAACACGCACCTTTGAACAGGGCGGCATGCAGATGCCAAACCTGCTGTCTCAGGCCTGCTTCGCACACTTTCAGTCAGCCAACATCGCCACGTCTTCCTATGCGATGCTGACCATGGGAGCGTCCAACTTGATCGAGGCATTCGGCAACGATGAACAGAAAGAACGCTTTCTGCAGCCGATGATAGAAGGCCGCTTCTTTGGCACCATGGCGTTGACCGAGCCCCATGCCGGTTCGTCATTGTCGGATATTCGAACTCGCGCCGAACCGGCCGAGGACGGCACCTACCGCTTGAAGGGGAACAAGATCTACATTTCTGGCGGCGATCATTCGTTGTCAGAGAATATCGTCCATATGGTTCTGGCCAAGCTGCCCGACGCCCCAGCTGGCGTGAAGGGTATCTCGCTATTCATTGTACCCAAATCACTGGTCAACGATGATGGCTCAGTAGGCAAACGCAACGATGTCGCCCTGGCAGGCCTGTTCCACAAGATGGGATGGCGCGGCACCACCTCCACAGCATTGAACTTTGGGGAAAATGGCGAGTGTGTAGGTTACCTGGTCGGTAAGCCCCATAACGGCCTGTCCTACATGTTCCAGATGATGAACGAAGCCCGTATCGGCGTCGGCATGGGCGCAGTGATGCTTGGCTACGCCGGTTATCTGTACTCGCTGGAATACGCACGCGACCGACCCCAGGGCCGCCTGCCTGACGGCAAGGATCCTTCTTCGCCGCAGGTGTCGATCATTGAGCACACTGATATCAAGCGCTTGCTGCTGACTCAGAAAGCCTATGTCGAGGGCGCGTTTGATCTGGGTCTTTACTGTGCCCGCTTGTTCGATGATACCGAAACTCTGGAGACCGAAGCCGAGCGCAAGACGGCTCTGGAACTTCTCGACCTGCTGACACCTATCGTCAAGTCATGGCCGTCGGAGTTCTGCCTCAAGGCCAACGAGCATGCGATTCAGATTCTGGGTGGCGCGGGCTATACGCGTGAGTATCCGGTCGAGCAGTACTACCGGGATAACCGTCTGAACCCCATACATGAAGGCACTCACGGCATTCAGTCGCTGGATCTGCTGGGCCGCAAGGTCGCCATGAACAACGGCGCAGCTCTCAAGCAACTATCAGCGCTGATCCAGGGCACCTGCAACCGGGCGCGCGAGTACGACCATCTGAACGAACTGCGCGAACCTCTGGAAAAACTGCACGCCCACCTCGGCAAGGTAACCCAGGCACTGCTCGGGGACATGATGAAGGGCAAGGTAAATCAAGCTCTGGCCAACTCGGCGCTGTATCTGAACACCTTTGGCCATATGGTCATCGGCTGGCGTTGGCTGGAACAGGCAGTGCACGCCCAACGTGGCCTAGACACCGGTAAAGAGGTGGACGCCGACTTCTACCGCGGCAAACTGCAGGCAGCTCGCTTCTTCCTTACCTGGGAAGTACCTGGTTGTCACCACGCGCTGGATGTTCTGGAAAATCGTGATGCCACCTGTCTGGAAATGCAGAACAGCTGGTTCTGATCGGGCACTAAAAATAGCTGAAATGACGTGACCTGGGTCGCATCAACAGCATCAGAAAAGGCCGCCTTTCAGGCGGCCTTTTTTGTGGCGGCTTCCCAAGCCTTTGCAGGAAGACTACCCTGTTTCTCAGATCCCTGCCGGAACGATCTCCATGTCGCATTTTTCTCGTTTATTGCTTGTAGCAGCCCTGATAGTGCAACTATGTATTGCCAGTTACGCCGCAGCTGCGAGCGAACTGGCTGACGCTGTGGAGGCGACTCAGCAAAAGCTCGAATCACTTGCTACCAGCAGTATGCCTGACACCGAAAAGCAGGAATTGCAGGAGCTTTACCAGAACACCATTAATTCTCTTCAGAAAAGCCAGGCGACTCAAGACGAGGTGGCCGACTTGCGCGCCCTGGTGGAAGGTGCCCCCGAGCAAATCCGGCTGGTCCGCCAGCGCTCGGATGGCATCAAGATCAAAGCGATTGCCGATATCCGTAACAGCTTCGCCAGCCAGAAGCTGGAGACGCTGGAAGTGCGACTGAACGAGAAAGTGACCACCATGTTTGATTGGCAGAATCAGTTGACTGCCATCAACAGCAATCTTATTGCAGCGCAGACGCGGCCCGAACGAACCCAGGCGCGCGTAACCGCCAACCAGGCACGCAGTCAGGCTATCGCTGAGCAGCTGCGGTTGCTGCAACGCCAGACCGACAGCACGCAGAAAAATGCGCGCCAAGTCATGCTCAAGGCGGAACAGCAAAGTCTGCAGGATGCCAGCGATCTGTTAAGACAGGAGCTGGCAGTCAACAGTGTTCTGCAAGATCTAGCCAGTCAACGCCGCAGTCTGATGAGCCAGCAGATAGCCGACATCGAAGTTGAAATTCAGGCGTTGCAGGACGTGATTAACGAAAAGCGCTTGAGTCAGTCCGAACAAACGGTCACTGACACTGCAGCGCAGGCGTTACGGGGTGCCAGCAATCACGAGCTACTCAAGACACAGGGCAGTCTGAATCGACGACTCAGCGAAGAACTGCTCAGTGCGACCAATGAGATGGGCGAACTGACCCGCAAGAACATCACAACCAAACAGCAGATCGACAGCACCACACAGATCGAAAGTGCTCTGGAGCAGCAAATTAGCGTACTGGAAGGCAGCTCACTCCTTTCGCGCATTTTGCAGCAGCAGAAACAGGCGCTGCCCACGGTACGCATGGATACGCGCATTGCCGACCGGGTGGCCGATCTTCGGCTGCGCGAATTTGAACTCAACCAATTGCGCGAAGAGCTTGCCAATCCGGAAGCCTATCTGACCAAATTGCTGAACCCCTTGCCTGATGAGCAGCGAGAGGCGTTACGCGATGATATTCGCGAGGTCATTGCCAATCGCACACCGCTTGCCGAGCAACTGAGCAATAACATCAGTACGGTACTCAGCCTGGCAATAACTCTGCAAATAAACCAGAAGCAGCTACAACAGCTGAGCAGTCAATTACGCCGCACCATAGATGATCAGTTATTCTGGGTGGCCAGCAGCCGACCGATCGACACGGACTGGCTGCTGGCTCTGCCAACGCGAGTCAGCGAGCAGTTTCAGGCATTGAAGCTGGGCAATCAGGCGTCAAAAGCAATCGCAACCTTTCGCGACCGCTGGCCCGGGCTCGTCGTACTGATACTTTTACTGGGTCCGTATATCTGGTGTCGCGGACGCTGGCGCGCCAAGCTGCGCGATCTCAACGCCGATGTCGGCCACTTTCGCCGCGACAGCGCCAGACATACACCCAAGGCGCTGGGCCTGACCGCACTGATCGTACTACCGGTACCGGTCGTACTGTGCGTTGCCGGACTGATCCTGATAACGGGCGAGAGACCCCCGCTACCCGCGGTAGGTTCAGCGTTACTGAAACTTGCTTTAGCGTGGATGGTTCTGCATTTTCTATATCGCGTTCTGGAGCCCAAGGGAATCGCTATCCGCCATTTCCGCTGGGACAGTGGACTGGTTACGCGTCTGCATCACCTGATCCGTAACGTCTCATGGGTATTGCTCCCCCTGGTGCTGGTGATCGCTGTGAATGCCGCAATGCCAGAGTATTTGAGCGATGATGTGATCGGCCGCATTGCCATGTTGATTGGCATGCTGCTACTCAGCCTGCTACTGGGTCGCATGATGTGGCGCAGCGAACCTCTCTACCATTCACGCATATTGCATATGAGCGCCACCCTGTTGTTGGTAATGGCGCCTTTGGCACTGGCTGTTATGTCGTTTTGGGGCTACCACTACACTGCCACCAAGCTCGCCGACCGATTCTTCAGCACCCTGTATCTGATCGCTGGCTGGATGGTGCTGCAGGGCACCGTTGTACGTAATCTGAACGTGGCCGGTCGGCGGCTGGCTTATCAGCGCGCATTGAACAAGCGTCAGGCGGCGCCAGTACGCGAAACACAAGATGCCGAGATGGGTGTTGAAGTTCCTGAAATGGATATTCGTCAGATCAACCAGCAATCATTACGTCTGGCACGCCTGACCCTGACCGTCCTTTTTGCGGTATTGGTTTACTTCACCTGGGCCGATCTGCTCAGCGCCGCATCCTACCTCGAGTCGGTGACGCTATGGGAGTACAACAAGGGCACCTCCGACAATCCGCTGATGGCTCCGATCAGCGCAGGAGATGTGCTGGGCGCACTGGTCATCGTCATATTGACCGTCACCTTGGCACGCAACCTGCCAGGACTGCTGGAAATACTGGTGCTGTCGAGACTGAATCTGCGTCAAGGCAGTAGTTATGCCATCACTACGCTGCTCAGCTACGTCATTGTCAGTGTCGGGGTGGTCTATGGTCTTTCGGCGCTGGGCGTCAGCTGGAACAAGTTGCAGTGGCTTGTCGCCGCACTGAGCGTGGGGCTGGGCTTCGGTCTGCAGGAGATCTTCGCCAACTTCGTTTCCGGTCTTATCATCCTCTTCGAGCGCCCCATCCGCATCGGCGATGTGGTCACGATTGGCGATCTGTCCGGCACGGTCAACCGCATCCGCATTCGTGCCACCACCATTACCGACTTTGATCGCAAGGAGATCATCGTCCCGAACAAGACCTTTGTCACCAGTCATCTGATCAACTGGTCACTCTCGGATACCATTACCAGGGTGATTATCAAGGTAGGGGTGTCCTATGGCTCGGACTTGACGAAAACCCGAGAACTACTGTTGCAGGCGGCTCGAAACAACCCGCGCGTACTGAATGACCCCGAACCGCTGGTGCTGTTTCTCAACTTCAGCGACAGCACCCTTGAACACGAACTGCGCGTCCATGTGCGCGAGCTGGTCGATCGTAATATGGCAATCGATGAGATCAACCGTGACATCGATCGATTATTCGCACAAAACGGTATTGAAATCGCTTTCCGCCAGTTGGATGTCAATGTGCGCAGCAGTGCAGGACTGGAGAAATTAATCAGCAGTCAGCGTACAGACTTCAGTCAACCGCATTCAGCACCGGAACCCGGCCCCAAGCCCGAGCTGCCTGACAGCGAGGCGGCACTTGGTGCCGGACCAGATAATCCGTCAGTCTGATCTTGCGCCGGGCCATCAGGGTCCGGGCCGCCGATCCACGCTTGAAGCCGGCATGCCCGAGCAAGCACAATAGCTTTTTTCCTCTACCGAGTGTGTTGAATCATGCCCAGAGCCGCTGAACTAAAAAAAGGCCAGATCGTGCAGATCAATGGTCAGCCCTATATCGTCTCGCAGATCGACGTAAAAAGCCCTTCCTCACGCAGCGGAACTACGCTGTACAAGATTCGGTTCAACCATGTACAGACCAAGCAAAAACTGGATCAGAGTCTGACCGGCGATGACATGCTCGCCCCGATCGACTTTCAGAAACGAGCCATGCAATTCCTCTATCAGGATGCCGACGGCTATACCTTCATGGATAACGAGGATTATGCCCAGTTCACTCTGAGCGTCGACCAGATAGAAGAGCAGATCGAATACATATATGACGGCGTCTCCGGCCTGTATGGCTTGGTTGTCGAAGGCAATCTGGTCGGCGTCGAGCTGCCTGCCGTGGTGGAAATGCCCATCGAGGAGACACCACCTGCGGTCAAGGGGTCCTCTGCCAGCGCGCGAACCAAAACTGCACGCTTTGCCACCGGCCTGGAAATTCAGATACCGGAGTACTTGGAAACTGGCGAAGTCGTCCGCATCAATACCGAATCCGGAAAATTCATGTCCCGCGCCTGACGCGGCAACAGGAGCTACTCATGAGTCATGCACCACTGGTTATCGATCCAACCTCTCAGGCCGACGCCTGCATCATCTGGCTACACGGCTTGGGCGCCGACCGTTTCGACTTTGTTCCCGTCGTCGATGCGTTGAATTTGCCCACCAGTCACGGCCTGCGGTTCATCTTCCCGCAAGCTCCGACCCGTCCGGTAACGATCAACGGCGGCATGCCGATGCCCAGCTGGTATGACATTATCGGCATGACGCCAGCGCGAGCGATCAGTCACGAGCAGCTGCAGGAGTCGGCCGATATGGTTCGCGCCTTGGTTGACGAACAGATCAGCCAGGGAATAAAAGTCGAGCGCATCGTTCTCGCTGGTTTTTCCCAGGGTGGCGCGGTGGTGCTGCACTCGGCGCTGCAATCGGGACTGCCACTGGCGGGTGTCATGGCCTTGTCGACTTACGGCCCGACAGTCGAGGATCTGCTCGTGGAAACAGGTGAGAAACTCGATATGTTCTTTGCCCATGGCAGCCAGGACGCCATGGTTCCGCACGCCATGGGCCGCTTGGCTCACGATCTGGTAGTCCAGGCCGGACATCGCGCGCAATGGCATGAATATGCAATGGGACATGAGGTTTGCCCGCAGGAAATTGACGACATCAATAGTTGGCTGTGTAAGCGCTTGAGCATCTGATTCGCAACCCTGGGCGAGCTCGGCAGGTACTGGTTAAAAAATAACCTGCCGGGGCTTCGCTCAGACTTCCCCTTGCTTTACACTGGCCGGTGATCACCCATACGCCATGTAGAGAGATGCCTGTGCTGAAAGCACTGAAGAAGCTGTTCGGGGCCGGAGATGCCCCGCTTGACCCTACCCAGCCCCGCGCCAGCGACAACTCCAATAGAGCCGTCAACAACTCTCTGGACGCTCAGTCCGACCCGGCCAAAAGCCCTCGGCAACCGCGCCGGCCAGCGGCCACCGCGCCACGCAAACAGCCTGCATCGAGCGCCAGAAGTCTGTCGACTCCCGTTGCAACCCAGCCTGCGCAGGCAATCAACGCCTGGACGATAGCCGATTTCGTCGCCGAGCCGGCGGAAGGCAAGACCCGCTTTCATGATTTCCCCCTTCCCGATAGCTTGATGCAGGCCATACAGGAGCAGGGTTTCAGTTATTGCACACCGATTCAGGCTGAGGTGCTGGGTAATACACTCAAGGGCCACGATGCGATTGGACGGGCACAGACCGGCACGGGCAAGACTGCAGCGTTCCTGATTTCGACTATTACCCAGCTACTCGAAACGCCACCGCCAGACGAGCGCTTCATGGGCGAGCCACGGGCCTTGATAATTGCCCCGACGCGGGAATTGGTCATGCAAATCGCCAACGATGCCATCGGCCTGACCAAGCATTGCAATCTCAACGTCATGTCTTTTGTCGGTGGAATGGATGTGGACAAGCAGATCAAGCAACTGGAAAAACGCCATTGCGACATCCTGGTCGCTACTCCTGGTCGCTTGCTTGATTTCTGTAACCGCAGTGAAGTTCATCTGGATCTGATAGAGGTTTTGATCCTCGACGAAGCCGACCGTATGCTGGATATGGGCTTCATTCCCCAGGTACGGCAAATCATTCGCCAGACGCCACGCAAGGGTGACCGTCAGACCCTGCTGTTCTCGGCAACCTTCAGCGATGATGTGATGAGTCTGTCCAAGCAATGGACCCATGAACCAGCGATAGTCGAGATCGAACCCGAACGCGCCGCATCGGCTAATGTGGACCAGCAGGTCTATGCCGTCAGTAGCGGCGACAAGTACACGCTTCTCTACAATCTGATCACCCAGCTGGACCTGACCCGCGTGATGATTTTTGCCAATCGCAAGGACCAGGTCAGGCGCATTCAGGAGCGTCTGGTGCGCGACGGCATCAATGCTGCGCAACTGTCCGGTGATGTGCCACAGCAAAAACGCGTGCGCACACTGGACAACTTTCGCGATGGCACGCTACGCGTACTGGTAGCCACCGACGTCGCTGGGCGTGGCATCCATGTCGAAGGTATCAGCCACGTAATCAACTACACGCTCCCTGATGATCCCGAAGACTATATTCACCGCATTGGCCGCACTGGCCGGGCTGGCGCCAAGGGCACGTCCATCAGTTTCGCCTGTGAAGATGATGCGTTCCAAATCCCACCAATCGAAGAGCTGCTCGGCAATAAGCTGGTGTGTATTCCACCCGAAATGCACATGCTGAAAAAGGTTCCAGCACGCAACCAGAGTGATGCAGAACGAGCCGCGAGCGACGCCAACGAAGCCGAACAAGCTGCAGCCGCAGCCGCGAATCGCAAACGCGCTAACGGCAATGATCGTCCACGCCGCCGCTAAAAGACGCAATATCCAGTAGCAATAGCACCGGTCAAAACGGCGCCTGTTCCTTGCAGTGCCGTGCCTCACACTTTAGGATCTCCCTCCTTTATCAAACATCAAGGTCTGGCCTCTTTGGCAAAGAGCAGGCCCTCGCCTTGATCTGAGGTCACGATTTCAAAGGAGTCAGGCATGCAGATAATCAGAATTCGTAACATCGTCGCCCTGAGCAGCGCCCTTTTGTTGGGAGCGGGCTGTGCCACCAGCCAACCGAGCACATCTGACTTGATGCGCGATTACGCAGCGGAACAGGGTTCGCAGGTAGCCAAGCAAGAGGCACTGGCGAAAGACTGGGACAAGGGTTCCGAACTGATCAACACAGGTGAGCAGCGTGTACAACAAGCGGAAAAGGATATTCGACAAGCAGAGAAACAACTGCGGGACGCTCGCAGAGCGCTAGAGAGAGGCAAACGCGAAACCGTCCGGGGTCAGGAGTTGAAAATAAGCAGCGAAAATACGTTTCGCAAGCACTTCCCTGACAATGCCCTGAACGAGTAAATCACACTACCCATACATCGCAACGCAAGGGGGCAGTCTGCGTTGACGATCACTCAGGCTGTCATATCGGCCTCACAGCCTCGCCGGGTCTTTGAATACAGCGCTTTCTCTTATTGCCAAAGCAGATCCGTAGGCCCGGTCTTGCATAAAACCGGATACGGCCGTTTTGCACGCTTGTTAATGTCACAACAAGTGCGCTATAAAATGATCAACCGGCCGATTCCCGCAGGTGATCCTTTGATACCTGCAGGCTCTCAGTGCTGGCTCTGCGGACTGCCAAACGCCTTAGTTGCGTCTGATACAGTCGCGTATAAACGGCTCTTGCGAGGTGACAGCTTATGGAAGCGTGCGGACCCACACGACACACCTTCTACGTCCTCGATACCAATGTCCTGATCCACGACCCCAATGCCCTCCTTAACTTCGAAGAACACCATGTCATTATCCCTATGACGGTCCTCGAAGAGCTCGACAAGCTCAAATCAGGTAAGACCAGTATCGCGGCGGACTGCCGCCAGGCCATCAGACTTATCGACAGAACACTGGCAGACGCACCTCCGGATCTTGTCGAAAAGGGCGTGCCTATCCAGCGGGGCAAAATTGGCTTTAACGGCAGTCTGGCAATCCTCATGGATCGCACAGTCATTCCCGCTCACTGCTTACCCAACGACCTGAATGACAACAAGATCATTAACCAGCTCTGTCATCTGCAGAGTCTGCATCCTGAAGTGCGGGTGGCATTGGTATCGAAGGATATCAACATGCGGCTCAAGGCCAGGGGTTGTGGGATCGACGCCGAGGACTACCACACGGATCAGCTCGTGGACGACATCGCTCTGCTTTCACGCGGTTACCACGAGGTAGAGGGCTCATTCTGGGACAAAGTCGATCGCGTGGAGACACACCAGCGCTTGGGCAAAACCGTACATGAAGTCCAGCTCATGGAGAAAATGCCGGGGCTGCATATCAACGATTTCATCATCGATGGACAGGGCTTCATCGGCTGGGTGTCCTCCATCGAGGGTAATCGTGCAGTCCTACGCGATCTGCATCAGGAGCCTCTGATGCGTCAGGAAGCCTGGGGGCTGCAACCACGGGATATTTTTCAGGCACTGGCGATGTATGCCTTGCTGGATCCGGATATCCACCTGGTCAACCTGACAGGAGCAGCCGGATCAGGTAAAACCATCCTCGCCCTAGCCGCGGCGATCGAACAGACCATGGTGAGCAAGCGATACAGGCGTATTATCGCTACCCGCAGCACCCAGGGGCTGGATGAGGATATCGGTTTTTTACCAGGCACAGAGGCAGAAAAAATGGAACCCTGGCTGGGTGCCATTACCGACAATCTGGAAGCGCTGCACATGGACGACGAAAGTACGCACGGCAGCGTCGAGTACATTCTCGACCGCGTACCCCTACAGTTCAAATCACTCAACTACATACGGGGTCGCAGTTTCCAGCAAAGCTTCATCCTGATCGACGAGAGTCAGAACCTCACCCCGCACCAGATCAAGACCATCATTACCCGAGCCGGGGCCGGATCAAAAGTGGTTTGCCTCGGCAATCTGGCCCAGATCGATACGCCCTACCTGAATGCAACCAGCTCAGGGCTGACCTACCTGACCGAATGCTTCAAGGATTTCCCCCATGGCGTGCATATCCACCTGCAGGGCGTGCCGCGCTCGGTACTAGCCGAATACGCCGAAACCCATCTTTGAATCAGCCAGCCCGCCCATAAAGGTGGGCACTGATTAAGCCGCTTTATCAAACCCATACGGAGCCAGTGCGCGCCGAATAAGGCATAATGCCTGTTATTCCGATGACAGGAGCCATACCCATGTTGATGGTTATTTCGCCAGCCAAAACACTCGATTATGACACCCCTCCGGTGACCGACAAGCTCACCCAGCCACGCTTTGTCGAGCACAGCGCAGAGTTGATCGACGTGCTGCGCGAGAAGTCGCCACAGGACATTGCCGAACTCATGTCACTGTCGGATAAACTCGCCAGCCTGAACGTTGCCCGCTATGGCAGCTGGGAGTACGAGAGCAACCTGCGCAACAGCAAGCAGGCCTTGCTCGCATTCAAGGGTGATGTTTACACAGGCATCAACGCCGAAGACTTCGAGGCCGATGATTTTACCTTTGCCCAGGATCACCTGCGCATGCTGTCAGGACTCTATGGCCTGTTGCGCCCGCTGGACCTGATGCAACCCTACCGCCTGGAAATGGGTACCAAGCTGGTTAACCCACGGGGCAAGGACCTTTACAGCTTTTGGGGCGATCGCATCAGCCAGTGGCTGAATGAGGACATGGCAGCTCAAGGCGATCAGATATTGCTCAATCTGGCCTCGCAGGAATACTTTGGCGCCGTGAAGCCCAAAACGCTCAATGCCCGTATTATTGATACGGTATTCAAGGACCAGAAAAATGGCCAATACAAGATAATCAGCTTTTATGCCAAGAAGGCGCGCGGCCTGATGGCCCGTTACGTGATCAAGCACCGCCTGACCGATCCTGACGCATTGAGAGATTTTGATCTGGATGGTTATTACTACGATGCGGCGAGTTCAAGCAAGGATAAGCTGGTATTTCTGCGCGACGAATCCAGCCGAGACTAAGCTCGAAGGCACCCTGGTTAGGGGGCTCACACCAGCATCGAAAAAGGCCCGTCCGGTGAACCGGTACGGGCCTTTCAGTATCCAAAGCAGTCGCGTCGAACGCGGCTGACCGGGAAGTCTGGATCAGCTGTCGAAGCCGGGATTAACCCGCTGCAGTTTGCGTAACAAGGCCGGCCAGGCAAGATTGCCACCCGCTCCACGGGTCACCTGACGCATACTTTCCTTCGCCCCATCGAGGATCGACTGGGAAATCGGAATCAATTCACCACCGCCGGCCTGCGCAGCAACCTGAATTTCGCAACAACGCTGCAACGTGTACATACCCAGAAAGGCTTCTGCAATCGACTTGCCACAGGTCATCAGGCCGTGATTGCGCAAGATCATGGCATTGGTCTTTCCCAGGTCAGCCTGAAGCCGGGACTTCTCGTCCTCATTCAGTGCTACACCCTCGTAGTCGTGATAGGACAGGTTGCTGAGCACGAAAATGGACTGCTGCGAAATCGGTAGAATGCCCTCTTTCTGGGCAGAGACTCCGACCCCAGCAGCAGTGTGGGTGTGCAAAACACAGGTAGCGTCATGACGCACCTCGTGAACCGCACTATGAATTGTAAAGCCGGCGGGATTAATGTCGTAGGGCGTGTCCATCAACTTGTTGCCCTGCAGATCGATCTTGACCAGATTGGAAGCCGTCATCTCTTCGAACATCAAACCATAGGGGTTGATGAGAAAGTGCTCGGTACCGGGGATTTTCGCCGATACGTGGGTGAACACCACATCATCCCAGCCGTACATCGCAATCAAGCGGTAACAGGCAGCAAGATCAACGCGGGTCTGCCATTCTTCGGCGCTCACCTGATCTTTCACGTCCATGACCGGCAGGGGTTGTATAGCATTCATCGCGTTAATCCTCATCGAGTTGGATAACGGCCAAGCACAGACAGGCCGGGTTACGTCATACTAGGTCATTCTTACAATAGCAGGAGTGTAAAGCGTGACAGAGAAAAGAACTGTCAAACACTTTACAGTGTCGTCCAGCCCGGATGCCGCGATGTTCCGTTCCTTATTGCTGCGCAATCGCTGGCTCCGCGATCTACCTACAAACTGCCTGGATGATATGGCGGATCTGGCGCGCTTGCGCCAACTTGAAGATGGCCAACTACTACACGCCAAGGACGATGCAGCCGACGGTCTTTATGGGGTAGTCAACGGCGCGATAAAAGTAAGTAGCACCGGACTGGATGGACGCGAGGCTGTATTGACCGTACTGAGCCCAGGTAGCTGGTTTGGTGAAATATCCCTTTTTGATGACTTGCCGCGCACACACGACGCCCACGCAACCGGCCCCACTACGCTGGTAATGATTCCACGCCGGGGCTTTCAGCAGCTGCTCGAGCGTCGCCCAGAACTTTATCCGCATTTCATGCGCTTGCTCTGTCGCCGAATCCGACTGTCGTTCGCGATGCTTGAAGACAGCGCGCTACTACCCCTTTCCTCGCGCCTGGCAAAGCGTTTGTTAATGCACGCTCACAACTACGAACAAAATGATCAGGGCAGCAACCAGGCGACGATACAGTTATCTCAAGAATCCCTGGGCCTGATGCTGAACAGTTCGCGGCAGAGTATCAACAAGCTGCTCAAGCGTCTGGAACAGGCGGGCTGGTTACGTATCCACTATGGCCAGATAGTGATTCTCGACGAAGCCGCCCTCGCGCGTCTGGCGCGCGGTGAGCTCACTGAAGAGCTATAAGGCTTAGCGTTGCATTACGGCAATGAACTGATCAAACCAGGGCGCGGCGTCCAGCTCGGGAGATACCGTCTCGCTGGCGTCCAAACGCAGCATGGGCAGCGCCTCATGCGCCTGAAGCTCAAGCAGTAACTCACGCAGTTGCTCACCACCTTGGCAGAAAGTATCTCCGTAGGCCGAGTCACCCAAGGCAACGACCGCAAAGGGCTTGCCGGTAAAGAGCGGGAAGCGATCCTGAAGGTCTATAAAAAAAGGTATGAACGCATCGGGCAACTCGCCCATGCCCGTTGTTGAAACGCATACCAAGATAGCGTCTGGATTCGCCTCGAGGAGCCCATCAACATTGGCGGGCTTTATCCTTGACACCCCAAGCCCTGCCTCACGGCAGCGATCGGCAGCTTCGTCCGCAACCAGATCTGCAGTCCCGTAAACAGAACCACTCAGCACAGCGACATGCATTTTTTCCTCCAGAGTACCCGCTAAAGTGGCCTATTATGCCGCACTCTTTGCCCTCTCGCGCGTTGGACAGGGCGGGATGTTGCTATAGAATGTGTTTAAACAATTGGAGAATGTGGTTGCAATGATCAATGCCAAACTGCTGCAGCTCGTGGTTGATGCATCAAATGACGGCATTGTCGTCGCCGAGCAGGAGGGCGATGACAATATCCTTATTTACGTCAACAAGGCTTTTGAGCGTCTCACTGGTTATCACACAGATGACATTCTCTATCAGGATTGCCGATTTCTGCAGAAAGATGACCGCGACCAGTCAGGCCTGCGGGCAATACGCGACGCGGTAACAACCGGGCAGCCATCCCGTCAGATTTTGCGTAATTACCGCAAGGACGGCAGCATGTTCTGGAATGAGCTATCCATCACTCCTGTGTACAATGAAGCAGATCAGCTGACCTATTACATCGGTATACAGAAGGATGTCACCGAGCAGGTGCAAAATCAGGAGCAAGTTGAAACCCTGAAACTGGAAGTCGCTCAGCTGCGGGCGCAGCTGGCAAACACTGGGAAGTAGAATAGTCCCCGTTAGCCCAGCTTGATATTGGCGAACGTAAATGACTCCAGATTAATGCCATAAGCCCCGTCCGCAAGTACCCCCGCAATCTTCATCCCACCCTGCAGCGCAGCCGGCTCATGCTTCAGATCCACAATTAGCTGCTGCATTGGTTTTTTTTGGTCGTCGAGTAACAGTGCCACCTTCGGTGAAAGCCGATGCAGCGGATCGACGGAGAGAACAATACCTACCTCACCAGTGCCCATTTGAACAAGAGAGCCCGGAGGGTATAGACCGATACATTCGATGAACTTGATCACCAAGCTTTCATCGAACTGCGTTCCAATGTTTTTGTAGAGAATTTTCAGCGCTTCTGCCGGCGATTTACTAGGGCTATAACAACGCTCGCTAGTGATAGCGTCATAGGCGTCGACTACCGTGATCGCACGGATATAAAAATCAAGCCTGCCCGCCGGCAGCTTCTCTGGATAGCCCTTGCCGTCTATACGTTCGTGGTGCGAGTAGGCCACGTTGATAACTTCCTGCGGTACCTTCGGATCCTTTGCCAACTGGTCTCGACCCATGACAGGATGCAGCCGGAGGTGCCTGGCGTCCTCGGGAGTAAGGCGTCCGCGTTTATTGAGAATGTCCTGGTCGAGGCTCATCTTGCCAACGTCGTGCAGCATGCCGCACAAACCAAGCAACTCAATATGCTTGGCTCCCAAGCCCAGATGCCGGCCCAGAGCCATTGCCTGGATACCGACGTTCACGCAATGCTCGGCCGTGTACTGATCAACGTGCTTTATGCGCGTCAGCCATAACAGTGCAGAAGGGTTACGAATAACCGATTCCAAGCAGTCATGCACGACAACCATCATCTGCTCGATATCAATATTCTGATGGTCGTGGATGAGCTGGAGAATGTATTTTATTTCTGCCAAAGACCGGCTATAGGCCTTAGCAGCACGGCCAATCTCACTCTCGATATCCACGTTGATCGGATACGCCTGAGGCCCAGGGCCGGAGATGGCCTTAAGCGGCTTCAGCCCGGAAACATCCACTCGGGTAAGCAGTAGATCAATATAGACGTATTCGCACAGGCTTTTCAGCGCAACAAGATCATCTTCGTGGGATAACAGGAAGCCCTGGTATAAAAAGGGTGTTTCCAGCCAGGGCCGATCCAGTTTGCATACGTACATACCGTACTGCAGCTGAATAGGATGGATCCGGACCTGATGAAGATCTTTGGTTGGTTTTTCTGTCATGCGGCTCATCTATTTCCATATGATGATGAAACATGGCGCTGGTGAGCGTAAGCCCTACACACAAGTTCGAATAATGTTAAGAAACACATTCTAGCATGGGTAAGAAAAATCCAAGGGCATGTCCGACGAAAAGTAATGTTGATACGCCATGACAACTTGAGTAAAGCAGAGGATTTGATAGTGCGATCACTGTGTGAAGAATACGCGGACTGAATAAAAATCGGAGGTGCAGAAAAGGATGCTGTTAAAAAACCCCGGTAGTCCAAAGGAAGAACCGACTACCGGAGTGCGCAGCTGTAATTCATTGCCTCGCATTTACTGCAAGCCAATATCGATAACTTATACAAAATTACCAGCATTGTATAATTTTGAACGTTACCGGATATTCCGCGCTTACCCTTTAAAGGTTGTCCAGCCGCCCGGCAAGCAAGCCACGCATTTTGTTGACCAGCCCATGCCCGTAAGCACCCAGAATATGAACTCCCGCGGCTTCCAACTCTACTGACTGTACTTCACACACAGGACCCACGATAGCGACAGGACAGCCCAGAGCCTGCTCCATTCGCGGTAACGCCTTGCTCAGAGCGTCCCCGTCCAGCGCATGATCGCCGTAAAGAACGAGAGCGTCGCACGCCGAACGTTCAGCAATGGCTGTCAGTTCGGCATAAGAAGACATGACCGGTACATAGGTAACGTTGGCTTCTGCCTCAACAATAAGGGCAGCCACCGAAAGAATCTCGAACTCGGACGCGCTACCCGGCATCACCACCAGCATCACTGTCGGTAATCCTGGCCTCAGATAACCGATACGCTGGAACAGCCGGCCGCGCACAAAAGCATCCAGAAAGGCCCACTGTCCAGTCGCTACATCAAGACCCGATTTATCGCGAAAGAGCCTCCATACCGGAAGCGCAATGTCATACAGAACGGTGGTGACCGGGAAAGCAGAGTGCGCTTGCCCGTAGACAGCATCCAGCATCGCCAGGTCGATACTGTTAACCGCTTCAACCAGCTTCGTCTGCCAATCCGGCAGACCGCTAGCCGCCTCAGCACCGGCAGTGATCCGATCGACTTGGGGGGCGTCCCTAACGACAACTTCCCGATCAATAATTGAGGCAACCTTGCTCACAGCCACACCGCGCTCGATCCAGGCAGTTACCTGACGCACCCGTTCAATATCAGCCATAGAATAAAGTCGATGGCCGCTTGGCGTCCGGTGGGGTACAAGCATGCCGTATCGGCGCTCCCACGCCCGAAGCGTAATAGGGTTAACGCCGGTCAGACGCGACACCTCTCTAATGGGATAGAGATCTTCCTTTTCCAGGTCAACATTCTGGACTGTATGGGTAGAATCAGTGTTATCGGTCATATCTGTTTACAGAGGAAATCGGGGGTACGGCCATTAGCGTTTGCGGAAACCGCACCTGGCCCGTTAGATTGCAACCCATTGTACAGAACTTGCGCAACAGCAAAAGCCTGTACACACCTGCTGGCCAGTTAATGGAGAATACCCTTGCTTACCACTTCACCCGCGTGGCCGCTGACTCTCTATTACGACGGTGAGTGTCCCTTGTGTCTACGTGAAATACGCATGTTCGAAGGGCGTAACGCCGATACCCGACTGAAACTGATCGACATCGCGGCACCCACTGCTGAAACCTTACCTGGCCTTTCGCGTGACGAAATGCTGACTTGCTTGCATGCTCGATTCCAGGATGGACACATTGTGAAGGGCATAGATGCAACGTACTGGAGCTATCGCGCTGTGGGTCTTGGCTGGCTGGTCAAGCCCTTGTGCTGGAACTGGGCAAGGCCGTTCTGGGAATGGGCTTACCGACTGTTCTGCCGGCTACGCCCTGCCATCGCACGCATCGTCCCGATGCCCGGTAATCCTGTGACAGCTCGTTGCGAGAGCGACCGTTGTGAGCCGCGTAAAAAAGATCATTAACGGCCGATGACCTCATCTTGTGCTACGGTCACCTGCACCGTCGGCGGTACAATACCGCGCCGACGTAAGCTAGCTTTTAGTTGCCCTAGTGACTGCCAGAAGCAAGGCTTCTGGTTGGCTGCCAACAACAGGAATGGAGCTTTGCCAGCGGGCAATACCTGCACCGCGTAACGATTAAGACCACTTTGCGTGATAATATTAATGCTCTGTACCTGGCCGCTTTGCAAAGCAGCGGCAAGTTTGCCAATGTTCATTCGGGAACTCCTGTGGCCAGCCTGTCACCGGACCGCTACGAACAAGCTAATAATTCAGAAATCGTCTACATGCGACGCAAATGGCAATACTAATAAGTTGTACATATTATTAGTATCGTATAAGTTTGGCAAAGGATTTGGCCGCTTAGTCCGTTGCCGCTGTACCCCCGGACTGAGCGGTCGGGTCCTTACCCTGACGACGAGAGCCTGATGACAGTCAGCAACACGATTTTGATAACCGGCGGTGCACAAAGAGTAGGTCTGCATTGTGCTCAGCGACTGGTCGAAGATGGTTACCACGTAATCATTACATGTCGGTCACTTCGCCCCGAGTGGCGTGATCAGCCCTTGTCAGGCATTGATGTAATGCTCGCCGACTTCTCCAGTCTCAAGGGCATCCAGCAATTTATAGAGCATCTTCAGAATGAAGGCCCCAAGCTTCGAGCAATCATTCATAATGCTTCACTCTGGCTTGATGATCAGGCTGGCGCAGACGCCATGCAACAGATGTTCATGGTACATATGCAGGCCCCCTTCCTGATCAACAACGCATGCGCGCAATTGCTCGACCCGCTCCAGACAACCGATATTATTCAGCTCACCGATTATGCCGCTCAACGCGGCAGCAAGAAGCACGCCGCTTATTGTGCCAGCAAGGCCGGACTGGAAAACCTGACACTCTCTTTTGCGGCTCGGCTGGCGCCGCAAGTCAAGGTCAACTCTATCGCTCCGGCACTGATCATGTTCAATAGCAGTGATGATAAAGTATACCGCCGCAAAACGCTGGCGAAATCCGCTCTGGGCATCGAACCCGGACCGGAAGTTGTTTACCAATCCATTCGCTACCTGATGGACAATGTATACGTGACCGGCACCAGCCTGACCCTGAATGGCGGCAGGCACCTGAAATGACACCCCGAGAGACTCCTCAAATGAGCCTAGAAAACCTCACCCGCAACTACCACGACATTATTACCAACCTCGGCGAGAATCCCGACCGCGAAGGGCTCAAAGGCACACCTCAACGTGCAGCCAAGGCCATGCAATTTCTGTGCAGGGGATATGATCAGTCCCTGGATGAGATTGTGAACGGCGCGCTGTTCGCCTCGACCAATGATGAGATGGTGATCGTCAAGGACATCGAACTCTATTCCTTGTGTGAGCATCATCTGCTGCCCTTCATTGGCAAGGCGCATGTCGCCTATATTCCGACCGGTCAGGTTATCGGCCTGTCAAAAGTAGCTCGTATCGTGGACATGTTTGCCCGCCGCCTGCAGATTCAGGAGAACCTGACACGGGAAATAGCCGAGGCTCTCCAGTCTGTGACCAATGCCAAGGGCGTGGCGGTCGTCATTGAAGCCAAGCACATGTGCATGATGATGCGCGGGGTCGAGAAACAGAACTCATCGATGCACAGCTCGGTCATGCTCGGTGCGTTCCGCGAGTCGGTTAATACCCGGCAGGAATTTCTGCAATTGATCGGGCGCTAAACATGAACAAACTGACACCCGGCATGGCACGTATTCGAGTCAAGGATCTTCGTTTGCGCACCTTTATTGGTATCAAGGAAGAAGAGATCCTCAACCGCCAGGATGTGCTGATCAATCTGACTATTCTTTACCCGGCGGCTCAGGCCGTCGAGCTGAATCAGATTGATCAGGCATTGAATTACCGCACCATAACCAAAGCGGTCATCCGACATGTGGAAGACAACCGTTTTGCCCTGCTCGAGCGTCTGACACAAGAGCTGCTCGATCTGGTGATGTCTCACTCCGAAGTGCGCTATGCCGAGGTAGAGGTCGATAAACCCCATGCGTTGCGCTTTGCTGAATCCGTCTCAATCACGCTGAGCGCCGACCGGGATAGCTGACAACGAGGTTATTGCTGCGCCTGAACGGGGCCAGTATGATCGCGCCAAACGTCCCCAAACAACTCTGCGGAGTCGAACATGACCAAGCAAGAACATACTGAACTGGAGGCTGCAGCCTTTCGTACTCTGCTAGCGCATCTCAATGGACGCAAGGATGTGCAGAACATTGAGCTGATGACACTCGCAGGGTTCTGCCGCAACTGTCTGTCCAAATGGTACAAAGCAGCCGCCGATGATATCGATGTGGAGCTGACAATGGATCAGGCGCGCGAAGCGGTTTACGGGATGCCCTACTCCGACTGGAAGGACCGCTACCAAAATGAACCCAGTCCAGCGCAGCTGGCAGATTTTGCTGCTGCGCAGCCCAAGGCGAATCAAAAGTGAGCCGAAATACGCTAATCGAAATACTCAAATGCACGAGCCATTGTTTTGCCGATACCCTGAGCTTTATTGAAAAGCATTATCATTACCAGGCCAGCGGTTTTGATAACGGTCCAGTGCGAAATGATGTGGGTGACAATCAGGGATCATGTAAGGTTCTGGCAATGGCGCTGGACCTGGGCCTGAGCGACTCCCAGGCACTGCAGTGCTTCGCCGAGCATTATCAGGCAGTACTGACCCACCCCGATGGTAGCGATCACGCCAACATTCGCGCATTGCGTGAGCACGGCCTGGCCGCAGTCCGATTCGACACCCCACCCTTGACCCGGCGCTAGGCGCCTTCGCCTCATTCGCTCCGGAGCACAGATGAATATTAAACAACTCGAACCAGTGGGCGACTTTCCAGCTACTACATTAGCTCGACGAATCACGGTGGCTAGTTACGACCTGTTCCTGCTGATCGCTGTCTGGATGGTCGCCACTTTCGCTTATCTGGGCGTTCATATTGTGCTTACAGGCGAAAAAGTGGCGCACCAACAGGCAGAGGCAGGCAGTTTCATCGGAGATTACCTGCTGACTGTCATAGTGATCCTTTTAAGTTTGTTGTTTTACAGTATCTTCTGGACCCTCAAGGGCCAGACGCTGGGCATGCAGGTATGGGGGATAAGAGTCCAGCAACCAGGGGGACAATCGATCACACGTCGCCAGGCGTTAATCCGGTTTGTTGTCGCTCAATTGGCTTGGCTGTGTCTGGGTCTGGGGTTTCTCTGGGCACTGTGGGACCCACGGTCCCGAACCTGGCATGACATAGCTTCAGGCACCCAGCTGGTTACTCTGCCAAAGGGTACCTTCAAGAAATAGCATGTGACCGGGGTACCGGCGCCCGGATTATCCCGCCCTTCTCATCAGCCATGCGCCAAGCAGGAACAGCAGCAAAATCGGAGCCAATACCGCAATCAGTGGCGAAAACCCGAATACCAGACTGGACGGTCCGAGCAGGTCCTGAACCATGCGAAAACTGAAGCCAACAAGCACACCGGTGAACACCCGCTGGCCCAGCGTGACAGAGCGCAGCGGTCCAAATACAAAAGAGATCGCAACAAATACCAGAGCCAGGGTAGCCACAGGCTGAAAGAGCTTTTTCCAGAATGCCAGGCGGTACTGCACGTTGCTAAGGCCCTGCTCGGCCAGGTAACTCTGGTAATGCCAAATCCCGCTCAGGGGTAGCACATCGGGATCAAGTACGACCACCTGCAGCAACTCAGCGGATAGCAGAACGTTCCAGCGCTCTTGGGTAGCCAGGCCCACCTCACTCCGATCAGGCTCGGGAAACCGTGTGGTCTGCACATTTTCCATCAACCAGCTGTCATCTTCTACGATGGCTTTGCTGGCAAAGCTGGCCTCAAGCAAACGGCGCTTATCATCAAAGCGGTACCGGGTAATCCCACGGAGTGCGCCATCGAGCTGCACCGCGTTAATATGCAGAAAATCGTCGCCTTCGCGATGCCAAAAGCCACGGGATTTGAACGCCTGCTCTGTACCTTGGGCTATAGCACGCCGACTTTCAGCCATGTTTTCGCTGTGAGGCGCTGCGTACTCGCCAAGGAACACACCCGTCAACAGCACCACCAACACCGGTTTAAAAACCGCCATGACAATGCGTGTAATGGATACACCCGCGGCACGCATGACAGTCAATTCCGAGTTACTCGCCAGTGTACCCAGGCCAATCAGCGATCCGATCAACGCAGCCAGAGGCAGCAGGTCATACAGCCGGCGTGGCAGTGTAAACAGCGTATAAACTAGCGCATCCATCGCGCCATAGCTGCCTTCCACATCGTCCAGCTCGTCGATGAAGGCGAAAAGTAGATCAAGCCCAAGCACGATCACCGCGACGATGACAATACTCAACAGAACCGTCGCACCTATATGCTTATCAAGAATGCGCATGAGCAATCTCCCGCGGCACTGGCTGAGGCAAAAGGGCTTGGCGATTAAGCACCACACCGATAATCAAAAAGAGAACATGCACCCACCATAAGCCCAGAACTGCCGGCAAGGCGCCCGACTCCATCCAGCCTCGGGCGCTGATCAGCAACGCCAGATAGGCCATATACAGCATGACCGCAGGCAATAACTTGAGAAAGCGCCCCTGCCGCGGATTGACGCGCGAAAGCGGTACGGCAAAGAAAGCAACTATGAAGACCAGCAGAGGCAGCGCCAATCGCCATTGCAATTCCGCACGCAGATCAACGTCAGAATGACCAAACAACTGCAGCGTGGGAATACCTTCGCGGTCGGTCACCTCGGTTGCTATCTCAGGCTTTGGCAGCAGCACACCGTAGGTGTCATAGCTGATCACCCGAAAGTCGGCAGCGCCAGGTGTGCCGTCGTAACGATAACCGTCGTAAAGTACAAGATAGCGACTGCCATCGGCATTCATTTGCTGTCGTCCGGTTTCCGCCACCAGAACGCCTACCGTTGTATCATCGAGGCCCCCGGCGCGTTCGGTGATAAACAGATCCTCCAGCTGAGTACGATCTTCTGACAGACCACCGGCATATGTTACACGCTGACCGCTGCCCAGCGATTGAAAACGGCCCGCCGCCAGGGTATCGAACTCTGTCATGGCAGCCTGCTGATTAAATAGCTGCTGGGTTTTCAAAACGCCAGCGGGCGCCAACCAAAGACTCAAGATGGCAACAATAAAAGCCACTACCAGTGCAGAGCCCTGGGTATACCAGAGTATTCGTCGATCACTGAAGCCGTTAGCAGACAGCACTGTCATTTCGCTATCCAGATACATCCTGCCGTATGCCAGCAGGACGCCAAGAAACAGGCCCAGCGGCAGAATCAGCACCATGAATCCAGGCAGCCGATATCCTATGATCAGGAAGAGCACCCCGGGGTCGAGTTGGCCCGCAGCCGCCTGGGCGAGGTACTTGATGAACCGTCCACTCATGATGATGAGCAGCAGTACGCCACTGACTGCAGTCAGGGTCAGCAACACTTCACGGCTCAGATAACGAAACACAATCACAATAACTTCCTTGGCCCCAGGCACTTGAATGAGCCAGAATGGAGGGATATCGAGTTTGGATGCAAGTGTAACGCCAATCCCGGCGCACGGCGGTCCGACTCGCAGGCTGTATTATCAGTCAATCAACATCATTTGTCTTGGGGAGTACTAATGGACTTTAACGTCAAGCACGGCACACTCGAAACCATCAAGAGCGGCTGTCTGGTCGTCGCCATCAGTGAGGGCGCCCCCCTCGAGGGCTCCGCAGCCGAACTGGATCACGCGTGCAGTGGCCAGATTAGTGCTGCAATCAAGCAGGGCGATATTACCGGTAAAAGCGGCCAGACCCTCATGCTGTTTGGTCTGCCGGGTATTAGTGCGCAGCGTATATTGCTGGTGGGCCGAGGCAAGGAAGCCGAGCTTGGCGACCGGCAGTTCCGCAAACTGGTCCAGAAAGTCATCATTACATTGAAGGATGGCGGTGCCACTGATGCGCTGCTGACGCTGGCCGAGCTGCCAGTCAGCGGACGCGACCTGTACGCACGCACGCGCCTGATGCTGGAAACAATACGCGAAAACCTCTACCAGTTTGATCAGTTCAAAACACTTAAAGCCAGCAAGCCACGACTCAAGAAATGTATGATCTGGTCTGCCGATAAAGCCGATGCGGGCCAGCTCAAGCTAGCGGTAGAACATGCCGAGGCCATCAGCGACGGTATCGACCTCACTCGTACTCTGGGCAATCTGCCTGGCAATGTGTGCACACCGACCTATCTGGCCAATCAAGCCAAGGCTTTGGGCAAGACCTACAAGGAACTGGACGTCGAGATTCTCGATGAAAAGGATATGAAAGCGCTCGGCATGGGCGCCCTGTTGTCCGTCAGCGCAGGCAGCGCGGAACCCGCCAAACTGATCCGCATGAGCTATCAGGGCGCCAAGGCCAAGGATCAGCCTCATGTACTGGTCGGCAAAGGCATTACTTTTGATACTGGTGGTATCAGTATCAAGCCGTCACCTAATATGGACGAAATGAAGTACGACATGTGTGGCGCTGCGACCGTCTTTGGGGTTCTTAGAGCCGTTGTTGCCCTGAAACTACCGATCAATCTGGTATGCCTCGTGGCCTCGGCAGAAAATATGCCCAGCGGAACGGCCACCAAGCCAGGCGACATTGTCACCAGCATGTCCGGCCAGACTATCGAGATCCTCAATACCGACGCCGAGGGCAGACTGGTGCTTTGCGACACATTGACCTACGCCGAACGCTTCAAACCTGCCAGTGTCGTCGATATAGCCACGCTGACCGGCGCCTGTATTGTCGCGCTGGGTAGCAATACATCGGCGGTGATGGGGAACAATGAGGCGCTGGTGCAGCAACTATTAAACGCCGGCAAACAGGCCGATGATCGTGCATGGGAACTACCTCTATTCGAGGAGTACCAGGAACAACTGGACAGCCCCTTTGCCGACATGGGCAACATCGGTGGGCCGAAGGCCGGTAGCATAACCGCAGGCTGTTTCCTGTCACGCTATGCCAAGGCTTACCCCTGGGCGCACCTGGATATTGCCGGCACGGCCTGGATCAGCGGCGGCAAGGACAAAGGTGCAACAGGACGCCCCGTACCGCTATTGATGCAATATCTTCTGAACCAGATCCAGTGATCAGCAGCGACAGGCCGGGCAACACCACGTCCGCCACCTGTCGCCTGCCTCCCAGGTAGCCACCATGACCCGCATCGACTTCTATCTGCTGACCAGCACAGACCCGGGTCTGCGCCTGGATTATGCCTGCAGGCTGGCTCATAAAGCCTGGATCAAGGGTCACCGGGTCTATCTCAACTGCACAGACGCCGAGCAGGCCGAGACGCTGGATCGTTTGTTGTGGTGCTTTCGCGCCGACTCGTTCCTACCCCACGGCCTGGCTACAGACGACCCCGCACAGGCGGTGGTGTGTGGCCACGGTGAACCCCACGCTGCCCACAACGATTTACTGATCAATCTCGCGGACAACACCGCCGAATCCTTCAGCCGGTTCAACCGGCTGGCCGAAATTGTCGTTGAGAACGATCCGATTCGCCTTCCGGCACGCGAGCGGTTTCGCTTTTACCGCGAACGGGGCTATCCTCTGCAAACCCATCAGATACGGACAGCAGGATGAATCATGGCGCAGCGCGACCCTTCGGAACCATCACGTCTGCTCAAGGACCTGGAGTCCATTCGTACTCTGCTGGACGAGCCATCAGAGCCCACCGGTAGTATTGCAGGCAGCACTGACACGCAGCTGGACATCCCCCTCCTGCAGGACATCATTACTGACGCTCCCGGTCTGGACCTCAGCCAGCCACTGACGCCTGTCAGCCTGATCGCAGGCAACCCCCCTGCACCTGAAGCGCAGCTTACCCTAAACGCTACCCAGCCCTTGCCTGCACGCCCCCCAACGCCCAAGCCGAATCCGTTTCTGCCCTATGATCAACTAGCAAGACTAGCGGAGGAACGGGTACAACTGGATCGCCTGATGGCCGGTCACGTCCCTCCGCCCTCGACACGCCCCTCGACACGCCAGAGTATCAGTCGTGACAGTGCGCACACCGGCGCGCGGGAAGTCCGTATGGAGGCACGCCTGCAGGCCGAAGCACACCTCATTCTGCAGGAAGTCATAGACGACATGATGCCGACCATTGAGGCCGAACTGCGTAATCGCCTGCAGGACAAGTTGCAGCAGATGGTGCGCGAGCAACTTAAATAAGCGCCTGCGGGCTGGGCCTCAGCGCCCCCTGCCCGCTATAATGGGTGTTTTTTCCGCGATGATCCTGCCTGCTAAGCCGCAACCGGCACGGCCCGTCGCCGACTGACCAATCGGATACCCAGCATACCCATGGACAAGACCTACCAGCCCCACGCTATCGAATCTTCCTGGTACCAGAACTGGGAGCAGAATAACTACTTTTCACCCCAGGGCTCGGGCGAGTCCTACACCATTGCGCTGCCACCACCCAACGTGACCGGTAGCCTGCACATGGGTCATGGTTTCAATAACGCGATCATGGATGCATTGATCCGTTTCCGTCGCATGCAAGGCCGCAACACCCTGTGGCAGCCCGGCACGGACCACGCTGGCATCGCAACCCAGATGGTTGTCGAGCGCCAGCTCGCGGCTCAAGGTCAGTCACGTCATGACCTGGGCCGCGAGCAGTTTCTCGATAAAGTCTGGCAGTGGAAGGAAGAGTCCGGCGGCAACATCACCCGGCAGATACGCCGTCTGGGCAGCTCGGTAGATTGGAGCCGCGAACGCTTTACCATGGACCCAAGTATGTGTGAAGCGGTCAAGGAAGCCTTTGTGCGCTTACACGAAGACGGCCTGATCTACCGCGGCAAGCGCCTGGTGAACTGGGACCCGGCGCTGCACACCGCGATATCCGATCTGGAAGTGGAAAATCACGACGAAACAGGCTCGCTGTGGAACCTGCGTTATCCGCTGGCAGACGGCGCAACCACGGCCGAGGGTCAAACCTATTTGATCGTTGCCACCACACGTCCCGAAACAATGCTGGGCGATACTGCAGTGGCCGTCAATCCACAGGACGAGCGCTATCAGGCGCTGGTCGGCAAGTTCATTGAGCTGCCACTGGTTGGCCGGCGCATTCCCATCGTCGCGGATGACTACTGCGATCCCGAATTTGGCACTGGTTGCGTGAAGATCACCCCGGCCCACGACTTTAACGATTACGAAGTCGGAAAACGTCACGCCATGCCGCTGATCAATATTCTCGACAAGGACGCGGCAATTCTTGCCAGTGCCCAGATCTTCAATATCGACGGCACCATGAACACCGATGTCGATCCGAGCTTGCCTGCTGAATACGCGGGCCTGGACCGCTTCGAAGCACGTAAGCGTATCGTCGCCGATTTCGAGACAGCCGGGCTGCTGGAAAAAATCGAGCCGCACGCACTCAAGGTACCCAAGGGCGACCGCTCGGGCGTGATCATCGAGCCCTGGTTGACCGACCAGTGGTATGTGTCGACCAAGCCTCTGGCCGAGCCCGCGATTGCAGCAGTAGAGGATGGACGAATCCAGTTCGTGCCTAAACAATACGAGAACATGTACTTCAGCTGGATGCGTGACATTCAGGACTGGTGCATCAGCCGCCAGCTCTGGTGGGGGCACCGCATTCCAGCCTGGTATGACGAGTCCGGCAAGGTCTATGTGGGTCGCGACGAAGCCGAAGTACGCGCCAAACACAACCTTGGCGACGCTGTCCTGCGCCAGGATGAGGACGTTCTCGATACCTGGTTCAGCTCTGGCTTGTGGACTTTCTCTACCCTTGGCTGGCCCGAGCAGACCCAGGCATTGAAGACGTTTCACCCGACCGATGTTCTGGTGACCGGGTTCGACATCATTTTCTTCTGGGTTGCGCGGATGATCATGCTGACGATGCATTTGATGAAACACGAAGACGGCAGTGCTCAGGTCCCCTTCAAGACGGTTTATGTGCATGGTCTGGTCCGCGATGGCCAGGGCCAGAAGATGTCCAAGTCCAAGGGCAACGTACTCGACCCGTTGGATATCATCGATGGTATCGATCTGGAGTCACTGGTAACCAAGCGCACCAGCGGCATGATGCAGCCAAAAATGGCGGCCAAGATCGAGAAGCAGACCCGCGACGAGTTCCCCGACGGGATCGCCGCCTATGGCACAGACGCCCTGCGCTTTACCAACTGCTCCCTGGCTTCCACCGGGCGGGATATCCGGTTCGATATGGGTCGCGTTGAAGGCTATCGCAACTTTTGCAATAAGATCTGGAACGCCGCGCGTTATGTGATGATGCAGTGCGAAGACAACGACACCGGCATCGATGGCGCAGCAGCGGTAGAGCTGACCCTGGCCGATCGCTGGATCATTTCAGCCTTGCAGCGTACCGAAACCGAAGTGACCCGGCAGCTTGATCAATTTCGTTTTGATCTGGCGGCACAGGCACTCTACGAATTCATCTGGAATCAATACTGCGACTGGTATCTGGAACTGTCCAAACCGGTTCTGTGGGACGAAAACGCTCCGGCCGAGCGCCAGCGGGGCACCCGCCGTACACTGGTGCGCGTGCTGGAAGCAGCCCTGCGTCTGGCCCATCCGTTCATGCCCTTTATCACCGAAGAGATTTGGCAACGCGTGGCCCCGCTGGCGGGTAAAACTGGCCCTACGATCATGCTCCAGCCCTGGCCGCAGGCCGACGAGAGCCGACTGGATGAAACTGCCGAGCAGGACATCGAATGGCTCAAGGGACTTATCCTCGGCGTACGCAACATTCGCGGCGAAATGAATGTTGCCCCCGGCAAGGAACTTGATCTGCTGCTGCGCAACGCTGCACAGGAAGATCACCGCCGACTGGCAGACAACGACACCTTCCTGAAGAAGCTTGCCAAATTATCCTCGGTCACCGTCCTGGCAGAAGGTGACGAAGCACCTCTATCCGCTACCGCCCTGGTCGGCGAATTGGAAGTACTGGTGCCCATGGCAGGCCTGATCGACAAGACCGCCGAATTGGCCCGACTGGACAAAGAGATCCAACGTCTGCAAGGCGAAGTCAAACGCATCGGCGGCAAGCTGGGTAACGCCGGATTTGTCGACAAGGCGCCGCCGGCGGTGATCGACAAGGAGCGTGGCAAGCTCGCCGATGCTGAAAAGGCTCTGAGCCAACTCAGCGAACAACGTAGTCATATTGCCAGCCTTTAGGCTCGAGGCGGGCCGGGGCTCAATCCGGACCGCCCGGTATCAGCAACAGAAGAGACACCATGCCCATCGATAACAGTATTGTTCATCAGATTCACAAGAAACCCGACGGCCAACCGGCCAGCCTGAGCCTGCGCGACAGCGAGCTGACCAACTCCGAAGCCCTCGAGCAGCTGCTTGCCGGCCTGATCGATGCCTATAATAGCAAGCCAAATAAGGCCTGGGGCTATTTCCAGCCCGAAAGCGGGGCCTACCCATTCAGCGGTTGGTTGCAGCAGCTGGTCGACGGTGAGCAGGATTTCATCGGTTTCTCACGCCAGTCCACCGAGCAGCTGAAAACCCTGATGGAGGGCTCCAATCTCGCACTGGGCGGCCATGTACTCTATATCCGTTACCGTCAGGGCATGACCGCGTTTCTGATTATCGCCCTGTTGCACCATACCGAAGGGGTCACTGTCACCGACAGTCTGGAGGTGGCTTCGGCACGGCACCTGGATCTATCCAGCTTGAACATGGCAGCGCGAATCAATCTGACCGAGTGGAAACAGAACGCCCAATCGACCAAATACATCTCCTTCATCCGTGGGCGCAGCGGCAAACGGGTTTCGGACTACTTTCGCGACTTCATCGGCTGTATCGAAGGCGCCAATCCTGAAGCAGAAACCACTACCCTGCTGCAAGCCTTCAGCGATTATGTTGGCGAAGCGGATTACCAGCCCGAAACCTTGCGCGACAAGACCAAGGCCATGAGCGGCTACGTCAACAGCCAGGCTCGTCAGGGCGAACAGGTCGCGCTGGAGGAGCTCTCTGGTGTCATCGACGAAGAAAAACCGCGTGCCTTCTACGATTACATTCGCAACAAGGATTACGGCCTGTCCCCGGAAATTCCAGCGGACAAACGTACCCTGAGCAACTTCATGCGTTTTTATGGCAAGGCTAATGGCCTGTCGATCAGCTTCGAAGCGCACCTGCTCGGTGAACAGGTGGAATACGACGAAGGTCAGGATTCGCTGGTTATAAAACATCCTCCCAAGGGTCTGGTCCAGCAACTGCGGAATAAAAAAAGTCGCTGAGACAGGGGCTATTTGATTGATTGTGCGACAGGTCGCAGACAAGAGGGCGCAAATTGCGCACCATGTCACCATGATCAAACAGACACTGCTCGACACTTTTGGCTTCAGCCAGTTTCGTCCCGGCCAGGAGGCGGCCATCACCTCCGTGCTGGCAGGTCGCTCCGCGGCCGCAATATTCCCTACCGGCTCGGGCAAGTCCCTTTGCTACCAGCTCCCTGCCCTGCATCTGCCGCATCTGACCCTGGTTATCTCGCCGCTGCTGGCGCTGATGCAGGATCAGCTGATGTTTCTTGAGCGCCATGGTATTGCCGCAGGCAGCATTGACTCGGCCCAGGGCCGAGACGAGAGTAATCGGGTCATGGCCCGAGCACGTAACGGCGAACTGAAGATCCTGATGATCTCGGTCGAGCGATTAAAGAATGAGCGGTTCCGACATTTTATCCAACAAGTGCCTATCTCATTGATGGTCGTCGACGAAGCACACTGTATCTCCGAGTGGGGGCATAATTTTCGTCCCGACTACCTGAAACTACCGGCGTATCAGCAACAACTGAATATCCCTCAGGTACTACTGTTGACTGCCACAGCGACCCCGCCAGTTATCGCGGATATGCAATCGCGCTTCGCTATTGCCGGAGAAGATGTAGTGGCAACCGGTTTCTACCGTTCCAATCTGCATCTGGGTGTTGAGCCGGTGGCTGCCGCTGACAAGCCCGGCAGACTTGTTGAATGGCTTGGCGCTCGGCCTACAGAGGCATCCATCGTCTATGTGACTCAACAAAAAACCGCAGAGGATGTTGCTCTCCAGCTGAGCACCCAAGGCATTGCAGCCAGCGCTTACCACGCAGGCCTTGCGCACGAGCGCCGGGAGACTATCCAGCAACAGTTCATGGGCGGACAGATCAATTGCATTGTCGCAACCATCGCTTTCGGCATGGGCATCGACAAGAGCAATATCCGCAATGTGGTGCATTATGATCTGCCAAAATCGATCGAAAACTACAGTCAGGAAATCGGCCGCGCCGGGCGTGACGGTGAACCGTCGCGTTGCCTGATTCTGGCTAACCGGGACAATCTGAATGTGCTGGAAAACTTTGTCTATGGCGACACACCGGAACTGATCGGCATCCGCAGCGTGCTGGACGATCTACTGGCTACTCCTGACCAGTCGGGACAGTGGGAGATTATGCTCAACGCCCTCTCCTCGCTGAGTAATATTCGTCAACTGCCACTCAAGACTCTGCTGGTGCAACTGGAGTTGCGCGGAATCATTGCGCCTCGCTACGCCTATTTTGCCGAATACCGCTTCAAGTACCTGCTCGCGGCGGACGACGTAGTCGCTCGCTTCCAGGGTGAGCGGCAGCAGTTTGTTCAGGCGATTGTCAGTACATCAACGCGGGCACGCACCTGGTGCACTGTGGATTTCGAAGCACTCTGGCAGCAAAATGGGGCCGAGCGCGGCCGGGTAATCAAAGCCCTGGACTACTTTCAGGAGCAGGGCTGGATCGAGATGGAAAGCAAGCAGATGACCGAAGTGTATGCCTTGGTCGCCCGAGATTTCGACCCACAAACACTGGCAGAAGAGCTACACAGATATTTCCTCATGCAGGAGCACAGCGAAATACGTCGCATCCACGCGATGCTCGACCTCTTCGCCACCGGCACCTGCCTGAGTCATCGACTGGCCCTGCATTTTGGCGACGAACAAGTGCCTTTGCACTGCGGCCATTGTTCGGTGTGCGATGGCCAACATCAAGCCTTGCCCGAGCCGCCGCAGGCAGAGCTGCCAGAGGCTGCCAGGCTCCGCTCCCTCGCCGATGCATTTATCCAGAGATACGCAGCACTGCATGGTATGGCGCCCGGTAGCGAATGCCTTACACGCTTTCTCTGCGGTATCACAACGCCGCTGTTCACCCGAATGAAAGCACGACAAATTCCTGGCTTTGCCTCACTGCAGAACCATCCTTATGCACGGGTCAGAGCGCTGAGTGGCAACATTCAGGACTGACTATGCGCAGTCAAGGCTTGAGTCTATAACCGGTCTTGAATATCCACCCGACAATGCCAAGGCAAACGAGCAAAAAAACCAGCGTCATAGCCAGACTGACCGCAATGTGGACGTCGGCAACGCCGTAGAAACTCCAGCGAAATCCGCTGATCAAGTAGACCACCGGATTAAATAAAGTGATGGTCTGCCAAATCGGCGGCAACATGCTGATCGAGTAAAAACTGCCGCCCAAGAATGCCAGCGGGGTAACAATCATCAACGGAATAATCTGCAGCTTTTCGAACCCGTCAGCCCAGACCCCGATAATAAACCCGAACAGACTGAACGTTACAGCCGTGAGCACCAGAAAGCAGAGCATCCAGACCGGATGCTGTATCTCGTACGGGACGAAGATTCTCGCCGTGACCAAAATCAGCAAACCAAGAATGACCGACTTCGTAGCGGCGGCTCCGACGTAGCCAATAACAATCTCCGCCGGCGACACCGGTGCCGAGAGGACTTCATAGATGGTGCCGGTAAATTTGGGCATGTAGATCCCAAACGAGGCGTTGGAAATACTTTCGTTGAGCAACATCAGCATGATCAGACCCGGAATGATGAACGCGCCGTAACCTACGCCATCCACCTCAGCCATGCGCGAACCGATCGCCGCACCAAACACCACAAAATACAGCGACGTAGAAATAACCGGAGAGGCAACACTTTGCAGCAGCGTGCGGCGCATGCGGTTCATTTCAAATTGATAAATTGCTTTGATTCCATATACATTCATGACAGCTCCTCGGTAGCCTGCTGTTCCAGCTGTCCAGAATGATTGTGAACCAGCCCGACAAAGATATCCTCCAGAGAGCTTTGGCTGGAGTGCAGATCCTTGAACTCAATCCCTTCGCGCGCCAGCGCCCGCAACAACTCGGCAATACCCGTCTGCTCCGTAAGGGCATCAAAGGTGTAGACCAGAGCGTGGCCACCCTGTACCAGCTCCAATTGATATTCCGCCACCGTCTCCGGAATGTGAGTCAGAGGCTGCTGCAAGTGGATACTTAATTGCTTGGTACCCAACTTGCGCATCAGCGTGGCTTTGTCTTCCACCAGGATGAGACGACCGCCATTGATCACCCCGATACGGTCGGCCATCTCCTCGGCCTCTTCGATGTAATGGGTAGTCAAAATGATCGTCACGCCCTTGTCTCGCAGACGCCGGACCATATCCCACATGTCCCGGCGCAGCTCCACATCAACGCCTGCGGTCGGCTCATCCAGAAACAACACATCGGGCTCGTGGGAGAGCGCTTTGGCAATCAGCACGCGCCGCTTCATGCCTCCGGACAGGCTCATGATTTTCTCGTTGCGCTTGTCCCACAGCGACAGATCGCGCAAGACCTTTTCCAGGTGCGCAGCGTCAGGTGCCTTACCAAATAGCCCGCGACTGAGCTTCATAGTCGCCCAGACACTATCAAACATGTTGTTGGTCAGCTCCTGCGGCACCAGACCAATTGTCTTCCGTGCTGCCCGATAATCACGAACAATATCATGGCCATCGACGATGACCTGCCCAGCCGTGGCATTGACGATGCCGCAGATAATACTGATAAGGGTAGTCTTGCCCGCACCGTTAGGCCCTAGTAAGGCAAATATCTCACCACGGCGAATATTCAGGTCGATGCCGTCCAGGGCTTTGAAACCCGTTGCGTATGTCTTGGTGATGCCTTTCACCTGGATAATGTCGTTCACGATGCCTCCGTAGTAGAGTCGAGACGGCTATACAGCCGCGTCGCGGAATATCTAAACCATCATCATCGCATGCGAAGCGGCATTGCTGCCGACCGGTGCGATCTATTCGATATGAGAATATGTCTGACTTGGACTGCCACCGAACGGCGGCTGATCAAAAGGCGTGATGCGCTCCTCCACACAAATACCGTGACGGAGGAGAAACAGTCCATTCACAGAGCGAACCAGCGCGTCGCTGGCATGGGCAAAAAAGTCCACCGCGGTCCGCTGTTCTTCGTCACCGTTCAGCGGCAGCTGCCTTACCCTTGCTACAGCTATGTCGAAGAGCGATTCAGCATCGATGAATTCCCGACGCACCGAGTGGCAATAGGCATCCACCGCCAGGTCATTGAATTCGATCTCCAGCTGTTTCAACTGGTATTGATAGGACGCTCGGCACCGCTCAAGGTTGCGCACAAACTCATCGCGCAAGACATCATCAATGCGCCTGCCAACATCGGCATCAGCGGCGTTCAATTGATCCATAAAACGTTGAACTGGCCCAGCACAGTGCGCCTGCGCATCAGCTGGATCAGTCTTGGGCGATGCCAGGGTCGTATCATCTGCCAGGGTCGGCAATGACAATGCGGACACGATCGTCATTGCTACAAACATCTGGCACAGAAAGGCTTTTTTAGTCGTTAAAACCATCGCGCCTGATGCAGCCTGCTGACATGTTCAATGACCGCTCGGCGACTGCCGTGTCGGTGGGAAATATATGGTGACCAGTGGTGGCTAAATGATCAAGTCCTGAATCCAAAAAACTCTTATTCCTCTGTCTCATGGCATCGGGCCCCTGCGCACAGATACCGCTCAGAAGCCCGATCAACGATCAACGGTCAAGCCGCCTGGATGCGAAAGCCAAATCGTGGAAAGTGCACCTGAACCTGCCCGGCCCGCTCATCATCGCGCACTATCACGATTTCTTCAGCGTCTTCGTATACCAGCTTGCCCGCCACTGGGTCGGTACCGTAATCCACTGCGTTGACCTGCACCGCTTGACCAACTTGCAAACCTTCCGGGCTGACAAAGTCGCTTGCAGTGTACGCACGGGGGGTGCCATCGTTGGCAATCTGCAGTGCAGCCGAGGAGTCCAGATCAGTCTGCGAACCATGACCAAAATCGGCCATGCGTGACATCCAGTCTCTGACTGCTGGATAGCCATCGAGCGCACTGGCAACCGCCGCATTACTGGCAACGAACCACAGCGGATGATAATAGGCGAAATCCGCGATACAAGCCTGATTGCCTAGCAGGTACTCGCCGTCTCTTTTCAGCTGGGTTTCCAGACGACCCAACAGGGTTGGCCACTGGGAAAGAGCCACAGGCGCTTCCAGGCGACTGGCGCTACCACCCTGAAAAAGTTTTTGTCGATCGGCCATAAAGCCTTTGACCATAGCCTCCGGAGCACCGGCAAAACGGGCAGCCAGACCATGGGGCTGAAAGTTGATGGCTACCGCGTGCTGAAATAGCACTTGATCGGCAAATTGTGCCAGGGCCGAGCTAGCCGCTTCGCGCCCCTCGGGAAACAACGCCGGTGTGGCCTTTGTCTCCTCCAGTAGTCTTGCGATCAACGCCGTATCGCAGTAAATGTCGGCGCCTACCTGCATTACAGGCGTACGCCGATAGCCGCCAGTCAGCGCGATCAGATCAGGCTTGGGCATCGCTGCGGGAATCATTACCGATTTCCAGGCCAGCCCCTTGAAGCCCAGCATCAGGCGGACCTTCTCGGCAAACGGGGATTGCGGATAATGGTGCAGAATCAGATCGCTCATAGGTATTCTCCAGTCAAGGGTGGCTTAGCTTAACTGGTGCGCAAGACCCTGCAAAGTCACTCTTGGGAACAAATGACGCGCCATTGGCCTGACTGATCAGTTGCTCCTTGGCCGTCTTGCCCAGAGCCTTGATGGCGATTTCCCGCCGCAACGCGTCGGTGTGGCCGTGACAGACCTCTGTCCATACCAGTGCCTGCGCCGGACTGCGATTGAAGAAACGCGCCCCTTTACCCTTTTGATGCTGCACAAATCGCCGTGCCGGATCCGTGCTGATACCGGTGTATAGATGGCCGTTCTCGGCACGCACCATATACACCCACCAGATTCTGACTGCCTCCGCCGCGGGGCTGCTTTCAGGTGTATCTACAGGCATACTATTTCCGTCACTGTTGGAGCAACCCATGTTTATACAGATTTATGGTACCGGCGGCACCCTCGACAAGCTCTATTACGATGCACTAAGCGAGTATCAGATCGGTGAGCCGATGGCTGGAGAGCTGATGGAGCAGGGGCGGGCCAACGTCGGCTATTGTGTCCAATCACTGATCAGAAAAGACAGCCTCGAATTGGATGACGCCGACCGACAACTGATCCACGATGCGGTGGCAGCATGCCCCTATGAACATGTGCTGATCACCCACGGCACCGACACCATGACAGTGACGGCGGCAGGTTTGGCGGACATACCGGATAAAGTCATCGTGCTGACCGGCGCGATGCAGCCCGCTCGCTTTCGTGATTCTGATGCCCTGTTCAACCTGGGTCTGGCAGTCGGGGCGCTCAATACACTTGGCCATGGTGTCTATATTGCGATGAGCGGACGGGTCTTCCCTGCCGATCAGGTGAAGAAAAATCGACTAGCAGGGCGCTTCGAGAGCCCCTGAGGGCCCATCGAACGTTTAGCGCTATGAATGGTGCGCCTTAGCCAGTGCCGCCAACAGTAATCTGGTCGATCTTGACGGTCGGCTGCCCGACGCCCACAGGCAATGACTGACCGTCCTTACCGCAAGTTCCGACACCGCTATCGAGCGCTAGATCATGACCTACCATGGACACTCGGTTCATGACTTCCGGGCCGTTACCAATAAGCGTCGCACCTTTCACCGGGGCCGTAATCTTGCCGTCCTCGATTAGATAGGCCTCACTGGTGGAAAAGACGAACTTGCCACTGGTGATGTCGACCTGACCGCCACCAAGATTCGCGCAATAAATACCCTTCTTGACTGACTTGATGATGTCCTGCGGATCACTTTCGCCGGCGAGCATATAGGTATTCGTCATCCGCGGCATAGGCAGGTGGGCGTAGGATTCGCGACGGCCGTTACCCGTAGCAGCCACGCCCATCAGACGCGCATTAAGCTTATCCTGCATGTAACCTTTGAGAATGCCGTTTTCGATCAGCGTGGTGCAGTTGGTCTGATTGCCCTCATCATCCATACTCAGCGATCCCCGACGGCCAGGTAGCGTACCGTCATCGACAATAGTGCACAGACTGGATGCCACTTTCTCTCCCACCCGCCCGCTGTAGGCCGAGCTGCCCTTGCGGTTGAAGTCGCCCTCAAGACCATGGCCGACCGCCTCGTGCAACAGCACTCCGGACCAGCCTGGCGCCATGACCACCGGCATGCTGCCGGCCGGTGCCGGGATCGCACTCAGATTGACCACAGCCTGGCGCACCGCTTCTCGGGCATAACCCATCGCGCGCTCTTCTGCTTCGAAAAAGCGATAGTCTGTTCGCCCGCCGCCACCGGAGCCGCCCCGCTCGCGCCGGCCGTTGTGTTCGATGATGACACTCACGTTGAGCCGCACCAGTGGCCGAATATCACCTGCCCAGGTGCCATCGCTGGACGCCACGAGCACCGTATCGTGAACGCCACCCATACTCACAGACACCTGGGTGATACGTGAATCCAGACTTCGGGTATAGGCGTCCAGCCGCTGCAGAAAAGCAACCTTGTCTGCCTGGGGCATGACATCCAGGGGATTCTCCGCGGAGTATAAGGGTGCGCTGTTGCCACGATCCCAGGCCTTTACGCTACCTGCCTGGCCGGACCGGGCTATCGAGCGGGCTGCACCCGCCGCCTGACTCAATGCGGTCAGACGGATATCATTGCTGTAGGCAAAGCCGGTTTTCTCACCAGACTGGGCGCGCACACCCACTCCCTGATCGACATTGAAGCTACCCTCCTTGACGATACCGTCTTCCAACACCCAGGACTCGCTGATCTGGTGCTGAAAGTACAGGTCAGCGGCATCCACACCAGGCGTGGAGACTAACTGGCCAAGGACGCCCGCGACGCTGTCAGGGCTGAGATCGGCCGGCATAAGCAGGCGATTTTCCACTTGGGTTAAAACATTACTCATTCAATCTGACTCCTTGGCGGCCGCGGCAATGATGTCCGCCTGCGCGAACCGGCGATGCTGGGCAACCGGCATACGTTGACGAATTTTTTTCAGGTAATTGAGATCGATACTCTGACAAAGGACCGCTTTACCCTCGACCAGAGAGGCCTGAACCTCACCCCAGGGATCAATGAGGCAGCTGCCGCCAAAGGTCTCACGGCCGCCAGGGTGAAGCCCACCCTGATTGGCGGCAAGAATGTAACACTGGGTTTCGATCGCACGGGCGCGCAGCAGTACGTCCCAATGCGCCGCCCCGGTAACCGCGGTGAATGCCGAGGGTACCACTATCAGATCCGCTCCGGCGCGGCTTAATGCGATGTAGAGTTCGGCAAATCGAAGGTCGTAACAAATACTCAGCCCGACCCGGCCTACCGGCGTATCGATACAGACGACTGTATCGCCATAGGCGTAATCGTTGGATTCACGGTAGCTGCCCTGGCTGTCGTCCACATCGACATCAAAGAGATGTAACTTGTCATAGCGGGCCACCTCCTGCCCCTGATCATCAAAAACCAGGCAACAGGCCATCGGTTTATTGCCCTCGGCGCGCGGTAACGGAATACTGCCACCGATCAACCAGATCCCGTGTCGACGTGCCTGGTCCGATAGAAAGCGTCTAATGGGTTGCTCACCGACCAGTTCCGTCTCGGCGATAGCCTGCAGACTGCGATTACCAAGCGCGGCGAAGCATTCTGGCAGGAGCACCAGTTTCGCCCCCGCGCTTGCTGCCTCGGCTATAAGCAGCGCGGCCTGATCCAAATTGGCCTGCACATCGGGACCACTGATCATTTGTATCGCTGCTACCTGATGCATGCTGATCACTCCTCAAGGGCTGCTTCATTATCGAACGCCCTGTCGAACTCAATCGTAGGCTGCTGCCAGTCCCCACTGATTCGGTATTTGACCGAGGCAAACCGCGCTACCCGGTCCCCCAGTATCTTGTCGGCGAGAAACAATACGCCGCCAATATAAGGCGCCCCGGCGATAATAGCCGCCAACGGCAGGTTGTTGGTTACTGGCAAGGTTACCAGCATACCCATATCAATGCTGCCTGCCGGCAGGTCCAACTGACCGTCTAGCTGCATCTTGGCTCCAGGCCCGTCCATAATCAAAGGGCTGCGGGTGCGCATAACACCCTCTTTGAGCTGCAGATCACCGGCGAGAGTGTCATAGGCGGTGCCGCGACCGAACAGGTCACTGAAATCGAGCCGCAACCGGCGAGTCAAGGCGTTGAAGTTAAGCAAGCCAAACACACGCAGTGCATCGGCCGAGCCTTCGCCACTCTGCAATGTACCGTTGCGCGCATTGATTTGCAGATCACCGCTGCTGCGTCCGAGCGCGAAGAAAACGGGTGATCCGGACCAGACCAGATCCGCGATAGTAGCGAAACTTCGGCTGGTCAGCGTTGGAGCGTAACCCCATGCCCGCAACACCTCGCTGATATCGTCAGTCTCAAGTTTGCCCCGAAACCCGCTGGTCGGTCCTGCTGCGTTCCAGTCCATGTCACCGGTCAGATGCAGACCGCGCAGATTCACATCCAGACTGGTTATACGCGCGCCCCGTTGACTTGGACGCATCTTAAAGCTCAAGCCTCCCACAGGGTCAGCTCCCCAGTATAAGGTATCTATGTTGACGTCTACGGGGGGTAACTCAAAGGGGTTCACTCCCGGAAGGGGATCCTCGGGCACCAAAGGACTGGCCAGAGCATCGACCCGCGGCGCGTGATCCTCCCGTGCCAGAGAAAGCCGCTGCATGTTGAATACCACTGGCTGAACTTTCAGATTCGGAACGATAACTTGACCGCGCATGCGGGGCTGGTCGATATCGAATAGCCAGCCGGTCTCGTCACGAATTGCACTCATGGCCAGATCATCCAGTGTCTGACCAAAACCGATAAACTCATCCACGCGCAGGTCTAACGTCCGCACGTTGGCTATTTTGGCACTGGGTCTTTGAATCGGATCCGCCGCCTCTGTGCCCTGCATCTGATCGGGCAACAAAGTACGGTTCTGTTTAACCCATTGCTGCCAAAGGGGTAGCTCAATCTGCTCGAAACGCGCTGCCAGACTCAAGCCTGGCTCACTACTCAGCACGGGGTTGCCACTACGATAACGCACGTCGCCACGCATACTTGGCCCGCCTGTTTGCACAACCGCCTGGAGGTCCGACCCGAGATTCAACCGCCAGTTCTGGCTCTCCCCGCGGCGCGTCAGAGTAAGTCTACTCGGCAGACTCTCATCCGCGGTTTTGGCAAGGGGGCTGGGCAGATCGATGGCCACGCCTACCAGGTCGCTATCGATCTGTAACGAGATCGTTGGCGTTGCGATTACGCCACGCGCCTCCCAGGCCAACTCGCCGCTCAAAAGACCCTCGGGAAGGCCAGATATCATGGGCCAGTCCTGCAGCGCATCGATACTGTGGCGCCCGGTGAAAGTTGCTTCCGGCCTACCATCCTGACTGCTGATACTGCCAGCAACAGGGTTACCCAGAAACAGCCCTCTGAGTCCTTCGGCCTGCAACCCGTTGGTAGAGGTATAGGAAAACTGTCCTGCAAGGTCGCTTAGCGTGGTCTGCAGTAACGGAATAGACAGGGTCGACGCGTCCACACGCCAGGCAACATCAACCAAAGGCGCGGCACCCTCCACAAGGTTCAACAGCATTGCCAGCTGACCCTCTACGCGCCCATCACCCATCCAGCCTTGTAGCGTATTCTTAGTCAGGTCAGCCAGCGGCGTCTCCTGCATCAACCGCAAACCGTCCTGCAATGGACCCGAAACTTCACCTTTGACATTCAGTTCAAGGGGATCAGTCGGTTGCGCGCGGTCAATTGTGACGCGTACATCGGTGAGCACGGTATCCCAGAGCTGCGCAGAGGCTTGGTCAATCCGCACCAACAGATTGTCCACCCGCAATGTTCCATCCACCGCCTGAAGTCTTGGCCAACCCCGCTGGAACGTGAGACCACCATCCTCCAGCCGAGCATACAGGGAAAATTTCCGCTCAGCCGGCAAGGCATCGCGCAGCAATGAGCCCTGATAACTAAAGATGGCCAAGGGTACAAGTCCCTCAATCCGAGCTTGATCAATCCATTGCGCCAGCTTTGAGCTGAGCACAGGTGCGCGCGTGGGTAAATAGCGTGTAGTGAATCTCGCTTGAGTATCGTGCAGCGACACTCTAAGGGCCATCGTCGGCGTTATGCCGTTCATCGGCAGTTCCAGCTGGAGTGCAGCGGCACCTATCCCCTCTTCACTTTCTACGCGAAACCCAGGCGCACTCAGCCGCAGGCCCTTTGCTTCGGACCATTGCCAATCCATTTGACCAGTGAGCCGATCATATGACCATGCCTGGGGAAACAGTTTTGGCAAATGCATACCCCATTCATCACTGGCGACCCGCAACTGGCCCTTGGATGGACTACCAATCAGGCTACCGCTGATACCCTGTATTGCCGGCGCCCCCTGCCACGCCTGCACGCCAACGTCATCCAGCAGTGCTTGCCAACGGATGGTGCGCCAGTCACGGGCAGTCCCTTCACCTTCCAACAATATCTGACGCACTGTACCTTGGGGGGCCAGTGTCGCCAGAGTAGTCGCGGCTTTCTCGGAGAGTAGATGGGCAGGTATCATCTGCATCAACAGGCCCAGAGACAGACTATCAGCACGCAACTGCCACCGATCTTCGGCTATGTCGCGTGAAGCAAAGAAGCGGCTTACCGGCCAGGCCTGGTCGCCCAGCTGGAACTCAAGGTCTTGAATGCGTAATTGTTGCTTTTCGCCCCATTGCAAGGCGAAATCTGCACGCAAATCGCCGATTGTCGGAATGGATTGCGTGGGATCCAGCCGGACCAATGGCGCCTCTAACCGCCCCTGCAGGGACTGTAATCGCTGCTCTTGCCAGCTACCCCAAAACTGTCCGCCAGCAGTTAAGGCTTCCAAACGGGCCAGTTCAAGCCAGGTCGGCGGAACATGTTGCACCCAGTCGATCGGCGGCAAGTCGAGGAAAAAACCCAAGGACATATCCTGCCAGCGTTTGCCGTTCTGCAGGGCGCTGACCTGCCAACGAGCCACCCCCCCTTCTGGCAGATCGACTTGGCCATCCAGCCGATGCCAGCCGGCACCATTCAGCAGCGAGATCTCACCCTTCTGGAAAACCCATTGTGGCCGCTCGTGAGGACTAACGAGAATATGCGTATCGAGCAAGGTAATACGACGCTGTTCAAACAGCATACTCAACGTCGCATCGAGATCAAAATCACCGGTTAACCGCTCACCCAGTCCATGCAATCGCCAGCGGCCTTCAGCCTCCTGCACCAGTTCGAGGGCAAGCCCTTCAATCTGCAAGGCATCCATGACCAACCTGCGTTGCCAGAGGCTCGCCCATACATCAATCCGGGCCGTGACATGGTCGAGCGCCAGCAGAGTAGGACCAGCAGGATCAGATGTCTCGTGGACACGCAAACCGCGCAAGGTCAGCACCGGCTGGGAGCCCTGCATCTCGCCACGCAAGCTATCCAACGTTATGGCTCGCCCGGTTTTATCCTCGACCCATTGGAGCAGTTCGGCACGGTAATCAGCGATGGCCGGGACGAACTGACGGCCCAGACTCACGTAGGCAGCCGCCACCAGTAGCCAGGCCACCAGTAGCAAGATCAGACCATCGAGAACGCGGCTCAACCAGCGTTGCTTGTGCATCGGCTCAGTCCAGCATCACATCAACACCACATCGTACTGTTCCTGGGTATAAACCGTTTCCACCTGGAACCGGATGGGCCGTTCGATAAAAATTTCCAGATCGGCCACGTTGCCAGACTCCTCGTCCAGCAAACGGTCAATAACCGCTTGTGAGGCGAGTACCGTGTAGGCGCCAGCCTGGTAGGCCCGGGCCTCGCGAAGTATCTCGCGGAAAATTTCATAACAAACACTTTCTGGCGTTTTCTGAATGCCCCGTCCGCTGCAGCAGGGGCAAGCTTCGCACAAAATCTGTTCGAGGCTTTCGCGGGTACGTTTGCGGGTCATCTGCACCAAACCTAATTCGGTGATGCCGATAATGTTGGTTTTGGCGTGATCGCGCTCAAGTTGTTTTTCCAGCGTTCGCAAGACTTGACGCTGGTGTTCCTCATCCACCATGTCGATGAAATCGATGATAATGATACCGCCCAGATTACGCAGCCGAAGTTGCCGGGCGATCGATATAGCCGCTTCCAGATTCGTCTTGAAAATGGTTTCTTCAAGATTGCGATGGCCCACGAAGGCACCGGTATTGACGTCGATCGTAGCCATGGCTTCAGTCTGGTCGATAACCAGATGCCCACCGGACTTGAGCATGACCCGTCGCTCCAGCGCCTTCTGAATCTCGTCTTCGATACCATACAGGTCGAAAATGGGCCTCTCACCAGGGTAGTGCTCCAAGTGACTTTCCACTGCCGGCATGAGCTCCCGGACAAACACCTCGACCTTCTGAAAGGTTTCACGGGAGTCAACACGGATCTTTTCAGTGCGCGGGCTCACCAGATCACGCAGGGTGCGCAGTGCTAAGGGCAAGTCTTCATAAATCACCGATGGCGCCACAGCGACCTGAGTCTGCTGGGCAATTTGCAGCCATAATCGCCTGACGTAGCGTATATCGGCGAGTATTTCATCTTCGCGAGCGGCCTCGGCGGCGGTACGCAAGATAAAACCGCCTGCCTCGTCCACGCCCTCAGTTTCCACGCACGAGGCCACTACCTGCTTGAGCCGCTCACGCTCTGCCTCTTCTTCAATTTTCAAGGAAATCCCGACATGCGGGGTGCGCGGCATATAGACCAGAAAACGTGACGGAATGGACAGATGGGTCGTCAGTCGGGCGCCTTTGGTTCCTATAGGATCCTTGGTCACCTGAACTACCAGGCCCTGGCCTTCGTGAAGTAATGCGTTAATCGATTCGACCGCCTGCCCTTCCCGCTCTGACACCTCAGAGGCATGGATAAAAGCTGCGCGTTCCAGCCCAATATCGACAAAGGCAGCTTGCATCCCCGGTAGCACCCGGACCACCTTGCCTTTGTAGATATTGCCGACAATACCCCGACGCAACGTACGCTCGACGTGAACTTCCTGCAGCACACCGTTCTCAACCAGGGCAACCCGGGTTTCCATCGGCGTAATATTGATCAGTATCTCTTCGCTCACAGGCTCTGCTCTCCAGACCAGATCACCAGGCAACGGCGTCGATCGCAATCCTTGACGATCTGGATATTATGCTTCGGAAGGCCTGAATGGACTCTCCGTTTCAAGGCTTTGCCAGCAACCGATACCGTAATCGGCCAGCAGCCGTACGGTCTCAGACAAAGGCAGCCCAACTACCGAGCTGTAGCTGCCTTCTATTTTCTCAACAAAGACCGCACCCAGGCCCTGTATGGCGTATCCACCCGCCTTGTCTGCCGGCTCTCCGGTGGTCCAGTAGGCTTGGATCTCCTGCTCTTCAATTACCCGCAAACAGACCCGAGCCTCTACCAAAACAAGGCTAATGCGCTCATCCGAGGTCACAGCCACGGCTGTCATCACCTGATGCCAGCGACCTGACAATTGACGCAGCATACGTGCAGCGTCAACGGCATCGACCGGCTTGCCTAGAATGCGTCCATCCACAACTACTGCGGTGTCAGCCGCCAAAACAATGGCTCCCTTCGGTACCTGGCTCTGGCCAGCGATGGCTTTAGCCCTGGTCACCCGTTCCACATAGTGTGACGGCGGCTCATCGGCCAACACGCTCTCATCAATATCGCAGCCAAACTGGCGGTGGATGATACCGACTTGCGCCAGCAGAGCACTGCGCCGAGGCGAAGCAGAAGCCAGGAATAAAATAGGCTGGGCCGGATCAGAGTACATGAAAGCGCCGCCTTACGCCGCGCAGAACGGAAAACACCCAGGGCCATAGAACGACGCTGACAATGGCGGGTAACAGGAAAAGCAACGTGGGCGGACGGCTGCCGGTAAGACTGTTTAGCCACAATAGCAACATCTGCGCGATGCCCAGTACGGGAAGCATCACCAGACTCTGCTGCCACAGCGGAAACCGCCGAATGCGCTGATGCAGCAAAAGCATCATCCAGGCAATCAGTGTCATTACCAGCGCGTGCTGACCGAATATCTGTCCATAAAGCACATCGATTGCCAAGCCGGCGACCCAGGCAGTCAACAAGCCAACTCGATGGGGTAACGCCATCACCCAGTAAGCCAGCACCATCGCCAGCCACATGGGGCGACCCAGCTCGAGCATGGCAGGCATCGGCATCACACTCAGCAACAGGGCCACAACGAAGGTCATACCGATAACGAAGCTATTGCGCATCGCGACTCTCCCCTTCTGTCGGGGTTACTTCATCTGTTTCGCTCACACCAGCAGCACCCTCCGCCGGTGCACCCGCGTCGGGTTGCTCGACCCCAGGCTCCTGCAAGTCAAGCGCGGGCACGACCTCCCCATATCCGGACTCGGCGCTGAAGACCAGTAACATGTATCGGCTCCGGTTCAGTTGCGCCGTAGGCGCTACACGAACGTCAGCGAAGGGCTGAGCCGGATCCTGACTGACCGAAATGACTCTACCGACCGGATAACCCGCAGGGAATCGCTGCCCCAGACCGGAGCTGACAAGAATGTCGCCCGCTCGGATATCCGCGGTATCACCAATAAAGCGCAGTTCGAGCCACTCGTTGTTACCCGTACCGCTGGCTATAGCACGCAAACCATTGCGATTGACCTGGACTGGCAGACTGTGAGTAGTGTCGGTGATCAACAAAACGCGGGCAGTGTAGGGCATGACTTCGACTACCTGTCCCATTAAACCGGCGGCATCAAGCACCGGCTGCCCGAGGAATACCCCATCACTCTCGCCCCGGTTGATGAGGATGCGCTGGGTGAAAGGATTCGGATCAACGCCTACGAGTTCGGCCACCAGCACCCGCTCATCAACCAATGAGGACGAGTTAAGCAATTCGCGCAGGCGCACATTTTGTTCGGTCAAGGTAGCCAGTTTCTGCAGCTTGCGCTGTATCAACAAAGCCTCGGCGCGCAGGCGTTCATTTTCGGCAAGCAGATCAAGACGGCTGGAAACCAGCTGATAGCCAGTATCCCAGCCACGAACTGGCAGATCGGCCATGTAATAGACTGGCGTCAACAACAGGCTCAGATGCGAGCGCAGAGGCTGCAATGTGGCAAAGCGGGCATCAACCACCATCAGCGCGATTGAAAGCACCGAAAGGACCAATACCCGAACACCCAATGAAGGGCCTTTGATAAACAACGGTTTAATGGCGAGCTCCTCGCAGCTGCAAGCCTCAGCCCGGAAGCAGCACCCGCATGACAGTAGCACACTGCCAGCAGAAGCGCTGTTCGGTGTCTGATCACTCGGTAGAGAGCAGATCCATGGTGTGCTGGTCCATCATTTCCAGCGCCTTACCGCCGCCACGCGCAACGCAGGTAAGGGGCTCTTCAGCCACGATGACCGGCAAGCCGGTTTCCTGGGTCAGCAGCTTGTCAAGGTCGCGCAACAAAGCACCGCCACCAGTCAGAATCAAACCACGTTCGGCAATATCCGACGCAAGCTCAGGGGGTGACTGCTCGAGCGCACTCTTGACCGCTTGGACGATTGTGGCCAGGGATTCCTGAAGCGCTTCGAGCACTTCATTGGAGTTCAGCGTGAAGGCCCGGGGCACGCCTTCCGCCAGATTGCGGCCGCGAACATCGACTTCCAGCACTTCGCCTCCTGGGAAGGCAACACCGATTTCCTGCTTGATCCGCTCAGCGGTCGACTCACCTATCAGACTGCCGTAATTGCGCCGAACGTAGGTCACAATGGCTTCGTCGAAACGATCGCCACCGACTCTGACGGACTCGGCATACACGACACCGTTGAGGGAAATCAGGGCAATCTCAGTGGTACCACCACCGATATCCACGACCATCGAGCCACGAGCTTCTTCAACCGGCAGACCAGCACCGATCGCGGCAGCCATCGGCTCTTCAATCAGAAACACTTCGCGCGCGCCAGCGCCCAAGGCTGATTCGCGAATAGCTCGGCGCTCGACCTGGGTAGACTTGCACGGCACACAGATCAACACTCGCGGGCTGGGCTGAATAAAGCTGTTCTCGTGCACTTTGTTGATAAAGTACTGCAGCATCTTCTCGCATACGCTGAAGTCGGCGATAACTCCGTCCTTCATCGGACGGATAGCTTGGATATTCCCCGGCGTACGGCCCAGCATGCGCTTGGCGTCGGTACCGACCGCCACCACGCTCTTCTGGTTGCCATGCGTGCGTATAGCCACTACAGAGGGTTCGTTGAGGACAATGCCGCGATCGCGGACATAGATAAGGGTATTGGCAGTGCCCAGGTCGATGGATAAATCACTGGAGAACATGCCGCGGATTTTTTTGAACATGCGTTGAGTACACCCTAGGACGCGTGGGTTAATCGTATGAGAAACACTGATAAGTTACCTGCGGTCACGCCTGACTGCTCTGCCATTAAGTAAGGCGAAGACAGCAAGCAGCCGAACTGGTTAGGCAGCGGGGGTAGGTACGCTCGCAGTAAACTGATCGGTACTTCCAGAAGTGTCGCAACTCTAACAACGGCGGGGTTTTTGGGCAAGGCGAGACTGTGGTAAATTCGCCCCTTCGTCCGGTTTTATACGACAAAACCACGTTATGCTCAGCACATCAGGTAAATTCAGTCCGCTCAGCCCTGTTTCACGGAGAACAGCACCATGGCATTAGACCGCAAAGCGGTGGAAGACATTGCGCACCTGGCCCGAATCGCCCTGAATGAGGACGACATTCCTGCCACCACAGCAAAGCTCTCCGGTATTCTCGATCTGATAGACCAGATGCAGGCAGTCGACACGTTGGGCGTGACACCCTTAGCGCATCCACTGGAGACCATCCAACGTCTGCGGGCCGACCGGGTCACCGAGACCAATCAGCGCGACGTATTGCAGGCTATTGCGCCCGCGACAGAGGACGGGCTCTACCTCGTGCCACGCGTTATCGAGTGATGTATCACGAACACCCTGTAAAAAGCGCCGCCATGCCATTGCGCACCAGACCGCGCCCAGCAATGAGACTATCCCATGCATGAAAACACCCTGGCCCAGCTTTCGCGGGCCTTGCAGAGCAAGACGCTATCGAGCGTCGAACTGACCGAGCATTACCTCAAACGTATCGAACGGCTGGACCCGGTGCTCAACAGCTTTATTACTGTTGCACCCGAGCTGGCCCTGGCCCAGGCCAAGGCTGCCGATGCTCGAATTTCCGGAGGTACCGCCACGCCATTGACCGGCATTCCACTGGCACACAAGGACCTCTTCTGCACAACAGGTTTGCGTACCAGCTGCGGCTCGAAAATGCTCGACAACTTTATTGCTCCCTATGAGTCCAGCGTGACCACGCGGTTTATTGATGCAGGTGCAGTGACTCTGGGCAAGACCAATATGGACGAGTTCGCGATGGGCTCATCCACCGAATCCAGCTTTTATGGTCCGACCCGCAACCCATGGAACATCGATCATGTTCCAGGCGGCTCATCTGGCGGCTCAGCCTCGGCAGTCGCCGCTCGTCTTTGTGCCGCAGCCACCGGCACAGATACCGGCGGCTCAATCCGGCAGCCGGCAGGTTTTACGGCCCTAACAGGGCTCAAGCCAACATACGGCCGAGTATCCCGCTGGGGGATGATCGCCTACGCCTCAAGCCTCGACCAGGCAGGCCCCATGGCGCGTACGGCGGAAGATTGCGCGCTGATGATGCAGGTCATGGCGGGTTTCGATGAACGTGACTCGACCTGCGTCGACGAACCGGTGGCCGACTACAGCGCGGGCCTGAACGATTCGTTAAAAGGTTTGCGCATCGGCCTGCCGAAAGAGTACTTCAGCAAGGGCCTGGAGGCAGCGACCGCCGACGCGATTCATGCCGCGGTCAAGGAGTTCCAGGCACTGGGCGCGGAGGTCAGGGAAATCAGTCTGCCCAACGCCGAGCTAGCGATTCCGGCCTACTACGTTATCGCTCCGGCTGAAGCCTCTTCCAACCTGTCGCGGTTCGATGGCGTGCGCTTCGGCTATCGCTGCGAGGATCCGGCGGATCTGACCGACCTGTACAAGCGCTCACGCGGTGAAGGTTTTGGCCCCGAGGTCAAGCGTCGCATCATGGTTGGCGCCTATGCGTTGTCAGCCGGTTACTACGATGCCTACTACCTGCAGGCACAGAAAATCCGTCGCCTGATCAAGAACGATTTCATGGCAGCCTACGAGCAGGTCGATGTCATCCTCTGCCCAACTTCGCCGACGCCCCCATTCCGCCTCGGTGAAAAGATTGACGACCCCGTCAGCCTGTACCTCACCGATATCTATACCATCACCGCCAACCTGGCCGGCGTACCGGGCATAGCGCTGCCAGCCGGTTTTGCCAATGGACTGCCGCTGGGCATGCAGTTGCTGGGCCCCTATTTCAGCGAGGCACGCCTGCTAAACATCGCACACCAGTACCAGCAGGTGACCGACTGGCACAGCCGCGCTCCAGCAGGCTATTGAGAGGATCAAGAACAGACTATGCAATGGGAAATTGTTATTGGCCTGGAAATCCATGCCCAACTGACCACCGCCTCGAAGATTTTCTCCGGCAGTGCCATCGCCTTCGGCGCCGAACCTAATACCCAGGCCAGCCTGATTGATCTGGGCATGCCCGGCACACTGCCCGTGCTCAACGCACAGGCTGTGCGCAAAGCGGTCAAATTTGGCCTGGCAATCAACGCAGAGATTGCGCCGACCAACGTTTTCGCGCGCAAGAACTATTTCTACCCCGACCTGCCAAAGGGCTATCAGATCAGCCAGATGGATTTGCCGATTGTCGGCAAAGGCTTCGTCGATATTACCCTGGAAGACGGCACCATCAAACGCGTCGGCGTGACCCGCGCGCACCTGGAAGAAGATGCCGGCAAGAGCTTGCATGAAGACTTCCAGGGTATGAGCGGCATTGACCTGAACCGGGCTGGCACACCGCTGCTGGAGATCGTTTCGGAGCCGGACATGCGCAGTGCGCGCGAAGCCGTAGCCTATGCCAAGACTATCCATTCGCTGGTGCGGTACCTGGGCATCTGCGACGGAAACATGGCAGAAGGCTCCTTGCGCTGCGACTGTAACGTCTCGATCCGACCCAAGGGGCAGGAAGCCTACGGTACGCGCTGCGAAATCAAGAACGTCAACTCCTTCCGGTTCATCGAAAAGGCTATTAATACCGAAGTTCAGCGTCAAATCGAGCTGATCGAGGATGGCGGCACCGTTACTCAGGAAACCCGTCTGTACGACCCGAACAAAGACGAAACCCGCTCAATGCGCAGCAAGGAGGAAGCCAACGATTATCGCTACTTCCCCGACCCCGACCTGCTGCCGGTTATTATTGAGCCCACACTGCTGGAGGAGATTCGCGGCGAGCTGCCGGAGCTGCCACAAGAGAAGCGCGAGCGCTTCGAAAGTCAGTTCGAGCTATCTGCCTATGATGCCAGCGTACTGTCTGCCCAACGCGAAATGGCGGATTACTTCGAGCAGGTACAACAGACTTGTGGCGATGCGAAGCTGGCGGCCAACTGGGTCATGGGTGATCTTTCCAGCCTGCTCAACCGCGATGATCTGGATATCAGTGAATCACCGATCACCGCCGAGCAACTAGGCGCAATGATTGCGCGGATCAAGGACAACACGATCTCCGGTAAAATCGCCAAGATGGTCTTTGAGGCCATGGCTAATGGCGAAGGTGACGCTGCTCAGATCATCGAGAATCGCGGGTTGAAGCAGGTGACGGACAGCGGAGCGATTGACGCTATGCTCGACGAGGTACTGGCTGCTAACGCGGATCAGGTGGAGCAGTACCGGGCCAGTGACGAAAACAAGCGTGGCAAGATGTTCGGCTTTTTTGTTGGCCAGGCCATGAAGGCATCGAAAGGCAAGGCGAACCCCCAACAAGTCAACGAGCTATTGCGCAATAAGCTCGACGGCTGATCATCAGAATGAGGTCAGGCTCTGGTCAAGCGACGCAGAGCCTGTCAGCTTCCAGAATGGACGTTACTCCGCGGCCGGCTGCAGCTTGTCAGAAAATTGATGATTCACATCCCGATGAGCCGCTTCGTCCGCGCGCACGGCCACGATCACCTCTCGCAATCTCGCATCCGCCGGCAGGCCCCAATAGTCTATGGCCAGTTGCGGCGCCGGAATATTCTCGTAGGTGCCATCGTCTACACCCTGCAGATACTGCGTGTAACTGTAAACGGCTTCCTCCTCCAGATAGCCGACGACCCGGTGCGCCGTGCGCGAAGAACACAAATAGAGCACGAAGAAAAGATTATAGAAAACGCCCTGAGCAATCATGACCAGAGATCGTTCCAGGCGAGACGGCTGAGCAATCTGCACAAATGTCAGCAAGTGCATGCGCTCATTCTCCGCTTCCTCCAGCAACTGATGGATCCAGCCACCATCGTCTTTCATCCGGCGCAGTGAGTTCAGGTGCTGAATCGCTCCGCCGACCATACCAGGTACCGCTGCGACGGTTTCCAATACCACCGCACGATTGCCATAACGACGGGAAAAGAATGCGTCAGCAAAAAAACGCATGAATTTTACAGTGCCCAGCGCAATTCGGTCTGACACACACCGGGGTTCATGATGCTGCTTTAATACATCATCCATCAAATCATCCCTGTTCTGCCGTTTGTCGGTTTAGCGCTGCAGTACTCGTACTATTTCCGAATCCTTGAACACACGGGTCAACGCATCGCTCATCACTTCGGTGACCAAACGGGTGTTGGTCGCTTGATTGGGCGCGTAACCGAAACGATGTTGCGCGGATGCACCGTAACGGCCCTGATATCGCGTATTACCCGCTTGTGCCTCGGCAATGAACGTTGCCGCAATATTGGCTTCGGTCACGTAGGTCGTGGCGGTCGGCGACTGGTACTTGAGCTCAGCCAGACTCACGGTCAGGTTATTGGCGTTCGGAGTGCCCTCGGGGACAACATTGAAGCCTTGTTGCCGCAAAGCCTGCTCCACCTGCTGGCGTACTTTGGGTAAGGTTTGCTCACTGATAGTGATGCTGCTGGAATCAGGGTAAATACCGCCACGGGTACCCAAAACCTTACTTGTCCGAGTGTCACGCACGGTCACAACCACTGGCTGCTGACGCGCTACCGGGTTCAGTGGCACCAGTATTTCCGGTTGCACACTGAGTTGCTGCGGGCTGTGAGCACAACCCACGAGGACCAGCGTGAGGCCTGCAACCAACAGCATGGACATACGATTAATCATTTTGACACTCCTGCAAGAAACCAGTGGGACGACAAATAGTAAAGAAAACGAACCTTCCCTGCGATGCATAGCATATCGCGGTTAAGGCTTGATGAGCAGCCCTTGCGTGTGTCATCACGCTGCAATCTAAAAGGCCCAGACTCTATTCAGACAACCAAGGAGTCGGAGATGTTCAGATTACATATGAGCCGGCGCGCACGGACACGGTTTTATGCGCGGCTGGATGATGTGGGCCGCTGCGAAACACTCTGGGCGACCGAAAGCTCAATCCCTTCAGGCCGCTGGATTGAAGTGACAGAGTTAAATCCGTTCTGGATTGGCCGCCAGTTACCACTCTCGGCCAGATCTGGCTGTCACGTCGACTCATTAACCCCAGCGCCTGCGCGTTATCGAGCGCGCTCTAAAGCATCCACATAATCCTCAGCCTGAGCATGCCCTCGAATAGTCTGTAAAAAACTCTTTCCTTGCGCGTCAAGCGCATCAAGATCAAAACCTTCCTGCTTGAACATCTCGATAAAACGCTCGAAGTCATGCGCCCGCAAACCTCGGTAGGCGCGCGTCAGAATATGCTGCTCTACCGATTCGCCGGCATAAGGCCGGGCGGTTAAAAACGCTGCAATCTGTTCGTCCGTCATCGGCTCGCCAATCACTTTCTGCTTGTCTTTACGCACCTGCTACCCCTTTTCTGCAATAGGCTCAATTCGATTTGCAGTATTGTACTCAGCCTGGGCACACCTCACTAGGGGCTGGTCCTTCGCCAGGAAACCCGGTAAGCCAAAGGAAGCGTTGCGATAAGCCCTATCCTGGCCAAGCGAGGAGTATGCTGTCCGGGTCCGGCGCCACATCCTTGAGCCATCATCAACATGCATGGCTGTCGGGCTCTCACCAGGGAACACATCATGGCCAATGGCACCAATCGCAGACCGGTCCTTTTCGCGGCACTACGCGATAGCCTGAGCGGGGGCTATAGCCTGCAAATGCTTCGCGGGGATCTCATCGCCGGGCTTACTGTGGGTATCATCGCGATACCTCTGGGTATGGCGTTGGCCATCGCGGTGGGTGTCGCGCCTCAACATGGTCTATATACCGGTATTGTCGGCGGACTGATTATCGCGTTGATGGGGGGCTCGCGCTTCAATATTTCCGGTCCCACCGCCGCCTTCGTCGTGGTTCTGCTGCCCATTACACAGCAATACGGCATTGGCGGGCTTTTACTGGTGACCGCCATGTCTGGCCTGATCCTGCTGACGCTGGGCTTGGCTCGCATGGGTAATCTGATTCAATTTGTGCCCTACCCTGTGGTTCTGGGCTTCACTGCAGGGATAGGGATAGTTATTGCGACACTGCAAATCAAGGATTTCTTTGGCCTGCAGGGCGTGGGGCAGCACGAAAGTTATCTGGATCAGTTACAGGCACTGATGGCTGCTCTGCCCAGTATCCAGCCAGGCGATACCCTGGTGGGAGCGGCGACCCTTGGCGTCCTGTTGGCCTGGCCATACCTGACCCGTCGAATACCTGGTCACATGGTCGCCTTGTTAGTCGGCAGCCTGCTTGCTGCATTAGCCCTGCAAATGGATATGCAGGTCAGCACACTCGGCTCGCGTTTCAGCTATGAACTGGACGGTGTAATACACGGCGGTATTCCGCCTTTCGCTCCCCACTGGCTACTCCCATGGACACTACCCGGCCCTGATGGCCAACCGCTGGTAATCAATTTTAATTTGCTGCGCGAACTACTACCCTTTGCGCTGGTCGTGGCGATGCTGGGCGCGATCGAGTCGTTGCTCTGCGCGCTGGTGGCCGATGGCATGGCCAATACACGCCACGATCCCAACGCCGAACTCGTCGGCCAGGGGCTGGGCAATCTTGTCGTGCCCTTTTTTGGAGGCATTCCAGCGACCGCTGCAATAGCCCGCACCGCGACCAGCGTGCGCTCCGGAGCGCGCACCCCGATTGCTGCCATTATTCATGCAATGCTTATTCTGTTGTCCGTTGTCTTGCTCGCGGATCTGTTCGCCTATTTGCCGATGGCGTCGCTCGCAGCAATGCTGCTCGTGGTTGCCTGGAACATGAGCGAAGTACCGCATCTTGTTCGCATGCTGCGTATCGGACCGAAGCAGGATGCCTGGGTACTGGTGGTGTGTCTCGTTCTGACGGTATTGTTCGACATGGTGCTAGCGGTTGGCGTCGGTCTGGTGCTGGCGTCCGTCCTGTTCATCAAGCGCATGGTCGATCTTAGCCAGGGCGCCACCGTACCCCGCATAAACCATGAAGCACTCTCCGGTTTACCCGACAGCGTGGCGCTGTATCAAATAGCCGGTCCGCTGTTCTTCGCTGCCGCAGACAAAGCATTAAGCGCGATGGCACGTCATGACGACAGGGTTCGCCATCTGGTAATCGATATGCACGCGGTGCCAAGCATGGACATGAGCGCGCTGGTGATGCTCGAGAAAGCGCTGGAAGAGTTCGAAAGGCGAAAGATCGAGATCTATTTTGTTGGAGTCAATGCACGGGTAAGATTGAAATTGACACGTGCAGGTATGGGAGCAACCGTCGACCGGCGTTATTATGTAACCAACGCCGAACGTGCGGCGACTCTCATCCGGCACAAACTAGAGAAATCGGCGGTACCGGCCAACACCGTCTGACACCATTACCGCAGATTGTCAGGCCGGGTTATTCCGGGATGGCGAATATACCTGCGGCGTTGCGCCAGTAGCCCTTGTAGTCGAGGCCATATCCAAAGATGTAGCGGTCTACCACATCAAGGCCGGTAAAGTCGGCGCGCATGCCCTTGTAGGCCTTGCGATCATGCTGTTTGTCCAACAAAACAGCGGTCAATACCTGAGCCGCACCGGCATCGCGACAATATTCAACAATGGCATCGAGGGTATGCCCCTCATCCAGAATATCGTCCAGGATCAGCACCGTTCGACCCACCAACGAGTGCTCCGCTCGGGCTTTCCAGAAGAGCTCGCCACCAGACAGCTTGTTGCGGTAACGGGTCGCATGCAGGTATCCCAACTCCATCGGAAAATTCAGACGCGTCACCAGTTGCCCGGTAATCACCAGTCCGCCATTCATGACGCTGTAGACAATTGGATTGCTGTCCGCCAAAACCCGGTTGATTGCTACAGCCATGCGATCCATCGCCTCTTCTACCTGCGCGGCGGTGTAAAGGCAATCTGCCTCAGCCATCACCTGCTTGATGTGTTCCAGATCGACGGACATACGCAATCTCCAAAAAGGGTGACCATTCACGAGGGTGGGCAAAATACTGATCTTAGCGTCCAAAGGCAAGTAAACCTAAGCCGACTACTGTGCGCGGGTGACCCCAATGGCGCATTGGTTTAGGCTATAGCGCATTTACAGCGCCCCGCACGAGAGCAAACACGTCATGAATGTGAAAGAAATTCGTCATCCCTTGATTCGTCACAAACTCGGCCTTATGCGCCGCGCCGACATAAGTACGAAGAACTTTCGCGAACTCGCTCAGGAGGTCGCGGCACTGCTCACTTACGAGGCAACACAGGATATGCTGCTCGAACCGCAACAGATTGAAGGCTGGTGCGGGCCAGTGGAAGTTGAGAAGTTGTCCGGCAAAAAGGTCACTGTGGTGCCAATCCTCCGCGCAGGCCTGGGCATGCTCGACGGTGTATTGAGCCTGATACCCAGCGCCAAGGTGAGCGTGGTCGGCCTCGTGCGAAACGAACAGACGCTGGAAGCCGACACCTACCTGGAAAAACTGGTTGGCGCAATGAACCAGCGCACTGCACTGATCATCGACCCTATGCTGGCCACCGGCGGCTCAATGCTCGCCACTATTGAAATGCTCAAGCGCGCCGGCGCGCGGGAAATACGCGCTCTGGTACTGGTCGCGGCCCCTGAGGGGATCAAACGCATCCACGACGCGCACCCGGAAGTGCAGATCTTCACCGCCTCCGTCGACGAGCGACTGAACGAACAGGGTTACATCATTCCAGGCCTGGGCGATGCCGGCGACAAGATATTTGGCACCAAACAGAAGGATGTGGACTGATGGAACCAATCAATACCACCGGTTGGCGCTCAGCGCTGGCAGGTTCACAGATGCTGTTTGTCGCCTTCGGCGCACTGGTGCTGATGCCACTGATTACCGGCATGGACCCGAATGTGGCTTTGTTCACTGCGGGCCTTGGCACGCTTATGTTCCAGTTCACCACGAAACGTCAGGTGCCGGTTTTCCTCGCTTCCAGCTTCGCCTTCATTGCACCGATTTTATACAGCAACCAGACCTGGGGGCTGGCAGCCACACTCGGAGGTCTGTTAGCGGCTGGCCTTATGTACATTTTGCTGAGCCTGCTGATCTATTTACGCGGCCCAGGTTTCATTCGTCGACTGTTACCCCCGGTTGTGGTCGGACCAGTGATCATGGTCATTGGTCTTGGACTGGCTTCGGTTGCAGTCAACATGGCTATGGGCAAAGCCGGCGATGGTAGCGCGCAACTGATTGATTATCCGCTGGCCATTCTGATCTCGATGGCATCCCTTACAACAACCATTGTCGTCGCCGTTTTTGCCAAAGGCATCTTCCGCCTTGTGCCCATTCTCGCGGGCGTCGTAGTCGGCTATGGGCTGTCCTGGATATTGGGTGTGGTGGATTTCAATGCAGTTGGCGCAGCCAGCTGGTTGGCGGTCCCGGCGTTCGTCACGCCGGAGTTCAAACTGGCTGCCATTCTGTTCATGATACCCGTCGCCATCGCCCCGGCGATCGAGCATATTGGCGACGTACTGGCTATCGGTTCAGTTACCGGTAAGGATTACATCCGCGAGCCTGGACTGCAACGCACGCTACTGGGTGACGGGCTGGCTACTTCGGCGGCAGCATTACTCGGCGGTCCACCTAACACCACGTACTCCGAAGTCACTGGTGCGGTGATGCTGACACGCAACTTCAACCCCAATGTGATGATCTGGGCGGCAGTCTTCGCCATGATACTGGCGTTCATCGACAAGTTCGGCGCCGCGTTGCTGAGCATGCCGGTGCCCGTGATGGGCGGCATACTCTGCTTGCTGTTCGGATCTATCGCGGTCGTTGGCATGAACACGTTGATAAAGAACCAGGTTGATCTATCTCAGCCGCGTAACCTGTGTATCGTTTCGGTTACGCTGGTATTTGGCATTGGCGGACTGATGATCGGCAATCAGACTTTTAGTCTTCAGGGCATCAGCTTATGTGGCGTGGTTGCAATCGTTCTTAATCTGCTGCTTCCCCGCGCTGATGAGGCGCTTGAGCCAGTTCAATGATCTGGTAATGCCAAGCACTCAACGACGCCAACATTGGATGTCTGCCGGCGTGCGCTGACCGACTTGATTGAAGGTATAGGTCGCACAGGCATCTTGCGCCATGATTCCACCCTGCGCCGCCGTTGCGGTCAGGGTGAAGGTCGCCGGCCCCCTCTCCACGACCAGGGTATAAACCGCAGTGCCACTGACCGGACTCTGCGTAGCCAGACTGAGGGCGCCTGCATCATAGGTGCCAGTGCGGGTAAATTGGCGTTCCAGCAATTGCGCGTTTTCCAACAGCACAGTGGTCACTTCTGCCCGTCGTGTCTGGCGTACCTGCTCCTGATAGGCTGGATAGGCGATTGCGGCCAAGATACCGACCACGGCGACCGCAATCATAAGTTCAATAAGCGTGAACCCCGCTCTTGTGCATCCGTTCATCATGTCGTCTCCCTGACTTATCACATCAACTGTCGCCACATAATCCGATTAAAATGGCATTGGCCCGAGCCAACAACCAGTTCAAGCGAATGGCTGGTCTGACTCAGGTTGTACTCCTGCCCGCAGTAGATGTTTTTGCATGCAGGATCTCCAGATTCACAGACGCAATCTTCCACAGACGGATCACAGGGACAAAACTCGATCGCCGGGTTACAACTGCCCCGAGCCAGCGGAGCAGCAGGAACCGCCGGCTGGATGCGTGGCAACTCTAGAACAATCAAATCGCCTGGAAGTCCTCCCGACAAGCTGACGCCCGCACTCAGAGGATCGCGAGCATCCACCATACCGTCACTGTTACTATCCAGTGTTGCCACCCGCGACAAGCCCCCGGAAAAGCTGTCAACAGACATAAGCCAGCCACCACCCGTACTGGTGCAAGGGTCAGCGCCGGCACGAATCAGGCTGGTATTGAAAAGAACCCGGCTGCCGCGAACCAGAATATTGCGGATAACACGCTCGCCACGCGCGGTGCCGTGTAAGAGGGGAAGGTACCAGCCCTGCCCACTCGATGAACTCCAGTTCACGCGATTGGCTGTTACGGTTCTGACGTTACGATTGCCTAGGGTACTTTCGGTCAGGATCGCCTGAGCCTGAAGATTCGCATAGGTGAGGTTGCCGACACCTGTCGGTTTGTCCCATACGGCATAAAAGGTCTGTACGCTGGTATCAAGGCGATCTGCCGCCTCCAGGAATCTACCGGTGCCGAAGAGTACAAGCCGCCCTCCCTGGGGATGTTCCATCAGCACAGGTTGCACAGTGATTGACTGATGGGGGTTTGCAGCGATACCCGCTCTGAATAAAGGGTCGCCAGCAAAGGCCACGCGCCAGTCACTGATCTGGCCAGAAAGGTCGAACTTCCATAGCCTGCCCTGCAAATCACCTGCATAGGCAGCCAAGGCACGACCATCGCTATTGATCCGCACCTGAGGAGCAGAAAGTCCGTTGCCACCTAAGGGATCCCCGGGACCCGCCTCGATGCTCTTGATCAGGCTGCCGTCAGCCAGATCGATCACATACAGAGTCGGCTGCCCGCCAGCATTACCGTAACCATTACCGCTAATGGCTACCCACCTATTCTCGAGCCTGGCAATTACTGGCTTGCCATAAACATGACCAAGATCGGCAAAACCCTGTGTGTTCGGACTGATTTCCCACAGTGCACCGAGAGCATCGTTCTTGAAATCCTGATCATACAACCGGATGCCGACCAGCGCTTTCCCACCAGCACCCAGGCCCGCCACAGCTAGAGTTGTCCAGGTTGTATTGAGAACTGTATCAGCAACGGTTATCGCGCCGTCAACCCCTGACCGATGACCTCCTTGACCAAAGTCCAGGCCGGCCCGAGCACCCGCACTGGCCTGCGTTGCAGCAGGCAAGAATGCCAGGCGATGGGCACCGTTATTGGCTGCCAGCACATGCAAAAAACCATCATTTGCACCAACAACCAGAGAAGCCTGCATATTCTGGCGTTTGTCCGCACGATACGCTTCGTATCCGGCATGGCTGTTTGCGCCCAATGTTCGCTGCGTACTGGTGAGCACCAGAGATGAGTTGACCACATCACCAAGCAAGCGGTCGCGGCTGCGATAGCCACTCACCGACTCCCCACGAATCCAGTTCAGCAGATCCTGTCCGCTATTAGGCGCAGCGGCAAGATCAAGAACCGCCTGCTGCGCAGCTCCCATATCCAAATAGGCAGTATTATTGAGCGAGATCACCGCTCCGGGCCGGGTATCGGATGACTCGCGCCAGGTTTGGTACCGCACATTACTCACGTTGCTGATGGTCGAGTCGCTAGACCAGACTCTGCTACCCAGACTCCCGTCAGCTTTGAGATTGTAGGCTTCTACCGTCCCGCTCCAATCGGCTGGGTCATACTTTGTACGATAGAACCGCGAACCGGACGTCAGGTCTGGCCCACTCGCTACACCGCCACCCCCGGAACCGGTCATCGCGTTGATTTCCTGCAAAACACCGTGCAGCGCAAAGCTGAGCTCCTGACGGTTTTCTGCGGTGTAATACTTGCCACCGCCGAGAACCGCTGCACGCTGCAAATTGGGATCGTTGTGGGCAAAGCCGACTGTGTAAGTACGCAGTTTTTGAGTAGCAAAGTCAGTGGCATCCCAACTGACGCCGGCAGCATCCTTGGCGACACCCGTGCGATTCGTATTACGCATATCGATATCAAAGGCGAACTGGGCAATGTCATCCAGATAGAAGGTGCTCCCCTCATCATTGAGATCAGTGCTGCTCATGTCGCCGGCTGAGACTCCGTCCCAGTCCGGCAGATTCAGGCTACCCGGAATGCTTGGATTGTCGATATCGGGCTCTACCTTGACGTCTGTTGGAAATTCACTGTCATAGGTGGGTAGTCCGTCAGTCAGGATCAGCCCAGCGTTTCTCTGGCATCGATATTGTGCAGGACTGACAAATTGCTGTCGCTTACCCTCCGCCATCGACTGCGGATAAAACGCCCGCAGTCCTCGCATATACCGGGTAACTTCGTAGTATGTTTCGGCCAGTGGGGTGTAGGTAAAAGGAGGCGATGCACTAGGATTAATTGCGTCCAGACTGGCGTTCAACATATTGAAGTGTGAGACCCCAGCCGGAGTATTGGTCGATATATCGCCTACTTCCACCAACAGCTGGCCTCCCGGCGCATCGTGCCCATACCAGGCGGGAGGAGTATCCCTGAAACTGAAGAGCCCAAAACGCACGTTGCGGTTTTGGGCGATCACCTCCTTGGCAACATCCCGCGCTATATCAAGGCGCGTCTGGCTCCCTACCTTGTTCAGCACCATGCTCGAAGAGTTGTCGAACAGCATGATCACATTCGGCGAAACGGCCGGCCCAGACAAGGTAGGGCCGCTTAGCGGATTGAATGCCCCCTGGGCGGGAAGCGCCAGAAAAAGGCCAATCGACACACCGACTTGCAGGCCGCCAATGAATTTTTTTATACCCTGATCAAACCGCATAATGGACATATACGCTCTCCAATACCGTACGAGTGGATCCTAGAAAGCTCACTACCACAATGCGGTACAGATTGCCGGGGCCTTCGTAGGCGGTATGGGCGCTGACTGTATTAGCCGGCGCAAGGGTTTCACCCAGACTGGTTATGCGATACCAGACCTCCATATTATTGATTGCCGCCGAGCGGGGTATTTGAACCCACCCCGCACCAGGCGTGCCGGTGGAGTCCAGGTCGAAGACAGCATCATTCGTATTGCAGGATGCGCCAGTGCAAGGTTTGGGTAGCGGTTTATTGTTGCTGGCTGCCAACGCCAGCTGATGTTGAACGATCCTCAGGGCTGACTCCGCAGCCTGAAAGCTTTCAATCTTGAGCTTCACATTGGCCGCCATACGCTCCTGGCTAGTGGAGGACTTGATGCCTGCTACGCTGACCAGTGTGAGCAACAACAGAAAAACCAAACTGACAATCAGTGCCGACCCCTGTTGATCCTGTGGTTGTTCCTTAACCATCGGGTCCCTCCCGGTTCTATTCCAATCTGTTGCGTATTGCGACCACCTGCTTGAAGTTCTGCGCTTTGATGTTGCCGCTCGCCGGTGTCGCCGGACTGTCACTGAGTTGCCATTGCAGATTCACACTGCGGATACGTGCAGCATCGGACACTGCCAAAACGTTCACATAAGTACCGCTGACATCCCTTGCCGCCGGGCTGGCCGCCAGGCCGAAACTGATACCAAGATCGGCCACACCATCGATCAAGGTTTGAAAATTGCCGGCTCCGTTGTTGCGAACCTGAATAGCGTTCTTGCTGAAGCGGTATTCCATCTGACGAATAGGAATGACGATATCCCCTGGTCGAACAGCCAGCGGGCCCGCTGCAGAAATCCTAAAATCCAGAGTGTCGCGGCAGTTGGTTACAATCAGCCAGCGAGCACCATAGTCCGATGGGCTACGCGAAGTACTGTCGGTAAAGCGTTCAACGTTGGGAACCGCTGTAACCAGCGTCAGAATACTTACTCCGGATCCGACGGTGTAACGGATCGGATCATTGAAGGCCACAGGAATGCTAGAGCGAATATCAGCCGGCAAGCGGGCCAGATCCAGACACCCAAACATGTTGACCATGCGTATTTCCTGACCTAAGCGGCCGCTTAGATAACGCGCATCCTCATACAGATCCCCTGCAGCTCGTTGCAGCACGAAACTCTGTTTACTGGCGATAAAAACCTGAATGACACCCATCACCATAACGAGACCGAGGGTGAGCGCGATGAGCAGTTCAATCAGCCCAAAACCACGTAAAGGGAAGCGACTGCACACTCTCATCGGATCACCGATGACATAAGAAAGACAGTGTCTTCTGCATTTGCCATGGTTCTCGCCTCGGACCAGGAGATCGAGACTGTGGCCCGGTCGCCAACGACGGCAATACTTCCATTAGCAACGGGCAGTTCGCAGCTGATCAATTCGGCGAAATCCGCCAGATCCTGCGCCGCAATATCTGCACCTCCGGGGTTTACCTGACAGACACCGGCCACAGAAGCAATGGCGTAACGGGAAAGCTCCGATGGATTAGCCCGCATGCGATCTAGCATGTCTCGGGCAGCAAGGGCCGCCTGAGTGCTGTGACCCGCACTGGCGCTATAGCGTATTGCGTTGAGCTGAAGCGACGCCGCACCCAGAACCCCGACCGCGAGGACCAGCACAGCAATCATCACTTCCAACAAACTGACACCGCCCTGCCGATGTCTGGCCTTGAGGCGATCACTCAAGTGCGCTGAGGTGCCGGAAGAGTATCTTTTGTCCATCGGCTGCAGATAACTTTCTGGCAGCATGACCACCTCCCTGAGGTCAGACGCTAACGTCACTGAAGCGTGTTATTAATGTATTCGAGAGCTTAGCGCTTGCGCTGCACCAGCTCTATCCCTCTAACAGGTGAGTTATAACTTGCGCACTTTACTGCCACCGGGAAGCCATCATGACTCTGCGCAATCTGGCTGACTGAGATAGAATGGGGCTTTGCGTGGAATCGACCGATGCCTTATCTGGGCGAATTTCTAATGGTAGCCGCAGTTCATTTGCTTGCAGTCATGAGCCCAGGGCCCGATTTCGCGGTGGTAATACGCAACAGCGTCAGTGCAGGACGCAAGGCCGGCGTACTCACGGCCCTGGGCGTAGGCAGTGGTATTTGCCTGCACGTGGGCTATTCGTTGCTGGGTATTGGCTTGATTGTTTCCCAATCAGCCTGGCTGTTCAACATGCTTAAAGTACTCGCGGCCGGCTATCTGCTATACATCGGCTTTAGGGCCCTTAGTAGCCAACCCGTCAAGCCTGGCGCCGTGGCAATCCAGGACAAAACGTTATCTTCCAGCAAAGCGTTCACAAATGGATTCATCACCAATGGGCTGAATCCCAAGGCAACGCTGTTTTTTCTGTCACTTTTTACCGTCGTCATCAGTCCACAAACCCCAATCACCGTACAGGCTGGTTATGGCATCTATCTTGCGCTGGCCACTGCGGCATGGTTCTGCATGGTCGCGGCGGTGTTCAGCCATTCCCGGGTACGCCGAGGCTTCGTACGCATGGGCCACTGGTTTGACCGCCTGATGGGTGCGGTGTTGATTGGACTAGGATTGCATCTGGCACTTTCAGAGTGGCTCGGGCTAAGCGCCCAGCCAGACTGAAAATGGAATCAGACCGCAGTAGGTTCGGTCTCACACCATTGGGCCAGAGTGTCGATCCATTGCGGATGATCATTCAAGCAAGGCACCAGAACCAGCTCTTCACCACCCGCTTCGATGAACTGTTCTCGGCCCCGATCGCCAATCTCCTCAAGGGTTTCGATGCAATCGGAGACGAATGCAGGACACATGACTAACAAGCGCTTGACCCCTTGGGCTGCCAGCTCGTCGAGGCGCGCCTCAGTATAGGGCTCGATCCACTTGTCTTTGCCCAGCCGCGACTGAAACGCCAACGACCATTGATCATCGCGCAGGCCTAGGCGAGCAGTGAAGGCCCGAGTGACTGATACACACTGGGCCCGATAGCATGTGACATGGGCCGGCGATGGACGATCACAGCAATCAGGAAAGGCCAAGCAATGACTGCCGGTGGGATCGGCTTTGCGCAAGTGCCGCTCCGGCAATCCGTGACAACTGAAAAGCAAATGGTCAAAACCCTGCTTCAAATGTGGCTCGGCGCTAGCCACCAGAGCATCTATGTATCCAGGCTTGTTATGGAAGGCCTGTACGATAGTCAGTTTGATATCGAGCTTGTGTTCCGCCACGACCCGTTGCGCTTCGATGATCGACGTAGTCGTGGTGCTATCGGCGTGTTGCGGATACTGAGGCATAAAGAGCACTTCCTTGATACCCGGCTTTGCGGCCAGCGCCAGCAGACCACGTTCTATACACGGCTCGCCATAGCGCATTGCAAGCTCCACTGGCATATCCAGCCGTGCTTGCAGCGCCTGTTGCACTCGACGGCTGATCACCACCAACGGGGAGCCCTCATCCCACCAAATAGACGCGTAGGCCTCGGCTGATTTTTTCGGCCGTAACAGCAAAATCAGCCCAACAAGCAAACGGCGCAGGGGCCAAGGCAGATCAACCACGTACGGATCCATCAAGAACTGATTGAGATAACGACGCACATCAGCCACTTCCGGGCTGGCAGGCGAACCAAGATTGGCAAGCAATACCCCACGATCAGACATCGACACAACACTCCTTCACGTTTTAATCACATCGTTTAGTGCAGCTTCCAAATGAGAAAAGCGAAACTGGTAACCCGCCTCCTGAATCTTCTGCGGCACCGCATTTTGTCCGGTTAGCAATAATCGAGACATTTCCCCCAGACCTACTTTCAACACCGGCCCCGGCAGCGGAATTACGGCTGGACGGCCCAGCGCCCGGCCCAGTGTTTTGACAAATTCACGGTTGGTGGCAGGATTGGGGGCACAGGCATTGAAGGGACCTTTGCAATCGGAATTGTGCAAAAGCAACATGATAATACCGACCATATCTGTGCGGTGTACCCATGGCATGTACTGCTTTCCTGATCCGATGGGCCCACCCAAGCCTAGCTTGAACGGCAGCAGCATACGCTGCAGGAAACCACCAGCCGGAGCGAGGACCAATCCGGTACGTAACAAACATACCCGGACACCATAGGCTCCCGCACGCTTTGCCGCTGACTCCCAGGCATCACACAAAGTGTGGGTGTATTCCACGTGAGGGGCCATGCTCTCAGTAACCGGCTGATCACCACTATCACCATACCAACCCACTGCCGACCCGCTAACCAGCACCTTCGGCTTGACTGCCAATGTGCCCAGCCAGGCAACTAATTCCTCTGTCAATGTGACCCTGCTTTCCCACAGCACCCCCTTGCGTTTCCGTGTCCATGGGCGATCCGCTATTGGCGCACCGGCAAGGTTGACTACCGCATCAATCTGCTCGTTGCCAAGCTGATCGAGCTTGGCGAAACCTCTGACCGAAGCTCCACAAATGCCAGCGACCTCTTCGGGTCGGCGACTTAATACAGATACCTGATGTCCCTCTGCAGTCAGATATTTACTCAAGGCGCTGCCTATGAGCCCCGTACCGCCGGTAATGAGTACGTGCATTGTCCTAGCTCCTTGCCATGTCGATCGAATATGTCTGCCAACGCACTCTCACCGGCACTCCAATGAGGATTGCTTGCAAACTGCTCTCGCTGCTAATAGACAATAGACTAGCCAGTTCAGATCAACATTATGATTGCGGCGTGGATCAGGGCATGTCAAAACCGAGGCCATCGCCACACAGGCATTCAATGCTATACAACCATAACCTTCTGTACAAGTTATGTTGAAGACCATCGCCGATAGACATAGACTATTTGGCAATACTCCAACCAACCGAGAACTCGTCATGACCCAGACATTCAAAATTGCAGTCATCGGTGCCGGCATGGCTGGTCTCAGCGCTGCCGGCGCCCTCGCCCAGGCTGGGCATGAAATTGTCCTCTTTGACAAGAGCCGTGGCAGTGGTGGCCGGATGAGCAGCAAGCGGACCGAATCCGGCGATCTGGACATGGGCGCTCAATACTTCACCGCCCGCGACCACCATTTTCGCAATGCCCTCCAGGAGTGGATGAATCGCGGCTGGGTGGCACAGTGGTCGCCCCGGCTGTTCGTCAAGAATGACTCGGATCTTGTGGAATCGCCGGACGACCAACAACGATTTGTAGGTACACCGCGAATGACAAGTCTGTCCCGCGGACTGTTGGAAGGTCTTACTTTAGTGAGCCAGACACGTATAGATAGTCTGCGCCAGATCGCCGATGACCTGTGGGAGTTGGTAGACGATAACGGCGCCACGCATGGACCGTTTAATCGAGTAGTGGTGGCTGCGCCGGCTCCGCAAGCGGTACCACTGCTGTCATCAGCTACCCAGCTGGCTCAGGCCGCCTCCCAGGTAGAGATGCAACCTGGCTGGACGCTGGCACTGGCATTTGCGCAGCCACTCGACACCGCGGTAGAAGCCTGCTTCGTCCGGGCTGGCGACCTTGATTGGATTTCGCGCAATAGCAGCAAACCGGGCCGGCAGGGGCTCGATAGCTGGATATTACAATCCAGCACACGCTGGGCGATGGGAAATCTGGACACCAACAAGCAGGAAGTGGGTAACCGGCTGCGCGCGGCGTTTGCGGATGTGCTGGGTCTCGACCTGCCCACTCCCGTTTACGAGCATGCTCATCGGTGGCTGTACGCTCGATCTCCCGTCACCTGTAATTGGGGCGCCTTGGCTGCGCCTGAAAAGGGGCTCTACGTATGCGGTGACTGGTGTCTGGGTGGACGGCTGGAAAATGCCTGGCTGAGCGGCCAGCAAGCCGCTCATACCCTGCTGGAGCGCAAGTGAACCAGATCAATCCGCAAAAATTGATGCTTTCCAAATGGACTTCGACCAGTCCACAGCGCAGGGAAAAACATTTTATTGTGATTAATTGCCAGCGTGACGAGTATAACAACATTGTGACGGTCGAAATTGAAGCGGTACTCACCCGACGCTGCGAGGTACTGCCTTGGCAGCGAATGCAAGATCCTAAGCAGTGGCTCATGGGCTGGCGGTAAGAGACAGTTAGTCACACATACTTGTACAAATTTAGAAGTTCTGTACACTCTTTCCTATACAGAAAATAAAGACTGTACAAGGAGAGTGTGACATGTACGCGTTACCCTACTTGCTCGCTTCTTCCGCAGCCAGAGCTAATACAAGGGCATTGGCATGATGGCTGAGGCGATGCTCCCGATCCGCGAAGCGTGCCGCGTAACCGGTGTAAACCCGGTGACACTGCGTGCCTGGGAACGGCGTTACGGTTTAATTACACCCCACAGAACCAGTAAGGGACATCGTCTCTATACTGAAGAAAACATCCGGCAGATTCAGGATATATTGCTCTGGTTGAGCCGCGGCGTCACGGTCAGCCAAGTAAAGCCACTGCTCGACAGCCCTATTCCGTTGGATAATGATACGTCCTCCCTATGGGGATCAATGCGACAGAATTTTGTTCTGGCTATAACCATGTTCGACATTACGGGTCTTAATCAACAGCTTGATCGCGCCTTCAGGTTATATACTGCGACCGAGCTATGCATCAACCTGCTCGAGCCCGTTCTGCTGCAATTACAGCAGCGTTGGCAAGGCCAGTTTGGCAGCCAATTGGAAGAAGTGTTCTGTCATACCTGGTTACGCACCCGACTGGCAGCAACGCTCGACCAGGGGAACGCAACTGCAAAGGGTAGCCCAGTTATTCTTGCAAGCCTCTCTGGAGAGCATTGCGAGATGGGCCTGTGGCTTCTTGCCATTATGCTCAGTGCTGATGGGTACCGGGTCGAGATGCTGGAATGGGAAATACCCGCCAGCGAACTTTCCCTGATCAGCGATCAACGCCTGCCCATAGCCCTTGTGCTGTTCAGCAGTCAGGCATTGTCTGCGGCGCAACTGCGCCGGCAATTACCCCGTCTTGGCCGCCACTTGCCAGATATTCTAATGATGGCAGGGCCTGCAGCGATGATCCATGCTGACGAATTGGACCAGCTATCCATTCCTACACTGCCCGAGCGCGCTACGCTCGCCTATCCCGTTTTAACAGAGCGGTTGAGGGTCATGCCATGAGCCAAACTAAACTCTTTTGGCTCCGCAATGACTTGCGGATCCACGATAACCATGCACTGTGGCACGCTCGCCAGCGGGGTCGCGTAGTGGCGGTGTGCGTACTGACACCCAGTAGTTGGCAAGAACATAACGATGCGCCGATAAAAATCGATTTCTGGATGCGCAATTTAAAGGAGCTTTATGTTCAACTCGCCAACCTGGGCATCCCCCTTAAGATTCGCATACTCGAGCATTTTGCCGACGCTCCCCAGGCATTACTCGACGTCGCCGGCGAAGTCGGCGCGGAGACTATTTTCTTTAATGATGAGTACGGTATCCATGAGCAGCAACGCGATGATGCTGTAGCGGAATGTTTCGCAGACGCCGGACTGGCATGCCGTCGCTTTACCGACCAGATTCTGTTCGAACCCGGCTCCCTGCTTACTCAGAATGGCACCATGTACAAGGTGTATAGCCAGTTTCGCAAACTGGCCATCAAGCGATTGCATGATCACCTGCCCGCGTGTTTGCCTGCTCCGTCAGCGCAGGAATCTTCCGCCAACGTCAAGTCGGATCCGCTGCCCGACGCATTGCCGCAGTTTAAGTCTGTTTCTCGCGAGCAGCAGGCATTATGGCCCGCGGGCGAAGCAGCCGCAGCCGCGCGACTGACCCAGTTTGCCGAAGAGATACTGTTTGGTTACAAGGAGACGCGCGACCTGCCTGCCATCGACGGTACCAGCAGGCTTTCAGCGTATCTGGTCTGCGGTGTGATTTCCCCACGTCAGTGCCTGCATGCTGCCCTCGCAGTCAATCAGGGTGAGCTCGACAGCGGTAACCCCGGAGCTGTCACCTGGATAAACGAGTTGCTCTGGCGCGAATTCTACAAACACATTTTGGTCTGCTATCCAAGGGTTTCACGTCACCGTGCTTTTCGTCCCGAAACCGAGGATGTGCCCTGGCGCGACGATCCTGGTGCTCTGAGAGCCTGGCAGCAAGGTCAGACTGGCATCCCCATCGTTGACGCGGCGATGCGTCAGCTACTGAGTACCGGCTGGATGCACAACCGCCTGCGAATGATCAGCGCGATGTTTCTAACCAAGAACCTGCTGATCGACTGGCGCGAGGGTGAGCGTTGGTTCATGCGCCATCTGATTGATGGCGACCTCGCTGCGAATAATGGCGGCTGGCAATGGAGCGCATCAACCGGCACCGACTCGGCGCCCTACTTCCGCGTATTCAATCCGGCCACCCAATCCAGCCGTTTCGATCCCGAGGGCGAATTTATCCGTACCTGGGTCCCAGAACTGCGCAGCCTGGATGCACGCCAGATACACCAGCCTCCGGCCGGCGATCTATTCTCAGCCATCGATTATCCGCGACCCATCGTCGACCTGAAAGAAACCCGCAAACGCGCAATCGACGTTTTCAAGACCCTGGGAGCACAGACATGAACGCTGATTTCCCGCAACGCTTCGCCGAAATATTCGCGAGCCTGAACAAGACCAACCTGCATCGCGTGGCTGAGATTTATACCGAAGCCGTACATTTTACTGATCCCCTGCATGACATACAGGGAATCGAGCCCATGCAAACCTACTTCGACCAGCTGTATAGCAATATCGATGACCTGCAATTCGAATTTCATCAGTGCCAACAGGTCACCGAAGGCCAAGGCCTTCTGCGCTGGACTATGACCTACCGTCATCCTCGCTTGGCCAGAGGCAATCCAATCAGTGTTGAAGGCTGTAGCTGCATCTTTTTCCAGGAAGGGCGCGTATATCGACATATTGACTACTTCGACGCTGGGGCCCTGCTCTACGAGCATGTTCCGTTACTAGGCACTGCTATTCGATGGTTAAAAGGGAGGCTCGCATGAATACGCGTAAACGTATCTGGTTGACCGGCGCATCAAGCGGCATAGGCAAGGCTATGGCTGAGAAACTTGCAGGCCAGGGGCATCTCCTCGTACTCAGCGCGCGAAGGGCTGAACCCCTGCAGGAGATATCAGAGCGCTTTCCGGGACAGATTACTGTGTTGCCAGTAGACATGACCGATGCTGCAGCAGTCAGTGCAGTCGGTCAGGCGATCAGCCAGCAATGGGGCGCCTTGGACTGGGCGATATTCAACGCTGGCACCTGCGAATATGTGGATGTTGCCCAGTTCGAAGCGGCCATGTTTCAGCGCGTGATGGAAACCAATGTGCTGGGTACCGCCAATTGCATAGAGGCGGCCTTGCCACTTCTGCGCAAAGGAGAGCAACCGCGCCTGGTCGGGGTAGGTAGCAGCGTTACATTCTGTCCCCTGCCACGCTCCGAAGCCTATGGTGCATCCAAGGCGGCCCTGCGCTACCTGTTTCAGTCGCTGGAGCTGGATCTTGCTGCCTGGGGTATCGGGGTCAGTCTGGTCAGCCCAGGATTTGTCGATACCCCCCTGACCGCCGGTAACGACTTTTCCATGCCTATGCAGGTAGGCAGCGACAAGGCTGCCGATATCATCATCCGCGGGATCGAAAAAGGTAAACGCGAAATCAGCTTCCCTGGCCCATTCATCGCGGTACTCAAGTTGATCGGATCGCTGCCCGGGGCACTACGTTTCGCATTGACCAAGGGAATGGCACGTACAGAGACATCGGAGAGTAAATCCTGATGCGTATCGCCATTATCGGTTCGGGCATCTCTGGCCTGGTATGCGCACACCAGCTAGCGCGTAATAACGAGATTGCGGTATTCGAGGCCGCCGACTGGATTGGTGGCCACACCCATACCGTGGACGTCGACGTCGCCGGGGAGCGACATGCCGTCGATACCGGATTTATTGTATACAACGACTGGACCTACCCTAACTTCATCAAATTGATGGATCAGCTGGGTGTTGGTTCGCGTCCGACCGAAATGAGCTTTTCGGTAAACCAGCCCTCCTCTGGACTGGAATACAACGGTAATACTCTTAACAGTTTATTTGCCCAAAGGAGCAATCTGATTTCCCCCGGATTCATCGGCATGGTCCGAGACATTCTGCGTTTCAATCGCGAGGCCATGGCGGACCTCGACAAGAACCGCATTGAGGCGGATCTCACTCTCGGCGAATACCTGCAAACCAAAGGCTATGGCCAACGCTTCATCGATCATTACATCATTCCGATGGGTGCTGCGATCTGGTCGATGTCTCTGGCCGATATGCTGGCATTCCCACTGCAGTTTTTCGTCCGGTTTTTTCGTAACCACGGGCTGCTGTCAGTCAGCGACAGGCCGCAATGGCGCGTTATAGAGGGTGGCTCACGGTCTTATATCGATCCACTCACAGCTAGCTTCCGCGAAGCCATACACCTTAACTGCGCGGTAACCCAGGTCATCCGCGACACGCAAGGCGTGACAGTAATCAGCTCGCGGGGTGAGGAGCACTTCGACCGCGTTATTTTCGCCTGCCATAGCGATCAGGCGCTAAAATTGCTGGTGCAGCCCACTGAACAGGAGCAATCCATTCTTGGCGCGATCGGCTACGCCGACAATGACGTGGTGCTGCATACCGATACCCGCCTCTTACCCAAGCGCAAGCTGGCCTGGGCAAGCTGGAATTATCGCTTGGGCGATGATCGTCAACAGTCCGCGGCGGTCACCTACAATATGAATATCCTGCAGGGTATCGAGTCTGCGACCACTTTTTGTGTCAGCCTGAACCAGACCGACAAGATCGACCCGGCGAAGATCCTCCGGCGCTTCACCTACGCCCACCCGCAGTTCAGTCTTGAAGCGGCAGAAGCCCAGGCACGCTGGAGCGAGCTTTCCGGCGCTAACAACACCTATTACTGCGGCGCCTATTGGGCCAATGGTTTCCATGAAGACGGCGTAGTCAGCGCATTACGCGTCACCTCCGCGCTCGGCGAGGTATTTTGATGAGCCTCAACAGCGCTCTGTACAGCGGTGTTATCCGCCATCGCAGACATGCCCCGCGCAAACATGCATTTCGTTACCGCATCAGCATGCTGTGGCTCGACCTGGCAGAGCAGCCGCAAGTATTCGGTTTGAGCAGCCTGTGGTCAGGTCGTTGGTGGTCGCCCATGCGCTTTCGTGAATGCGATTACCTGAGCAAACATCGGCGTCATAATGAGCCACTCGCAGACTCCGCGCGACGCTTGGTAAGTGAGGAGCTGGACCTGAAAATCGACGGCCCCGTCCGTATGCTGACCCAGGTGCGCAGTTTCGGCATGTTGTTTAATCCTGTGTCTTTTTACTACTGCCATGACCAGGACGATCAATTACGCGCGATCATCGCCGAAGTGTCCAACACGCCTTGGCGAGACCGCTTCTGCTACGTGATGCGCACCGATCCGGGCCAAGCGGCGCAGCAGTTTGAGCTAAGCAAGGCTTTTCACGTTTCACCCTTTCTGCCTCCGGAACTGACGTACCGTATGCGTTTCACGCGTCCTGCAGATACGTTACTGGTCCACATGGAAGACTGGCAGGGTGATACCCGGCTGTTCGATGCGACGCTGACACTCAACCGTCACCCACTTGACCGGCGCTTGCTTCGCAGTGAAGCCTTGTCCTTCCCGTTTATGGTCGGCAAGACCGTTATTGGCATCTATTGGCAAGCGTTGTTGCTGGCACTCAAGCGTACCCCTTTCTTCAGTCATATTGCCCCACGGCACAACGCCGTGGGCACTACCGCCATTCAGGCAAAGGAGCATTGCGATGAAAACCAACAGGCCTGATTCGGCTGCCTGCTGTGACTCGGCCAAGTCGGATGTCCGCGAGCGGACGATGGCACTGCTGGGCGACACTCGCAGTCTGGAAGCGGAAGACAAGACTCGTCGCAGCTGGGTAGTCCGGCTGAGCCGCACTCTGGTGCTGAAACAGCTCGCAGCGATCCGTCGGGGCACAATTACCATCCATGACGGCGATGAGATTCTGCAGTTCGGACAGCCAGATACCGATGGACTGCACGCAGAAATCCATGTCCACGATCACGCCGCCTATCCGATGATTGCCGGCAACGGCAGTATTGGTTCTGGCGAAGCTTACATCCACGGCTTCTGGACCACACCAGAGCTGACCGCTGTAACCAAAATATTTGTACGCAACCTGGATGTGCTAGATGGCATGGAAAAGGGTCTGGCTCGTCTTGGGCGTCCTGCTCTCAAAATGCTCCACTGGTTCAATCGCAATACGCTTTCCGGTTCACGGCGTAATATCCAGGCCCACTATGACCTGGGTAATGACCTATTCGAGAATTTTCTCGACCCGACCATGATGTATTCCGCCGCCATCTTCCCACCCCAGAGCGATAGTCTGGAGCAGGGACAGCTGCACAAGCTGGAACGCATTTGCCGCAAGCTCGAGCTAACCGCGGACGACCACCTGCTGGAAATCGGCACCGGTTGGGGCAGTATGGCCATTTACGCTGCCCAGCATTACGGATGCCGGGTCACCACCACCACTTTGTCCAAGGAGCAACTGACATATGCCCGTGCCAAAGTCGAGGAACTGGGGCTAGAGGATCGTGTGACGTTACTGTTGCAGGATTATCGAGAGCTTACTGGTACGTATGACAAGCTCGTCTCCATCGAGATGGTTGAGGCGGTGGGGCACGAGTACTTCCGGACGTACTTCAAGACCTGTGCGGATCTGCTCAAACCACACGGCATGATGCTGCTGCAGGCAATCACCATCCGCGACCAACGCTACGAACAGGCAAAGGGTGCTGTCGATTTTATTCAGCGCTACATATTCCCCGGCGGATCCCTGCCCTCGGTGAGCCTGATTGGCGAATTGACACGCAAACATACCGATCTGTCGATGCTGCACCTGGAAGATATAGGTAGCCACTACGCGCGCACGCTGCGCTACTGGCACGAGAACCTCAAGACCGCTCGCAGCCACTTGGAACAGCTAGGGTATGATGATTACTTCTTCCGCTTGTGGGAATTCTATCTGTGTTACTGCGAAGGCGGTTTCATGGAAAGATCGATCGGTACGGCGCAGATTCTGCTAACCAAGCCCGACGCTCGCCCGCAACTGAATCTGTTCAGCCTCGGAGCCTGACATGTCCCTGGATACACCTTTGCACAAGCTGATAGCCAACGCAGTGCTTTTCCAGATCGGCTGGTTTGCTTGCGTGCTCGGCGGCACCGGACCCTGGCTTCTGGTGCCTGCGGCCATACTGTGCGTACATTTCTTCTGGATCAGCTCGTGGGCTGCAGAAGGTAAACTAGTCGTCACCGTTGTCCTCGCCGGCTCCGCAATCGACTCTTTCCTCCTGCAGACTGGCGTATTCGAATTCCCGGGCGATTCGCTCATCGTACCACTCTGGCTGGCTGCGCTCTGGGCAATGCTCGCTACCACCCTTAATCATTGTCTGGCTTGGACTGCACGCCGTGTATGGCTGGCTAGCCTGCTAGGCGCTGTGTCAGGCCCCCTATCTTATTTCGCGGGGGCGACGCTGTCAGATGTACGATTGCCGCTGGAACAACTAACGACCCTTGCAATCCTGGTCACCGTCTGGGCTATCGTATTCCCACTGCTGCACGGATTTGCCCATATCTACCGGCAGCAATGGTTGATAAAGCAAATGGCCAACAAACGCTGAGCGACTACCCCAAGCTGTTTCTCGGATTTACACTCGCTCAGATCGCCAATCGGTAGTACAGCGCAACCTTGTTGATGCCCTGGTTGGGATCTTTTATACCGGCATTCGAGTAGTGATAAGCGCGCACGCCAGCCTGAGAGCCAGCATTAAATCTCAGGCCTGCACCGATCATATCCTCAAACTGGAAAGCCGAACCCAGATCCCGTCCGGCACCTTCCAGATCGGTTTCCGAGAACCACGCAGCACCAATACCCCCCTCGAGGAACGGAATGGTGCCGCCGCCTTGACCGAAACGTAACTGAAATACCGGTGTAATCGATACGGACGTCGCGTCCTCGCTGTCCCAGCGGGTGATACCCGCATCCCAGTAGCCATCGAGATTGATGCTCCCAGAGTCGCTTTGCCACAACGGCTGACCAAAATCGAACTGCATCCCCAAGCGATAGACCATTTCCGAATCGGACGTCTGCCCTAGTTCAGCGGTCAGCCCCGTCCCGGCCAATGCCGGTTGAAATGTCATTGCGCCTAGCATGGCCGAGCCAATCCACAGATTGATTTTTTTCATCATTATTTCCTAGATAATTTCTGGATATTGACGCCCGCCCTTAGCGCTGGCTCTCAACTTTGTCACCTCAGAACGGCAACAGTTCCACCTCTCCACTCTCACCCCAGAGAACCGGCAACACCTTGCACAGGGCCTGAGGATCACCACTGGACCAGAAACGAGAGTCTCGAGCCGGTCCCGCAGCCTCTAGGGACAAGTCGATCAACCGGGCCTGTAATTGCCTGGCAACAGCGGCACCGGTATCGATCAGCGTCACTCTCGCAGGCAATATCGATTCTAGTGCACTCCTTAGAAAAGGGTAATGCGTACAACCGAGGATCAGCGTATCGCAGTCCGCTTCCAGTAAAGGCCGAGTATAGTCCTGCAGCAACGCATGCACCCGAGGGCTTTCAAGCTCTCCCTGCTCAATGTATTCGACCAGCCCGGGACAAGGCTGAGTAACGACCCTGACCGTTCCGGCAAAGCGATCAAGTAGCGCAGCGAATCGGGCGCTCCGCAATGTACCCGTGGTTGCTAGGACGCCCACCACACCACTGCGGGTCGCCTGTGCAGCAGGCTTGACTGCGGGCTCCATACCAATAATCGGGATAGCATAATGTTCGCGCAGATCAGCCACCGCAGCTGCGGTGGCTGTATTGCAGGCAACGACCAATGCCTTGGCGCCCTGATCGAGCAAAAAGCCGGCGATCCTGCGGCTACGTTCGCGTATCTCCTCGGGACTTTTTTCGCCATACGGAACGTGACCACTATCGGCTACGTACAACAGCGACTCATTCGGCAGTGCCCAGCGTATCTCCCCAAGTACCGACAATCCGCCAACCCCCGAATCGAATACTCCAATCGGCGCGTTATCCATCCTCTACTCCGCCACTGGTGCGCAGCAACTGCAGGCAGGATCTCGTCGCACACGCATTTCGCGGAAACGGCTACCCAGCGCGTCCACCAACAGTAGGCGACCGATCATCGGTTCGCCGAAACCGGCCAGCAGTTTGAGTGCCTCAAGGGCCTGCAAGCTACCGATCAAACCAACCAAAGGTCCAATAACACCCGCTTCACTGCAGCTCATGGCAGTTTCTTCTCCGCTGTCATACAGGCACTCATAGCAGGGGCTGTCGTCACGTCGGGAATCGAATACGCTAAGCTGGCCCTCAAGCCGAATTGCGGCGCCGGACACCAAAGGGCGCCGTAGGCCAACGCAGGCAGCGTTAACCGCCTGACGCGTGGCAAAGTTGTCAGAGCAGTCCATGACCAGGTCGACATTAGCGACGGCTTTGATCAGCTCTTCTCCAGCCAGTGCCCGAGGCAGCTGCAGTATCTCGACCTCGGGGTTGAGCGCACGCACGCTGTCGGTCGCAGACTCGACCTTAGACCGGCCGACATCAGCTGTCTGGTGGATGATCTGACGCTGCAGATTAGTCAGATCCACCTCGTCATGATCCGCCAGCACCAGGGTTCCAACGCCAGCGGCAGCAAGGTACAGAGCGACGGGCGCACCCAGCCCACCCAACCCGACAATTAATACCCGGCTATCAAGAAGACGCTGCTGACCGTCAATGTCGAGCTGCGGCAGCAGTATCTGTCGGCTATAACGAAGCAGTTGCTGGTCATCCACGCCACTGCCCCCCACTTATCCGTTGCTGCCCGGCCAAATCTTGCCAGGAGCGCGCCTGGTGAAACCCTCTATCTTCCAGCAACGCAACAACAGCGTTTGCCTGCTGCCAGCCGTGCTCAAGCAGGAGCCAACGGTCGCGATTGAGAAACGCCGGGGCTTGTTGAACAATATGGCGAATCGCGTCCAGCCCGTCCGCGCCACTGACCAACGCGCTGGCCGGCTCATAACGCACATCGCCACGAAGCAGATGAGGATCATCGGCGCTGATGTACGGCGGATTGGAAACGATCAAGTCAAAGGGCTCGGTGTCCAGAGCGAAAAACCAGTCGCTGGTCATGATATGCACATTATTGAGCCGCAAACGTTTACGATTACTGTCCGCCAGGGCTACCGCAGCAGGCACCAGATCGGTGGCAATGACATCCCATAACGGACGTTCGCAAGCCAGCGCTAATGCCACTGCGCCGGTACCCGTGCCCAGATCCAGCACACGAGCTCTGCCCTGGGGACCCAGTTCCAGCGCCAGCTCGACCAGACGTTCGGTGTCGGGTCGGGGTATCAAAGTCGTGTTATTGACCTGCAGGTCCAGACTCCAGAACCCTTGCTCGCCAAGCAGGTAGGCAATCGGCTCACCGGCCCGTCGACGCGCCATCAAAGCATTAAAAAGCTCAAGCTGCGACGGCGGCAATGAGTGCTCCGGCCAGGTGCGCAGGAAACTACGCGGTTTCTGCAGCACATGTGCCAGCAGCAATTCAGCATCCAAGGCGCAGCTGGGTGACTCTGGCAGGTCCGCTTGCGCCAGCAACTGTGCAACCGTCAGCATCAGATGTGTTCCAGCGCGGCCAGCTGGTCAGCCTGATACTCGCGTAACAGCGGATCAATGACCTGATCCAGGTTGCCCTGGATCACATCATCCAGGCTATACAGCGTCAGGTTGATCCGGTGGTCGGTCATCCTGCCCTGCGGGAAGTTGTATGTGCGTATTCGCTCTGAGCGGTCACCCGAGCCGACGAGTGAACGCCGCGTATCGGACATCTCTTTTTCATGCGCTTCACGCTGCACGTTATCCAGACGTGATTGCAACAGACTCATCGCCCGGGCACGGTTCTTGTGTTGGGAGCGCTCCTCTTGGCATTCGACCACGATCCCGGACGGCAGGTGTGTCAGCCGGATCGCCGAATCGGTCTTGTTAACATGCTGACCGCCCGCGCCCGAGGACCGATAGGTATCGACCCGCAGGTCTCCGGCATTGATTTCGATCTGCGCCTGCTCATCGAGCTCCGGCATGATCGCGACCGTGCAGGCCGACGTGTGGATTCGACCCTGGGATTCGGTTTCCGGTACGCGTTGCACCCGGTGGGCACCCGACTCGAACTTGAGTCGTGAGTAGACGTTCTGTCCCTCAACCCGGGCAATGACTTCTTTAAAGCCGCCATGCTCGCCCGAGCTCTCGGAGAGAATTTCAATACGCCAGCCCTGACGTTCGGCATATTTGCCGTACATGCGAAACAAGTCTCCGGCAAAAATGGCCGCCTCGTCCCCGCCGGTACCCGCACGCACCTCAAGGAACACGTTGCGCTCGTCGTTAGGGTCCTTAGGCAGCAGCAGAAAGTTCAATCGCTCCTCCAGCTCCTCGAGCCGGCTGCTGCACTGAGCCGCATCTTCTTCGGCCATTTCGCGCAGGTCCGGGTCAGTATCTTTTAGCAGGCTGCGCGCCTCATCGAGATCGGCGCGAACTTTCTGCCAATCGATATAGCACGCAATGGTGGCGTCCAGCTCGGCGTACTCCTTGGAATAAGCCCGGAAGCGCTTCTGATCACTGATCACCTCCGCGTCGCTGAGCATCGCCGAGAGTTCCTCGAAACGCTCCTGCATGATATCCAGGCGGTTCAACAAAGATGCTTTCATGGTTCGCCTTGTATGGTGGTTACGTCGTCAAGCGCGAACAGCTCCTGGGCCAGCACCAGGGCTTCAGCCCGACCCTCAGCCGTCATCTGCTTGAGCTGGACACTGGGATCGTGCAGTAGTTTGTTGGTGAGCGCACGAGCCATTTCCGCCATCACCACAGAGGGATCAGCTCCGCGATCCAGTCGAGCCTGCGCCTTGGCCAGCTCCTGATCACGCAACGTCTCCGCCTTGACCCGATAGCGGCGCAGGACATCCACGGCCGCCAGCGCACGCAAACGCTGCATGAATTCAGCTGTACCCAAAAGGATCATCCGCTCCGCAGCCTCAGCCGCATCCTGACGCGAACGCAAATTATCTTCAATGACCTCATGCAGATCGTCGACGGAGTACAGGTAAACGTCTGCCAGGTCACCGACCTCCGGCTCGATATCACGCGGTACCGCGATATCGACCATGAACATCGGCTTGCGGCGACGCTGTTTGAGCGCGCGCTCTACCGCGCCTTTACCGAGAATCGGTAAAGGACTGGCAGTAGAGCTGATAACGATATCGCACTGGCTCAAGAAATCAGGTATCTGGTTTAGAACGATTGCCTGGCCTCCAAGGGGACCGCTGAGCAGCTCGGCGCGTTCGAGGGTGCGGTTTGCAACAATAATACGACCCACCCCCTGCTCGAACAGATGCCGTGCCACCAGCGCAATGGTCTCCCCGGCGCCAATCAACAAGGCGGTGCTACGCCGCAGGTCGGAAAATATCTGCTTGGCCAGACTTACTGCGGCAAAGGCCACAGACACCGGGTTTTCGCCGATCGCGGTATCGGTACGGACCTGCTTGGCGGTATTGAACGTGCTCTGAAAAAGACGATCCAAATAAGGGCCTAGCGTTCCGGCGCTACGAGCCGATTGCCATGCATCCTTCATCTGGCCGAAAATCTGCGGCTCACCTAGCACCATCGAATCCAGACCCGCTGCAACCCGCATCATGTGCCCAACCGCGTTCTCGTTGCTATGCTGATAACTGCAGGCTCGTAGCTCCTCGACCGGCATACCGTGAAACCGCGCGAACCAGGCCAATATGACTTCGCCGTCCAAACGATCCTGGGAACAGTATATTTCGGTTCGATTGCAGGTCGAGAGAATAGCCACTTCCTGGGTCATGGTCTCATCGCGCAGACTATGCAGCGCACCCGCCAACTGTTCAGGGGCGAACGCCAGGCGCTCACGCACACCGACTGCGGCCGTTCTGTGATTGATCCCGAATGCGAGAAAGCCCATGGTGTCCCGTTTAGTTAAACATTGCGTGCAATTGTCCTATGTATGCCAGTGCCGATCAATTCCCTTGGGCCGGTGGGTTTGCAACAGATCCTGTGTCATGATGAACACCTTGCTGAACACCATCAGAGTCCCCATGAGCGCAACCACCAAGGCTGTTTTCCTTCGATCCCTGCTGCCCTGCTTCGTGGCCTTGGCCCTGGCCGGCTGTGCCACGACCAGCCCACCGGTCACAGTACCTCCACCGACCCCAGTGGCGGCTGTCGCACAACCGGAAAAACCCAAGGTAGTATATGGTCAGTTTGCCAAAGACACGCTTTATGATTTGCTCACCGCGGAAATTGCCGGCCAGCGCGACCGGTACGACATTGCCCTGAACAATTATCTGATCCAAGCTCAAAACACGCGCGACCCGGGCGTAGTAGAACGTGCGATGCGAGTGGCCGAGTTTCTTGGGGCTCATCAGCCGGCTCTCGAGATGGCCACGCTTTGGACCCAGGTGGATGCCAACAATCCGGAAGCCTTTCGTGCTGCGGCACTTCACCTAGCCCGAGCTGGCGGGCATGAGCGGGCCATGCTCGCAATGCAACAGGTCCTGCGAATGCAGGGCGAGACCCATTTCGACTTTCTTGCTCTGGCGGCAGCGCAAACCGACGAACCCACTCGCGCTGCCATGCTTAAAAGCATCAGCCAGTTGCTCTCGAGCAATCCGGACAACGCCCAACTGGTATTCGCAAAGGCCTTGTTGTTGCAGCAAGGTGGTGATGATGAAGCCGCACTCGCTGTGCTCAATCAACATCCGCAGGCAGCCAGCCAGCCAGCGGCCCTGATGCTACATGGACGCGTACTCGCTGCGCGCGGTCAAACCCAAGAAGCAATAGAAATGTTGCAACAGGGCCTGACCGACCATCCCGGCGATACCCGCATGCGCTTGCTGCTTGCCAGACTGTTGGTATCAAGCGGTGATCTGGACGCAGCCAGCCAGCAATTTTCCACACTGATTGAACAAAATCCCCACGACACCGATCTACTGCTTTCTCTGGCGCTGGTCCATCTCGAAAACGATCAGTTCACCGAAGCCGCCAGCTACCTTGAGCAGCTCATACAAACAGATCCGCAGAATGATACCGCGCTCTATCATCTCGGCATCGCATACTATGAACTGGAACGCTACGAAGCCGCGTTGCAAGCCTGGCTTCAGGTTCAAGCCGGCCGTGAGTTTCTTGGCTCACGTTTGCAAATCAGCCAACTGCTGGCAGAGCAGAAACGACTCGACGAGCTGGCGCAGATCATGCTGACCGAGCGCGCGGCCAATCCAGACGTTGCATTGCCATTGTATCTTATTGAAATCGAAATCCTGGGTACACATGATCAACAAGCTGTACAGGAACGCCTTAGTGATGCGCTACGCCAGTTCGAGTCTGACACCAGCCTGCTCTACGCCCGCGCCATGCTCGCAGAGCAAAGGGCTGACAATGCAGCCATGGAACGTGATCTGCGGCGAATCATTGAGCTCGAGCCGGACAACGCGATGGTCTTGAATGCCCTCGGGTACACTCTTGCCGACCATAATGAAAAGCTGGACGAAGCACTGGCTATGATAGAACGTGCCGCAGCTCTGGAGCCGGAAGACCCCGCTATTACCGATAGTCTGGGCTGGGTTCACTATCGCTTGGGCAATCTCGAGCTAGCAGAAACATTCCTGCGCCAAGCCTACGCCAGCTTTCCTGACGCGGAAGTTGCCGCCCACCTTGGCGAAGTACTTTGGATGCGCGGCAAGCGTAAAGAAGCCCGCCGTATCTGGGAAGAAGCCTTGAAGGACAGCCCCGAGAACGAGCTCATTCGTTCAACCCGTCAACGAATGGAAATTAACTGATCCATGTGCCAGTTGCGTCCTGTTTTTATCATTCTGCTGCTCTCTCTGCTCGCAGGCTGCACCAGCCTGCATCAGCGTGAAACCCTTGACTTAGGTGGTGACGGCGCCGCTTGGCAGGCTCACCGCGCGACTCTAGAGCCCATACAAAGCTGGACCTTGCAGGGCAAAATCGGAGTACGCTCCCCACAGGAATCAGGCAGCGGCACATTGACGTGGGTTCAACAACAGGACAAGTACGATATACGCATTTCCGGCCCTCTCGGCCGCGGCGCAACCCGCCTACAGGGTAGCCAGCAGGGTGTTGTGCTGGATATGGCTGGCCAGCCCACCATGCAGGCCCTCTCGGCCGAAGCCTTACTGGAACAGCAAACTGGCTGGCGCCTGCCGGTTGAACACCTGCTCTGGTGGGTACGCGGCTTGCCGGCGCCCGATAGTGCCAGCCGTCTGCAGCTCGATTCACAAAGTCGATTGGCGCGACTTGCCCAGGCAGGATGGACGCTTGAGTACAGCCGTTACCAGGAAGTGAATGGCTTGCAATTACCGCAACGCCTTCAACTTTCAGCCGACAACATCCTGCTTACGCTGGTTATTACGCAGTGGAATCTGCCGGAGCAACCGTGAATCCAGCTTCCACCTATGGTTCGCCCCCCCTATTCGACCACGAATTAAGCCTCCCCGCACCAGCCAAACTCAATCTGTTCCTGCACATTACTGGCCGCCGCCCAGATGGCTATCACACGCTGCAGACGCTGTTTCAATTCATCAATATTTGCGACACCTTGCATTTCACCCTGCGCAACGACGGCCAGCTTAATCTACGCAGCACGCTGACCGGAGTCGCTGCCGAGGACAACCTGATCATGCGCGCTGCACGACTCCTCCAGCAGGCTAGCAGCAGCCCCATGGGAGCGGACATCCGACTGGACAAGCGTCTGCCGATGGGCGGCGGTATGGGTGGCGGCAGCTCTGATGCCGCTACTACACTGGTCGGTCTCAATCATCTGTGGCAAACCGGCCTGAGCCTGGAACAACTGGCCGTACTGGGCCTGTCACTGGGCGCAGACGTGCCCGTCTTTGTGCTCGGCCAGGCCGCCTGGGCGGAAGGCGTCGGCGAAAAGCTTATTCCCGTCAGCCTTGAAGAACCCTGGTATCTGGTCGTTGTGCCGGACTGTCAGGTGAGTACAGCACAGATTTTTTCGGATGAGAGGTTGACGCGTGACACCCAGCCCATTACATTAGCTGCCTTCTGTGACCGCGGCGGTCGTAATGATTGTTTGCCGGTTGTAGAAGCATGTTATCCGGAAATACGTAACACATTGATCTTGCTTAACAATTATTGTGAAGCTAAGATGACTGGAACTGGCAGTTGTGTGTTTGGGGCCTTCCCAAACGAACGTGAAGCTGATAAAGTTCGCGCCCGGTTGCCAACCAATCTGCAAACCTTTGTTGCACGCGGCTGTAACGTTTCACCGTTACATCGAATGCTCTACAAAGCAGCGTAATAGGATGCAACCGAGCATCCGGACAGTTATTACAGGGGCGTAGCCAAGCGGTAAGGCAGCGGGTTTTGATCCCGCGATGCGTTGGTTCGAATCCAGCCGCCCCTGCCATTTTCTCCGGCAGCAATCATTACACCTTGAATCCGCAAACAGCTGGATCGAGTGCATTTACGCATCCGACCCTCAAACGGTTTCAATTGCACCGACCACTACCCAGATAAGGTAATGCAGCGTGTCCAAGATGATGGTTTTCGCGGGGAACGCCAACCCCGATCTGGCACGACGCGTCGTGCGTCAATTGCACATTCCCTTGGGCGACGCCTCAGTCGGCCGCTTCAGTGATGGCGAAGTCACCGTCGAACTGAACGAGAATGTACGCGGCAAGGATGTATTCATCATCCAGCCTACTTGCGCGCCGACCAATGACAACCTCATGGAGCTGGTGATCATGGCCGATGCGCTGCGCCGGTCATCAGCTTCACGCATTACCGCGGTCATGCCCTATTTCGGCTACGCACGCCAGGATCGCCGTCCTCGTTCGGCCCGTGTGGCCATCAGCGCGAAAGTTGTTGCCGACATGCTGGGTACCGTCGGGGTTGACCGGGTACTAACAGTCGACTTGCACGCTGACCAGATCCAGGGCTTTTTCGATATCCCCGTGGATAACATTTATGGCTCGCCGGTTCTGGTCGATGACCTGATCAGCCAACGGCATGACAACCTGATGATCGTATCACCTGACATCGGTGGCGTGGTCCGAGCCCGTGCAGTGGCCAAGCAGCTAAGCGTTGACCTGGCGATTATCGACAAGCGTCGGCCCAAGGCCAACCAGTCTGAGGTCATGCACATTATCGGTGACGTCGAAGGTCGCAATTGCATCCTCATTGATGACATGGTCGATACTGCTGGCACACTGTGCCACGCCGCCAGTGCGCTGAAAGACCACGGCGCCGCCAAAGTGTTTGCTTACGCCACGCACCCGGTGCTGTCAGGCAAGGCAATAGAAAATATTTGCAATTCCAAGCTCGACGAGCTGGTGGTAACCAACACTATTCCGCTGTCGGGTCCTGCTGCCGCTTGCGATCGCATCCGTCAGCTGGACATGGCGCCAATCATTGCCGAAGCAATGCGCCGGATCAGTAACGAAGAATCCATTAGCGCCATGTTCCGCTAGGAACAGGGCACTGGGTAAGCATCCCGGCTGATTAACAGCCCGGGTTTATATCAATCATCCGACGCGCTGGTCGCAAGTGCCCGGATGTTCAGCAAGGAGACTAACTATGGTCGACTTCACTTTAAGAGCGATAGCGCGTGACGATTTGGGGAAAGGTGCGAGCCGCCGCCTGCGTCGTAACGCCGATATGGTACCGGCAATCATTTATGGTGGTTCCAAGGCCCCCCAGAGCATTTCTCTGGAAGCCCGCGAACTGAAAAAGGCCTTGGAAAACGAAGCTTTTTTCTCGCACATCATCAAAGTTGATGTAGACGGCAAGAACCAGAACGTACTGCTCAAGGCTCTGCAGCGTCACCCGGCAAAGGGTCACGTAATGCATGCTGACCTGCTGCGCGTTATCGCAGGCCACGAAGTAACTGTTCTGGTACCACTGCACTTCATCAACGAGAAGACTTCTCCCGGCGTGAAACAGGGTGGCGGCATTGTCTCCCACACCATGACGGAAGTCGAAGTTCATTGCTTGCCCAAAGATCTTCCTGAGTTTATCGAAGTGGATATGGGCGCAGTCGAGCTCAACGGCATCGTTCACCTGACAGACCTGAAGCTGCCCAAAGGTGTGAGCCTCACCGCTCTGGCCCAAGGTGCAGATCACGATCTGCCCGTTGCCAACGTTCACGCCCCACGCGTAGCTGTCGATGAAGAAGCTAGCGATGAAGGCGAGTCGAAGGATGATGGCGAGGAATCAGCGGAGTAATTGACCGCTGAGACCCAAAGGGGCGCCCCGTTGTGATGCAGGGAATCAAGTTGATCGTCGGCCTGGGAAATCCAGGACCTGAATATGAACTGACCCGTCACAACGCCGGCGCCTTTTTTGTTGCCCGTCTGGCCGATAAGCACAACGTGCAATTGCGCCAGGAGAGTAAGTTCTACGGCCTCACCGGTCGCCTGTCCATCAATGGCCAGGACGTCCGTCTACTGATCCCCACCACATTCATGAACCGCAGTGGTCAGGCTGTTGCCGCACTGGCCGGCTTCTATCGTATTGACCCGCAAGAGATACTTGTTGCCCACGACGAACTCGACCTGCCTCCAGGCGTGGTCAAGTGCAAACAGGGTGGCGGCACCGGCGGACATAATGGCTTGAAAGACATACTTGCCCGCATGGGCAATCTGAATACGTTTTACCGTCTGCGCCTGGGTATCGGTCATCCCGGCCATAGCGCGCAGGTGACCGGCTTTGTCCTGGGCCGTGCGCCCCGGGCCGAACAGGAGGCTTTGGAAGCCTGCGTTGATGAAGCTATCCGCGAACTTCCGGGCATTATTGACGGCGACTGGACCAAAGTCATGCAGCGCCTGCATAGCTTCAAAGCTTGATTCACTTATTCGCCGCCTCGCGGCAGAGGACACCAGTATGGGATTCAATTGCGGTATTGTCGGTCTGCCCAACGTCGGCAAATCAACGCTGTTTAATGCGCTGACCAAGTCAGGCATTGCAGCGGAAAACTTTCCTTTCTGCACTATCGAGCCAAACAGCGGTATCGTGCCGATGCCCGACCCTCGCCTGGACGCCCTGGAAGCTATCGTCAAGCCACAAAAGACTCTGCCTACCACAATGGAGTTCGTTGACATCGCCGGCCTGGTAGCGGGCGCCTCGAAGGGCGAGGGCTTGGGCAACAAATTTCTCGCCAACATCCGCGAAACCGATGCCATCGCCCATGTAGTACGCTGCTTCGAAGACGAAAACGTCATCCACGTATCCAATAGTGTGGATCCCAAACGCGATATCGAGATTATTGATCTCGAGCTGATCTTCGCTGATCTGGACAGCTGCGAAAAGCAGCTCTACAAAGTTACCCGTAATGCCAAGGGTGGCGACAAGGATGCCGTCGCCCAGAAAGCGCTGCTGGAAAAGCTTATACCGCACTTCAGCGAGGGCAAGCCTGCCCGCTCACTGATCAAGGATCTGGGCGCGGAAGACAAGCAACTTATCAAGAGCTTCCATCTGCTGACCAGTAAACCCGTGATGTACATCGCCAACGTGGCCGAAGACGGCTTCGAGAACAATCCACACCTGGATGTGGTCAACCTCATTGCCGCCGCAGAAGGCGCAATCGTAGTGCCAGTGTGCAACAAGATCGAAGCCGAAATTGCCGAGCTTGATGATGGCGAAGAAAAGGACATGTTTCTGGAGTCACTTGGCCTCGAGGAGCCTGGCCTGAACCGGGTGATCCGTGCCGGCTATCAGCTGCTCGATCTGCAAACCTATTTCACTGCTGGTGTTAAGGAAGTGCGCGCCTGGACTATCAAGGTTGGCGCCACCGCACCCCAATCCGCCGCTGCGATCCATACCGATTTCGAAAAAGGCTTTATCCGCGCCGAGGTCATCGCCTACGAAGACTTCATCAAGTACAACGGCGAAGCCGGTGCCAAGGAAGCAGGCAAGTGGCGCCTGGAAGGCAAGGAATACATCGTCAAAGACGGTGACGTGATGCATTTTCGCTTTAACGTTTAAATCGCTCTCACGTATTCTCCGTCCCCCGCCTGCTGAAGCAGCCGGGGGATTTTTTTGATATAAGGAAATGCACAAACAACAGCCTCCCACTGGCACCCTTGTAAGCCCGTGCCATACTGGTAGAACATCCTTAAGAAATCTCCGTGTTATGTCAAAAAGTATTAAACACCTCGCCGTCGGTACTTTGGCAGCGTTCTTCATTTACTGTTTACTGGGTTTTCTGCTTCTTGCATCTGATCAATAGCCAGCTTGAGCAGCGCGTATCAGTGCCATCCAGACTCGATAGCCTGGAATTCAATCCCTTCAGTCTTGCACTAAGCCTGGGGCGTCTGCACATCGGTGAAACCGATAATCCGCTGCTAAGCTTTGAACACCTGAATGCCAATTTGCAGATAAACAGCCTGTGGCGAGACGCACTGCAGCTTGAAAGCCTGACTATTCACGAGGCAAATCTGAACCTCGTTCTGCAGGAAGCCGGCACCCTGAACCTGACCCAAGTACTCATTGCACCCGAAAACAAGCCACCGAGCGACAGCGACAATCCCGATGCAAGATTGTTTGCGGTGCGAATCGAGCGCCTCGCACTCCTTAAAAGCCAGCTGGATTTTCAGGATAGACGACCCGCCACCCCAGTGCAGGCGAACTTCGATGCCATCAATCTGGAAATGCTGCAATTCAGTACCGTGGCCGAGGAGCACGCACAGATGAGCCTCCGGGTTGCCGGACCCTCGGACTCTGAACTGCACCTGCAGGCAAACCTTGGCCTTGTTCCTTTGACCTCTGCCGGCACGATTGAAATGGATGCGGTTCCTTTATCACCCTTTTGGCCTTATCTGCACGACCTGATGGACCTGAGACTTCGCTCAGGCAACCTCAGCGCCAACGCCGACTACCAAATAGCCCTTTCAGACAAGATGGAAGTCACACTTGATAACGCCAGCGCCACGCTGTCTACCGTGGATCTCGCCACGGCCACGGGTGACACCCTTGCAAAGCTGCCGTTTCTGCAGCTGAACGACACCTCATTCAATCTGTCCGAGCGCTCGGCACGGGTAGGTAGCATTCGTAGCCGTGAGCTGGAAGCCTGGATCAGTCGAACGGAAGGCGGGACATTGAACTGGCAAGCAGTTATGCCGAAACAGGATCAGTCGAGCCCGGATGAAAATACCCAACCAAAGGATAAATCTGCCTGGCATATCAAGCTTCCCGAAGTGCAATTACGCGACTACCACCTGTATCTGTCCGATCAGCAGCCGGAGACACCCGTCAGCCTGGAGCTGAGTTCGCTCAACCTGGACGTGACTGGCTTTGACAGCGTTAGCGTCGAGCCCTTTGCGCTGGATATGAATACCACTGTCACCGGCGAGGGCCATGTGACAGCTCGCGGCCAGGCACAATTGAACCCTGCATCCGTCGACCTGAAAGTCGATGTGGAGAATATCGATTTGCGGCTTGCCCAGGCATACCTGAACCCTCTGATGCGCATAGAGTTGCGTGAGGGCTACCTCGCAGGTACGGCCAACGTGGCGTTTGCGGCAGTTGCCCCCCCCTCTCTTAGCGTCACCGCGGATGCGACAATCGCTGATCTGCACATACTTGATGCCATCGAGAACCGCGATCTGTTGAAATGGGATCATTTGCAGCTGGATAAAATTGCCTACGGTAATAACAGCCTGTCGATAGATCAAGCCAGCCTGGTGCAGCCCTATGCTCGCATCATCATCAATCAGGACCTCTCCACCAATCTGGGTAATTTACTTGTCGACCGCCCGGAGAAGACCCAAGACCCGGGCATGCCCATGGGCCTGCGCATTGGCGGTGTGAACATAGATAAGGGCGCCGTCAATTTTGCGGACTTCAGCTTGCAGCCAAACGTGGTCCTGAGTATCGAGGAGCTGACGGGGCGGCTCGGCACCCTGGATAACCAGAACAAGATACCCGCAGAGCTTAGCCTGAGTGGTCAGGTCGACCGCTACGCCCCCGTAACGGTCGATGGCAGCCTCACCCCGTTCGACCCTCTCAACAGCCTGGATGTAACAGCCAGCTTTAAGGATATAGAGCTGACCACCCTAAGCCCCTACGCTCGTAAGTTTGCCGGTTACCGAATCCGCAAGGGACGCCTCAATCTGGATCTGCACTACCGCATCGAAGCTGGCGAACTCAATGCCAGCAATGAAGTACTGCTCAGCGATTTGCAACTGGGCGAGCGCGTAGAAAGCGCAACCGCAGTGGATCTACCAATCCGCCTGGCAGTCGCGCTACTCAAGGATGCACAGGGCAACATCAATATAACACTGCCGGTGCAGGGTAATTTGAACAATCCGGAATTCAACATCATGCCGGTGATCTGGAGCAGCTTCGGCAACCTGCTCTCCCGTGCAGCCACCGCACCCTTTCGTTTCATTGCTAACCTAGTTGGCGGCGACAATGATGATGACATCAGTCACGTACGCTTTGCCGCAGGCAGCGCCAAACTCGATAACCAGGCAAAGCAACGGCTCGATAGTCTGGGATCAGCACTGCTTGATCGGCCCGCACTGCGCCTAGAAATCGAGGGGATGAGCTCGCCCATAACGGACGGCCCTCTGGTGGCAGAGCAGCGTCTGGAGCGCGAATATGTTCGACGATGGCAAGCCGCAATGGAACAGCGGCAAGGGCCTCGTTCAGATCAACAGTCAGAAACAACCGTACCTGAACAGAAAAAGCCCGAACTGTTGGAAGCCATATACTTGAATAGGCTGGGCCAAATCATCCCGGAAGAATGGACGCAGCTGGAACCGCAGGCCCGAACCGAGCGGATGCGTCTGGCCGTACTGGAAACTTGGCAAGGCAGCGATGCACTGCTCCGGCGGCTGGCCCAGGAACGCAATGCGAGCATCAAAGCGTATCTGGTAGAAAGCGCCGGACTAGCACCATCACGCGTGCAGCTCCTTGATGTAGGCATTAACGCAACAGCCGAGAACGCAGAGGTGCTAACCGCGCTGCATCTGGGCGTCGACTAGACACTCGGCGCTGTTCAATGATCGAAAGTTAACCGGTTGATAAGAAAGACAAATAAATCACTCAGAGCGCTTGACTTTAGGCCCGCGCAACTGAATAATGCGCAGCCTCGGAGGCTACATAGCTCAGTTGGTTAGAGCACAGCATTCATAATGCTGGGGTCCCTGGTTCAAGTCCAGGTGTAGCCACCAACCTTTTCAAGGGCTTAGCTTCGGCTAGGCTTTTTTTTTGGGTGTTTTAGAACTAAAGACGCTTGAGTAACTCACGCTCGATGATGTCAGTTGTCTGGTCACCCAGCTCCGCGACCGACAACTCTGTCAGCAGCAATTCAACTGCCCGTTCAAGCTGATCGGCTAGCAATCCGGCATGCCAGTGATAGCGCAATAACAACGCTGCGCTGAGTATCGCAGCGAGTGGATTGGCCTTGCCGCTCCCGGCGATGTCAGGCGCGCTACCATGAACCGGCTCTGCGATGGCGATACCCCGGCCCCAGTTGAGTGACGGTGCCAATCCCAGCCCCCCTGACCAGTAACAGGCCAGGTCAGATAATATGTCGCCAAACAGATTGGTCGTAACCAGCAAATCGAAGTCCTGGGGGCGCTCGATCAGTTGCAGCGCCGCCACATCCACCAGGCGCTCATCGACCAGTCCGGCCAGACCCTCAGCGGCGAGCACATTCCGACAGCTGTCTCTAAATAAACCACAGGTCAGGGGTAACACGTTGGCCTTATGGACTAATGTGATCCGCTGGCTATCGCGAAGCCTTGCCACCTCCGCTGCGCGCTGAGCAACATGCTCACTCGCCTGACGGCTAATGTGCCGCTCCGCAATGGCCATATCAGCTGATGCCATATGCTCATGGCCGACATAGAGCCCTTCACTGTTTTCGCGCAGAATCAGCAGGTTCACGTCCATCCGCGTCGATAAACCAGGCCAACTGCGGACCGGACGCAGGCTCACAGACAACTTGAGGTCCTGGCGCAGAGTGAGAATGGCACTGCGATAGCCTTCTACCCGATGCGCGGGGGACGATACGGCGCCGAAAAGCCCTGCGCCGTATTCGCGCATCAGTTTCAATGTGGTATCCGGTACGGAGCACCCATGACGCTGAAAACACTCCCAGCCCGCCTCTGCCTCGGTCACCTGCAAGCTAGGCATCAGTCTTTCCAGCACTCTGACTGCCGACGGGACCACCTCGTGACCAATACCATCGCCTGGAATAACACACAATCGCTTCATCTCTTGCGACCCTCCCAGGTGGCCAACAGCAAGCCCAGAAACGTCAGCGTACCGCCTAGAAAATGATACCAACGCAACACCTCACCCAGCAGAAGTACGCCAAGCAACGCCGTAAAAACAGGCATCAGGTAACTAAACAGCGACGCAGTGCCCGGGCCAAGGACTTTGACGCCATTATTCCAGGCTAGATAAGCAACCAACGAAGCAAAGACAGCCGTATAACCGACGGCACCTACGGTATGCAAACTCAGTGGCATCGGCCCTACGTGGCTGAACTCCCATAGGTAAAAAGGGAGTAGCAGCGAGACGCCACACAGCAGCAAAGCGGCAAGTTGTGTCAGGCCTGGCACGGGCAACATCCAGCGGCGTAACAGCACCGAGTACAAGCCCCAGACAAGCACCGCAACGACCATGATCAGATCCCCGGGGTTAAACTGGAATTCGATCACCCGCTGGGGCTGTCCACTCGTGAGAATGACCAGCAACCCGCAGAAGGACAGTAATGCCCCGAGCACAGTAGCCCGAGTCGGCAACTCGCGGAGGAGGATTAGCGTCCAGATGAAAGCCGCGACCGGCAACCCCGTGTTGACCAGCGTGATATTAATGGCTGTTGTGCTTTGTGCTGCGAGATACAGCAGTGTGTTGTAAGAAGAAATACTCAAGGCCGACAAAGCGATCACCTGCCAGCGACGTTCCAGCAGTACCTGACGATGACGCCAGACACCTCTGGCGGTGAACGGCAGCAGTATCAACAACGCGGTGGTCCAGCGCCAGAACGACAGCCCTACCGGCGGTAACAACCCGGCGCTTGCCCGTGCTATCAAAGCATTGCCCGCCCAGGCCAGTGCACACACTACCAAACCGGCCATCGCCCAATATCGTGCGTTGGACCTCACGGGGGACTAAGCCGATACTGCTCTGGAATCTGCTCAGGACCCTGAACGGTTACGTCCAAGTCCTTTAGATGCCCGTCTTTGATCCCGTAGATGAAGCCGTGAACGGTCAGCGGCTGATCGCGATGCCAAGCATTCTGGACAATACTGGTATGACTCACGTTAGCGACCTGCCGTATCACATTCAGTTCACACATACGGTCGAGCTGGGTCTCTTCGCTAGCAATCAACTTCAGTGTATTGCGCTGCTCGTAGTAGAGGTCGCGTATTGAACGCAACCAGCCGTCACTCAGGCCGAGCTGCTTGTTACGCATGGCTGCGCGGACGCCGCCACAGCCATAGTGGCCGGTAACAATAATATGTTTTACCTTGAGTACGTCTACTGCGAACTGCATGACGGATAAACAGTTGAGATCCGTATGCAACACAACATTGGCAATATTACGATGCACGAAGAGCTCGCCGGGAAGCAGACCCACTATCTCGTTGGCTGGCACCCGAGAGTCAGCACAACCAATCCACAAGTACTCAGGAGCCTGCTGCCGAGCAAGCTTGGTAAAAAACTCCGGGTCCTCCTGCTTGATAGATGCTGCCCATTCGCGGTTATTGACGAACAGCTGCTTCAAATCGGTCATCCTAGCTACCTTGTATTGTATTCGTGCCGATCAATCGACTAGTGAGTACGCCATTACTAGCGCGTCTTCTTTACCAGCGACAGCAGGGTAATAATTGGGCCTCCGCCCGATCTCATTGAAACCAAATCGCTCGTAAAGACGGGCCGCAGTCAAATTCGATGCCCTGACTTCTAGAAAGGTCACCTCTGCGCCCCGTTGCCGCGCCCGATCAATAATGAACTCGAGCAGCGCCGCACCAAGCCCCGTATTCTGATCCTGGGGTCGAACGGATATATTCAATAAATGAGATTCATCACCCGCTACAGACAGGACCGCATGGCCGACCTGCTGGTCCTCACGAAACAACATCCAGCTCTCGTACCCTGGCTTGATGCAATCGAGAAAAATCCCACGGGTCCAGGGATGACTGAATGCAGCAAGTTCAACAATCATTACCGCATCTACATCCTTTGGCAGCATCGGCTGAAAACGCATTTCAGTCATTTAACATCCGTCCATCGAGGCATGACACGTTTTAGTAAGCGCCACAGACTGGCCTTTAACTCTGGCTCTCGCAACATCACCTCAATACCGGGTGCAAACCACCCTACCCCCAGTTGCTCAATCGCTTGTTCACTGCCCACAAGAGCGGCGGCAGATTCCGGATCGCTGGCCGCCAAAAGTCCCGCCATGGGACCGAAACACGCAATAGAATTGATCGACTGCTGCTCAAGCCGGGCCTGCATGAATGCCTGCATCGCCTCGCTTGCCGCTTCTGCACTTCGTGCGACCTGCGGATTGCGACTCAGCGGCCAACGGAAATCCGCTAGTAAGCGCGGGTTAGGAGGCAAGCCAGCTGCCCGTAGGATGTCACACAGAAGATTGTGCTCGGACGTACCTTTTTCCAGTCCAGGATCGGTAATTTCTACCAATAGTGCACAGGGTCCCGCCATCCAGAGCTGGAGGTAAAAAGGCGCTACCGATTGGCTCTCATATCCATCCGAGGTCAATGGATTGATAATGGATTTATCCATTTGAACATCTGGAATTCCGACCGAATCTGTCATCTTGACCGGCACAGCTGCCAATTGTGCCCGTCGGTGCTCTACTAATATCGCCGATGGCGAGATCGTTTGCGCAGGGTTCGATGCAACCGGTAGGGATTCATTCGCAGATGTACGGACCTCATCTGGAGCCACCACCGGCGGCCTATCCTGTGACGCTGCCAGCCTATCTTTGAAAGGTGCGACGACCTCCGCTTCTGGCATTAGGCGACTAGCAGCGTGCACCAAGGGCGATCGCGGCATCCAGCCAGTAACACCAATAGCTTGCAGATAAGCCAGTCGTTGGGACTCTCGCATTATACGTCTGCTGCTTGCGGGTGAGCGCGGTAGGCGCCTTCACGCATCAAGTTCAAGGCATTGATGTAAGCTTTCGCAGAGGCCACAACGATATCGGTGTCGGCGCCATTGCCATTAACGATTCGTCCGCCTTTTTCCAGCCTGACTGTCACCTCACCCTGGGAGTCTGTTCCCTGGGTTATCGCGTTAACCGAATAGAGTTGCAAAATCGAATCCGAATGAACGATCTGCTCTATTGCCTTGAACGTGGCATCAACTGGGCCGGAGCCGGGTGCGACGGCTTCGCTTTCCTGCCCATCAATGCTCAATACAACCCGAGCCCGAGGAATCTCACCCATGCGCGACGCTACATCCAGATATACAAGCTTGGTGTGTTCGACAACTTCCGTCAGCGTCTCGGATACAAGGGCCTGGAGATCTTCATCGAAAATATCCTGTTTTTTGTCAGCCAATTCCTTGAAACGGGCAAACGCAAGATTCAGCTCGGCCTCGCTGTTGAGTTCGATTCCAAGCTCCCCCAATCGCGAGCGAAATGCGTTGCGCCCGGATAGCTTGCCCAGCGACAACCTGTTGGTATGCCAACCAACCGATTGCGCACTCATAATCTCATACGTCTCTCGGTGCTTGAGCACACCATCCTGGTGAATGCCCGATTCGTGTGCAAAGGCGTTAGCACCCACGATTGCCTTGTTAGGCTGAACAGCAAAACCGGTAATGCCGGATACTAGCCGCGATGCACTGAGGATATTCTCTGTCACGATATTAGTATGTACGCCGAGTACGTCCTCGCGCGTCTTGATAGCCATCACTACTTCTTCAAGAGCAGCATTACCAGCCCGCTCACCCAGACCATTAATCGTGCACTCGACCTGCCTGGCGCCCGCGCTCACAGCAGCCAGGGAGTTCGCAACTGCCAACCCCAGATCGTTGTGACAGTGCACAGAAAATATCGCTTTGTCAGCATTCGGCACCCTTTCGATGATCTGCCGAACAGTTTCTGCAAACTGGTGTGGTATAGAGTATCCAACGGTGTCGGGAATGTTGATGGTGCGCGCACCAGCGTTAATAGCTGCTTCAATAATACGGCACAGAAAATCCAGCTCTGATCTTCCGGCGTCTTCGCACGAGAACTCCACGTCAGAACAGAGATTACGGGCTCGCTTGACCGCGCGGACAGCCTGCTCCACAACCTGCTCTGGTTGCAAACGGAGCTTGTGTTGCATATGAATCGGGCTGGTGGCGATAAACGTGTGAATGCGCCCACTACTGGCACCACTCAGCGCTTCTGCGGCTCGATCGATATCAGCATCCATTGCCCGCGATAAACTACACACAGTACTGTCACGAATCGTATCGGCAATCAATTTGACTGCAGCGAAATCACCCGGGCTGGCTATGGCGAAGCCGGCTTCTATTACGTCCACCTTGAGCTTTTCCAGCGCCCGAGCGATACGCAATTTTTCGTCCTTGGTCATCGAGGCGCCAGGGCTTTGCTCGCCGTCACGCAAGGTAGTGTCAAAAATGATTACACGATCGGGGTTCATCACTCTTACCTCTCTGCGGCCTGTATGCTGTTGGACGCCAACGGGAGCTCGCAGAACGTCACGCAAAAGCCATAATTCAATGTTCCATTATAACGCATCATGGCGCAGGCTGGCTCAGGTGATGCCTGATATCAAACGCAACGTATCGCCAACTTATAATCCACCAACACCACGACAACTGTCTGTTTGCAGTGCAGTCACTGAGGTCTAAGCTAACAGTCTTATTCATCACCCGCGATGTTGGCAATTTTTACTACCACTGACCGGACAAAATAATAATCAAAGGTATCGCACGTATGTTTGATCGTCATTTCCAGGTATGGCCAGATCAGGTACCAAGACAGCTGGATCTACCCGCCACCAGTATTTTCCACAATCTCACCGTATCTGCCCTTCGTTTTGGACAGCATCCTGCCATTCATTATTACGGAACCGACATCAGCTACGCACGCTTCATACAGGAAGCCGAAGCACTGGCCGGCCACCTGCAACAAGCTGGAGTTAAAAAAGGCGATCGAGTCCTGCTGTATATGCAGAACAGCCCCCAATACATCATTGGATTCTTCGCTATCCTGCGAGCCAATGCCGTGGTTGTTCCGGTAAATCCAATGAATCGATCGGCTGAACTTGAATATTTGATTGAAGACACCGAGGCTCCTGTAGCACTCTGCGCCCAAGAACTGTTGGTCAATATTGCACCACACATTGGCATCGGGCATCTACGCGAAGTGGTCGTAACAGCCTACTCTGATTACATATTAGAACCGACCGACCTCGACTTACCCGATGCCGTTCGCGAACATCGTACCGACCAGAAAATAGCCGGCGTAACATTCTGGCATGACGCGCTGCGTGCTGGACTGAAACCTGGCGACATGACTGCCGGGCCCGATGACCTCTGTGTTATTCCCTATAGTTCAGGCACCACGGGCAACCCCAAGGGCTGTGCACACACTCATCACAGCGTGATGGCGACGGCTGTGTATGGCGCCGTATGGACAAACGCTCAACATGACCTGATTCATCTCGTGTCAGTTCCTATGTTTCATGTGACCGGGATGCAGTCGTGCATGAACAGCACGCTCTATGTTGGTGGAACTCTGGTGGTCATGACGCGCTGGGATAGAAAAGTCGCTGCACAGTTGATTCAGCGCTGTAAGGTCAATACGTGGCGCAATATTTCAACCATGGTTGTGGATATGCTGTCAGATCCTGATATTGATCAGTATGACATTAGCTCCCTGGATAACATTGGTGGAGGCGGGGCAGCCATGCCTGCCGCCGTTGCTGCCAAGCTGGCAGCCAAGACAGGCCTGGTCTATATGGAAGGATATGGCTTGTCGGAAACCATGGCTCCAACCCATGTCAATCCACCCCAGGCAAGCAAGGCACAATGCCTTGGCATTCCAATTATTGGTGTTGATTCCCGTGTGATTAATGTCGATACACTGGAGGAAGTCGGACCAGGCATCACTGGCGAAATCATCATGCGCGGAGAGCAGATATTTCTGGGTTATTGGAACCGGCCCGAAGCGACTGAAGAGGCATTCATTGAACTGGACGGATACCGCTTCTTCCGCTCTGGGGATTTGGGTTACTACGACGAAGAGGGTTATTTCTTCTTGGTTGATCGCGTCAAACGCATGATCAACGCAGCTGGCTACAAGGTCTGGCCAGCCGAGGTCGAATCGCTTATGTACGCTAACTCAGCTATTCGAGAGGTGTGCATAGTATCAACCCCTCATCCAAGACGTGGAGAGACAGTTAAAGCTTTTGTTGTGCTTGCTGCAGGCCATGAAAAGACCACCTCAGATGAAATTATTGCATGGTGCCAAACCAATATGGCCGCCTATAAATGCCCTGTAGTAATCGAATTTACCGAGAGCATTCCAAAGTCCCCTACTGGCAAGATCATGTGGCGATTGTTGCAGGAAGAGGAATGGAAAAGCGCCAAAGACTGAGCCCATTCCGGCAGCGAACAATCCTCGGTCGCTTTACGCGCCCGGGGATTTTATGTATCAGTACATTGGTGTGTGTATTGAGCCTTGAGGTCAGCGCAAAGTTCGCGGAAATGCGTTTTGACTGCACAAAGTAAAACCCCGACCTGTTTCCAGATC
>TARA_R110001592_G_scaffold170807_2_pt1 | contig 136580 bp, 120 predicted proteins | sample TARA_R110001592 | Tara Oceans TARA_R110001592 (sample SAMEA4398387) | marine metagenome | biome: Polar Biome; feature: [SRF] surface water layer (ENVO:00010504); material: water (ENVO:00002006), including particulate matter (ENVO:01000060) such as... | depth 5 m
TAGAGCAAAGTTTACACCCAACGCCATACAGGCAACCATTATTCCTGATACATAAGTCACGTCATTTAAGGCGCTCGTTTCCAGTACCTCTAATTCTAAATATCGAGGTTCAACATCGGGATGAGCCGCGAGTAATGTTGCTAACCTATCCGTGAAGTCAGGCTGCTGTAATTGTACCGCGGCAATATTAACGCTAATGCTCACAGGAATATTAAGTCCCATCGCTTGCCATTGGCTGATTTGTGTCAATGCGGTATCAATAACCCATTCGCCCATTTTGATACTCATGGCGTGATTTTCAATGATAGACAAGAACTCGACAGGATTTAACAGGCCTCGTTTCGGATGTTGCCAGCGTATTAACGCCTCAACACCTATCACGATCCCTGTCCGCATATTGACCTTAGGCTGATAATAGAGCACAAATTGATCATTATCTAATGCACTGCGAATAGCCTCTAGATTTTCTCGCTGCACTTTAACCGCATCATCTTGAGCGGTATCAAATAAATGATAGCGGTTCTTGCCTGATTCTTTAGCGACATACATGGCCTGATCTGCGTGACGCATGAGCTGGTCAGCATCCACTTTATCTTGAGGGTATAAAGTCACACCAATACTGGCTGATACCTTCAACCCTATTTTACTTACAATAACCCGTTCTGATACTGCCAGTAACAATCGTTCTAATACCGGCTCACAGTCTTCAACTTTAGCTAAATCAGCTAATACTGCAACAAACTCATCACCTCCAATACGGGCAAGCGTATCGCCCTCACGTAACGCTCCTTTCATTCGAGCTGACAGTGCAATCAGCAGCTCATCACCCACATCATGTCCATAGGTATCATTGACGTGTTTAAAACCATCTAAATCCAGAAATACCACCGCTAGTGAATTATGATGGCGCTGGCTTTGCACCATAGCTTGACTGAGACGGTCAGCGAGTAATGCACGATTGGGGAGATTGGTTAGTATGTCGTAATGAGCAATACGCTCTAGTTGTAGTTGATGGTCTTTCATCTGAGTGATGTCGGTACACAAAGCGACATAATGGGTGGTCACGCCGTGTACATCTCGTACGGCGCTAATCGTTTTCATTTCAGCATATACTTCGCCACTTTTACGACGATTCCATACTTCACCATACCAGAAGCCTTCTTCCTGCAGGGCCTTCCACATATCGGCATAAAATTCGGGGGATTGCCGACCTGACTTGAGGATTCGTGGGTTTTTGCCAATGACCTCTTCACGGCTATAGCCCGTTGTTTGCGTGAAAGTATCATTTACATCAACTATGATTCCTTTAGCATCGGTGATGGTGATTCCCTCACGTGCATTGCTGAATACACTGGCGGCTAGTTTGAGCTTTTCTTCAGCTAGTTTACGTTCAGTGATGTCTGCATGAATACCTATTATCTTTAACGGCTCTCGTTGTGACCCTCTCTCAGATACTTCAGCAGTGGAACAGAACCAGACCCAACCACCGTCTTGTTTACGTCGCCGATATTCCATAGATATTGCTGAGTCACTATTGAGACAATTACCAAAAGCTATCATCACAGCATCATAGTCATCCGGATGAATGTTATCTTGCCAGTTCTGTAAGCTCCTATGAAATTCTGCAGGGTCATAACCCAACATTTCTGGATAATTAGGACTTGAAAGTATCTCTCCTGTTTGCAGATTCAGCTCAAACCAGTTTTGCTTTGAGCTTGCCAAGGAAAGCTGTAAGCGTTCTTCTTTCTCTACCAATGCCGCTTCACTCAGCTTGCGTTCGGTGATATCCATATGCACGCCCACGATGCGTAACGGTTTGCCAGCGCTATCGCGTGTGATCACCTGTCCACGGTCAAAAGTCCATTTGTAGTTGCCATCTTTGCAGCGCATGCGGTATTCGTTGATATACGTTTCCGTCAAGCCATCAAGATGTGGTTGCAAATCGGCCATCACACTAGGCATATCCTCTGGATGGATGCGGCTGAACCATTCATTGAGTTCATCGCCGACTTCGTTCTCAGCATACCCTAGCATTTCTTTCCAACGTTTAGAATAAATGACTTGATCAGTTTGTATGTTCCAGTCCCACACGCCATCACCAGAACCTTCTAAAGCAAAACGCCAACGCTCCTCACTTTCAAATAAAACGTGCTTTGCTTTTTCTATTTCTAATCCATGTCGTTCAATACGCTCCATCATTAGAGCAAACTCTTGAGCAGCTAAAGATATTTCATCTGTATCCAGTAGCTCGGGATAACCATATTGTTTATTACCCAACTCATATAAGCGCATATTTTCAACAAGCTGTTTAATTCTCGATACCACATTTTTATTAACAGCCATACTAATAAGTACACCACAAAAGGTACTGACAAAGAATATAAAAAGCACCAATGCAAACAAGAGTTGTCGAGCTGGTTTTACAATATTATCGACAGGAACTAATCGAACATATTTCCAATTCATTGGAATAACCGACATGCCTATAGCAATAAAATCTCGATTATCAATGCGTAATGATTCTGTTAATAAGGTCGCTTTTTCTTGAAAAGGATTTTTTAATATTATGGCCAATTCAGGTGGAATATGTAAATCTGATTGACTATTTTCACTGTTTAGTTCTAGCTCAGATTGCCAATGACCCGCAAGGATAAAATTACCCTTATTATCAACTAAGAAATGTTCTGTCTCGGGATAACGTTGATGTGCTTTAAATGCTCCCCCCAGCACACTACTCAACTGCATATCTTCCCCTAGCGTTCCAAGCCATTTATTACCGAGATACAAAGGATATAATGCACTAATCATCCACACTTTAGGTACAGGGTCAAATAGTGGTGGGGTAAAGATAAATGTGCGACTTGGATTTAATTCAGGTGAGGTATATGTAACCCATGGTGTTTGGGTGTAGTCATTATCTGCAGATTGATCAAATGCGAAATCAGGAAACGTCGTATCAAAGATAATTTCACTCCGATCGCCAGATAAGTACCATATATTTTCATGCAACTTGTTTGCAGCAGCACCAAAATAATCCATCGCATGTTTGATACGCATATGGGTAATCTTTTGCAGATCCGATTCAGCGACATTGGGCGGTAAAAAAATACCAGACTCAATCTTGCCGTTATATGTATTACGCCGATTACGCCATACACCATCAGAGTTCAATTCCATTGCCTGATGAAATTGACGTATTTCATTCGGCTCAATAGGCTTAGATAAGTCTTGTTTCAATAAGCGAGAAAACTCTTCGAGTTTAGACTTAGATTGAGAAAATCGATTACTAATGATTTCAACTTGACTCTCAGTATAGGCAATTAAATTAGAACTTTCTTCTAAGAGGATTTTTTCTTGAGCATAATATGAAATAAAAAAAGAGGCCGGAATGGCAGTTAAAAGAATACTTAAAAAAACAATAAGACTTAATTTATTTTTAATAGTCATGATGGCTTATTTGGCATATATAAAAATCATATTTAGTGGTAGTTATATAACATATCACATATAACAGTGTTCGCTAAGCAACTCACTATTCATATCTGAACAGCCTGTATTATTTGGTTTCAAGAGCTTAATCTAAGAGCTGGACAAATATTGATGAAGGCACCTAACGGGCTTTAGTGTGGAGTCGGTAGAGCATTAACGGGATTGACCGTTGCAGTCAGTTACCGACCAAGAGCAGTCATTGGTATGCAACATATTAGAAACCAACAAAAAAGCCTTAGCATAATTAAATACTGAGGCTATGAATCTGCTGGCTACTCGAACCAGAAACCTGTGGGTTAACAACTCGACTGCAACGAGGTTGCGTGATAGCCTTTCCCCCATAATAAGTCAGTGGCTTTTTGAACAACATCCTGACGATCATACTTAGTCACCACGGCCATAATAAACTCTCGAAATAAACAGTTTGAACATATCTTGAACGGTCGTTCAGCTACAGTTATAGTCTCTTTCACTGAACAAGACGCCCAGTTTGGGATAATTATTAATCGCGTAATTTGGAGGTCGATAATGACTACTTTAACAATTCACACAGTAGAAACAGCACCCGCAGACAGCAAGCCACTGTTAGAAAAATCATTTAAAGCCAATGGCAGGATTCCTGGCCTTCATGGAGTATTAGCTGGTTCGCCAGGTCTACTGGCGGCTTATCAAACATTGCATGAGCAATTCGTAAACTCGTCATTTGACAATGAAGAGCTTACCGTGGTTTGGCAAACTATTAATGTTGAGCACGAATGTCATTACTGCGTACCGGCTCATACAGGTATTGCTAATATGATGAAGGTTGATCCAGCACTGACTGAAGCACTAAGAAATAGTGAACCAATGCCAACCGATAAGTTACAGGCACTCCACGACACAACATTGGCGATGGTTCGTAAGCGTGGTCAACTGACTGAAGAAGAAGTGACGAATTTTTATGCGGCGGGTTACGGTGAACAACAGTTACTAGAAATCATCTTGGGTCTATCTCAGAAAGTGATCAGCAACTACACGAACCGCATTGCAGAAACGCCAGTTGATGCCGTGTTCGAGAAATTTGCATGGTCTAAGTAACGGATTATTATTTTGTTAGGTTTTCTATAAAGTAAAAATTGAACTATTACAGGAAAGCTTAAAATGAGTTTGGTTAAATCTCGATTTGAAGAGATTAATGAAAACGAGTTCGTACACAGAAATATATTTTTCGAGCAGCTTTAATCAGATAAAGACAATTAATGCGTCTGGACCCCATTATTTCTATTTTTCGCCCATAAAAAGCCAACCTGAAGGTTAGCTATTTATATCCATAAATATCGAAAACTTACCAGCTTGCGTAGCTAAACGGCCAAACGCCTAACTAAACAAACCGTTACCCCATAGCAGGCTTATGCTTGTTATGGGCAAACACCAGTAAAATCATACCCATAACAATTACAACCGCACCAATAGGCTTACCTAGATCAGGGGATAAGTTAAAGCCAATCGCAGCTGTCATAATATAAGAAATGGTTACACCGGTAGTAATAACCGCAGGAATACTGGCAATCCAGTGAAAGGTGCCACGGTCAAACAAGTATTTAGTGGCCAACCACAACACACTGGTCGACAACAACATGTTTGAGAACGCAAAATAACGCCAAATCAATAAAAAGTCGAGCTTCGTCATAAAGTAAGCAATAGTCAAAATAGGTACTGCTAGCAATAAGCGGTTACGCACACTTTGCGGAATATTAAACGCATCTACCAATGTTAAGCGTAATGAACGAAACGCGGTATCGCCCGAGGTGATCGGGAACACAGCAACGGCGATAATCGCCATAATGCCACCAAAAAAGCCTAAGTAGCTATTCGCAACGTGGTTCACCACTAATCCAGGACCGCCTTGGTTGAGTAATTCTTTTAATCCATCATAACCATCAGGGAATGCGGCCATACCGGCTAGTGCCCAAACACAGGCTACGATGCCTTCACTAACCATTGCGCCGTAATACACGGGACGCACGTATTTCTCGTTGGTTAAACAGCGAGCGATAATAGGTGCTTGGGTCGAGTGAAAACCACTGATCGCACCACAGGTAATCGTCACGAACAATAGTGGCCAAGTCGGCAGGCCATCGGGGTTAGGCGTTAAGAACTCATGAGCATGTCCAGTATTAAAATAGGCCATAAAATCCCCCGTTACGGGTAAGTGCGGCGCCTCTATTAATAATGCAATGGCGATCATTGTGGTCATTACTATCATTAACAAACCAAAAATAGGGTAAAACTTGGTGATAATTTTATCGATAGGCAACAAAGTGGCTAAAAAGTAATAACCCAGAATAACCAGCACCCACAAGGTATTGTTTGCCAAAAACGTGCCTTGGAATGAATCTAAGTTACTCAATAAACCGGCTGGGCTCATGATAAAGACCACACCAACGAAAAATAGTAACATGGCGGTAAATATCAGCATAAAGCCTTTGAATACCACGTTGTAATAATGACCAGCGATTTCAGGCAGACTCTTACCGTCTTCTTTAATGCTCATCACACCAGAGAAATAATCGTGAACAGCACCGCCTAAAACGTTACCAAGAACAATCCACACTAACGCAATAGGGCCATACAATGCGCCCAAAATTGGGCCAAAAATAGGGCCTACACCGGCAATGTTTAAAAACTGAATTAGAAAAGCGCGAACAGGATGAATAGGCACATAGTCCACACCGTCACTGAAACGAGATTGCGGAGTGACAGCCGTCAGGTCGATCGCTGCTTGTTTTTCAACAAAGGGGCTATAAAACTTATAGCCAAGGATCAATATAGTGATACAGATAAAAAAGATGGTCATAACAGCGCGTGTCCCTGTTTAGCATATGTCGAAATAGAGCGCGACAAATGCACTCTGCCTTTCCATGAATATGTTTAATAATTTAACAGAACGTTAAAATATGGTGGAAAGCAACAAAAAAGCCTCAGCATAATTAAATGCTGAGGCTTTGAATCTGTTGGCTCCTCGACCTGGACTCGAACCAGGGACCTGCGGATTAACAGTCCGATGCTCTACCAACTGAGCTATCGAGGAACAGAAAGAAGGCTATTATAGAGCTTTATCTTACTGGGTCAAGCACTATCGTTATTTTATTTTATTCTATAAAGTCTGCGATACGTTTTAGAGCATTTTCAAGGTTTTGTTCACTGGTGGCTATTGACAAACGGATATGATTCTTAAGTCCAAATGCCGTTCCAGGTACAACAGCTACGCCCTTATCGACCAATAATGCTTCGGAAAAATCAAGGTCATCAGTAAATTCTGGCATCCGCTCTAACGCCTTGCTGATGTTCGGAAAAACATAGAATGTACCATCACTTTTCAGCGATTCGATACCATTCATAGCGTTTAACTTATCGACAACCATGTCATGGCGTTTTTTAAACTCAACCAACATAGTTTGAATACATTGTTGATCACCATTCAGTGCTTCCACCGCTGCAGCTTGTGATATCGAAGCAGGATTTGAGGTGCTTTGTGATTGAATTTTTTTCATAGCCGCAATCAGTTTAACGGGGCCCGCGGCATAACCAATCCGCCATCCGGTCATTGAATAGGCTTTAGATACACCATTCATAACGATGGTACGGTCATACAGATCAGGGCAGGCCATAAGGATGTTATAAAAGCCCTCTTCCGTCCATAAAATATGTTCATACATATCATCGGTGGCGATCAACACCTGTGGATGTTTCCGTAATACTTCGCCTAACGCGACAAGCTCAGCTTTGTTGTAAGCGATCCCTGATGGATTAGACGGGCTGTTAATCACAAAGACACGCGTTTTGGGCGTAATGGCTGCTTCAAGCTGCTCTGGTGTTATTTTGAAGTGCTGATCTTGTCCTGCTTCAATAATAACGGGCACACCGTCAGCTAATAACACCATATCGGGATAAGAAACCCAATAAGGTGCAGGAATAACAACTTCGTCACCATGATCTAGCAGGGCTTGAAACAAGTTGAAAAAACTTTGTTTGCCGCCAACAGAAACCAAGATTTGGTTCGCTTGGTAATCTAGACCATTATCACGCGATAACTTGTCGATAATAGCTTGTTTTAATTCAGCAGTACCATCAACAGCCGTATATTTTGTTTTACCCGCATTAATAGCCGTTATTGCCGCTTGTTTGATATGGTCAGGTGTATCAAAATCAGGTTCGCCAGCACCAAGACCGATAATGTCTTTGCCTTCTGCTTTTAATACAGCTGCTCGCGCAGTAATTGCCAAAGTGGGAGATGGCTTAATGCTTTGCACGCGCTGAGAGAGCTTGATATCCACAATCATTCCTTCATTTAAAGTACAAGTTGAAACCTCTGCACGATTTACCATTTTCATCATGACTATATAAAATAGTCGACAGACATGTGTTTGGAACAAATTTGTCGACTATTTTCGCCTGACTCTGACAAAAATACTTTTCGTACATTAAGGTCTAAAGTTAATTAAATACGAGATAATATACGCCAAACCTGAATAATGCAGAAGAACTATGGCTAAACAATTTGAACTGGTAAGTGAGTTTGAACCCGCAGGAGACCAACCCGCGGCGATAAAATCATTGGTTGAAGGTCTCAATAACGGTGAAATGTGGCAAACCTTACTCGGCGTAACGGGATCAGGTAAGACCTTCACTATCGCCAATGTTGCGCAAGCAGTCCAACGTCCCATGATGATTTTGGCTCCAAATAAGACTTTAGCCGCACAGTTATATAGCGAAATGAAAGAATTTTTCCCTAATAATGCAGTTGAATACTTCGTTTCTTATTATGACTATTATCAGCCCGAAGCGTACGTGCCTTCTTCCGATACTTTTATTGATAAAGACTCCTCCGTCAATGAGCAAATAGAGCAGATGCGGTTATCTGCTACCAAAGCCATGTTAGAGCGCCGTGACGCGATTATTGTGTCCAGTGTGTCATGCATCTATGGTCTTGGAGACAAAGACTCTTATTTGGAGATGGTGTTGCATCTGGTGCAAGGTGACACGATTAATCAACGTGACATTATAAAACGCCTCACCGAATTACAATATAAGCGTAATGATATCGAACTACATCGAGGGACTTATCGTGTGCGTGGTGAAGTCATCGATATTTTCCCTGCTGAATCGGAACGTGATGCTGTGCGGGTGGAATTGTTTGATGATGAGATTGAACAGATTAGTTATTTTGATCCCTTAACGGGTGAAGTATTACAAAGACTTAGTCGCATTACTATTTATCCTAAAACACACTACGTAACCCCCCGCGATCAACTATTATCAGCTGTTGATGCGATTAAAGATGAACTTAGAGAACGATTAGCGGTATTAAATAAAGACAATAAACTTGTTGAGGCACAACGTTTAGAACAACGAACACGTTTTGATATTGAAATGATGTTGGAGTTAGGTTATTGCAATGGCATTGAGAATTATTCTCGCCATTTGTCGGGACGTGAGGTCGATGAAGCCCCACCCACCTTATTTGATTATCTACCTGATGATTCATTATTAGTACTGGATGAGAGTCATGTCATGGTGCCGCAAATTGGTGCTATGTATAAAGGAGATCGCTCACGTAAAGAAACCTTGGTCAATTACGGTTTTCGTTTGCCTTCAGCACTTGATAACCGACCACTACGCTTTGAAGAATGGGAAAAACTCGCACCACAAACTATTTTTGTATCAGCCACACCTTCCACTTATGAAGCAGAACACGCTAGCTCCATTGTTGAACAAGTCGTTCGCCCAACGGGCTTAATTGATCCAGAAGTTGAAATTCGTCCCGTGGGAACTCAAGTCGATGACTTGTTATCAGAAATTAATAAACGTACCGTGCTTGATGAGCGTGTATTAGTCACCACCTTGACCAAGCGTATGTCGGAAGACTTAACCGACTACTTACGCGAACATGGCGTTAAAGTGCGTTATCTTCATTCTGATATCGATACTGTCGAACGAGTAGAAATATTGCGTGATTTACGACTTGGTGAATTTGATGTGCTCATCGGTATCAACTTATTACGTGAAGGACTAGATATTCCTGAAGTCTCTTTAGTGGCCATTTTAGATGCCGATAAAGAGGGGTTTTTGCGTTCAGAACGCTCACTGATCCAAACTATTGGCCGTGCGGCACGTAATTTAAATGGTAAAGCTATTTTATATGCAGACCGTATTACCGGCTCGATGCAACGGGCAATAGATGAAACGGATCGCCGTCGTGTAAAACAAGTCGCCTACAATAAGGAACACGGCATTACGCCTACCGGTATCAAAAAAGCGATTCGTAATAGTATCGATGATAAACAAGAAGAAAAACGCAACGATAGACAGCACATAGTAAAAGTAGCTGAAGAACAGGCTAAATATGGGGCATTAACACCAAGGCAACTAGCAAAAAAACTACAGCAAATGGAACAAGCGATGTATCGTCATGCTCAGAATTTGGAGTTTGAAGAGGCTGGAAGACTACGTGATGAGATGGAACATATTCGCTCTATCGCCTTCAAGTTAAGTGATAACTAGATCAGAAAATAATCTTGTGTATTAATATTTCACTATAACAATTGTACAGTCGTAGTATTAAGCTTGAATATCGCCTTGATCGGCGTCAGGCCAGTTTTGAATATAATTTTTCAATAATTTATTTTCAAATTTAGCTTTTTTAAGTAATTCTTCGACAATATCTGTTATCGACAACATTCCTTCTAACTTACCTTGATAAACAACGGGCAAATGGCGAATATTATTATCGACCATTATGTTCATCACTTCTTCTAAGGTGTTGTCAGGTTCACAAACAAAGGGATCAGGAGTCATCGCATCGGCAACCATTATCGGCACCCACATAGCCTGTTTTTTGTGTAAAACTTTAAGCAGGTCCCTTTCTGACAAGATACCCACCAATTTGCCATTATCTGTCACCACTAGGGAACCGATGTGATTATCCATCATTAAGGTCACAGCTTGATCAAGTGAATCAGTAGGGGCTAAACCAATCACGGGTTTGCCTTTATTTTTAGTAATCGCTCTAACTTTCATCGCTCGTCCCTTTTTGTTGAATAACACTCTTAAACGCTATTTTGCTTGAGAAAGCCTAATAAAGGCAAGTCAATTATTGTCGTTAACTGTGCTCGCGCGTTGATTTAAATTCAATGTCAGGCCAACGTTCCATTGTTAAATCTAAGTTAACACGTGTTGGGGCTATATAGGTCAATCCTCCCGAACCATCTAAAGCTAAATTAAGCGCCGCTTTATGCTTGAATTCTTCTAACTTCTTAGCATCCGAACAGTACACCCAGCGTGCCGTATAGACTTGCACTGCTTCATAGCTACAATCAACACTATATTCACCTTTAAGGCGATGCGCAACCACGTCAAATTGCAATACACCGACCGCACCTAAAATAAGATCGTTGTTAGATAGTGGTCTAAATAACTGCGTGGCACCTTCTTCACTCAATTGCTGTAACCCCTTTGATAAGGCTTTCATTTTGAGTGGATCTCTTAAACGTACTCGACGAAATAATTCAGGTGCAAAATAGGGAATACCGGTAAATTGCATCTCTTCGCCTTGGGTAAACGTATCACCAATTTGTATGGTACCGTGATTATGTAAACCCAAAATGTCACCCGGCCATGCCTCTTCAGCTTGTTCACGCTCGGCCGCCATAAACGTAACCGCATTAGCAATAACAACATCTTTACCTGTTCGTACATGACGTAATTTCATGCCCTTGGTGTATTGACCAGAGCAAACACGCAAAAATGCAATACGATCGCGATGTTTCGGATCCATATTAGCTTGAATCTTAAAAACAAAACCACTGAAAGGCTCTTCATTTGCTGCTACTAGGCGAGTTTTAGTTTCTCGACCTTGTGGTGAAGGGGCTATCTCAACAAATGAATCCATCAATTCCGTGATACCAAAGTTATTCATCGCAGAACCAAAAAATACTGGCGATAATTCTCCTGCCAAAAAGGCATCATTATCAAATTCATGGCTGGCACCACGCACTAGATCTATTTCTTCTCGTAACTCTGCGGCTAAATCACCAAATAATTCATCTAGTCGCGGATTATCCAAACCTTGAATAATTTCACCGACCTTATCACTATGCGGTTCAAATAAATGCACACTATCGTTTCGTAAGTGAAAAATGCCTTTAAAGTTTTTACCCATACCAATTGGCCATGTAATAGGGGCACAACGGATATTAAGGATAGATTCAACTTCATCCAAAACATCAATAGGCTCGCGTCCTTCACGATCCATCTTGTTGATAAACGTCAAAATTGGCGTATCACGTAGACGACAAACTTCCATTAATTTAATGGTGCGTTCTTCAACACCTTTGGCAATATCAATGACCATCAGTGCCGAGTCTACCGCGGTTAGTGTCCGATACGTATCTTCAGAGAAATCAGCATGGCCTGGTGTATCTAATAAATTGACGATGCAATCATTATGCTCAAACTGCATGACGGAAGAAGTAACAGAAATGCCACGTTCTTTTTCCATCTCCATCCAATCGGATGTGGCATGGCGATCCGTTTTACGCGATTTAACACTACCTGCTTGCTGAATCATGCCACTAAATAACAGAAGTTTTTCTGTCAGTGTGGTCTTACCAGCATCGGGATGCGAGATTATCGCGAAGGTGCGGCGCTTATTGATTTCTGCTAATAACTCGGCCATGGAATAATCTGATTATGAAAAACCGACTATTCTACATCACTCAGTAGAAAATGGACTATGCTTGTTATTCAGCCATCACATGAATGGCATCAGCAAGCAACGATACCCTTATCACTTCACCGATATCAAGCTTATTGCGCATCGCCACATGCTCGGGCAGATCCATTTGTAAAATAGCACCTTTTGCCAATTCAACTGAAAACAAGACGGTAGTGATGCCGCGTAATGTAACTCGGTCACGAATAATACCTGTCACCGGATTTTCCTGCTCACCACGTGAAGGCCTAACTCGTTGATGAAGTAGTATTTTTGCGGGCGATAACGCAAAAAAAACAATCTGTCCTTCCGAAAAGCCAGCCAACTGGCTTACCGAAAATACATAATGATGCCACGCTAGCTTTAATTTTCCATTTTCTGATATTAAGCGGCCTTTCAGAATATTCCTGACATCAACTTGTCTTGCTACGTCAGAATTAATCGGCTGGTATAAAACCTCGTCAGGACTACCATGTTGCAAGGTTTTACCATGATGAATGACACAGAGACTATCAGCTAACATTGCCGCTTCATCTAAATCGTGGGTAACTAAGATCACCGGCATATCAAGATTACGTCGAAGCGTATTGAGCTCTAAATACAATTTTCGTCGAGTCACTTTATCTACTGCAGAAAAAGGCTCATCTAATAACAATACTTGTGGTTCCCTTGCCAAGGCTCTGGCCAGTGCCACCCTCTGCTGTTGACCACCCGATAATTGTGCCGGATAGCGTTGTTCTAGGCCCATTAAATTAACTTTATCAAGCAATTTCTTAATCGTGTGTTGGCTATCTGGCATGCGCTTATCAAGTGCCAGCTTAATGTTGTCGGCAACCGTTAAGTGGGGAAATAAGGCATAATTTTGAAAGACCATTCCAACTCGACGTTGTTGCGGTGTTTTATTTACATTGGCATCACTATCAAACCACGTTTCATTTTTACACAGGACCTGACCTTTCCCCGCTAAAGACAAACCCGCAATACAACGTAAGACCGTTGATTTTCCAGCACCAGAAGGTCCTACTAAGGCCAGCGTTTCTCCTGACTCACAACTAAATGCCACATCGAGTTTAATAGGTGTTGCTTGTTGTAATATCACTTTTAGCATAATTAAAATCTAAGCATACGTGTGCGATTAAAACTATAAACCACGCTAATCGTGACTAAAGCAATCGCTAATAATATTAACGACATGGATTGAGCTTGTTGGTGTTCAAAGGCTAAAACGCTGTCATAAATAGCAATTGATAAGGTACGTGTTTCGCCGGCAATATTGCCACCGATCATCAATACCACGCCAAATTCTCCCAAGGTATGCGAGAAACATAATACCATCGCGGTGATAATACCGGGCCATGCCAACGGCAACTCAATCTTAAAAAAGGTTCTCCACTTTGACAATCCGCTACACCATGCAGCTTCACGGATCTCGGGTTCAATCTTTTCTAATGACCGCATCATTGGTTGCACTGCAAAAGGCAGGCTATAAATAATAGACGCAAACCATAAACCGGCAAATGAAAATGCCAAACTGTCTCCAGTCAGACTGACAAACAAACTACCTAAGAAGCTATCATTATCCATACCAACCAATAAAAAATAACCTAATACGGTGGGCGGCAATACTAATGGCAGTGTAATAATTGCTTCGACAACACCACGCCCCATAAAATTAGATTTAACCAATAAATAGGCCAAGGCTAAACCGATAGGCAATAGGCTAAGGCAAGTTAATACGGCCAACATAATCGAGACTTCAAAGGCTTGCCAATCCATCTTATCTCGCCTTATCTTGCACTGTAAAACCCTGTGTTCTGAAAATAGCTTTTGCCGGTTCTGTTTGAATAAAAGCCAAAAATTGCTTTGCCGCGGTAGAGGCACCTTTTATTAATACGGCTTGCTGCGGCAACGTAGTATCAAGTTTAATATAACGCCCTTTTGATGAGACTTGCGGTTGCAGCATATAGGAATATGGGACAAATCCAGCATCCACTTGGCTTGTTAAGGCAAACTGTATGGCTTGTGATGCATTTTCAGCAATAAGTAACTGTGATTGAATTTGTTGCCAAATGCCAGCAGCTTCAAGAAGGTGCTGAGCCGCCTGACCATAAGGTGCATGTTTCGGGTTTGCTATCGCCACTTTATTTAATTGGCCTCGCTCTAATGATGACCTTAATCCTTCTAAATTCGCATCTAAGCTCAATTTAGATTGTGTGGATGCAAATAAAACTATTTGTGCTTGAGCAAAATCAATAAACTCGCCTTCGCTTAATCCATCATCATTCAAGCGCTCAATATAATGAGGGTCTGCAGACATAAATACTTCGAATGGTGCACCATGCTGAATCTGTGTCGTGAGCGTGCCCGATGCCGCATAAGAGACATTGATATGATGTCCCGTTTGTTGGTCAAACTCAGTGATAAGCTCAGATAAGGCATAACGTAAATTTGAAGCAGCAGCAATTTGTATCTCGCTAGCTTGTAGCTGAGAGATACAACAGAAGAGGAATAAACCTAAAATAGTGTTTTTAAATTTCATACTTAATATTTTGACACAAAAAAGCCCCGATTATCGGGGCTTTTAAGTTTAATACAATAAAGTTAAGTGAAGTTTATGCTTCACTGACTACTTCATGAACTGCTTTCATGCTTAAACGAATACGACCTTGGCGATCAACTTCAAGTACTTTAACTTGAATCAAATCACCTTCAGTTAATTTGTCACTCACATTTTCTACACGTTCGTCAGAAATTTGTGAAATATGCACTAAGCCATCTTTACCTGGCAAGATCGTTACAAATGCACCGAAATCCATTAATTTAGCAACACGACCTTCGTAAATTTGACCCACTTCGATTTCAGCAGTAATTTGCTCAATACGACGTAATGCATCTTGACCCGCATTAAAATCAGAAGAGAAAATCATCACCGTTCCATCATCTTGAATATCGATTACAGCACCAGTTTCTTCAGTTAAAGCACGGATGGTTGCACCACCTTTACCAATAACATCACGGATTTTATCTGAATTGATCTTGATAGTAATGATACGCGGAGCAAATTCAGACATTTCTTCGCGGTGAGATGAAAGATTAGCATTCATTGTTTCAAGAATCGTTAAGCGACCATCACGAGCTTGTGCTAGTGCAGTACGCATAATTTCTTCATTGATACCTTGAATCTTGATATCCATTTGCAATGCAGTGATACCTTTAGCTGTACCCGCTACTTTAAAGTCCATATCACCTAAGTGATCTTCATCACCTAAAATATCAGTCAGTACCGCATAATCATTATCTTCTTTGATTAAGCCCATTGCGATACCAGCAACAGGTGCTTTGATTGGAACACCCGCATCCATCAACGCCAAACTTGTACCACAAACTGAAGCCATTGAACTTGAACCGTTTGATTCCGTTATTTCAGATACCACACGCACTACATATGGGAATTCTTCAGCTGAAGGCATCACCGCTTGAATACCACGTTTTGCTAATTTACCATGGCCGATTTCACGACGTTTTGGAGAACCAACAAAGCCTGTTTCGCCTACACAGAATGGAGGGAAATTATAGTGCAACATGAAACGATCACGGTATTCGCCTTCAACCGCATCGATCATTTGTGAATCACGTTCAGCACCTAATGTAGCTACAACAATCGCTTGCGTTTCACCACGTGTAAACAGTGCAGAACCATGTACGCGAGGTAAAATTGTTGTTTCAACAGTAACTTTACGTACTGTTTTAGTATCACGTCCATCAATACGCGGTTTACCCGCAATGATTCTGCCACGTACTAATTCTTTTTCTAATTTTGCGAATGTGCTCTTAACTGCATCAGCAGAAAAGTCAGATTCTTCACCCGCTAATGCTTCAACTGCCGCTGTACGAACAACACTTAATTGATCTTGGCGTTCTAATTTATCAACAATTGCATACGCTTCTTCAATACCAGCAAAAGCATTTGCTTTAACTTCATCGTAAATGTTGCCATCTTTTTCTGGTAAAGACCAATCCCATGCTTCTTTACCTGCATCAGCTTGCAGCTCTTTTATCAAGTTAATCGCAGTTTGCAATTGCTCATGACCAAACATGACCGAACCTAACATCACTTCTTCAGGTAATTCAGATGCTTCAGACTCAACCATCAACACGGCACTGTCTGTACCAGCAACGATTAAATCTAATGAGCTTGTTTGTAACTGTGCTTTGCTTGGGTTTAATACATAAGCACCATCAATATAACCAACGCGTGCACCAGCAATTGGGCCATTAAATGGAATACCTGAAATTGCTAATGCAGCAGAAGCACCAATCATCGCAGGAATATCAGGATCAATTGCTGGGTCTAAAGCCACAACAGTTGCAATAACCTGAACTTCATTCAAAAAGCCTTTAGGAAATAAAGGGCGTAATGGACGATCGATTAGGCGTGAAGTTAATGTTTCTTTTTCAGAAGGACGGCCTTCACGTTTAAAGAAACCACCAGGAATTTTACCTGCAGAATAAGTACGTTCTTGATAATTAACCGTTAAAGGAAAGAAATCTTGGCCTGGCTGAACATTCTTTTTGCCGACAACAGTAACTAATACTGACGTTTCACCAAGGCTAACAATGACTGCACCGCCTGCTTGACGAGCAACTTTACCGGTTTCAAGACTTAAAATATGATCGCCATATTGGACTGTCTTTTTTACTGAATTCACTATTCTGTTCCTTTCTCTTGACTAATATTGATGCTAACGGCTTATTCCGGCAGCGTCTGATAATTTTAAAACCTAAAAACAAATATGCCCCTGAAACCATACGGATTCAGGGGCATATTTTAAACGATCAGCCTGCAATCGTTTCTTGATGAATGCATTTTTTCATTCATATTCTGTATCGCTAAAAACAATGCTTAGCGACGTAAGCCTAGACTAGCAATTAGCTCACGGTAACGAACAATATCTTTCTTTTTCAAATAATCTAACATTTTACGTCGACCACTTACCATTTTTAATAGACCTTGGCGTGAATGATGATCATGAATGTTGATTTTGAAATGTTCAGCAAGATCTAAGATACGTGCAGTTAGTAAAGCAACTTGTACTTCAGCTGAACCGGTATCAGTTTCTGAACGCTGATATTTAGTAACAATTTCTTGTGTTTGTTCTAGTGTTAATGACATTAAAAACTCCAACTTTTGGTGTAGCACTTTATATATTTGGCTACGAGTTAAATTCTGGACTACCTCAGCATTAATCACCAAGATATCCAACCTTTTAAAAGGGTGACATTCTACCCATTTTTTTCAATATAAACAATAATTTTACTGAGTGTCAGGCAGAACAAAAACACGTTTTGGCTGTACCATACCAGCATCCGTCATCTCAGCTAAACCGATAAATTGTTGTTGCTGGTCAAACAATCTTACATTTGCGCGTTCAAATGTTTGTTCAACCTTTATAGCTTGTCCCAGTCGTATCGCAGTGACACTATAATCTGACAAAACGACTGACGGCCAATCAGGCAAAGCATCTTCAGAGGGTAATAATAACTCATCGAGTGCTGGTAGGCCGTTTTCAGCGCTAGCCATTAATTGCTCAATCGTAAGCGCTTGTTGTTCCATATAACCTGCTGCTGCTACGCGTCTTAACATTGTCACGTGGCCAGCTGAACCTAAAGCATGACTAATGTCTTCGACTAAGGTCCGAATATAAGTACCTTTACTACAGCGTACATCTAAGGTGAAACTATCCGCGGTGATCGCTAATAGTTGAATATCATAAATTGTAATCTGACGAGCTTTTCGCTCAACTTCAATTCCTTGACGAGCCAACTTGTAGAGTGGTTGTCCCTGATGTTTCAATGCTGAAAACATAGGAGGAACTTGATTTAGTGTTCCAATAAACTTAGGTAATAAAGCGAGTACATCTTGCTGAGTGAATTCAGGAATAACACTGGTTGAGATAACAACACCATCTGAATCGCCACTATCAGTAACCACGCCTAATTGGCAGGTCACATGATATTGCTTATCCGCATCGAGCAAATAAGAAGATACCTTCGTTGCCTCGCCCAAACATACAGGCAATACACCTGTAGCGAGTGGATCCAAGCTCCCGGTATGACCCGCTTTATTAGCATTAAACAAGCGTTTAACTTGCTGTAATACATGATTTGAGCTTCGTCCTGTCGGCTTATCAATAATGATAATACCTGTCAGATCACGACCTTTTTTATTACGACGTCCCATCTAATAATTTATTTATCGTCAGTATCGGTATCAGTGTCGTCAGAAAGATTGGTGTTTGCCTCAGCAATCAATTGATCCATATGGAAACCATGGATCAACGACTTGTCATAATAAAAACGTAATTCAGGCACAATGCGCAAATCGATACGGTTAGCAATCCCTCTACGTAAAAATCCAGAAGCTCGCGTCAAACCTTTTAAGCATTCATCCATATCATCTTCAGACTCTACCGAACCCAATCGTGTTACATAGACTTTGGCATACTTTAAGTCCGCAGTGACATCAACGTGTGAAACCGTCACCATTCCAACACGTGGATCAGATATTTCATGCTGAAGCATTTGAGCCAATTCTCGCATGATGACTTCACTAATTCGATTTGTACGACTAAATTCTCTAGCCATTATAATTTAGCTTTCATTAGAGTACGTTCAAATACTTCGATTTGGTCACCCGGTTGAACGTCTTTATAGTTTTTAACGCCGATACCACATTCCACACCAGACTGAACTTCTTTAACATCATCTTTAAAGCGACGTAGTGACTCAAGTTCGCCTTCGTAAATAACAACATGGTTACGTAAAACACGAATTGGACTTGATAGTCTGATTGTACCTTCAGTAACCAAACAACCCGCAATATCACCAAACTTAGGCGAGCTAAAGACATCATCAACGCGTGCCAAACCAATAATTTCATCTTTATAAACAGGTTCAAGCATACCTGTCATAGCTTGGGTTACAAGGTCAAGTAAGTCATAAATGATGCTGAAATATTGAACATCTAAGCCTTTCTCAGCGATCACTTTTCGAGCTGTATTATCAGCACGAACGTTAAAACCAATCAAAATAGCATTCGATGCTGCGGCTAATTGTGCATCCGTTTCGTTAATACCACCGACACCTGACGAAACGATGTTTACTCGCACTAAATCAGTAGACAATTTGAGCAAACCTTGGCTAACGGCTTCAGCACTACCGTGTACGTCTGCCTTAACAACAACGTTCAATGTTTTAACATCGCCCGATTCCATTTCATTGAACATATTGTCCAATTTAGCAGATTGTTGTTGAGCCATTTTCAACTCACGTGCTTTCGTTTTACGGTATGTAGCTACTTCACGTGCTTTACGTTCATCAGGTGCAACTTGCAATTCATCGCCTGAAGCGGGAGTACCAGATAAACCTAGTAATTCAACGGGCGTAGAAGGTCCAGCAGAAGACATTGCTTCACCTTGCTCGTTAAACATTGCACGAACACGGCCATATTCTTGACCAACGATGACGATGTCACCCTTCTTCAATGTACCTTTTTGGACCAATACAGTGGCAATTGTACCGCGACCTTTATCTAAACGAGCCTCGATGACAACGCCTGATGCTGGGCCGACAACGGGCGCTTTTAGCTCCAACATTTCAGCTTGCAATGAAATAGCATCTAATAAATTATCAATGCCGTCACCTGTTAGTGCAGATACAGGAATGAAAGGAACATCACCGCCCCAATCTTCAGGCAATACGTCATGATTTGCTAATTCTTGTTTTACACGATCTGGATTAGCGTCTGGCTTATCCATTTTATTCACTGCAACAATTATTAAAGAATTAGCAGATTTAGCATGTTTTACTGCTTCAATCGTTTGTGGCATTACGCCATCATCTGCAGCCACTACAATTACCACAACATCCGTTACTTGAGCACCACGTAGTCGCATTTCTGTAAAGGCAGCATGGCCAGGCGTATCTAAGAAAGTAATTTCACCACGGCTTGTCGCAACTTTATAAGCACCGATATGCTGGGTGATCCCACCAGCTTCGCCGGTGGTTACTTTCGTACGACGAATATAATCTAATAACGATGTTTTACCATGGTCAACATGACCCATCACAGTGACAACAGGAGCGCGTACCTCGGCTTCTCCCATGTCTGCTTCGGCACCTAACAGCGCTAATTCAGCTTCATTATCTTGAACCGGCTTAGCAATATGGCCCATTTCTTCAACCAGAATAACAGCTGTATCTTGATCTAAAACCTGATTGATAGTGGCCATCGTACCTAGACCCATCAATGCTTTAATCACTTCTGCGGCTTTAACATGCATACGTAATGCTAAATCAGACACACTGATTGTTTCTGGCACATCGACTTCATGTACTGTTGGCGCTGTCGGCATTGAGAAACCATGCTCCTCAGAACCTTCCATAAGCGTTGATTTCTGCTGTACAGCTGATGAACCTTTCTTCTTCTTGCGTCGCCCCTTACCATCAGAGACATGTAACTCTTTACGTTCTGTTGTTACACCTTTGGTATAACGGCCGCCTTTACGACCAGCAGCATCTTTCGATTCTGGCGCGGCTTTAGCATCCACAGGTTTTTCTGCTGCTTTAGCTTTTGCACGTGCAGCTTTTTGTTCTTTGGCTATTAATTCTGCGGCAACTTTAGCTACTGCTTGCTCTTTTTCTAACTGAGCGTCTTCTATTCTTGCTTGTTTTCTAGCAATTAATGCTTGCTCAGCTTCAACACGTGCTAAGTTAGCAGCACGACGTTTGGCATCTGCTTCTTCAAGTTTTTTATGTGCTATTTGCGATGCAGTCAGTACTGGCTTAGCAGGTTCTGTTGGCGCTGCAGGTTTAGTAACCGTATCAGGCTTAACTTTTTTAGTTTCGACTACAGGCTTAGCGGTACGTTGTGCTTCTTTTGTCAATTTGGCTTCTTCAGCTATCGCTTGTTTTTCTTCTTCAGCAGCAAGACGTGCTTCTTCATCAGCTTGTTTTTCAGCTTCTACAGCAGCATTAATTGCCGCGGCTTCTCGTTCAGCAATGTCAGCTTCCTGCTTTTCCTTTAGCGCTTCTTCTGCTTCTACCTTACGTTTAGCGGCATCTTTTTGCTGTTGCTCAGCTAAGATAGCATCTTTAATTGCTTTTTCTTCAGCTTCTTTTTGGCGAATCAATTCCGCCGCGGCTTCTGCTTCTTCGGCTGGTGACAACTTCACATAAGTCCGTTTTTTACGTACTTCAACGCTGACACTTTTACCGCCATTTCGAGCTGCGCCACCAATTTTTATTTCACTAACTGATTTACGTTTCAGCGTTATTTTTCTAGGCTCAACAGCTCCGCTTACTTCACCATCCTTACCGTGCCGTTGTTGTAAGAAACTTAATAACGATTGCTTTTGCTCTTCCGTAATCGAATCTTCGGCATTAGATACTTTAATACCAGCTTCGTTTAACTGTTCAACTAATCGTGCTTCGCTGATACCTATGGTACCTGCTAGATCTTTAACCTTCATATCACTCATGGTTATTCTCCCGCATCTATTTGTTCATCGGCAAACCATGATTCTCTTGCTTTCATGATTAGTACGGCGGCTTGCTCGGCATCAATGCCTTCAATCTCTGCTAATTCGTCAACCGATTGATCCGCTAAATCATCCAGTGTAATAACACCTTTACTAGCCAGTGTTTGTGCCAGATCTTTAGTCATTCCTTCCATATCAAGTAAGTCTTGAGCAGGCACTGCAGTTTCAAATTGTTCTTCGCTGACAATCGCTCTCGTCAGTAACACGTCACGAGCACGTGAACGTAACTCAGCCACGATATCAGCATCAAACTCATCAATTTCTAGCATTTCTTGTTCGGGCACATAGGCAATTTCTTCTAAACTAGAGAAGCCTTCCTGAGCAAGAATCAAAGCAACGTCTTCATCAACATCCAAGTCTTTCATGAACAATTCAACTTGCTCGCTGGTTTCAGATTCTGCTTTCTGATCTGCATCAGCTGCGGACATCACATTCAATACCCAGCCTGTTAATTGGCTAGCAAGACGAACATTTTGACCGCCTCGGCCAATGGCTTGTGATAATTGATCGTCTGCGACAGCAATATCCATACTATGAGCGTCTTCATCGACAACAATTGATAATGCTTCCGCAGGTGCCATCGCGTTGATTGCAAATCGTGCTGGATCTTCATCCCACAAGATAATATCAACACGCTCACCACCTAATTCATTGGTGACTACTTGAACACGTGAACCACGCATACCAACACAAGCACCTATAGGATCGATACGTGATTCTGTTGCAACCACGGCGATTTTGGCTCGTAAACCAGGATCACGTGCAGCACCTTTGACGTCTATCATGCCATCACCAATCTCAGGCACTTCTAACTTAAACAATTCGATGAGCAATTCAGGTGCGATGCGACTAACAACTAACTGCGGACCACGACCCTCAGACTTAATTTCTTTCAAATAAGCGCGAACACGGTCACCGGTACGGAAATTTTCACGTGGAATCATATCTTCACGGGCAATAAATGCTTCAGCATTGCCGCCCAAATCTAAGATTACGCTGCCTCGTTCAACACGTTTCACGGTTCCTAGAATCATCTGACCTAGTTTTTCTTGGTATTGTTCAACAACTTGTGCTCGTTCAGCTTCACGTACTTTTTGCACGATAACTTGCTTCGCTGTTTGAGCCGCGATTCTACCAAAGGCTACCGATTCCATCGGCTCCATAATGTAATCACCAAGTTCAATATCTGGCTGTTTTAGTAATGCGTACGTTAGTTTAATTTGGAGGTCGGGTGATTCGAATTCATCATCGTCATCATTAACGACTTTCCATTGACGGAAAGTTTCATAATCGCCCGTTTCACGGTCAATCACAACACGGGCATCAATTTCATTCTCACTTGCCTTGCGTGTCGCCATTGCTAAAGCAGCTTCTATTGCCTGAAAAATGACTTCTTTTGAAACACCTTTTTCATTAGAAACAGCATCAGCAACCAGTAAAATTTCTTTATTATTCATTATGCCCCCAGTGGATTCCCCACTTCTTAAACCCAACTTAAACTTTCCAGATCAACCGATAATAATACGCTTTTTATGCAACAAGTTTTGCTTTAGATAGTTTTGTTAAAGGTAGCTCATAGATTTCGCCATCAACTTCAATCAAAATATCGCCATCACTAAATCCGTGCAATATTCCCCTGAAATTCCTGCGACCTTGTATTGGTAATTTCATTGACATTTTAACTTCGCTGCCAGTAAAACGCACAAAATCCCGCTCTTTAAATAAGGGTCTATCAAATCCTGGAGATGATACCTCAAGGGCATAGGCAGAACTAATTGGATCTTCAACTTCCAATATACCGCTTACCTGATGACTTACGCGCTCACAATCTTCGATGCCTATACCTTGCTCAGCATCGATATAAAGACGCAGGACTGTATTGATCCCATTCTTTATATATTCAACGCCCACAAGTTCATAACCAAGCGATTCGATTGGCGCCTCAACTAACAGTTCTATTTGATCACTAATTGCCATACGCGTAAAAAAAAAGGGCCAAAGGCCCGATTTCATATCTCCAAAAAAACAAAAACCCCATTATAGGGGTTATGTAATATTACTGGTAGCGGGGGCTGGATTTGAACCAACGACCTTCGGGTTATGAGCCCGACGAGCTACCATGCTGCTCCACCCCGCACCTGATTAAGCAATGAATTATACGGCCATTAACTTTATCTTGCAAGCATATTATCAACTATCTTTTAACTTCCTTGTTAGGGTGTTTCTACCCCAGCCTAATAACTTTGCTGCATCTTGTCGTTTGCCTACTGTTTTTTCTAAAGCCACTTCCATTAATAGATGCTCAACCAAAGGTACGACATCCGCTAAAGCTCCCTCCTGACCAGTTAATGCTTTAGTCGCCGCCCATTGTTTGAATAATACCTGCCAATTACCCGTGCCAAGTTGTTCGACGGATACTTCATTCATTAACTCACTGGGCAGGTCATCGACTTGAACGACCTTGGCAGGAGACATCACCGTCAGCCATCGACAGGTATTTTCTAATTGTCGCACATTGCCGGGCCATGCTAATTGACTTAGATAGCTTTCAACTTCTGTAGATAATGTTTTTGCAGGAACGGCTAATTCAGACGCGGCTTTACTTAAAAAGTAATTTGCCAAGGCTGGTACATCTTCTCGTCGCTCCCTTAGAGCAGGAATCTGTATGCGAATTACATTCAAACGATGAAATAAATCTTCCCTAAACTCACCTTGCTCAACACGTTGTTCAAGATTCTGGTGGGTAGCAGCGACAATTCGAACATCTGCTTTAACGACACTATGACCACCTACTCGGAAAAATTCACCATCTGATAGCACCCTTAAAAGTCGCGTTTGTAAGTCTATCGGCATATCACCAATTTCATCTAAAAACAGTGTGCCACCATCAGCTTGCTCAAATCTACCTTTACGTAACGCATGAGCGCCAGTAAAAGCCCCTTTTTCATGACCGAATAATTCTGACTCCATCAATTCTTTCGGAATTGCAGCCATATTAAGGGCTATAAACGGCGCATTTCTACGCGGGCTATGTTTATGCAGAGCATTGGCGACAAGTTCCTTACCGGTACCCGACTCCCCATTAATTAAGACATTAATATTAGAACGTGCCAAACGACCAATAGACCTAAAAACCTCTTGCATTGCAGGTGCTTCGCCAATAATTTCTGTGGTGAGCACAATAGGTTTCTCAGTCGTTTGCTGTAATTGTTCTTGGCGATGAACGATCGCTCTTTGTACTAAATCAACCGCTTCATCAACATCGAAAGGTTTTGGCAGGTACTCAAATGCACCGCCCTCGTAGACCGATACCGCACTATCCAAATCTGAGTAAGCCGTCATAATAATCACGGGTAAATCTGGGATGTTTTGTTTTATATCACCTAACAATTTCAACCCATCCATGCCCGGCATACGAATGTCACTTACTAGTACATCTGGTGTGTCATTTTTCAACTCATTCAATACATCAGTAGCATTTTCAAACACTCGGACATTAATAGCCACTGACTCTAACGCTTTTTGTAACACCCAGCGTATTGACCGGTCATCATCCACCACCCACACATTTGATTTTTTACTCACTTGCTTGCTCCAGTGGGAAAATAACAGAAAATACTGTACGCCCCGGCTGACTATTACATAAGATCATTCCATTGTTACGTTGCACCAAATTCTGCACTAGATATAGTCCTAAACCAGTGCCTTCTGCACGCCCAGTCACTAGAGGGAAAAACATACTTTCTTGTAACAATTTCGGAATACCAGGTCCATCATCTTCAATATCAATACAAACGCCTAAACGATAACGTTTTTGATCAATACTGATATTACGTACAGCTCTTGTTCTCAACACGATTTTTCCAGTGCCATGTAATGCCTGCACTGCGTTTTGTACAATATTAAGAAAGATCTGAACTAGTTGATCAAAATCAACAAATAAATCTGGAAGACTTGGATCATAATCGCCTTTAAAGATAAGTCGATGATCCACCTCTGCAAAAACCAGCTGCCTCACTCGTTGTAAAACTTCATGAATATTGACTGAAGCTTGTTCTGTCAGTTGGTGTGATCCCAACATTTTAGTCATCAAGTTTTGTAGACGATCCGCCTCACTGATAATAATCGCGGTATATTCTTTTAATTCTGCTGAATCTAGCTGACGCTCTAATAGTTGCGCCGCCCCTCTTAAGCCACCTAATGGATTTTTTATCTCATGAGCAAGGCCACGTAATACTTGTTGTTGTGTGTGTAAACTCTCATCGCGACTGATTCGTTGTTGAAAATCTAACTGTGCTAACTCTAATAATATAAACGGATGTTCAGCGTCTTCTGTTTCTACTAGTTTGATAGCACAATCAACAACGATATCGCCAGCACTAGGAATATATAACTTTACTTCACGTTCGATTAATTGCTGACCCGTTTTTTGAACACGCTCCAAACTGTTGAGTAAATCACCCTCGCCTAATAACAAGGCATGGATAGGTATATCTTCAGCCTGTCGCTGGCTCATACCAAACATTATTTCTGCCGCTGAATTGAGTTTATTTACACGTAGAGAGTGATCCATCACCACAATGGCAGTAGTGAGGTTTTCAATAATATCTTGGCAAGATAATAAAGTTGTCATCGTCTATGTTCATTCAAATTATCAATCATGAATTCAATAGAGCAAATAATGGTCCAAGTTTGTAGGTCAAACACGATACAATCCTTCATCCCCTTGAATTTATTAACTTTAATATTAAAAATAATGACGTTTCACACTTGATTATAGTTAATCATATTAAAAGGCTATGGGGTACAGCCCTCTTTGCGCACCATATTGGTGCGCTGATAGCGTTGTAAACTTCTTAGTGTGCAGAAACACGTTGAAGATGGAATAATGTGGACTTACTTGCTTTGATCACCTTTCCCGTTTTATCGACTACAGAAACAACCGCGATATGACTACCTCGATCGACATTAGTAAAGGTGTAACTTGTAGTATCTTGTGCTTCACTTTTTAACTGACCATCTAATGAAAATATTAATCTATCACCTCTTTCAGTATTAAGTGCAGGTATAACCGTGCTACTGATAATGATATTTCCTGCATTTTCACGGATAGTTTCGTTCTGGCTGGGTGACATGATAGCTACCGTGTAATTAGGTACTGCTATTTCAATTAGGGGGACGGATGGTTCGTCATCAGCTAAATCAATAATTACGGGAGGGGTATAAGTATACGATTCTTGCAATTCAATTTTTTCTGCATTATCAGTCGATGTATCAGAAAAGATAACATTACCTTGCTTATCTACCGAACGATAAACGTCAGCTGAAACGGCTAGGCTAATAAGTAATAACAATAAAGTATAGTATTTCATAATATAAATCATAGTCCTACGACATAATAACTGCAACCTTCAGACATAAAAAAACGCCCCCGTCTTAATACATAAAAGCGGAGGCGTTTCTTATTACAGTTTAATTCGAATGTGGAATTAAACGCTGTAGTACATATCAAACTCAGCTGGGTGAGTTTCCATACGAAGACGAGTTACATCGCCCATTTTCAGTTCAATATAAGCATTGATCATATCATCAGTGAACACGCCGCCTTCCGTTAGGAATGTGCGATCTTCATTCAACGCATCTAATGCTTGATCTAAGCTATAACAAACTTGTGGAATTTGTGCGGCTTCTTCAGCAGGCAAGTCATACAAATCTTTATCCATAGCATCGCCAGGGTGGATCTTGTTTTTAATACCATCAAGTCCAGCCATTAATAAGGCAGCGAATGCCAAGTATGGGTTAGCCGTTGAATCAGGGAATCGTACCTCGATACGTCGGCCTTTTGGATTATTAACAAAAGGAATACGAATTGATGCACTGCGATTACGTGCAGAATAAGCCAACATCACAGGCGCTTCATAACCTGGTACTAAACGTTTGTAGCTGTTTGTACTGGCATTAGTAAATGCGTTTAATGCTTTAGCATGTTTGATAACGCCACCAATGTAATAAAGTGCCGTTTCTGATAAACCACCATATTTATTACCTGCAAACAAGTTTTCACCGCCTTTAGCTAAAGACATATGAACGTGCATACCACTGCCGTTATCGCCCACTAATGGCTTCGGCATAAAGGTTGCTGTTTTGCCATAAGCATGTGAAACGTTATGTATTACATACTTAAGCTGTTGAACTTCATCTGCTTTTTTAACTAACGTATTAAATCTAACACCAAGTTCACATTGACCAGCAGTTGCTACTTCATGGTGATGAACTTCAGTAACTTGACCCATTTCTTCGAGCGTTAAACACATCGCACTACGAATATCTTGTAATGAATCGACAGGAGGCACAGGGAAATAACCACCTTTTACACCTGGACGATGACCTTTGTTGCCATCAGGATAAACTTTTTCGGTATTCCATGAAGATTCATCAGAATCAATTTTGTAGAATGCTCCTGAAATATCACTACCCCAACGAATATCATCAAAGATGAAAAATTCATTTTCAGGACCAAAATAAGCCGTATCAGCTAGGCCTGTTGATTGCATATACGCTTCAGCACGATGAGCAACACTACGAGGATCACGTTCGTAACCTTGCATAGTCGCCGGTTCAATAATATCGCAACTAATAATTAACGTCGTATCGTCCATAAAAGGATCTAACACAGCAGTTTTAGGATCGGGCATCAATATCATGTCTGATTCATTAATTCCTTTCCAACCAGCCACTGATGAACCATCAAACATATTACCTTCGGTAAAGGTGTCTTCATCAATACTGTGTGATGGGAAAGTAACGTGCTGTTCTTTACCGCGTGTGTCTGTAAAACGGAAATCCACAAACAGAACTTCCTCATCTTTAATCATTTGAAGCACATTTTCGACTGACATTAATTTTTCTCCAATTTTAAATTACTATGCTTAATACTTAAGTTAGTTACTACAAAATACGCTCATTCATTTAGCGCTTAATTCCCGTCAACTTTCAATGTAATCATAAGTTAAATTGTTAATTAAGACATCCATAAAAATGGGGTTAGCCACCAACCTGTACGGTAATGGTGATTTCATCATCATTGTCTTGATGTCCCAGAATCGTGTGACCATTAATCCTTGCCCATGCAGGAATATCACTTAATGCGCCTGGGTCGGTACAAATAACGTTCAATATATCACCAACCGCTAATTCTTTAACCTTATTTTGCGTTTTGATAACAGGCATTGGACACAACATTCGTCTGGCATCTAATTCGTGTTCACTCATACATGCCAATCCTCATTTACTTGTTCGACTGATAATGGTTTTATTTTCATTATTCTAACATCTTCACCGGGGACAGAGATATGCACCTCAACCTTTTCGGAATCGCGTCCTTGTCCGTAACGTGCAACAACACCGGCGGCTAATTCAAAATCTTCAGGCTTAATATCACCATCTACCATAGTCAAAGGACCATTATGACTGACCACTTGAATCGTCACGAATTGTTTGCGATAGCCTTCTAAATATTTACTCTCGCCGGCATCACGCGCAATGATCAGCTTAAACTCTGGTTTAGGGCGAATGTGACGGCCGACTTTTAGCAGCATAATGTCATCCATCTCATATTCTCGAGTACCGCGGGCATCCCAGAGATCAACTAATTTATCAGAATAGTTTTTATCGGTTAGGAAGCAACAACCTCCCGCAGGCATCGGATAATCTGTAAAGCCATATTGTGCTGCTAATTCCATCTGAGGTTTACGTGTTCGGCCACTAAAATCATACATTTTTTCGCGATCAATCCAGCCTTCAAGTTCAGGTTTGGTAGCTGGTAAGTTTTTAGCACATAAAGGCCGTACTAAAATATCTTCAGCACCAGACTCCTTGGCAACAATCGGCATTGTTTGTTTGCGTTGTGACATAGGGCGTTGACCAATTACTTCACCGGTAATAATAAAATCAAAGCCATCTTTACGGTTTTCTTGTATCCATTGAACAGCTTTACCCACCATGAATATCTTGCAATCTAAACAAGGATTCATATTGGCGCCATAGCCATGTTTCGGATTCAACAAAACATCTTTATATTCTTCAATAACATCAACGATATGCAGCTTAATACCTAATTGTTCGGCCGCCCATAGTGCATTATTGCGTTTTTGTTTATCTTTATCACTATTACGGATCGCATGAGTATGACCTTCGACACAAAATCCTGTGTAAAAGTTAATGCCCTCAACTTCGATACCTTGCTCTTGCATTACACGCACGGCTAAAAGAGAATCTAAACCACCTGAAAGTAAGGCTATTGCCTTGTGTTTTGTTGTCACGCTGTTCCACCTACTGTTAAACCATCTATTTTTAATGTCGGCTGACCAACACCTACGGGTACACTTTGACCTTCTTTACCACAATTACCAACACCACTATCGAGCTCTAAATCATTAGCAACCATACTAATACGGCTCATTACTTCTGGACCATTACCAATCAACGTTGCCCCTTTCACAGGTCGAGTAATTTTGCCGTTTTCAATCAGATATACTTCACTAGTCGAAAACACAAACTTACCGGATGTAATATCAACTTGCCCACCACCAAAATTAACGGCGTAAATACCTTTTTTGACTGAGGCTATTACTTCTTCAGGCTCGTGTTCTCCAGGCAACATATATGTATTGGTCATCCGTGGCATCGGTAAATGAGCATAAGATTCACGCCGACCATTACCTGTGCTTCGGCTTCCCATCAAACGTGCATTATGTTTATCTTGCATGTAACCCGTTAACTTGCCCTTCTCAATTAAGGTGGTTTTTTCTGTTGGTACACCTTCGTCGTCAATAGACAATGAACCGCGGCGATCTTGCAAGGTTCCATCATCCACCACAGTGCATAACGGTGATGCCACCATCTCACCCATTTTGCCAGAAAAAGCTGAACTACCACGACGGTTAAAATCACCTTCTAAACCATGGCCGACAGCTTCATGCAACAAAACACCCGGCCAACCAGAGGCCAACACTACCGTCATATTGCCAGCTGGAGCATCAACAGCCTCCAAATTCACTAAGGCTTGGCGAACTGCTTCTTTAGCATAATTTATGGGTAAATCATTATCTTGAAAATAACGGTAGTCTAGACGTCGACCACCGCCAGCACTGCCACGTTCACGTCGTCCATTGGACTCTACAATGACCGATACATTCATCCGTATTAAAGGTCGAATATCCGCGGCAAATGTGCCATCACTAGCAGCAATTAAGACGGTATCTAAACCACCCGCCAGACTGACACTAACTTGAGTAACTCTAGGGTCTTCAGCTCGTGCTGCTGCATCAGCTTGGTGTAATAAGGCGAGCTTTTGCTCGACCGTTAATACCGCTAAAGGATCTGTTTCGGCATAAAATTTAGGGGCGACAGTGCGCTTCCACGCATGTACTTTTCCATCAGCACCTTGCCGGGAAATAGCGCGTGCAGCTTTAGCCGCATCTTGCAATGCCGGTAAAATCAAATCATCGGAATAAGCAAAACCCGTTTTTTCACCGCTACAGGCTCTAACACCAACACCTTGTTCGATATGGTAGCCGCCATCCTTGATAATGCCATCCTCTAGCAACCAATTTTCTTGGCGTGATTGCTGAAAATAAAGATCTGCATAATCCACTCCTCGCCCCATGGTTAAACCAAGTGTCTGTTCTAAATTAGCTTCAACTAATCCAGCAGGTAATAATAATTGTTGGGTTACTTGTTCGATTATAGAATATGTCATGAAATGATTGCTTTACGTTACAAGGTTATAGATCATACCAGATCTTATACCTAGCGACTTTATTGGGGCTTCATAAAGTCATCTTTTTACGGACCTTCCTAAATAACACCTACCCAAATATTTTAAAGATATATCATACACAACAGTAATAACCGCACCCTTTTGGAGCGTAACGCACCGATTTGGAGCGTACACGGAGATTTGCAAACAATAACCGATCATTAAATTAGCCAAGATAGACCTTCTAGATTAATGGTCTGGTTATTGCTTGTTTATTATAAATACGTTTAGTTGAAATATATTATGAAAACCTGAATGACTGTTCTGAGTAAGAATAGCGTTCCAAAAAATTCAAACGCCTTAATATTAACAATAACGATTATCAAATTCTTAATACTGAAATTTTCAAATTTAATTAATACTATATTTATAGTCGAGGAAAGAGACAATGAGTGGAAATGAATCCCGCATTCAAGCAATTCATCAAATAACAAACCGTGAAACAATGACCGTTAAAACACCCAAACCTTTAGATGAAATCTGGGCAACGGATGTATTTAACTTGGCAAAAATGGAAGAATCATTATCTAAAACTGCCTTTAAAGCCATTAAAAACACCGTACAGTCTGGTGCACCACTTGATGGAGCAACCGCTGAAGTTGTAGCGGCGGCAATGAAAGTATGGGCCTTATCTAAAGGTGTGAAGTTTTTCTCACATATTTTCTATCCAATGACGAATATCACTGCTGAAAAGCACGATGGTTTCATCATTAGTAATTCAGATGGTAATGCGATTACTGAATTTTCTGGCAGCCTATTAATTAAAGGTGAACCAGACGGCTCGTCATTCCCTAACGGTAGCATTCGTATGACTAACGCGGCGCGTGGTTATACTGCCTGGGATCCTACTAGCCCTGTCTATATCATGCACACTGACAACGGCTCGACATTAATGATCCCAAGTGTTTTCATGTCATGGACAGGCGAAGCACTCGATAAAAAAATTCCATTATTACGCTCTATTGATGCAATGAATAAGGCCGGTAACAAAGTCTTATCTCTAATGGGCGAAACGTCAATCGCACCACTAAACTCAAGCTGTGGCGCTGAACAAGAATATTTCCTTGTCGATAGCAACTTTGCCAACAGTCGCCCTGATTTATTGTTAGCGGGTCGTACTTTATTTGGTGCATCGCCAGCAAAAGGTCAGCAGTTTGATGACCATTATTTTGGTACGATTCCAGCACGCGTTCAAGTTTTCATGCAGGACTATGAAGATCAGTTATATCGTCTTGGTATTCCAGCTAAAACGCACCACAATGAAGTTGCACCAGGTCAGTTTGAAATTGCACCCTATTTTGAAGCAGCCAACATAGCCGCTGATCATCAACAATTGATGATGACGTTAATGAAAGCGACAGCAAAGAAACATGGTTTCCTTTGTTTGCTACATGAAAAACCATTTGCAGGCATCAATGGTTCAGGTAAACACGTCAACTGGTCGGTAGGCAATTCAACTCAAGGTAACCTACTTGATCCAGGTAAAACTCCACACGATAATTTAAACTTTTTATTATTCTGTGGCGCCGTTATTCGTGGTGTTCATAAATTTGGGCCATTATTACGTGCCGTTATCGCTTCAGCAGCTAATGACCATCGTTTGGGTGCAAATGAAGCTCCACCAGCCATTCTCTCTGTTTACCTTGGTGATCAACTTGAAAAAGTCTTCCAAGATATCAAAGATGGCGTAATCACTAGCTCAAAATCCGGCGGCACAATGGATCTTGGTTTATCACAAATTCTTAATTTTGAACGTGATCCAGGTGATCGTAATCGCACTTCACCATTCGCATTCACGGGTAACCGTTTTGAGTTCCGCGCAGTAGGTTCATCACAATCAGTATCAGGTCCTTTGGTTGCAATGAACACTATGCTAGCTGATTCACTAAACTGGATAGCGGATAGACTTGAAGCTGAATTGAACAAAGGTACTAAACAACCAGATGCTGTGGTCGCTGTTCTAAAAGAGTTAATGGAGCTTCATGGTAATGTAGTATTTGGTGGTGATGGTTATTCATCAGAATGGCACGAAAAAGCAGTGTCTGAGCGTGGCTTGCTAAACCTGCCTACTTCGGCAGATGCTTTACCTGCATTACGTGAAGACTATATCAAAACATTGTTTGAAAGTACTGGTGTTTTATCTCCTATAGAGCTTGAAAGCCGTTATGAAGTCTATGCTGAGCAATATATTTTATCTATCGAAGTAGAAGCCAAACTAGTTGTCGACATGGCTAAAACATTGATTTATCCAGCTGCAATAAGTTATCTTGCTGAACTATCAATCACTAATTCGAGTATGGCTGAAATGGGAATTGAACTTGATAACTCAATTGCCAAAAAGGTCGCATCGGAATCAAATGCAATGTTAGTTGAGGTTGTTAAACTAAGTGAAGCGATAGCAAAACATGACTTTGCAACAACAGAAGAACACATGCAATATTGTGCCAAGGTTATCCTAAGTTTGATGGCCGAAGTTCGCTTACATGCCGATATCTTAGAAACTGAAGTAGCTGACGAATTATGGCCACTGCCTAAGTATCAAGAGATGCTGTTTATCAAATAATACCGATAGCAGATATCAAAAAAGGCCGCTTATTTCTTAAGCGGCCTTTTTTTGCCATCATGATGTCCTTTTAAAGCTTTAGTTAAAAGTCATTATCAACCGTTGCAATTTTAAAACTTCAACAATCCCTTCTTGAACATTAGATTTATTATTTCATAAGGCAACTTTCATATTAGGGATAACGATGTCAATGGATTAGTGTTACGAGCATTAATAATATAAATTTCATCCAACTTATCCTCTTCACCCACGAGTAAAAGAGGGAATTAGATTTATATTACTTTCGGCTATATATTCACGGTGCTGTAGGTTTAGTAACCGTTAACTCTGGATATTCCCATGGCCCAGTTAAGTAATAACTATAACTAATCAAATTAACAACATTTTTATCAAACAGCGCACCGGCCAATTTATCAACCAACAAGATGGCTGTACCGACACCCAAACCTATCGGGCCACCGGCGACAGCGCCTGCAAACGGTAAGGTTGATGAGACATTGGGAATTATCTTCACCGTTTGATCATATTTTTGATTAATTAAATCTATGGGGCCCACCATCGTAATCGTAGCTGAAGAGCCCTTCAATATAAAATCATTTGTTACCGCTTGGCCATTAGCAAACTTGAATGATCCTTTTATCGAATCAAAGTAGAAACCATTAGAAAATAAATCATTAAAATCCAATGACAAACGTCTGGGTAAAGCTGCAATGCTCATAAGACCAAATATACGACCCGCAGCCCCAGGCTCGACATCTTTAAGCCTGCCCTTGCCTAAGGCAAGTTTGAGTGAGCCATTTAATATTCCTGTACTAACTGCCAACGGACTATCGGGCCAAGTTAAGTCTGATAACATATATACATCTTCAGCATCTATCGCCTGTTGGTAACCAAAACTAGCCAATAATTCTGCTAAATTATCACTATTTGTCTGAACTTTGAAATGTGACTGATCACCCTTTGCAGTCTGCCGCCATTCACCTACGAGTATTGATGTAGAAAACGCCTTCGATGTTAAAGAGCCCTTATCCAACAGCCATGCATCGGTCATTCTATGCCCACTCAGCTGTAATTTACCTAAAGTCATATCATTGACGACTAATGAACCAATGGCAAGATCCATACTAGGCCATAAGAATTTAGACTGTTCATCGCTTATTTGTTGAACATCCTCTGATTTTGGCAATGATATTAGCAATTTGTCTAACTCAACCTTTAATGCCGTACTACTATCAAAATCTGTGGGCCAGTAAATCAATCCCTTAGATTGAACGCTATTAATATTTGCACGCCAACCTTGATCTTCTTTTTTTGCTGAGATCGTTAAATCGGTAAACTGTTGATTAAATCCAGTTAATGTACCTACTGTCACTACCGCATCATCTATGCTTGCGGTAAACGGATTGTCACTCTGACGGCTCTCCTCAATATACTGTTTGGACCATTCATTCCATTTGTCTAAGGATAATTCAGCTAATTGACCACGTATTTTAACCCCATGGTTCGGTAGCACAGTTTCTCCCGCTCCGACATTAACTTCGCCTCGCCACTGCTTGCCATCTTCGGCTACGGTGGCTTTGATCAACTTTCCGTAATTAATGGAATAGACTTGTGTATTACCTATTTGTTTGGTCGAGGTACGAAAAGTCCTTGTGGCTTTATCTGTCTTGGCAAACGGTTCAGGTAGATCGATTTTAATGCCTTGTAAATCAGACTGAATAGACGCATCAATATTAAAATCACCTATTGTTTTCTCTGAGATGGCGACCTCTACTTCATATGCCGTTTCCCCGGATATAAATTTAGGCAGAACATCAGGCCAACGCTGTTCAACTTGTTGCATTGAAACTTGACTGCTTGCCGAAACAATTGTCGCATCACCTTTTGGTGAGACATTAATATTGACCGGAGCATCCAATACTCTTGCCTTGATATTCTGAGCCATCACGCCGTTATTGGTGAAGTTCAATTTGCCATTAATTTTTGACATCGTGAGTTTTGGAAGCGATTTACTCTGTAACTGACTATCAATAAAACTGACATTTCCAGATACTTCTGTTGCATCCTCATCTGCTAAGGGCACCATCAAACTTAGTTGAATATTACTGAGACCCTGTGCATCAGCAGCCTTAGCAACTTTTCCAAAACGTTGTTTTAATGGGCTATTTTGCAAGAATAGTAGTGCATTAGCGGTACTGCCTTTTAAGCTACCTGCCACGCGTAATATCGGCTTGTCTTCAGTTAATTTATCAATCGTTGTAGTTACATCAACAAAGTTAAATCCTGCAATTTTACCTAATTGGCTCTTAATAATAAGATCGTTACCTGATCCCGTAATCGTCCCAGTAACACCCACTAAATCTGGCCATTCAGGACCATAGTGTAACTGCACATTTTCAGCTTGCAGTGACATGTTGAACTGGCCTTTTTCGGGTTCAGCTTCATAAGGGAATGCGGCAAGATCGCCTTTTAATTCAATAATGCCATCTACAATATTGCCAGCTAGAAAAGCATTTTTTGACCATTTTTTAAAACTATTACTTAATATTTTTTGTGGCACATACGCTTGCCAACGATTAACAACCACATCTTGCAACGTAATTTTCAGATCATTACTGACCTTACCATCACTCGCGTGTTGCACACTACCGTCAAACTGGATACTTAGATCATCATTCCATAGTCGTAAGGCATGACTTTGAAATGTCCAAAACTGATCTTGCTGCCGTAAATTCAATTCTCCAGTTACTGAATCAAAAAATACAGCATCGTCTAACCATGTTTCAGGGTAAAAAGTAATTTGGTGGCTATCAAGCTTAAGGTTGGCAATCCCTTCTTGCCAATTGACTGAGGCTGTTAACCCCGTTACGCCCGGATAATTTTGCCAAGGCAATATCACACCATCACGAATATTAAATGCTAATTTGTTTACGCCTTCTGCTGCAGTATATTGCAAAGAGAAACTATCGAGGTCACCGGCAGGTTGTTGCTTCCTAATGATCTCGGGTGATTGGCCGCTTAAAGAAGCCACTGCAGTAATATCGCTTAATCGCAGATAATTACTGGTGATTATCCAATCATTTTCTTGCTGTTTTTGAATGCTAAAATCTGTTGTTGGCCATGCATCACCATTCATTTTAAGTTGTATCTCATGACCGGATAATTGCCATGATTGCGCTTGTTGCTGCCAATCAAGTTCACCCACCAAATGTTCAATCAATACTGGGGTATAGACCACACTTTCCTGTTTAGACACTAATACAGCCTGCGTTAAATCTACACTTGTTTTAACAGCATCTATCGTTTTTCCAACACCATTAGCTGAAATATTTGCCGTTAATTTGCCGCTTTGAACCGCAAGATCTTGCCAAGTAATCTGCTGTGAAAATGGTACTAACATTAAATCATCAATTTGTGCCTGCCACTGCCACGAACTCGTTTGTAAATCATCCGAATCCAACAACCATTGCCCTGAAAACTCGACATTAGCGCCTAATGTTTGTGGCAATCGTAAGAGTCCCGTTGTTGTCCATTTTCCTGAGTTATGGCTTAGTTCGGCATTAGTAATCTGATAATGTCCTGATAAAGCATCATTCTTCAGATCAATATAATCAATGGCAACGGCTTGTATTTGAAAGTGATTAAGTATATTAGCCCAGCTTAACCAATCTATTTCTTCGGGGGGTGATTGCGGCGTTGGATTAAGACCTTGCAATTGGAATCGTCCAGTTAGGTCACGAACGATAGTCGTGTTTAAACCGGTTAATGACATATCGTTCAATACGGGTTCACCACGTTGGAGACTAGCGAACAAATCTAAACCAACGTAGAGTGATTCAATACTTAACAATTGAGTCTTATTATCTTGTCTAAATACAGTTACGGCATCAACCTGTAATTTAGGCATCAAATCAACCCAACTCAAACCAGCATCACCAATTTCAACGGGATAACCTAATTTGTCACCAACCCAAACTGCAATTTCATCTTGCCGTTTATCTACAGCATCTGCAAGCCAATAAACGGCGCTCACCAGCAACATCAGCACGGTAGCCAGAATAATCAACAAATAGGCAACTTGTTTACTTGCGATATGTAAGCCGCGCAGAAAAACTGACATTATATTTACATCAACACAACGTTAAATTGTTCCCGACCATACTGCGTTTCACATTGAAACAAAATCGGTTTGCCAATGAATTGTTCGAGTTCGGCGACATAAGTGGAGTCTTCATCGTTTAGTCGATCAATGACATCTTGCGATGCTAATACTAAAAACTGGGTTGTTTCGTACTGTTTAGCTTCGCGAATAATTTCACGAAAAATTTCATAACATATCGATTCAGCACTTTTTGCATAGCCTTTGCCCTCACAGCATGGGCAAGGTTCGCACAAAATATGACCCAAACTTTCACGAGTGCGTTTGCGGGTCATTTCGACTAATCCTAACTCCGATACCCCGCAAATATTATGTCGGGCCCGATCCGAAGCCATTGCTTTTTCTAAAGCACGTAACACTTGATCTCGGTGCTCTAGTTCTTCCATATCAATAAAATCAAGAATAATAATGCCACCAAGATTACGCACCCGTAATTGACGGGCAATGGCATGAGCGGCTTCCAAATTAGTTTTAAATATTGTTTCTTCTAAATTTTTATGACCGACAAAACCACCGGTATTAACATCTACAGTAGTCATCGCTTCCGTCTGATCAAAAATAAGGTAACCACCTGATTTAAGAGGTACTTTACGCTCTAATGCTTTCGTTATTTCATCTTCGACACTAAACAAATCAAATAATGGTCGATCACCTTTGTAATGCTCTAAACGAGAAGCACATTCCGGCATAAAACCTTCAGAAAAATTAAGTGCTTTGTCATATGTTTCACCCGAATCAATCTTGATCCGTTCGATATCAGGCGAAAACAAATCACGCAAGGCCCGAAGCGCTAAAGGTAAATCTTCATGTAAAGGTTCACCACATTGTATTTTTGACTTACGCTCACCTAACTTAATCCACAAGCGATGCAAAAATACTAAATCAGCTAATAATTCAGCCTCGGACACACCTTCGGCAGCCGTTCGTAGAATATAGCCACCAGTACTTTGTTCTAATTGCGATACTAGGCATGATTTTAAACGTGCACGCTCTTCTTCACCTTCAATTTTAAGTGAAACACCGATGCCCTGTGCTTCAGGCATATAGACTAAATAACGAGAGGATACGGATAATTGCGTTGTAAGGCGTGCCCCTTTACTACCCATAGGATCTTTGATGACTTGCACTAAAACTTCTTGGCCTTCTCGCAATAATGACGTTATCGCAGGCACAACCGTTTCTTGCAAATCACCTGTTTGCCCTTTGGGAATTGAAATATCAGAAGCATGTAGAAATGCTGCACGCGCAAAACCTATTTCAACAAATGCCGCCTGCATGCCAGGTAAAACACGACACACTTTGCCCTTATAGATATTGCCTACTAAACCACGACTTTCAGTGCGTTCAATAAATATCTCTTGCAATACACCATTATCTACCACCGCAACACGTGTTTCACTTGGTGTGACGTTAATTAAAATTTCGCTACTCATTCCGCTTGCCTTGTGATTTGGTGTAATAACAATCCCGTTTCACGTAACGGTAATCCCATAATAGCGGAATAGCTGCCTTGTATTTGATCAATAAACAGAGCGGCTAAGCCTTGTACAGCGTAAGCACCCGCCTTATCAGTGCCTTCTTGTGTTGATATGTACCATTCTATGTCAGATTGCGTCATAGTGCTAAAGGTCACCTGGCTGATATTTAATTCGCATTTTACGTCTGTTGCCGTTACCACTGCCACCGCAGTCATTACCTGATGTGTTCGCCCTGAAATCTGCTGCAACATCCCTCGGGCATCATTATCATTAATTGGTTTTCCCAAAATAATATCAGCTAATACCACCGAGGTATCTGAACCTAATACTGGCCGTTTATTTAATGTAGATAAGCTATTCCAGCCTGCTTGCGCTTTCGCGATCGCCACTCGTTTCACATAATCTTTTGGCGTTTCATTACCCAAGCGGCTCTCATCTACATCTACGGGTAACACCGAAAAACTGACCCCAATTTGAGTCAATAGTTCACGTCGCCGAGGTGAATTCGAGGCTAAATAAATTTGAGGGAAGATCATGCGCGGTGGTACGGATGATTTTGTATAACGGTCCAAGCGCGATATAACTGCTCAGCCAACACTATGCGCACCAAGGGGTGCGGCAAGGTTAGCGCAGAGAGTGACCAGCGTTGATTCGCACGCTGTAAACATTCATCTGTTAAGCCATCTGGTCCACCAACAATTAACGACACATCACGTCCATCTGCCATCCAGCTTTTAAGTTGTTCCGCTAGCTCCTCAGTGTGCCATGATTTACCTTGCACATCCAAGGCAACGACATGATGACTATCTGGAATAGCGGCTAATATTCGCTCACCTTCTTCTCGCATCCATTGTGATGGACTTCCGCTTTTACCTCGTTTTGCCGGCGATATCTCATGTAGCTGTATGCTACATTCTCGCGGCATACGTTTCGCATATTCTTGATAACCATCGGTTACCCATGCTGGCATTTTAGTGCCTACTGCCAGCAGGTTTAACTTCATTTATCTTCTGCCGTCACCTGAGCTTCAACATCTGTTTTAGCAGGAACGCTCCACAATTTTTCCAAGGTATAAGTAGCGCGAATTTCTGGGGTCATGATATGAACAATAACATCGCCTAAATCGACTAAGGCCCACTCACCGACATCTTCACCTTCCATGCCTAGAGGGATAACACCCGCAGCTTTAGCTTGAACATTCACTTCATTTGCTAATGCTTTTACTTGACGTGTTGATTTACCCGTTGCGATAATCATAAAATCAGTAAAATCAGTCATTGCTGTCACATCCAAAATTTGAATGTCTTCTGCTTTAATATCTTCTAGGGCATCAACCACTAGTAATTTTAATTCTTTAGCCTGCATAGGGCTCTCCGTTGTATATAATCAGAGTAGTTTAGCATTAAGGACCGAGTTAAAGCGCTATAGACTTTCATAGAGTTGTACATAAGTATTAGCACTCTGTTCCCAGCTGTAATTTTGCTCCATAGCCGTTATCATCATTTTCCGCCAAATGCGCGGGCGTTGAAATAAATCATGCGCACGATAAATCGTTAGTTCCAATGCTTCGGCAGTACTTGGATCAAACGAAAAGCCTGTCGCTTTTCCATTTTTACGGTTGTATTCCGTGGCATCGACTACGGTATCAGCTAATCCCCCCGTATTACGCACAATCGGTAAGGTGCCGTAACGTAGACTGTAAAGTTGGTTCAAACCACAGGGCTCAAAACGCGATGGCATTAAAAAAACATCCGAACCGGCCTCAATTTGATGCGCCAATCCTTCATTATATCCAATATCAACACCGACCTTATCTGGGTAACGTGCACGTAGAATGCGCAAGTCCTGCTCATAATCTGCAGCTCCACTCCCCAAACAGACCAGTTGAATATTGGACTCTGACTCAAGTAATTTAGTCACGGCATCAAGTGTCAAATCAATGCCTTTTTGTGACACTAAACGACTGATTAACCCCATTAAAAATACATCTTCTTTTTCAGGTAAACCAAAGTATTGCTGCAGACTTGATTTGTTGATAGCTTTATTACGGAGGTTTTTTATAGAATATGTTTTAGCAAGATATGAATCTGTTTCTGGATCCCAGTCATCATTATCAATACCGTTAAGAATGCCTGATAAACGTCCCTGTTTTGCACGTAGCGACAATAACCCCTCTAAGCCGTAACCAAATTCATAAGTACATATTTCTTGGGCATAAGTAGGGCTGACAGTTGTAATATGATCGGCATAAATCAAGCCGCCTTTTATCAATGACAGTAAACCGTAAAATTCCAGACCATCACTTTGCCAAAACTTTTCAGGCAAATCCAAGGCATCAAATATTTCTCGTGAAAACAAACCTTGGTAGGCAAGATTATGAATAGTAAAAACGGTTACCGGACGGTTAGGTAAATCAGCGATTAACGCTGGTGCCAAAGCCGTTTGCCAGTCACTACAATGTAAAACATCGGGTTGCCAGTCCAGTCCCGCTTGATTCATAGCTAATGCTGCAACAGCCCGTGAAAACAAGGTGAAACGTGCGGCATTATCTTCCCAGTCTTCACCGCTAGGCGAGCTGTATGGCCCACCTTCACGATCAAAATGTTGTGGCGAATGCACTAACCATAAGGTGACATCACTATCTGGCAACGTCGACTGCAATATCTCAATTGGTAAATGGAAACCATCGAGTTTTAGTGTCGCAATAGTGTGAATTTTATCAAGCTTTTCTAGACACTTACGATAAGCTGGCATAATAATGCGAATATCATGGCCCTGCTCGCGAAGTGCTATCGGCAAACTACCTGATACATCTGCTAAGCCACCGGTCTTAATGAGAGGATGAACTTCACTACTCGAAAAAAGAATTTTTCGCACACCGTGCTCCTAAAAATTGTACAATTGCACGATTATATACGGTCTTGGGCGTAATCACAGCCCGCAACAGGAGATTACATGAAACCTTGTACAATCATCATTTTTGGCGCCACTGGCGATCTTTCTAAAAAGAAACTACTGCCTGCGCTTTACCATTTAAATATTGAAAATCGCTTAACGGCTGATACCAAAGTTATCTGTATGGGTCGTCAAGAAATGGCTCAAGATGAATGGAAATCTCTGGTAAGTGAATATGTCTCATCAAAAGCCCGAGACGGTGTCAAAGCAGATGCTTTAGAAAACTTTCTATCTAAAGTCAGCTATTTCAAAAATGATATTAATGATGCCTCGTCATATCAAGACCTACAAAAAATATTAGTCGATCCTGCTCAAGGTTTTTCATCAAATATCGTATTCTACTTATCTATCAGCCCATCATTATTTGGCGTAGTGGGCGATCAACTTGCTGCGGTAGGATTAAATAAAGAAGATAAAGGTTGGCGTCATCTGGTCGTTGAAAAACCATTTGGTTACGATCAAAAAAGTGCTGCTGAACTTGAAGCAGTGCTGCGTCAAAACTTTACTGAAAAACAAACTTACCGCATTGATCACTATCTTGGTAAGAGTACCGTCCAAAATATTTTTGTATTCCGTTTCGCCAACTTATTACTAGAACCATTATGGAATCGTAACTACATCGATCACGTGCAAATCACCCATGCCGAACAACAAGGCGTGGGTGGTCGTGCCGGTTATTATGACGGTTCGGGTGCAATGCGCGACATGATTCAAAGTCATTTATTACAAGTGATGACACTTATAGCAATGGAACCACCAGCCGATTTAAATGATGAATCATTGCGTGATGAAAAAGTTAAAGTATTGAAAGCACTACGCCCTATCACAGAAGACATGGTTGATAGTCATGCTTTCCGTGGTCAATATTCTGCTGGTGTTGTAAATGGCGAGAAAGTAAAAGGCTATCTTGAAGAAGATGATGCACCTGATGATAGTGTCACTGAAACGTATGCAGCGATGAAGCTGTATATTGATAACTGGCGCTGGCGCGATGTACCATTTTACCTACGCACAGGTAAATGCATGCCTGAATCTAAAGCCATGATTGCTATTCGTTTCAAAAAACCACCACAAGAGTTATTCAAAGATACTGAAATTGGTACAAGTCATGCCAACTGGATCACCATGGGTTTACAACCAGATAATACCTTGCGTATTGAATTACAAGCCAAAAAACCCGGTTTAGAAATCAGTGCTCATACCGTCGGTCTAGAAACCGTTGAGAATGAAGATGAAAAGCATAAATTAGATGCCTATGAAGCGATGATCCTAAATGCCGTTTTAGGCGAACGGTCATTATTTTTACGTTCAGATGAAGTTGATCTAGCGTGGAAAGCTGTTGATCCAATTATTGAAAAATGGACTAAAGAACAAGATTTTGTTCATAAATATGAAGCCGGCACATGGGGACCAGAAGAAGTAAGTCAGATCTTCGATGATCCTTGTCATCAATGGCGTAATAATGTTTAAATCAAGGTAAATACTTGGTCATAAAAAGCCGGAATATACAGTAATGATATTCCGGCTTTTTTATAGCTGAAACTAATGGAATAACTATTACCAGCTTATGAAAAATAAAGATTCAATGATTAGTTTAAAACAAGATAGTCTGCAGCTGATTCATTAGTTTCAAGCTTTGGAACATAACCTAGACAAGGTGCCCAGATACGTTGTGTTAATGTTTCGACTATTTCGATTGATTCTGAATTATGTCCTAGGTTATTTGCAACCCACCCCTGTAATTTCAAACCCGTCGATTCAATCGCTTTAACCGTCAACAAAGCATGATTAATACAACCCAAACGTATATCTACCACTAAGATCACTGGCAAATTTAAGTGTATCGCTAAATTTTCCATTGTTTCTGTTTGGTTAATCGGTACCAACCAGCCCCCAGCCCCCTCAACAACTACGGCATCGCTCTGCTGTTGTATAAGGTCAAAATTCTGTTTTATCAAGGCTAATTCAATAGCAATATCGACTTGTTCAGCTGCAAGATGAGGGGCGATCGCAGGTGCAAAGGCGTAGGGATTTATTAACTCGTAAGGTAAAACAACATCGGCTTGCTGACTTAATTGCAAGGCATCATCATTTCGTAGGCCATCAATTGTCAGCTCACAACCGCTAGCGATCGGTTTCATGACTGCAATGCGTTTACCTTGTCGTTGTAACAGTTCAATTAACGCCACACTGATCCGTGTTTTTCCAACATCGGTATCCGTACCAGTGACAAACACACTATTCATACTGATTTCCTACGCTGAATTTGGTTAACCGGTATCCGTATCTCACCCTCTATATTTTTCTGCTTAAGTTGCCCACCCCAAGCATGCCCATAGACCACTTCATAGGTTGCGGGTAAAAGCGCATCTCGCCGAAATTGTTCATAAGCCTCGGCGACATGTTTGATAGTATCTTTACCGGTTAAACCTCGACGGCGTCCTGAATTCACATTACGGGCACCTAACACTTTTAAGTCTTTCATCAATGCCATCGCTGAGTCATAGGTCAGCGTATAGCGATCGGTATCTAAAACAGGTTCGGCAAGGCCTGCCGCCATCATCGCTTCACCCACATCATGCATGTCATAAAACATATTCACATGAGGGTAATCATCAACTTCAGCCCATGCTTGGCGTAATTCACGCAAGGTATCGGGTCCCAAAGTGGTAAACATTAACAAACCATCTGGTCGTAATACCCGTTGAATTTCAGCAAAACTAATTCTAGGATCGCACCATTGCAAAGCCAAGTTAGCAAACACCAAATCGACGCTATTATCAACCAGTGGTAAATGTTCAGCATCACCCGCTAAATAATGAGGAACCTTAGTATAAGGCAACCAACGTTTAAGGCCAGATGCTTTCTGGTAACGTTGCCGTGCTTGTTGCAACATAGCAGGTGCAATATCCAATGCCAACAATTGTGCTTCGGGGTAATGTTTGGCTAATAAGCTTAGGTTCCTACCCGTTCCCACTCCCAAATCTAAGACTCGCTTAGGTTGAAGCGTAACTAATGATAAGCGGTCAAGTAACTCATCACCCGTTTGACGTTGCAATACAGCAACATCATCATAATGTGCAGCGGCATTGCCAAATGAGCGGGCAACTAGATTTTTGTTAGGCAGTTCATTATTCATCAATAAAAAGTTCTATTGCTTGTAAGCATTCTGTAGTCTGAGAAATAAACGGCGCGTGGCCAGCACCTTTCAATAAAATGCTTTGTACATTGTTTGTCATTTGTTTTACCACGTCTAACATAGCACTCGGAATTAATGTGTCGTGCTCACCTAAAATCATCATTATAGGACAATCAAGCATCGCTAACTGTGTTCGCATATCGGTCGATATCAACAAATGAAGTCCTGCTAATAATGCTTCGGCAACCGGTGGTTTTTCGATAGCTAATTGCTCAGTTAATTGTCGAATCGTGTCACGGCTATGTGAGGAACCACGTGCTTGTAACAATAAAAAACGTTGCAAGGTATCAGCTTGATTCTCAGCTAAATTATCTGAAAAGGCTTGAAATACATCCGGCTCCATTGCACAAGACCAATCTGGTTTTTTCACAAAACAAGGTGTTGCCGCTAACAGCACTAATTTTTTAACTCGCTCAGGAAATTGAGCTGCAAAGGCAATGCTAATTAATCCGCCTAGAGACCAGCCTAACCAATACGCTGATTTGGGGAGTTCGCTGGCAAGATTTGCTAGCAATACATCAAGATTTAAGGCATTGTCCTGCCACTCACTTTGCCCATGACCCGGTAAATCAACCAGATATAAGGTGAAATGTTGAGCTAGCGACTCGGCCAAATCATGCCAAACAGCACTGTGCATACTCCAACCATGCAGCATGACTAAGTCTGGACCCTTTCCCATTTTTTTAATGTGCATATTCACTCAGATATCGTGTGGCTAAGGCTAGCATTTCACGCTCATTCCAAAAAATCTAAAAGAACTCGGTATTTCACTTCAGGAAACACAGATCTCTTCCAAAGCATCTAACAGTTGTTTCACCTGCTGCTCATTATGGTTTGCGGATAAGGTAATACGTAGTCGAGAGGATCCTTCTGGCACTGTCGGTGGCCTAATTACGCCAACGAGTAGTCCTTTATTTTCTAAAGCTTTGCCAATTTTTATAGTTTGTTTGTCATCACCAATTAATACTGGTTGAATGGCCGTAAATGAAGCCATCAGATCCAAACCTAAGGCTTTTGCACCTGCTCTAAATTGCTTGATTAAAACGGTTAATTTTTCTCGCCGCCAGTTTTCTTCTTGCACCAGCTTTAAACTCGCTAAAGTAGCCGCAGCTATAGCGGGTGGCTGAGCAGTAGTATAAACATAAGTTCGTGCTTGTTGAATTAGAGTCTCAATAACCACTTCATCGGCAGCAACAAAAGCACCCGCAGTACCAAAGGCCTTACCAAAGGTACCCATTTCAATTGGCATTTCACTTTGATTAATCTGCCAATGTTCAATACTGCCACGGCCAGTTGCACCCAATACCCCAAAACCATGAGCATCATCAATGAACACCGCAGTATTATGACCTTTCGCTAGGGCCAGAACCTCAGGTAAAGGCGCTAAATCACCATCCATACTAAATACGCCATCACTGACTATAAGACGATTATTAGCGTGTTCAGATTGTTGTAATCGCATTGCCAAACCAGTCATATCAGCATGGCGATAACGTAGTTGTTCAGATGCTGATAATCGCCCACCATCTAACAATGATGCATGATTAAGTTTATCTTGAAGTATAACGTCACCACGTCCCATCAAGCCATCAATAACGCCCAAATTGGCCTGATAACCAGATGAAAAAAGTAAGACGCGTTGCTGGCCAGTAAAGTCAGCTAATGCCAGCTCTAATTCTTGGTGATAACGGCTATGCCCCGTCAACAAATGGGCTGCTCCGGCCCCTACACCTTCCTGATCTACCGCATCGATAAAAGCTTTTTTTAAGACGGGGTGATTAGCTAAACCTAGGTAATCATTACTGCAAAATGACAGTAGCTTTTTTCCGTCAACCACGACTTCAACACCTTGTTCACCAAGGCGAATGCGTGGCTGACGATATCGTCCCGCTGCTTTACGCTCAGCTAAATTGTCAGCTAACTGTATTGACCAAGGCACACTTGCCATTTAATGACTGCAGGCATCCTGAACAGGCGCGTTATGTTGACCAGCCAAAGTGGTAATACCTAAACGATTAAATAATTGTTGATCATGAACCGTGTTTGGATTATCCGTAGTCAATAGCTTATCGCCATAAAATATTGAATTAGCACCGGCAAGGAAGCACATCGCTTGCAGTTCATCACTCATGCTTTCACGACCCGCAGATAAACGTACATAAGACTCAGGCATCATTAATCGTGCTACCGCTATCGTACGAACAAATTCTAATTGATCAATATCATCGTGATTCGCTAATGGTGTACCTTCCACTTTAACCAATAAATTGATAGGTACACTTTCAGGGTGACTCGGTAAATTAGCAAGGCTGATTAATAAACCAGCACGATCACGTCGACTTTCGCCCATACCAACAATACCGCCACTACAGACATGAATATCGGCATTACGCACAAAACTTAAGGTATCTAAACGGTCTTGATAGGTACGGGTGCTAATAATGTCTCCATAAAATTCTGGCGAAGTATCAAGATTATGATTGTAATAATCCAAACCCGCTTCTTTTAAACGTACTGCTTGATGTTCTTCCAACATGCCTAAGGTTACACATGTTTCCAAGCCCAAATCTTTCACGCCACTGACCATGTCAGCAACACGTTCAAGATCACGGTCTTTCAGATTTCGCCATGCCGCGCCCATACAAAAACGACTTGCGCCGGTTGCTTTGGCTGCTGCTGCATTTTCTAACACTTTATCTAACGGCATTAAAGGCTCAGCTTTTACCGCTGATTCATGATGTGCACTTTGTGGACAATAACCACAATCTTCGGCACAACCACCCGTTTTAATGCTTAACAAAGTACTAACTTGCACCGAGTTAGGATCAAAGTTGTCACGGTGAACCGTTTGAGCCTGATACATAAGATCAGCAAAGGGTAAGTCATAAAGTGCTTCGACTTCTTCGGCGCGCCAGTCATGGCGTAATGATTTATCAGTATTTAAGCTATTTTCAGGCATAATATTACTTCATTAGATTAAAAAGGATTAAGTATTGATGGCAAGGGAATTGTTATCATTATTGCCACATCGATTTTGGCAATTATACAGTAAACTGATGCCAATACCGTGCAGGCTTTGTGGCACGATGAGTCAACATCAAGCAATATGTGAGGCTTGCCTTCAGAATTTACCCTCATTAGGTGATGCCTGCCCGCGTTGTGCCTTGCCTATAAGCAATGCCCAAATATGTGGTCATTGCCTTAATCAGCCACCAGAACAGGATTTAAGCTTCAGTTTATTTCCTTACATTAATCCTATTGACCGTTTAATTGCCGATTTAAAATATCATGACAAACTTTTCCTTAGCCCGTTTTTTGCTCAATTAATGAGTGATAAGTTACGTAATCGACCACGGCCAGATCTACTTATCCCCATTCCTTTGCATCCCAATCGTTTACGCCAACGCGGTTATAATCAATCCTTCGAACTAGCCAAAGCCCTATCGATACAATTAGCCATACCAAGCAGTAATGATTTTTTAATAAGAACTATCGATACCCAATCACAAGCAGCCATCCCCTTTAAAGCCCGCAAAAAAAATATTCAACACGCCTTCGAATTCATTCAATCTAGAGTGCCTGCACATATTGCGATTATTGATGACGTACTGACCACTGGCCATACCGCCAATGCCGCAGCAAAGCAACTACGAAAAGCAGGGGCAACCACTATAGAAATATGGACAATAGCGCGTGCAATAAGACATGATTGATCAATCTTCTCGACATATATCCCCTTTCGCAAGGCATCTCCATGTCATCAAAAGCTGAGCTTTTACAAAATAAACTGGATGCGTTACTTACTATTGCTAATCATAATGAGCAGAAACAAACTCATTTCCAAGAATATGAACTGCGTTTATTAAATAGTTCGGGATTATTTGATCTACTCACTATTTTATTAGACAGTCACCAAATTCAATTTCAGCTCACAGAAGTCACTCTCATCTTGCTTGATCCTGAATACGAGTTTCAACGCTTATTAGATTCACACAATATGCCAAGCTCATGGCAAGGTCGATTATTATTCGCTGATAGCGAACAATCGCTCCATCAAGATTACAAAGTCCCGCATCGTACTCGTTTATCTGAATTTACTTCTCAGCAACATCAGGCATTATTTTCAAATAATAATACGCTACGATCAGTAGCAATCTTGCCACTGATTCGCCAACATAAATTAATCGGCAGTTTAAACTTAGGAAGTCGCCAAGTAGAAAGATTCCAAGCTGGGATAGGTACTCAATTCTTGCAACATTTAACCGCCGTTATTTCAGCTTGCCTTGAAAATGCACGCCTACAAGAAAGTATTAAACAACTCGGTTTACGTGACCCACTGACAGACATCAATAATCGTCGTTTTTTTGATCAGCGTGTTATAGAAGAAACATCCTTAGCACAGCGTAATAACACTCCGTTGTCCTGTTTATTTATCGATCTTGATCATTTTAAATCAGTCAATGATAAGTACGGACACCAAGCTGGTGATAGTGTATTAAAACAAGCCGCGACAATATTTAATGACATCATGCGTACAAGTGACATTCTAGCGCGTTTTGGTGGTGAAGAATTTGTGATTTTACTGACGAATACCTCCCTTCAAACTGCTTATGAAATTGCTGAACGGATCCGGAATATTATTGCCTCCAATAACTTCAAAATTTCGCCATCAACATCATTAAATATCACGCTTTCTATTGGGATTGCAGTGTTAGATACAAACAATCTTATTACCACCAGCCAACAACTCATTAAAGCGGCCGATAAAGCAGTATATGCTGCAAAGATAAATGGTCGAAACCAAGTTCATCACGCCATTTAAACATAGTTCATACTTTCATTTAGAGAAATGAAATATTGACCTAAATAATGGTCTATCAGGAGCGTTTATGAATACTCGTATCAAAGAGTTAATTGAGCAAATTAAGCAATTAGAAGAAGATTTAAGCCAAGAAATTCAGCAACAAGAACACTCGATGCTTTATCATCTAAAAGGCAAAAAAATCGAATTTGAACAGAGTATTAAAGAGGCTCATCGTAAATTAAAAACGGGTGTTATACAATGGTTATTTGGTGTGCGCCCAATTAACATTATCACTGCCCCTGTTATTTATGGGATGATAATTCCGTTTATTCTCATCGACTTAGCTATCAGCTTTTACCAAATAAGTTGTTTCCCAATTTATAAAATAGCCAAAGTACGTCGTGCTGATTACATCGTATTTGATCGACATAATTTAGCTTATCTTAATATTTTTGAAAAATTTCATTGCCTCTATTGTGCGTATGCCAATGGACTCGTTGCTTATATTCGTGAAATTTTAGCACGAACAGAACTCTATTTTTGCCCCATAAAACACGCCCGAAAAGTGCTCACCCCACATCGGCACTATTACCAATTTATTAATTATGGTGATGCCACGTCCTATCCAGATAAATTAGAAGCTTTTCGTAAGAAGCTAGCGACCGAACCTAAAGAAAAATAATGGCACTGGGATGTCGTACTAATATTGAATAATGGCTATTATTTTTTGATGCCCAGCCCCTAATTTCTAGCGGTTTAGCTAAGTACAATTTCAAGTCAGGAAACAATGCTAAATGCTCTTTAGCAATTCGCACATCGACTTTGTCATTCAAAATTAAGCGAACATACTTGCGAGTTTGCGTTATCTCTTTTGCGGTGGCTAAATAACGCCGCCAACCAGCTAGCTTTTTAGGTAAATGTTCAACGGATATGGGCTTATACACAGCCATCGACCAAATACCTAGGCCTTGTTCTTGTGCCTGAATTTCGGCTTGTTTAAGTTCAGCTGCATAACTTAAATTAGGTGGAATAATACTGAGTGTCGCTAGACCGGCTCTAACAATTTCTTTATTTAAATGTTCGCCATTTTGCAAAAATAAATGTGCTAATAGTCGCTTATATTTATCACGCCGTTGCTTATCAAACTCTAAAAATACTTCACCGGCACTCAGTTTTTCTTGCAACCACATTTTAGCCGCTATACCACCCGCTTCACCTTGCCGATAACGACTTTCAATCTCTGGCGTATTAATGCCCAATAATCTTACTCGTTCACCATTTTTAAGCGTTATGGTGTCACCATCATAAACCTTGCTTACATAATGTTTAGAACGATACGTTGATACGGCAGGTTGAACTATGGTGGCGTTCACTGAAAGTTTATCTGAAAAACTTATATGGCCATCACTATCTTGTTGCCGTAAAACATCCGCCGACAAAAAATTAGCCTGCAAAAGCAGGCTGATGATTATCCAAATACGTGTTGTTCGACTCATACTAATATCATCTCAAGATCAGCTTCACTTATTGCACGGTCTACACTACTCACTGCATTTAATAACAATAAGTATCCGCTTACATCCTTGTTTAAAGTGGCTTCATTAACTCAGTGCATAATGAAGCACAATACCCAAGAATATTACGGCACCGACCCAATTGTTATTTAAAAATGCCTGCAAACACGGTCCCGGTTCTTTATTTTTTGATATTTTTTGTTGATAAACAGATAATAATCCAGCAACAAAGACCCCAATATAATAGCTAATACTCATGTCTAACTGACTACCAATCAATAGCATAACCAGCAAAAAACTAAGCTGCAAAATACCAATGATGACAAGATCGTCATCACCAAACAATATCGCCGTTGATTTCACACCTGCTAGCAGATCATCTTCTCGATCAGCCATTGCGTACAAAGTATCATAAGCCGTAGTCCATAAAATATTTGCTATAAACAATAACCACGCAATCGTTGGCACAGCATTAGTTTGCGCGGCAAATGCCATCGGAATTGCCCAACCAAATGCCATACCAAGGAAGACCTGTGGCAAATAGGTATAGCGCTTCATAAATGGGTAAAGGGCTGCTAAGAAAAGTCCCCCTAAGGACATCCAAATAGTGAATTCATTGAGTTGTGCAACGAGAATAAATGCCAGTAAAACCAAACTAGCAAACAATATTAATGCCTGTCTCGGTGTTACGTCGCCTCTTATTAAGGGCCGATTGATTGTTCTGCTAACCAGACCATCGATATTTCGATCAGCATAATCATTCACGACACATCCCGCACTTCGCATAATAATCACACCTAAAAAAAACACGCTGAACACCGTTAAGTCGGGTTTGCCTTCTGCCGCAATCCATAAGGCAGCTAAGGTCGGCCACAACAGTAATAAAATACCAATGGGTTTGTCTAAACGCATTAATTCGACGTAAGGCCATACCCTTTCTTTCAATGTATGCATTGCTTAATCCTTAACTAAAGTCGGCAAAAATATCTCATTTACCAGTAATTTTTTGCCGCCTATACAAAAATGTGAGCGTCGCCCCCAAAGTTGTTCTGAACGAAAAGACTCATCTAAGACCGCCATTTCATATAACCATTGCCCTGGTTTCAAACACGCTATTTCAATTGCACCACGCTTCACAGAAGGATCGGTGAATAATAGATCGCCTAGTGACCTATTGCCCAAAGTATTAAAACGTTGTTTCATTGTTTGAAAAGTCGATAAAGGAATAACGGTCCGAGCATACACATTAGCTTGACCACCATCCATCAACAGCACTTCTCGCTGATAAGCCATTTCTGTCAGAGGAATACCTAATGACAAACACTCATCTGGTAATGGTTTCATCCAGTATGTACTTAGCAGCTGTACAGAAAAATCATGTTTATTATGAGCTCGTAAGCGTTGCGTTAATGATCCAGAATCCGTTAACCATGATGTTAATTCTGCCGGCATTAATCGACGTTGTGGCGTACGCCATCGTGTCCAATGTTTCATTATACTTGTCCAAGCTCTAATTTTTGTCCGAACCAACGGTGAATAAGCGCAGCTGCATTATCAGGTGTGGTGTGTAGAAATTGATCTGCGGCTTCCGACATCACCTCAAGTAAGTCCTGATCGGTCTCTAAATTGGCCACCCTAAACTGCGGTAAGCCGGTTTGCCTCGTGCCCAATAACTCGCCTGGACCCCGTAACTCTAAATCACGTTGCGCGATGACAAAACCATCATTCGTATCACGTAAGCATCGCAAGCGCGCTTGGCCATTTTTAGACAAAGGAGAGTGATACATCAACACACAATGACTTTGTACTTTACCTCGCCCTACCCGACCACGTAATTGGTGCAATTGTGCCAAACCTAAACGTTCGGCATTTTCAATGATCATTAAACTGGCATTCGGCACATCGACACCCACTTCAATGACCGTCGTCGCTACCAGCAGATCAATATCCCCCGCTTTAAATGTCTGCATCACTAATTCTTTTTCAGCAGATTTCATTCGACCATGCACTAGGGCAACCTTTAAATCAGGTAATGCTTCTTGCAACTCTGTCGCCGCATCTTCTGCCGCCTGACATTGCAAATGTTCTGATTCTTCAATCAATGTACATACCCAATAAACCTGCCGTTTCTCCTGACAAGCAAGATGAACACGCTCGACAATATCACCGCGACGAGCGTCAGGGAGTACAACCGTCGTAACGGGGGTTCGGCCAGGTGGTAATTCATCGATCACTGATACGTTTAAATCCGCATAGGCGGTCATCGCGAGGGTTCGTGGAATCGGTGTGGCGGTCATGACTAACTGATGTGGATAACTATTACTGCCACGTCCTTTATCCCTTAGCGCTAAACGTTGATGAACACCAAAGCGATGTTGCTCATCAATCACGACTAAACCTAGATTATTAAACACCACTTCATCTTGGAATAAAGCATGCGTGCCAACGGCAACACGAATATCACCCGTACTTAGTGCAGCCAGTACTTCTCTTCGTTGGGCGGCCGTTTGTTTGCCTGCGCACCAACCCACAGTCATACCAAGTGGTTCCAGCCATAGTTTAAATGTTTGCAAATGTTGCTCTGCTAACAATTCAGTAGGCGCCATCATGACAGCTTGATAACCCGCTGAAACAGCTTCAATCACCGCCATTGCTGCCACTACCGTTTTACCCGACCCTACATCACCTTGCACTAAGCGTTGCATTGGAACTTGCTGACTAATATCAGCCAAAATTTCATTAACAACACGCTGTTGTGCGTTTGTCAGTGGGAAGGGCAATGCCTTTAACAATGCTTGCCGCTGTTTACTATCGCCCTTTAATTCTGGTGCAGCATGATGCTGCATCGTCGCTCGTACTTGACGCATGCTAATCTGTTGCGCTAATAATTCTTCATAAGCTAAACGGCGCTGAGTAGGATGCTGCCGCTCTAACAATTGCTGAACATTAACATCAGGGGAAGGACGATGAACAAACTGTAAAGCCTCTACTAATGAATAATGAGCAACAGGATGCAGACGAACTGAATCAGACAATAATTCTGGCAAACTATCGTTATCTAAACACGCTAAAGCTTGGTCAATAAGTTTACGGAAACTGAGTTGATGTAGACCATCCGTAGTGGGATAAATAGGGGTTAATTCAGCTTCAACCGATACTATTTTATCAACGGGAATGATTTGATATTCAGGATGTACCATTTCCAATGATGACGGGCCGCTGCGTGCTTCACCGAAACAACGCACGCGTGCACCTTCAGCTAATTGCGTTAATTGACTGTTGGAAAAGTGAAAAAAGCGTAATATTAATGAGCCAGTACCATCGTCAATATGACATAACAAAGAACGACGACGACCCATTTTTATTTGGCTAAGTCTAATCGTTCCTTCCACCAAGCCTTCTTGTTGAGCTCGAAGTGAGCCTATCGGTAATAAACGTGTGCGATCTTGATATCTTAACGGCAAGTGAAAAAGCAGATCTTGGATCTGAGTGATGCCAAGTTTCTCTAAACGCTCAGCAACTTTTGCTCCCACACCTTTTAACTGGGTGACAGATTGTGATAAGGCGACCGTTTTTACCACAATCTGTAAATCCCTTAAGCTTTAAATACTAAACTATGCACCTAAATGCATAACGGCATCCATTTCGACAGGCACATCTTTTGGCAATGAGGCTACGCCAATTGCAGCGCGGGCAGGGTAAGGTTGAACAAAATACTCCGCCATAATTTCATTTACGGTACCAAAATAGCTCAAATCAGTTAAGAAAATATTTAATTTAACAATATCTTGCAAACTACCACCTGCAGCGACAGCTACCGCGGTTAAATTATCAAATACACGACGTACTTGGGTCGCAAAATCACCTTCAATCACTAACATCGTTTCTGGTACTAATGGAATTTGGCCTGACAAATAAACCGTATCTCCGACTTTTATTGCTTGTGAATAAGTACCAATTGCTTCAGGTGCATGTTTTGTATGAATAATTTCGCGAGCCATATGTTCTCCAGTATCACCGTTCTATTAACGGCATTAAATTTAAAAATCAGTTAATTCGCGATATCCGTTCTACCATATCAAGGTGTCTCAGACGTCGAATGATTCGTGCTAGATGTTGTCTTCCACTCACTTCAATGGTTAAACGTAAGTCGGAATAACCACTATCACGTTCATCAACCACGACATTATTAATATTAGAATCCATTTCGGACACCACAGCGGCAATCGTGGCTAATGCACCGCGTTGATTTTTTGTACGCACGACAATATCAACGGGGAAATCTCGATTAATATCCTTTGCCCAAGCGACGTCCAGCCATTTGTCATTTTTAGCGCGTAATTTAACCGTATTTTTACAATTGGCCTGATGAACAATAATCCCGCGTCCGGTACTAACAAAACCATGTATAGGATCGCCAGGAATAGGATGACAACAACGACCAAAACTTACTACCATACCTTCGGTACCGGCAATCATCAATGGTACTGATGTTGATTCGGCTGATGACACATCATGCGTTAGTTTTTGAGAAATGGTCATAACCGAGCGATTACCTAGGCCAATATCACCCAAGATCACATCAAAATCATCCACTTCAAACTCAGCTATTAATTGAGCGATCCGTGCTTCATCAACATCCACTAACGTCGTTGAAAATGCGTGTAAATATTTATTTAATAATCGTCGCCCTAATACCACGGCATCATCATTACGAAGATCCTTCAAATAATGACGAATATTAGTGCGCGCTTTAGCCGTAGACACAAAGTTTAACCAACCTGGGTTGGGATGTGATGAGGCAGCAGTAATGATTTCGACAGATTGTCCTGTTTCAAGCTGTGTACTCAATGGCACTAAATGTCGACCAATACGAGCAGCAACACAGGCATTCCCTACATCAGAATGTACTGCATAGGCAAAATCTACTGTAGTGGCGCCACGAGGTAAGGCCATGATTTTGCCTTTAGGCGTAAATACGTAAATTTCTTCAGGAAACAAATCAATCTGTAGATTTTCTAAAAATTCAATTGAATCGCCCGATCCTTTTTGAATTTCTAAAATACCCTGTAACCATTGCCGTGCTCGACGATGTGCTAGATTACTGCCTTCGCTTTCACCCGTTTTATAAAGCCAATGTGCCGCCACGCCTGCTTCAGCCATTTGGTCCATTTCACGCGAGCGGATCTGCACTTCGATAGGTACGCCATAAGGGCCAAATAACACAGTATGTAAAGATTGATAGCCATTAATCTTAGGGATGGCGATATAGTCTTTAAACTTTCCTTGCACAGGTTTATACAAATTGTGCACAACGCCTAACATCCTATAACAGGCATCCACGTCATCGACGACAATCCTAAAGGCATAAACATCCGTTACATCAGAAAAGGACAACTGTTTCTTGACCATTTTTTGATACAAGCTATACAGATTTTTTTCACGTCCTTGTATATCTGCTGATAGGCCTTCTTGTTCCATTCGATTCAAAATTGAAGCGGTGATTTGGCTTACAATTTCCTTTCGGTTGCCTCGCGCTTTGCGTACGACATCGGCTAACACCCGATAACGCAAGGGATATAATACGTGGAAACCTAATTCTTCTAACTCGCCGCGCATAAGATTCATACCCAAACGCTGAGCGATCGGTGCATAAATATCTAAGGTTTCATTAGCAATACGACGACGTTTTTCAGGACGTAGATGTCCCAACGTTCGCATATTATGGAGACGGTCAGCGAGTTTAACGATAATCACCCGAATATCTTGTGACATCGCTAACAGCATTTTTCTTAAACTTTCTGCTTGGGCATGTTGCTGAGTTTCAAACGCTGCTTTAGCGAGTTTGCTTACACCGTCCACCAACAAGGCGACTTCTTCGCCAAACTCTTCAGCTAACGCTTCTCGGCTTACTTCAGTATCTTCAATCACATCATGCAATAGCCCCGCCATGATGCATTCATGATCCATATGCATCATCGCCAACACATTTGCCACTGCTAAAGGATGGGTGATATAAGCTTCGCCAGAACGACGAGTTTGTCCTACGTGTGATTGCTCAGCAAAAAAATAAGCACGTCGAATCTCTTCAACCTGCTTAGTTTCTAGATAATTTGAAGTCGCAAAACATAAATCATCGATGGTTAGTTGAGGTTCAGCATCGTGAACTAGCGCTAACTCAGAAGCGACTGTAGGTTTTGCGCTCAAAATTTACTCTTCGCCGAATAGCGCTTCTTTCTTCGAAATGCTATCCAGAGAATGTTCGCGTGCGCTTACTTTGTCCAAAATACTCGGACCAATTAAGCCAGCAGCAATTTCACGCAAAGCAATAACCGTTGGTTTATCATTTTCTCTTGGAACTAAAGGTTCTGCACCCTGCTCAATTTCACGCGCACGTTTAGATGCGACCAATACCAATTGAAAACGGTTATCAACGTTTTCTAAACAATCTTCTACTGTAGTACGTGCCATGGTATTTCCCCAAGAATTAAACCAGCAATTTTACGAAAAATCAGGACATTAAGCTAGAAGTTCCGTCAACAACTCAAGGTTAACCTGCTTCTGAACCGCTATCGAATGACGTCGTGCGATAATAATTGCGGCAAGATCTGTTAATGCCACATCAAATTGGTCATTAACAATCAAATAATCAAATTCAATATAATGCGACATTTCATTTTCTGCATCACGCATCCGTCGAGCAATAGTCTCGTCATTATCTTGCCCACGTCCACGTAAGCGTTGCTCTAATGCTGATTTCGAGGGAGGCAAAATAAAGATGCTCGTGCTCTCAGGAAAATTGCGACGCACCTGTTCAGCACCCTGCCAATCAATTTCCAAGATCACATCAAGACCTTGTTGCAATTGTGCTAGTACAGTTTCACTTGACGTACCATAAGAATTATCAAATACCGTCGCTGATTCTAAAAAAGCGCCTGCATCACGCATCTGCGCAAAGCTATCTTGACTGACAAAAAAGTAATCCTGTCCATCCACTTCACTCTCTCGTGATGGACGTGTGGTATGTGATACCGACAAACGAACATCTGATTGCTGTGCAACCAAGGCATTAACTAAACTCGTTTTGCCTGCACCCGATGGTGCTGCCACAATAAAAAGACTACCCTTTGTCATTATTTTCTACCTATATAAAATTGTTGAAAATCAACAAATACATTTTAATTGCTGCCACGCCATCTCACTCAACGGCCTCATTCCTAATGGCATTATATTTAAGTTCTAATAGGCTAGGCAATTTATCCTATGCCAACGCTATCACATAAAGACTAACTATTTAGTCTGAAACCTATCGTAATCTTTCATCCTATCACTTGCGTTTTTAGATCTGTTGGCATCACGATTATCTTTCATCTACGCGAACTCATTTGGTCAATGTAGCAAAACCACTATGTCTCGTAAGCCATTAATAATCTGTGTCTTACCACTTAAGCCAGTTCTTTTTGCAATATCTGCCCATTCCCGTTGTTGCAGTATAGTCAGAATAGCAAGCTGTTGTTGCATGGAGGATAGTTGTGCAAATTTAGCTTGGGTTATTTGATGGGATAACCATAAGAATAAAGCGATACGGCTCGATTCATATGCGCGCTGCTGATGACCAAATGCGATAATTTCTTGTGTATCCCACACAGAAAGCGGGGGCGCAAGGGCTGAGAGCAATACTGACAACTTAATTATCAGATCGGGGGCAATATATTTAAACTCATGTTGCACTAAATAAGGCCATTGACGTTGAAGACGTTGTAGTGCTGCAGCTAAGATAGCATGACCAGTACTGCTCACAGCCTGCAACATCATCACGGCATGAGAGCCACTCACATCATCTTGCTGCAAACCTAACCGCACGGGTGTAAATTTCGACGCTGACCAAAAATTGAGTAAGTCCACACTCACCGCAAAACTAGTGCCGACGATATCAATATCTGATTGTTTGACGTGCTCAACAATATTATTCAACAAGGTATGACCGATGCCGCGTTGTTGTATAGCAGGATGAACCGCAAGGCGAATGATGCGTTGATAGTTTAATGCACCCGCATTAGAAATGCCGACATGAGCTAGTAAGGATTGCGGTAACAACTGGCCTTTTAAACGCCGACGACCACCATGAATTGCCTGAGCTAATTCATCATCCAAACCACCTTCACTTACTAACCAAGCACTGGCTACAATGTGCCCTCGATAACGCATCACATACACCGATACCTCTTCGCGATCTAACATCATCTGCAGATCGGAGGGACGCGTTCGATAGTGTGCCAACACCATCAAACCAAAAAGATCGGTTAAGTCGGTTTCATTTTTAACGTCTTCAACATCTTCAATAAGCTGCCTACGGTCTATTTTTTCAAATACACAATCAGCTGACTGGCAATTACTGATTAACTCATCAGCTACCGGCATTGCATCCAGTAATAAGCCCTTAAAACTAAAAGCTTCTAGCGTGTCATTTTCTGACCAACGGATTGGCATCGACATTCTTAAGCTGTGCCAATTTGGCGTGTATTGATTTAATATCTGTTTGAAACGTATTGCAAAGCCAAGTCCGGTACCTTCATAGCCATGTAAGGTGGTGGCGAATACGATGCGTGAGAATTGATGGAGCAATTGCTCTAACATCGGTGCGGGAATTGCGGCGGCTTCATCAACCAATAATAAATCCGCTTTTTGATCTGATTCAATCAAAGCATCAGGTGCCATAAATTTTATTTGGGCATTATTTAAAAGCAAATGACCTTTCGATAATTTAGCCTCGGGCAATAAGCGTGCAGCGTGTTCAAATACCGTATCGACCGTTGCTAAACTAGGCGCGGTCACGATTATCGTTTTTTTGCCTTGTTTTATCAGCTCTGCAGCTGCCATACCTAAGGCGGCAGATTTCCCGCGACCTCGATCTGAAGATAACACTAAGGGCCGCCGTCGATGACCGTGAACGACGTTTAAAATACCATTAAGAGCGATTTCCTGATCGGCTGTCAGCCTGTATTCGCTCAATTCTAAACGAGGTTTGGGAATAGAAAGTAACGGTAATGCATCACCCTGTTTAATAATATGAATAGATGAGTGGTTATGTGAATAAGCAATGGCAATTTGATTAAAACGTTGTAGCCATAAACTATTGGTTAAAGCCAGCGGTAAAAATATAATGAATACACCACCCGCCTTAATCGTGCCAACAATGGCACCAAAACTATCCGGATTAAAGGTATCCAACGCATCAAAGATTACGGCATCAAACTCCTTACCGAGGTATTTTTGGGCTTGTTTTTGAGGAATAGTCTGATAAGCAAAATGAGCCTCATTTGATATACAAATGAGCTTTTTTTTATCGAAGTCAGCGAGCAAAAGCTGCGCTGATGACTGACACCAATCACCATCACCTTGTAAAATTACACATTGGCGTTGATTCATCTTCAAGATGGCCAAGATTTACACAAGCAGAAAACCACCTTATTCCACTGATTATTTAAGGGGTGAGCCATGTTGAAACTCATCGCTCCCGATTCAAATAATATGGCGATGTTAAGCTTAATTTAAAATCAATAATGCGGTGGCATCTCATGTTGTGGCCCTGATTCCTGCTGACTTCCAGTTTGCATGGTATTCATTTGCACTTTCATCGTTTCAAGCGTTAATTCTATGCGTGAAATTTGCTTTTGCTGGTCGATAATAACTTGGTTTAATTCTTCCAACAAACTATCTTGAAACGACAGCTTCATTTGTAATTCGACAATCTCATCGTTCACCGTAGTCATCAATCATCACCATCATATGACAATGCTGGGCCCAACCATCGCTCAGCGACATCCATCGTCCAGCCCTTACGCGCCGCATAATCTTCAACTTGATCTTGATCGATTTTACCCAAACCAAAATAACGTGATTCAGGATGAGCAAAATAGAAGCCACTCACAGCAGCAGTCGGTAACATAGCAAAACTTTCGGTAATCGTCATGCCAGCATTTTTCTCAGGTTCGAGTAACTGCCATAACATCCCTTTCTCAGTATGATCTGGGCAGGCAGGATACCCCGGCGCCGGACGAATACCTTGATATTTCTCATCGATCATGGCTTCATTATCTAAAGTTTCATCGGGCACATAACCCCATGAATCTTTACGAACCAACTCATGCAGACGCTCAGCAAAAGCTTCAGCCAAACGATCCGCTAATGCTTTTAGCATAATGCTTTGGTAATCATCATGATCATCTTCAAAGCGTGCAATATGTTCATCAATACCAATACCTGCAGTCACGGCAAACGAACCAATATAATCTTTTACACCACTGTCTTTCGGAGCGATAAAATCAGCTAACGCAGCATTCGGCCGGCCGGGAGGGCGTTCTGTTTGTTGGCGTAAACTACGTAACGTCATCAATACTTCATTACGGTTATCATCGGTATAAATTTCGATGTCGTCATCATTCACACTATTCGCGGGGTATAGACCAAATACGGCACGTGCTTTCAACCATTTTTCATCTACAATTTTAGTCAGCATCGCTTTAGCGTCACGGAATAAATTAAGGGCATGTTCACCGACAATTTCATCTTCTAAGATCCGTGGATACTTACCTGCTAATTCCCAAGCTTGGAAAAAAGGCGTCCAATCTATCCGCTCAACTAAATCAGTTAAAGGATAATCATCAAATGTTTGCACGCCGAATTTTTTAGGTACCGTTGGTTGATAGGCCTGCCAATCAATTTTAGTTTTATTAGCACGAGCAGCGGCAATAGTGAGTTGGCGACGGGTATTTTTTCGGCCCTTATGACGTGCACGCTTCTCAGCATAATCCACTTTAATTTTAGCGATATAGTCATCACAAGTACTCGCGGTAACTAAGTTTTGGGCGACACCTACAGCACGTGAAGCATCTTTCACGTAGATGACCGCACCATGATAATTTTGATCAATTTTAACCGCAGTGTGAATCGTTGATGTTGTTGCACCACCAATCATCACGGGCAAGTTAAAACCAAGGCGTTCCATTTCTTTAGCTACGTGAACCATTTCATCTAACGACGGTGTAATAAGACCTGATAAACCAATAATATCGACTTTTTCTCTTTTGGCGGTTTCAAGAATATCAGCACATGACACCATGACGCCCATATCAATAATCTCAAAGTTATTGCATTGCAAAACCACGCCAACAATATTTTTACCGATATCATGTACGTCACCTTTAACAGTGGCCATTAATATTTTGCCATTGTTGGTGCTTTCATCCCCTTCTTCTTTGTCATCTTCGATAAAGGGCATTAAATAAGCGACAGCTTTTTTCATAACACGAGCTGATTTCACAACTTGTGGTAAGAACATTTTCCCTTCGCCAAATAAGTCGCCAACCACATTCATGCCGTCCATTAAAGGACCTTCAATGACATGTAATGGTTTTGTAGCATTTTGGCGTGCGAGTTCAGTATCATCCTCAATATAGTCAGTAATACCTTTGACTAAGGCGTGTTCAAGCCGTTTTTCTACTGGCCAACTACGCCATTCAAGGTCTTCTACTTTCTCAACTGTTTTACCATCACCTTTATATTTTTCAGCGATATCTAATAAGCGTTCCGTCGCATCTTGACGACGATTCAAGACAACATCTTCTACCCGTTCACGTAACTCTTCTGCCAGATCATCATAAATAGCCAATTGACCGGCATTCACAATCCCCATGTCCATGCCCGCTTTGATCGCATGATATAAAAATACGGCATGAATCGCTTCACGAATCGGATTATTACCACGGAATGAGAATGACACATTACTGACACCACCACTAATCAAGGCGTGAGGTAGCGCTTGTTTGATATCTTGGACAGCTTCAATAAAATCTACCGCGTAATTATTATGTTCATCTATACCGGTAGCAATCGCAAAAATATTGGGGTCAAAAATAATGTCTTCAGGTGGGAAGCCCACAACTTTCGTCAAAAGCTCATATGAACGAGTACAAATTTCACGTTTGCGTTGACGAGTGTCAGCCTGGCCTTGTTCATCAAAGGCCATCACGATCACCGCCGCACCATAACGACGTACTAATTTAGCTTGTTCGATGAATTTTGCTTCGCCCTCTTTCATACTGATCGAGTTGACGATGCCTTTACCTTGAATACATTTTAGGCCGGCTTCAATTACTTCCCATTTAGAAGAATCGATCATAATCGGCACACGGCTGATATCAGGTTCTGAAGCAATAAGATTCAAGAAGATAACCATCGCTTCTTTCGAATCTAACATGCCCTCATCCATGTTGATATCAATAATTGGCGCACCACTTTCGACTTGCTGGCGAGCGACATCCAGTGCCGTATCGTAATCACCTTCTTTGATCAATTTAGCAAAACGGGCAGAACCGGTAACATTGGTACGTTCACCCACATTCACATACAGACTTTCAGGTGTAATGGTGAATGGTTCAAGCCCGCTTAATCGGCAATAATGTTTATTTTTAGCAGGAATGCGTGGAGTAACGTTTGCCACCGCATCAGCTATAGCTTTGATATGAGCAGGTGCGGTACCACAACAACCACCGATAATATTTAAAAAGCCACTTTGTGCCCACTCTTTAATATGTAACGCCATAGCTTCGGGAGATTCATCATACTCACCAAATTCATTCGGCAAACCCGCATTAGGATGTGCACTTACATGGCAGGTCGCAATCCGAGAAAGTTCTTCAACATATTGGCGTAATTGTTCAGCACCTAACGCACAGTTCAGACCAATACTAATAGGCTGTACATGAGACAGTGAATTCCAAAATGCTTCGGTAGTTTGGCCAGATAAGGTTCGGCCGCTAGCATCGGTAATCGTGCCCGAAATCATAATTGGAAAATGAACCTTATGTTGATCAAAGTAGGTTTCAATCGCAAACAAGGCTGCTTTAGCATTTAAGGTATCAAAGATAGTCTCAACTAATAATAAATCTGCACCACCATCAATAAGTCCTGCGATAGATTCAAGATAGGATTCAACCAATTCATCGTAACTTACATTACGGAAACCGGGGTTGTTCACATCAGGTGAAATACTAGCCGTACGATTTGTTGGACCTAACACGCCGGCAACAAAACGTGGTTTTTCTGGGTTTTGGGCAGTAAATTCATCTGCCACTTTACGTGCTAATACAGCCGATTCTTTATTTAACTCATAAACCAAACTTTCCATTTGGTAATCAGCCATGGCGATAGACGTACCATTAAAGGTATTTGTTTCAACAATATCTGCGCCGGCTTCAAAATATGCCCGATGAATATCGCTAATAATTTTTGGCTGCGTTAGTGATAAAAGATCATTATTCCCTTTCACATCACATGGGTGATCAACAAAACGTTCACCCCGATAATCAGCTTCTTCAAGTTTGTAACTTTGAATCATCGTCCCCATAGCACCATCGAGGATAAGAATACGTTCTTGTAAAAGTTTATGAATTTGGTGTATTGATGTAGTCAAGGTGCCGTTCCTGTTGAGGGAATATCTTAAAATTAGTCGAACATTATATCAGAACAAATCCTCCTTAAATAATCTCAAAAAAAGTTATAAATATCGTCTTCCATCATAGTGGAAGTTAGATCATAATTAACTTGGAAACAAACTAGAGACAGTCTAAATTTAATAGCTGAGGAATAATCAATGATTAAACGCGCTATCACCGGTAAACGTCTATTTGTACTTGATACCAATGTCTTAATGCACGACCCCACTGCTTTATATCGTTTTGATGAACATGATATTTTTCTTCCGATGATTGTCTTAGAAGAACTCGACCGTGGTAAAAAGGGCTTATCCGAGGTATCCCGTAATGTCCGTCAAGTCAGCCGATTCCTTGATGAGTTGATGTTACAAACGGGTGATACTGAAGCCATAGAAAACGGCATACAATTACCGACTGTCGCCAACAATGACACACCCAAAGTCAGTGGTCGCCTATTTTTTCAAACAACTCAAATGACGCACGATCTCCCCAAAGAATTACCTGGTCAATTAGCCGATAATGCCATTTTAGGCATAGTAATAAGCCTACAAAAATCAAAGCCTGAAACCACGGTTACCTTGGTTTCAAAGGATATTAATTTACGAATTAAGGCGACTGTTTTAGGCGTTCACTCAGAAGATTATTTTAATGATAAAGTACTGGATGATGTTGATCTTCTTTACCGTGGTTCAGCTGAGCTCGTCGCTGATTTTTGGGATGATCTTAACCGGCTGGAATCATGGACTAAAGACGGTCAGACTTATTATGAAGTTGAAGGTGATGTCGTTAAAGATTGGTATCCCAACCAACTTATCTACTCTCCAGGTGAAAGTAATGCTATTGAAGCCGTCGTTCACAGTATCAATGGCTCTGTTGCCAACATTAAACTGCTCCATGATTATCGCAAAGAAAATCATGCTGTTTGGGGAATTACCGCACGCAATCGCGAACAAAATTTCGCACTGAATTTATTAATGGATCCAGACGTCGACTTTGTCAGTTTATTAGGCCAAGCAGGTACCGGAAAAACATTATTAACCCTTGCTGCAGCCTTAACTCAAGCCATTGAACAGAAACGTTATGCAGAAATAATAATGACCCGAGTTACCGTGCCAGTAGGTGAAGATATTGGTTTTTTACCCGGCACAGAAGAAGAAAAAATGACACCTTGGATGGGTGCCCTGATGGATAACTTAGAAGTGCTGAACAAAACTGATATCAGTGGTGGGGAATGGGGAAAACAAGCAACTAATGACTTATTACAAAGTCGGATTAAAATTCGTTCGCTAAATTTTATGCGCGGTCGAACCTTCCTTAATCGTTTTCTGATTATCGATGAAGCGCAAAATTTAACCTCTAAACAACTGAAGACACTGATAACCCGCGCCGGTCCCGGCACTAAGATTGTTTGCTTAGGTAATATTACTCAAATCGACACGCCATATCTAAGCGAAACGACCTCAGGCTTAACTTATGTGGTTGATAGATTTAAGAACTGGGAACATAGCGGCCACATAACCTTATTACGTGGTGAACGTTCTCGTTTAGCTGACTTTGCATCCGAACATTTATAACTATTATAGTTTCGTAGCTATATCGCCCATTTGTGTAACACTAGTTCAATTTAGCATCCCCGCTCTAGCGGGGATCTATTGGGCGGTAATATACTAACGATAATTAGTTTTGGGCTTTCCTACAAGAATGAACCCATTTCTCACTTCTAATTAAGTAAATAGTGTTCATCGAGTAATCCCAATATCTAAAATTCTGGCATAATCATCCAAAAATACAATTTTAGCTTATTATGCTTTTTCGATTTTTTTGTGGTGAAACCTGCTCAATACGGAGCTTTATAACACCGGATTTTAATAACGCATTAAGCATTATTTAGGATGTTTAGAATGGAAAATATATCAGAATTCAATAATGACCGTCGTGATTTTTTCCGTATTAATGACAGGGTCTATCTTGATGTCACAGAACTGAATTATGATGAAGTAAGTGAGGTGGCTAGTGCGATCAAAAATCCATCATCAATGGACAATGATAGTCAAGAAAAACGGCAACTTAGCACCATTCAAGCTTCATTGACTCACCTCATTGATCAAATTAATCACACCGATCGTCAAGTCGCGCGTGCGCTACGCTTACTTGATGACAAGATCAGCATCATATCTCATATGGTTCAGCGTCAACAAAACATCCCTGATAGTCGAAAGATGGTTGACTCCAACTTAAGTGGTGGTGGCATTGCATTTCTGACTAATTTCCAATACGCCTATAAAACTACACTAGACCTTCGTATTGAATTACAGCCTTCAGGTACCATAGTCCATACTATTGCTAATGTTATTGCCTGTGATAAGCATTACGAGGCACCCCAACATACGCCCTATTACTTAAGACTCGTTTTCACACACATGAGTGAATATGACCGAAATTTCTTAGTGAAACATACCCTTTCACGCCAAGCAGAAATTCTACGCACAACTGAAAAATAAATAATCATTATCCTAATAGTTACGGTATAAATTGGCCGATCTATTGACGGTTTAACTGCCGCGACTATCCTTTGTAAACGCATAATACATTACAGGAATGACTAATAACGTCAGTACTGTTGACACTAAAATGCCAAAAAGTAAGGCCACCGCCAAACCGTTAAATATCGGATCATCAAGGATAAAAAATGCACCCAACATTGCCGCTATCGCCGTTAATACGATTGGTTTTGCTCGTACCACGGCGGCTTGAATCACCGCCTCTTCTAATTTCATCCCTGTATCAACAGCTTGCTTGATAAATTCCACTAATAAAATGGAATTTCGCACAATAATACCTGCCATAGCAATCATGCCGATCATCGAAGTTGCCGTAAACTGGGCATCCAATAAGGCATGACCAGGCATAACGCCAATGATAGTGAGAGGAATAGGCGCCATAATAACCAACGGTATTAAATACGATCTAAACTGAGCAACAACCAGTAAATAAATTAAAATAATACCCACCGCATATGCCAGACCCATGTCACGGAAAGTTTCATAAGTTACTTGCCATTCCCCATCCCATTTAATACTGTCATTTACAGGCAATATCGGTGCCTGTATGAAAAATTGCTCAATGCCTTTATTTTGCAATCGACTGACAATATCAAACATGCCGTATAAAGGGCTATCAAGATCGCCCGTCATATCAGCGGTTACAAAACTGACGGGCAATAAATCTTTATGGTAAATAGTTTGCTCACGCAGAGCCTCAACAACCTCAACCACATCACCGATGGCAATCAAGTCACCCTGTTGATTTCTAAGTCGCAATTTCAACAGCGCAGCTAAGTCGCGTTGCTCAGTAGTTGGAAATTCCAATCTAAGTGGCACGGCATATTTCACCGCCATGTCATGTAAATATCCCACATCTTCACCCGCTAATGACATCCGCGATGCCGTCACTATTTGCGCTTGAGATAAACCCAATAAAGCTGCTTTTTCACGATCAACGCGTAATACCATTCGAGGCGCTTTAGTCTCAACCGTATAATCAACATCAACCACATCATCGGTTTGTTCAAACACTGCGCGAATCTGTTTTGCTCTCAGCAATTGACTCGCATAATCCAAACCATAGACTTCGGCTACAATCGGCGATTGCACAGGAGGGCCCGGCGGCACTTCGACAATTTTAACGTTACCACCCCAACGCTCACCTATAAGCTGTAAGGACTCACGTGTAGAACTAGCGATATCATGACTTTTTCTATCACGTAAATGTTTGTCAGTTAAATTCACCTGAATATCTGCAACTTCTGAGCCTTCACGCAAATAATATTGTCTGACTAAACCATTAAAGTTAATAGGTGATGCAGTGCCGACATACGCCTCATAATCAGTGACTTCTGGCACGGTGGCTATATAAGCGCCTAACTCACGCAATAAACCCGCGGTATGCTCTAAGCTTGTACCTTCCGGCATATCAACGACTATTTGAAACTCAGATTTATTATCAAACGGTAGCATTTTTAACACCACCAGTTTCATCATACCTAAACCCACCGAAGCGGTAATCAATCCAACCATTAGTAATAACAACATCCAACGCCAAAAACGAGCAGCACTATTTAATACAAAGACGCCGAGAATCTTATGAAAAAACCGATAAGACAAAGTGTTTTTAGCTAATTCAGAACCAGAACCATGTCCATGAGACTGACGCTGGTTAGCCATCATTTTTAATACCATCCACGGCGTCAAAATATAAGCCACGAGTAATGATAACAACATACCGATACTGGCATTGATAGGTATCGGGCTCATATATGGCCCCATTAAACCGGTCACAAACGCCATCGGTAATAAAGCGGCAATAACAGCAAAAGTTGCCAAGATGGTTGGTCCGCCGACCTCGTCGACTGCCACAGGAATTATTTCTCTTAACGACTTACCGCCTATCTGCCGATGGCGGTGAATGTTCTCTACCACTACAATGGCATCATCAACCAAAATACCAATAGAGAAAATTAGGGCAAATAACGACACACGGTTAAGGGTAAAACCCCAAGCCCATGATGCAAACAGCATCAGCATCAAAGTAATAATCACTGCCACACCGACAATGATCGCTTCGCGCCAACCTAAGGCAAGCAGAACAAGGATAATCACGGCAACCGTTACAAATACTAACTTCTTAATTAATGTTTGCGCCTTGTCATCAGCTGTTTGACCATAATTACGCGTCACGGTAACTTCTACACCTTCTGGTACAAAGACACCTTTAAGATCATCGAACCGGGCAATCACTGCATCTGCAATATCAACCGCATTCGTGCCGGGCTGTTTAGCAATCGCCAAGGTCACTGCAGGAAATTCTCCCTGTACCGTAATACCTTTAGTCATTGCAGCAGGACCCGTACCCAACCAAACATAACGTGAAGGTTGATCTGCACCAGCGAATACAGTCGCTACATCGCGTAAATAAACAGGGGAATTATTTTTCACTCCGATAACTAGAGACGAAATTTCTTCAATGGTGCTTAAAAATATGCCCGCCTGCACCGAAGATTCTTGATCAGCTTTAACTAATACACCTGCTTCTGCTGAAGTGTTGGCCGCTAATAAGGCATTTTTCAATTCAGTTAAATCAATGTCATATCCCGCTAGACGTTGTGGATCAAGTTGGATCCGCACAACATTATCTGGACCACCAATCGTGTAAATATCACGAGTACCCGGTACCCGCTTTAATTCTGCTTCAACGGCATGTGCTACTTTTTGTAACTCATGAGCACCTCGGCTTGGATCTGCCGTCCACAGCGTTAAGGTGACAATAGGCACATCGTCGATGCCTTTTGGCTTAATAATGGGTTGTGCCACACCAAGCTGGGTTGGTAACCAATCACTGTTCGAATAAATTTTGTTATACAAGCTGACTATTGCCGTGGTTGAATCTTCACCCACTTCAAACTGTGCCGTTAAAATTGACATGCCGGGTTTAGATACAGAATAGACATGCTTAATACCTGATATTTCAGAGATAACCTGTTCTGCTGGCGTAGATACCAAGCGTTCAACTTCTCCTGCTGAAGCCCCCGGATAAGCAATAAAAATATTGGCAAAGGTGACATCGATCTGAGGTTCTTCTTCACGTGGCGTGATAAAAACGGCAAATAATCCCAGCAATAAGCCAATCATTGCTAATAATGGCGTAATTTCAGTATCCTGAAATTGTTTGGCTATTCGCCCTGAAATGCCTAGTTTTTGCTCATTCATAGCTCTGAACTTGAGTTATTGAGTATCAAGCGCCTTACTGCTTGCAATGGATCCAATGCAACTTGCTCACCTACCGCCAAGCCTGCCAACACTTCACGTTGTCCATCCACCATTTTTCGACCTAAACGGATCTGCCGAAAAATAACTTGCTGCTCATCCGTCTGAACATATACTCCCGCCACTTCACTACGCTGTTCGATAGCTACTTGCGGAATAACTCTAACCTGCTCATCCCCCACGACAAACTGAATTTTTCCAAACATACCAGGATAAATATATTCAAGATTTGTCGGTAAATCTACGCGTAACAAAAAGCTATGACTATTCACATCAGCATAAGGAATAATTGTAATTTTTTTACCTTTTATTTCGCGACCATCCGTCAACAACAAGACTGGTTTATCCGCAGCTTGAATGTCTGCCAATAAAAACTGGGGTACTTTAATGGTTGCGCGTAACTGCTCTAAAGAAACACCTGTCATTAAATGTTGACCAGGACTCGCCATTTCACCTAACTCAATCAGCCGCTCAGTGACCACACCACTATATGGTGCAACAATCTGCGTATATGACAGCTGTACTTTTGCTTCATCCAGCTGTGCTTCGCGTGCTTTTAATTGAGCTTGAATCGCTTGCACACGAGCATTAGCTGCACTTAAATCAGCATTTGCTTTGTCCATTCCTGCTTGCGCTAGCAATTTACGTTTGTATAAATTATTGACCCGAACCGCCTCTGATAACGCTTCTTTTTGACGCGCTAATGCTTCTCGACTTTGCGCTTTATCTGCTAATAAATTTGCTTGTAATTGTGCGACCCGTGCCTGAAATTCCTCATCTCTAAACTTCATGATAATTGCATCTTTTGGCACTACATCATTCACATCATAATTCAACTCAGTCACTACCGCAGCTATACGTGATGATACTGTCGAGCGATGAACCGCTTCGATGACGGCATCAAATTCCTCATGTTTTGGAAACGTTTTATCTACTACAGCCATAAGATCTAAATGAGCTTCAGCCTTAGCAATACTACTGGTATAGCATGCCAATAACACACTACTGATACAGACCATGATGATTGACCGGATATAACGATATTTCATTCTGCAATCCTTACTTAGTTAGGATGAAGAACTACCGAGCGATGACAAGTAGTAATTTCCATATAGCACAATATTAGCAAACACTAATTATTAAACCAATGTTTAACTAATCTTTAACGTTAACTAGATTGCTCTCAGTGTATTATATTGCTGTAGCTCACCTTAAAAATCGTAAAATAACCGGAGAAATCATGATGAAATTACCACTCTCATTGATTGCAGTTTCTATTTGTTTAGCCACATCTGCATTTGCCAGTGATACCGAGCAACTAACTACATTAGAAGATCAAACATCTGTCGCGGTCACTATCTATAATGACAATCTTGCACTAGTTAAAGATCAACGTAAGGTTACTTTGGATAAAGGGTTTAACAATATTGCATTTCGCGGTGTCAGCGCTAGAATTCGACCAGAAACGGCACTACTTCGTAGTTTGAATCCCAACAATCAACTTCATGTATTAGAACAAAATTTTGATTTTGATCTACTAACACCGCAAAAAATGTTGGAAAAACATACGGGGAAGCAAGTACAGCTTGCCACGATTAATCCCGCTACGGGCATTGAAACTATCCAAGTAGCCACAATACTCAGTACTAATGATGGTGTGACGCTGAAAATAGGTGACAAGATTGTAACCAATCCTCAAGGCAGTTATATCTTTGATCAAGTACCAGACAATTTACGCGAGCAACCCACATTAGTAACGCAATTAACCAGCTCTAGCGACAAACAACAAACAATAGAATTAGGTTATTTAACCGCAGGACTTGCCTGGAAAGCTGATTATGTAGCTGAATTAAATAGCGATGAAACTCAGCTGGACTTAACAGGCTGGATCACCTTAACTAACCAAAGTGGCACCGCATACAATAATGCCAAACTGCAACTAGTCGCAGGTGATGTTAACCAAGTTCAACCAGAATTTTCTAGAGGTTCTATCCCGCGAGAAGCCATGATGAAGACGATGAATGATAGCGCTGTTGCTGAAGAAAGTTTATTTGAATATCACCTCTACAGCCTAAATCGTCCTACTAATCTTTCGGATAAACAAACTAAACAAGTCACCCTACTTTCAGCAAGTGCAGTGCCCGTCCATAAGGAATTTTTATTACAAGGTAACAACTATTATTACAATAGCAGTTACGGTGAACTAGGCCAGAAAATGAAAGTCGCAGTCTTTGTAGAATTTAACAATACAGAAAAAGCACATTTAGGTATGCCTATTCCTAAAGGCATCGTGCGAGTTTATAAAAACGACAGTAAGGGCAATGCTCAGTTTGTTGGAGAGGACCGCATAGACCACACACCAAAAAATGAAAAGATACGTTTGAAACTAGGCGATGCCTTTGATATCACGGCCAATAAAAAACAAACTGACTTCAAAAAAGCCAAATATTTTGCACCGCATAGTGCAGCTTATGAAAGCAGTTATGAAATAGAGCTAAAAAATGCCAAAGCTGAACCTGTTACCGTTATGATTCGTGAGCCAGTGCCTGGCGAATGGAAAATATTACAAGAAAATCATCCACATAAAAAAATGGCCTCGGGCACAGCAGAATGGGAAATCACCATCCCCGCTGAAAGCAGCGAAACACTGAACTATAGCGTCCTAGTTCAATATTAAGTTGGTTCAATATTAAATTATGACTAAAGCGATTTTATACAGTTTTCGACGCTGTCCTTATGCAATGCGTGCGAGAATGGCTATTGCTAGTAGTGGAATGCAAGTTATATTGCGTGAAGTCAGCTTGCGTGACAAACCGCAATCCTTACTCGACATATCACCTAAAGCCACGGTTCCAGTGCTTCTTACCCCAGAGAAAATAGTTATAGATGAAAGTTTAGATATTATGCTGTGGGCCTTGCGACAATCTGATCCTAATGCGTGGTTGAACAATATCAACTATGCATTGATTAAAAATAATGATGGTCCATTCAAATATTGGCTAGATCGTTATAAATATGCTGATCGTTATCCTGAACAGACGCAGCAATTTTATCGTGAACAAGGCGAACAAACCTTATTGATGCTTGAACAAGCTTTAGCCGATGCTACTTTTTTATCCTGCGAGACCATAACACTGACCGATATCGCTATTTTTCCTTTTATTCGTCAATTTGTCTCGGTTGAACAAGATTGGTTTGAGCAAGCACCTTATCCTAAAACTAAACAGTGGCTACATGACTTACTAACAAGTGAATTATTCCAATTAACCATGCTTAAATACTTGCCATGGAAGATAACAGATGAAGAACAAACATTGTTTCCGATTAAAAGAGCTATTAACCCAATGCATTGATCAGGCTGTTATGTCTATCGTATGACCCAATGAGCGAGTCGTATCATCCGTTGATAATTCATTGATGGTCTGCGGCGTAGCTTTATTCGGGTTTTGATTGATTTCAGCTTTCGCCTCAATAGCCATTTGTGCTGCTCTAGCCGCTACAATTCGATCTTGAGAAGAGGGTTGTGTGGGAGCAAGTGCCGCTGCTTGAATTTGTGCTGCTTTTTGTAATGTAGCATTAGGATCACCTGCGACTTTTGAGGTATCAATACTAACTTCACCACCGACAGCATATTGTATACCGTCAGACCCACGTTGAAAACTATAACTAGCACCACCGATAACAATACCACTTGCCGCAGCGAGATGAGCCGCTTCATGAGCACGAACAACTTGATCTCGATTTTTCAGTTGGCGTAATTGTTGTAGATCTTGCTCTGAGATTTCGGTTGTGTGCTTATTCTGAACCGTAACGGCAGCTGGACGATTGGCTGATATCGTAGATAGTGGTGTTGATTGAGAACTATGGACGTCCACAGCTATTTATACTTTTATATCCAATATGCTGCCAATCATAGTGCTACTCGCTTCAATTACTTTACTGGATGCCTGCACTTGAAGCTTATCACTCATCATATTGACGAGTGGCTCAGTAAAGTCACCCGCTGATTGAGCATTGGCAATTTTAATACTATTTTGATTAAGGCTCTGCATACCCGTTTGAATACCTGTTAATGCTGACTGAAAAGCGGGAATAGTACTCATAACAACCTCCAAAATTGAACGTAACCTTATACTAAATTACGCTTCGTTATTTTGCGTTCTGCTTCAACTCATTTGCATTCAACCGAATAAAAACAATAGAAGCGCTAAACGTCATAAAACTAAATAATACCTCTAAACTAGCATAAATATCAAAAGCTTGTGCACTATAAACCTCGCCAACACCGTGAGAAAAATATAGCAACATCATAAAACCTGTCCAAGCATGAGTATAGGGCTTGCCATGCAATAGGCCGCGTAAAGGAAATAACAATGGTGTTAAGGCGAGAATTAACCACGCGGCTACAGGATAGTTACTGCTATGCTCGCCCAGCGTTATCCAGCAAATTAAGGTAATCATTAAACCAAAAAAACTAATCAGGGATAACTGTTTAAAAAATTGAATCATGATGCTGATAATGCCTTTGTTATGGTTGCTATTCGATGTCCTAATGCGCGACATAATTGTGCCTCATTATCACTTAGTGACCGATCATTATTAGCGCCAGCTAAATGACTAGCACCATACGGTGTACCACCGTCTGTCGTCATCATCAATGCGCTTTCACTATAGGGTAGTCCCATGAGTAACATACCATGATGCATCAATGGCAACATCATCGATAATAAAGTTGATTCCTGTCCACCATGTAGACTGCCCGTTGAGGTGAATACCGCAGCAGGTTTACCAATCAATGATCCCGAAAGCCAAATATCACTCGTTTGATCAATAAAGTATTTCAGCGGTGCAGCCATATTGCCAAAGCGAGTTGGACTTCCTAATACTAAGCCGGCACAGCTTTTAAGATCATCATGACTAACATAAAGATGCCCTTGTTCCGGAATCGCATCTTCAGTAGCTTCGCAAACAGTCGAAATGGCTGGCACGGTTCTTAACGTTGCAACGCAGCCATCAACACTTTCAACACCACGCGCAATCTGTTCAGCCATAGCACGCACATGGCCTGAGTGACTGTAATATAAAACTAATATGTCGGTCATTATAGAATCTCAAGCACAGCTTCAGGAGGACGACCGATTCTGGCTTTACCGTTATGAATCACGATGGGGCGTTCCATAAGTTTTGGATGTTCACACATCGCTTGAATAAGCTGTTGTTCAGAGAGTGATTCATCCGCTAAGTTCAACGCTTTATATTCAGTTTCACCGCGGCGTAAAAGCTGACGAGCACTCATGCCAAGTTGTCCAATAATTTCGCTCAATGACGCAACAGATGGTGGTGTTTTTAAATACTCAATCACTTCAGGTTTAACACCTTGCTGTTCAAGCAAAGCTAAAGTCTGACGCGACTTACTACATCTAGGGTTGTGATATATAGTTAGTTCGTTCATTTGGATGAATCCAATAATGTTTCTAAAAAGGAAAGATGAATTTCTGTCGGCTGTACACTGCCCCATTGTTTGCAGCCAGGGCATTGCCAATGCATGCTTTTGCCAGCAAAACCGCAAGACCGACAAGTATATCTATTGCCACGTCGAACTAAAGTATCGGTAATACCTTTAATCAGTGGCACAAGCATAGGATTAGATTGCTCTCCTAGTGAAATCAACCTGTGCAATCCTTCAACGGATGGATGTTCGCGTAATTGTGGGTACAAATAATCCTGTGCTGCCTGGCTACCATGTTGTAATTGAATGACATGTGTCAGCATTAACCTAACACTCGTCATATTAGGATATTCAATCAACAAGGTCTCTAGCCAGTGGTTAAATGCTTTCAGATTATTCATTTGCAAATAACAGTCTAACAACAGTGGTAAGGCTTCTTGAATATAATGATGATCTTGTTTTTCAATACGAAGTAAAGCTTTACACGCTTTTCGAAAATTACCTGCTTGCATAGAGAGCTTGGCTTCAAGCAATGTCGCTCGCACACAATTATGATCATGGGAGTGCGCTAATTTAAGTAATCCGCTCACATTAATATTTGATGATTTAAGTTGTTGCTCAGCCAACTCACAGTAAAATTGAGCAATAAGGCTACCCATATTGTCATGACTTTGACTTTGAACTTTTTTAGCCATTTCGATGGCTTTTTGCCATGCTTTTTCTTGTTGGTAAATACGTAATAATTGTTGAAAGGCTTCGGTCGGTGGTGAAGGTTTATTGAGCAAATCAAGAAAAAGCTGTTCAGCTCGATCAAGAACGCCAGCATTCATGTAATCTAAACCTAATTCAACCAGTGCTTGTGTACGGTGCGAAGCAGCCAGGTTGGGCCTAGCAATAAGGTTTTGATGAATACGGATAGCGCGATCAATCTCTCCTCGGCGACGAAACAAGTTTGCCAATGCTAAGTGTGTTTCTACTGTTTCACTATTCACTTCTAATAAACGAACAAAGACCTCAATCGCTTTATCAGGCTGTTCATTAAGTAAATAATTTAAACCCTGAAAGTAATCAGGACTAACGGTCATCGCTTGTAATTTATGGTTATGTTTGTAATGTTTTCGCGCTAAAAACCAGCCAGATAAAGCGGCTATGGGTAGAAGAAAAAACAACCATTCAATCATTTAAGCCTAGACCTTACTGGTATCGGTAATAGGTAAAATTCTCAAGCTATCGATTTCCTGTTCTGAAACAGTCAATTTTTTACGTAAACGGCGGTTTTCATATCTCAGCCGCAAAATACTCGTAGATAATGCTAAAGCGCCAAGTAAGGTGCCTAAAATAATCGCGACAATAATAATCATAGAGAGTGGTAAGCTCAATGTACCAAGGTAATAATTAATATCAATAGGTGCTAGATTAATTGCGGAAAATCCCGCACCGAGTATAAGTACAATAACAAACAAAATAATAGTCATAATTCGACGCATGGCATATTCCTTAAAGCTAGGTTTTAGATATTATTAATAACTAGATCATACCTTAAAAATGAACCTTGCCCAGTTTTGGCATAAATCATGTAAAATACTCGGCTATTAAACAGGGTCACCCTGTACAAATTGTGTTTTTGGAGAATTATAATGACCTTTGTTGTCACAGAAAATTGTATTAAGTGTAAATATACTGATTGCGTGGATGTCTGCCCCGTCGATTGCTTCCATGAAGGGCCTAACTTTTTGGTCATTGATCCTGATGAATGTATCGATTGCACATTATGTGAACCAGAATGTCCCGCGCAAGCTATTTTTTCAGAAGATGATTTACCCGATGATCAAATGGAATTTGTGCAAATTAATGAAGAACTTTCACGCGTTTGGCCTGTACTTGCAGAAAAGAAAGATCAATTAGATGACGCAGAAGAATGGGATGGTAAAACTGGCAAGTTGCCGTTACTAGAACGTTAAGACTATTAAAATGAATTCATAAAAAAGCCCGCATAAATGCGGGCTTTTTTATTTTTAAGTATGGTACTTGTAACGATTAAATAATTAGACCATTAAATGTTTTAATTTCTTCATCGCATTATTTTCAATTTGGCGAATACGCTCAGCTGACACCTGATATTGATCAGCTAAAGTATGTAAGGTCGATTTGCCCTCATCATTCAACCAGCGTTGACTAACTATATCTCTACTACGTTCATCAAGCGTTTCTAAAGCATCAACTAATTTTTGATGTTGATCATCCGCATAATCGACTTGTTCCAATTCAATCGAAGGATCTGCATTTTCTGGCCCTTCTAGATAAGCGGAAGGCGAAAAGCTATAATCATCGTCATCAGTATCATTAGGCAAATCAAATGAAGTATCTGGTTGTGCTAAACGTCGTTCCATATCCATAACATTGTCAGGCGTGACACCAAGATCTGCTGCAACCGCTTCCACTTCTTCTGGATTTAACCAACCCAAGCGTTTTTTTGCACTACGTAAGTTAAAGAATAATTTACGCTGCGCTTTGGTTGTCGCAATTTTTACAATGCGCCAGTTACGAATTACATATTCATGTATTTCCGCGCGAATCCAGTGGACGGCAAATGATACTAAGCGCACACCTTTATCAGGATCAAAACGTTTTACCGCTTTCATAAGCCCAATATTGCCTTCTTGCACGAGATCAGCAACCGGTAAACCATATCCGCTGTACCCTTTCGCAATACGATTCACAAATCGCAAATGCGATAAAATAAGGCGCTGCGCGGCATCAACGTCCCCGCTTTGTTGCAGGCGTGTTGCCAAGTCATACTCTTCTTCAGCGGTCAACATCGGTGTGCTATGCACTAGATTCGTATATGAATCTACATTACCAATGGATGCCAAAGCTAAATTGTATTGGGCTACAGGTGTTGTCATTGAGTGGCCTCCCTAAAAATTAGTGTTGTAATCATAGCATTAAGTTTAATAAATCATACACTGAGAGTTTAAATTTAGGAAAAAGTTCCTCCGCTATTTTATTTCTAAGTAGGTTCGATGGCACTCAAATGGCGACCGACAGCTAACCACGCGCCCATGACGCCCAGTAACATACCCGTGAATGGCAATATCAACATCATCGAACCGGATAACCACACTAAGGTAAATTGACTATTATACTGCGATGCGAGTTCATTTATCGGCCCGTTAATTAGGCCCATGGTAAATAGCAATGTTAGCCAGGCCACCAGTCCTCCTAACAATCCATACCAAAATCCTGTGTACAAAAATGGCCGTCGAATAAAAGTATTTGTTCCACCTACCAACTTAATGACGCGTATTTCACTTTGCTGATTAAGGATCGCCAAACGAATAGTATTACCGATAACAAGTAATACACTTAAGGAAAGCAATAAGCCTAAGATGCTAATTCCTCGTTGGCCTGTTTCATTAATACTTCGTAATCGTTGCAACCATTCCATATCTAATTGTGCTTGCTCAATGTCAGGCAAGACTTCTAGTCGTGATAATAAACGACCAATAGCATCCGAGCCTAAATCTTTACTATCTGGTTTCACTATTACTACCGCAGGTAGTGGATTTGCCGGTAGCGTATCCAATAAGCTGCCCAAGCCTGATAACTGACGAAATTCTTCTAATGATTGGCTAGCAGACTGATATTTTACATCAGTAATTTCCGGCCAAGCTTTGAGTTCGTTAGCCAATTTTTGGGCTTGTTTATCATTTATATCCTGTTTTAAAAACAAGGAAATTTGTGCAACATCATCCCATTGTGTACTTACTTGTTCGATATTTTTTAACAATACATACAAACTAGCAGGTAAGGCCAAAGCAATGCCAATCACCATAAAAGTCATCAAACTGGCTAACGGCTGTCGCCAAATTCGACCAAGGGTGAACAACATGACCTGTATATGGCGAAGCAGATAATTTTTAAAATTCAGGTTAATCCTTTTCATTGTTCACCCTGCCGAGCTAGACGTCCTTTATGCAGAATAACTTGGCGATATGGCAACGTCTTAATAAGGTCGAGATCATGCGTTGCAATAAATACGGTCACCCCGACCTGATTAAATTGCTCAAACAAATGCATGATATCCCGTGATAAATCAGGATCAAGATTACCCGTTGGTTCATCCGCCAGTAGAATCGGCGGCCGATTCACTACCGCTCTTGCAATACCCACTCGTTGTTGCTCACCACCTGATAAAGCGATCGGTAAATTGCGTTCTTTATTAAGCAGACCCACTTTATCCAAAGCCGCTCGAACACGCCGACCAATTTCACGATGATTTTCACCCGCAATCACTAGAGGTAAAGCGACGTTATCAAACACCGTACGATCATGTAATAAATTATGGTCTTGGAAAACTAAGCCTATTTGACGCCGATAATAAGGAATTTTACCCTGTGGTAATCGCGTAAGATTTTGGTCATGAACTAAGACTTGGCCATGAGAAGCACGTTCAATTAAAGCAATAAGTTTAAGTAAGGTGCTTTTCCCAGCGCCAGAGTGACCTGTTAAAAACGCCATTTCACCTTTGGCCAACTCAAAGCTCAGTCCAGATAATGCTTCGTATTGATTGGTGTAACGTTTATAAACATCAGTAAATTTAATCATTATGCGTCTTCACGACCTAATAATGCATCGACAAATTCTTCTGACTCAAAGGGTCGAAGATCATCAATTGTTTCGCCGACGCCGATATAACGAATAGGTAATCCTGTTTTCTTAGCAATCGCAAAGATAATGCCGCCCTTAGCAGTTCCATCCAATTTAGTTAATGTCAGTCCAGTCACGCCAACCGCCTCATTAAACTGAACGGCTTGTGATAATGCATTCTGACCCGTACCCGCATCGAGCACTAACATTATTTCATGCGGTGCTGACGCATCTAATTTACCCATGACGCGTTTTACTTTTTTCAACTCTTCCATCAAGTTTGATTGGGTGTGTAGTCGACCCGCGGTGTCTGCAATCAAAATATCAATCTTGCGAGCTTTAGCCGCTTGTAATGCATCAAAGATCACCGAAGCAGAATCTGCGCCACTATGTTGAGAAATAACAGCAATCTTATTACGTTCCCCCCATACCTGTAATTGCTCTACCGCTGCGGCACGAAACGTATCTCCCGCTGCCAGCATGACGGATTTTCCTTGTTGTTGAAATTGTTTGGCTAATTTACCGATAGTTGTTGTTTTGCCAACGCCATTAATTCCGACCATTAATATAACAAATGGTCCTTCTTGTTCTGGAATAACTAAAGGCTGGCAACTCGATTGTAGAATGGCCACCATATCATCACGCAGGGCAGTAAATAAGGAATCGGCATCACTTAATTGTTTACGTGCTACACGTTGTGTCAAGTCTCGAATAATAGTTTGGGTAGCATCAACGCCTAGATCGGCTGTCAGTAACTGTGTTTCCAGCTCTTCCAGTAAATCATCATCAATCGCTTTTTTCCCGAGAACAAGCGCCGCAAAGCCTTCCGTTAATTGATTGCTGGTACGTGTCAGGCGTTGTTTTAAGCGGCCAAATAAACTAACTTTTTCATCCGCGGGTTCAGTTTCAGAGTGGCCCAAGGTATCATACTGATATAGTTCAACAGGCTCTTGCTGCTCAACAGATTGTTGAACGGCCTCTTCTTCGACAATTTTTGGTTTTTTTCTTAAGAAACTAAACATAATTTTTATTTGTCTTTAAACTTCAATCACTAATTTTATCATGCCATGGAATTATAAATGCAGATGCTTAAAAAAATTAAACTAAGCTGTTGGCTACTAGTGACCATTCCGGTCATTACAATGGCAAATGTCACCGAATATGAACTTGATAACGGCTTGAAACTCATCGTTAAAGAAGATCATCGTGCCCCCGTTGTCGTTACCCAAGTCTGGTACAAAGTAGGCTCAAGTTACGAACAAAATGGGACTACCGGTATTTCGCACCAATTAGAACATATGATGTTTAAGGGTACAGAAAATCTTGGTCCTAATGAATTTTCTCAGATAATTGCAGCCAATGGCGGTAGCGAAAATGCATTTACAGGTCGCGATTACACCGCTTATTTTCAGACCTTAGAAAAAGACCGACTAGAAGTTAGCTTTCGTCTAGAAGCAGAACGAATGCGCAAATTGGTCATCGATAACGCAGAGTTATTAAAAGAACGTGAAGTCGTAGCTGAAGAACGACGTATGCGTACCGAAGATGATCCTCAAGCTCTAGTAAGCGAAGCCTTTAATGCTGCCGCTTTTGTAAATAGCCCCTATCATCACCCCGTTATTGGTTGGATGACTGATATCAATAACTACGAAGCAGATGATCTGCGGAAATGGTATCAAAAATGGTATGCACCAAATAATGCAACCGTGGTGATTGTTGGCGATGTTGAACCAGAAACCGTTTTTGCATTAGCCAAACAATACTTTGGTCCGCTTAAACCAGAAACAACCGCAGTCTTAAAACCACAACTTGAAATTGAACAACGTGGCAAACGAATGGTTGAAGTTAAAGAACCCGCTGAATTACCGTATTTCATGATGGGTTGGAAAGTACCGGTTGTTGCGACGATAGATAAAGATTTAAGCTGGGAACCCTATGCATTAGAAATGTTAGCGGGTATTTTAGATGGTGGCGATAGCGCACGTTTTTCTCGTAACTTAGTTCGTGGGGAAGAAGTTGCTGCCGGCGTCGGCGCAGGTTATGGCTTATTTTCACGTATAGCAGATGTATTTACAGTGGCTGGTACGCCAGTAAAAGGCAAAACGGTTGCTGACTTACAACAAGCCGTTATGAAACAAATAACCCAATTAAAAACAGAACTCGTCAGCGAACAAGAGCTTAAACGAATCAAGGCTCAAGTCGTTGCCAATGCAGTCTATGAAAAAGACACGGTGTTTTATCAAGCGATGCAAATTGGTATGCTGGAAACAATTGGGCTTGATTGGCGCTTAGGTGATGCCTATGTCGAAAATGTACAAGCGGTAACGGCTGAACAAGTACAAGCCGTAGCCAAAAAATATTTTATTGATCAAGGACTCACTGTGGCAGAACTCATTCCCATGCCTATGGATGGTAAAAAGCCAGTAATGTCAGCAGGAGCGCGTCATGATTACTAAAATTTTCGCTTTAATTATAAGTCTACTCATAGCGGTATCAGTACAGGCCAGTCCTAAAATTGAACATTGGCAAACATCAAATGGGGCGCGCGTTTATTTTGTAGCTGCGCCTGAATTAGCGATGGTTGATATCGAAGTTGTTTTCGATGCAGGTTCCGCTCGTGATGGCGATCTATCTGGGACCGCATTATTAACTAATGCAATGCTAAATGAAGGTGCAGCGGGTTTAAACACTAATCAAATTGCCGCAGAATTTGAGAATGTAGGTGCGCAATTTAGCAATTCATCAGAGCGGGATATGGCCGTATTGAGTATGCGCAGTCTGACGGCAGATTTCGCGCTTAAGCCTGCGTTAGCAACATTTAGTAATGTGTTAACTCAGCCTGATTTTCCAGTCACATCATTTGAACGTCTGCAAAAGCAAATGTTGATCGGTTTGCAAGCTGAAAAACAATCACCAGCTGCAATTGCAGCTCGTGCTTTTTATACTAATTTGTATGGTAAGCATCCATATGCTGCAATGCCTTCAGGCGATGAATCCTCGGTTAACAAGTTAAATATTGCTGCATTAAAAGCGTTCTACCAACAGTATTACGTGGCCAAGAATGCCACTGTAGTATTGGTAGGAGCAATCAATACAGAGCAAGCCAAAGATATCGCGGAACACTTATTAGCAGGCTTACCTGCAGGCAAGGTAGCGGCACCACTAGCGCAGGTAGCGACACTCGCCAGTGCAAAAACAGTCACGATTAAACACCCTTCATCACAAACACATATTGTAATGGGACAACCAGGCATGAGTCGCCACGATCCAGATTATTTTGCACTGTATGTGGGCAATCATATTCTTGGTGGTAGTGGATTAGTATCACAATTGAGCAATGAAATTCGTGAGAAGCGTGGATTGTCCTACAGCGTTTATAGTTATTTCAGACCGATGCGTGAGTTAGGGCCTTATCAATTTGGTTTACAAACCCGAAATGATCAAGCCAAGGAAGCTTTAACTGTCATGCAACAAACGCTCAATAATTTTATAGAAAAAGGACCCACAGAAGCGGAGTTAATCGCTGCTAAACAAAATATTACTGGCGGCTTTGCGTTACGAGTTGATAGCAATAGTAAGATTGCTGACTACACTGCGATGATTGGTTTTTATGGTTTGCCATTGGATTATTTAGATACATTTAATGCCAACGTAAATGCAATAAGCATCAAGCAGATTAAAGATGCCTTTTCTCGACGCGTGCATCCCGATAAAATGGTCACTATTTTAGTAGGAGGTCAAGCTGAATAAACACCAATACGCAGGCCAATTACGCATTATTGGCGGCAAGTGGCGAGGTCGGAAATTAGCCTTCCCAGATGTTGAAGGTTTAAGACCCACACCTGATAGAGTGCGTGAAACCCTCTTTAATTGGTTGCAAGATAAGGTGGGGGGTGCCCGCTGCTTGGATTTATTTGCAGGCAGCGGTGCACTAGGTATTGAAGCTGCTTCTCGTGGCGCTGACAGTGTTACTATGGTCGAGAATAACCCAATGGCTAGTAAACAATTACAAAGCCACTGTCAGCTATTAACCGCGACGAACTGTCGAGTTGAAACTAAAACCGCACAGCAATTTTTAATAAGCAGTTCGCAACAGCAATTCGACATTGTTTTTATTGACCCACCCTATAAATCCAATATATGGTCTGAGATCGCAGAACAATTAATGACTCATGCTGTTTTAGCAGATAATGCTTACATTTATTTAGAGTGTCCAAGTAAAGGTGAGCTACCTATTTTCCCTGCACAATGGCAGCTACTAAAAGATAAAAAAGCCGGCGGTGTTCGCTATTGTTTGTTTACACATAATTTAGGAGACACCGTGTGATAACAACAGCCATTTATCCGGGAACCTTTGATCCCATAACCAATGGCCATATTGACTTGGTTATGCGCGCCAGTAGATTGTTTGACAAAGTCATTGTTGCTGTAGCTATCAATCCGGGCAAAAAACCAGCTTTTAATTTGGCTGAACGTGTAGATTTAGCTAAACAAACCTTGACCGGACTTGATAATGTTGAAGTGTGTGGCTTTGAGGGTTTATTGATTGATGTGGCAAACCAAAAACAAGCAAAAGTGATCATTCGCGGTTTACGCGCAGTATCTGATTTTGAACATGAATTTCAACTTGCCGGCATGAATCGAAGAATGCGTCCGGAAATTGAAACATTATTTTTAACACCAGCCGAGCAATTTACTTATATTTCATCTAGCTTAGTACGTGAAATTGCAGCATTAGGCGGTGATGTGTCAGAGTTTGTCGCCCCATGTGTGATGACTGCTTTAAAAGCTAAATTGGTCTAAATTGCTGATAAACGCTAAGATCATCTAATAACAAATTGAGTTGGAGTTTTAAATGTCTTTATTTATAACAGACGAATGTATCAACTGTGATGTCTGTGAACCTGAATGTCCTAATGGTGCTATTAGCCAAGGTGAGGAGATCTATGAAATTGATCACTCTCTTTGCACTGAATGTGTAGGCCATTTTGATACGCCTCAGTGCGTAGAAGTCTGTCCGGTCGACTGTATTCCTAAAGATCCTGACAATGAAGAAACTCAAGATCAGCTATTAGGAAAATATAATATATTAATGGCTGCTGGCAAGTAGTTAACCTCTTAATTCGTTCATATTTCTACTTACATTAGCTCACTTATCGATGCCGCTTTTTAAGAGATGCTTGGCGCTGATTTGCTCGCAGCTGCTGCTTTGCTGCACGATGTTCAGCAATAGTTAGCGCAGTATCGGCACCGATATGAGCTTCGCCGCGCTGAGCGGCCAACATCATTTGTTTTTCTCGTTCTTGAAATCGCGCTTTTTGTTCTGGCGTTGATTTATCAAAACAATGTGGGCAACTGATGCCATGTTGATAGTGGTCGCTGAGTTTATCTTGTTCAGTAATCGGCATACGGCAAGCATTACATTGATCATAATTGCCTTTTTCCAATGAATGATTGACGGTAACACGCTCATCAAACACAAAACACTCGCCTTCCCACAATGATTCCTGCTCAGGAACATCTTCTAGATATTTCAAAATCCCGCCTTCTAGATGATAGACCTCATCAAAACCTTGCTCTTTTAAATAAGCCGTTGATTTTTCACATCGAATACCACCAGTACAAAACATCGCTACTTTTTTATTTTTTGTGGGATCTAGGTTATCTTTGACATATTGTGGGAACTCGCGAAAACTTTCGGTATTAGGATTCAGTGCATGTTTAAAAGTACCAACCTGCACTTCATAATCATTGCGAGTATCAACAAGGAGCACATCAGGATCACTAATTAAGGCATTCCAGTCTTTGGGTTGAACATAAGTTCCGACCACACGTTTAGGATCAATGCCTTCTACTCCCATGGTGACGATTTCTTTTTTTAATTTCACTCGAGTGCGTAAAAATGGTGTCTCATCAACAAATGATTCTTTATAACTCACACCTGCAAGACGCGGGTCATTTTTCAGAAAAGCTAACAAGGCATCAATTGCATCACGTGAACCTGCTACCGTGCCATTAATCCCCTCTTGAGCAAGTAATAAGGTCCCTCGAAGATCATGGGCAAGCATAAAGTTAAGCAAAGGGGTCTTTATTTCTTGGTAATCCTCCAGCGTGACAAATTTGTACAAGGCACACACGACCACATTAGGCATAACTATTCCTGCTTATTTAATGAATCACTATTTTACGTTGGATTTTAACATTTGTCCCCTGATATCCATATTTGCAACAACTGAAAATATTTACTCATGTGAACTACTTATAGAAAAATCTTGTTATTATACAAAGATCAGCATTTTCAGATTGATTGTGAGGTTCTTATGCTCAACAAAGAAACACTGCAAGAAGAAAATAAGCGTTGGCATGAAGAGCATTTAGCATGGATACAAGAAACCGACAATTGGCAACATGAGACGAGACGCTTACTCGCCTTATTATATTTGCTAGAACGTGCCTTACCAGAACATTCTTCAATGCTAAATAAACATGCCATTTTGATAGCAGAAAATGAACAACAGTTAAGTCGTTATGAATGTGATCTTGATGAGCACGCCGACGTTATATCACAAGACGAAAATTCAAAGTTCCATCAGGAATTATCTAAGATTCATGAAGAAGTAAAACAAGATCATTTAAAATTAAAACATACCTATTCGGAAGAAATGGATAGGTTTAAATCATTAGTTTTGAAATTATTAAATGAATGTTAATGAGCGATTAAGCACCCCAATGACGAACGCGACCCGTATCAACATGAATGAAGTTAGATTCAGGATAAAACCCTACTCCACCAGCCTGTAAATTAAGCGCGACCTTACGTAGGTCAGACAATTTCTGGCCGGGTAAACGAATGTCGATTGCCTTACCTTGCATGTGTAAGCTTTTCTTTGCCACACCACTGCTATTTTTACTCAATGCAGCATTTGTTTTTGGTGAACGATAACCAGAGATAACATGAAACGGTCGGTTTGATCCTATCTTATGATGCATAATATTCAACAGGTCAATCAGATCGTTATCCATCTTATGGACATCGCCAGTACGAAAATCACGTAATACTTCATTAATAGCATGTAACTCACTCGTTTGGTATTGCCCTTCAGCCCAATAAGTGGCGTTAATGCTTTCACCAGTATGTAAATTAAGTAATGATAATTTACGTTCAGGCTGCTTTATTAAATTGGCAAACGCATTCGGCATAACAAGCCCAGCAGTAGCACCCAGACCAACTTGCAAAAAACGACGTCTGGATGATGTGTGGATAGTTGAAGTTTTTTGGTGCTGTTGATGTGATTTAAATATCATTGGTTCACCTTGATAGCATCGTTGTTATATTTTAAGCTATTAATTTTAATCATAATTATTTTGGTATATTTAACTTTTTAATTATATTTTCATCGCGATCATAAGTATCAGGTGAGAATATTACTTCATTCTCCGCAATCGATACAGTGAAGTAGACTACATAAATGGATAATGGTTCGGCTAGTTTAATACCTTTATTTTTCTTACTAAGGAGTATATCCAATAAAGTCTGATTTGTTTTGCTATCTGCTAAGCTGAAATTAGCAAAACCAAGAGGATCTTCAACACGTATACAACCCGAGCTAAGATTTCGCTTAGTTTCATTAAACAATTCTTTATGCGGTGAATCATGCAAATAAATTGACCACGGATTTGGAAATAAAAACTTTATTACACCTAACGCGTTGTGATTTCCAGGCTCTTGTCTCAATGTGTAGGGAAAATTATTTTTGCTCAACAAGTGCCAGTTAATCAAATAGGGGTCGCGCTCAACGCCTCGCTGGCCACTTACATTTGTAAACACACGAATCTCATGCAAATGAAAATAATCAATATTAGCCTGTTGTTTCGGTAATAAATCTAATACCGCCAGTCTATAGGGAACGGTCCAATAGGGATTTGCCACTAATTGCGTTATCTGACTAACAAAACTAGGAGTTTGCCTATATTTTTGACCGACAATGACACGCATTGCTAACTTTTCAGTATTATTTTCGACTGCACTTAACGTGTAGTTTGCTAGATTAACTTGCACATATCGTGTACCTAAATCAGTAGGCATCCATCGCTTACGCTCAAGTGTAGCCTTGATTTGTTGTACTCTATCTACAGCTGGTACATTCAATTCAGTACGTGTATCAGGACCAATAACACCGTCCACTTTAAGCCCATGATTATTCTGAAACCTGCGTACTGCTTGTTCAGTCAAATTATCATACTGCTCCAAATTTTCGGTGGCAATATCACTAAAATTCTTATCTTCAATTGCTAGTCGAGCTCGAATTATAAGACTATTTTGACTATTATCACCAGAGCGTAACAATGGCATATCCGGTATGGTCGGCCAACCTCCTTGGTCAACATAGCTTTGATATCGCGCTAATGCATCCATCAATTGAACGTATTCACCAGATGTAGGGATCAAAGTATTTAGCTGTATTTTCAGGTAAGGCGTTAATAATGCCTGCTGTAAAAAATCAACTGCATTAAATTTAGCCTGAGGAATAAACCACTCGGGGTCGGCCACATGGGATTCAAGTCGACCAACAGTTAAATCATGTATTAAAGTCAACAAACCATCCGTTAATAAAACATCAAAATGTTGGGCTGTTTCGATATCTACGGTCGGATCTAATTGTCTTAATGTAGACAAATGATAATGCTCTGCATCAAGGCCATGTCTTGGTGCAGTAGCGATAAAATCAAGCGCATCATAGGCCTGATTAGTAAGCTGCTGCTTGTCCAGCCAAAGTGTATTATTGTTTTTATAAAGAACTGATACCATTTTAAGATCTACCAGTTCTTCATTATATTGCTGAAGAAATGCTGGTGATTGTGGCATCATCGCCTGTACTGGAAAGTACAGGCTAGATAGGAGAGTAAGAAGAACTATTAGAGTTTTCATTTTGAACATCTGTTGCCAGCTTTAACTCTGTTAAAAAAATATATACTAAAAATAAATTACACCCTCATGTTGTTAATTTTACTTAATGTCGATGTGTTCTGACGAAAACTGTCTCATGACATTTTGGACAAGGTGGAATGCGACCGGTTTTTTTGAAATGAACCAAGGTGTCACAACTTCTACAAGCAAGTGTACCAATACTCGTAATTTCACCGGTGTGATATTCCTCAGAGCGCTTCGCCTGTTCAGCCAACTGCGCAAGTTCTAGGCGTGTTTTATCAGCAACTTTGGCAAAGACATCAAATAACCGGTCTTCAACTAGCTCTAAATCAAAGCTCAACCATGTTGATAATTCATCACCCGTTTGCTCAAGGTATTCAGCGGCGTCGTGTAAATCACGGCGAATATAATAAGATAGTTTCTCAGCTTCCTCTTTCGTAATCTCTTTTAATTCAATGGCTTGGTTCTTTGCTTTCTCGATATTTTTCTGCAATACAGGCAGTGCTTGTTGTTCAGCTGTATCAAGTAGCGCGGCAACTCGTGCCATCATCTTGTCATAAGCTGCTATGAGTTTATGATCTAAATTTGGTTCTGTCATGGTAATTCCCCTTTCTACCTGTGGATGTTTAAGGTAACTTAGCACACAATTTTAAATTGGAGAAAGCTATGTTATCCCCTCGTCGTTTATTTTTATTAGGTTTTCTATTGTGCTCATCAATGGTGGCCGTTGCCAGCTATTTTCAATTAATAGATAACCTTGAACCTTGTCCTTTATGCATACTCCAACGAGTATTCACTATGCTAGTCGGTCTAGTACTACTGATAGCGGTGTTACATAATCCTAAACACATAGGAACACGTATTTATGGAGGCTTAGCCGGACTACTCGCATTACTAGGCGCCAGTGTTGCTGCTCGCCATGTCTGGTTACAAAACTTACCTGAAGATCAAGTACCAAGTTGTGGTCCCGGTTTAAATTTTATGCTTGATAATTTCCCGCTGGGTGACACCATTAATATGGTGCTACGGGGTTCAGGTGAATGTGCCGAAGTATTATGGACATTTATGGGCGTCAGTATCCCTGGATGGACATTACTTGCCTTTATCTTGCTTGCAACCTTATCCTTAATCCCATTGTTACGTCGTTAATAGTAGATATTACATAACGCAGTACGCGATTACATCGACTCTTGTACCTCACGGAAGTAATACTTAATTCGGTTGAAGTAGTTTGAGATAATCCTGTACTAGCTGATTCTGCTTGGGGAAGAAACCTATTATTCAGGAATATGACCCAAATCTCGTGACTTAGCCTCCAGGGATAAGCTGACCAAAATTCCCTACTGAAGGGTAATCATATACTGGGGTTATTACGGGAAGGGCTTATCGGTGTTCTGGTGGACAATCGCCAAACAAATGCCTTAATTAACAAGGTTTATTCCTGACGAGATATTATCTTCGAGCGTTGATTTAAGTGGAAATATTACTCCTTAAATAAACCAAGCCTAAATCCCTCTTTACTAATACTTAAACTGATTATCGAGCACGGTAGGTAATACGACCTTTACTTAAATCGTAAGGTGTAAGTTGTACAGTTACTTTATCGCCCGTTAAGATACGGATGTAGTTTTTACGCATTTTTCCAGAAATATGCGCTGTCACAACATGGCCATTTTCTAGTTCTACTCGAAAAGTAGTGTTCGGCATGGTATCTATTACAGTGCCTTCAAATTCAATATGTTCTTCTTTTGACATAAAATTCTAGTGTTCACTCAAAAATTAAACGACTATTTTGCAGGAAAACTACTGATTATTCAAAGTTTTTCATCATTTAAAGCTTGCCATTTCTGATTAATGTATCCTTCTATGCCTGAAAAATTTTGTTTATATTTCATCTTTTGACAATTACTTATCCAATAACCCAAGTAAACCCAAGGTAAACCGTGTGTTTGAGCAATATTAATTTGTTGCAGAATAGCGTAGGTCCCAAGACTATAAGGTTTCATGTCAGGCTCAAAGAATGTATACAATGCGGACAATCCATGTTGAACATAGTCGGTCACTGCGACAGCTACCAACCTTTTACCGTCTCTAATTTCAATAAAATGTGTTTCAGACCAGCTTGATGTCAGAAAGTTAAGGTAGCTTTCTTCTGTCGGATGATCCATTCCCCCACCAACATGTCTAGCAGCTAAATAACGGCAATACAGCTCATAATGCTCAGCATTAAATGATGCAGGATGATGGCTGACGGTAAGGTGTTGGTTTCGTTTTAGACAACGACGCTGACTTCGGTTCAAGGTAAATTGAGTAGTGTTGATGCGAACCGGCACACAAGCTTCACAGTTAAGGCAATGTGGTCGGTAAGCCAGGTCACCACTACGTCTAAACCCATACTGTATTAGATGACTATATAGGGCATTAGTCATCGGCTGATTTGGGTCAGGATAAATATTACTCGCCTCTCGCCCCTCTAAATAGGAGCAAGGATGCGGGGAATCTTGATAAAAAGCTAATGAATCACTCATAGGATAGTTGGTAGGTCAGGATCAAGTTGCCACAAAACGCTGCTGTTTACCTGTGGTTCTTGGCCACACACTTTATCAAGTTGCTCAATAAAATGATTTCGTGATATTTCTAGAGCTCCTAAGCTAGCTAAATGTTCTGAGTAAATTTGGCAATCAATAAGTGGAAATCCCCATCGCTGCAATTGTTGACACAATGCGACTAAAGCTAGTTTTGAGCTGTCTGTAACCGTGCTAAACATTGATTCACCAAAAAAAGCCTGACCAATTGCAATACCATATAAACCACCGACTAACTGCCCATCAAGCCAACATTCCACGCTATGTGCATGACCTTGTTGATGCAACTCATTATAAGCTTCAATCATATCGGGATGGATCCAAGTACTATTACCCGAATCAATACCTGCTTGTCTTGGCAATGAACATGCAGTAATAACCTGAGTAAATGCCAGATCAAAGGTGACCGTCATCAATGTTGTTCGAATTGTCTTTTTTAAACTTTTAGACAGTTTAATCTGATCGGTCCACAGTACTAGGCGAGGATCAGGACTCCACCATAAAATAGGATCATTTTTATTAAACCAAGGAAATATACCTTGTCGGTAAGCACTCAGCAGCCGTGTCGTTGATAAATCGCCTCCTGCAGCCAATAAACCATCATCAAATGCTTGATTGACGGGTGGAAATAGTCCGTCATCTCGCAGAGCTAACCAAGTAATAGTCATTTAATCAACAAGTTGTGTATTCAGTTCTTTTGCCCAGTGAATAGCATCTAAATATGACCTAGCAATAATTTCAATAGGTAACGGCGAAGCATCCAATGCAAGCCAATCACCTTTTTCATAGTTCAATACATCACGCAATGCCTGCCCTGCCGGCCCTGATTTATGAAGTAAAGCTTCACTAAGTTCTGCTGATAATGGTAATTGGTTTAGTACGGTAGCCAAAGATTTATCCAACAAGGCATCGAGGGTGGAAAATAAACCTGCGGAAAAACTCATTTCTGTCGAAGCTTTATAATATTTTGCCAGCAATTCACACATTCTTGCTCTTGTCATAGCAACAACACGTAATTCATTAGGTTTGTTATCTACAGCAGCTAAGCTGAGCAAACTTGCCCATGTTTTGACCTTTTTATGGCCCAGCATAACAACCGCTTGTTTAATACTGCTCACTTCACGTGGCAAACCAAAAAAAGCAGAATTGATTAATCGCAAAAGCTTATAACTCAGACTTAGATCTTTGCTAATCGTCGCCGCGATTTCTTCAGCATCAACATCAGGCTCTTGTAATTTGACCAATAAAGTCATCAAGTTTTGTGCTGAAAGCGGTATTTTTTGATTATCATTTGCTAAAGGTATGGTGTAAAACTGACCTTGCAACAAATCTAAAGTATTTGTTTTACAAAACTCATAGCCATCATGATCATTCACATTGGTTGCACACAATGTTTTATGATTTTGACGCCAATAAGGTAAATGTTCAGTCAAAGCCTGAGTGCTCAGCTTCTGCATATCAATCAGTAATGTGTTTGCATGATCATCATCACTAGCCGTTTCAGCATGTTTGGCAAAAGAAAATCGTTTTTTATCCTCACTCGGATAGCCGCCACCATTCAGATCGAGTATCAGTGATAGAGTACTCTCATGGCTGTTATATAATGCTTCCCGCCATGACTCTGGTATTGATAATAGTGCTTCTTGCTGAGCACTTATTGCTGGCAAAATATCGGGCAATTGTTCTACAAAATTTGGTACGGGGGAGTCATCATCCAGCGGCTCACCATGCTTATTCAGAAAATTAAGATGATAGCTTTGGACATTAAGTTTATCCGTCACAAATTGTGGTTGACGATGAATCAGACCAGAAAATGTTTTTAACAATTCAAATGGGATCTCTTGCTCAGCCATAATAATTCCCTATCTGATTTATTTTCATAATCAGATCGATTCTCGACCTGAAAAAGCATGGGATAGTGTACCACTGTCGACAAACTCTAGTTCACCGCCGAGAGGAATACCATGCGCCAATCGTGTGACATGAATTTTTCTAGCATGAGCTAACTGACTAATATAGTGAGCCGTCGCTTCGCCCTCAACCGTTGGGTTAGTAGCGAGAATGACTTCTTGAATCAGATCTTGTTCGAATAAGCCAATGAGTTTAGGAATGCCTAACGCTTCTGGACCAATACCATCTAATGGTGATAAATGACCAGACAAGACGAAATATTGCCCTTGGTAGTGTGTGGCTTGCTCTATCGCTAGAACATCACTTGGCATCTCAACAATACAAAGCTGATCTTGACGGCGTCGTTGATCGCTGCAACGGCTGCACAGTTCTGCTTCGCTTAAAATTCGACATTGCTGACAATGATGTACTTTTTCTAGGGCTTGGCTGAGTGCCTGGGTTAATCGTTGGCCACCAGCACGGTTACGCTCAAGCAGGTGAAAAGCCATGCGCTGGGCAGACTTAGGCCCGACACCCGGCAAACATCGTAGCGCCTCAATCAGCTGTTCTATACTTGGCCCTAAACTTGCCATTGGATATCAATAACTGTAATTAAAATGGTAATTTCATGCCGGCAGGCATCATGCCGGCCATACGTTCTTGGCTCGTTTTTTCAACCTGACGAACAGCATCATTCACTGCGGCCGCGATAAGGTCTTCTAACATCTCTTTATCATCTTGAAATAACGCATCTTCAATACTGACGCGTTTAACATCATGTTTACCCGTCATGATTATTTTAACCATGCCACCACCTGCTTGACCCGTTACTTCCATCAAAGCCAACTCTTGCTGCGCTTTTTCTATATTAGCTTGCATTTGTTGAGCCTGCTTCATCATGTTGCCCATTCCACCTTTCATCGTCATTCCTCTTCCTAATTTAATGGTTTAATTGTACTTTCAATCACTCTGCCGTTGAAAGCCTGTTTCAGTTCATCAACTGCGGGATCATTATGAATCGAATCTACAGCATGTTGGTGACTAAGTTGAGTTTGATGTGCCCTTTCGGCTGCTAAGGTTGGCGTTACTGACACAGAATCTGTTTGCGCTTCTTGTTGAAAAACAAGTTTGATTGATTGGCCTAGATATTTTCCTAAAGCCGTTGCCAATCGGTCCTGTGTTTTGTCACTACTTAAATGCGCTAACTCAGATGCAATTGCCAAGGTTACTTTATTATCCTCAAACTTAATAAAGGCACTATTATCAGCTAATTGGCGAGAAAATGCCGCTAATTTCAAACCGCCGATAACACTTAGCCAATTACTGGCATTAAGTGTTTTACTTTCTAATTGATTAGCAACGATGGGCTCTTCAATTTTTTGTGTAGGTTTTACTGCTATACGAGAAGGTTCTGCAATCTTCGGTGCTGATTTCGGATTCTCAGCTACGGTTGGAGCATAACTAACCGACGAAGCCACAGCGACCTCCGCTTTAGCTATAGCACTGGGATTACCCCTTGGACTCGCGGCTGGCACAGGTTTATTCGCCGGTGTAACAACAGGCATCGTTTCAGACTTTTTTGGCTGAAAGCTCAACATTCTGAGCAACGTCATCTCAAAGCCGCTTTTAGGATCAGCCGCCAAAGGCAAGTCACGCTTGCCATGCAAGGCAATTTGATACAACAACTGCACCGTTTCTGGGCTAATCTGCGAGCTAATTGACGTTAATAACTGTTGTTCATCATCACTAGATTGTTCTAGATCGGGTACTAGTTGTACGGTTGCCAAGCGTTGTAACAAGGCTAGCAAGGCATTAAGCACGCGAGTAAAATCTCGACCTTGTGCAGACAATTCTTGCGCTTGCGCTAATAAAGCTTTGCCATCTTGATTGATAAGTGCTGTCACAATGTGAAACAACTGATGCTGATTTATGGTGCCTAACATCTGATGTACATGTTCATCCGTCACTTCGCCCGCGCCAAATGAAATAGCTTGATCCAACAAACTTAAGGCATCACGCATACTGCCATCGGCAGAGCGGGCTAATTCGGTCAACGCACCCGACTCATATTTAATATTTTCTTGTTGCAGAATATTAGCCAGATAACCTGAAATTTGCTCTAATTCCAAGCGGCGTAAATTAAACTGTAAACAACGCGACAATATAGTAACGGGGAGTTTTTGCGGATCCGTCGTAGCGAATAAAAACTTAACGTGCGGTGGTGGTTCTTCTAATGTTTTAAGTAGCGCATTAAAACTACTTGTTGAAAGCATATGAACTTCATCTATCAAATAGACTTTATAACGACCACGACTGGGGGCATATTGCACATTATCCAACAATTCACGGGTATCATCGACTTTGGTACGCGAGGCGGCATCTACCTCAATCAAGTCCACAAATCGACCGGCATCTACCTCTTGGCAACTTTGACATTCACCACATGGCGTAGAACTCACACCTTGCTCACAATTCAGTGATTTAGCCAAAATACGTGCGAGCGTTGTTTTACCTACACCGCGAGTGCCGGCAAACAAAAAGGCATGGTGTAAACGGTCTAGATCCAGACCATTAATGAGGGCGCGAAGGACATGTTGCTGTCCGACGACTTCAGAAAACTTTTTAGGCCGCCATTTTCGGGCGAGAACCAAATAACTCATATGATGGTTTGATACCTGGTGTCTAATTGCATCCATCTCAATTCGGCGTTTTTAGCCGTATTAATCAAGTCTTAGCAAAGGATATTGGGCGATGACTCACACCAGCCAAATCTCGGCGCTCGAGTCCGAAGGCTCCGCTGCTCCCTTCCGGGTCTGACGGGCTGACCAACATATCGTCGCGAGGAGACCAGTGCGAATCACCATTGAACGCGTAATCTTAAGGGTTTTTTAGTACTTTGGCTATTTAAATTTCTGAAATGAGGCGAATAGCGCCCCCTAAATCAAAACGATCTTAAGTAATAGAGAAAATGGTGAGCACAATGCGATTCGAACGTTCTGCCGCCCTCTTGGAGCAAAGATAAATATCATCGTCATAACCAATTAATTATAAAATCTAATTGGTCTCTTACAAAATGCTAAAGAATCATGCCGCCTCAGTACTCTTCCAAATTCATAAGACTCACTTATTTGTAATTCTCACTAAAGCCGAAAGTAACTAACGTTTAGCAATAATCCACACAGCATGGATAATGCCAGGTAGGTAGCCTAATAATGTTAGAAGAATATTTAACCAAAAGGCACCACCAATACCTACCTGTAAAAATACGCCTAGTGGCGGTAATAAAATTGCTATTAAAATTCTAATTAAGTCCATAGTTTCCTCGAATAGCTAAATAAAATAGTTAGATTAATGAAATAGAAAAAGGTCAAAGAAAATAACTTATCGTGAGAGGATCTGACACCATTATCAGCATAAATAATGCTTAACGTTGCTTAGTTTCACTAAACTAAAGTAAATGCTCAACGGCTCTGATGAGTGTTATAAATAAGCTTGAAGGCACCTTATTACCTGACGAGCTCCCCATGACAGTTCCGACTAAAAAAGCAGTACTGATACTTTTTATGGGGTTTTCTTTTACGGGCTGCATATAATCAATTGATGCTACATTTGATCGCAGTGCTAACTTAGCGTGCTCTACACTTTGTTGTACAGGCGCATCGCACTCCATAAGACACCTCCAGCGATAATTAAACAGACTAATGACGTCGAAAAAAAAGCCACAGGCATACTAAACCATGTTGCAAAAACGTAATGCAATGCCGTTAATGCTAAGGCTGTTGCCGAAGCAAGAAGGACGACACCCACTAGTATCAACATAATGACGCTAGTGGTTTCGACCATTTTACGCTTGAATAGTCGCCCTTCTGCCTCTGCTAATTCACAAAAACTAATGAATGTTTCTGCAATTACTTTCATTATTCATCTTTTTTGAATGATTTTGAAATAAGATAACCCGCACCAAATGCGACGAGTAAGCTAGCAAAAGGGTTCTGTTTTACTTTACCACTGACCTTTTCAATGCCATCAACCCCCGCTTCTTGTGCGTGATGTAAGTGCTCTTTTGCTTTTTCTCTAACGTTGTCATAATTTTCTTTGATATTTTGCTTCACGTTGCTACTTTCTTGCTCGCCTTTTTTCTTAAGCAGTTCAGTCATGGTTAATACTTGTTCTTTTAGTTCTGCAAATTCTTTACGAAGTTCAGTATCTGTTGCAGTTTCTTGTTTTGTAGTCGTAGACATGATGGTTATTCCTTTTTAATTAAAATAAAATATAACTTGATGCAATGAAATTCATTCAGGACCTAGTAATGCATAAAGTACGAGACCCAATAGAGGTAGTAGCAGAATAAGTACTATCCACATTACTTTCCTGCCTGTTGTTACAGTACTTTGAGTAACCTTTACAATTGCCCAAACATCTAAAATCAATATAATTAGGCCGATTAAACTGCTAACTTCAATACCCATAATTATGTTCCTCAACGTGTAATTAACACTTTCGTTTTTTGCGATACTTGCCACGGAATCTATGTTAGCAACTGTATTGGATATAATAATTAAGAGGAATCCGGTAGTCATGTAGGACAAAACCTTCATCGTGGAGTAACAAGTTTCACTAGACTTTAATATATAACTCTTCGTTATAAATACAATTAAGGTTTGTCCTACAGACGGGGTATGTTTAGTTTGGTTTAATTTCATCATGATGTAGAAAAATACTAGGTAGCAAACGCATGACAAAAATTATTATTGTTGATGACCACCTGATTGTGAGACGTGGCTTCAGAGAAATGCTCAATAAAGAAATGAGCTTTAATGTGATACATGAGGCCTCATCTGGAGAAGAGCTTATTGACTATCTAAAAAGCAATACCTGTGATGTGGTGTTATTAGATATTTCATTACCGGGAAAGAACGGTGTTGATATTCTTCGTTATATTCGTGAGCGTTATGATCACATTAAAGTACTTATATTGAGTGGTTACCCAGAAGAACGTTACGCGCTGCCGATGATTAAAAATGGTGCAAATGGCTATATCTGTAAAGACTGTGAACAAGAAGAACTGATCAAAGCCATTCGGCTGGTATCGGCTGGCAGACGCTATTTATCACCCAAAACCTCTGAACTACTAGCAAATGAAGTATTTAACGATAGCAATACAGAACCACATCAATCGCTCTCTGAACGTGAACTACAAGTATTCATAAGATTAAGTGAAGGTGCCAGTGTGTCAGATATTGCCGATGTACTTAATTTAAGTGTTAAAACAATTAGTACATATCGGACACGTCTAAAAGAAAAAATGGGATTAGGCAGTAATGCTGAAATGGCTGCCTATGCTATCAGACACGGATTAATTGGAGGCCAAGCGGAGTTATAGCATGGCAAAGAAAGTACTTACTATTTTACTCGTTGAAGACTCACCTATTATTCGTCAGGTTGTGCTCGAAAGCCTAACGAGCACTGAAAATATTGAGATTGTTGGCTTTGTTGATAGTCAAACGAAAGCGATTGAAGATCTTCAACGTTATAAACCCGACCTGGTCATCATCGATCTCGAACTTATTGAAGGCAATGGTTTAGGAGTATTGAAAGAACTAGAACACGAACCAGAAAAATTTGGTTGTCCCAAAAAAGTCGTTTTCACTAATCACACTTCCCCCTTGCTGAAACGTAAGTGCCAAGCATTAAATATTGAGGGTTTCTTCGATAAATCATATCAATTAGATGACTTACTCGATTATGTAGAGTTATTATCCAAAACAGTTTAATCAACCTTAACATCAAGAGGTAAAACTGTTTTTACAGTCGTACCCAGATGTTTAATCGAGGATATGGTCATAACCCCACCAAACATCGCCGCTCGAGCACGCATGCCTGTTATGCCATGCGTCCCCTTCTTTAGAAAAGCTTCATCAAGACCTTTGCCGTCATCAATGATATAAAGTTCAATATTATTGTCTTTAAGGATGAGTTGAATAGTCACATTGCGTGCACCTGCATATTTACGAATATTAGTAAGCGATTCCTGACAAATTCGATACAGAGCTAATTCTAGATCACTCGAGATAGAAGGTAATGCTGTTGTTAGTTCCAAATGATAATGTGGTGGATGATCATCGGGCACATCTTCGGTCATTGCGGAGATGGCTTCCAATAAGCCAAGCTCACGTAATAATGGAGGCACTAAACTATGGGTAATTTCACGCTTAACATGAATGCCTTTATCAATGTTTTCTAACAATCGATCTAGTCTGACTTTAATAGGGTCGTCTTTAGTAGGTTTTAAGGTTCGCTTAATCCACGATGTATCCATTCTCGCAGCAGTCAACAACGCACCTAGTTCATCATGAAGCTCACGCGCTATACGTTTTTTTTCATTTTCACTATTAGCCGTAATATGAGAAGCCAAATCAACCAGTTCTTCGGTGCGTTTATTGACGATATTTTCTAAATCATTATTTCTAGTGGATATTTGTTTAGTATATTTTTTTGCTGATTGTTGTTGTTGCCGCGTCTGCCTGAAGGTAATAAATAATAAAGCAAATGAGATAATAGCTAAACCAAACATGGTCCAACGCAGGGTGCTTAATGCATTAATATTTGTTTGATTGGCCCCTCTAATCGCGTGGCGAATTCGTTGACGAATGGTACTCACTTTTTCTTGAGTACTTGCAATTTCAGACTGTACGGTTTGATAGCTTTGCAATTGCGTCTTGGTATTGGCTAGGTTGGGTATCTCAATCAAATGCATGGTGATTGAATGTATATCCTGCTCCAATGCTTCAATTTCACTACTTTTTATATAGCTAGAGCCTTTTGACTCTAACCCGCTCATTGCACGCTTGATCTCATCAATGCTTTTTTTAAAGGGTATCGAGAAATAATTATCTTTCGTCAATAAAATTTTTTGTGTCTGTGTTTCTAAATTGAGTAAGTTAATCGATAATTTATCAGTGTAATCAAGATAAATATAACCCAATCGGTCATTATCATTAACCGTTTCAGCTTGTTGTATATATCGCATAAAAAATGCCAGCAATATCACTAACAATAAGGTGATCAAGCTAAAAATAAAGTTCATTTTATTTTCGACTTTCTGATCTAGAAATACTGGAACATCTTCCGACATAGTCACTACCTAACTAAGTTTTAAAGATAAAATGCAAGACAAAGACTACATTGAGGTATGGAGTTGACCGACATAATTTTTGGAATGGCCACCTATAATAGATTCATGGGTGAGAGTATTCAACTACTTTTCACCTTACATCTAGATCAGTAACTGACAATAGAAGTAAACTTTCAATACTTTTATATTCTGCTTAGGTTGCTTGCCGCTGGTTTTATGAGTGACTGTAACGCTATCGAAGGTATTGGTCAGAACATTGAGACAGGTGTCGAGAAAAACATAACAAATTGTTAACAAAATTAAGGAGCACACTATGATTAGTTGGGCTGTAACATTTTTAATTATTGCCATAATTGCAGGCGTATTAGGCTTGTCTGGTATTGCCGGAACAGCAACACACATAGCCTGGATTTTATTTGTAGTCGGGTTGGTACTTGCATTAGTATTCATGGTGACAGGTCGCAAACCACCAATCTGATTTCATACTCTTCCCTAAACTAAAAAAGCGATACCTCAGTATCGCTTTTTTAGTTTATCAATACAGCATCAGTTAACGTTATCAAGAAGTGCTGTCAAACCCTACGTGATTAATTTCAATGTTAATGCAAGACAAAGACTACATTCACATCTGCATTTTTCCGACATTAATTAAAAATCTAATCGGCATAATAGTGTCATGGGTGTCAGGAATACAAGATGCTCACTAATACTATAATCACTGGAGAATAATATGACTATTAAATATTTAACAATACCATTTTCTATCTTAATGATTAGCTTGATGAGTGGCTGTAACACCATCCAAGGTGCCGGAGAGGATATTGAAGCCGGTGGTGAAAAGATTCAGGATGCCGCTCAATAATCATCCTCCAAATATTATTTAAGTAAAACAGGATATTTAACCGAACGGCTACATTTTTTTATGATCGCCATCGTTGCTGGAGTAATAAAAGTACTAGCAAGTCGTAAATCATCTATCTGAGACAACTATCTACCTAGAGGAAGTATGAAGTATTATGAAAACTACATTCAAATATCTATCAATCCCATTAATCGTTTTATCGTTAGGACTGATTAGTGCTTGTGACAATAATGATGATCTTAGCGATCATCTTGATGACATTGGTGATGAAGTTAAAGATGCAAGTGAAGACATAGCCGATAGCACAGAAGATGCTGCGGATGAAGTTAAAGACAAAATGTAATTTTTTTCGGCTACCAATACTCTAATTTTAATGACTGTCGGCAGTAACAAAGTCCAAGGTAGTATAACAAGGTAACTCTCATTGCCGACAACCGTTGAATCAGACCGTTCACTATAACGAACGGTCTGATTCAACGCTGTATTTTGTTGCCCACGGCGAGATTCGAACGTGCGACCTTCCACTTAGGGGGCTAAAGCTAAAGACTTGGGTTAAGTTTAGGCTATTGTCCACATACATAGCAGAATGGAGTTCTAGATTTTAGAAGAAAAGTGAACTTTGGTTTAGATACAAAAAAGCCGTAATGAACTTAATCAATACGGCTTCTTGTTGTTCAGTTTAAAGCTTGTATATTTAAGCGACTGAGTTTTTAGCCTTACGACGTAAACCCATGAAACCTAATAATGCAGGTGCAAATAAGAATGCTGCTGCTGGAAGTGGAACAGCGTTTACAGAGACATTATCAATACCACCACCATACGAATCACTTATACCTTCCGCGGAAAAGGCAAGAATATCAGAACCAGTACCGATAACTGTGAATACATAAGTTGTCCAGACATTACTAACACCACCTGCACCAGTAATTATGGCTGGTACACTAATGACACTACCATTCCAAAGTGCACTAATACCATTGGTATCAGAAAGTTGATCTATTCGAGGAGAATAATCGAATGACAGTGTATAGGCTTGACCTGCTGTCGTTGCTATAGTTTGGTATATATTGCTATTGACTGTTGAATCAAGCTCAACAAAGTTAACACCATCAGAAGCTTGCCCGACTATATTGTTTCTAATTTCGATGAAAGCACCTTGGTCAGTAGTCCAATTCGTAATGCTATTCGCTTGTTGAATGAAGGTGCCTGAAGCTACAGCATCGGCTTCAAAAGAACCATTTTGTACCAAGTTAACGGGTGCGGCTTGAACCTGTGATGCAAATGCAACCACGCTGGCTGCAAGTATAAATTTAAGTTTCATATGTTATTTTCCTTATATTAGGTTTTGCAACCCAGCCGACTCTAAAAACTGAGTCCTGTGGCTTTCCGTACTTAGCTCACACTAAGTTTGGCGAATATATAAGTTGAGAAAAACTCGACTCGGTCACAATAATAATGAAATAAAAACGCAATGTCCATTGTACTTTAGTACTATGTCAACTATCTCTCCTTTAATTATCATAAAATTTCTTCTGAATGAAAATTTAGCGTTAACGTCAAATATAGTGCGTGACCTTAAAGTACTTGGTATTGCTTAATCAATCGTCATCTTTCGATATTTTGACAGTGACTTTAGAAGGGTAGTGTATATACAATACAAGCTACTAACACGATTATAAAATTGGCAACTATTTTAAATTCATCATATGAATTTTACCCTCCGTGCGGATCCAATCACTTATATTCACGTCTATCTAACACCGATAACAAACATTAAAGAACTTGAGTGTCTTATCATTCATAAACAGAAGCTTAGGATGGTGTCCACGGCGCGATTCGAACGCGCGACCCCCTTAGGAGGGCAGGAATATAGGATAATTTAAAGATTGATAATTAACCATCAAAATACATTAATGCGTATAATCATTCCTAAACTACTTGTACATATAAGAATAGCCATGTAATTTAGTGACACTTTAAATAAGAAATAACAGTCGCAAAAATAAATTTATCATTACACGTCACAATTAAGTCTCACTAATAAAGTAGTAAATGACCTATTTCCACATTTAGCTGAGTCTACATTAATGTGAAATTATGATCCTTATTTATCAGTATAGCCGACACAAAAAATATGCTAACCAGACCTTCATAAATGCGTTCTAGTTCGTATTTATCAGACAATTTCAAGTGCATGTCTTTTACAGGTATCTACTTCCATTCCTCAACGGCTATCAAACAAAAACCTGCTATTTTAAAATATTTATACCAGCAAAAAATAGATAAACCGAGTTCACTTAAAAAAACAAATAGATAAATACAAATAGTTTCAACTTGCTCGTAAGGCTCATTTCATAATAAATTAGTTACTGTTATTTTGTGACAATTATCTAAAAATATCGTTATCATATTTATAAATTAGCTTTCTAGTAATCAATGAGCAGGTCGCACATGCAACCAACACCATTACCAGGAAAACTGGCACAACTACTCAACGCTGAAAATGAGCACTACGCTACAGTGTTGGAAATCGAGTCCATATTCAACATTGATACGGTATTCCCTGCAACACGAAACCTGGCAGAGGCGTTACTTGAGCTACTAGCAAATATTTATCCATCAAATCGACAAGCAGATTGGCACACAGCCCTATTGGCTATCAACGCTATAGGAATAGTGCAGTCATGGCGACTTGCTCCAAAAACGGGTTCTGATCAAAACCCACTCAATCAACGTTTTGGCAGCTATCCTCTTGCAGCCTACTTATTGCAAGAATCTAGCAATATGATCCAGAATCAAACATTGGGTATAAAACTACTTTTTCTATACGTACTTTTACAGCGCCATCCCGATAGTCACGGACTAACCAACCACGCTGATACACTTCGACTAGCAACTCGACGAAACTCAAAAGAATTAAAACTCCTCCAAGCTTTGCCTCTATACACGGATGACTTCCATGATTACCACCAACAGCTCAAGTCTGCGGTAAAAAGCCAATTACACATATCCTTTTCAAGCCCGTTGTTAAACAGCCTACGCTCATTGCTAGAAATGGCGCCCAACCGAGTACCGGCTAAACCTACGACCATACCAACCTCGCAAATAACAGTCGTTAAACCACCAACAGATCTAAGCAGTACTCAGACACTTGATGATACGCCTCATGCTGGTACTGTTATCCGAATACGCAGTGATTCTGGTGATCCGCGCTTAGCAGAGCCGCCTGAATATATTGACTACTTTGAGGCCGATCTGCATCCAGAAAATAATGGGGATGATTACGAAGCCACTAGCCCACAATTATTTGACGAGTTCAGCACGGACTTTCAGGCAAAGACCTCTGAGTATTGGCTAAGACGTCACCATCGACTGTCAGCTAACGACTGGAGTCATTTGACACGCATCGAGAAAAAACGCGTAGCGTCTTTTATTGCGGATGGACTCCGCTCTTCTGATGAACAAGTGAAAATTACTGCTGGCTTAATCGGCACTATGTATGTCACCGGTATGACACTTGTTGAACTATTGCAAGCGAGCACTGGGCCTAACCAAATCTTTTCTGCAATTGGCAGCTACATCAGGGATGTCCGCAAACCAGAAAATGGCTTCACGCCAAGTGATATACAACGAGCAGATTTACAACCGACGGCCGGTCGTCTTTTATTGCGATTACCAGCCCCTATTGCTGAATGGGTGGGGCAATTGTGTCAGCGCGGCCAGCCGACATTAGGGCAATGTTTAGACGTTGATTTGGACACCGCTACTAGCTGGGTAAAAGGCGGCATTGAAACGTTACGTGACAATGGCAGGTTTTTTAGAATTCGACTGGAACGTATCCCTGCTGCACTTGCGCTGGAGACAACCCTTAGGTTTCGTGATCCGGTTATTACCTACCTTCTTACCGCTCGTGAAAACCAAGCAGCACCGAAACTCAGCTACTACGTCTCTTGCCCTATAGATGAACTTATTAATGCTTACAACCTGATAATAAGCGAGATGCTTTACCCATGAAACTGACTGACAGCTACCCAACAAAAGAAGCACAGGCAAAGCTTATTGAGTTCACGGCTAAGCAAATCGAGACGGCCATGCAAGACTCATCCGTGGCAGTAAGACATAACGCTTTCACGGATTACTGCTTAGCTCTTATATTTTGCTGCACTGGTCATCGTCCTGTTGTAGATCCCATTCACTCGAGGAAATTGTTTGACCTTAAGCTAGGCTGGATGCTGATTGCTGACAAAGTGGTACATGAAGAACGCTCATGGCGTTTAGTTGCCCTGCCACCGATTGCATGTCAACAAATACAAAATTACTTAGACTATTTACCTAGGCTAGCTGCTTGGCTTGACCAAAATCCGGTGACTTTTCCGCTTCGCAACCAGATAACAGAGCTACTGGGTGGCACCGATTCTATTCCATTCTTTTTTTATATGGATGAAGAAAAGCTAGGCAAAGTACTTTCTATCACTCCATCACTAATAGCTAAACGCTGGGAAGAATACTGGAAGTTACCCATCAATTTCCTACGCCACATGGCTGCAACTGAGTTGAGACGCTACTCAGGTCAGGCTTATTGGGCACAAATACAGTTGGGGCACTTCAGCGGTAGTGAACATCCTTTTGGAGTAACGGCGACACAATCAGCACAACACACACTTTCTAATATATCTATTCAACTTGAACAGTTTATGCAGGACATGGGCTGGCAGGCGTTGAAGTCACTTATACGCCTACCTCATGGTGTAAAAGCAGTAGAAATAGCGCACCACAGTCAGCTGAAAAGTAGCCCTTTTGGTAATACCAAACGCAAACAACAACGTCAAAAAAAGCGAACCATCATGAAGAGCTATATTCGTAGCGCCCTAGATGTGACGCTGCAAGGTCAAACGCTCTTAAACTCCGTAGATCAGATCCAACAGGCTGCAAGACACATTATTACTCACACCCCCATATCTTTAACTAATCCCTGTTTGCGTATGTTTTATCGCTATGTAGCACGCTTACCTAACGGCAAGACTCTATTAAAGCAATCTGCACCTGCTCGAATTTTCAGTATTGAACCATCGCCCTTTAATGAAAATTCATTACTGCTATATCAGTACACAGAGCAACTTAGGCAAAATTTTCAGCAATATTTGAATGATAGCTATCAGCCTGAAATTATTGTTAATCCGGCCCTTCGCGTGGCTGAGATTATGGTTTGTGCAGCACTTTTTGGTGGTATTGCCGATCCGAAAAAGCTGGAAAAAATATCAACTGCTTTGTATAGCAGCACCTACCATTATGATAATAAGCTTTTTATTGAACTTCCGTTTACAGCCAACCTTCAAGGCCCCGTATTTCGTTGGTTTCCAGATATTATTAGTCACATGCTGATACAACGTTATTATCAGCATGACAAGTCTTCAATCGTCTCAGACAAACAGCTACGTTCTACTCTAATAACACTGTTGGAAAAACTCGGACTTGAAGCACCACAAGACAGCGTTCAACTACTAGCAAGGGCTGCACATGCGGCAGTAATTCTTGAAGCACCTGGCCATACAGCAAAATTCCTATCTGGTGAATTGAACAGTGTCTCAGTACCGCTATCACAGTGGGTACGGATACATAGTGGAAAAGCATTATCGACAACGATTGAGTCAAATACTGTGAACTCACAGGCACGAGCACAAGCACCTCTGACCATCGGGCAATCATCCATGCAGAAAAATTCGCACGTCCAAAACAAAGATTTTCTAAAGTTGCTGCGTAGATTTTTTAACTCCGCATATGACATGTCTGCTATTGGCAACATAAATACCAGCACAAATAGAAAGCGTGAGCTTGCTCGACTGATTAGAGATCAATTTGGAAGCACACAAGCTAATTGGTCATCGCAAATGCTGAGCATTGCTGCTTGGGCAATCCATCTATGTGAACACGGTACTCGTACAAAGAAAAATCTCGCATTTAAAACCGTCGATAAATACGTCTTCATGGTGTCTCGTGCCTTATTGCAAGCAGAGGTGAAAGAGCATTTTCTTGCTTTGGATGCAGATACTTACGAAGACCTATATTTGAGTATTCTTGAAGTCGAACTTGCACATAGACAGCATGATATTGCTGGCAGGTTGCTGGAATTTCATCACTTTTTAGTCAGCGCTTACGCCGTTGAAGAACCATCTTGGTCAGCTATCTTTAAAGCTGTAGGTCAAGATAAAGCCCTTAACTTTGCCGATGCTAACTTCGTCAGTGAAGATGAATATTTCGGGATCTTAGAGGCAATAAATAATAGTCCACACCTACACCCTATAACGCGCAATCAATACATTACATTACTGTTTCTCGGCTACCGCTTTGGATTACGTTTTGGCGAGGCATATCGTCTGCAATACCGAGACATACAGTTAGATAGTGAAGCGATATACCTTTGTATTCGCAACAATATCTTTGGCGAAGTTAAATCTGCATCGGGGCAGCGAGTCGTGACTTTACTTGAAAAAATCAATCAGCTTGAACATGAAGCGTTTGATCAACTCATAGGGTGGGCCGAAATACAGTGGCACACTGACAAGCAAGCCGCACTGATGGGTGAGCCACAAATGCCACGTACACTGATTAATAGAACAGTAGCGGCTTCAGAAATAGGCCAGTTTATCAAATTGGTAACCGGTGATAACAGCTTACGATTTCATCATCTGCGCCATAGCTGGGCAACACGTTTGTATGTCTATAGCTACACCAGTCAAAAAGACGGTTCTGGCAGTCTAGGTAGCACATCTATTATTCCTGAGAGATGGGATGAACTGATTGGATCTCATGCTACTAATTACCCACTGACTAGTATTGCTACAGCAATCGGTCACTTATCAGAAACTACTACAATAGAATATTATATTCATGCTATTGATGTAAGTTTTCTACCTAATGATCCGTCAGAAAAGCTGCATATGTCTTCCCGCGCTTATGGTTATGCCCTCGGCATCAGTCAAGAGAATGCTCGCCAACGAGCGGTACGTGGAAGAATATTGAGCATAAATAAGAAAGTCCAGAAGCCGGACGTGAAACTACAAGATCGTCTGGAAAAAATTGATGTGAGCCGTATAAAGATATTAGATACAAGGTTAAGTTTAATGGGTATAGAGCAGCTACTAAGCAGGCGGCGTGATACAAAACAATCCATTTTGAAAGTTGCTGCTCAGCTTTTTATTGAGCCAAATCTAGCAACAAGGATCGCTTCTGTAGCAACCCACGCTGAACGACAGTCAGGTGTGGACTACTACCAGCTTGAGCATTCTGACAGTGAAGATTTGCTTATCACTGACGAGCAACGGCAACAGCTAGCAGAGCAGCAAGCCAATCCGAAGATCTTTCAGCTGCAAAATCGTAACGTACTGTCCATTCTTCGCAGTTACTCTAACCAGCTTGAGGATATGCCAGTTGCAGAATTGTATCGACTCAAAGAGGCTTTTGTTACTTGGAGACAAACACTGAAATATGACGTAAATATCGTCAGCGATAAGCAAGAACTGGCCAATATACAGTATATAAAAGACACCCTTTTAGACAAACTACAAATCACCATCAGTCTTGAAAATGAGTCTAGTGAAAACACAGTAAAAACAACAAAGCTATTTGAAAAAACAGCAGCAAGAAAACTTAGCGGTACACTCGTAAAGTTGCATACTGATAAGCAGTTTAATACTAGAGGAATGTTAAACCGTATACTTCTCATACTCTCGATATTTCTAGAGTTAAAAGTCAGTCATAGTGAAACCCTGACTAATGACACAGTCAAACTTTAGATTTTAAATCAGCTTATCGTCATACATTTTTCTCAGACCAGTTATTCTTCCGCCAATTTCAACCCTCTCTCCAAAGTATGGTTTCTCAGTCGGAGTAACTTCAATTTCGAGCACTGAACGGCATGATTGAGCCTCTAAAAGCTCGTCACGTAATGACTCATCAAAATAAAGCTCCTTTTTTTTGTGTCCATGCTCATTTAATAACGATGCACACATATCGTCATCATCGACACAAGTGATCCTCCCAATCTCAAATTTACGCTTATCTGTCACAAATGAAGAACGATCAGATGCAGGTATACTCATTACAACCTCTTCACTGTCGATCTTGATTTTTAAGATAACGCTATCGCGTGCACTTACTGAGATCCCGGTAAAAATTGTCTCAACTAACCTTTTTTCCAACTCAGAATAAACGATGATATATTTGGATTCTGTATTAATTGTACACACCTGATTATGCAGGACAATTTTTGCTTCATGCACGTGCCCTTTTGTCATCCTCACTACTTTTTCCACAGATTTAAAAGCATTTTTAACGACACGTTTTGCTTCATCAACAATAGATTGCACATCAAAATCCGAATCTGGCATATATCTAATAACTAAACGGCGTTCAATCAACATAGTTTCAACACCAAAAAAATCGACAATATGATAAGAAATGTAATCCTTATGGTTTTTTGATAGCTGCCTCGCCAAAATATTCTCAACGAGATTAAATAACTTTCCATTATGCCTATTATTTACTTCTGACTTTTGCTCCCATAAGTAAAGATCCTCAGATTTTTTTGAAACTTGAGCTGTAGTAATAAGCGAAAAAATAATTTCTTCGCGATATATTGTTTTACTGGTCATAAAAACACCCCATATTTTAAGGAATATAAACCCATTCAAGACAAATAGATTTTTTAAAAGCAATAAGAAGCCCAGCCAATATTTCGGCAAAACATAAATTGCTCTTAAAAAATATATTAAGTAATTTTAAATGTGTGAATACACGAAGACGCTGCCCATATGTCATTTAAGACAATAAGCACTCTTTGATTACAAGTTTTAACTTGTTTTCTTAAGGCGCAGAAATGCTTTAAGAACTTTATAACCGCCCTGGGGAAAGAAAATAATCGCAGCCACCGCGTAAAATACGGATTGCCATGATGTAATAGGGATGGATTTACTTCAGGACCATTTACAGGTATGAAGCCAATGACAAGAATGAACTTGTAGGCGAGACACCAGTTCGGTGACTGCAATTTTAATAGCTAAATCATTTAGGCTTAGCTTTTATTTACCGGCGGCATTACCGCTCGGCTTTAGTTTCGGTGTTTCTTATCTCGTTCGAACCTTTATTCTGTTTTGGGCCTAGGGTTGTTGAAACCCTAGACTACGGCTTAACGGCCCGACACCTTTGTCTATACTAGCTCGCTAAATTTGTCTTAGCAAGCCTAAAAGTTTGTAAGGCCGTAAATATTACAGGTAGGACTAATTTTAGCTCTCACCCAGCTCTAGTCAGTTGCGTTATTTTTCTAAGTTTTCTCTGCCCTGGCTAAGAAGATCGATCTGCAACCTTAAAGCCACAATCTCGCTCAGTAGTTCTTGCTCGGAATGACTTTGCTCAATAACTTCACCATTATCTAGATTTAGCCAACATGCATCAGCAATTTTCACTTCTTTGATTCGACGATCATTTTCATAGTGTTTGGCTGCACGCTCCTCAACAGCATTTTGTAACGCGTACTTACTTTCTGGATTGCCGTGATTGATAAGTAACGTTGCTGACTTGTTACTGTCATATCCATCGGTACGGAACAAGAAGTCTAGTAGCATCTGTTGATCAGCGTGTGCTGAGTAGTACGCGGACATATTAATTACTTCCGCCTGGCCAGTAGGAAGCTTATCTACTGACATGTTGGATGGTGTTGCACGCTCCATCAGTTCAGCTCCTTTTGAACCTGCAGCTTGATAACCTGTGAGAATAATGGTGTTGCGCGGGTCACTCCCCCAGCTATCCAAATAGCTAACTACTGGACCATTGTCGCACATGCCAGAGCTAGCAATCACAATGTCAGCATTAAAATTTGAGGGCTGCTTAGGCTTAGCCATGCTCATCAAATTGCTATTTCCTACTTTGAACTGACCATACTCTACAAGGTGCTGCAACATGCTTTGAATCTCATCACCACTCATCGCCAGTGATTCACACAGTTTAGTATTTAAGTATTTAAACTTACCGTTTGGTGACTTACTACAGAGATGCTCAGCATATACTTGAGTTACTGCGCGGCCTAATGGCGCATGGATATTAGTAGTAAATGGTCTTTTTTTATCATGATGGTCAATAGTGTTCTGATTGGCTGGCAGCCTAACCTTCATCCACTGCAATACATCCATCAGTAACTCTTGAGCTCTATGCAAAGAGAAAGTTGGTATCAAAACTTTGCCACCTTTGACGAATAAAGTGTGGGCAATTACTTCGGCTAAGCGCTCAAGACGTAATTGGTAATTTTGATATTCTTGTGCACGAACACGACTACCATACGTTGACTCAACAACGATATAGTCTGTGTCCACAAAAGGGTGTTGACCGCTCTTCATCAATGGAAGGTAAGAATTCTCATCAGTCTGACAGCCTATATCACCACTAAAGCAGATGGTCCGGTCTTCACCATCAACTTTCCAGGCGATGCTTATCAAGCAGGCTCCCAGAATGTGGCTGCTACGCAGATAAGACATCCGGAGACCTTCAGCCAAACGAATACTGCGACCCCACTTAAACCCTAAGTCATCGTCGAGTATGCTCCAGCGAATCTGCTTCACCTCTTTTTCCGTATACATTTTGCTTATACGTGCAGCATCTAACAACATTAACTCACTAAGCTCACGGGTTGCGCGGGTAGCGTACACTAGGCCATCAAAACCTTCACGTACAAGTCTAGGCAGTAGGCCGCAGTGATCAATATGGGCATGAGTCAGCAACACGTACTTGAGTCGCGCAGCTTCAAAAGGAAAGCTCTGACGATTGGCCCACACATCACGTTCATTGCCCTGATGCATACCACAATCTACTAAAAACTGAATATCTGAATCAGTGTGATAAAGCCAAGTACAAGAACCACTAACGCCTTCAATTGCGCCAATAAATTTAATTTTAAGCATGATGTATTCCTTAATTTTTTGGATAACAGTAACTACAGCTCCTGTAAAAGTGAGCTGAACCGTCTGAATTTATTTTTCTAGTATGGAAAAAGTGTATTTAACGCTAGTCGTTACGAGACAAAGCGATTATTCAACCTGAAAAGTGCCGGGTGTATAGCTCTTGATATAGTTGTTCAGAAAAATGTTTTTCTCTCCGTTCAGCTAGACTTTCGCAAGCTAGGTATGGAAAGTGGTCGATAAAGCGACCAAACAGACGTTCGGAGTCATTACGATAACGACGAGTATCCAGAATGTGCGCTTGCCACATTTGTAAGGCAGCGCCAGACGGCATAAACAGTTGACTGGGGTAACGCTTTTTTAGATTAAGAAAGCGACGATACTCTTTTACGGTCTCAGCCCAGTCTAGGCAGTGCAACTGAGGTGCAAAGCGCAGAAAAAGCAAATCCAACTTCTCAACAGAAGGATCAAGAGAATGTGATTTATGATGTTTCATGGTTTTGGCTCCTATGTGATTACGGAGCCAGTATGTATCTGTGGATTCCACAGCCAAGTGTTTTAGCGAAGTAAATCTAGCAGATCGTCAAATCCTTGGACTTCTTTGAATTCAGTTTGTATCCTGTTGCGATATTTGAGAAGAAGCGGATTATCTGTATTGACTGCACTAGCTACTTTGTATGCCTCCTCAAGATCACCATTCAGATAATGCGTCATCATACTGTCACCCATGGACAGCGTAGCGGTTTGTGCTGCTAGGGTCTTTAGCAAATTACCCTTGTGTGGTCCCATACCCATTTGCGGTAGTACATCGGCAAATGGATTGGGTAGACGCTCGTTTCGGAGATCAGCTAGAGATAGTCGTTCGAGGAACCCAAACAGCTCTTGACGTAGTAACCCCAGCCCGACTACAGACTGACGATCTAGAAACAATGTGCGTGCCCATTCGGCGTATTCGTTGCGTTTTTCTGGGTCAGTTAGTATGGCGACAACAGCCTTCGGCTCGCCGAATACCCCTTGAAGCAAAATGGCATTCCACAGCTGGGTTTTATCATTAGGACTAATACGGATACTTGTACGACTGTCATCGTGATGACTGAGCTCAAGTTGCTGCCAGTGTAAGGTGATTAGCTTCGACTTATTTCTAGAGATCTTACGTCCACCATTATCACCATCCTTTTCCGAAGGACAAAGCGCATTGGCTAGTGTATTGAGGCTGTTACGCAACGATCCATACCGGGAAAGTGGCTTACTGAGTGGCGGACACAACAATGATTCAAATACTTGTGTCAGCTCTGGCCAACGGTCTTTCTCAGATATCACACGATATCCCTAAGAGTTGTTCCACGGAGGCACGCTTGGCAAAAGACAGTGGTAATTCAGCAATAGCTTGCGCCTGACGTAACCAATCGTTGGTGTTACACTCATTTCGACGACGGTACTCATCAACTACCCCCATGCAGTAACCAGCACGCAACGCCTCAGAAAGTGAGGTTGTTAACCCAGCAGTCAAGTGTTTCTCCCCTCGTTTTGTATAGATACTAACGAGTTCTTGGCAACTCTGGATAAGATGCTCAGGATCATTGTTCGCCTGTACTATGCTGCTCTGCAAGACATTCAACAAGAAGACAATCATCAAAGTATACAGCTTCATTGGACGACCTCATCAGGAACAGTAGATATTGAAGGGTCGGATACTGTCTGCTTTACAATGAGTAACCCCTTAGATACCGGTGCAGCCAAGTAGACAACTAGCAAAACAAGCCCAAGGTTCACAAGCTTATCGACTGGATCCTCTTGAGTCAGATAGAGGTGGAAACTCTCTTGATGCTCGATTGCCGACAGCAAGTATAATAAAAACAAGCCTAAGAAAAACAATACGCACAGTATTCCCTGAGCGGTCAATAAACGTGATAATCCTCGCCAGAAGCCGGTAGCGAAATGCTGACAGTAATAAACATGCCTCCATAGTAGCAAAGGCATTAACAACAAAAAGCCCCACTCATGCCAAGAGACATCGGCCAGACCTTCGTCATACTCAAAAATCATCACGAACGAACCAAACAGCAGAAACAGTCCAAGTAGCCAAATTCCTATATTTTTAAACCATGTCAGCATTATATAAAGGCCTTTGACTAAGCCATTATCGAGCTTACCTATTAAAGAAAGTTCTCGGTGATCCATTGAATCTTTTCCTTCCATCCATGTTATTCATATTGAAAGCAGCTTAATCAACTAATAAAGCCTAACTTACTAGTATATTTAAATCTTACAAAATAGATTTTTTAAGCAATTTCAAGTACTTTAGCAGACGACAACAAACACTTCTAACAACTAACGATTTAAGTCAGATAAAAGACAAATCATGCAGCTGACAGCAATATTTAACCTTCTAGATATTAGTGATAAAGCAACAATTTTACATAACAGCAAGCTAACAGCGGTAAGAATGAAGCGAAGGTTATAATTTGGATCATACTATATCGAGAGCAAGTGCAAAGCCATATTATAGATGAATCTATTGACAGTTAGCAGACAAGCGACACTTTAAATTAGCAGTGCTTTGAGATTACTTCTAAGTTGGCTTTGAACAATATCTACAGATTTATTCCAATGAATGGCAAGATAATTTATAACGTCAATAACATCAGAAGGATATAAAATATTTCCTTTAACCTTGGCAAATGGGCCATCCGTTTCTAATAAAATCCTATCTTTAGGTAGCCATGAAATTGTTTTTCTGGCCCTTTCAGAGTGAAGCATAGCAGGCCCGATTGAGAAGTAGCATCCTCGTTCAACAGCCTTCCCAACTTGTTTTTTTGTTGCTAAGAACCAATGAAGAATCGGTCTTCCAGCTTTTGGATAGATAGTTAATAGCTGTAAGACTTTATCGACAGCATTGAGGCTATGAATTGTTAGGATCTTATTATTAAACTCACAGCACTTATTTAATATGTGCTCAAACACTACTTGTTGGACTTCTATGTGTTCTGCATAGCCTTTTGAACCATCCAACCCAATTTCGCCAATATACCTAGTTTCATTGCATAGTGAGTCAAACAAAGACAATTCGTTATGTCTTTGATGAGCTAACTGAGGATGTAATCCCAGAGCTGTTTTACAATTATCTAGGTTATCAGTAAGGGCAACCGTACCTCTGAAGGCACTAGGAACCGTTGTTACAGATAACACATAAAAGCCAGAGTTTTTGATGTCTTTTAGAACTTCGTCATGGTTAGGGTAGAGATCTGCATGACAATGTAAATCCATCATTATACTTGTTCCGCTTTAAAGAGCGTCTCCACTTCTGCTAGACCACGTTGAATTGTAGACGCCAGCTTTTTCCTAATATCAGTATTTACTGGTAGAGGCCCGCTTTGTCGTAACCATGCTCTATAATCATTCGTTTTCTTTAAACGAATGATTGCAGTTTGTAATGCTTGTAAGTCATCTCGTTTTTTCCTTTCTTTTAGTACCGATTTAAGGTTTTTATGTTCGTAATTTGCATCTTTTCTTAGTTTTGCGTGATGTACTGATGCCCGTCTTATTAGGCAGGGGACACAGTAACCGCATTGAATATTCTTTCTATGCCAATGACTGCAAGAAACACTCAGAGGAACTGCTTTTTCTATGGCAGCTTGATCTTTGCACTCCGCAAGCATTTCACCTTTGGTTTTGAACTGGTAGGGATTTATGAACTTCACATGGAACCCCACTTTCTCTAAAAGCCCTTCTAATCTACTTAAAAAATATGGATGGGTTGTACGAGTACTATGACTTCCAATTCTTCTGCGTGTGAGTGGTGGATTGATGGATATGTACCCATTTTCTGGTACTATTATTGATGATATTTTCGAGTTGTCATTAGCATTACGTAATGCAACTATTCCTAGCACTGCCATCGCTAGGAAATTAAAACTTCTTCCTCGCATAGAGATCTCAGCTTTGCCTTTTATCCCACTCTTCAAACTAGGGTACATGCTGTAAGAAAGCTCTCCAAATTCAGCCTTTAATAGTGACTTAATTTCTTTTTGCTTGGCACCATCACCTTTGTATGTATGACTTACAAGGAGGGGCTTATAATCGGAATTAGCGTTAAGGATATCTATGGCACCAATAGCGCTATCTAATCCTCCAGAGAATAAACAAACTGAGTTCAATCCTTTTAAGGTTTTGAGTCTTGCTTTTGCTTTGTTGCTCGACTTTGGCGATGGCATTGCAAGCGACGTTTCTAAGAAAGTGAACTGCCATTGATCACCTGTTAGAAAATTTAAAAGGGAGCTCAAACGGTCAACTAATGGGTCCCATATTTGTTTGTTTTGAATTGGAATGTACAGGCGCATTTGCCTTGACCAAGCATCTGCCGCATTTTCTCTTTGCTCAAAAGTATCAGCAGCAGTAACGGCAGTAGCAATAGTGATAAGGTCTATCGCATTAGAATCAATGTGAATGCCTAAATCTCTTACCTTATCTAGTAAAGCGTAAGATGCTAGGCTGTGCTTTGTTTTATCATACTGATGGGTATTATAGATCTGCACTGGATGACAGTTTTCTGAATAAACGGGGAGTTTAGACGGATCATTATGAAAGTAAAAGTTAGTCATTATAACTCTCCCAAACTTCAACCGTTTGCGTAATAGCATCAATCTGCAACTGAGTAATATTGTCTTTTGTTATATTCCCTGTATTGCCACGCATTACTTTTTCTACTTGCTCTTGTGTAACCACCTTCACTAACTCCCTTAGTTCTTCTTCCATACGATGATGTTTGCTTGCATGTTCAGTATGAAACCATGCTTTTCCCATTCCCGTGACAATATCTTGGAAAATTAAATCGGTTAAATAACAGGAAAGTATTTCATGCATGACATCATCAGTAATGAGGGCGGCATTAAAATCTTCATCATCTGGTAATGCTTCAGCAAGCGCATAATCCAAGGCGATCCTAACAGCATCTGCATCACCATTTTCAGGTGTCAGATGTTCAGTTATTCGGTCTATAGCCTGATCTGTTGTTAAGCCATTTAAGTCAGATAAGGTAAGCGTGTAATTATTTACCGTTACATTATCGCCGCTCATCATTCTAAACAGGGCAGTACCAGCGCTAATTCCACTCGCTAATCGCCTACTCGTTCCTGAGCCACCACCTGACCCTTTGGCATATTTCTTAAGTGAGTTTCTTAAGTTAGATGAACTATCTATACCACTAGCGAACTTGCCGAAGGATCTTCGTGCTGCCGCTAGACGATTTGGTCGTGCGGCAACATCTACAGCGCCTGGTATTTGCTGCTGAACTTTGCCATTGTCAATTTCTTGGTTGAGATCGTTATTTGAATCATGACCATCGGTGTCTGCGAAATTTTGACCTTCGTCTGCTCCATCACTTGGACCGAACTGAATAGGATCACTCCGTTCTGCCCATGGTGGTATTAAAGGACTTTTATTATTTTGCCCGGTTGAAGATGCCGATGTTCCCATTACTCAACTCCCTGTAATTCTTTAACAATTGGTTTTTTCCAAGCTTTGTTTGGTACTGTATTTATATAAGCTAAAAAGACTGATCTACATTTTCCATCTTTAATAGCTAGTAGCCTTGCACCATAGAACCCCAAGGGTATTTGAACCCAATCTTCCACTAACTTGAATTTCTCGATCAATGCATCCATTACTGACAAATACTCATCTTGCGAGACTAATTCTAAGAGCTTGGAGTTAGCTTCACTTATCCTATTTTTTTGTTTCGAAAGACCGTCTAAAAGCTTTTGTGCGGCACCTGACATGATTGAATTAATTGAACCCATTGGAATGCTTTGTCTACTTAAATAAGACGCCGCTGTAAGATTTTGCGCAGTAAAGGATGGCTGAAGTTTTGACCATTTATTTAAGAAATCTAAATCATGTTTCCATTCTTCAGGAATATTTTTAATATCAAAGCCTTCTTCACCGATTTCCATTTCTGCAATAATAGTAGGTCGACCATTTTCTTTATCAATTAGCTCATACAGCTTATTCGTTGCTTGAGTCCCCATGCATCGTTCAAAAATAACAAGTTTGGTTATTGTTTTTTCATCCAACTGCATACCACGGCGTTTAGCTGTTTTAAGTCTCATTCGTATTTGGTTTAACAATCGTTTTACAATCCTTGGGTTGCCATTGATATTCGACGACTCAGCCATAATTGGAGCAAGTTGTTCGGCCACTTTAAACTCGCCTCTTAATGCATCGATATTTTCTATATCGCAATCCGACAACAGATCATCAACTGTTATTTGATCCTGCTGCCAAGAAAGTTTTAATGATTCTTCTAGTCTGGCTCTTATCTTCTCACATTCCGATTTTTTTACTTTTCTGTCCGTGGCTATTAACATCATTAGATAGGCTCTAACTTCGGCCACACCTGGTTTAGGCACATGAACGGGTATCTGAATCAATTTATCTAAGTAGTCAGTCTGATGTCTTTGAGAAGCGCCTTTATGAAAATGTGGTACAGCCAAACGGATCATGTCTTCGTCTGCCGCTATGACAAAAGCAGTATTTGGCAAGAATAAAAACAGTCGAATTGCTTCTAAAGTAGAAATAGCATTGATTGGAGAGCATCTATCTAGGTTATCAACATAAACAATAAGCGGTTTATTGAAACTCTCCAATAGAGAAGAGTACGAATTTCTAAATTTTCTTATTTCGGTAGGGGGAGACAGTTTTTTCTCTGGTTTTAAAACACCTTTGCTGCTTTTTACGACATTCTGTACTTTGTTCGCAGCAACTTTAATATCAGTTATGTCAAAATCAACTTCTTGTGTTTGAGTCTCTGCGCCTTCCTCATTCCCATTAAACCAATTGATAAGTTTCTGACTAAGTCCAAATGTTGGAAATCCGGATAGCGCCGCACCTCCTTCAGCCAACATTCCCAATAAGCGTATTTTATCTACACGCTCTGAAAAATCAGCTGCTTTTTTTATTAACCCGTCATCGTCCTTCGTCTTTTCTGCCTCCTTGAGAAGCTCTGAAGCAATAGTTTCAAGCAACGCTGCTTTAGCATCATCAAACCCTTCAAATGTCCATGCATCGAAGTGTATTTGAATGTATTCTTTACTATCATTCTCAAGGGAGCTTTTGGTCAGTTCTAGTATTGTAGACTTACCAGCTCCCCAATTACCAAAAATCCCAACACTAATAGGCATTAGTTCCTTTTCAGTGATTATATCTTTGATAGATTCAGCTGTTTCATTGAAGTTTAAATAATCAATTAAAGATTCTTTGTCTGACCACATGGACTATTCCAGCCTTATAAAATGAGATTCAGTAAACGTGCACAATTGAAGTGTATTGGAAGAAGGATGCATATATCAATTAAAAAAGTGTAGAGCTATTATAGGTATGGAGGTGCAACTTTAAGCTGGTTGCGTAGTGTGTAGTTTTTATCGCAAATAAGCATTGGTATAAGAACTGAAAATAGCTTGTTAAAATTACTCTACGCTGGCATATTGAATGCAACGGAGAAATGGACAATGCCAATCCAAAATTGGAGACAAGCATTATCCCAATTAGATATTTATTTTGAAGGTCGCTTGGATAGCGTGCTGGATATTTAAATTAACCCTGACACAGAGTTTTGAACGCTCTCTCAACTCCTGTTTTTTTTGGTATTTATGATATGAAAAATGCGTACTCTTTCAAGTTAGCGTGGTTATGTTGATAACATACATAAATACTCGAGACATTGTTAGAGTTAAAATACCTTTAAGCTAACTGCACCATTCGTTGCATGGTCTGTACCATCGACAAGTTAAATGCTCCATCACTGGCAAAAAGCTTGTACAACTCAAGCTCATCCTTTCTTCGTTGCAGCATAATTTCTTTAAATATTTTTTCAAATGCCAGCTCCTTATTATGCGGATCTGGATTGTTTTCATATTTACTTGCAAAATCTGGATGCTGTTTAATGCTGTCAGAAATATTAATCAGCTTTACGCGTTGTTCTTCAGGCGTAGCCGTCCAACCTTGAAACCAACGTTCGTTGAAGGTACTGATAATTTCATCCAATGGATTTTTTTCTTGCTCTATATTATGCGCGCCACGCGGGTTAGGGTTTTGTGGTTCGAGCTCGGCATCTTCACTACTTAAACTAATCGTTTGATTGAGCTTAACCCGTTGTAAGCCATAGGAACTTAGATCAACAGACTCAAGCAATGCATCAATGGCATCAGACTCTGGATCGTTAACAATGAGCTTAGGCACAAGGAACTTTAAAAACCAAAACAATTTTTCCCACACCACCATTTCATACGGCATGATTGATGCCATTTGCCCATAAATCTTGACGAACTGCTTAGCTTTAACCTTAAAGTCGATTTTATCTTTATGCTCAAGCTCTAATTCATGCTCAAAGCGTGCAGCGGCAGTATCAATTATTGGACTTAAAACCTCTGCATCTGCATCATTAAAATAATGCACAACAAACCGCTCTACTTCATGCCATTCATATACGCCGACATTATCTAAGGCATCTTTAAGCTCATGAAGCACGTTAATATCCGTTGCTCCAGATAAAGATGTCGCAGTATAAAATGGCTCAAAAGCGGCTTGGATATTTTCCGTGCTATTGAAAAAGTCCAGTACAAATAGGTCTTCCGTTTTTTTACCTAAGCTTGATGCACTACGGTTTAATCGTGACAATGCTTGTACACACATTACACCCGCCAGTTTTTTATCAACATACATCGTACACAGCTGAGGCTGGTCGAACCCAGTCAGATATTTATTGGCGACAATCAGCAAACGGTAATCATCGGTATCAAAGTTTTTTGCAGTATCTGCTTCAGCAAAATTGTTTACATCTGCCTCAGTGTACTCAATACCATCCACTTCTTTTTTACCTGAAAATGCGATCAATATTTTAAAGGGATTACCGTACTCTTTAAGCTTTCGGTTGATGGCGTTGTAGTAGCGTATAGCTGTTTCTATATTTTGCGTCACCACCATGCCCTTAGCTTTGCCTTTAAGTTTTTTAGCATTGACCACCTGCGTCACAAAGTGTTCAAGCATGATTTCGGCTTTAGTATCAATAGTGTGCTGACTGTGTTCAACATATGCCCTGAGTTTTTTTTGTGCTTTTTGAGTTTCAAACTTAGGGTTTTCAGCAATCGATTTTTCGATTTCGTAATAGCTTTTATAAGTGGTGTAGTTGGCGATCACATCAAGAATAAAGCCTTCTTCAATGGCTTGCTTCATCGAATACAGATGAAACGGCTTAAACGTACCGTCTACTTGCTGCTCACCAAATTTTTCTAAAGTGGTATTTTTTGGGGTAGCAGTAAAGGCTAAGTAAGAGGCATTACCACGCATCTTACGTGACTGCATTGCTTGTAGAATTTTATCCTGTGCATCTTCAACCTCTTCAACTTCTGCTTTACCCATCACACGGTTCATATTGTCATGTGCAGAGCCTGATTGTGAGCTGTGCGCCTCATCGATAATCACTGCAAAACGCTTATCACTGAGATCGCTTATGCCATCGATAATAAATGGAAATTTTTGAATGGTAGTAATGATAATTTTCTTACCAGTTTCCAGTGCTGTCTTTAACTCCGCTGAGGTTAAAGCAGGTGCGACGATATTTTTAACTTCTGAAAACTCTTTGATGTTGTCGCGAAGTTGCTTATCCAATAAGCGCCGATCAGTGACCACAATAACCGAATCAAATAATGGACGTTCCATATCAAATCCACCCGCCACTGCTTCTGTAGCAGGATAGGTTTCAATAAGTTGATAAGCAGCCCAAGTAATGGAGTTTGACTTGCCCGAACCTGCGGAATGCTGAATTAAATATGTATGCCCTACTCCATATTGTTCAGCATGACTCACCAACTGACGTACTACATCCAACTGATGGTAGCGCGGGAAGAATAGTGTTCTTTTATAGAGTGAGGTTTTATCATTACCATCTAAACGGACAAAGTGCTGAATAATATTGGCTAGACTTTGTTTAGTAAAAATCGCTTGCCACAAATAAGCTGTTTTATGCCCTGAGCTATTCGGTGGATTACCTTTACCGTGATTATGACCTTTATTAAACGGTAAAAAGAAGGTGTTTTTACCCGCCAACTTAGTGGTCATATACACTTCATCAGTATCCACTGCCATATGTACCAAGCAGCGTGCAAAGTTCAATAATGGCTGTTCAATATCACGATCCTCACGATATTGTTTTTGACCATGGTAACGTGCAGTTTGCCCGGTCCACGCGTTTTTCAATTCCATAGTGATTAATGGAATACCATTGATAAACAGCACCATATCGATTTCTTGTAATGGATTGGCTTGTGAGTATTGCAGTTGACGAGTACAGCTAAAAATATTGTCAACAAAGTGCTTTGCGACCGTTTCACTGCTACTGGCTAAAGGCGCGGGATACATCAAGTTAAAGTGTGCATCATCAACACTCAAACCCTTTTTCAGCAGATGTAAAATACCCTGCTTTTTAATCAGTCGGTCGTAGCGTTCTAGCAACTTACGCTGCCAATCCACTGGATTATGCTTTTTAAGCTTCGCCAACTCATGCTCTTGAGTCCGCTCAAGGAACTGCCAAAAATAACGCTCATCAATGGCGTACTGTTTATTAAAATCAGAGGCAAACCCAGCCGTATAACCCTGATGGAGATTAGAGTAAGAAGGACCTGCTGCATCAGCAATACCACCTTGACTGTCTTCCATACAGCTTCCGGTTAATGCTCTCTCAATGGCTGCCTCTAATGCTTGTTCGTTGACCTTACTGACCATTCTAAACTCCTTGTTCGTAATGCTTTCTTAATACTTCCAACATTTCTTCTTGATGCTTTTTCACTTTAGGTTCATCCCAGTCGTCATGACCTTTTAAGTAAAATATATGAGCAAGTTTTAAAGAGTCATATTGTGTTTTCTTTTCAAAATCAATCTTCTTTTTACCCACATCTTGATTACTGTAACTGCTGTTTTCACCTGAACTTAACAGTACTAAATTGCCCCAACGATTTACATAATTCTCTTTTAATTGATCCCCATACTCTTCATGCTGAGGATACACGTGCTCAATTGAATTTCGTGAAGCAATACGATAACGATTAAACTTGGAGTTATCTAGGTTACGTATGAAAAATTCGTCAGTTTTAATTTTACACCACAACACATACTCTAATTTTTGAAACCAATAATGCTCGAAGCTAGTGCCCTTAGCCTCATCGAAATACGGTGCTTTCTCTAGCCAGGTGATTGTTTCAGGTTGATTTGCAAAGTTACGCTTAGACTGTGCTAAGGCAAAGCTGGCCTCCTTTTGGGTGCAAGATGCTAAAGATAATGCATTATCTATTGCCTCAAGCCTTGCTAAAGGCAAACTATCAAGTGCATCTTTATCAGCACCTTTGTAGGAAAGTTTTTCGCTGATTAATTGTGCCAATAATGGTGTAAGCCAGTACTGTGCACTTCGCTCGCCAGTAAAGTTACGTACACTTTGTAATAGGGAAAATGCGTTAATCGGACGTTGTGAGCGATTGATATACCACTGATTGCCAGACTTACTATGAGATTGATACGTTAAACTTAATACTTCATTTTTTTCATCATCACGTTCAACCCATTTGATGATCCAACAATCAAAATAGTAACGTACCTGCCAAAGTATCAATAAAAAGGCTTTGATTTTCTCCTCTGATTCATTAGTAAACGTTTCAAATATTTCCAACAAACGATCACTATGTAACCTTTGCTTAATATCCTCTTCATCATTAAGCACTAAATAAATACGATAAGCATGAATAAGCAACAGTGGAAAACCAATAACTGAGCGGCAATAGATTACTTCTTGATCGACGTCTTCTTCTTTTTCTGCTTCATCGGTCAAGATATTTTGCCACTCACTGCCATCCTGTTTTATAACGGCAAGTAAATCGGCAATTGTTAACGCTTTGTTATTTTCATCGTCTTTAGGAGATGATTCTTTACCTAACTCTGGCTCACACTTGCTTTTTGGATAAAGTAAATCAGCATTGAACTCGGAAAGGTCTGCAGGCTTTATACGACTCCAGTCTGCATCTGGAAATACGCCTCGTACATTACGCTCAAAGTAATTTTCCAAATGCTCGCACGTTTCCCAAATGGCGCTGCATTGTACTTTTTCGGACTTAATTTTCTTAAATAATTTGGCTTTTAAAATATCGGCTTGCTCTAACTGAATTCCGGCCGTATTCATGGTGGCAAATAAACGATTTAAATCCATATTGTGCGGCACTATGTTATTTATCCAATGCACATCGTTGTAAATAAACTCGGCAAAATTGTTTTTATCGATGTACCAACCGGACTCTAATTCTTCATCTAGCTTTTCATCTAATTTTTTAATTTCTTTTTTTAACACGACTAAAGCATCATTAATACGCTTTAAATAGACGTTATCTTCTATATGTTCTGCTGATGGCTCAGCATAGTTCTTTAAACCTGCAAAACTGCCGAGCAAAGCTTGTACTTGCTCCCTAATAGCAAACTGCAAACGCGGTGCTTCATTTAATGTCGGTATATTCTGTAAGGAGCTCTCTACATTCTGGCTACTAAAAGCTAACGCAATTAACATAAGGGTGGTAGTACGTTGCTGTCCATCAATCAGCTCATAAATAGACCGTTTGTTATCATCTACAAATCGTGAAGATAAAGCAGTGCCAATGAAATATGTTTCTTTATCGATATATGCTTTTTTTATATCGTTAAACAATAGTAATACATCATCATCGTTCCATACATATGGGCGCTGATACCCAGGTATAACAAACTGATAATTACCTTCGTAAATTTTTTTAAGACTTAATATTTCGCTTTTTATACTGCTGGATAACTCTTGCTTTTCAACGCTTGTCATACCAGCTCCTTACTACTAGCAGTACGAATAATTTTAGCGTCCAACAATGGGATAAAACGTTCAACATAATCTTCTTGTCTAAGATCTAAACCGAGTTCTTCAACTACCGTTGTAATAAACCTACTTTTCACATTATTTGGCCATTGATCTTTAACTTTCGTTAAGCCAGTACTTTCTAGATCAAGCTTGAAGGCATCAAAAAAGCTAAAACACTGTTCGATTGTATAGCTTTGATTAATCCAATCTAAAACGGGGCTCTCACTCACAAAAGCCGGTATCGATTTTTCTTTAACAGACTTTTGATTAGCAATGCGACGTGAGTACACCACCCGAAATATTTTTAGAGCGGCTTCATGCAAACGCTGCTCACCAAACTGACTAATATACATTAACAAACAAGCATCAAATAACGGTTTGATATACCCACAACCAGGCACTGTTTGAATAATTTTTTGATAAAACACAGTAAAACCTGCTACACGAGCTATCGGTTTATTATCTAGATATGTTTTCCTTAACGTTTCAAAATACTCAATAAAGTGGATGGTGTTAGCACCACTATTTAATGGTTGACGTAAGGCATACCCCATTTGTGCCTGCCTTAGCTGAACTTCACCACCACTTTTCCAACTGGAAAAAGGATTTCCCATAAAACTCTTCGGATACTCTCTTTCTATATAGCCATAAGCAACATCTGGCCCTTGTGTAGTTTTTTCAGCTAGCTCTTTTACAATAACGCTACGTATTTTTTGTGTTTGTTTTTGCTGAGGCAAATAAGCGGTGTCATCATCCGGCTTAACTTTTTTCCAAAAGCGTGCTTTAAGAATTAGATCAACAACGGGGCTTAATTCACCTAGTGCTTCCCAACGTTCAGCAAACGCCTTAGTGGCTATATGACTTTGTTCAAGATTAAGTGCACCTTCTGTATCACCTCGACGGAGTTGTTCTGACCTATTCCTAGCCTCAACCGATCTTAAATGATGAGCTTTAATAATATCGGGACCTTTTAACCGCACGCCGCCTGTATTTTGAGTTTCAAAGAACTGATAGGCTTTATCTTCTGTATTTGTGATGACCAGAGTTAGTACCATACGATTAAAATCTAAGTTTTTAATCGCTTCCATAGCTGTAGGTGAAACACTTAAATCGGCTAAGTTTCTTTTAATTTGCTGCTGGCTTTCAGGAGAACTAAAATGCAGTTGCTGAACAAAGTCCATTTCATTTAAAGTTTTAGTCTTCAATAAAGCTAACATTGAAAGACTGGTTAAGCGTTGCTGACCATCAATGATATTTAAAACCTCTTGTGGGCTGTTATTCCTACCCAAGTCTTCATCAGTGGTAGCTTTATGCAAAATGATACTGCCCATGTAAAAAGGTAACTCGGGCTTTTCAGCTATGCTTTCTCGATAGTCATCCAACACTCTTTTTATATTACTAAACTGCCAACGATAAGGGCGCTGATACTCTGGGATAGTGAGTTGCCCTAAAATAGAGGCTCCATCATTAGTAATAATTTTCTTGCCACTTAACAAGTTTTGAACCGTACAAACAGCAACCTTTACACTCACAATTAATCCTTATTAAACTTTTTTCTTCACGCATCCAGACTTTCTAGCTCGTGGTCATTAAACTTCATACATTCCACTATGGCTGTTTCCTGTATTTCGGTTCTTATAAAATGCGCTACAGAAACTTCATCCATTTTGAAGATAAAATCAGTGAAAACGCTTGGGCAATTTTGTTTTAAAAACTCGCTACTAACAACTGAAAACAAATCAATTAATGCTGTACTATTTTCAAGTCCGCTAAGCTTATTTTTAAATTCGGCTACAAATTGTGTATTTGTTTTTATTTTTAACTCTTGTGCAATTACCTCTAAGTGACTTTCATGCGAGCCTATAATCAAGTACAAATATAAAATAGCGTACTTTAGATCGTCTTGTCGCAGGTCATGCTCTTCCAAGAAAATAAGTAATGTTTTTATTCTATTTTGTTCTTCTCGTTTAAATAGTAATAAGTAAAGGTACTTAACAAGCTGAGTCGACAACTGTAAAAGGTACATCGTCACGTTAAAAAGTACCGTTAAGATCTGTACAATTACGGTGAAAATAAGCTGAGTTGTACTCAATAAAAGAGACATTAGTAAATATACAATATGCAGTTGCACTGCTTTTTTCCCTCTTACATTGACTCCAGCAAAAGTAAAAGATGAACGCTTTGGTTTAACCCAGTTATATGTACCGTGTTTGTTTTTACTTGAAACTGTTACACCTGATTTTGATAGGTTTAGTATTGCTGGCCCCTTTTCATAGCGGCCTCGTAATAAAAACTGACCATTTTGAAAGCCTACTTGTGTACCCTTAGAAATTCTTTTTGACAGACGTAATCCCTGATTGGTGTTTGCAGTTACGTTAATGCTTTTCACCTTAACGCTGTGTCTAAGGGCAACTCCACCAGTTCTACTGACTCTTAGGTTTTTTCCTTTGTACTCGACTCTTTTTAGTCGTCCTTCTGTATTATTCATTGGCAACCTTCCTGATAGCCTTTATCAAACGATTTAATTCCAAAAAGGATCGGCTTTCCAATCACTTGGAAAACCCATCATAGCCAGATCAATTTCCACATACTTTTCGAACAACTCGATAAGTTCATGTTTCCAGTCATCGTGCGGGCTAATCTGTGTTATAAAATATTGCAAGATACTAATAACTACTGCTGTTCTTGTATTGTCTTGGACATGTCGTTGATAATCTGGCCACTTGATTGATCCATCCTTAGGTAGTTCGGGTTTTATACCCAACTCCCTATTCCAGAAACGCCCATGATGTGCACAAATATTACGAATAGTAGTTAAAGTCTTTAACCATGACTCCAGCAAAGGCATAGAGAGCCCAAGCTCTTTAGCTATCGCCTTCTTATCAGAATCCTTAGCTAAGCCTGCATAAAGATGTGACAAATCTCCCAATGTTAGCTCTTCTAACATAGCCCAACCGGGCATTAAACTTGGTTCTGAATACGTTAGAGGATAATGTCGTGCATAACTTTCCTTGGCTCGGCGTGCTTTTAAAGCTTCTTTATCTTGCTCGCTTTTATCACGCGCTTTTTCAATACGTACACATTCTCTTTGATAGCTTTGGTTCGCTTCTTTTTGTTTACGCTCGATCGTTTGCAAAAGGCGATCGTGCTCATAGCGTTTTTTGAAATGAATGCGCTCTAAGTACCAATGCGGATTGTTATATTTTGGTCCCAAATAACTACCAATCACCGCTCTAACCGACACTTCTAACCGTTCAATGGCCGCCATAACCAAAAGCCTTAGCTTGCGGTCAAATTCATATGTTTGGGTGATTTGTTTGAATGTAGTTGCGGAGTTAAATCGGTGTAATGGGTCATGGTTAACCTGATAAGGTCGCATATACGCACTTAGACGAAAGAAGCTTACCGCATGTAAGAAAAGCTTCGCCTTCTCTGTACCTTGAATAGCTAAACCTCGATCTTTAAGTATCTTAATCTGTTGCTCTACATCGATAACGGGCTTATCAAACTTACGCATATATGACACTCCTAACAGCAAAACTGACAGGCTGTCGTTTATAAGAAATGTATTTTTCGTGAGAGCTAAAAGTAAAAAACCCGCTCGATTTGTGCGTAACTTGTAAACAAGTCATAGGCATGGCGGGTGTGTTACTGAGCATTATAAGGTCTATAAAGGAGTAATGTAAACAAACAAAGGGGATGTTTTGTGTATTTATATATTCATAACTCACACAAACCATAACTTTGTCACTTTTTTTAGTCATAACCCTAACGCTACTCAAATTTCGTTTTCTTTAGGGCTTCTGATGCTTTTTGCAGTGGGTCTTTAAGGGCTTTTTCTAGCTGGCCCATAAACTGAACATGCCAGGCGATAGATTGTAGCCAAGTTTCTTTATTAAAACCGTCGGATGGGCAGGCAAATTGGATACGAGATTGTTTTTTATCGTTTAAACGAAGCCAGTCTAACTTTTCGCCAAATGCATCTTCGATGGCATCTTTATCGGCAAATAAGGCATCGAATAACCATTTATTTTCATCTGCATCAGATTTACTAAGCCATAACTCAACGCGTAATTCTTTTTGGTTAAAAATCAAACTGTATGGGCAGCCTGTAACTCCTGAGCCTGCACATAACCAATGGTCTTTTGTTGGACTGATATTGTTATATAGAGTGCACGTGCTTTTCTGGAAGGTTTCTAATAGTTGCCCCCAATATTCAAGACGTACGTTATGTCGATTTTTTAACACCACTTGGGTGCTTTTTTCTTCAGCTTCTTTGGCCGTAATGCCAATCATTAATTCTCTGGCTTCTGGAGTGGGAATAACTTGGTCCACGTTTAGAAATAGTTGCTCACCTAGTGCGTAGGGTGTAACTTTAAAGCATTGAATACTGATACCCTGCCCAAGTAGCCAGAGTGCGGTGCTGGTAACTTCTTTACGAAAGTTACCGGCAACTAAAATTAAGCGTTGACTGTTACCAAGGTTAAGTTTTACTTCGTCTAAGTCTGGTGCGTTTAAAAACTCACAAATACGACTGGAAGCGTTAGCCGGCATAGAAGATGAATCTGTATTTACAATGACAGTCTCATAACAGTCTAGATATTGCTGGTAGATGTCAACAACTTGAGCTTTAGTTAGGGTGGCACAATAGGAAGCATATTTCAGTGCTTGCCACACTACGTCACGACCACTGTCGTCGAGTTTGTTTTCGATTATGACTAGATTGCCGTCTTTATCTAATGCGAGTAAATCAAGGCGTTCACGGGTTTCATCAAAGCCATCAAACTCTTTTTGAATGATCAGCAACTCTTCTCCACCTAAAGCATTAGGCTGATGCGCCAACCATTCCTGTAGGTGTTTACGTTCTGAAAATCCTAGTTCATTAAAGCTTTTAGCTTTCACTGGCTTGATGCGGTTGTCTTGACGATTGATGGTGAACATCTTATTTCGCTCCCTGCTTCTTAAAGTTTGATATTGAGGCTATTTCTTCAATTAAAATATTTAGCCAATTACTTTTATCAAGCCTATTTTTATACTTATAAAACGATATAAGATTAACATCTTTATGATTTCGGACTTCTTGTATGGCTTTTGATTTCTCCATAGTTAAATCATAAAAATTAGGCTGCTCAGCAGTCAGTGCCATCATCAGAATGTCATTTAAATGTTTGAATTCTTTTCCTGCGTACTGTTCATTGGCCACTCTGACTACTGCGCTATGCTTACCATTGCTAAAACTACCACCAAAGTTACTGTTATGTATTCCAAAACCAAAACTTCGCTTAGGACTACATAACGTTAATTCTTGTATAAGGCTTTTACAAAAACCTGCAAAATCGGGGGAGTTTTTCATCATACCTTTCTCAACTTCTCCTCGTATTTGTTCGGTATAGCCAAACACTAGATGTTGTAAATTTGCCTCTTTTGCTGCAAGCATGGGGTTAACGTCTAATTTATAGAAAAAATTAAACATGCAGCTATCCAAAAGTATGGTTATTACATTATTGGTCATTTTTATTTATCTAAAAACTCTGAGGTAATTTTTATTTTACCGGTAACGGCGCTACTTATTAGCGTGGTTTTGTACTCTTTTAGTTTTTGAATTTGATTAAACTGAAAATCTACAGCTAAATCTATTTTTCTGATTTGCTCTACTAGATAAAAAATAATTTTGTTTTGTTCTTCAAAACTTGGGTAAGCAACTTTCATAGCAAAAAACATGTGCCCATAAAAACGTAATCTGGACGAGTGAAGCCCCGTTGAGACTTTATTATAATACTCTACGTATTTTTCACTCTTGAACAAATATTCTAAATAAGTAGGGTTAAACCTGTTTTTCTCTTTCTGTCTATACACACCGTAAGATGGGCTGACTATACCTACTTGATAAGATACACCTAACGCGCCCATCCAAGCCCACATAATATTTATTACTAAATCACCTTCTCTGCATAGCTTTGAACCAGAATAATCCTCTGCCATAAACATACTTACATTTTTTTCAGACCTAAGAGTTACACCTGTCATATGTGAAACTGATAGTAATTCTTCTTCCCCGCTTTCAGAACGCTCATCTATTTCATTGAATAAGTATTTAGCCCTCTTAACTTCCCAATGCTCCGGTATCTGCCCAATCCACTCTACGCCTGACTCTTTCATCGGCACATTAGGGTTGAGCCCTTGGGTGACGGCTTGCTGAATAATGATTTTCTTGCGTTCTTTTAGCAGTTCAATTTGCTGTTGTTTAATGGCAATGGCTGCATCAATTTGAGTGGTTTTTTTGTCGAGGAAGTTGGCGATTAGGGTTTGTTCATCATAGGTAGGAATTGCAATAATGATAGTACGCATTTCGCTATATCGCGTAGTCCATAAGTCAGCAACAATTCCCCTGCCTACGCGGTAATACTCTTCAATGAATACATAGCTTTTGAGTAAGTGATGGCAAAACTTCGGATGAATATTTTTTGGCTCTAAAACTATACTGATGAGCGAAACAGAGCCATCACGATCAGATACACCACTTGAACCCTTACGATCAGAGCGACTATTAATTACAAAATCGCCTGCCTTAACCAGCTTACGATTATCACCATCTTTGGTTTTGGCTGCACTTTCTAACTGCGGCAAAATTCCGTTTCTAGTAACAGAAAGTGGAGGGTATTCAACATCAGACGCTTTTGTTCTTCTTTCTGAAAACCGAGTTCCGAGCCTAGTTAACTCCCAGCTTGCTGGTACATCACCAAGCCAGTTTGCTTCTGAGGATATGTATTCTTCATACTTAGGCATCTGTGCAAACTTAACCATTAGCTTTGCACCTGTTTAACTGTTGCATCAAAGCTGCTCACACCTAAAATCTGTGCGATTAAACCTTCGGCTTGATGTTCAAGCTTTATGATATCGGCAGCCACATCTTCTAACGCACGCAAGGGTTTATGGCGGTAGAAGTATTTATTAAAACTAATTTCATAACCGATTTTAACGGAATCCAGATTGATCCAAGCTTCTGCCACATACGGCTGTACTTCATTACGGAAATACTGATGAATGCTGTCTTTAACGGGTACGGACTCGCTATCGCGTAAGTCGGCGCTGGTGTCGTAAGTAATGTATTCACCTTTCTTACCGCCGTCTGCCGCTGGGCATGGGTAGAAACCAAAATCAGGTAAATCTGCTTCGCTACAGCCTAGACGCTCTAACAACTCAGCCAGCTTATCGCCACTCAGTTTAACTATTTTGTTAATCACTTTTACCGCGCTTTCGTCGTACCAACTGACGCTGTTTAAAATGGCGTTCTTTTCTGCTGCTGAAAGTTTGGTTTTATCGGCTTTAAGCTGTGCATCAACTTTGGATTTAAACAGATTGAAGTCATCAAACGCTTCGTCACCAATCGCTTGCATTAACTGCTCTGCCGTTGTGTGCAAGGCTTGTAGCGCCAGCCATTGTTTAACGTCTAGCAGCTTGGTTTTAGCTTTGGCATTCAGGCTAATGTCGTTGTCTTCACACCATTTTAAAGTGTCTTTTTCGATGGATTTTAAGAAGCTGGCTTTGTTATTTTCACCAAAGCCTGTTGTTTCATACACTTTTTCGCCATGTTCTGCATACAAATACTGCATGGGTTCAGTGAGTTGCTTATCAAAACGCAGATCGGCAATACGGTCGTTAGTAAACTGGGCTTTGCGACGATCTGGGCGTTCGATGGTGACTTTGTGATAACCAAAGTCTTGGTTATCGAATACTTGGCTGGCAAGCCCTGTTGGCTCATCATTGTGATCGAGCTGACGTTCTACGCTGGCACATTCAAGGTAAGTGCGGGTAATTTCTGCAATATGCTCGGGTGCAAATTCGCAGTTTTTATTGCCCAAGTTTTTACGCAGTTTTTGGAATAATAAGCTGGCATCAATCAGTTGTACTTTGCCACGGCGGTGTTCAGGTTTATTATTACTTAATAGCCAAATATAAGTGGTAATACCGGTGTTATAAAATAAGTTGTTGGGTAGTTGTACGATGGCATCGAGCATGTCGTTTTCAATAATATAACGACGAATATTGCTTTCGCCGCCACCTGCATCACCCGTAAACAAGCTAGAGCCATTATGTACAGAAGCAATACGACTACCTGCTGGGCTAGTATTACGTGACTTCATTTTGCTGACCATTTCCATAAGAAATAGTAATTGCCCATCACTAGAACGTGGTGTGGCATCGTGCTCTGTTTGTTCGCCCCAATAATCGTTTAAGCGCACTTTAAAACGAGGATCGATAACGTCGTTGCCATCTTTAATATGCTTTTGTTCTGATGCCCAACTTTTACCATAAGGTGGATTGGATAACATAAAGTCAAAACGGTCGGCGGCAAATTCATCGGTTGATAAGGTTGAGCCAACCCGAATATTTTCAGGGTTATTGCCTTTAATCATCATGTCAGATTTACAGATGGCGTAGGTTTCGTCGTTAATTTCTTTACCGTATAGATGCACATCACGGTTGGCGTTGGGGTAACGTTCTTCAATAAAGTTTTGTGATTCTGTCAGCATTCCGCCACTGCCACATGCAGGATCGTAAATAGTCATCGTTAAAGGCAACTCGTCTTTAACGAAGTCGAATATCAGGTGAGTCATTAACTCAATTACTTCACGCGGGGTGAAATGTTCACCGGCTTCTTCGTTGTTTTCTTCGTTAAACTTGCGGATCAGTTCTTCAAACACATAGCCCATACCTAGATTGGTCAGCGCCGGCATTATGTTGCCATCTGAGTCTTCAATATCTTGTGGCGTTAAGTTGATATAGGGTGAGACAAATTTTTCAACCACATCAAGTAACACCTGTTTGGATGCCATGTGACGGATTTGTGCTTTTAAGTTAAAGCATTCGATGATTTCTTTTACATTATCGCTAAAACCCAGCAGGTATTCTTCAAAATTTGCCAGTAGAATTTGTTGGTTATTGGTCGCCGTATTGTGAATCGATTTTAGCGTCCATTTAGAAGTGTTGTAAAACACATAACCCGATGCTGCTTTCAATGGTTCATCATCAAGTTCGATAGTATTCATTTCGGTTTTTTGAAACTTCACTTCGTCTAACACCGCGTCTTTGCTTGGTTCTAACAGCGTATCTAAACGGCGTAGCACTACCATTGGTAAAATCACATCACGATATTTACCACGCACATAAACATCTCGCAGACAGTCGTCGGCAATGCTCCAAATAAAACTAATCAGTTTATTATGTACGTTGTGATTCATGTGCGACCTTAAAATATGTCGTTGCGCTCTTGAAAAGCTGAACATTTCTAGAAGTGCATGCGGCTGTGTAGGAATTGAGTATTAGATACTAAAAGAGTCGTAATCGCAAAAACGACACTTTGGGTTTGTTGCCCAAACACTACTTAGCAACTATTATTTTTTTTGGCAGTTCTCTTTAAAATAGTTCCTCAGTTACTCAAGGGTATAAACCTTACCTGCATAAAACCGGGACTTACTGCCATCGTGGCTACCCCTATTTACTTCTTTACGTTATTTTATATGGTAAGGCCTGAGTTTACTAGACACTTTTCTGATTCTGAAAATAC
>TARA_R110001592_G_scaffold52649_9_pt1 | contig 136286 bp, 106 predicted proteins | sample TARA_R110001592 | Tara Oceans TARA_R110001592 (sample SAMEA4398387) | marine metagenome | biome: Polar Biome; feature: [SRF] surface water layer (ENVO:00010504); material: water (ENVO:00002006), including particulate matter (ENVO:01000060) such as... | depth 5 m
CGATGCAGATCGATTTCTAAGTGCCGTACCGGTTGATTTCCCTGTGTTGTACGACAAGCAAAGTAAAGTCAGCGAGATGTATCAGGTCGATGCCATGCCAACGACGGTATTGATTGATCGTGATGGTAATAAACGTTTTCAACATCGTGGATATAAGCCCGGTTATGAAGACGATTATGCCAAGCAGGTGAAAAAGCTAGTGAGAGAGTAAATTGAGAATGCAGGTTCTTTCAAAGATATTAACTGAAAGCCGACTTAAGTCGATGAGCATGACGCTGAGTTCAGTGCTTATCGTGCTTTTAGCCTTATCAGCATGTAGTGAAATAAAGCCTTGGGTTAAGCCATATGAGCGTAGCAATTTGGCTGATCCTATTATGAGCCTCGATAGGCATGGCGCAGCGGGTTCTTACATAAGTCATGTATATCAAGCAAGAGAATCGGCTCGTGGTGCTGAAGGTGGTTCAGGAGGTGGCTGTGGTTGTAACTAAAACAGCTGAATATACTTTCCTCAAAGTAGTTGGTGAAGGCAATACGCCTTTTTTTAAATACTTTTTCAGATTGTTAATTACTGTCAATTTTTACCTTTTTTCCCACTTAGTCAGCGCAGCCACATTAGCACCAGACACCGTCGATGCGGTTTACCATAGCTACGATGGTGGAGGTATGGACATCAACGGGCCCTTTATTTTGGTACGAAAAAGTATCGGTACCGACTTCTCAGTGAATGGGCATTATTATATCGACTCGGTTTCTTCCGCTTCGATAGATGTCGTGGCCAATGCCAGTGAATATGAAGAAGAGCGAACCGAATATTCGCTAGGCTTTGATTACCTTCATGATAAGACCATCGTCAGTTCAGGTTTTACGAATAGTACAGAAAATGACTTTGAGGCCAATAGTGGTTTTTTATCCATTAGTCAAAGCTTCTTTGGTGATTTAACAACCTTAAGTCTTGCCTACGTAAAAGGTAAAGATGATGTCGGTAAGATTAATAACGATTTTTCAGAGAAAGCTGAAAGAGACATTTATAAAGTTGGAATTAGCCAAATTCTAACAAAAAACTCTCTATTAGGTTTTAACTTAGAAATGATTACCGATGAGGGATATTTAAATAACCCGTATCGAAGTTATCGATTTCTATTAGACGAAAGTAATCCGTCGCTCGGTTATGGCACGGCAACAGAGGTGTACCCAACAACACGCACCAGTTACGCAGTCGCTACGCGAGTGCTTTATTACTTACCTTATCGCGCTTCGATAAAAGCAGAATATCGTTTCTTTAATGATAGCTGGGGGATTACTGCAAATACTTATGAAGTGGCCTATGTCCACCCACTTACTCCACGTTGGACGGTCGAAGGGCGATATCGTTATTACTCTCAATCCCAAGCAGATTTCTATAAAGACTTATTCCCATTTCAAAATGCAGAAACCTATATGGGGCGAGATAAAGAGTTAAGTCGTTTTTCTGATTTTACCCTTGGCGGTGGTATTTCTTATGAATTCGGACAAGGCGTTATACCGCATGTCAATAAAATGAAATTTACTGCCTTGGTCGATTATATGAAATTTACCTATGATAATTTTAGAAATGTCACCGAGCCATCTTTGATTCCGGGTGAAGAACCTTTATATGAATTTGATGCCTGGGTGACAAGACTAGCTTTTACATTCGAGTATTAATAAATTGTTCAAACAAGCCAAATTGAGTGCCCCTAAAGGCAAAGGATCAAACATGAACATCATACCTGCACGACTTGCAACTTCATTGCACCGACATGCCTGCTTACTGGCTACGCTAGCCATATTATCCTTTAATGTCTTAGCTGAAGTCGCCCCGGTAGAGCAAGATGTTTTGCCCGAGCAGCTTCCAGACGAGCAAGTTTCTTTGAGTGTTGAAGAGTTAAAAAAACAAGTGATTAAGCTTAATCGTGATTTGTTCATTTTAGAAGAAGACTTGCTTTTTCCGGCAAATACCCAGCTTGTTGTGTATGTAAGCTTTGCAACGGGCAAGTTTTTAAATCTGGATAGTATTAGCCTGAAAGTTGATGACGAAGTGGTTGCTGCGCATCTTTATACAGAAAGGCAGCTGCAAGCTTTAAAAAGAGGCGGTATGCAGCGTTTATTTATGGGCAACTTAAAAACCGGCGAGCATGAAATTACCGCCGTGTTACATGGTATCGGACCCAATAAAAAGGACTATAAATTAGCTGCATCCAAGAACATTGAAAAAGCTACTGACTTAACCGCACTCGAAATACGTATAGAAGATCAAGCTGAAAACTATCAACCTCTAATGACCGTTATTGAGTGGGAAGAGTGATTTGAAGTTGCTAAAACGATCCGTTTTCACAAAAGCTTTCTCGCTGGTTTTAAAAACAGGCAAGCCTGTTTTTTTAGGTATTAGTTTATTAGCTTCGAGCTTTACTATTCATGCTGCTTTTGGTTTTGACAATGAAGAAAAACCTCATCGTGCAAACGATTTAGCCTATGGTGAGGTCTTATATGAGTATTATCAGGGCAATGCCTTTGAGGCCTTGAGTTTCCTGAATGTGGCAAAAGTAAAAGGAGGTATTAAAGGCCATGGTGATCACCCGGATTTAGTCGAAGGTGGCCTATTACTATCCTATGGCATGACCCAAGAAGCCAAAGCTATTTTTGAAAATCTGTTAAAAGAAAAACTATCGATCACAGAGCAAAATATGGCTTGGTTTTACTTGGGTAAAGTATTTTATCTTGAACAAAATTATGCGGAGTCACTTGATAGCTTTGCTAAAATTAATACTCAAGAACTTAATGATCAAGATCAGGAAAAATTCTACGAACTTATTTATATCAAATCCCAAATTGCCTCTTATGGTTCAAATAAAGAAAGCCCAGTTAAAGGAGTTGTTAATAATTTAGGCGCGTCTATTAATGAGCTTCCCAATAACCATATCTATCACTACTACATACGTTATAACCAGGCCGTTTCATTATTAAGTGAATCCAGCAACGAAGCGGCTATTGCTGCACTTATAAAACTTAGCCATGATTTATCGCTTGAGCGTCAAGACGGACAATGGCGAAATCCCAAAGAAGAAAATGCTACTAATGATACCAATAGCAGTAGAGTCGATGTTGCGATGGAATTTAAGGCGCTATATAACCAGACGCTACTGTCACTAGGTCAGCTTTACCTTCAAAATAATCAAAATGAACTTGCCTTTAATACTTTGAAACAAGTTGATAAAGACAGCGTTTTTTCTGAACAAGCCCTTTTTGCCTATGCCATCGCTGCCAGTAATTTAACGCGTTATGAATTAGCGCTGGCGGCTTTGAATACCTTAAATGAGCAAAGACTATTCAATCCATGGCAGCAACAAACACCCTATGCTTTGGCCTATTTGTATGAGCAACTCAATGAGCCTGTGCTGGCCTTGGAAGCTTATCGAGCTGCGGTGGCGCAATATGAAACCCTGCAAGAAAATTTAGAGCAAGAACGGCAAACTTTTTCAGAAGCTGCATTGCTAGAAACCCTGAATATTAAAGGTATTATCGGTTCTGAGGAATTAGCAAAAGATGCGTATGGTCGATTGCTTACACCCAAGCAGCGCTTTAGCTTTTCCAAATTACTGACAACAGAGGCTTTTCAACGTCAGCTAAGTGAACTACATGAGCTTTATCTGTTGAAAAACTCAATGCATTGTTGGGCGAAGCAGCTCGATTCATTTGAAGATATGCTCGACACCCGCTTGCTTTCCCGTCAGCAAAAGCTGAAAGCGATAAAAACTAAGTTAGCTTTGCAAAAAGTGGATCAATGGACAAAAAGAGAACAGACCTTTAAACAAGCAATTGACCAAGCGATTGCAGATAACAATGCCTATTTTTTTATGACCGATGAACAAATGGCATATTTTAGCCGTCTGCAAAAAACCCAAGAAAGACTAAATACATTACCGGATGAGCATAAGAAAAAAACTCAATACACAAAACGCTTTGAACGAGCAAAAGCCTATTTTGATTGGTGGGTAAGAGATGAGTTGCCAGTTAATCGTTGGCGAACACTTAAAGAATTAAAAGCACTTCAAGCTGAAATGACGTTATTCAGAAAACAGCATGCCTTATTAGATGAAGAGCAAGAGCTTGATGACAAACATGCAAGCTTTGTCACAAGAGTCAATAAGGGTCGGGAACGGCTTAACTATTTAAGTGCTTCTTTAGAAGAGAGTTTGGCTCAATCGAGTAAAAAATTAATCTCCCAGGTTGATACGGCAATGCAACAACAGTTGGTAGAGATAGGCCAGTACTTGTTAGCTTCGCGTGAGGCATTGGCAAGAGTGTCAGATAAATTATTGGTCGAAGGGAAAATTCGCTATAGCAATCAAGATGCCATTAAGCAAAATACCTCTGAAACCGAGCAACAAAAACAAGCACAAACAGTGGAGGGCGATGAGTAATGCGCCATTCATATAAATTGAAGTTTTTACCTCTAGTTATTTTTTGCTTTGTACTTCAGGCATGCCAGTTATTTTCATTCTCAGACGATACCGCTGAGATTCCAAAAAATAGTTTAGAATCATTGCAGCCTGCTGTGATCAATTTGCCGAAGACTCAAATTACCGACCTGAATGTTTCAGATGTGATAGACAGTTATACAAAGCTATTGCCGCTATTAAATGACCCTGAAAAACAATTGAAAGTCTTGCATCGCTTAGCCGATTTAAAGCTACAAAAAGGTGAGCTCTTAATGGCAGAGCAGGCTAAAGATGAACTTGATATTGCCATTTCTGCCTATTCAGAGCTCTTGGAAAAATACCCTGATCGTGCAGAAAACGATACCGTTCTTTATCAATTAGCAAAAACCTATGAATTAAAAGGTGAGGCTGAAAAAAATCTCGAAACTCTAACGCGCCTAGTTAGCGAATATCCGACTACGTCTTACTTATCAGAAGTTCAATTCCGACGTGGTGAAATACTCTTTGCTTGGTCAGAGTATGAATTTGCCCAGCAAGCCTTTGAAGCGGTCATTAAAGCAGAAAGTGCCAGCGAGAAGGAAACCTTCCTCACCAATGCTTATTACATGCTTGGTTGGAGTATTTTCAAACAAAACGATTACCAACTTGCTTTAGTAAAATTCTCACAAGTGTTGGATAGAGTGTTTGCTGCTTATAGCGATCTTATTGTCTCCGACTTAAGCTGGGTAGAATCTCATCAAAAAACCTTAGTGGATGACTTGTTAAGAGTTATGGGGCTTTCATTTTCTTATTTAGATGGAGCCGATAGCCTTTCTAAGTTATTTGATAGGGTCGGCGCAAAACATTATGAAGTGCTCGTGCACTCTCATTACAGCGATTTCCTCTTGGGTAAAGAGTTATTCACCAATGCTATTGATGTTTATCGCGCCTTTATTAAACGCCATCCATTAAGTTTATGGGCGCCTCGTTATCACATAAGTGTCATAGACACCTTAGCAAAAGCGAAATTTAAAGCGACGATTTATGATGAAAAAGTCAGTTTTGTCGAACGCTACGGTTTGGGTTCGGACTTCTGGGTCTACCATCTAGCTAACATAGCTGAAGTGCCTGCTTATTCAGAAGCAGATCATTTAGCCTTTACTAAAAGCTACCTGGAAACTTTCTTGATTGAACTGGCTGATATTAGTTATATCAAAGGCCAAACTGCTGAGAAGAAGCTATCTAATAAGCTATCTAATAAGTTATCTAATAAGTTATCTAATAAGTTATCTAATAAGTTATCTAAAAATAAATCGGCTAAAACGGCAAACGTGCCATCACAGGATATGCAAACCCACTTTGCACAAGCCAGCGCCTATAACCGACAATTTGTTGCTACTTTTCCAAAGCATCCTTTAAATGCCAAACGCTTATTCTTACTCGCAGAAAGTGAGTTCAAAATTCACAAGTGGCTAAACGCTATTCGGGCTTATGAACAAGTTGGTTATGACTACCCAGAGTTTCCTGATGCTTCGGAAGCGGCATATGCGGTGATTGTCGCGTATACAGAATTCAGTAAAACATGGAACCGCTTCGCCCCTGAAGAAAAAAAGCAATGGCTTGTAGCAGAGCAAGCTAACCGTTTACGCTTTGTCGCCGGTCACCCAAAAGATAAACGTGCTTTAGATGTTTTGTTTGTTGCCTTAAGTCATCAGTTTAATAATAAAACTTACGACCTAGCCTTAGCCAATGCAGATAGATTAATTAACTGGCCAACTTCATTTCAAAGTGCACCTAAGGCGAGTCAATTCCAGTTACGTGAAAGCTATTTGATCAAGGCACACAGTCTCTATGCATTAAATCGTTTTCAAGAAGCGGAACAGGCTTATGTTATTGCTTTAGCAAAGCTAGACACAAAAGATAAACGTCGATTAGCCTTAATCGAAAATTTAGCGGCAAGCGTATACAAACAAGCGGAGATATTACTTCAAGAAGGTAAAAAGGAACTTGCTGTTTCTCAGTTGTTAAGAGTGGGGGTGGTCGCGCCAAACTCATCGCTTAGACAAAATGCAGAATATGATGCAGCGAATTATTTAATAGAATTAAAGATGTGGCCCGAGTCTATTAAAGTGCTGACAGATTTTAGAGCGGCTTACCCACAGCATGCATTAATTTCGACTTTACCTGCCAAGTTAGCGTTAGCCTACCGTGAAACGGCACAATGGTCGTTAGCTGCTGATGAACTAAAGCGAATGATCGCACTGGCAAAAACCGAACAAGAAAAACAAGACATTTCGTTCATAGTGGCTGAACTCTATGATAAAGCCGCGAACTATTCTGAAGCTATTTTAAGCTATCGTGCTTATGCGAATGCTTACCCGGAACCCGCAGATGTCTATATGGAAGCAGCCAATCGCCTGGCTGAATTATACGAGCAAGAAAATGATCCGCTTAAACGTCGTTTTTGGTTAGCCAAACAGATGAAAACAGTTGATCAGCTGGGCTCGAAAGCCGATGACCGTATGCGTTATTTGGCGGCAAGGGCGTCAAGCGTATTAGCCAATGACGCCTTTATTCAATATAAAGCAATTAAATTAAGTTTGCCTTTAGATAAAAGTCTAAACAAGAAAACAGGGGCTTTGGAAAAGGCCTTGAAGGCTTACCAAAAAACAGCATCGTATGGTATCTCTGAATTCTCAACAGAAGCAGGCTATAGAATGGCAGCGCTGTATAGTCATTTGAGCCAATCCCTAATGAAGTCTGACCGACCCGATAACTTAAACGAATTAGAATTAGAGCAATATGAAATTTTATTAGAAGAGCAGGTTTATCCATTTGAAGATAATGCCATTGATATCCATGAACAAAATGCCAGCCGATCCTGGAACGGCTTATATGATGACTGGGTCAAAAAGAGCTTTGTTGAGCTAAGAAGGTTATTGCCGGGTCGCTACGAAAAAGACGAAGCATCAATGGAGGTGATTAATGTTCTTCAATAGGCTATTTATTCAAAACCTAATACTATTAATTGCTTTCTCTTTCACTTTCTCATTCTTACTAGGCTGTGCTGCAAAACAGCCATTAGTAGAAAATGATCCAGAACTTGAGTCAGCTAAAATCCAAACTCAGAAAGAGCAAGAGCAGTTTAAGTATGCGCTTGGTCTCATTCAAACCGAAAATGTACAAAAGAAAGATTTACTAAAAGCGAAAGAAATTCTCGATGCCTTATATGAAAGCAATTCAGATTATTTGGGTGCCTTGATTAATTCTGCTGATATATCCCTGAAATTAGAGAAATTAGATGAAGCAAAAGCACTTTATCTAGAGGCTATTCAGAATATCGAACAACAGAAAATTCCTATTACCGACCAAGCAGAAACAAAAAATGGAAAGCAGAATGAAACATCGCAGCCAGTTGTTTCTGAACATATAAGCAGGTTTACCATTCATGTTTATAATCAACTCGGACTCATAGAGCGTCAGCAAGGCAACTTTGATCAAGCAGAAGCTTATTATAGGAAAGCATTAGCGCTAGACTCAGACCAAGCAACAAGCCTCAAAAATCTAGCAATTTTATTAGATTTATACCGAGGTAAATTGGCGGAAGCCTTAGCCTTGTATGAGCAATATCAAGGTATTGTCGGTGACTCAGACCCTAAGATTAAAGACTGGATATATGACTTGAAAAATCGATTGCCAGTAGAGGAGGTGAGTAATGAATAAATTAATTTACTTACAAATTGTTATCTTATTTAGCTGTGCTTCTGGTTTTTTATATGCAGAAGAAAAGGCGAATACAGATTCAAAAATCATCACGATTGAAACCGCAACTATTCGAGGTAATCAGGAACTGCCTACTGTCCTATATCTCGTGCCTTGGCAAGCACCGAAAATCAATTCACTCAATGCTACACAGACCACTGATCTCACAAAAAACACCATTGAGCTTATTGATAGAAGCAGCTTTAAGCGTTTGATTGAGTATTATGTAAGTTTTAAGTACCCCTAAATGTGCACTTTTTCTGATAAATAATTTCGCAATCTCGCTATTAACTGCTTTAGTTTATAAAGGTGGCGTCACATATAACCGTTCATCAGTATATTTTACCGCTTATCTGAAGTCAGTTGTAGTGCTCGGCCTATACATTAATATTAAATCAAGAGTTTTAATTGAGTATCTGTTCTTGGTTTTACTTTTAGTTGTCACTGTTCAATTTAAACAATGTTCAGAATGAAATGAGAAAACTATGAAACAAAATATCCGTGGTTTTACACTAATTGAATTACTTGTCACGGTTGCGATTTTTGCAATTCTGGCTTCACTTGCTGGGCCATCTTTTGTAAATACCATTACCAGCAATAGATTAGCTAGTGATAGAGACAAGTTGATGAACTCACTTCAGTTTGCCAAGACAGAGGCGATTAGTCGTAATGTGCCAGTCGCCATTTGTCCATCGACTAATGGTACATCCTGCAGTAATACCAATGATTGGACAGATGGTTGGATTATTTATATCGATGAAAACAAAACAGGACTGATTAGCAAAGTTGATACAGTCATCCGTGTTCAAGAGGGCTTGAAAAACATCAATGTTGTTCATGCAAGTCAAAGAGCAGGCTTAACACCTAGCTTGTTTATTCGCTATCTCCCTCAAGGCTATGCCAGCGATAGTTCTCCTATACCGGCTCAAACGGTTGGATTCTGTGATAATCAAAATGATGTACCGGCAAGAGCTATCATTATTACCCAAACAACCGGTCAAGCTAGAGCGGGTGATGCAACTGAAGTCGTTTGCCCTGCGACAGGAACTTAATATGACTAATTTAAACCAAGCTTTTAATACTAAGTCTTACCAAAAAGGCACGACCATGATAGAGGTCATGGTGACTATTTTTATTGTTGCCGTTGGTTTATTGGGTGTCGCTGGTCTTCAATCCGCTGGTTTGAGACAAGCAAGTAATTCACATACTGATGCACAAGCTCAGATTTTATCTCAAGACTTAGCGGAAATGATATTGGCTTATGATACGTTTGCCAATGGTGATTATGAAATGGATGCGGTTCCTGCGTCTAAAGGTAAAGAATGTTTAACGACTAATTGTACGGCTGCTGAATTGGCACAATATAACGTTTGGACATGGGCTCAGAATATGCAGCCGGCATTACCTTCTTTTGATTTAGATATTGGTTTCGATGCAGCAAGCAGAACTTACGATATTGTATTAACTTGGGATGCGAATAGGGAAGGTGCAAGTTATACGGCGCCTAGCTGCGCACCAGATGATAGCTTTAAAGCAGGTTGTTTTGCCATGCTTTTGACATTAACAAACTAAGACAGCAAGCCTTATTGGTAAGTAATCTTAATATAGAGGTTTTTTATGCTGATTCATTTTACGCACAAAGTTCAGAAGGGCTTCAGTCTTATTGAATTAATGATTGCTATGACATTAGGTCTTCTTCTTATATCGGGCGTGGTTCAAATATTTCTGAGTAGTAAGCAGGCGTATAGTACTGTAAGTGGTTCTTCAGAAACATTAGACGGCGGCCGCTTAGCGCTTCATTTTATTTCAAGTTCTGTGAGTAAGGGGGGGTACTGGGGAGATGTTAGTTTTATTAGAGGCTACGGTTCTGATGAAACATTAACGGCAACTCAAACTGCAGGAACTAACGCTCCCTATAATGACAGCTATAGTGGTCGTTTTATTAATAACAGTTATATCTTTGGTTTAAACAATGATGGTGCCGATGCAGGTGTAATTGATGGTACAGATCAATTTTTTATTCGTTTTAATGGGCATGACATTAACCCAATGACCAATTGTGCAGGTGATGCAGTCAATGCTCAGTCAGTGGCTATTGAAAGGTTTTACATCAGTATAGCGAATGGTTCCGAGCGTTTACCAAGTCTTGTTTGTGAAACAACAGTTCTGATTCTTGATCAAGCAACGGGCGATATTAGTCTTCCAGCTGATCCTGAAATAAAAACGCAAGTGCTGATCTCTGGTGTTGAAAATATGCAAATTTTATATGGTCAGCGAAGCCTGGATAATTCAACCGTCCGCTATTACACAGCAACAGATGTCACAAATTGGACATTAGTCGAAAGTTTAAGAATTGCTCTGTTAGTGGCATCTTCTGATGAAGTAAATTCAGTTTCCAGAACGGTCGGGTATAATTTATTGGACGAGACAACAAGTGTGCCTACCGATTTGCGTGCAAGAAAAGTGTTTGAAAGAACCATCGCCATGAGAAATATCAATTATGATGATAGTGAGTAAATGATTATGGATATCATATATAAATCACCACAGAAACAGCAAGGCGCGACTTTAATTATTGGTCTTATCATGCTGATTTTATTGACTATAATTGGTTTAGCCGCCATGGATATGACCACTGTTGATGTCAAAGTTGTCGCAAATGCCAAAGACAGACAGCTTGCCTTTATAGGGGCTGAATCATCTCTGTTTAGTGCGGGGCAAGTAATCAGGGACTTTGATGACGATATAGATGATTCGATAGACGAGTTTGTCGACGATGCTTTTGCCATTGAGGGGTATAACTGGTGGCAAAATAAAGCCAATTGGGAATTAAAACCTGTAGCAGGAACAAATATTGAAGCTGAATATCAAATTGAAACTCCCGTCGTTCAGTCGGATGGTATAGGTGTAAATATGGATAATACGGGTCCTTCAGATAATTATGGCTTTTACCCAACGACAGCTAAATCTATTGGGCCAGGCCAAGCGGTGGTTGTTTTACAAAGCCACTTTGTTAAGAAATTATATTTTGCACCTAAGCCGAAGTAATGAAGCAATTTAACAATTTAAACCTAGACAAGTTTTGTCTAAGAGGAGGCAGCATGACTCGCCAACAAATAAAGCATTTTATATTCAGTTGTTTAATTACCACTTGCGCAGGTTTTTCAACCACTGCCGCCTATGGTAGCGCATTGAATTTATCAGACTCACCACTGTTTGTGACCACAAACGTCCCACCCTTAACTATGCTAGTCATGGGGCGAGATCATAAACTTTATTATGAGGCTTATAATGATGCTTCCGACTTGAATGGTGATGGTATTGTTGATGTGGGTTATCAGGGTTACCACGGCCTTAAAAAAGGTGTGGGTGATAATTATCTGAACGTAGATTATTACGGTTATTTTAACTCCTATGTTTGTTATGACTATAACGGTTCGACTGGGCAATTTGAACCGAAGTCTGCTAAGTCAGCGGCTGATATGGCAATAAAAGATAAAACATGTGCCGGTGGTGCCGCTGGTGAATGGAGTGGTGACTTCTTGAACTATGTGACGACTGCTCGTATCGATGCCATGCGTAAAGTCTTTTATGGTGGTAAACGCGCTGCAGGTGGAGATACTTCAACACGGACAATACTTGAAAGAACCCATATTCCTCAAGACGCTCATGCCTGGGGTAAAGAGTTTTCAAATAACTCAGGGTATAAAATTTCAGACTATACCAATTTGGAAGAACCAGCAGTTGGGACTTATCATCTTTTTGCTAATGTAAGCTTATCGAGCACTATTTCACCTTATGGAAGTAATTCGGGTACACCAAGATTAAGAGTGTTAAACGATACTAAGCATCGAGTTTGGGAATGGCTTTCAAAGGAAAGACCTGTAGCGGGGTCTAGGTGTATCGCTAGTTTAGAAAATGCTAACTCTGAGGTGAATTGTTCAACAGCAGCAAGTAACTGGTCTATTGTGCCTGATAGTACTTTTAATAATTTAACACGCACTTTTTATAATATTTCTGGGTACGGTGGTCACCCTTCAGATAATAATAGTTTTATTAAGCTAGAAAAAGATTATGCAATACCGAGTAAAATCTTCGGCACTAATAGTACAGATTCACCAACCCAGATCAATGGCTCAGGTAACCCCTTTGGTAGTAATGATTACTATATGGCTATTTTTGATGGCAATATTAAGGTGTCGAGTACCGGAACTTATCAGTTTGCAGTCGATGGAGATGATGCGGTTGAAATAACGATTAATGACGGTATTACAGATTATGTTGTTGGTTGGTATGGTGGTCATGGCTCAAACAACTCTGACGCAAATTTAACGAATTATTCAATGTCTGTTTACTTAATCGCTGGCGTAGATTACACCTTTAAATTCCGAATGGAAGAAATGACAGGTGGTGATAGTTACTATTTATATTGGAAGCAGCCAATACCCGCTTCTAATATCACTGACTACATTGTCCGTACTCAAGTTTGTACGGATATTGATAAAAATGTTAGCCATGAAACAAACTCTTGTCAGCCTTATCCAAATGGTACCTATAAGCCCGTAGGTTTACTTCATGACTTTGGTGAAGATGATACTATGATGTTTGGTCTACTATCGGGTTCTTATGAAAATAACTTAGATGGTGGTGTCTTAAGAAAAGCCATGTCTTCATTTAAAGATGAAGTTGATTTAACGACAGGTCAATTTGATACATCAGTAAATGGCATTGTTAGCACTTTAGATAAGCTGCGAGTCATGAATTATAATGATAGTGCTTATAGGTATAATTGTGGCTGGATCACAAATAGACCCATTGTAAATGGCGAATGTGATATGTGGGGTAACCCTGTTGCCGAAATGATGTATGAGTCCTTACGCTATTTTGCCGGTAAAGGCACGGCAACCTCTGATTTTGCAATTTCAGCGACAGGCAATAATGATGCAACGCTGGGTTTACCTTTAGCAACATGGAATGACCCCTATGATGCCACAACAGGTTATGATGAATGTGCAAAACCCTTTCAGATTGTTGTGTCTGATATCAACCCTTCTTACGATTCCGATAAAATACCAGGAGCCTACTCTGGTTTTGGATCCTTTTCCGGAGATATTGCTGGTTTAAATGCCTCAGCCTTGGCTGATACAATTACTGCTGGTGAGGGTAATATTAAAGGCAATTCTTTCTTTGTAGGTCAATCGCAATCTACTTATGACAATGCACCCACAGCCAAAGTGGTTGATAGTTTGGGGTCTATTCGTGGACTTGCACCTGAAGAACCCACAAAACTAGGTAGTTATTATGCTGCGAGTATGGCTTATTACGGTTTGATTAATGATGTGAACCCGAGATCTGGAAATCAAAATCTGCAAACCTTCTCGGTAGCGCTAGCATCACCATTACCTACTATTGAAATTGATCCTGATAATAATTTGCAAACGCTTAATTCTGTGGTCATTGTGCCTTTTGCAAAATCACCAGGGCAGGGTGGTTTATGGGCTAATTTTCAACCCACGAATCAAATAGTTGACTTCTATGTTGAAAGTTTAGGCCCTACTTCAGGAAGCTTTTTAATTAATTTTGAGGATGTTGAACAAGGTGCAGACCATGATATGGATGCCATTGCTCGTTATACCTATTCTGTCAACGGAGATGGTACTGTTAAAATTGATGTCGACTCTGTGTATGCAGCCGGTGGTATTGATCAACATATGGGCTATGTTATATCCGGCACAACAAAAGATGGTGTTTATCTAGAGGTTAAGGACAAGGGTGGTGCCGATCTTATTTACTCTTTAGATACGCCACCTGGCGTCTGGGCAGGAGAAACTCGAGGATCAACTTTATTAGGTTTAAATGCAAGTAGAATATTTACTCCAAACGGAACCGGCGCAAGTGCTAGTTTCCTGAAAGACCCGTTATGGTATGCCGCAAAATGGGGTGGTTTTATAGAGGATAATGATACAGGTAATAATAAGCCGGATATCGTCGGTGAGTGGGATGGCGATAATAATGGTGACCCGGATAATTATTTCTTAGTGACCAATGCCTTAACACTTAAAGATCGAATGAAAGCGGCTTTTGATGAAGTGCTTGCTAGATCTGGTTCTGCATCTACGGTAACCGTTAGCTCAGGTTCTTTACGCTCAGATACGCTATTATTCCAAGCATCGTTTAATACTAATAACTGGACGGGCCAAGTAAAAGCGATTGAGTTTGATGGTGGTATTGGTTCAACTGTATGGGAATTTTCTGATAAAGTTCGTGGGCAGCTAAATTTAACTAATGGTTACGATTTAGAAAGGGAAATTATTACAGCAAATGCAGATGGCAAGGGTGTACCTTTTAGATTTCCGACTAATTTGACTTCTCTGAATCTTAATACTGATATATCTCTGTCACAAGTAACAGCGTTATTAACGGGTATAAGTTCAGACCAACAAAATTATGGGTCGGATCTTGTAAATTACCTTCGTGGAGATGATAGTCAAGAGAAGAATGTAAATGGCGCTACAAGATTATTCAGAGAAAGACAAGGTGACGGTGGCCGTAAACCCATTGGTGACATTGTTAACTCAGACCCTTTATATGTAATACCACCAGGCTTTTTCTTCCCGGATAAGTGGCCACTAACAGTTGGTGGTGCAAGTGCTACGTCTTATGAAAATGCCGCAAGCCAAAAATACTCAGATTTCAGAAAAACCTTTTTGAATCGTGATCCTATGCTATTCGTAGGGGCTAATGACGGTATGTTGCATGCGATTAATGCTTATAGAAATACCGACACCATCACTGATGGTGGAGAGGAAATTCTAGCTTACGTACCCAGTGTGCTTTATAACAAATTACCTAACCTAGCGAATCAACTCTATACCCATGAATATTTCGTAGATGGAAAAACAACATACTCTGATGTCTTCTTTAAAACCGGTACAAAATGGCACACAGCCTTAGTCGGCGGTTTAAATGCGGGTGGTCAGGCAGTATATGCTTTGGATATAACTGACCCTAAAGGTATTTCAAGTGGTTATCCAAGCTTTGATGAAAGCAATGCAGATGATCTTGTTCTATGGGAATTTACTGATGCCGATGATGCAGATTTAGGCTTCACATTTGGTCGACCTACTATTGTACGATTAGCTAATGGTGATTGGGGTGCAGTGTTTGGTAATGGTTACAATAATACTCTGGCTGATGGGATATCTAGCACAACTGGTAACTCTGTTATTTACATTGTTAATATTGAAACCGGCGCCTTGATCAAGAAGTTTGATACATTACAAGGTTCTACACTTGCAACAGGTAAACCAAACGGCATGTCTGAAGTGGCCCCTGTGGATGTTAATGGTGACTTCATTGCAGACTATCTATATGCAGGTGATTTATATGGCAACCTTTGGAAAATTGATATAAGCAGTGTTAACGATGCTAACTGGGATTTCTCATTCAAACAAGCAGGTAATCCTGAGCCATTATTTGTTGCAAAATCTGATGCTGATATACGTTTACCGATTACGCAGAGACCGATTGTAAGAACGCATCCTAAATTTAGAGGTTATGGTGATTTACTTGTTACCTTTGGTACAGGTAAATATATCGAAACAACTGATAACGAAATTACCGGTGCAGATACACAATCCTTCTTCGGTATTTGGGATAATGGTGATAATGATTTTGATAGAGATGATTTATTAGAGCAATTTATTACTGAGCAATCCGTCAATGTCGATGTTGTTACAACGGATGCAGATGGTAATGAAGAAACCACGACTAAGTTGTCTAATTTTAGAACGGTCTCGAATAATGAAATTTTATGGGAAGATCAGAAAGATGCAGTAGGCGTTGTTACTGACGAGAAACATGGTGGCTGGGTCTTAGATTTACTGAATAGTGCTGCAACACCACTAGAAAATAAAGGTGAACGTTCTGTTACGAATGCAGTATTACGTGGAAATACCTTGGTGTTTACGACATTAATACCATCGTCTGATCCATGTGACTCAGGTGGTTCAAGCTGGTTGATGGTAGTTGATTCTGCTGATGGTTCAGGCCCTGATAGCGCCTTCATAGATATTAATGAAGATGACAAATTCGATACCTCAGATACCATTGATACAGATGGTGACGGTGAAGGAGATAGTGCGGTTGCAGGTCTACAAAGCAAGGATGGGATCTTATCTACTTCGACATTCTTGGATAATACGAAAGATGGTAACGATTCCACAATATCTATCAATGCGGTATCTGATGATTCAACTTTGATAACCAAAATGAAGTTAGAGGGCTTCTTGCATAAGCGTCTATTCTGGCGGGAACTTCAGTAAACCTTGTTATAAATAATCTAATATCTGGGGGTAAGTCTTATTTACTCTCGGATATTCCAAGAAGAAGAGATAAATATGAAAAAACAATCTGGTTTTACTTTAATTGAAGTGATGATCGTTGTCGTTATAATCGGTATTTTAGCTGGTTTTGCTGTGCCGAATTATTTGGAAAATGTAAAACAAGCTAAACGAACAGATGCACAAGCGGCACTTGTGCAATTTTCACAAGGAATGGAGAGGTACTATTCTGCTAATTATACTTATTTAGATGCAGCTGTTGGTGGTGATGATACCGGTGCTCCAGCAGCAGCTACCTTCGGCAATACCCAGTCACCGTTTGATGGTGATGCTTCTTACAATCTGACTATTTCAGCCGTGACGGCCACGTCTTATACTTTATCAGCGACACCGACGGGTGGAATGACGGGAGATGCGTGTGGAATCCTAACGCTTACAAATACAAATGTGAAAGGTGATGGGTCTGGTGGAACCATAAACTGTTGGCGATAAATTTTAATTTATTTTCAACTTGTTTCTTGTAATGTGAGTACACAAGTTCTGGTACCGCCCTGATTTCTGTACTCACCTAAATATATTCCCTATCAAGAGCCTAGATGCAAATATCCTCTTTTTATAGATAAAATAAGGCCAAAAATATTGTTTTTAATCTGTGCAGGCAGGTTATCACTATCTTCATATATATTGATAATAGGCTTCTTGTTCTTTGACTGATCTATTAAAGAAGTTTTCGAAATCTGTTCTAGCTGTTGATATACATTTTCATTACTACCTTGATTTTAAACCTTTTGCAGTTTATTGAAGCAATTATCGTTACCTTGTACGGGTAGTTTTGTTTTATTAAAGTCCTTATTTACAAAGCAGAAACAAAATCAGAAGGGCGTCACACTTTTTCTGTGCATTCATTAACATTGTCACATATCTAAACAATTCATTGCAGGATCTAACCGCATTTTCTCTCCATTCCCTCTACAATTTTGACAATTGTTGACGTTTGTCGTGTCTTAGTATTTCTAAAATCTAGTATTCGCAAACCAATATTTCAAACTAAAAGTTGGCTGAACTGTCTCAGCATCTGTCAGGAGTAAGCAGGTATGATCGAAACTATCATTCGTTTTTTTCAAGAAGGCGGTTTTTTTATGTATCCAATTTCCATTATTTTGGTGATTGGTTTAATTATTGCGATTGAACGTTATGTTTATTTATCACTCGCAAAGATGTCGAATAGACAAGACTTCAACAAACTACATCGTATGATTAGTGGTAAAGACTTTAAAACCGCATTGAAATTTGCGGCTGAATCTAAAAGTGCCATGGCGAATATGATCGGTGCAGGTTTAGTCCGATTAGGTCGTCGCCAACCGCGTGAAGAAATTGAATATGCGATGGAAGAAGGTTTGTTGGAGACCATGCCGCGACTAGAAAAACGTACCCAGTACTTAGCTACTTTAGCGAATGTATCGACATTATTAGGTCTGTTAGGGACTATAATCGGCTTGATCGCCGCATTTACCGCAGTTGCATCTGCAGACCCGGCACAGAAGGCAAGCTTACTGTCACAAAGTATTTCAGTAGCGATGAATACCACCGCTTTTGGTTTGATTGCGGCGATTCCTTTACTGCTTATTCATTCTATTCTTCAAACCAAAACCAATGAAATAGTCGATAGCTTCGAAATGGCAGGCATTAAAGTCATGAATCTGTTAAGTGATCGTACAAATGCTGAGCAAGCACCTATTGCAACAAATGTGGCAGCTAAAAGTGTAAAAGAAAATTCAGGCAGAAGACCAGCGCAAGGCATGCAGGCCGCCCCCGCGGTTTAGCCGGAAATAAGTAAGCTGAATAATCTTTAATAAAGTCATTTTTGGAGTCTGCACATGAAACGTAAACATCGACGCTTAAGAAATGAAGCTGATTTGGATATCACGGCGTTTATGAATCTAATGATCGTGTTGGTGCCCATCCTGCTTATCAATATGATCTTTGCCTCTACGTCTGTTTTAGAGCTTAATTTTCCGACACAGAATGATGATCAGGCGCTAGACAATGACTTAGTTCAGTTACAGGTCATTATTACACCGGAACAGCTTTTAGTAGCAGATAATAAGGGAGGCATCATTAAGCAGATTGATTCGAAAGAGGGCGCTTACGATTTTGATATGCTCGGTTTAGTCATGCAAGACTTGAAAGCACGCGTCCCGGAAAAGAAAGATATTACCGTGATGGCGATGAAGAAAACATCTTACCAAACCTTAGTATCTGTGATGGACAAAGTGCGTTCTTACCCAGCTGTCGTTGCCGGAAGTGTCGTTCATGCAGAGCTTTTCCCTGAAGTATCGATTGCCGATGCGCCAGAAACGATCAATGTTGATGAGAAGTCCCTTGTCTTGAATAAGGTGCTTGAAAAACAACCAGCGTTATCGCAGGAATTGTCAGAAGACAAACTGAAGGTGAAATCATGAAAACGTCAGCGAAAGCAAAACGAATACAACGCCATCAGCGTCGAGGAAAACAGTATGGCAAGCTTAACCTGGTTTCTTTAATGGATATTTTCACCATTCTTGTGTTCTTCTTGATGGTAAATTCATCATCGGACGTTCAGGTTTTGAATCAGGATAATGCGATTAAGCTACCTGTTTCCAATGCCGATCAAATGCCGAAAGATGCTATTGCGCTGGCAGTGACCAATGACGACATTCTTGTTGGTGGGCGTTCTATTTTAAAAGTCTCACAGATGAATGCTTTTACCGGCGATGTTGAACCTTTATTGAAAGCCGAACTGGACTATCAAGCCGCAAAATCCGGTTCTCCTGTGGCCCCAGAAGGTCGACCAATTACCATTTTAGCCGATCAATCTTTGCCTTATGAGTTGCTAAAAAAGATAATGGCAACCTGTGTTGAATCTGGTTATGCAAGTATTTCCCTTGCTGTCAATAAACAAACCCAAGGACAGGAGGCTTAAGCGTGAATTTCAATCAGCAAGGTTTAGCCTGGAATCAGGAAGAGGGCGAAGGTAAAAGATTAGTCAGAATTATTTTTGCTGTACTACCTGTATTCTTCGTCATGCTTATTTATATATCTTGGATAGAGTTGCCAGAACAGGATCGCCAGACCCTTGAAAAATTACCGCCACAATTAGCGAAAATAATCCTTAAAAAAGACAAGCCAAAACCAGAACCCAAAATAGTTAAAAAACCCGAAATAGAAAAACCAAAGCCAGAACCTAAGGTCGCGGAAAAACCAAAGCCAAAAGATGTTGTAGAGAAACCAAAACCACGCATTGTTAAAGAGCAAAAAGTTAAGCCAAAACCAGAAGATGTAAAATTAGCGAGAGAAAAAGCTAAAAATTCAGGTTTATTGGCGATGAGCAATCAACTGTCTGCCTTAAGCGCATTAGCAGATAATGTGAAGCTTGATACGCCAAAAACCTTAACCGCAAAGCCAATCGCCAGAAAAGTTAAAGATAAATTGGCTGCTAGTGCGACGTCAACAAAAAGTGCGGGTATGAGAGATGCGAACTTAACTCAAGATACCCAAACGTTAAGTTTAGCGTCTCGCCAGGCTACGGAGCTAGAGAAGGCTAATGAAATAGCTATGGAATTAGAGGTTGCAGAGCTAGAAGCCAAGCGCATGGTCGCACAGAGGACACGAGAAGATATTCGCAGAACCATGGATGCGAATAAAGCAGCGATCAACAGTATTTATAACCGTGAACTTCGTAAAAAGCCTTCTCTTCGAGGTGCATTTACAGCACAGTTAGTCGTAGAGCCTACAGGTCAAGTGTCTAGCTGTATGACAACTGACTCAACACTAAATGAGCCAACACTGGAAGATAAAATTTGTAAACGTTTACGTTTGGTGAATTTTGGTCAGAAACAAGGCGTTGATACTGCAACGATTAATTATCCAATTGAGTTGTTCCCAGGTTAGTACTTAGCAAGTTAGACTTACTAAAGACAAGATTTTAAAAAGTTGTCTATATATGCTCATGATGAGCATATATCATCTAACAAAATTGGAATGACGGTGTCAGAACAAAACCCGAAAGAAAGTTTAGAGTTTCATCCTCCGCTTAGTGAAAAGACCTCTTTTTTGTTATCAAAAATTACATCTGGCAATCAATCACAATCGATTCATCTGGGTTACCTTATTGAACAATTCAAAGGCCGTTCCTTTGGTGGCTTGTTATTGATACTGAGTATCTTAGTTTTGTTGCCTATTGTGTCTTTTATTGCTGGCATCATTATCTTGTTAGTGGGTTTACAAATGCTTCTAGGGCTACCAATGCCGATTTTGCCAAAATTCATTATGCAGCAGCAAGTGGATAAACGCAGTTTTGAATCCTTTGTTGACAAGGTAATCCCATGGCTAGTTCGATCAGAGAAATATATACGGCCACGCTGGTTTTTCTTTGCCCATACCATCGGTCAGCGCTTGTTAGGCTGTTTGATATTGTTACTCGCCTTAGTTTCTTTAATGCCTTTGCCTTTTAGTAATATGCCGCCTAGTATTGCGCTTATTCTTATATCATTAGGTGTTTTAGAAAGAGACGGGGTTTTAATTACACTTGGTATTTTTATTTCTTCCCTTGCTATATTTATTGGCTATCTCATCTTGTTATTTGTGATTAACGCTATCTAAATATTGATCTAAATCGATATTTAACTATTTTGAAAAAATGCTGCTTCCATCCCTAGTTACATCTCGTTATTATCCTTTTTAAATTAATAGAGAGTTTTAGTTAGATATGCCAAAAATTACTCGCGGAATAGTAAGATTTAAAACAGAAGTATACCCTCAACGCAAAGCATTATTTGATCAACTAGCAAAAGGTCAACATCCTGAAGCACTGTTTATAACCTGTTCTGACTCCAGAATAGACCCTAATTTGCTTGTTCAGACAGAACCCGGTGAATTATTTATTATTCGAAATGCTGGCAACATAGTCCCACCGCATACCAATATTACCGGTGGTACAACGGCTACAATTGAATATGCCGTTGCCGTTTTAGGTGTGAAGCATATTATCATTTGCGGACACTCTGTTTGTGGTGCACTTCAAGGCGTGTTGAATCCTGAATCAATTTCCCACCTTCCTCATGTTACTCAATGGCTAAGTTTTGTTAAAGCCGCACACCAAATCGTCCTTGAAAAAGCAGCTGATGCATCTCCAGAAGAACAATTTAAAATGCTAGTTGAAGAAAATGTCTTGCTTCAATTAAATCATCTAAAAACCCATCCGTATGTGGCTGCAAAACATGCAACAGGTAAGGTTCAATTACATGCCTGGACTTATGATATAGGCAAAGGTGATGTGAAAGCATACGATGAAGATCAGAAATGCTTTGTGCCAGTTGAAGAACGGTATGCTGCGGATGTTCAAAAGTTTATTGAAGAAGAGAAAATAGTTAAAAAGAACTGCTGCGATTAAATCTAGTCGGCAATTTATTTGTCTTTTAGAAAGTTCGTATATTTTTCAGGGAGAATAGCTTGAGTAAGAAAATTCTTGTTAGTGAAACTAATTCATCTGCATGGCATTCATTATCTAAGCAAGTTATTTTTGAACAACTTAGTTCTTCAGAAGAGGGGCTAAGTGACGCAAACGTTTTAGGAAGACAACAACGTTTTGGTTTAAATCGCTTATCTGAAGTGCAAACAGTCAGTAAACTGAAACGTTTTTTTGCTCAATTCAATAATATACTAATTTATGTCTTAATCGCTTCATCTGTTATCACCGCGCTCTTAGGTCATTTTTTTGATACCGCTGTTATTTTAACGGTGGTCATTGCCAATGCGGTGATCGGTTTTATTCAAGAAGGTAAGGCAGAAAATGCCTTAGCATCTATCCGTCATATGTTAGCGCCGAAAGCCCATGTTCTTAGGAATGGCTCACGCTCCTACATCCCCGCAGAACGCTTAGTGCCAGGTGATATTGTCTATTTAGAGCCCGGCGATAAAGTCCCTGCTGACTGTCGTTTATTAACATGCTTCGGCATGTTTGTTGATGAGGCCGTGTTAACCGGCGAATCTCTTCCCAGTGAAAAACATACCCAAGAAGTTGCGCAAAATTCTGCTTTAGGTGACCGGCACTGTATGTTGTATTCAGGCACCATTGTTAGGGCAGGTCAGGGAACTGCGCTAGTTGTTGCAACAGGAGAGCAAACAGAAATTGGTCGTATCAACCATATGCTTACCAGGGTTGAAACACTCGAGACGCCTTTAGTAAAACAAATGGCTATTTTTGCCAAATGGCTAACCTTCTTTATTTTGGTTGTGGCAGTTTTTTTGCTGGGATATGGTTTCTTTGTTCAGGATTATTCTTTTAACCATATTTTTATGGCTGTCGTCAGCCTTTCAGTGGCTGCTATTCCAGAAGGCTTACCTGCAATTTTAACCATTACCTTGGCTATTGGTGTAAAAACCATGGCTAAGCGCAATGCGATTGTCAGGCATTTACCATCGATTGAAACGGTGGGCGCTGTATCTGTTATCTGTACTGATAAAACCGGTACCTTGACGCGCAATGAAATGCTTGTGACCTCTGTGCTTACAGATAAGCATAGCTTTTCTTTAGGTGGAGAAGGTTATTCACCTACAGGTTCATTAAGCTTGAATGAAGAAGTTATAGAGCCTAGTGAACATCATCTTCTGGATAAAATTGCGCGTGCTGCTTTATTGTGTAATGACGCGAGTATTAAGCTCTCTGGTGATACTTGGCAAGCTGTTGGAGATCCAATGGAAGGTGCTTTATTGGCTTTTTCCGGAAAGGTTGGACTTCAGTCTGCTCAGGAAAATAAAATCTGGTCTCGAACTGATGTGATTCCCTTTGATGCAGACCATCGCTATATGGCGACCTTGAATCACAACCATGATGGCGAATCTTATGTCTTTATAAAAGGTGCACCTGAACGTATCTTGGCTATGTGCGCCAAGCAAGTGTCGTCTCAATCTGAAACTGAAACATCATTACTCGATTTAGAGTATTGGCAGAAACAAGCAGATTCAATTGCATCGGCAGGGCAGCGGGTTTTAGCATTTGGCTATATACCCCTTGAATCCCATCAATCTGTTTTGTCCAGAGAAGCTATTGATGGCAATGTTCAATTATTAGGCATGCTGGGCATGATTGATCCGCCTAGAGAAGAGGCGATCAAGGCCGTTGCAGAATGTCACTCTGCGGGTATCAAGGTAAAAATGATTACCGGTGATCATGCCGGTACCGCATTGGCGATTGCAAAAAAAATCGGTCTTACAAATATTCAAACGGTATTGACGGGTAAGGAAATTGACCGCTTGGATGATCTTGCTTTACAAAAAGCCGTGCTTGAAACCGATGTATTTGCGCGAACTAGCCCTGAGCACAAATTACGTTTAGTGATGGCCTTACAGGCCCAGAATGAGCTTGTTGCCATGACCGGTGATGGCGTCAACGATGCGCCGGCATTGAAGCGAGCAGATACCGGCATTGCAATGGGCTTGAAAGGCAGTGAAGCCGCAAAAGAAGCATCCGATCTGGTATTGGCTGATGATAACTTTGCCTCGATTGTAGCCGCCGTGAAAGAAGGTAGAACGGTTTACGATAATATTCAAAAAGTCGTAAGTTGGTCACTGCCAACCAGCACCGGCGAAGCCATGGTCATTACTGTGGCTCTTTTGTTTGGTCTATTGCTACCTATTACACCCATTCAGATTTTATGGATTAACCTGATAACAACGATCACCTTGGGTTTTGCTTTAGCCTTCGATCCTTCAGAGAAGGGGGTAATGCAAAGAGCGCCCCGAAGGCCGGAAGCACCCTTAATAAACGCCCATCTTCTTTGGCATATTGTTCTGGTCTCATTTTTATTTGTGGTCGCTGTGTTTGGTATGTCTAACTACGCTATCAATCAGTCGTATAGCGCTAGCCATGCGCAAACATTAGCCCTGCATACTTTAGTTATTCTTGAGATATTTCATTTGTTGTTTATTAGAAATATATTCAACGACAGGTTTAGCTTCAGCTTTCTGAAAGACTCTAGCATCCTTTGGTTAACCATATCCTTAGTTCTAGTTGCACAAGTTGCTGTAATATACCTACCCATATTTCAGACAATATTTGGGACAGCGGCACTTAGATTAGAAGAATGGATTATTATTTGTATTGTTGGCGCATTGCTTTTTATTATTCTTGAATCTGAAAAGCAGTTGAGATTATTGATTAAACGAAAGCTTTCTCTTGCTTGATAGCATTTGATAAAAAGCGTTTAACTCATTTTTTTGAACACGAAAAGTAAGTTAAACGCTGTAAAAAATATCGAAGCTAGCAACAACCACTACCACTACCCGTATCGTTAATCATAATGGCAGGCTCAAAGGGAATGCTAGTGCCGCAACCTTCAAAAATGCCATAGTGAGTGTCCCAGGTTCCTATAAACTCGAAGTAATCTTTAAAGCGCGTTTCATTAAGCATTCTCCAGGTGTTGCCACACACAGGGAATACTTTGCCTTTTTGAATGAAATGGTGTTTATCTAAGATAAAGCCATTTTCTGAATGTGCGATACCGCCTTTATAAATAACAGCTTGGCCGTAATCTTCGCAGCTTGGCTCCAGGCCTTCAATTTTGAAAAGACGATAGGTGGCAGAATAAAATTCAATATGGCCGATCTTAAGTTCCACTGCTGCATTTTCTATGGTGATAATGTCGTCTTCAACAAGACGCGGATCTTGAAAGCCCGCTTTTTTTGCCAGGTTCTCGAAATCGTTCCAGTATAAAGCACCACTTAAACATTCACCGTATAAAACAGGATCGTTTACAAGATCAGACGGTACACGTTTATTTGAGTAAACATCTGAAAAATATAGCTCTCCACCCGGTTTTAACAAACGATAAGCTTCACGTAAAACGGCTTCTTTGTCAGGAGAAAGATTGATAACGCAGTTAGAAACGATAATATCGAAGCTGTTATCCGGCAGGTTTAATTCATCTAGTTTTTCAATATAACCTAGTTTGAATTCAGTATTCTTGTTTTTATATCCAAACTTATCTGCATGATATTGTTCATGTTCTAAGGCAATATTTAGTTGTGCTTCGGTCATATCGACACCCATAATACGTCCATGTTCGCCCACCCATTGAGAAAGTACATAACAATCCCTGCCAGAGCCGCAGCCTAAATCAAGTATGTGCATTCCGTTTAATAAATCTGGCGCAATCAGTCCGCAACCAAAATATTTGCTCAAGACTTCATCGTGTACTTTAGAGAGTGCTTGCTTTACATGCTTGGGTAGGCTTGAAGATGTACAGCAGGCATTGGTTTTCAAGTCTTCTGAATGTTGAAGTACATTTCCATAATAATCTTTGACGTCATCATGCATAGTTTTTGGCTCGTTCACTTATGTTGGTTTTTGGAAGCTTTCGCTTTAAAAGATAAATCTTGAAATTCAATTGGCACATATTGATCTAAAAAACATACAAATTATCACGCTTTGATCTTTGAATATAGCTGTCTTGTCGCCTATCTTTAAAGGAGTTTCAATAATTGTTGTGAAGAAAGGCGTCTCGCTTTTTTAGTAAGGGCATATAGAGAATAAGAAAGCTTATGAGTGATAGTAGTTTTGATTACCTGAGTGGTAATTATTATATCAGTGCTGCCAGCCTACTCCTCGAGTTCAGGTGCTTTATCGATACGCACCCTAGTTTATTTAAGGTGAATACTGCCAACTCAGTTTGGCCAAAAATGGTAGGGTATTGTGAGGAGTTAGAAAAGTTTCCGAATGTGATGCGCTCTATTACCAGGTTGCATATTAATTCTCAAATGGATTTTGAACGCGCTTTATTCTGTGCCTGGTGCAGTTTACTCGTGGCTAAGTCTTTGCATTTACCGCTTAAACACCAACGTTTATTATTTATTGCCGGCTTGCTCCAAGATATCGGTAAATATGAAACGCTTGAGCCAGAGCAAGTTATAAACTGTAAAGCGAGCAGCCCTTTCATGACAAAGCTCTTTAATCAAAAAGATCAGGACATTCATTCCTTAGTCAGTGCCAATTTTGTGGAAAATAATTTACCCGAGCTGGAAGGCTTATCTGAATTAATTTTGATGCATCATGCAAAAGTTGATGGAACTGGCTTTCCTATTCATATTAGTGAATCTCAATTAGAACTCGATAATCAAATTCTTATCATCGCCAATGAAATAAGTGATCGTTTGGATCGTTTAGGGGGGCATAATCAGTTACAACACGCGATGCCTAATCTTAGGCTAAATGGCTACCTTTACTTTCCTAAAGCTCACTCGCATTGGGTGAAACTGTTTGAACCATACTTGCCAAAGTTAAATAAATATATTGCTTCTGATATTCTTTTAAGAGAAACCAAAGAAAAAATTGTCAATTTGGAAAAGATGCATGGCTTACTTTTATTAGTCAGTGCGCAATTATTACCTTATGATTTTGAACCAAAGATTCATGTATTACGCTCATGGGTTCGACGACTTGCTTCCTTATCGACAGATACGGGTATTTTCGATCCACATTTATTTGCAGAGCTAACCGGTGAAGCCAAAGTGAATGCCTGCGCAGTTGCCCGTGATGTAGATCTAATTTTAAAAGGCTTGCCTGATATTCTTAAGCGTTTAATCGGCTTTTTGGATGAAATCATCAATACAAGAAAGTATGATGCCTATGGTTCTTTATTGCAGGAAGCGCGACATCACATGTCTTTGAATGTTCGTGATTTAGATGTTCATCGAATCAGTATTTTCCGTTAATACTTTCTTTCGTTAATACTTTCTTCCGTTAATACTGCCTGCATTAATTGATTTTTTAGCTTTTAAACCGTAACGACTTGGTTTCTTATAAAAACAAGGCAGATAATGCAGGCAATTCTTAAGCAAGCCCAAACCTTTCATCAGCAAGGCAAGTTCACAGAAGCTGAAGGCTTATATCGTCAGCTGAATAATGCTGAACCGAATAATCCCTTAGTTAATTCACGATTAGCTTTATTGTTAAGTCAGACGCAAAGAGCGCATGAAGCACTTAGCTTTATCATAAAGGCTTTGGATGTTTTACCGGATAACGCAGACTTATTAAGTCAAGGTATTGCCATCTCAGTGTCACTTGCAGAAAACAAACTTTCGGAACAATGGCTTACAAAATTAATTCAAATTAAACCTAATGAATTAGCGCTGAAAGAACAGCTCTGCGGGGTGTTGATTGGCAATCATCAAGAGCAGAAAGCCTTAGAGTTAAGTAAGAATATTATTAAGGAATCACCCAATAATGCCAACGCATACAATCTAAAAGGCTTAGCTCTAAGTCGTTTGGGAGATGTTGATAAAGGTTATAAGTCCTTTCAGAAAGCCTTAAAGCTGAATCCTGGGCAGTTAGCGGTGATTAAAAATTTGCTTGTTTATGGCAAAGGCAAGCAAGAGCCCTTAGTCGATAAGTTGATTCCACAATTAGAAAACAAGTTAATGACCCAAAACCAAGCGCCAGCCGTAAAAATGAACGTGGCTTATGTGCTGTCCATGTATTTTGAAAAGATCAAAAACACCACTAAAGCATTTCATTATCTGAAGCTTGGCAATGATATCAACCGATCTAACTATCACTACTCACACGAGCAAACACGCCTTCAGTTTCAGGCTTTGATCGAGACATTTTCGGAATCTTTAAAAACAGAATTTAATGGTAAAGGTCTTAAAGATAGTTCAGCTATTTTTATTCTGGGCATGCCTCGTTCTGGAACCACCTTAATAGAGCAAATTCTTTCAAGCCACAGCCTGGTTGCTGCTGAAGGTGAAATGACCGACCTTAAAGATATGTTTGAAAATCACGCTGATATATTATCTGATCAGCTTTCTTTGTCAGAAAAAGTCGAAAAATGTAAGACTGTTGCCCAAGCTTATCTTGATAGTGTGCGCTCAAGACAATCTGCTACCCATTTCACAGACAAAATGCCTTACAATTTTATGCTGCTGGGTTTAATTGCCTTAGCCTTGCCGAATGCCAAAATTATCCATTGTACCCGCGATCCTCTTGAAACCTGCTTCTCTATTTATAAACAGAATTTTAGTGGAAGCCATGCATATACCAATGAACTCACTGAACTAGGCCGGTATTATAGTGAGTATCAAAAAATGATGATGCATTGGAAGCACTTATTTGGTGAGCAAATATACGAAGCAAATTACGAAAATATGGTGGCTGATTCTGAAACAGAAATCAGCAAGTTATTGGCGTTTTGTGGTTTAGAGCCAGAAGCACCATGCTTTGATTTTCATAAGAATAAGCGTGCTGTTCGAACGGCGAGTGTTAGCCAGGTTCGCCAGCCAATTTACAAGGATGCTCTTAAAGCCTCAGCACCTTACGAAAAGCAACTATTACCACTTATTGAGGCTTTGAAATCTTAGTAGATGATAACTTGTACTATAATCGCCTGAAATTTCTAGGCTTCAGGAATTGACCCCACCCTAACCCTCCCCTTGGCAGGGGAGGGATGATTAGTTTTAGACTCCTCCTTGGCAGAGGCTTGAGGGAATTTAAACTCCTCCCCCTTGTGAAAGGGGAGGCAGGGAGGGAGTAAGAGTTCTGCCTCGATATGGCTTAAGTAAGCAAGGTCAAATCTCTAGCATCCCAAAGCTTAATCGCTTCTTCGATGGCGGCTTCTTGTGTCAGTTCCGGTTTGAGGTGCTTCAGAGCAAATGCACAGGTACATTGAATGGCACCGACTGCATACTCATCTTCTACCGTATCGCTCCAAACAGCCTTCATGTGTTCAATAGATAGCTCCTGAGGTTTAACATGCCTTCGTGGGAAGTAGGCTGGCCATTGTTCTTCACCCATTTCAGTGTTCGAAGACCATTTAACGGTGCTTTCGGTATCTGGGTTTCGTTCAATTTCACCACCTTCGCCTTTAATCACGGCAAGCATTTTATAATTTAGTAATTTACCTGCTTCCTGGTGAAGCCCGCTGTAGGGTGGGTGAAAGATTCCTTGAAGTACCACCTCAGCATTTAAAGGGTTAAGTAAGCGAGATAAAGAATGCACGGGGGAGCGCAAGCCTAAGATATGCCTAAGGTTGATCAATTCCGCTAGTAAAGGGGAAATATGGCTTAATCCCATATAGGCGAAGCCATACTTATCAATTAAGTGCTTGGTTTCTACCCAATTAGTCGCTGTTTCAAAGCCAAGATCTTTAAGGACTTGTTCAGTGTAGAGCCGGTTGTGAGTATGCCCACTGGCTCCGTGAATAAATACTTTATAACCCGCTTGGTTTAGCAAGAGTATGCTGAAGATAAACCAGGGTAGATGCCGTCTTTTTCCTGCATAAGAAGACCAGTCAAGGTCAACTTTAATGTTAGTGGGTACATTAATGTGTGCTTGAACAGCTTTTACAAAACCACTCAATTCTTCAGGTGATTCTTCTTTCACTCTTAAGAGCATTAAAAAAGCGCCTAGTTGCACATCTTCAACTTTATTCTGAAGAATCATGCTCATGGCATCAAAAGCTTCTTCTTCTGTAAATGAGCGGCTACCTTTTTTGCCTTTACCTAAAATACGTACATATTGAGCAAAAGGGTGTTCAGGCTCTGCTTGCAAGATATTGATATCAGTCATAGTGTCTACTTCTAGGATTGTGAATAGCGTGTCATAAACAATTTGTGGGTTTGGGTAAGCCGGCAATTTTACTGGCGATTTTTGCAGGACTCCCGGGAAAAAGGCTTAACAGATAATGGCTGTTGCCCTTGTCCTCGCCAAGTTTTAACTTGCTTTGTTTAACTAAAATACGCATAGCAGGAGAAATATCAAATTCATGATAAAACTCTCTAAGCAATAAAATGATTTCCCAATGTGCAGGTGTTAACTGTATGCCTTCAGAGTGAGCGATAGTTTCTGCGAAGGATTCGTTCCAATCATTTAAATCAAGCAAGAAACCTTGATCATCGACATTAACTGGCTGCATGGATACTCTTTATTTCCCGTTCATGATTAATTTTCAGACCTATAGGATGATAATCTTAGCGATTTAAAATTGCGATACTGGTTTAGGATCTTTTTACTCTGGCTTAAACGTTCTAGCGACGGAGAAAGAGTAACCAGCGCCAAATACTTAAGATACTGGATAGCGTTGCTGCGACGTAGGTCATGGCAGCCGCGCGTAATATTTTTCTGGCAGCCGGAATCTCGGATTCAGACAGGTATTCGCCTTCAATGATGATGGGTAACGCTTTATTGAAGCTGGCATCCCATTCCATCGGCAAGATGATAAATTGAATTATAACGGATAAGGCAAGTGAAAGCAGTGACGCTAAAATAGCAAATATACCAAATTGAGGTAGTTTAAATAGTAGAATCAGAATAGGGCTTAGCGTGAGTAAGCCGAGTGATATTTTTTCCGCGACAAAGGCGATAGGGGTTAATTTTTCACGAAGAAAAGTAATAGACTCCTTACGATGATATTGGATGGCATGGCCAACTTCATGAGCGGCAATAGCTACCGCGCTAATAGATTTACCGTTATAAATGACCGGGCTCAAACGGATACGTTTTTCATGCGGTGAATAATGGTCGCCATTTTCCTGACCTTGTTCTACTTGTATATCTGCAATGGCAAACTTGGCAAGTAAATGTTCAGCTAACTGGCCACCTGTTCCAGGTAAATCTGGAAGCTCTTTTGTATACTTATTGATGGTCTTCTTGACCCATATGCCCGGAAGTAGGATTATGGCTGCAACAAGAATAATAGCGATGTAAATCATTTAACAAGCCTTCAGTTATTAACCTAAAAATAAGGTAAACCATGTTTTCAATGACTTTAGAGCCCAGATTTTCTGAAACCGATGCCCTCGGTCATATCAATAATACGGTGCTTCCGGTTTGGTTTGAACAAGCACGAACACCTATTTTCAAAATTTTTACACCCAGTCTCGCCATTGATCAATGGGAATTGATACTGGCAAAAATTGACGTGAGTTTTTTAAAGCAAATTTTTTATGGAATAGACGTCGAAGTCCGAACCTTCATTCAGTCTGTTGGAAATAGCTCATTTGTAGTTTATCACGAAGCTTGGCAAGAAAATTTGAAAGTTGCAGAGGGTACGGCTGTAATGGTGCATTTTGATCATCTTACTCAGAAGCCCAAGTCGCTTCCCGAAGATATTAAGCTGAACCTAAAACAGCATTTAATTGAAACATAGAGTTTAATCTGGAAGGCCCTTCGATGAGTTCAGGGGGCGTTATTATCCTGCTCATTGAACTTTGCCTGCACTGAGCCCGTCGAAGTGTCGAAATGCCTGTGTTGAGCCTCGTCTAAATATGTTCGAGAAACTCCCAGTCTAATTTGTTAGACCTTTAAGGGAGTTCAGACACGATTACCGCATTAATACTTTAATTAGTTAAGACGTTTGGTTATTTCAAGGTATTTCGTGACGGCATCTTCCGGAAACATAAGGTTGCCGTCTACTTTTACACTTCTTAATAGGCTCTCACGAGCATAACGTTTAATGGTAACTTCGGGTTTATTCAAAATAGCACTGGTTTCACCGATGGTTAAAAGCTTTGGTTCTGCGGTCATTTTTATCTCCAGTTAAGTCATTTAGCAGTTTGAGTCCATAACAAAGGAGTATAGTTAAGCTTTATCTGTTTGCAGAAGAAAACGGCTAAATAATGTAAATATTCTTCTGCTTAGTTTACGAAGATAGCCGCTAAGCTTGCGAAAATTGTCATAATAAACAAAAACCATTTAAGGGTTTTTTGGCTGATATTGATGGTGATCTTAACGGCAATATGCGCACCGGCAATGGAACCTACTGCAAGCGTTAATCCAGGGATCCACCAGATTTGATCTCGAGCTATAAAAATTACCAGCGCCAATCCAGTAAATGCTAATGTACAGACTATCTTAAGTGCATTGGCGCGAACAAGGTCGTAACGAAGGCTGCCTGCAATTGCAGCAATCAGAATAAAACCAACACCTGCTTGTACAAATCCCCCATAAAAACCTGCCAGTAAAAGCATGGGGATTGATGATTTATGTTCAAGCACTTTATGTGCTTCAGTACCTTCAGGAACTGCAATGACTGAAGGTTTAAATACTATGATACCAGCCATTAAAATCATCGCGCCAAGCAAAGTTGGTTTTAATAGATATTCAGGCATATAAGAAGCCAGTGCTGCTCCGGCAAGGCCGCCAATCAAAGTGGTGCCTACTACTAACTTTAAATCTGGGATCTCCAGCTTTCCGCGTGACTTAAAACCTTTGGCTGCCGTTAAGGATTGAAAGAATACACTGACTCGGTTGGTTGCATTGGCAATATCAGCCGGTAAACCCATGACCATCAAAGCGGGAATCGTAAGGTTAGAGCCGCCACCAGCCATAGTGTTAATAATACCTGCTAGAAAACCCGTGCCAATGAGTAAGCAGATATAGGTGAGGCTCATTTCAAGCATAGTATTTCTCTATTCGATTGATATAAATTAAGTGAGTAATTTGCTTATATTTTGGCTTGTGCATAGTACCTTCTTTTAGTAAGTTAAATCACTATTTTTGGCACAATTTCTAGGGCCAGACATCAAGATTAACCGAGTGGATAAAAATTCCTTGTTAGCAAAAGATTACTCTCAAATAGCCAAAGATTGTGTCTATTCATCCTTAGCAAAAGCTGAAAAGTATTATCAGTGTACTTTTCCAGTAGGTGAGATCTTATTCAATCTTAGAGGGCGAGCGGCAGGGCAGGTTCGTTTTCCTATTAATAGCAAAAAAGACGAGTTACCTGAAATAAGGTTCAATCCATATTTACTGAATAATTATGGTGAAGAATTTATTAAAGAAGTTGTTCCACATGAATGCGCACATTTAGTGGTGTATAGGCTTTATCAACTGAAGAAATATAAATCGAAGATCAAACCTAAACCGCATGGCACAGAATGGAAGTTTGTTATGCAAGAGGTCTATGGATTGAAACCTAGAGTCACGCATTCGTTCGAAGTAAAAGGGTCGACAATGAAGCGTTTCCCATATTCTTGTGCTTGTGATGGCAAGGTGCATCAATTAACGGTGATCAGGCATAACAAAGTCATAAAGCAAGCTTCTAATTACTTATGTAGACGGTGCGGTGAAAAACTGAGTTCTGTTGAATTGCTCTAAGTGAGATGAAGTTAGAGCGAGGAGCGTCGAGTGTTAAGCAAAAAAAAGAGCTAAGTTTTCACCTGGCTCTTTTTTTAGAATATTGAGATTTAATTTCAGAATATAATTTATCTTTCTAAATGCTCGAATTTATTAGGAACGCCATCCCATTCTTTTGCGTCTGGCGGAGGGTCTTTTTGTTCAGTAATGTTTGGCCAGGTTTGACAAAGCTCTGCATTGACTTCGATATATTTAACCTGATCTGCAGGTAACTCATCCTCAGAGAATATCGCGTTTGCAGGACACTCTGGCTCACAAAGAGCACAATCAATACATTCATCTGGGTCTATGACAAGAAAGTTTGGGCCTTCATAGAAGCAATCTACAGGGCAAACTTCAACACAGTCAGTGTATTTACATTTGATGCAGTTATCAGTTACTACAAAAGTCATAGCAAGTATCCATTTCAATATGTTGATGGTTTCAAAGCGCACCATTTTAAAGACTGGCGCTGCTTGGTTCAAGTTTAATAAATAATATTTCGCTTTGCTTAGGAAATAATTAAACCTATTCGTTGAGCATGCTTTCACTCAGCAAAAGCTCAGCAAAGAGATTTTAGTTGGTAGAGCATATCAAGAGCCTCTCTAGGCGTAAGCTCATCAAGATTTATTTTGGATATTTTTAACTCAACTTCACTTGTATTGTTGGCAAATAAATCATTTTGATGGGTTACTGGAATAGTTTTTTTTATTTCTTTATTGGACTTCTTTGCTACATTTTTTTGAGATAAGGAGGCATCATGTTCTGGCGTCATTATCGTGTGTTTTTGAATATCCTGACTTTCCAGTTTCATCAAAATCGTTTTCGCATTATTAATAACCGAATCGGGAACACCAGCAAGTTTGGCGACTTGTAAGCCATAACTTTGACTCGCAGCACCCTCAAGCACATTGTGAAGAAAGACAATTTTATCTTCATGTTCGGTGGCACTTAAATGGACATTTATACAGTTTTTATATTCTTCTGCTAGTTGGGTCATTTCAAAATAATGTGTTGCAAACAAGCTATAAGACTTTAATTTCTGGGCTAAGAATGTTGCGCTAGACCAAGCCAAAGAAAGGCCGTCAAATGTACTGGTGCCTCGTCCGACTTCATCCATCAGTACCAGGCTTTGTTCAGTGGCATTATTAAGAATATTTGCTGTTTCAGTCATTTCAACCATGAAGGTCGAGCGGCCACCAGCGGTATCATCGGCACTTCCCATACGAGTAAATATTTGGTCAATTTCACCGATCATGGCATCTTCAGCAGGGATAAAACTTCCGGTATGCGCGAGTATCACAATCAAGGCAATTTGGCGCATATAGGTCGACTTACCGCCCATATTTGGGCCGGTAATGATGAGCATCTTTCTATCGTTATTTAGCACAACATCATTAGGCACGAAAGGCGCTGAACTGAGTTGTTCAACAATTAAATGCCGACCTTGTTGAATAAATAAATTACTATCGTTGCAAAAGTGAGGTTTTGATAAATTCAGGTTTTGCGCACGTTCGGCAAAATTAGTCAGTACATCCAACTCTGCTAATGATCTTGCCGTCACTTGAAGTGGCTCAAAGATGGTATTTAGGTGATCGATTATTTCTTCATATAATGCTTTCTCACGGCTCAGTGCTCTACTTTTACTGGATAGTGCTTTATCTTCAAAGTCTTTTAATTCTGGGGTGATAAAACGTTCTGCATTTTTAAGTGTTTGACGTCTTAAATATTCTACCGGGGCATTAGCCGATTGCAGTTTACTGATCTCAATGTAATAACCATGAACACGGTTATAGCCCACTTTTAAACTGGATAAACCGGTTTTTTTCTTTTCTCTGGTTTCCAAATCAATTAAAAATTGCCCCGCGTTTTCACTTAAATTTCTAAGTTCATCGAGCTCCGCATCAAAACCTGCAGCGATAACTCCGCCATCTCGTGTGGTAACCGGTGGATTTTCGACAATGGCCTTTGAAAGCAAGTCACAGCATTGCGGGTGTTCAGAAATACAGTGGCTTAATTCTGTGAGTTTTTCTGCCTTGAATATTTTTAGCTCAGATTGAATTTTAGGGAGTCTTTCCAGGCTATCCCTTAAGCGAGACAGATCTCTTGGCCTCGCTGACCTAAGCGCAACCCGTGATAAAATTCTTTCAACATCACCAATATGTTTCAAGGATTCTTGGATTGCATCAAAATGATAGTTTTCGGATAAGGCTTCTACCGCTCCTTGTCTTGATTTTATGATGTGGAGATCTCTTAGTGGTTGATTCAACCAACGACGTAATAAACGGCTGCCCATAGGGGTTTTGCAGGCATCCATAATCCAGGCAAGTGTGTGTTTGGTTTCTCCTGAAAGATTGCTGTCTATTTCTAAATTCTTTCTGCTGGCTGAGTCCAGCATAATGTATTCACTTCTGGTTTCTTTGCTCAGGGACGTAATATGGGGCAGTTGGTTGCGCTGGGTATCTTTTGCATATTGAATCAAACAACCGGCGGCATTAATGGCTAACAGCATAGATTGGCAACCAAAACCTGAAAGATCTTTGGTTTTAAATTGTCGAATAAGTTGCTCTAGTGAACTTTCATGATCAAATAACCAGGGGGCTTGGCGTCTGATTCCTGTGTAGTTTTCTAGTGCTGTTTCATATGGGAAGTCGTCACTAATTAAAATTTCTGCGGGTCTTATTCGTTGAAGTTCACTTAATAGGGCACCAAGATTTTCAGCTTCTACCACACAAAAACGACCGACACTTAGATCTAAATAGGCAAGACCAAAATGTTCATCATGATCGAAATCTATGGCGCATAAAATATTATCTTTACGCGAATCTAGAAAGGCCTCGTCAGTTAGAGTGCCAGGTGTCACTATTCTCATGACTTGTCTTTCAACCGGGCCTTTACTTGTCGCTGGGTCACCGGTTTGCTCACACACAGCAACGGAATAACCAGAACGTACTAGCTTTGCAATATAGTTTTCAGCTGCATGATAGGGAATGCCTGCCATTGGGATTGGGTCACCACCAGATTTTCCACGTGCAGTTAAGGTGATATCTAAAATATTAGCAGCTATTTTTGCATCATCATAAAACATCTCATAAAAATCACCCATGCGATAAAATACCAACTCAGAAGGGTGGTCACGCTTGATTCTGAAAAACTGCTGCATCATGGGTGTGTGATTAGAAATTGCTTGTGTAGTTGCTGTCATGATTTTAATCTGAAGTTATTTGATTTGTAGAAAGTGCGAGAGAATAACAAAACAAAAGTGAATGCACTACGTTGAATCAATTGAATTACATCTGGCGTTAATGATTCAGTGCTGCCAAAAGGCTTTTTTGCTTGTCAATAAAACTAAAGTATTTGGTATGGTTGACGATGATCTAGGGGGTGTCCACAATATATAGCCCGTTTGGGGTAGCTTACTAAAAAATAATAACTAGTTTAAATAACAGGAAATACCTTATGACAACGGGCTTGATTCTTACAGGTGGTGGTGCAAGAGCGGCTTATCAAGCTGGAGTGTTAAAAGCGATCTCCGACCAATTTCCCGGTTTCGATTACCCCTTTCCCGTTATATGTGGTAGTTCAGCAGGTGCATTGAATGCTGTTGGTATTGGTGGCGGTGGAAAAATTTTTCGTCATAGTATCGAAAAAGTAGAATCACTTTGGATGCATTTAAGTTCAGACAAGGTTTATCGATCTGATTATTGGACCTTGGCAAAAAACCTGGGGCAATTTGTTAAAGGTTTTGTGGGTGGCGCTGGAATAGACGTTCCTGGTTCTATGTTTGATAGCTCTCCCTTACGTAAATTCCTCAAAACAGAGGTCGATTTTAAGCAACTAACCTATAACATTAATCATCATGATGTTCGTGCAGTAAGCGTTACTTGTTGTGGATATCGAAGTGGGCAGAGTGTCAGTTTTTTTCAGGGCGAAGAGGGTTTGGATGGCTGGGAATCTGGCCCAAGAGTGGGTGTCAAGGCAGAGTTAACCCTCGATCATTTAATGGCTTCTTCTGCGATACCGACTATTTTTCCTCCCGTTAAAATAAACAGGGAGTATTTTGGAGATGGTGTTGTTCGTAATATGGCACCATTGAGCCCGGCAGTACATTTGGGTGCGAATCGTATTCTTGTGATTGGTGTTAGTGCAAATAGGATAATTAAAAATACTAGGAGGCAATCCATGCATCCGCCTCGTTTGCCACAGATTTTAGAGCAGGTAATGAATGGTATGTTTATCGATGTGATCGAAAATGATCTCGAAAAAGTGGAGTTAATTAATAAGCTTTTATCCAAAACGACAGATCCCAAAATAATTGCGAATGAACTTGGGTTTCGTAAAATTGAGACACTTTTAATTAGCCCTAGTGAACCTATCGATGAAATCGCTATTCGTCATATTAATAAGCTTCCTGCTCCTATAAAACAGTTTTTTGGATTTAATAAAGCACCAATAGAAGGGGGGGTAAGTTTAGCTAGCTACCTTATGTTTGAAGCTGATTTTATGAACGATTTGATTACTCTCGGGTATAAAGATGCAAAAATGCAAGCCAAAGAGCTAGACCAATTCTTCAATAATGATAGTAAATATTAAATAAAAGTTCGTTTTGTGACCTAGTCGTCCTTTAAACGTCTCATATTCGAACATTGCTCTGTTATTATGCACTCGCTCTTTAAGCAGCCACATTAAATCAGTTATTAATTAAAGGAAGAATTCATGACCTTGCGTCGATTTTTATTATCTCTAGTTCTCGTTTCTATTTCGGTCAATGCAGCCGCATTAGAAACTAAAAAATTCTGTATGTATGACCCTGTTGGTAAAAATGGTCCAGCGATTACATTTTTCTCAGACCTGAAAGCTAAAGCGATTGCTTGGGGTTTAGATATTGAGCTTAATGCTTACACGGATGAAAAAGTAGCAGCGAACGACTTTAAAGCAGGTTTGTGTGATGGTACATTTTTAACCGCTATTTTAGGTGGTCCATTTGTTCCTTTTGGTGGCACATTGGATGCGGTTGGCGCTATTGCGAATGCTGAGCAACTTGGTATCGTGTTAAAAACCTTAACGAACCCTAAGGTTGGTGATTTATTGGTCAACGGCAACTATGAAATGGTTGGTTCTTTGCCAGTTGGTGCGGTTTACTTGTTCGTCAAAGACAGAAGCACTAATTCTGTAGAAAAATTCAGTGGTAAGAAAATATCAATTTTAAATGAAGATCCACAGGCACTTAAGTTAGCAAATTTGGTAGGTGCTTCTCCTGTAGGTACTTCTTTAACTACATTTTCTGGTCAGTTCAATAACGGTAACATCGATATTTTGCCAATGGTTGCTCTAGGTTATAACGTATTTGAGTTATATCACGGCCTTGGTGAGAATGGCGGTATTATCGATGAAAAGCTTAGTTACGGTATGATGCAGTTAATCATCCATAAAGATCGTTTTGATGCCGATTTTGGTCAAAGAATGCGTGAATACATCCTAAACCGTATTCCTGATATCAATAAAATGGTTGAAGATGCAGAAGCTGAAATTCCTGCAAAATACTGGATCAAGACGAATGAAAAGACTAAAGCTGAACTCTCAAAATTCAAAAGAGAGATTCGTTTAGCACTTAAAGCTGAAGGTGTTCATGATGCTAAAGCGCTTAAGATGTTATGGAAAATCCGTTGTACCAATGAGCCTTCAAATGCTGAATGTGGTACACCTGAGTAAGTTTCTTTTAAATTGATTGAAAAAAGCCTGATGTCAATGTCAGGCTTTTTATGACAAAATTTTCATATTGTTGTTTCGCTATAGCCCTTCTTTTTTGTTTATAATCTTCAGCCTAACTATTTCGATGCTTTAATCGTGTTTCAATAAATAAACACTTGTGTGCCTTCATGTTAAGAATTTCAGAACTAAGCTGTGAGAGAGATGATCGCATACTTTTTCATGATCTGAATTATGAATTCCCTAAGGGGAAAATAATTCAATTGGAAGGTCAAAATGGGTCGGGCAAAACCACCTTATTAAGAATTCTTTCTGGCCTTTATGGCTCATTTTCAGGATCTATTTTCTGGAAAGAAGCGCCAATTGATTCTGTAAAAATCGAGTTTAAACACAATTTGTTATTTATTGGGCATAAATCTGCGATTAAATTAAATTTAACGCCCATCGAAAACCTTAAATTCTTAATTGGTCTCCACCAGTTTTTCACTGAAGATGAGCTCTATGAGGCCCTTGATAGAGTGGGTTTGTTCGGTTTTGAACAGGTCATGTGCCGAAATCTGTCTGCCGGCCAGCAGCGCAGAGTGGCATTAGCTCGTTTATATCTTTCAAATGCATCTGTTTGGATTTTGGATGAAATATTTACCGCGATAGATAAAGAAGGTGTTGCTCAGTTAGAGCATTTCTTGTCTGAAAAGGCGCAGTCTGGCGTTACTATTATTCTGACCACCCACCATCAGTTGTCATTATCTGATTATCTTGTATTGAATCTAGGGCATTTTCATCAGCAAGATGAGAGGGTGGAGTAATAGTATGGCGAATTCAGCAGAATATATTGGTTTAGCTCAAGTACTGAAAGGTCTTTGCCTAAGGGAATATCTTTGCGCATCTCGGCATAGGCAAGCTTTTATTAATCCCTTAGTTTTTTTTGCCATTATTATTGCCTTATTTCCTCTTGGTGTGAGTCCTGATCCCAAATTCTTAAGCTTAGCCTCTGTGGGCGTGGTTTGGGTTGGGGCACTTTTGTCTAGTATGCTGTCTCTTGATAATTTATTTATGAAAGATTACGAAGATGGCAGTCTGGAGCAGTTAGTACTTAGCTCTCAACCTCTTTATCTTATTATGCTGGTAAAGTCTTTCGTGCATTGGACCTTAACCGGACTGCCTTTAATCATTATTTCTCCATTATTAGCTATGATGCTTTATTTGGATTTTCAACATTTTCCGGTTTTGTTATTGACCTTAATCATGGGGACGCCAGTAATTACTTTAATCGGTGGTATTGGTGCTGCATTGACTGTAAGCTTGCGCAGCAGTGGTGTGTTGGTCTCATTATTGGTTTTACCACTAACGATTCCTGTATTGATTTTTGCTACTGGTGCAGTGCAAGCAAGTATCGATGGTGCTTCAATTAATGGCTACTTAGCTATATTAGGAATTTTGCTCATGCTATCAATTACACTCGCTCCTTTTGCAACTTCTGCCGCGATAAAACTTAGTGTTTCTAATTAGACGTTTAATTAAACATACTTTTTCAAGACAAGACTGACATGAAGTGGACATTCTTTCATAAATTAGGTTCTCCAAAATGGTTCTTTGACATATCGGGTAAGTTTTTACCTTGGTTTATTGTCTTCGGTATTTCCTTGCTTGTTGTTGGGTCAATCTGGGGTTTAGCTTTTGCTCCTAAAGATTATCAGCAAGGCGATAGTTTCAGAATTATTTATTTACATGTTCCTGCTGCAATTCTTGCACAGTCATGTTACATGATGATGGCGGTATCAGCGCTTGTTTCCTTGGTTTGGAAAATGAAACTAGCTGATGTGTTTATTGCTGCTGCTGCACCTTTTGGCGCCTTAATTACTTTTTTAGCTTTATTTACCGGTGCTGTTTGGGGTAAGCCAACTTGGGGCACTTGGTGGGTATGGGATGCAAGGCTCACTGCCATGCTGTTGCTTTTGTTTTTATATTTTGGTGTGATTTCTTTGCAAACAGCGATAGAGGATACCGAGTTATCATCTAAAGCCACATCTATACTTCTTTTAGTCGGTGTGGTGAATATTCCTATTATTAAATATTCGGTGGATTGGTGGAATACGCTTCATCAACCTGCAACCTTCAAACTAACGGAAAAACCTGCCATGGTTCCTGAAATGTGGATTCCGCTTTTGGTTATGGTAATTGGTATTTATTGTTTTTTTGCTGCGGTGGTGATTCTTAGAATGAGAAATGAAATTTTGCTGCGTGAGCGGAAAACGAAATGGGTTCAGTTGTTTATCTCAAAGTAGTCAATCTCAAAGTAGTCAATCTCAAAGTAGTCAATTTCAAAATTTGAATGGGTTTAGAGTATGAGTTTTACCAGTTTTGAAGCTTTTATAACTATGGGAGGGTATGGTCTTTATGTTTGGCTCTCTTATGGTGTTGGGTTATTAGTTTTTGTGATTGCTTTCGTTAGTCCCATTATAAAAAGAAGGCGCATCATAGCGGAATTGTCTCAGTTGCAGCGAAGGCAGCAGATTAGAAGAACCCCGAATAACAGTAATGGAAGCATTAATTGAGGAATTATGATGCACCCTAAACGTAAGCAACGATTAATTTTGGTTTTGTTTTTGGTATTTGGCTTTTCTATCGTGCTTGGATTAGCATTGTATGCCTTAAGTGAAAATATCAATTTATTTTATAATCCCACTCAAATTGTTGATGGAGAGGCGCCAGAGGGCTCTAGGATTAGAGCCGGCGGTATGGTTGTTGTTGGTAGTGTTACACGTGATTCCGTGACGCTTGCAAACAAATTTGCCCTGACAGATTACAATGCGACTATACAGGTAGAATACATCGGTATTTTGCCTGACCTGTTTCGTGAAGGTCAGGGGATTGTTGCCTTGGGGCGACTTAATTCTGATAATGTACTGATTGCGGATGAAGTTCTAGCGAAGCATGATGAAAAGTACATGCCTCCAGAAGTTGCCGAATCACTTAAGCATGATAAAGCAGATACTTATAACGCTGAATATGACAAAAAGGCAGATCAATAATGATGTTACCTGAGGTAGGGCATTTCTCGTTAATTCTAGGTTTGGCTTTAAGCATTCTTCTTGGCACACTGCCCATGTATGGTGCCTCTTTTAATAATACGTTATTAATGAAGATGGCCAAACCTCTTGCAGGCGGACAGTTTATTTTTATACTGTTTAGCTTCTTTATCTTGGGTTATGCCTTTCTGCAAGATGATTTTTCTGTCCAATATGTTGCCAATCACTCCAATACCTTATTACCTGTTCAATATAAAATCAGTGCGATATGGGGCGGACACGAAGGCTCATTATTGTTATGGGCCTTGATTCTATCGGGCTGGACTGCGGCGGTGGTTTTATTTAGCAAATCACTACCTCTGATCGTATATGCTCGTGTCTTATCGGTAATGGGTTTGATAGCCGTTGGTTTTCTGCTCTTCATTCTACTAACATCGAATCCATTTGATCGCTACCTCCCTCAATTTCCATCTGAAGGCTCTGATCTGAATCCATTACTACAGGATTTCGGGCTGATTGTTCATCCTCCAATGTTATATATGGGTTATGTTGGGTTTTCAGTTGTTTTTGCCTTTGCCATTGCCGCTTTATTAGGTGGTCAGCTTGATGCTGCGTGGGCTAAATGGTCGCGCCCCTGGACAACCGTCGCCTGGGCATTTCTAACCTTTGGTATTGCTCTTGGTAGTTGGTGGGCATATTACGAATTAGGTTGGGGTGGTTGGTGGTTCTGGGACCCGGTAGAGAATGCCTCGTTTATGCCTTGGTTAGTGGGTGCTGCCTTAATACACTCTTTAGCTGCTACTGAAAAACGTGGGGTTTTTAAGAGTTGGACCGTTCTTTTAGCAATCTTAACGTTTTCGTTAAGTTTACTCGGTACCTTTCTTGTTCGTTCTGGCGTGCTTACTTCTGTTCATGCATTTGCATCTGATCCGGCTAGAGGGCAATTTGTGCTTGCTTTGCTGGGTATTACTTTGTTTTGCTCTCTGACGCTTTACGCATTTAAAGTGCCTCAGGTCAGAGGTCGAATACACTTTTCTTTGTTATCAAAAGAAACATTTTTGTTAACGAATAATCTATTACTGCTTGTCGCTTGGGTAACTGTGATGCTGGGTACTTTATACCCGCTTGTATTGGATTTTCTTGGCGGTGCAAGGTTGTCCATTGGGCCTCCCTATTTTAATGCTCTTTTTGTGCCGTTAATGTCAATACTCGCAGTTATGATGGGCTTTGGGATAGTCTCTCGCTGGAAAGACAATTCAGTAGACTATTTAGTTAAGAAATTACGGCTAGTTGCAGTGCTGGCGGTATTGGTAGCATTAGTTACACCCTTTATAGCGTTTAAAGAGTTTCATTTTGGTGCTTTTTTAGGCTTGTTTTTGTTCTCATGGATTTTGTTTGTGTCGATACAAGACATGATTGATAAATCAACATCAACGAAAGGATTTATCTATGGATTTAAGCGGTTAAGGCCCGCTTATTTCGGGATGGTTTGTGGTCATGTAGGCTTCGCCATCACATTATTAGGTGTTGCTATGGTTTCCATTGAGTCGGATGAGCGCGATATAAGATTGACTATGGGTGATCAGATTCAAGTTCAAAACTATATTTTTACCTTTGAAAGTATAGAGAAAATACAAGGCCCAAATTATGTGGCTGATCGTGCCAGCTTTACTGTGATGGATAGTGAAACTAAAAAAGTAATAAGCTATTTGAATCCTGAGAAAAGGATATATTTAGCCAAGAATTCGCCCATGACTGAAGCGGCAATTGACCCGGGTTTATTTAGAGATCTTTATGTTGCGCTAGGTGAAAAGTTAGAAAATGGTGCTTGGGCAGTTCGTATTCAAATAAAACCCTTTATTAGATGGGTCTGGTTCGGCGCATTAGTGATGGGTTTGGGTGGTTTGTTGGCTGTTGCTGATAAACGCTACAGAACAAAATAAATTAATAGAATTAAGATAATAGAATTAAGAGACGAGAGTATGTACAAATGGATCCCTTTAATAATCGCTATTGGATTGGCATTGGTTTTATATACCGCAATTGGTAAAGACCCCACAAAGCTAGAGACAGCAAGATTGAATGACCCGATACCTGATTTTCAATTATACGACTTACAAGATGAGACTCGTTTAATTACCCAGGAAGATCTAAAAGGGCAGGTTTTCTTACTAAATGTTTGGGCCACATGGTGCCCTTCATGCCGGGCAGAGCATGGATATCTGGTGGATTTAGCAAAAAAAGGAATTCCAATTGTTGGTCTAAATTATAAGGATGAACGACCTGCTGCAATAAGTTGGTTAAATCGCTTAGGTAACCCTTATGACTTCAATATTTTTGATCCCGAAGGGGTCTTAGGCTTTGATCTTGGTGTTTATGGTGCCCCTGAAACATATCTTATTGATAAAAAAGGCTTTGTTCGTTTTCGTCATGTTGGTGTAGTAGATGACAGAGCGTGGCAGAAAATTATTGAACCTCTCTTTAATAAGTTAGAAAAATGATGAATCCATTAATGCTCAGATTAAGTATTTTATTGTTTTTATTAATGATGCATCAATCAGGTTTTGCCAGTATTGATGTATACGAGTTTGATAATGAGCAAAAAAGACAAGACTTTGTCACACTAACCAAAGAACTTAGATGCCCAAAATGTCAGAACCAGGATATTGCTGACTCCAATGCGCCGATAGCCGCAGATATGCGTAAAGAAGTTCATCGTTTGTTGGGAGAGGGTAAGGACAAAGAATCCATTGTCAATTATATGATTGATCGTTTTGGGGAGTTTGTTACTTATAAACCCAAAAAGTCATCGGAGACATTTGTATTATGGTATGGCCCTTGGGTACTGATATTCATTGGTATCTTAATTATTTTAAGCGTAATCAGGATGAACAAAAAAGAGAAGTATGAGCAAATAAAGTCATCTGAACAAGTCAGTCGGCTTTTAGATAAATATGACAATGATCATAAGTAAGCTAAGAGCAGATAAAAGAAAGTTTATTTCAAGAAAGCAGCCAAAACTAACGAGAAACTTTGATGATTAATTTCTGGATTATATGTGGTTTATTGATATTCGTCGCTGGTATGTTTGTTGTTATCCCTATTTTACGAATAATCAAACAAGCAGATCAGACTGCTGCCCTAAGCAGCAATTCTCCAAATTCTCGCGAGAATGAAAATGTTGCTATTTTTAAAGAACGTTTAGCAGAGCTTGATCTTGAAAAAAATGGTAGTAGGCTATCTCAGGCGCTTTATGAGCAAAGAAAAAAAGAGCTGGAAATTGCACTGTTGAATGATGTAAATGAGCAAAAGGTAGAACTTCAGCAGGCCTCTTCATTTAGCCCCGTTGCTACTTTTGGGGTTATTACTTTTTCATTTTTATTTATCGTGGTTTTTAGTTTTTGGATGTATCAGGAGAATGGCGCTAAGCCATTGGTGGATCAATATTATGCTATGAACTTTAATGCCCAAGAACTTGATAAAGCAAAAGAGCTAGCGCGCCAGGGAGATATGTTCGCTTTACTAAATCAGTTGCATGAAAAATTAAAGTTAGCACCTGATAATGTTGAAGGTTGGCAGTTACTCGCACGTTCTGCGATGAATGTTCAGAGCTACAGCTTAGCTTCTGAAGCGTATTCACAGATCATCAGAGTGTATGAAACGCAAAATGAAAATCCTGCGCAAGTCTATGGTTTATTAGCGCAAGCTAAATACTATGAGCTGGAAGGAGAGCTAAACTCTGATGTAGATGCACTTATTCAAAAAGCCTTATCGCTAGATGAAAATGAGCTTAATTCACTTGGTTTATTAGCCATCGATGCATTTTCTAAGCAACGCTTAGAAGAAGCCAAAAAGCTTTGGTTAAAAATACTCTCGGTTTATCCTCAGCACCCGGCAAGAGCGTCTATTGAGGCAGGAATTCAAAGAGTAAATACTGAGTTAGGTATTGAAGAAAGTTTGCCGAGTATAGCGAGTATAGATAGTGCAGCCTTAGTTTCACCTGGTAATGCGAGTGTTACTGTGAGTGTGACGATTGAAGAATCTTTGAAAGCTAAGGTCGACCCAAGTGATACAGTGTTTATTGTGATTAAACAAGTAACAGGCTCTGCGACGAACCCAAATATCCCTTTAGCGGTTAGCAGGCATCGTGTTGATGAATTTCCGCTTACAGTGACATTAGATGATACTAACTCTATGGCGCCGATTGCCAAGTTGTCCATGGCTGATACTGTCATGGTTATTGCTAGGATATCCAAGTCAGGCAATCCAATCGCACAAGAAGGGGACTATGAAGCTGTTAGTTCTGACATTGATCCAAGAGAGCAAAAGAAGATCGATTTGATTATTCAAAGTAAGCTACCTTAATGCCTAACTCGATAATAGAGTAAGTATTGAGTCAATCTGAATTTAACAAAGCATTGTCCAGTATAAAAATAATAACTCTTTAAAGAGGTAGTAAAATGCAAATACCAAAAATTGTTGATGAGCTCGAAACTAGAATTATTAATACCTTGAGGCTTTCAAGGTTTAAAAATCAAATAGTTGGGAAAGGCTATGTCACTGGTTTAAAGGCGGTCACTTATCTACTGAACATTCCAAAACCGACTGTTTTTATGAGTCGTGGAGCATCGCTCAAATTATGTGAAACAGTCTCTCAATTTGGTTTGCATAAGATTTTAATAGTGAGCGATTCTGCACTGTATAAATTAGGTTTACTTGATCCAATCATCGAGCAACTTAAAGCTTCTTCAATGGCATACAGTTTGTTTACTGATGTTCAACCAGACCCAACATTTAAAGTGGTAGAAGAGGGTCTGAAACAATATCGTGCAGACAATTGTGATTCGGTTTTAGCCATTGGTGGAGGCTCATCAATAGATGCTGCAAAAGTGATTGCACTTGCTGCAAGCAATGATGTTGAACCAAAACAGCTTGTGGGCATTCTGAAAGGGAAAAAACCTTCCGCACCTTTTTTTGCGATACCGACGACAGCAGGAACTGGTTCAGAAGCAACGATTGGTGCTGTGATCTCAGACTCAGTAACACATAAAAAAGAGTTAGTGATCGATACCAAAATTGTACCGCTGGTGGCGGCACTAGACCCAGACTTAATGAAAGGTTTACCCGCACATATTACAGCGGCAACGGGTATGGATGCGCTAACGCATTTAATTGAAGCCTATCTTAGTGGTATGGCAAACGACGAGTCTGATTACTACGCGCGTTCCGGTATTCAAATGGTTTTTGAAAATTTACCTGTTGTTTATAAACGAGGTAATGTTTTAAAAGCACGTGAAAAAATGGCGCTTGCATCTTATTATGGTGGTTTGACGATTAATATCGCAGGTCTTGGTTATGTGCATGCATTTGCGCATCAGCTAGGTGCAAAATATGGCCTTCCTCATGGAGAGGCTAATGCTAAGGTTTTGCCTTATGTTCTTGAGTTTAATAAGACTGTATCCGTAAGTCGAATGGCAGAAATTTCCTGCTTCTTAGGGCTCGGAGATGCAAGTGAAAATGATAAGCATCTTGCTGAGAAGTTAATTCATGCCGTCAAAGCGTTGATCTCTAGTTTAAATATCCCACCAACGATTCCTGAGATAAACCAAAAAGACTATAGTGGTATTATTCAGCAAGCTTTTAAAGAAGCTAATTCAACCTATGCTGTCGCCAAATATATGTCTTATGATGAGGCGGTACATCTCTTGGATTGTATCTCAGGAAAATAGCTGATTATTAAATTAGGAATAATCGCTGGCGAGCTAATGGTGTGATTTTTACTTCAGTTCTTCTAATGAAGTACTTCTGCGGCTTCTAATATTAGCCCTGTTTCAGGTAGCGCTACATTATCTAGTAGCGCGGTATTTTCTGACATTTGAAGTCGCCCTTCAACGAACCATTTCACCGCAATCGGGTAAATGATGTGTTCCTGCTCTTGTACGCGTTTCGTTAATGATTCAACTGTATCGTTCTCAAAGGTTTTCACCTTTGCTTGAATAATATTAGGGCCGCTATCTAATTCTGCTGTTACAAAATGAATGGTAACCCCGTGATAAGGGTCACCTGCATCAATGACGCGTTGGTGAGTATTTAAACCAGGATATTTTGGCAGAAGAGAAGGGTGAATGTTGATCATTCGCCCTTCATATCTTTTAACGAAATCTGCGGTCAGAATTCGCATAAATCCAGCTAAGATGATTAAGTCCGGCTGATGTTTTTCAATTTCTTTGAGTAGATGAGCGTCAAAAACTTCACGTTCCGGGTAGTGTTTATGTTCGATGACCGCCGTCGGAATGTTTGCTTTCACCGCTCTTTCAAGCCCTTGAATATCAGGTTTATTGGAGATCACTGCCGTTATCTCAGCTTCAAACGATTCTGAATTAAGGGCATCAATTATCGCTTGAAGGTTACTACCACTGCCAGAAATCAGGACAACTATTTTTGGGGTACGACCATCCATTAGTGCTGGTATTCCCCTGAAAGTTCAACTTGTTCTTCCTCACCATTTCTTAAAGTAATATGGCCAATTTTCCAAGCTTTTTCGCCGAGAACATTTAGCATGTTGAGCGTGCTGTCAGCGGATGCTGCTGGAACCGCAATCACCATACCAACACCACAGTTGAAGGTTCTGTACATTTCTTTTTCAGCCACATTGCCTTCTTTCTGTAACCACTTAAATATGTCAGGAAGTTCCCAGCTATGAGTGTTAATAACGGCTTTGCAATTTTCAGGAAGAACACGAGGAATATTTTCTAGTAGACCGCCACCGGTAATATGCGAAAGTGCATGAACGTCTGTCTTTTTGATTAGCTCTAGCAGAGGTTTAACATAAATTCGAGTAGGTGCCATAAGCGCAGTGGCCAGATCCGTCTCTCCAAGCTTCTCGTCGAGGCTGACACCTGAAACGTCAATAATTTTTCGGATTAGTGAGTAGCCATTAGAGTGCGGACCTGATGAGGCAAGGCCGATTAATACATCACTTTGATCTACTTTAGAACCATCTATTAGTTTGGACTTTTCAGCGATACCTACACAAAAACCGGCTAGATCATAATCTTCACCCTCATACATACCAGGCATTTCCGCTGTTTCACCACCTACTAGAGAGCAGCCAGCCATTTCACAACCTGCACCAATACCTTCAACCACATCTGCTGCCACATCTATGTTTAGCTTTCCGGTGGCGTAATAATCCAAGAAGAATAATGGCTCTGCGCCCGCAACAATCAAATCATTGACGCACATAGCCACAAGATCGATACCAATTGTAGTATGTTTCTTTAAGTTCAGTGCGAGTCGCAGCTTAGTGCCCACGCCATCCGTACCAGAAATTAACACCGGCTCTGTATAACCCTTAGGTAATTCGAATAAGGCACCGAAACCACCTAAACCCGCTAAGACTTCTGGTCGTCTCGTTCTTTTTGCCACACCTTTAATTCTTTCTACAAGTGCATTACCTGCATCGATATCGACGCCTGCATCTTTGTAGCTAAGTGATGGTTTGTTTGAATTATCTGAATTACTCATGATAGTGGCCTAATACGGTTAAATTTAGGTGGTTTAACAAAATTGAGCGCGATTTTAACAGTTGTTAATGTATGCGCCAAATCATCTTTGTAAAAAAACATTCTCCATTAAAGTTAAATCACTAAATAAGTCCCAGAGCCAGCTTATTTAGCCGATCTTAATAGGCATTTATATTGTTTTCTGAGTGGTAGCCTAATATCATGTCTCACTTCTTTTAAGACTATTTATATGGTTTACTCATTGTCTAGATACGCGTTCAACACTGTTTTTCTAATTATTTTATTGTGCATGTCAAATATTAGCTTTTCCGCTGTGGTTAGTGGGCTATATCACAGCAGTGTAGAGCTTAAGTCACAACAAAATTCAGATAGAGAGCAGGCATTCAATCAAGCTCTTGTTAAAACACTGTTAAAAGTAAGTGGCCAACGCGATTTAGTGTCAGACCCTAATATTCTAAAGGTCTTTTTCCCTGCTGAAAGATATGTACAAAGCTTTTCTTACAAAGAAAATCCACGTTATCTTGCCTATGTTGAATATCAAAAACAAATAGCTGCTCAAGAACAATCATTAAAGGCAACGGCAAGCGATACGCTAAATAACAAGCAAAACGAATCACTTGAGTTTTCTGTTTCTGATCCAAACAAAATTGACCCTTCTACTTTTGATCCAGTGCCATTACCTTATTTATTAGAAGTTGATTTTGCTACCCAGGCCCTGGAAGCCAGAATGATAAAATCCAACTTGCCCATCTGGGGTAAGGTTAGGCCCGAAATTATGTATTGGATTGTAATCGAATCAGAGGGTGTGCGTGAATTAGTTGGCTCCACTAAGCCCAGTTTTTTTAAAGATGATCTCTTAAGTGTTTCAAGTCGTTATGCGTTGCCTGTCACGCTGCCTTTTAGTGATGAGTTAGATAGAGGAGCTTTGAACATGTCTGAGCTCTGGGGTCTATTTCCTGATGCTATAGATCAAGCCAAGTTAAGATATAGTTCTGATGGAAACTTAATGGTAAGAGTTTACCAATCAATGACTAACACTTGGAGTGCAAATTGGCATTTCTCAATCAATGGTATGTCCTATACCGGGCAATTACATAATGCTTCAATCTTATTAATCAATGATGAAATTATGAGTTTTCTTTCATCGATTTTGGTAAAGCGATTTTCAATTACTTCTTCAGATTTAAGCACCAATCACGATATTACTTTAGAGGTTATGAATATTAACAGTTTCAAAGATTACGTTGATATCCAGAATTTTTTAGAGGATGTGTCGCAAGTCAAATCATCCTCATTAGACTGGCTTGAAGGTAGTGTCATGTCATTTTTATTAGAACTGAATGGTTCTCCGGAGCAGTTTCAGGAGTATCTGGGGTTAAGTGGAAAACTTCAGTTTATCTCTTCAAGTACAAAGGAAGTACTTTCGGACCCGATTCATTACGAGCAAGAGAAAACTGTCATTGATGAGTTAGTTGAAGAGCCCCTTGCTAGTGATGAGTTAGTTGAAGAGGCTGTCACGAGTAAATTCATCAGAGTTGAAAAATATAAATGGTTAAGTGCAACACCAGAAACAATTAAAAAATAATGGTGGAGAATGCTGGAGAATGCTGGAGAATGCTGGAGAGTAGATGTTTGCGTTAAATCAAATTCCGAACATTTTGACTGTATTAAGAATCATACTAGTTCTGCCTTTTGCACTTGCTGTCTATCAGGCTAACTATTTGATTGCTTTGCTTATTTTTTTTGTTGCTGGTTTGTCTGATGGTGTAGATGGATTTTTGGCTCGTCAATTTAATTGGAAGTCACGTTTTGGCGCTATTGCAGACCCGCTGGCAGATAAACTTTTGCTGATAACGGCTTATGTCATGCTAACGTGGACGGGTCACCTACCACTTTGGCTCTTATTACTGATATTAGGCCGTGATTTAATTATTGTGATCGGTGCACTTTTGTACCATTACTTCATCAGTCATTACGAAATTAAACCTTCTATTTTTGGGAAGGCATGTACGCTTTTTCAAATCATTTACGTTTTAGCCTTGATTATTAATTTAGCGGCTTGGCCAATACCACCTTGGGCAATAGAATACGGTTTATATCTGCTTGCCTTAATTACCAGTATTAGCGGGCTTCATTACCTTATATTGTGGGCTTACAAGGCCTATCGATACAAACAAACTAATGGCTAAGGATTGCTAAATTAATATGGAAAAAGTCAGTCCAACGATACAATTATTTCTACCCGTACAAACTCGTCTTGAAAAAAGTTTTGAGAATTATTTAGGTTCATCAAATAAAAGTCTAATTGATTGCCTCAAGATGCATATTCAGATGAAAGATGAGTCTCTTATCATGCTCGTTGGCCCTGAATCTGTTGGAAAAACGCACTTACTTTCTTCCGCTGTTTATTATTACGAATCATGCTTTAGTGCGGGGGCTGACTGCGCCTACTTTTCACTATCTGAATTATCTGGCAGTCAAATTCCGGATACCTATTATTTAGATTTGTTGGATTATTTCGAAACATTTTCCTTCCTGGCTTTAGATAATGTGGATCTCTGGCTAGAGAGTCTTTCGGTTGACGAGCGGCTGGAAGCGGAGATGCTTTTATTTAATATATTCAATCATTACAAAATGAATGGAAAGCTGTTGCTGATTGCTTCAAAATGCCCAGCGTCAAGATTAAATGTTGGCCTTAAAGATCTAGAATCCCGCTTGCTATCCGGTTTATTGTTAACAGTTTCTCCATTAGATGATGATGGTAAAGATGAGTTGATTAGATCGTTAGCGAAATTAAAAGGATTTTTGATAGATGATGACGTTTCAGCTTTTATTTTAAAGCGAAGTGGTCGTGACGTGCCGTCTTTGTTAGGCATAATAGAGTCCTTAGATAAAGCGACGTTAATAGAAAAACGTAAACTTACAGTTCCATTTGTAAAGAAAATATTAAATTGGTGAGTTAGTTAATTAGGAGAGGATAGATGATTCGAGTTATTTTTAATCAGAAAGGGGGAGTCGGAAAATCCAGCATCACCTGTAACCTTGCCGCTGTCAGTGCAGCAAGTGGCCGAAGAACTTTAGTGGTTGATCTGGATCCTCAGGGTAACTCAACACATTATTTGATGGGTAAGCCTGCAGCTGATTTAAATGATACCGTTGCCGACTTTTTTGAGCAGACCTTATCCTTCAATTTATTTAATAAAGATCCGGCCGATTTTACTCATCAAACACCTTTCCAGAATTTATTTGTGTTGCCTTCGAATCCTGAGCTTGATTTTCTGGAAAGAAAGTTAGAATCGAAGCACAAAATATATAAATTAAAAAATGCGCTAAGAGATCTTGAAAGCCAATTCGACGAAATCATTATCGATACCGCACCTGCATTAAATTTTTATACACGATCGGCACTTATTTCGTGTGATAAGGTCTTGATACCCTTTGACTGTGATGACTTTTCCAGACAAGCCTTATATACCATTCTGGGTGAATTAAAAGATATTCAGGAAGATCACAACAATCGTCTTGAGATTGAAGGCGTGATTGTCAATCAATTTCAACCAAGAGCCAGTTTGCCAAATAAACTGGTTGAAGAGTTAATTAGTGAAGGTTTACCTATTGTTCCGGTTAAGTTGGGTGCTTCGATTAAAATGAAGGAATCGCACCAAGCAAATAAGCCCCTTGTTTACTTCGCACCTAAGCATAATCTAACTCAGCAATTTGAAGAGTTACATAAGCATTTAATGCTTTAGCTTAACAATCTTAGCCGATGAGGGATCAAAAGAATCTGACTTAGGCTCATCATTGAAAGGAAGGAATATCTGATGTCCTTCACTTAAATTATGCCCTTCCTCAATTCTTGAAAATAATTCTGATAGAGAATTGAAAGGAAGGGGAGGTGTGTATAAATAACCCTGGGCATAACGACAACCATTTATTTTCAAAAATGCTTCCTGTTCGCTTGTTTCAACCCCTGCGGCGAAGGTTTTCAAATCCATTTGCGAGGCAATGGCTAATAATGTTTCAGTAATAGCCATATCGCTCTCGTCACTTGGTATACCTTTGACAAAAGTACGGTCTATTTTAATCATATGGATTGGAATACTTTTTAACTGTCTAAGAGATGATAAACCTGTTCCAAAACCATCAATCGTCAATGAAATCCCTAAAGCGTTAAGCTCATTGAGCGTGGTATAAGAGAGGTCCATGTTTTGGGTAATAGCACTCTCAGACATTTCCAGAATTAAATTCCTTGGATTGAAGTGAGTTTCAGAGCAAATGCTCTTGATCATTTCAACGAGTCGAGGATGAATGAACTGTTTGTTGGAAAGATTTAGCGCAATTTGTATGGGGGTATGAGACCATTGATGAATTGCTCGACCTTGAAGGCAGGCATTCTTGATCACCCAGTTACCGATATCCGTTAACTGGCCACTTTGTTCAGCAATGTCAATAAAGTAATCAGGTTTAATTAAACCCTTTTCAGGATGCTGCCATCTAAGCAGGGCTTCTAAGGCAAGTACTTCGCCAGTTTCAATATCTATAATGGGTTGATAATAAAGTTTGAATTGATTTAGTCGTATCGCAGAGCGTAATTCTTTTTCGATGCGTAACTGTGTTTGCATTTCATCATTCATTTCAGGGCTATAGAACTGGATGTTATTTCGACCAGCATTTTTTGCTCTATACATTGCCATATCGGCATTTTTCAATAAGTCGGGATATTGCAAGCCATCGTCTGGGCAGATAGTAATACCAATGCTCGAAGTGACTAAAAGCTCGTGCCCTTGTATTGTAATAGCTTGAGTGATGGTGTCTAAAATATTTCGTGCTGCTGTTTCCGCCCCTTCTGGCCCAGAAATACTGGCAAGCAGAATAGCAAATTCATCGCCGCCTAAACGTGCAATGGTATCTTCTTTTCGGACGCATTCTTTTAAGCGTTTAGCAAGGGCGATTAAAAACTGATCCCCGACATCATGACCAAGGGTATCGTTTATACGCTTAAAGTGGTCAATATCTAAACCAATCAGGGCGATCTGTTTCTTATGGCGAATCGATGAATGGATTGCTTGAGCGCATCTATCTTCAAACAAACGGCGATTAGCGGTATCAGTGAGTGGGTCGAAATGTGCTAAATAATGCAGTTGATCTTGGGTCTTTCTGATTTCAGAAATATTTTGTCCGATCAATAAAAGTTGCTTTTGGTTTTTCGGATCAATCTTGTCATCAAAGTGATTCATATTCCAGAGCATGGTGTGGCGAAGGCCGTCATAGCTTAGTACTTCGGTTTCCATGTTCTCTTTATTCATGCCACTTTCAAGTACTTTGGTAAACTTCCATGCTGTTTCATCCTGAATCCCTTCAGGGATAAACAGGTCTATAAAGTTCTTGCCAAGGACGGCTTCCTTAGTATATGAGAATTGAATCTCTGCCGCGGTATTCCATTGTTTGATCTTGAAATTTGAATCAAGAACAATAATGGGTATTCCGGCTGTTTCAAAGAGTGCTTTGTATCTGGACGAACTATTGTGGAACGATTTTTCGGCGAGTTCACGATTAAACACTTCATCCCTTAGTTCTTGGTTTGCAAGGAGCAAATCACGGGTTCGTTGATCGACGATCTCTTCAAGATTGAATTCAATTTTACGTTGATCAGCGCGTAATGTACTGAAGTAGAGTGTACTTATAATCAACAATAAGGTGATGAGTTGAGGTGTAAAAATAGGGAAGTCTTGTAATTCAGCGTTTAAGCCGCTGTTATTGAAAAAGTACGCACTCAGTAAGCTGCCGACAAGAATGGTTAAACTGCATGTCAGTTGATTGAAGCGTGTTGCAGCCCACATGAATAAAGGCACAGAAATTAGTATAAAAGCAGGATGAAGTTTAAGTGAGAAATAAATACCAATGACAGATGTTGAGAGCCATATTAACCATTCAAGTGGATGAGTGTTTTGTTTTATGCGAGTCGAATGATTTATAAATACAAAGAACAGGCTTGAAATTGTAATTAAACCCGTTAAGTTCGTTAAGAAGGTGCTTATAAACGTACTGCTAGTGACGCGTGTTGTGGTGAAGCTACTGACATTTAAGGTCATTAAAAAACTGACCACCAAGGCGGTAATCGTGGTGATACCTATAAATGTTATCAGGTTTTGGCTATTCGAAAAGGGGTTGCCTTTAATAACACTTCTATCAAACGATAAAAAGATAACCATGCTTTGCAGGCAAATAGCAAGGCCTTGAAAAGCATAGAATAGGAATAATTGACTGCTTGACTCAAATTCATTGAGGCTTATTAGATCAATAAAGGCAGCCAAGAAAATAGCAATTAATGCGCTGTGTGAAAAATAAAACACAAGCACTAAGGCTATGCCTGTTGTGATGCTGAAGGGGTAAGGTGTATTCGCGATAGACGCTGTTGTAAAACCAAGAGCATAGCTGTCTATTAAGTATGAAATAGACATTGCTATTAGCGATATAAGCATGATCACGCTAGGTTTATGGTAGTTTATATGATGTGGCTTGTTGAGTCGGCTATGCATTATCCATCTATTTCCAAAAGGCATCAGCCCAATAAGTCCAAATTTTAGACTTAGTCTAATTAGAAAATGTAACGAAAGCCCGATGCTATCTGTAACGGTGTGTAAGTAAATGTAATTTAGTTTTATAGGCTAATACGCATTGAAAGGTCGATTGACTTGCAGTCTTTTGTGAGCGCGCCAATAGAAATATAGTCTACGCCGGTTTCTGCTATCGGCACCAGTGTTTCAAGATTTACATTGCCTGATGCTTCTAGCTTTGCTCTACTTGCATTATTAGCAACAGCCTGTAGCATTTCAGATATTGAAAAGTTATCTAGCATAATAATGTCAGCTTTTGCTTTTAAGGCTTCATCAAATTCTTGTAGGTTTTCAACTTCAACTTCTACGGGCTTGTCTGCTGCGATGATCTTGGCTTGCTGAATCGCTGCATTAATTCCGCCGCATGCCATTATATGGTTTTCTTTTATTAAAAATGCATCATAAAGTCCTAAGCGATGGTTAAAGCAACCGCCGCATTGAACTGCATATTTCTGGGCGAGTCTAAGCCCTGGAATGGTTTTGCGAGTGTCCAATAATTGAACTTTGGTATGGGCAACTTTCTGTGCATATTCATGGCTTAGGGTTGCTGTACCCGATAGTGTTTGCAAAAAGTTTAGGGCGGCTCTTTCACCCGTTAAAATCGCGCGTGCCGGGCCCTTTATGATAAATAATGTCGAATCGGCTTTAACGTTGTCGCCATCTTTTACCAGCCATTCGATGCTTAGCTTATCAGATATACTTTTGAATACTGCATTGACCCAGTCTATTCCACAAATAACTGCATTTTCTCTAGTGATAACCTTTGCTTCAGCGTTTTTTTCTTCAGAAATTAATTGAGCCGTAATATCGCCTGAACCAATATCTTCTTGAAGTGCTAATCGAACCGATGCTTGAATAGCGTGTTTTAAAGCGGGTGTCATAATTATCTCGTTTTTTGAAATGTATTCATTAGATAGCAAATAATGCGGGTGTATTATACTGGTTTATAAAAAGAGTGCGATATTCAATCTAAGCCGTCAATATGATAAATAAACGTAACTTATTTGATAGCGCGCTACTATTATTAAAACCGAATCAAATCAAATAGTAAGGCGGCTAGTACAATTATTAAAATTTCCATTTCTATAATTGAAAGTTATATGGGGTGTGACATGGTTCACACAGAAACAAAACGTGACAGTTGTCATAAGAGTGACGCTATATAATGTAAAAAATCGTTAAATAATTGGCAGAAGGCAACTTAACATGGCACATGCAAAGATCATCGGCATACATGATGGCAAGCATATCGAGACTAATCAAAGTGCTCGTCCTCTTCCCATGCCAATCATTCATCTTAGAGATGAGCTGAAAGACCAAATAAAAAATTTACTTAGAAAATTATTTGATAATGCAGATGATGCTTTATTTGCGATGGCTGATAAGGCAGGTACAAATGGCGATCAAAGTATTTACCTCGATAGTATGCGAGAACTACGTTTACAAAAAAAGTTTATTGCCAACTCTTTCATACAACAAGTTGTTTTATCGTTTACGAATCTTGATCACTTATCTGAGAATCAGCTAGAAACGACTGATTTTGATAGTCTAGAGAATCTTTGTATTTTAAAAAATGATGAATTAGAAATCAGTGTTGCGCTTGAGGGGATGATTTCCCGATTAAGAAATAATGCGAGTAGTCAATTAGGTGACCTGCATAAGCGTATCGAGTCGCTTGTCAGAAACAAAAGTTTAAAAACAAAACATACACCGGCTGGGCCAGAAGTTTTATGTGATGCATTTGCCTTCGCCAGTACAGAACTTGACGTCGACTTAAAAGCAAAATTGATTATTTTCAAATTATTTGAAAAGTATGTTTTAAGTGAAATGCCTACGGTGTATCAGCATGCCAATCAGGCTTTGGTTCAGTTGGGCGTATTACCTAATCTAAAAAAACAACGTTTCATTAATAATCCGTCCTCAGGTAATGCTGTTTCAAATAATCAGCATGATAGACAAGATAGTCAGGCTTCCAGTTCAAGTGATTATATGGCTTTTGAGTCGGTACAGAGTGGTCAAAATGTTCCTGTGTTAGGCAAAGAACAGTGTATTACTGAAGGTCAGTTTGAGCAGATTAGAAACTTAATGCACTCTGGCATCCCTTCTCATAGTGCAAGCCAAGGAAACAAGGCAGGCTTCGAGCAAGGTGGCTCCAACCTTGTCTTGCTGAATCAGGATCAAATTATCTCTACCTTGTCGCAACAACAGTTTTCTCAAGCAGCACAATCGACTGGTGATATAGGTGCTGATCAAGCTATTGATTTTATGTCCTTAATTGCAAATAATTTTTCAGCTAATAATATCGAGCAAGCCGATAAGAAAATAAAGTATGATGAAATTGATAGCGATATTATCAATCTGGTATCTATGCTATTTGACTTTATTTTAGAAGATAGGCAGCTTCAATCGACTATGAAGGCGCTTATTGCGCGTTTACAAATTCCTATTTTAAAGGTGGCTTTAATTGATAAAAGCTTTTTCGATAGGGGTGGACATCCTGCCAGAAAACTATTGAATGAAATGGCCTCTGCTGCTATTGGCTGGACAGAAAAGAACACCGGTAAATCCGATAGACTTAAGGCTAAAATTGAGTCTGTGGTTGAGCGTGTGTTAACTGATTTTGATTCTAATCTAGCGTTATTTGACGAGCTTCTGCACGAATTTACCCTGTTCACCGATCTTGAGTCTCGTCGTGGTCAACTGATCGAACAACGAACAAAAGACTCTGAGAAAGGTAGGGCCGCAACTGAATTAGCTAAAAAAGCCGCTGAAACAGTGATCAATACGGTTCTTCAGTCTAAGTCATTTTATGGTCAAGACATTGCTGAGTGTGTTGTAAGTTTGTTACAAGATGGTTGGAGTCGCGTTATGATTCTCGACTATTTAAAGCTTGGTGACGGAAGTTCAGAATGGAAAGGCCATCAGCAATTTATTTATGATCTGGTTTGGTCTGTCTGTCCAACTGAAGACGGCTCAGACGCCCGCGGAAAGCTTTTACAGCTTATACCGACTTTGATGCGTCGCTTACATCAAGGTTTAGAAGAAGCAAGCTTCGATGAATTCCGTTTAACTAGCTTGTTGTCCGATCTCGAAAAAACACATATTACAACCTTGAAGCGCTTACATAAGCAAGCATTAGCTGACCAAGAAAAAGCTGAACAAGCTATATCAGACAATCAGCTTAAACTGGATTCTCAAACTGAAGCAAACGCTGAACCTGTCTCTACCGTTCAAGAGGCTATGGATCAGGAATGTTTTAAAGGAAGCTTGGATATTGAGGAAGATTTTAAGACCTTTCAAGAAAAGCTTTCAAGTAAAGAAATTAATGATGTATTAAATGCGCATCAAGGTACTCTTGATTCGACAAATGATTCGACAAATGATCAGACAAGCTCTGTCCAAGTTTCTCTGACAGAGACAAAAGCGGAATCCGCTGAGACAGCAATGGCCGATAATGATCCATTTATGCAGCAAGTAAGTCGTTTTTCGGTTGGTTGTTGGTTTGAATTTTCAAGAAATGGCCAAACTGAACGGGCTAAATTAGCTGCGGTGATTAAGGTAAACGGTCGTTATATTTTTGTTAATCGTTCGGGTGTCAAAGTGGCTGAAAAAACCAAGCATGAACTTGCCGTGGATTTGAAGTCGGGGCTTATCCAGGTTCTGAACGATGGATTGTTGTTTGACCGTGCTTTAGAATCCATAATAGGAAATTTACGAGGGCAAGCTTAATTTCAAAGCGTGTTCTCAGATGATGAGACTCTTTAAGATTTATAAACAATGCGAATGAAAATTACCCATGGCTGGTTAGATCAAGCGAAGATAGTTCCTTCGCCTAACTTCAATTCTAGGCCAGCCAATGCATGTGTGAATTTGCTGGTTATTCATAATATCAGCCTCCCGCCTGACGAATTTGATACCCCTTATATAGAGTTATTTTTCCAAAATAAACTACCCTATGATGCTCACCCTTATTTTGAGCATCTAAAGGGGGTCGAAGTCTCAGCACATTTTTTGATCAAACGACATGGTCAAATCATTCAGTTCGTATCCTGTGATGATCGGGCTTGGCATGCCGGTGCCTCAGAATTTTGTGGTGAGCATGATTGTAATGATTTTTCTATTGGTATAGAGCTTGAAGGAGGCGACACCACAGCCTATACCTCAGAACAGTATCAAGCTTTGCTTGACATTACTTCGAGCATTCAGGCTGCTTACCCAGCGATTTTAAAAAATAGAATTACCGGTCATCAAGACATCGCACCCGGCAGAAAAACTGATCCGGGTGAAAGTTTTGATTGGCCACGTTATTTAGGTAAATTACCTGTTTGATTATTTTTTATTCTATTCAGTATCTTTCTAGATATTTCTATATAATGCCTGTTTTCTAAGGCGCACTATTTCTCTATTTAAAGCCTCTTTATTTAAAGCCTATCTATTTAAAGGATCGTATTTTGAACGACACGACACAAGTCGAAGCACAGTTAACAAAGTTTTCTGAATTAGCGCTATCGCAAGATTTAATTTCTAATCTTGAATCCCTGAATTACCACACTATGACCCAGGTTCAGGCAGAAAGTTTGCCGCATATATTGGCCGGGAAAGATGTGATTGCGCAGGCAAAAACAGGTTCAGGTAAGACCGCTGCTTTTGGTTTAGGTTTACTGGAAAAGCTCGAAGTAAAGCGCTTCAGAATTCAGAGTATTGTATTGTGTCCTACACGTGAATTGGCAGATCAGGTGGCCAATGAGATTCGACGCTTAGCGCGTTCAATTCATAATATTAAAGTACTCACATTATGTGGTGGCAAACCTTTCGGCCCACAACTAGGCTCACTTGAACATGGTGCACACATCATCGTCGGAACGCCTGGTCGCATAGAAGAACATATTCGCAAGGGCAGTTTGGTTCTTGAAAATGTCTCCATGTTTGTCTTGGATGAAGCCGATAGAATGCTTGAAATGGGTTTTCAGGAAGCCCTAGAAAAAATAGCGGAAGCAATGCCGGCGAAAAAGCAAACTTTATTGTTTAGTGCTACCTTTCCCAAAGGCATTGAAAAAATCGCCAATCGATTTTTACAGAGCCCTGTGCGCATCACTGTAGAAGAAGCGCATACTCAAACCACCATAAAACAGCTTTTCTACAAAGTAAAAAGTGATGAAGAAAAAATTCAAGCTTTGCATTTATTACTTCAGAAAAGCCAGCCAGAATCGACGGTAGTTTTTTGTAATACCAAAGTCATGACGCAATATGTCGCCGATGAATTAAGCCGTTTAGGTTTTTCGGCTTTGGCATTAAATGGCGATCTTGAACAAAGGGATCGTGATCAAATTCTAATGCGATTTTCGAGCAAGGCGATTTCAATCATTGTGGCAACCGATGTTGCTGCCAGAGGTTTAGATATTGACGGCCTGGATGTGGTGGTTAATTTTGAATTATCCCGCGACCCGGAAGTGCATGTCCACAGAATTGGTCGAACAGGCAGGGCTGGCGAAAGCGGTACTGCGTATTCATTTTACAGTGATAGTGATTCATATAAGATCAGTCTGATCAGTGATGAATTTAAGTTAGACATCAAACCCAGTTTACTGCCTGATACCAGTGTTTTATCGAAGCAAATATTTAGACCCAAAATGGCCTGTATTCAAATTGATGGCGGTAAAAAGGACAAGTTAAGGCCTGGCGATATTTTAGGTGCCTTGACCAGTACCAATTCAATACAAGCTGACCAAATTGGTAAGATTGCAGTTTACCCAAACACTGCTTATGTAGCGGTTGATAGAACGGTTTTAAAACCTGCCTTAGCACTATTTACGGATGGAAAAATGAAGGGTAAACGCTTTAGAGTAAGGCATTTAAGATAATACCTGTTAATCAGGAAGTGTCAGATTCGATTCGAATGACACTTGTCGTATAGGGTGCACGAGTACACCCTATAACGTTTCCATCCTCAGCCAAGGATGGAGATGAGGTAAAGCACTGTTGCTTTTCTGACTTTCTTAAAGCCTATAGTAGCTTTTTAAATAGGCAAGGCTGCTCCAGAGTGAATTTGTCTGAGCCGTGTGTATGTTCTCATCTAAACCCTCTGGGCTAACTTCCTCTGTTATGTGTTTGCCATCATGTAAAAATACTTGTGCTGGGGTATTTGGTTTCATAATGATCACATTTTCATGTGTTAACCAAGCAAAATTCTCGTTGTATTGAAGTATTGCTCTTTGGTTTTCACTGGGAATGTCTTGTGATAAATCAAAACCGATCATGGGGTGTTTGTCACTGATACCTGCAAGCGAAAGCAAGGTCGTTGGAATATCAATTTGCGATATAAGACGCTTGTCCTCTCTTGTTGGTATATTCGAGCCTAAAAATAAAGCGGGTATCCTGAAGTGTTCTATTGGCACGAGATCGGAACCAATCGCTCTGGAATCATGATCAGCAACCACCACAAATATAGTATCTTTCCAATAACTAGATTGTTTAGCTTTTGAAATAAACTTGCCTAATGCGCAATCTGAGTAACGTATTGCATTGTCAGCAGTCTGTCTCTCACCGATGATTGTGTCTAAGCAACCATCAGGAAATTCAAAAGGCGTGTGATTAGAGGTGGTAAATACCAAGCTGAAAAATGGTTTACCTTCGGCTTGCATGCGCTCAAATTCAGAATGGGCTTCATTATAAAGGTCTTCATCAGAAGCCCCCCATGAACCAACAAACTTAGGGTTCTTAAAGGTAGGTAGGTCGTGAATATCGTCTATACCATTGCCTAAAAAGAAACTCTTCATATTATCGAAATGACTTTCACCGCCATAGATAAACTGGGTTTGATAGCCATGATTTTTCAACAGAGCGGCGATAGAGAAAAAACCCGTCTGGCTTCTGCTTAGTTTTACCACAGACCTTGACGGTCCGGGTGAAAATCCTGTCAATACGGCTTCAATTCCTCGGACCGATCGTGTACCGGTGGCATAGGCATTGGTGAAATTCCAACCTTGTTTAAGCAAGTTATCAAGCTTTGGCGTCAGATCCGTGCCACCAAGACCCCCTACATGACGAGCACCTAAACTTTCTTGGAGCAGTATAACGATGTTTTTTGGCTTGCCTTGATAGCTTGCTTGATGGAAACGTTCAGTAGGAATGTCATCGTTATAGAATCCTGAGGGTGAATCTGAAATAGTTGAAGAGCTTATAGTTGCCGCTTTACGGACGCCTGCAATCACCTCTTTTTTGTCTAGCTTGCCATATAAGTCAGATGCACTTTGCTCTGAGCGGCTGTTATACATGGCAAATAACACAGAGTAGCTTGAATTTAAGGTTAATGAATTGACTAAATTATCATTACTAAAAAATACCATAGAAGGGTTAAATGGCCGGTGCTGAAAACTAGATCGAATAAGTACAAAACCTACTACTATGATCAAAACTGATAAACCAAGTTTTGCTGGCCATTTTATCGAGGTCGATGTATTTTTTTCTTTTTTAAGCATAAATATTGCTATGTAAATACAAATAGCAATGGCAGCTAAACCTATAAATATCGCAGGTTTATAGCCTTCCCAAAGCATAGAAAATACTTCTTTAGGGTAAATTAAGTAGTCCAGGAAAATTCTATTTGGCCTGACATCATATTCGTTTATAAATTCAGGTGTCATGACTTCCATGAAGATAATGGTCGTAAATGCAAGGATTAACCACAGCGATATAAACACGTTAAATATTTGGCTTAAACGACCTTGTTTAAGCCAAATACTAATTAGGGCAGGTAGTAAGAAAAAGTAGCCCGCGACAATGCTATCTACTCGAATACCTTGAATAAGAATATAAAAAGCGTCTGTTAATGAATTTATTCTGTCGTAGAAAGATAGGACAAGAACCAATCTTGATAAGCACAGAGCGACCAGTGTGATGATGATAAAGCGGGTGATCATTTTCAGATTAATGTTAATGTTTTGCATATTGTCCTGAAATATTGGTAAGCGTGATGCTGAAAAAAGACGGAAGTAACAGAGTCTTTTGATATTCTAATTTACCAAAGTCGCTGTGAAAAAAATGTCAAAACATACTCAGTTAAAATTAAGAACTGCTAAAATGGGCCTTCATTGAAGCATCAGAGGTCAATTTCTTGATGCGAGTGAGTGCTTCAGTTTTGAACGGCAGGGTGACAGTAAATCTAACTTGTCTTGATACACTTTTGTCTCAATATCAAGTAGCGATAATATTGTATGAGAAATGTTGTCATGTGAATGCATTTTATTTTTACTCTGATATAAGCAATTCATATTCAAATGTCTGCTTCGAATATAAGAGTCGGAAAACCACATCAGGGCTGGGATATGAGTTTGTTCTTCAGGCGCTAAGATCCAAGGAATACCGTGAAGATATAAGCCCATTTCACCGGTTGATTCCCCATGGTCAGATACGTAAATTAAAGCGGTATCATGTGTTTCTTTTAATTTCTCAAGCTCACTAATTGCTTTTGAAATAATATACTCAGTATAGCCGATTGTGTCGGTATAGGTATTTTTAATCGCCTCTTGTGAGCATTGTGAAAAATCCTCAGTTAAACAAGCTGGATAATGTTTAATAAATGCTTCAGGTATGCGTTTGTAATAAGCAGGGCCATGACTGCCCATTTGATGAAGAATACGCATTTGATCGCCCTTGGTATTAGCAATACTGTTCGCGAGATTATCGACTAAAACTTCATCATAGAATTGCTTGTCATGATAGAACTCAGGATTATCAGCAGCATTAGGTCGTAATTCTCTCACTGTCTGACACAGGCCTTTACAGCCATTTAAGTTATCAAGCCAGAACGTGTTAATGCCACTTTTAAGCGAAATGTCTAAAATGTTCTCATATTTGTATTGAAGGTTTCGACTGTATTCGCTTTTATTAAAGGGTAAAAACATGCAGGGTACGGATATCACTGTATTGGTACCACAGGAACTGAAATTAGAAAAATATACTAAATTTTCTTTTTTCAAATAACCGTCAGGGTCATTGCTCTGTAAGGAAAAAGAATCAGCGCGTGCTGTTTCACCAACAATAAAAACTAAAGCTAAAGGCTTGCTATATCCGTTCCATCTTACATTCTTGCTTGGTGCATCATCTAAGATTTTGCGTATCTTATGCTCTTCAGAAAATTGCCATTGTTTTTTGGCGTATTTATAAGTGGATTGAATATAACTGCTGGGTAAGATACTTCCAAGTAAGGCAGTATTATTTGATCTCACAAAAGAGGAGTGGGATGCATAATGGGGTAGTGCCATTAGAACCGCTGCTGATAAACTACCAAATACTAAAACAGTATTTTGAATGGTTTGTTTTTTTGGAGGCAGGTATTCAATGTGAATCTTGTATAGTAATAATGATGGCAATAAACCAAATAAGGCAATACTAATAAAGAGTGGCTTAACAATTAATTCAGTGGCTTCGCGATAATCGGTTTCAAAAATATTAGCCACCATATCCACATCAAAATACACATTAAGGGTGTTTGAAAAGTACATCGCTATAGAAGAGCTTAAGAAGAAAAAAATCAGAGCTGGCTTTTGTAGGTATTTAAATGCAAATAAAGAGAATAATGCCAATATTAGAAAGAATAAGAAAAGGCCAAAGGTAATTAACTCGGAAACAGCCGTAAGGCTATCAATTGATCTGGCTGAAAAATAAATTGACCAGATTTTATGATTGATGATCAACATAAATATTATTGAGACAGTTACTGATAAGGTTCTAGCGTTTACTTTAAACATCTTTGTTCCAGAGACATCTTAAAAGAAATCAGGTCAATTGTTAGAAACTCAATGACCGACACTTATTTTCAATGGGGCCAAGTTTAGGTTTAGAGTTGTGATATAAATGTCATTGACATTTTTTTCACAAATTTAGTCGGATAATAAAGAATTGAAAGAAAGGTGATACGCTTTGTAAGCGCCGTATAGGTGCCGTATAGGTGTAAAGGTATCAAGATAAAACTTTCGACTTGGAAAATTTGATCCATCAACTTTACAGAGCTCAATTAATGAAACTATTACTGGTAGAAGATAACAAAGATATTGCAGAAGTTATCTTTGATTTCTTTGAGCTACAGCAGCATGATTTAGATTATGCGATGAATGGCTTTCAGGGCTTCGAACTCGCTAAGTCTGGTTATTACGATGTTATCATTCTGGATGTTATGCTTCCTGGTTTAAGCGGCTTAGAAGTGTGTCGAAAGCTTAGGCAGGAAGGGTTTGATACGCCTATTCTAATGTTAACCGCTCGTGATACTAATCAGGATATACTCAATGGCTTTGAAGAAGGTGCAGATGATTATCTTGTTAAGCCCTTTGATTTAAATATTCTTTCTGCCCGCGTGAATGCCTTATATAGAAGAAGGAAGGGCGGTGTCAAAAAAGAAATTCGCTTTGGAGACTTGATCCTGGATGCAACAAGTTACACCCTTAAACGAAAAGAATGCGAATTTCAATTGAATCAAACCTTATTTAATCTGATCAAACTACTGATTTTAAGAGCGCCCGATTTAGTAACAAGACAAGAAATTGAATCTGAAATTTGGGGTGATAATCTACCCGATTCTGATATTCTTAGAAGCCATATTTATCAACTAAGAAACAAGATAGATAAACCATTCAAGCATCATTATCTGAAAACGATACCTAAAGTAGGTTATCAACTAATAGATAAACCAGAGCAGAAAAACTAGATGAAAATGAATGCCAAACAGCTTACCTTTGTCTATTTTTCAATTGTGGCCACTGCCATCATTACGATTCATGCTTATGTTTTTTTATCTACCGTTGAAGATATGGAGCACTTATATGCAGAAAATCGTTTAGCTAAAATTAGTGATCATTTATTAGTGTCTTTGGATAATCATCAAATAAAAAAACAAGCAAAGATTTTGCTTCAGACACAGGGGAAAGCCAAATTTGACCCTTTAGTCAGTGTATTTTTCGATAAAAGTTTGCTTCCAGAAGAATTAAACATTCCTGAGGATTTAGCATTAGGCGTAGCTTTCGAAACAGAGGATGAGGTAAATGGAAAAGCTTATTTTGTACTTAGAAAGAATCTTGGGCCCAGTTATGGCGAAGCCTATTTGGTCTTAGATAATAGTTTTTATGAATTAAGTGAAGAAAGTTTACTTACCTCTCAAACAAAACAGCTGATCATTTCATTATCACTTTTAATCATCAGTTTGCTGATCGTGCTGAAAATTTCAGCGCGTTTAACGCGTCCTATTTCTAAAATTGCTGAGGATTTGTCCACAAGACCCGCTGAAAGTCTGGAGCCTATAAAGCTACCCTCGGGTCTTATTCCTACAGAATTAGAGCAATTAGTAGCCAGTTTTAATGATTATCAAACTCGTATAAATCTCTTGGTTGAAAGGGAACGTGCCTTTAATCGATATGCGAGTCATGAGTTACGGACTCCCTTGATGGTCATGAAAGGTGCAATAAATTTATTAGCTGAATCTAAAGAACCGGCCTTTGTAGAAAAACAAAGAGTGCGTTTGGATAAGGCAAGCAATGAAATGAATGAATTTATTCAAACGCTATTAAGTCTGACTAAACTCCCATCATTAGAAAATATCGTTGAAACAGACATTGATGAAAAACAACTAAAAGCAATAGTAGATAACCACCATTATCTATTAGAGGGAAAGAGTGTTACCACCTCAATCAATCTAAAAGATAACTTGAAAATTAAAATGCCAGAAGCAGCCTTTAATATTTTAATAGGAAATTTAATTAAGAATGCTTTTGCAAACACCTTGGAAGGTCATGTCGATATTAAGGTCGTTAGTCAAAAAATCGAAATTACAGATACAGGGCTTGGCTTACTTGATCAAACCAAAGCGAATGATGGTTATGGCTTGGGTTTATTAATAGTAAAAGATATTTGTAAACAATTTGGATGTGAATTTTCATTATATGAAAATAAGGATAAAGGCTGTACCGCGCGTATTATTTTTCCCTGATTCACTTTTATTCCATTTTATCGCTAATAGTATTTGAGACCTTAGCAAGTGCAGTAGTTGTGCTTGGGTCTGTATTTTAATTTTTAAGTAGAGGAATATGCAGCTAACAAAAAACCCCACGGTCTCAGCCATAGCAGCCGTTGACTTGGCAGATGAGCTAATATCTAGAGATATGCTCGATCAGGCCGTGCTTAATGTAATATCTATCGATCTTGATAACGTTTATCAAGAACATCATGCAGGCAGGACTATCATTGAAAAACGCTTATCCGAGACTGATCTTTTATCTTTATGGAAGATAGCTATTAGTAGCAAAGCAAGACCCTCTTTAGGATTTGATATCGGTCAATCTGTTAATGTGAATGCAAAAGGCTTGTTAGCAAATAGCTTGTCTTGCTGTGATACCTTAAAGCAGGCTTTGAATGTGTTTCATGACAATATTGCCCTACTGAATGAAGCTGAGTCTTGGTCGATCAAACAAGAATCGCAACACATTAAGTTGAGTTTCATGTTTAATTCAAAATATACCTATCCAGTCATGGCTATTGAACGAAGTATGGTTGCTTTGATTGCATGGGCAGAGCATTTCACCTCGTCTAAACTTAATGTTCAAGGTGCTAAGTTTGAATTTGACAGGCCAGGTTATAGCCATCGTTATAATGCAATTTTTGGCGCTAATATTTCTTTTAATGCAGGCGAAAATTCTATCGAGCTATTAGATTCAGAATTGAATAAGGCTATTCATAGTTCAAACCCTTATCTACGAAATCTAATCTCTGAGCGTTCTGAAAATATACCTTTTCAGGCGACCAAAATTACGACAACACAAGCCAAAGTTGAAAGCCTTCTAAAAGCTGACTTAATGACCTATTGTCACTTAGATGCACAATTACGCATGTTAAAAATGAGTAAAGCAACGCTATATAGAAAGTTGAAAGGGGAAGGGGCTAACTTTTCTTCATTGGTATTGAAAGAAAGAATGAGCATCCTTACAAAGTTGCAACAAGTTCATACACACTATTCGAATGAACAGTCATCAGCAGCCTTAGGATTTAAAGATGTCAGTTCTTTTTATAAGTTTTTGAAAAAAGTAAGTAAATCCTAGAAAGGTTCGGCGTCGAGCAAAGGCCAAAAAAACAGAAATTGACTAAAATCATAAGGCATAATGGGACTTTTTCAGGGCCGACTACTTAAATAAGTGCCATTCTTCACGGATCTCAATTACTGTGTGGGACAATCTGCTTTAAAAACTAATAGCTGATAAAATATTAGCTGCATTAGACTAAAACTATTTAATCCTCTAGAGCTATAAAACGATACTATGACAAGAAATACATTAAGTTTGAAAGTAAAAAAAACGACAGATTCCAAGCAAGAAGATGCAGGCATCAAGAATGACTCTGAGAAAGATCCACGCACGCGTTTTTTAAATGGCGTAGCCATTAATCCGTTTCAAAACATTCGTTTGGAATCAGGTTCTGAGCAGTTTACCGCGAGAGCCATTGATTTGATTGCGCCAATTGGCATGGGGCAGCGAGGCTTGATTGTTGCGCCACCAGGCTGCGGGAAAACGACCATTTTAAAGCATATTTGTCAGGCGGTGGGGAAAGCGTATCCCGAGATAAAGCTTTATGCCTTACTCATTGACGAGCGACCAGAAGAAGTGACTGATTTTAAGCGCAGCGTGCCGGCAAAAGTGCATGCTTCATCCTCGGATGATAGTTATGAACAACACGTTCGTGTGGCCAATGACCTTCTTAATATCGCCATCAAGGAAGCGGGTGAAGGCCATAACGTCATGATTGTCATCGATTCTCTCACAAGGCTTTCACGAGTACATAATGCAGAGCGAAAGAGTAGCGGTCGTACTATGTCTGGTGGGCTTGATGCAAGAGCCCTGGAAATACCGCGAAAAATGTTTGGTGCAGCTAGAAAGATTGAAAATGGTGGCTCGCTCACCATACTGGCGACCATACTCGTTGATACCGGTAGCCAGATGGATCAGGTGATATTTGAGGAGTTCAAAGGCACAGGGAATATGGAACTAGTGTTATCACGGGATGTTGCGAGTCTGCGTGTTTTCCCTGCTCTGGATATTCCTAAAAGTAGCACGCGTCGAGAGGAGCTTCTGCTAAATTCGAAAGATCTCGACAGTATAAGAGATTTACGCAGGACACTGACCAGCCTTAAACCTATAGAGGCTGCCAGGAAACTGCTTGACTTACTTCAAAAATACCCAACGAATGCAGCCTTGTTGAATTTGATAAACGAAAGTAAATTAGCCAATAGCTGACGATTAGAAAGACTGAGTTTAAATGGGGTCAATTGAAATGGGGTGACAACTGAGAATCATTACAGAGGCTGTAAAGCTAACTAAGCCTCTAAACTTCAAGTGAATTACTGATTTTATTAAGCATCTCTTTTGCTTTGCCAAAATTAAAAACATCGAGTGCATCTAGTATGTTTTTTAATAAAGCTTTGTGATCTTCAATCGGCCAAGCAGAGTAATACTCCAAAGCAAGGTCTTGGGCTTCTAGTTTTTGTGCGCCAATAAGCTCAGACAAGACGCTTATTTTTTCCATTAATTCGGCGCTATCAAATAAAATATTTGAGTCTGTCGAGACTGCAACACCAGGATCAGTAGATTGTTTTAATACTTTATCCATACTCGAAAGGCAAGTCGCCAATTCAAGATCAAATTCTTCAAGTAATGCCGCTATTTCATTTGCAGTGATGCGATCAAGTGCTTCAATTTTTCTAGCTACGCCGGCTAAGGGTTTTGCTGCAAGATTACTCGTTACACCATTCACTTTATGCGCTAAGTCTTTCAGACCGTGTAGGTTTTTTTCTTGCGCTAGTGAGCGCAATTTATTGCCGCTATCTGAATAATCACGTTTAAAATCTACAAAGAACTTCAGATACAGTTTTGTATTATGTTGGCAACGCTCTAGACCTTCATTTATATCGATTCCAGCTAAACCATCAGGTATTAAATTTGTTTGCTGCGAGATGCTGTGGTTTTCTGTGTTGATTTCAGTGTCAACGTGGTTTATTTCAGATAAATAATGTTCTATTGATTCTGACGCTGTCTGATTATTTTCAGTGACTTTCGGGCTTGATGCTGATGAGGCAGGCTGGCTAGTCATATCCGCTTCAAGTGATGCTATAAACTTCAAGGATGCATCGTTCATCTTGGAGCGTGGCTGTTCTTTATGTTCATTTTCTTTGTCAGGCTGCACTGGGTTTTGTTCAATTAAAGTTCCAGTTTTGCCCTGGTCGATTTTACTCTGATCGATAATGGGCTCTTTCGAGGCTAACTTTCTTGAATGACTGACCCAATTCGCAATGGTTTTAAACATCTCTTCTGGGTTTATTGGCTTGGTAATATAGTCATTCATGCCGGCGGCTAAGCATTTATTTTTATCGCCAGTCATCGCGTTGGCGGTCATCGCCACGATTGGCAATGTTCGATTAAAGGCTCTAATTTCTTCTGTTGCCTGACAGCCATCCATCACTGGCATTTGCATATCCATCAAAATAATATCAAAGCTGCCTTTTTGGGCAATATTTACGCCTTCCTGACCATTATTCGCAATCGTTACCTTTATCTCTTTTTTTGAAAGTATTTCGACTGCAAGTTCCTGATTCATTTTTACATCCTCAACCAGCAAGACCTTTAAGTCTTTAAAGTTGAATGAAACAGGCGCAGCTGAATTCACTGAAGGGTTAACACGTCTGTCTTTAAAAATTTCTTCGATGACTTTTGATAATTCAGTTACTTTTAAGGGCTTAAGCATATAAGCATCTATACCTGCTTGCTTCACCTTATCCTTTGCTTCATTTTGATCGTAGCCGGTTATTAGAATCATTCGTGGATTAGTAATGTCAGGATTGTCTTTAACCATTTGGCAGCAGCTTATGCCATCAATTTCGGGCATTAACCAGTCAGCCATGAGCATATCGTATGGCAAGCCTTGGTCTTGCTTATTCTGTAATTCTGTTAGCGTTTCATGTGCATTGGTAACGCAAGTGACATGATGGCCTAATGATACTAAGACTTTCTCTATTAGCTCTCTTGATTCTTTTTGGTCGTCTACCACTAAAACATTAAGCGGGAGTTGGTGATAAATGAAATGCGGGTTTGTACGCTGGCGTCTATCTTGTAAATTACAAGCGATCGTAAAAGCAAAGGTGCTGCCTTTATCGGGTTCACTTTCAACAAAAACTTCACCGCCCATCATTTCAATCAGCTGTTTAGAGATGCTTAAACCTAAGCCCGTTCCACCAAAGCGTCTAGTTGTACTATCATCGGCTTGGGTAAAGGATGAAAATAAAGTCTTAAGTTTTTCTGCTGATATACCTATACCTGTGTCAATGATCTTACCTGTCAGGTTAATTGACATATCTCGTTTATTCATTGATAGAAGTTCTAGTTCGACGGTGACTTTTCCTTGAGAGGTAAATTTAATAGCATTATTGGTTAAATTAAGCAGAACCTGGCCTATACGCAGCGGATCGCCCACTAACTGGTCTGGAATATCTTCGTCAACAACAATCTCCAGTGCTAAGCCTTTGGCTTCCACATTCACTGATACAATGTCTGTTAAATTTGTGAGTACTTCTTTTAAACTAAATGGTGTGTGTTCTATTTCTAGCTTGCCTGCTTCAATTTTTGAGAAATCCAAAATATCATTAATAATGCCTAAAAGGTTAGTGGATGCCATACGTATTTTTTGTAGGTAATTAGCTAGTTGTAAGTCCTGATTTCTACCCAGGGCTAAATCTGTAAAGCCGATAATCGCATTCATGGGGGTACGAATTTCATGGCTCATATTGGCAAGGAATAAACTTTTTGCCTCGGTAGAGGCTTGCGCCATACGTTGTTGTTTTTCAGCTTGTTGGCGTTTTTTGGTGTCAGTAATATCGGCTATGGCGCCTTCATAATGCATGGGCATACCATTTTTATTCAGAATTTTCTGAATGGAAATACTGACCCAACGAATTTCATCTGTAGGGAGTTTGATGCTTGTTTCGAAACCGGCTAAGGCATCATCTCTGTCTAATATGGCCTTAAATTTCTTTTGTTCGCTTTCGGAAAGGCAAGCGAGTGAAAAGGCGCTATGAGGTTGAGCTAAAAGAAGATCTATATCTTCACAGCCCACTATTTGAGCAAACGCTTTGTTGGCATTGACTAATTGCCCAGATAAATCTAACTGGAAAATACCTTCCATTGCATTTTCAAATAGAGATCTATATTTTTTTTCAGCATTCTTAATCGCATTGAGAGAGAAGGTTTGTTCTGCCTCGTGTTTCTTTTTTGCCTGAAAAAAATGGTCAGATTGTGCAAGTGTTAAGAATATAGAGATGCAAGCAAAACCGAATTCTTGCGCCCAGACAGTAAATAAGTTGGAAGGAGCGAGACCTAAGGATTTTAAGGCAAAGGTAACTGCACCTATAAATAGCGCCATCCAGCCAATTAAATAGTAGCGTGCAGACTTATTGCCATTTAAAAAACTAATTGCGCCTGCAATAAATGCAGTAATCGACATAACAATTGCGAATACAGTACTAATTCTGATCACGATGCTATAACTCACTATTAAAGAGAGCGCACCGACTAAGAAACAAAAATATGAAAGTGCAATGATTGTCTTATCAAAAAAAGGCGAAATCTTTTTTATTTCAAGAAACTCTCGGCTATAAAGCAAGGCAAAGCCAAAACAGATGTTTAAAAACACCGGAATCGCAATACTTTGCAGCCATAGGCTGTTAGGCCAAAGATACTGAAATGAAAAACCATTCAAACTCATTGAATAGCCAAGAGAGCTAAATATACCAATAGCAATAAACAGGTACATGCGTTCTCTTAGGAAAACAGCATTGATTAAACAATAAATGGTAGCCAGAAAGATTACACCGTAAATAGCACCAAAGAGGATGAGTTTTCCATCCATGACTTCAGAAAAAGTATTTTTTGGCAGCATGTTTAATGCTATATACATTGAGCTTTCGGTTTTAAATCTTAAGTAGAACGTTTGGCCGGTATTGGCTGGTGAATTGATAGGAAAGGCAACATTGTGATATTCAATCGGCCTTTGGCTGAAAGGATATTTGTCACCGGCGATAATTTTAGTATATTGACCAGTATCGCTGGGCTGATAAAACTCAATAAAATCAATGATGGGATAATCTACTTCTAATATCCAACTTTGGTCAGATTCTTGCGAGTTTTCGACGGTAAAACGAACCCAATAAATCGACTGGGTAAAGCCTCCAATGATGTTGTTTCCCTCTACTTGGCGCCATTCCTTGTTTTTTTGAATATCTTCAAATGTTAGAGCGCCTTCGTCATCTACTATGAAGTCCATGAAAGGCCCTAATGCTTGAGCCTCTGTGTCGGGGTTTATATTTACAATTTTTTGATTGTCGGGCTTTTCATTAGCAAGTGCTGTTGAACAGAGTGCTATTGATGTTAAAGAAAGTACTATTGCTGTTGAATAAAGTACTATGGTTTGAAGGTTGAAACAGAATCGAAATAGTATTTTGATTAACGAGTTATGCATGATGTAAGCCTTTCACTCCTTGTTATGTAGGCGGTATCTAGAAGCTACCGTTCAGTATAGTGAGTGATAATTTATTTGCCTAAGTTATCCGAAATTAATCAGTAAAAGGGAGCTAGTTTCTAGCAATATTTGGTCTAAACTTAACATTACTCTGGGAAGTGCTTTAATAAGTAGGGCTTCAAACCATTAAGGATTCTAAATTTAAAGGAGCATTTGGTGACTAAAGATTCAATACTAATTGTTGATGATGAACCAACGAATATTCGCTTGCTAACAGAAGTGTTAAAGCAAGAATATGACTTGAAAGTCGCTACTAGCGGCGCTCAAACGCTGGCTCTTTTAGAGAAAGATTACGCGAGTGTCGATTTAATTTTACTCGACGTAAATATGCCTGAAATGTCAGGTATCGATGTCTTGAATAAAATCAAACAACAGACTGAATGGCAGGATATTCCTGTTATTTTTGTCACGGCTCTAAATCAGGAGTGCGATGAAGCCGAAGGCCTTAAAAGAGGCGCTGTCGACTACATCACCAAGCCTATTTCAGGTGCTATTGTCAAAGCCAGAATTGAAACCCAGCTAACGCTTCGGCATGCTAAAATGGCACTTTCCAATCAAAATAAAATACTTGAACAAAAAGTCATCGAGCGAACTGAAGAAATTAGCTATACCCAAGATGTGATTATTAATGCTTTAACATCATTAGCGGAAACACGGGATAAAGAAACCGGCAGCCATATTATCCGCACCCAATATTACGTCAAAATTCTTGCTGAGCTTATTCGACATTTACCTGAATACAATGAAGTGTTAGATGATGATGCCACCATAGAAGCCATCTTTAAAACGGCGCCTTTACATGATGTTGGAAAAGTGGGTATTCCAGACGGAATCTTATTAAAGCCTGGTAAATTAGATGCAGAAGAATGGGTCATTATGCGAACCCATGCCAATTTAGGCGGAGATGCTTTAAAAAAGGCAAGGGAGTCCGTTCAAGGAAAGGGGGCAAGCTTTTTAAAATATGCTGAAGAAATTGCTTATGGTCATCATGAAAAGTGGGATGGTTCTGGCTATCCTCTTGGATTGAGTGCTAACGATATTCCTGTTTCTGCTCGTTTGATGGCGATTGCAGATGTCTATGATGCTTTACTATCTAAGCGTTGTTATAAAGAAGCCTTCTCTCATGCAAAAGCATTATCGATTATGGAAGAAGGTAAGGGCGCTCACTTCGACCCTGTTATGCTAGATGTTTTTTTGGCTAACGAGCATTTATTTTTTGAAATAGCTGAAAAATACAATGATGGCTAAATCTTATTAAAAACAATGACCTGTAATGTGACATCCTTACGGGTCAAACTGGGCTTTAACATTTAGAATTGACTCTGTTATATATTTCCATGCATCTCTCAAGAATAGGAAGTCAAGTGATAGAGTTAGGATCAAATGCCACTACTTTAATGTCAGAAGGCTCGCAGCACTTAAGTGCGCAGAATTTTGATGCCGCAAAATCATGCTTTTTAAATGCAATTGAAATAGACGCCAATGAAAGTGAGGCATATTTCTTTTTAAGTTGGATCGCACATAATGAAAAGCAAGTACAAGTCGCTTGCGAATATCTGAAGAAAGCTAATGCTATTCAGCCTTTTAATAAAAAATATTTGTCTGGCCTTGCCAATGTCTATAGCCAATTGGGTGAGTTTCAAAAAGCCATAGAACTCTATCAAGGCTATTTGAGAATGGATAGCTCTCAAGCAGAAATTTATTTTCAATATGCAAATACGCTGATTCAGATAAAAGAACTGGGTTTGGCATTCGAAGCTTTTCAAAAAGCGATCAGTTTAGATCCTAAGCACTTAGCTTATTACATGGCATTCGGCCAACTTCTTTATCATATAAATCAATACCGTGATGCTCAAAAAGTTTACCTCAGTGCTTTGAGTAGAGGTTTAAAAAGCGAAGGCTTATATCAAAATATAGCAAAATTACATGCTGACTTTGGCGAGTTAGAAGAAGCTAAAAATATTCTCGTAGAGGCATGCTCCACCTATCCGGAGAACTTAGCGTTTATCTATCGATTAAGCGCCTTAGATTCTCAAGTGTTATCGCCTTCGTTATTAAACAAACTGAATTCTTTAAGCGATGCGCAGCTCAGTCCTGACAATCAGTTTTACCGTTATTGGCTACTATCATCATTCTGTAAAAATGAACCCAGTGAAGAGATGGCGTATTTACAGAAGGCACATGCCATTTTTAAGGATATAACTAGCTTTGCTTTTGAAAAAGACCTCTATTTAAAGTCTTTAACTAAGCTTGATTTACCGCCAATTCAAAACTTAGAAACACTGCAAAATGATGACACTAAGACCTTAGAACCCATTTTCATCATAGGTGTACCACGCTGTGGCTCAACACTCATTGAAAATATTATTTATTCGGGTTCAGAGCAGATTGTGAAAGGTGAAGAGACCGGGGTACTCTTCAATGCTGTGATTACTAAACTAGCTAAAAATACCCAAGAAAATACTAATCAAGACTTCTGGGTCGACATTAGAGGCCATGCTAAAGCGCTTTATCAAGGGGCTAATTTACTTCAAGAAAATACTCGCTTTACAGATAAGTCTCTTGAAAATATTTTCCTGGTAGAGATTATTCTTTCCCTATATCCCAAGGCTAAAATAATCTATTGTGATCGTCATCCTTTAGCCTCAGTCGTGTCTATTTTGAAAAACAATATGGTGACACTTCCTTGGGCACATGATGTAAACAATATTTTGGAATATGTAGATAATTGCCTTACAGCAATTGCAAAATGGACCGAACTATATCCTGAAAGTATTTATCGTATTACATACGAAAACTTGGTGACTGAACCAGAAGTAGAATCTAAAAAATTAATGGCTTTTTGTGGCTTAAAATGGAGTGAAAGTTGTTTAACCTTTCATAAAAATAAAGATCTAATGAATAAAACAGCCAGTCATATTCAGGTGAGAGACAAAATCAACCAGAGCGCTTTAAATACTTATCAAAAATATGCGCCTTACTTTCGAGAATATACGCTTCAATATCCGTGGTTAAAAATTGAATAAGAAGTAGATCTTGGCTTGTAGATATGTCCTGCTTAGTAAGATCGAGGCCAACTTTTCCTCCTAAATATTATGGAGCAATAAGGGCTGGCGTATTAAATAGAACATTAATGAGCATGTGGTTTATATAGAAGTTTTCTCTTCCAAGTTTGTGCTTGTGCAATGTTCCATCGTCTGCAAGTGCGTCTAGATATCGGGTAGCTGTTGCGTGAGATACTGCATATAATCGGGGTCAGAGTAGAATGGCACTTACTTAAGGCTAAAATCGTCCGAAATTACTAGACTTCAATAATTTACCCTCGCCCTAACCCTCCCCTTGCCAGGGGAGGGGATGACTATTCTTAAGCTCCTAGCCCTGTCAATGGGCCAGTTGGGAAAGACTAAGGTTTCTGGCACGATTACGCTTAAGTAAGTACTATTCTACTCTGACCCCAAACATTCCAAAAAGGACGATGATCAAGTTGAGGCTAATAAATCAGATTTCGATAACAAAGTCTTTAAGATATATTTCATCATTATTTTTCTTGCTAATGGTTTTTCCGACAGCTGTGCATTCAGAAACCTTATCCTTGTGTGCTTATTTCAACTGGAATCCCTGGATATATTCTAAAGGGGGGCGTTTTGAAGGCATCATGATTGAACAGTTAGAAGTTTTTAAAGCACAAAATCCATCTATTAATGTAGAAATACAACACATTGATAACTGGAAAAGATGCCAACTAGAGGTGGCTAGCGGCCGAGTCACAATGTTATTAGGCGCGAATAAAACCGCAGATAGAGAAGTCGACTTTGACTATTTACCAATACCCGCATTTGTAAACCAATCATCTGTCGGAGCGTATTCACTTGAGGGCATTATAGCCCCTGTACATTCACTTGAAGAACTTAAAAAATATAGCCTTAGTATTGATAAAGGTAACAAATTTGGTGAAATAATCGATTCATTTATAAAAAATTTACCAGCAGAAAATGTGTTTGAAGTTAACTCCTTGTTGCAGTCAATACAGATGGTTGAACTTGGACGTATAGATTATTTTTTTAGCGTTGATTCAACTTATAAAATGATAGAGCAAGAGCTTAACTTGAAGTATCCGATTAGAACAAAAAGAAAGCTACAAAAGATATTTTCCGTACCTAGAAGTGTTCCGGTTTACTATGCCTTTGGAAAGAAAACTGGTAACTACGAAAAATTCGCAGACAAATGGTTGGACGCGATAAAATCCTACTACAATTTTTTTGTGATCGACGATAGGATTGAGTATCACCGTGAGAATTCTAGCAATTGAACTATGAGGATGCTTTAGAAAAGGAGCGCTTTGTGCTCGTTGCCAGTGGTATTTAGTGTTCACAGTTGGCAAAAATACGCAGGTATCGCTTTAGAAGTAATGCCTAATTATTTTCGAGGGTTCATCGGTGATGATGCTTTCAATGCCTAAAGCCACTAAATGATCTATTCGAGAAATATCATTCACCGTCCAGCATGAAATGTCTATATTTGCCATTTTAGACGCAACTACAATTTTTTTAGACGCTAGCTTTTCATTTAATACTAGTAAAGTAGCACCGATCTCAACACAGCTTTTCACGGGTCTTTGATAGAGATATTCACAGACAAAACCGGTTTTTATTTTTGGGTCTTTTTCTTTGATGCTTTTTAAGAACCATTTGCTAGTTGAGGTAACATGACACTTTTCAAATAAATCAAAGTCTTTAATAAAGCGGCTTAGTTTATCTATTATGATGCTTAAACTGTCACGTCTGTTTGTTTTGACTTCAAATTGCCAACTTTGAGTATCGGGTACCGATAGGTATACATCTGATAACCTGCTAATGAAACAAGGCGAATCCCATCCTGGGGTATTTAGTCTGGAATCAATGCTTGCTAGTTGCAAGTAGGATAGTTGGCTTACTTTTTGGCTTAATCCACTGGTTCTTTTAAGTGTTTTATCATGATAAATAATCAGCTCCTTATCAGACGATAACTGAATATCCAGTTCAAAATGCTCACAGCCATTTTGACTGGCATGCACAAAACTTTCTACGGTATTTTCAGGGGCTTCATTACGCGCGCCACGGTGCCCAATGACTTTCATGCAAATTAATCTCTAAAAGTGATGTAATTATTCGTTATTAGCTATATGTTTTGCTTCGATATAATTTACATGAGGTAAGTAAATTAAATCAGCAACTTTTCTGATTAAGTGTTCCTCGTATTTATCGATTGATAGATCACTATATGCAATTTTCCACATACTTGTGATTAATTGAAATTTTTGTTCCTCAGAATAGTTTTCATTAATGACTGATGTAAATTCAAAGAGTGATGTCGCTTCTTTAGAGTTAGATATGGCTAAAGAAATTAGTTCAGCTGCTTCATGATCAGCTTTTCCGAAGTGCTGCGATACAAGTTCTGTTAATTTTATTTCTTCTTCAGAGGAAAGGTTATGGTCAGCCTTAGCCACCTCAACCAGCAAGGTAATAGCCGCCAACAAGATTGTTTGTTCTGAACTAACATTTTGACTTGTTGAAGGCTTTTTAATGAGTGATAAAAGTTTATTAATCAATGCGATTTCTCACGCAATAGTTTTTCTAAAGCAATTTGATCCTCAGCAAATTTACGAATACCTTCGGCCAACTTTTCGGTAGCCATAGGATCTTCATTTAACTGCCAACGAAAATCAGCTTCGTTTAAATGTATTTTTTGATTTTTATCATTTGTCGTATCAAGTTTTCTTACAAGACTATCGTTATCATCTGAAAGCTGTTCAAGAAGATCTGGGCTGATAGTCAGTCGGTCGCACCCAGCTAACTCTTCAATTTCCTGTAAATTTCTAAAGCTGGCGCCCATTACGATTGTTTTGTAGCCGCAAGACTTGTAATAGTTATAAATCTTGGTCACAGACACGACGCCAGGATCTTCCTCAGCAGGATAACTCTCTTTACCGGTACTTTTCTTGTACCAATCCAAAATTCTACCGACAAAGGGCGATATAAGAAAAGCGCCTGCTTCTGCCGCGGAGACAGCTTGTGTAAAGCTAAACAGTAAAGTCAGATTACATTGAATACCTTCTTTTTCAAGGGATTTTGCAGCCTGGATGCCTTCCCAGGTAGAAGCAATTTTGATAAGGATACGGTCTTTATTAATACCATTTTGCTCATAGAGAGCGACAATGTTTTTAGCTTTATTTATTGTTGCTTGAGTGTCGAAAGATAATCTGGCATCTACTTCTGTGGAGACACGACCAGGAATATATTTCAAAATTTCAGTACCGATTGAAACAGCAAGGTGGTCACATGCAATAGCAGTACTTTCAGACGGGGTTTCAGACTTGCTTTTACCATAGGCAATAGAGTCACTTAGCAAACTCTTATACTGATCCATATTTGCAGCTTTTAATAAAAGAGAAGGGTTGGTTGTTGCATCTTGCGGTTGCCATTTCTTAATCGCTTCAATATCACCGGTATCTGCAACGACTGTTGTCATCTTTTTTAATTGTTCAAGTTTATTCATAATATCCAACTAAAATTTGTGTATGAAATTAGAATTCAGGAACGCACAATAATGCCTCTTCTAAGGTACTAATATTGGCATTTTCTTTATGTGTATTTTCACTGAGATATCTTCTAAAGCGTTTCCCGCCAGGTCTACCTGAAAAAATTCCAAGTATGTGTCTTGTAATATAACTCAGCTTTTGACCTTTACTAAGCTGATCTTCAATATAAGGATAAAGCTGACGGATTACATCATGACGCGTTAAACTATTCGTTTTCTTAGCATAGATCATAGCGTCAACATCTGCCAATAACCAAGGGTTTTGGTAGGCTTCACGCCCTACCATCACACCATCAACATACTGCAAATGCCCTAAAGAGTCTTCAATAGTTTTAATACCACCATTAATGATGATTTCGGATGTCGGAAAGTCTTTTTTTAAAGCGTAAACATAATCATAAATTAATGGGGGTACTTCTCGATTTTGTTTTGGGCTTAAACCTTGAAGGTGAGCTTTTCGAGCATGCACAATAAAGGTATTGCAGCCAGATTCTTTTACGGTACCGACAAAATCCGAAAGAAACTGATAACTATCAAGTTCATCTATCCCAATTCTGTGTTTTATGGTTATTGGAAGCGAGCAGGTATCAGACATGGCAGATAAACAGCTTTTAACTAAGTCTGCATGAGCCATTAGGCATGCGCCAATCATATTGTTCTGAACGCGATCACTCGGGCAACCGACATTCAAATTAACTTCCTTGTATCCGTATTCTTCTGCGAGAGCAGCGCATGTTGCTAATTCATCAGGGTTTGAACCACCTAACTGAAGAGCTACAGGGTGCTCTTCAAGGCTATATTGTAAGTGACGTTTTTTATCTCCGTAAATCAAGGCACCCGTTGTGACCATTTCAGTATAAAGAACGGTTTCTTTTGAAATAAGGCGAGCAAAATATCTGTAGTGACGGTCGGTCCAATCCATCATCGGGGCTACGCAGAACTTTCGAGAGCCTGTCATGTCTGTTTTTATGCGGCTTTCGCCCGTTTCTACTGGTTTATTCAAGCTTATTTATCCGTTTAAGTTTGTGCCGAGTTTGTTGGAGTTTGGGGCAGCTTTATTTTTAAGTGCTACATGTAGTGCTTTTTCAATTTAGCACCTATACCGCTATAATTCAGTAAAAATGAAGCGTCCGGAGATTTTGCACTTTCAGGCCAAATTTTATTTAGCTTTTTATAGCGTATTGGCACGATGGCTTCAATTATACCACGCAAGAGGAAGGATGAAACGACAGCTTATCGAGTTCAGATCCGTATCAAAGAAAGCGGTAAAATGCCATTTCATTATAAATCTCGTTAGGTGTTTTATAACCCGAGTATTGTCGTCTTAGAATAAATTACACAGAAATTAAAAGCGTTATAGATGACTGTTTCTGAATAAATTACTAAACTGAGTTTGATATAGAGGAAAAGGGTCAAATTTTTGAATGTATGAGTGATCTCATCCTCAGGTTAGGTTTTCATTTTTGCGATTTTTTGTGGTCTTTATAAGATGAGTGTCTTTGTATTTTTTGTCTTTGTATTTTTTGGCTAAAATTTGAACTGCTAGTATAAGAATTATTCATTAAACATATCTTTTTTGTGCTATTAGAAAAACCATATTAGAAAAACCAAGTATCGACTAGATCATCCAGTTCATTTTTGCAGGTTTTTAACTGCTTGTTATATTTAGAGGCGAGCAATTTAACCTTGTTGGCCACTTTTTTTAACCAGGGTTTACTGTTATAAGTTCGTCGTTCATAACCACCTCGACCCTCGTGATAAGCCAGGTATTGACCATAAGCGTCCCACTTGGAAAGCTTGAGACGTTTTTGAGAACCATCGGTATACCATCCAATAAAATCAATAGCATCTTCAAACTCATCACGATCGGCACCTGAATTACCACTTTGCTTTAGGTATTCACCCCAAACCGGATCCTGTGCTTGTGCATAGCCATAAGCTGAGGATTTTCTGGGCAGCGGAATAAAGCCTAAAAGCCAGCTTCTTTCGGGCTGAGCATCATCGATAAAGCGTGATTCCTGATGCATGATCGCCATCATCACAAAGATAGGTGTGCCCCATTGCTTTTGCGCATCACGGGCCGCTTCATACCAGTCGGTTTCACCCAGGAAAATTTCGCACAAATTGTGCGTGTTCGGCGGAAGGTAAGTGGCACAGCTTGTTAAAGCACACAAAAGCAGAAATGCAGAGAAACCTTTGGTCAATCTGTAGTGCATGGATTATCACTTAAATGGCGGAAGTATTCGTCATCATAGCAAAGGAATAGCGTCATTTTAAGTTGCCATCAGCATTAGTGCTTTAATAGTTATTAAATTATCACAATCTCTTAGTGAATCTAGCGTGAATCAGGTTTCCAGTATCGGCCAGGCATGTTTCGACAACTAAATTGATAAAGCGGTTATTCACTCTTAGGGCATATTCAATTGAAATTGAACCGCATACCGAAAACTGGTTATTTCTACGGACTTAATGCGCTATTCTAAGGCGAAGTGTTATTGAACATGACCTTGTTATGAGCGACGAGTTAGCCACCTCTGAAGAGCCGATGTTAAAATGACAATGATTACAGTATGGATTTAGATATGAGAAAGAAATTTATTTTTTATGCCATGGCAAGCCTGCTTGCAATCGCAATTATGGCGCTATTTTGGCTGCCCATTCTTTGGAGCTTACTTCTGGTCATTCCAGCAATAGTCATAGGTCTGTATGACATATGGCAACGTAAACACACGCTCAGACGAAATTTCCCATTAATAGGTAGAACACGATGGGTGATGGAGCGGATACGACCCTTTTTTAGGCAGTATTTTATCGAATCGGATACGGACGGTGCTCCTATTAACCGGATGTTTCGCTCGATTATTTATCAGCGTGCTAAAGGTGAACTAGATACTGTACCTTACGGCACTGAAGTTGATACCTATCGTATCGGCTACGAATGGGTTAGTCATTCAATGGCTGCCATACATCTTCAGGATATGCATCCTGATCCGCGAGTCCTTGTCGGTGGTTCAGCATGTAAGCAGCCCTATAGTGCGAGCTTGTTAAATATTTCTGCAATGAGCTTTGGCGCGCTGAGTGATAATGCAATACGTGCCCTCAATAAAGGGGCCAAAAAAGGCGGCTTTGCCCATAATACAGGTGAAGGCAGCGTGAGTCCTTACCATCTGGAAAATGGAGGTGATCTAATATGGCAAGTGGGAACCGGGTATTTTGGTTGTCGAAATCAGGCAGGCGACTTTTGTGAAGCGACCTTCGAAAAAGTCGCCTGCTATCCGAATGTTAAGATGATCGAGATAAAACTGAGTCAGGGAGCTAAACCCGGACATGGCGGAATTTTACCTGCCGATAAAAACACCCCTGAGATAGCAAGAATTCGTGCTGTCGAGCCTTACACTCGTGTAGATTCACCACCCTCACATAGTAGCTTTTCAACCCCCCTTGAAATGATGCATTTTATTCAGAAACTGCGTGATTTATCGGGTGGCAAGCCGATTGGGTTCAAATTATCGATCGGTCGACGCAGTGAATTTATCGCACTGTGCAAAGCGATGATCAAGACCGGCATACGTCCTGATTTTATCACAGTCGATGGGGGTGAGGGTGGCAGCGGAGCAGCACCACTAGAATACTGTAATTCCATTGGTATGCCACTTCGTGATGCCTTGGCTTTTGTGTGTGATTGTTTGATGGGATATGATCTGAAAAAGGAAATTCGAGTCATTGCATCTGGCAAGATATTTACCGGATTTCATGTGGTAAAGAATCTGAGTTTAGGCGCAGATTTATGTAGTAGCGCTAGAGGAATGATGATCGCATTAGGTTGTGTACAGTCATTAGTTTGCAACAATAATGAGTGCCCAACGGGGATTGCAACGCAAAATCGGGGCTTAGCCGATGGTCTAAACGTTGCCGATAAATCTGAACGTGTCGCACGGTTTCACGGTGAAACATTGAAAGCTGTTATGGAGATTAGCTCATCGGCAGGTTTAACAACACCCGCACAATTCAATCGCACACATATTTTTAGACGTATTAGCGAATCAGAGATTAAACGCTATGATGAGATTTTTCCCTACATGAAATCCGGCAGCTTGCTAAAACCACCGTATCCCGAACGCTTCGAGCAAGAAATATCAGAAGCCTCAGCCGAAAGCTTTCAATCTTCTATTTGCACCACTTGATACGATGAGGATTTAAAAAATGTCATCCTGGAGCCTAACAACTAGTTTACAAAAAAGGCCATTACTTTTCGTTTAAAAGAGACTCATTATGAAAGCATCAGATCTGTTTGTAAAAGCCTTGGAAGCAGAAGGCGTTGAATATATTTTCGGTATACCCGGAGAAGAAAATCTAGATATTCTGAACTCACTTATTGATTCCAGTATCAAGCTTATTCTAACCCGTCATGAACAAGCAGCTGGATTTATGGCAGCAACGTATGGTCGCCTGACAGGCAAAGCCGGGGTCTGCATGTCGACACTTGGACCCGGTGCGACTAACTTGGTAACGGCAGCGGCTTATGCGCAGTTAGGTGCCATGCCGATGATGATGCTAACAGGGCAAAAGCCCATTAAAAGCAGCAAACAGGGGCAATTTCAAATTATTGACGTTGTCGATATGATGCGATCAATCACAAAATTTACTCGTCAGATAGTGGGTGCCGATATGATTCCCGCTAGAATTCGCGAGGCTATCAGGCTAGCCGAAGAAGAGCGCCCTGGCGCCACCCACTTGGAACTGCCCGAAGATGTAGCCCGTGATCAAAGCGATGCGCCAATAATTAATAGGAGTTCTTTTCGTCGTCCAATAGCAGAGACAAAAGCGCTTAAAGCGGCAGTTACAATGATTGAGCAAGCCAAACACCCACTATTATTGATCGGTGCTGGCGCCAATCGGAAAACGACATCCAAAATGTTACGCAAATTTGTCGATAAAACAGGCATACCCTTCTTTAGCACCCAAATGGGAAAAGGTGTTATTGATGAACGTGATCCGCTTTTCTTAGGCAATGCTGCATTATCGTCAGGGGACTTTTTACATCGAGCTATTGAACATGCTGATTTAATTATTAATGTAGGCCACGATGTGGTTGAAAAACCGCCCTTTTTTATGAGGAAAGGGGGTGTTCAGGTGATTCATGTTAACTACACGACAGCATCGGTAGATTCTGTCTATCACCCACAACAGGGTGTTATTGGGGATATTGCCAATAGTGTTTGGCAGTTGTGTGAGGCCATCCAGGCGCAAGCAACATGGGATTTCTCATACTTTTTAAAGGTAAAAGAACATGTTGAACAACACTTAAACGAAGGGGTAAACGATAGTCGGTTTCCAATGTACCCACAGCGTATTGTTGCGGATATCAGAAAGGTAGTTCCATCGAACGGTATCATAGCGCTGGACAATGGGATGTATAAGGTCTGGTTTGCTCGAAATTATAAAGCCTATGAAGCTAATACTGTGTTATTAGACAATGCTCTTGCTTCAATGGGGGCCGGCTTGCCCTCTGCGATGTCGGCTAGCATTGTCTATCCAAATAGAAAGGTAATGGCCGTTTGTGGCGATGGCGGTTTTATGATGAACTCTCAAGAACTCGAAACGGCGGTGCGTTTAAAACTAAATATCACCGTCTTGATTCTGCGAGACGATGCTTATGGCATGATTAAATGGAAACAAGAAAATATGGGGTTTAAGAATTTCGGTTTAGATTATGCAAACCCTGATTTTGTAAAATATGCTGAAAGTTACGGAGCGCAAGGGCATCGAATTGAAAACAGTGATGCACTCGTACCTCTTCTAGAAACATGCTTTGCGACACCGGGAGTTCATGTTGTCGATGTTGCGGTGGATTATTCCGACAATGATAGAATACTGAATCACGAAATCAGAGAAAAAAGCCGCTTAATCTAGTCGTGCAGGTGGAGGCTACCATTGGCTTTCGCCTAACGTATTCTGATCGGTGCTTGTCGATCTGAAAGTGCCTCAATGTGACCCATGATACATGCATCCTTATAACCCATTTTTTGTAATTCTTTGACACAAGCAGCCGCGTTATCGCGGGGTATCCCTGCCAATAGGCCACCAGCGGTTTGGGGGTCAAAAAGCAGCGGGAAAGCCGGGTGTTTTGAACTGCTTTCTATATCCTGTATTGCCCGGCGTAACCGCAGATTCTGTGCTTGCAGCGACGACAATATCCCCGCTGCAACGGTATTCAGAGCGCCATCCAGTAAGGGCAGGGCATCAAGATGCACGACGGCATCGACTTGGGAAGCCTTGGTCATTTCGATAAGATGGCCAATGATGCCGAATCCTGTCAGGTCGGTACAGGCAGAGGCTTCGAAGTCTTGCAGGCACTTGGCTGCACCTTGACTCGAAACCAGCATGGACTGAATGGCAGAATCGATCCAGCGACCTTTAGCTTTACCTCGCATATCCGCCGCAAATAGCGTACCGGTACCAATTGCTTTCGTTAGAATGAGCACATCGCCCGGTTTTAATCCGCTTTTTCGCAAAACTTTACTCGGGTCTATCAGGCCGTTAACCGTTAAACCAAAGGCCAACTCAGCTCCTTCGCTAGAGTGACCTCCTGCGAGCACGGCACCCGTGGCTTGTATTATATGTAAAGCCCCGGCCAGCAGATCATATAATGATTCTTCTACTACGCGTTCGCGACCATAGGGTACGGTAGCAATGGCCAAGACAGACTGAGCTTCGGCGCCCATGGCAAATATATCGCCGAGCGCATGGTTGGCTGCTATGGCCCCAAAGGTGTAGGTATCATCGATAAAAGCACGAAAATAATCGACACTCTGAACCATAACTTTGCCTTGAGGCACAGCCAGCATGGCACAGTCATCAGCATCGGTTCGGCCAATAACTACGTCATCTCGTTTATCATCCGGCAGGCGCTGCATAACTCTGGATAAAACTGTGGCCCCCACTTTGGCCCCACACCCCCCACAGCGCATTGCTAAGGTCGATAGTTCCTTAATTGCAGCTGCATCAGCAATACCCGAAGCAAGCTGCGGGCCTTGCTTGTCATCCATTTCAGGTAGTTTGTTAAATTTGCTCATGAACCTTTGATCAATGCGGTTCTTGATTTTCCACAAGCAGGCTGATTCATAAGACCATTTCCCATAAGAAGCGATGGCATATTTATTTCCGGTACTGACCAAGCCAAGAAAGTTTTTCTGAGGTCGATAGCGCTGCAGTGGCTTTCCTGTCGCGGCAGAGCGCAGGTTTCGGGCTAATACCGGGCCCTGGCGAACGGCAAAAACGCCTGATTTCGGACGTGGATCAGGCAGCGATGCGACATCGCCTGCGGCGAATACTTGTTTATTCGACAAGGATTGAAGCTCACTGTTAACGTTAACAAAGCCTGCGGCATCAACAGCCAGTCCGGAAGCGCCAAGCCATTGTGGCCCGGCAGCGGTGGTCACCCAAATAACGGCATCAGCAAGGAGCGAGCTTTGGTCATCGAGTATGACTCGATCTGATTTGACCTCGCACACTCGCCGATGCGTTGTAATACTGATGTTACGTTCCGAAAAAATGCGCTCAAAGCGCCTGACAACACCAGGGTTGTGCATATACATAATACCTGTACTTTGCGTTACCAAGCTGTAGTGCAAACGCTTTGGGTCGTCGCCGGATTGGCTTAGTTCATGTTGTAGCCGATGCTGGGTAGATAGCGCGAGCTCAACGCCACCCGCGCCACCGCCGACAATAAGCACCTGAAACTGTCCTGTGCTGGTGCGTACTCGTTTAATGAGATTGTGCCATTTGCTCAAAAAACGCTCTATGGGTTTGGCAGCGATGGCGAACTCATCGACGCCGGGTATATCAATACTGTTGGGTCGTGATCCGATGTTCAGGGAAAGCACATCATAGGAAATAGCCGGGCGCTTGCGGGCGAAGACTTGCTTGTTTTCGAGATCAATACCATCAACTTCAGAATGATAAAGCCGTGCGCCAGCAAATCGAGCTAAAGGGCCAAGGTCGATATGACAATCATCATACTCGTAGAGTCCGGCAACATAACCTGGCAACATGCCCGAGTAGGGTGTATGAATGTCGCGCGTAATCAAGGTAATTCGAAGGCCCGGCACCGGTTTCATAGCAAATTGTTTCAAGACCGTGACATGGGCATGGCCGCCACCCACAAGAACAAGATCTTTCACTACCGGGGCTTGCTTACTTTTCATTGCGGTCATTCATAGTCATCCTTTATCGCAGTTCATCTATCACAGCTCATCTATCACAGCTCATCATAGCACTTCATTATAGCGTTGTTTTTTATCATTAGTTACGTTATCAGGTACATCATTCTGTACCTGAAAGGGGTGGGTGCCAGCGCTTGCTTCGGATATCGAAGACCCTATAGGGCTATTGGAAGAAGATTAGCCCAGTTATTGTCTTGAGGAAAATGAGATTGCTTTGTTACAAGAGCTCTTGCGTGTAGAATCCAAGCCGCAGCTTTATGACGCATTGCAACAGGCTATCCTCGCAAAACAGGCCTTGTTTAACGTCGATGTCGAAACAAGGGCGTGGGAATACCTGCTTTGCCAATTCAATTTAGTGAATCTTGAATATAAAAAGGGAAAAAATGAACAAATTACTAGGACGGCTGGTCGCTTTACTTATTTTATCAGTGTCGTTGTTAACACTATCGACCACTGCCATAAGTGAGATTAAGACCTTGGTATTCTCGGCAATACCTGATCAGGATCAGGCGCAACTGGTCAAACGTTTTGGTAAGGTAGCTGACTACCTGACAGAAACACTAGGCGTGCCGGTAACATATGTGCCCGTCAACTCCTATGCCGCCGCAATAACATCATTTCAAAATAATCAGGTGCAACTTGCCTGGTTTGGTGGTTTGTCGGGGGTACGGGCGCGTTTATTGGTACCAGGATCTGAGGCCATTGCACAAGGTTATGAGGATACCGAGTTTGTTAGCTATTTTATTGCCCATCACAGCACTGGATTGAAATCCTCTGAGCGTTTTCCTTCAGGAATTTCCGGTAAGACCTTTACCTTTGGCTCCAAAGGTTCAACCTCAGGTCGTTTGATGCCTGAGTTTTATATTCGTGAATCTCTAGGAAAGTCACCGCAAGAAGTCTTCACTTCAGTAGGTTTCAGTGATAATCATTCACGAACGATTGCTCTGGTTCAGTCAGGAGCTTACATGGTAGGCGCCACCAATTACAAAGTATGGGAAAAAGAGCTAGCAGATGGAAAAATAGATACGAGTAAAGTATCCGTTATCTGGAAAACGCCTGCCTATCCAGACTATCAATGGACGATCCGTGGCGATGTGGATGCAACATGGGGTGCCGGTTTCAAAAGTAAGGTAAAGCAGGCCTTGATGGATATGGATGCCCCGGATTTGCTTAATGCCTTCCCTCGTAGTCGGTTTATTAGTGCTGAGAATAAAGATTATCAGCCCATACTTGATACTGCGAAAAAGATCGGCTTGGTCGATTAATTGTTAGGGATAATTGTGCTGTTATGCTTTATCTAGAATCAGTCAGTGTCTCCTATAAAGGCGTCATTGCTCTCAGGGATATCACATTAGATATTCCCGCAGGCCAAAAACTGGCACTGATCGGCCGTAGTGGCGCGGGTAAATCTACGCTATTGAGGCTTTTGTATGATCAGCGCCCCAAGGAGATAGCGCTGGTTCCACAGGATTATAGCCTGGTCGCTAGTTTATCGCTGTTTCATAATGTGTATATGGGGCAATTAGGAAGACAGGCCTTGTGGTACAACCTGGTAAATCTGATCAAACCACTTAAGCAACCAGTGGCGGATGTTGAAGAGATTCTTAAACAACTGCAACTCAGTGACAAGTTGTTTGAACCTGTCGGACAGCTTTCTGGTGGTCAACAACAACGGGCAGCCATTGCCCGTGCGATGATGCAGGCTGGAGATATTTTGTGCGCAGATGAACCGGTATCTGCACTCGATGAACAGCAGTCAAAGTTAGTCATGGGGCTGCTGTGCAAACGTTTTGATACCCTGATTTTGGCCATGCATGATATCAATCTAGCGCTCGAATACTGCGATCGTATCGTTGGCCTGGATCAGGGGAGGGTTACACTGGATGCGCCAACGGCAAAACTAAAACGCAGTGACTTGCTTGAAATATATGGCGAATAATACCTTGCCGCCTTACCATCGTTCCGCTCGCTGGAAGGTCAGCTGGCTGTTTATTATGATTGCCGCAGCTTGCTTGCCCTTTGCTGATTTAAGTATCAATACCTATGACCCTTGGGGCGAACTGGGGCGATTGTTTTCTGGTCTTTTGCAGCCTACCTTAGCGGGTATTGAACACCCTTTTCATGCCTTGTTACAAACCCTGGCCTTTGCTTTACTCGGCGTGTCTGCTGGGAGTTTAGTGGGTTTTGGGTTAGCTCAGTTGTTTCATTTACGTTTGGTGAGAGTGGTATGTGCCTCAGTGCGAGCTGTACATGAACTGTTTTGGGCCTTAATCTTTTTACAGATATTCGGCTTACATCCATTAACCGGCTTACTGGCGCTCGGTCTTCCTTATGCGGCCACCTTTGCCAAGGTTTATGCTGAAATTCTTGAGGAGGGTGATCGCCGTGCCTACGATACGGTGCGTCAACGAGCAGGAACCTTATCCGCATTTTTTTATGCTCGACTACCCGACCTATGGCAGCATTTTGTGACCTATACCCGTTATCGCCTTGAGTGCGGATTACGTTCCAGTGCGGTACTTGGATTTGTGGGTTTGCCTACATTGGGTTACTACCTGAGAATTGCGTTCTTTGAAGGAAGCTATGCTGAAGTATGGGCCTTGCTGATTCTGTTTTATCTGGTAATAGCCACCCTGCGTTATTGGGCGCGGCCAAGATTATTACCAATATATCTGTTAGTGGCTCCCTTTGTTATTGTCAATGATAGTGAAATTTCACTGGACAATATCAGCCGATTCTTTACGCATGATATTGTGCCTTTTCCTCTGCGCAATGGAGAGGGACTGATAGCGCTTTGGCGCTGGTTCTCAGACTTATTCGTCAATGAAGCATTACCGGGTATCATCAATACGCTGTTATTGACACAATTAGCCTTGGTTCTTACAGGTGTTATTGCTTTGCTGTGGTTTCCTTTTATTTCGACACTTTTTTTTGATCGCTTTGGTCGTCTTATTGGGCACTTATTTCTAGTCGTTATGCGTTCAACGCCAGAATATATTCTGGCCTTTATTCTGCTCGCTATGTGGGGACCATCAATGTTACCTGCTGTTATCGCTTTGTCACTGCATAATGGAGCTATTATTGCGCATTTGATAGGGCGCTATAGCGAAGCATTGCCCTTGCGACCCGATGTTGTGACCAAATTAAATCGTTATGCCTATGAAATTGTGCCCGGAATCTATAATCAATTTCTTGCGTTCTTGTTTTATCGCTGGGAGATTATTCAGCGAGAAACAGCGATATTGGGTATTTTAGGTATTACTACGCTGGGGTTTTACATCGATAGCGCAATCCAGGATATTCGACTCGATCGTGCGCTGGTGTTGATTGCAATCACGGCGGCACTCAATGTCTTCATTGACGCGCTATCACACACAATCCGTTCCCGATTAAGATTATCTTTCGGTCCTAAACAGGTATCATAGAGATCTTTTCTAAACTACTTTCGTGATGATTCAACATGGCTAAATATTCAAAAATAAAAGTATCAGAAGAAACCCAAGAAAAAGCCTTAAAAATTGCACGCGCTAATCAAAAGCCAGGTCAGACTAAAGAGCAAACTAAACTCATTGCGCAAGGCATTCAGAAAGGAATCGATCAATATAAGAAACAGCATAAGGCTCGAGCCAGGGAACTGAATAAGCAGATTAAGAAAGTGAAAAATGCAAGAGCAGAAGAAACTGAGCTTGAAATTCAAGAGATCGTTCAGCTTAAGCAGCACTGGTTACCTTGGAGCTTATTAGTCTTATCTTGGACGATCTTTGCCGCTTATATATTCTTGGGGAATTAGTGGGAGGGCATTAACATATCAGTTACTACATTGTTTAAAATGAATTATATAGTCCAATATAGTCCAATATAGTCCAATATAGTCCAATATAGTGTTTAAATTTAGATACAGAGTTTTTTATCCTCCATGCAGAGCGCAGACAAGCAGTATTCTCTCAAGATCATTGTTGGTGAGTAAAAAGTAGTTTACTATTTTAACGCTACTCGGACATAGCGAGCATTTTGCCTTGTCGATCTAAAGCACTGCTGTCAAATCTAAAGCGAATGTTTTTGGTTTTCTTTAGGATGTTGTGCTCGACTAAATCCGGTCAGTGTTTTAATTTTTTCCTCTGCCGCAACGGTAGGAACCCCACCGGGGTGTGACTCCGTTAAATCGGCAGCGGAATCAGGGTCAAGTTTGTAAATCCTGAACGAGCCTAAACCGGCTAGCCGGCCCCTTTCTACCGTTCAGCTTCTGACCTTGGTAGCGCAAGCAAGAGACGCTTGTTTGTAACAGTTTGCACTGTTGGGCTGTTTTAGTATCAAGTCTGCGACCTGTTCTTTAGCAATGTGATTTTTAAGGCCCCAATACTTACTCAAGATAACAATACTGTCTGAACCACTATGGACTTTCAATGTTCAGCAAAGATAAGACAGAAACCATTACCAAGGCGGATTGATGCCAAAAAGATTCTATGCTTTTGTTATTTTAGCTTTATTGTTAAATGTCAGCACCTCTTTAGCTTATGAGAAGAAAGTATTCCTGGCATCACTGGACTGGGAGCCCTACGTGGGCCCCAATCTTAAGAATAATGGATACGTCGCCGAGCTCGTAGAACAGGCCTTTATGGCAGTGGGGTACCTAAAAAAGGATATTATTATTGAGTTTGTGCCTTGGGCGAGAGCCGTGGTATATGGACGGACGGGGTACTATGACGGCATTGTTCCAGAATATTTCATGCCACAACGAGCAAAGCACTATCGATTCAGCGTGCCATTTCCTGGAGGCCCCGTCGGATTTTACAAGAGAAAATCATTTGACTTAAAATACAAAGATTTTGATGACTTGGCCAAGCAGTTCACCGAGAGAAACTGGAAAATCGGTGTGGTCAATGAATATGTCAATACGGTCGATTTTGACGAAAATCCAAATATTGCGAAAATCAAAGAATATGCGGTTTCCGACACAATGAACATTAAAAAACTGATCGCAGGGCGTTTTCCTTTGATTTTTATAGACAAGAATATTGCTCATAGTATTATCGAAAAGCTTCCCCATTCTGATCAAATACATCAAACATTTGAAATGAGTTACCCCCCTTTAGAGCGGAAAGATTTCTATATCTGCTTTTCGAAAAAGAGCCCTTTCCATGAAGAAAAGATGGCAGACTTTAATGAAGGTTATAAGATCTTGGAAGAAAGCGGTGTTATCAAGAGAATAATGAAAAAGCATGATCTGACCTACTATAAGACTCACTATGAAAAAGACGTGAATGCCCGATTCAACGAATAGCTATTCCTGCCAGTACTAGATCTCTTCGAACATTTTTCTCTTACGAGGAATCCATTTTTTTCTATTGGGGTTTGGCTGTTCTGCGTTATTAGCTCTTGGTCCGTTCGTATTTACTTTGGGTTTCGTTTGATTAGGCGAGCGGTTTTGTTCTTGGTCTATTCTGGGCTTCTTAGGTTTTTTAGCCTTGATAGGGACTTGCGCTTTCTTTGATTCAGACAGCGGTATAATCGGCTTAAACCCATCGATAATTTTACGCTCGATAGATGTCTGTATTAAGCGTTCAATGCCCAATAAATCTTTATGTTCTTCGGCACACACAAGTGATATGGCATGGCCATTCGCGCCAGCACGACCTGTTCGTCCGATACGGTGCACATAATCTTCCGGGACGTTGGGTAATTCAAAATTAACAACTTGAGGCAGTTGAGAGATATCAATCCCTCTTGCGGCGATATCGGTGGCAATTAATGCCCGAATTTTACCCGCTTTAAATTCTGCTAATGCCCGAGTTCTTGCTCCCTGGCTTTTATTGCCATGGATCGCAGCTGCTTTAACGCCATGGGTTTCTATATATTTTGTGAGTTTATTGGCACCATGCTTTGTCCGACAAAATACCAATACCTGCTGCCAATTATTATCCAATATCAATTTACACAGTAAGGCCGATTTTTTGTTTTTATCAACAGGATGAACGCATTGTTCAATGGTGACCGCTGTGGTGTTTTTCGGGCTGGCAGAAAGCTCTATCGGATTATTGACGATGCTTTTTGCCAGCGTATTGATTTCACCTGAAAAGGTGGCTGAAAACATCAGGTTTTGTCGTTTTTGTGGCAGCACGGCGATAATGCGTTTGATATCGTGAATAAAGCCCATATCGAGCATACGATCCGCTTCATCTAATATCAGCACTTCTAATTGATCAAATTTAAGCGCATTTTGTTTGTATAAGTCGAGTAATCTGCCGGGCGTTGCAACTAAGATATCGACACCACTGCGTAACTTCTGCATCTGAGGGTTTATTTTAACGCCACCGAACACAACCGCGCTTTTCAAGGGCAGGTATTTACCGTACTGCTGGACATTTTCGGCAACCTGAGCCGCCAACTCTCTGGTTGGTGTCAGTACTAATGCACGCACTTGATTGCTTTGTACTTTGGACCCGGAAGATAATCTTTGTAATAGTGGTAGTGTGAAACCAGCCGTTTTTCCAGTACCTGTTTGTGCCATAGCCATGACATCGCGGCCACTTAAAATAGCAGGTATGGCTTTAAGCTGGATGGGGGAAGGCTGCTCGTACCCTTTATCTGAAACGGCTTTTAATAAGGGATCGGATAAACCTAAGGAGTCAAAACTCATATATTTTCTCAAAACTAGTGGGGGATAATGCATATAAATGCAGAGTAGAAATTTTTCCGCAGCTTACAGGAATAAGCTTCTCAGCACTATGTTTTACTTGTAACGCACATTGTAAAGGGTATGTTATTGGCTCCCTTTAGTATTTTATAGTATTTTACACTAAACTCGATAGTCAGCATCTAACTATCCATCAAGAACTATCCATCAAGAATTGCCAAACATGGCTATTTACTTTAAAAGTGAGCATATATGGTTGATGTAACACCTATGAATAAGCAATGTGATTGTATTGTTATATTCGGTGCGTCTGGTGACCTATCTTACCGCAAATTATTACCATCCTTTTATGATCTATTTGGTTTAGCTCAGTTACCCAATAATTTTGTTATTTTGGGTGTTGGCCGTACAGAGTATTCAAATGAAAGTTTCAGAAAATCATTAGTTAATTCTTTAAAAGAACATAGTCGACTAAAGCACGAATGCGTTGATGAATTCCTTTCTCATGTGCATTACTTAGCGCTGAATACCTCTGATATGGATGACTATATAAAACTTAAGACATGGTTGGATGAGTTAAGAAATAGTCGTGATACAGACTTCGGTACATTATTTTATCTAGCGACGCCACCCAGTTTATTTAGCCTTATACCAGAATGTCTTGCCAAACATGGTCTAAATAAGCAGAAAGATGGCATCAAGCGCTTAGTTATAGAAAAACCTTTAGGTAGAGATTTACAAAGTGCCATTGACTTAGACGCTACCCTTCATACTTACTTTGAAGAAAAGCATATATTCCGCATCGATCATTACCTTGGTAAAGAGACTGTACAAAACCTTTTAGTATTTCGTTTTGCTAATGGTTTGTTTGAACCGCTATGGAATAGAAATTTTATTGATTCTGTTGAAATAACCAGTGCTGAGTCTTTAGGGGTTGAAGGGCGAGGTGCTTATTATGATCATTCTGGTGCCTTACGGGATATGTTCCAAAACCACCTTCTTCAGGTCTTGGCGATGATGGCAATGGAACCGCCTGTCACAATTAAAGCAGATGCGATTAGAGATGAAGTTGCAAAACTTCTAGAAAGTTTAAAACCCTTAACCCAAAAAAACCTAGAGCATGATTTAGTCTTAGGCCAATACACAGACTCTATCGTCAGGGGTAAGTCCTATGATGCTTATCGTGATGAAAAAGATGTTGACCCGGCATCGCGCACTGAGACTTATGCAGCACTCAAACTCAGTATTCAAAACTCACGTTGGAATGGCGTTCCATTTTATGTCCGTACAGGAAAACGCTTACCCACACGCGTGACCGAAGTTGTTATCAATTTTAAGCAAACACCCCATCCCTTTTTTGGTAGCAATACATCCAATAATAAGCTCATTATCCGCATTCAACCGGATGAAGGTATTGTTATTAAATTTGGCTTAAAGAAAACCGGTGCGGGATTTGACACAGAAGAAGTTTCAATGGATTTCCGCTATGCTGATTTTGGGGAAATGATCATCACCAGTGCCTATGAACGTTTATTGTTGGATGCCGTCAAGGGCGATGCTACATTATTTGCCAGGAGTGATGCTGTTCAAGCCTGTTGGCAATTTGTTGAACCTATTCTGAATTATCAACAAAATGAGCATAGTTTATACGGTTATGCTGCTGGCACTTGGGGGCCAAAAGAAGCCGAAGATTTATTAGCCAGAGACGGCCGGGAATGGCGCTTCCCGTGTAAAAATTTAACAGATACTCATTTTTGCGAACTTTAAACAAAGGCTCTTGAAATGAAGGACGAAGGTACTTCCAAAACAGGCGTTGAAAAAAATGCTGCCAAGAACGATATACGCTTTGCAACAGATATACGCTTTGCAACAAAAGAGGCTTTATTCTTTTTTTTGGCCTCTGAATTACAGCGTTATAGTGAGCATGAAACGGCTCAGCATATCTCTCTTTCTGGCGGTTCCACACCTAAAGCTTGGTTTTCTTATTTATGCTCAACACAGTTTAAGGAGAGCATTCATTGGTCTAATTTACATTTCTGGTGGGGCGATGAGCGCTGTGTTGATTTTAAGGATGAACAAAGTAATTATGGAGAAGCAAAGCGTCTTTTGTTCGATCACATTGACATACCGAAAAGAAATGTTCATTTCGTGCCGCTTGATTTCATCAATACGATTGAAGACTATCAAATAGTCGCCGAAGATTATGCATCAAAAATGAAACAAGAAATACCTATGCGAAATGATTACCCTGTCTATGATTGGGTTCTACTTGGTATCGGCGAAGATGGGCATACGGCTTCCTTGTTTCCTAAAGAAACAGATTTAGAATCATTAGAAACGACTCTCTGCGTCATAAAACCAAACACCCATGAATTTAGAGTCTCTATCAGTGCGAATACCATTCGTATGGCTAAAAGAGTGACTTATCTTGCCACTGGCATATCAAAAGCTCAGGTGATGTCAGAAATACTAAATAAACAAGGAGGATATGAAGATTATCCTGCCTACTTAATTCAATCTGAATTAGGCAAAACAGAATATTTATTGGATTCAGAAGCGAGCCATTTACTCACTAAATGAAATAAGTCTTAATAACACATGTCTTAATAACACATATCTTAATAACAAGAGGGAAGCCGACAGTGAAAGCAGATATCGCAGTGATAGGTTTAGCCGTCATGGGGCAGAATTTAATTCTGAATATGGATGATAAAGGCTTCCGTGTTCTGGCTTATAACCGAAGCCCGGAAAAGACCAAAGAATTTATGGCTGGTAAAGCATCAGGTACCAACATAGAAGGGGTTTTTTCTCTGGAATCCTTAGTAGATGGTCTAGAAAGACCTCGGAAAATTCTCTTGATGGTAAAGGCTGGGGAAGCCGTTGATGCTTTAATTTCTCAGCTCACACCCTTACTTGCGCCAGGTGATGTACTAATTGATGGCGGTAATTCAAACTTCACGGATACTTCAAGAAGAGTGGATGAGCTAGCTTTAAAGGATATTTTCTTTTTAGGTTGCGGTATATCAGGTGGCGAAGAGGGTGCTCGTTATGGACCATCGATCATGCCGGGTGGTAATCATGCTGCATGGGTCTCGGTTAAAGCTATTCTACAAAGCATCAGTGCGAAAACCGAAAATGGTGAGCCTTGCTGTGATTGGGTGGGTGAAGGTGGCGCTGGTCACTTCGTGAAAATGGTGCATAACGGCATTGAATATGGTGATATGCAACTCATTAGCGAGTCATATCATTTTATGCAGTCCTGTCTGGGGTTAAATAATAGTGACATGCATGATGTGTTTATGGCCTGGAATAATACCGAATTAGATTCTTATCTTATCAAAATAACGGCTGATATTTTAAATACCAAGGATGCTGAAGGTGAGTATGTTCTTGATAAAATTCTTGATGCTGCTGGCCAAAAAGGCACAGGAAAATGGACAAGTATTCATTCATTAAATTTAGGCATTCCCTTAAACCTCATTACGGAATCGGTTTTTGCTCGTTGTGTCTCTGCCTTAAAGCAACAACGGCTGCTTGCCGCTTCAGTTTATGGACGAGCTGATATAACTATTCTTGAGGACAAAGCGCTTTGGGTTGAGGCTCTGCGTTTATCTTTATTGGCGTCTAAAGTCATGTCTTATGCACAAGGCTTCATGTTGATGCGAGAAGCCTCTTTTGAATATAACTGGAAGTTGAACTTAGCGAATGTTGCTTTATTGTGGCGCGGTGGTTGTATTATTCAAAGTCGTTTTTTACAGAATATTGCGGACGCCTTTAATAAAGACCCATCGCTTACCTTTTTAGGTTTAGATGATTTTTTTAAAACCTTGCTAGAAGGTGCACTTCCAAGCTGGCGCACGTTAGCAGCAAAAAGTATTGAGATTGGCTTACCCATGCCGTGTACTGTTTCAGCCTTAACGTTTCTGGATGCTTATACCACGGCCCGTTTGCCGGCAAATATGATTCAAGCACAAAGGGATTATTTTGGCGCGCATACTTTTGAAAGAATTGATAAACCGGAAGGGGAGTTTTTTCATCATGATTGGCTGAGTAAGTAAGTTACATGTGCCTGAGTAAAACTCTCGGTCCCTGAGCCTGTCGAAGGGTCTTCCAGATTAATCACAGAGTTTCATCTGGTACATTTCGACGAGCTCAATGAACGATGTGAACCTAAGCAGAATATTTTGTCTGTAAATATTCAAAAACAGCTCTGATCCCAAAGGCTTCACCGCCAATAGGTCTGCCTGGTAGTTTTCTATTATTCCAGGCCATGACATCAAAATGTACCCAAGGTGTATCTTCGGAGACAAACTTCTCTAAATATAAAGCAGCCGTGATAGCACCACCAAAAGGGGTATCACATGAATTAACGGTATCTGCAATATTACTACTTAGCATTGCTTGATAGGGTTTAAATAAAGGAAGTTGCCAGATAGGGTCTTTTGCTTTTTGGCTGCTTGAGTTTAAGCTTCTAGCTACTTCACCATTATTACAAAAAAATCCGGGTAATTCTGTCCCTAAAGCCACCCGACAAGCACCGGTAAGCGTTGCAAAATCAATTATTATTTCTGGTGATTCACTATCTGCTTCTGTTAAAGCATCACAAAGTACCAGCCTGCCTTCGGCATCAGTATTATCAATTTCTACAGTAATACCCTGTCTGGTCGTTAGCACATCACCCGGCCTAAATGCATTGGACGACACGGCATTTTCTACCGCAGGTATCAGAACTCTAAGGCGAATAGGTAGGGCGTGTTGAATAATCAAGCTGGCTAAACCAAGCACATGTGCTGAACCACCCATATCTTTTTTCATATTGCGCATGGCAGATGCAGGTTTTAGATCAAGGCCTCCACTGTCAAAGCATACGCCTTTACCGACTAAGGTCACTTTTGGGTGGGATGGATTACCCCATGTGAAGTCAATGAGTCGAGGCGCATGAATACTTGCTCTGCCTACAGCATGAATAGTGGGGAAGTTTTGTTTTAAAAGCTCTTCACCAATGATGTGCTTAACCGTAATGCCGGAATATTCAGAGGCTAAATCATCTACAATTTTAGATATGTCTTCAGGCATCAAATCACTGGCCGGGCAATTGATCATATCACGCACTAAATAAATTGATGTAATGGTCTTTAAAGCATCATCTATCAGTTTTTGGGTTGGTAAGGCCAGTTTTGCTAATGTTTTAGACTCTTTCTTGTAACGGTCATAAGAATAACTAGCCAAACCCCAGGTAATAGCAAAATCCAAAATAAACTGTTCTTTATCTTCCATTCCTTCAGGTAATTTAACTAGTGTGTATTGACCCTCTGGCAAAATTGAAGGTAAGTCAGCCGCGATAAAAAAATCGCTTTCTCGTTCTAGGCAATAAATAACACTTTCAATATGACCGCTTTCATTAGGGATCAGGCATGAGCCTTTACCATCGAAGTGATTAGCCTTTAACCAGTTCTTAATTAATGTGTTTTGAGCTTCCAACCATTTTGTATAGCTATCAGAAAAAATGATGGTGATGGGTGTACCTTCAGCGGCAACAATGAAATGGTTTTTCATAAAAAATAGAACCTTATTTTAATGCAGTATAAAAATTTACTATGGAATGTAGCTCTTGATGATTGTTAATGCCAGAAGGATAGCGTTATTTTTCATATTTCGCTTCATTACATCGGTTTTGCTGTCCTAGGTTTAATGTATGTTTGGACAGTGAGTATCGTTAAGCACATTCAGTTAAAAGTTTATCAAGCTTAATTAGATATTCTTTGTAGGTATCACTATTAAAGGCAGAGTAATTCAGATTCCTATAGCAGTCTGTCATTCTATTAAACCATTCACGAATTTCAGGTTTTGACTTTAGTTTGATTTTTTGCTGAATAATCTTGATGAGTAGGGAGATACTTTCTTTTTGCCGCTCAATGCTGGTTGACACATCAATTGGATCAAAGGCATCTTGCTGTAAATAGACCATATCTACCAGAGTGGCTTTTTGTTGGATGATATAATCATCGTTACTCACACCTTCTTCTCCGGTCACTTGCATCATTCGAGCAATATCTTCTCCTTCGTTAAGAAGACTCATGATCTGTTTAACCTGTTTCAGCCAGTCAGAACCAATATGTTTAGTAAACCAGTCTGATAGCTGGTTTGTGTAGCGACTCCATGAAATTAAAGGGTCGACGGCTGGGTAAAAACGCTTATAAGCACGCTCATAACTTAAGCCGAGAAAAGCCTTCACGGTATTCAATGTGGCTTGAGTAACGGGTTCTTCAAAATTACCGCCAGCGGGAGACACTGTTCCGATAAGCGTTAATGAGCCTTTAGAATGATCGTTTGTTTCAATGACACCTGCGCGTTCATATAAGTTCTTGATTGATGATTCAAGATATGCAGGAAAGGCTTCCTCTCCCGGAATCTCTTCCAAGCGTCCGGATGTTTCCCGCATTGCCTGGGCCCAGCGCGAGGTTGAATCAGCGAGCAATAAAACATTAAAGCCCATCTGGCGGTAATATTCACCAAGGGTAACGCCGGTATAAATGGACGCTTCTCTGGCTGCTACCGGCATAGATGAGGTGTTACAAATTATGATGGTTCGGTCCATTAAGGTGCCACCCGTATGCGGATCTTGCAAACGAGGAAATTCACTGATGGTTTCAACGACTTCACCGGCGCGCTCACCGCAAGCGACGACGATCACGATATCGACATCTGAATAACGAGAGATTAGATTTTGCAGTACTGTTTTTCCAGCACCAAAGGGCCCCGGTATACAGGCGGTTCCACCTTTGGCAATGGGGAAAAAAGTGTCAATTAAGCGAAGTGTGGTGAGCATAGGTTCATTTGGGAAGTGCTTACTTGATTTTCCTGATTTGATCAGTTGATTGGGTATAGGAATTCTTACCGGCCACGTTTGCATCATGGTGATATCATGTAATTGACCTGATGTATCGATTAAGCGAGCAATAACAGCATCGACATTGAAGGTGCCTTCTTGAATCCAGTCCACTGTATAGGAATCAGCACAACTAAAGGGCACCATTATTTTATGTGTGAATCTGCCTTCCTGGACGGTGCCCAATGTGTCACCGGCTTCAAGTTGATCTTTAACTCTTGCTTTAGCATTGAATGCCCATTTTTCCTGACGATCCAAAGCCGCTATTTCTGTGCCGCGTAACAAGAACTTGCCATTCATCATTTCAAGTCTGTGCAGAGGGTTTTGCAGCCCATCAAAGACTTGTCTTAATAGGCCAGGGCCTAACTCTACGGATAATAAGAGTCCAGTTTGTTCAACCGCATCACCAATAGCAATGCCGGAGGTATCCTCAAAGACCTGAACATCGGCACGACGGCCTTTTACTCTTAAGACTTCTGCCTTAAGCTTTTCTATATACGATTCCTGAGAACTGGCCGGGTAGATATAGACCATTTCATTTTTGGTTAATGGTTTGTTATTGCCGGCTTGATGAATCGACTCAATGGTAAGGACATCATCATTTACGGCAACCACTTTCGCTGTAATTGAATTAGAAAGCGTATTTTTGTGTAGGTCTTTATCCAGCTCGGAGGTTTTATTCATATCACATCCTTTATATTTCTAATTCTGTCGGTAAACATTCTTGTACTAATTGACTAAAGCGCTGTGCGCCTAATTCGGTATCGTATTGTCGCCAACGGTCAATAAGATCCCACTTCATAAGGTATAGAATGACTGCAGCAAAGCTGTATTCATTCTCAGGCTGACGTGTACTGTAGAAATGCCAGACTGCTTTTAATAAGCAACATTCAAGTTCAAAACTTTCTCCCGCTTTTAGATGCTTTTCTATTTCGGGTAAAAAAGGATAGCGATTTTCAAGTTTGAAGCAGGGACTGGACCAGTTATTCTCAATGTGATTTATATAGTTACCATAAGCCCAGAGCGTTCCTTTTGGTGCTGACTGGCCTTGTTTACGCCTCCTCATGGCCGAGATAATACTGCGTATATCCATGCGCCATAAAAGCCATGATTTAATGTTATCGTTGTTCAATTCATCCATGAATCGCTGGGCTTGTTTAACCAAGACTGCCTCATCCTGATCCAGGCTTATGCCTCCCCAATAGAATAATTGTCGCAACTTATTTAGCCAGACATAGTCATCATAGCTGAGCATATTCATACGTTTTTGTAATTGCACCAAAGAGATGGATTGGCTCTGATATTTAAATGGATTGACCAGATGAGGTAAGGAGCAGAGTAGCGCTGTATAATCTTCAGAGCTCATGCCGCTCTTTATGTTACTCGTCATGTCACTCGTCATGTTACGACGCCTTCCAGTATTGCCCGGAATCGTGGCTGTAAATGACTTAGTATTAATTGAGTCAGTGCTTCATCTGTTAGATCAACTTGTATTTCGCCATCGCGTAGAGAAAAAACAATACCGGCCTTGCTTGATCCTGTTTTGAAACAGACTTCTGATTTGAGTAAATTCCGTGTCACTTCAGATAATATTTCGACTAAGGCACCGCCTTTTAATGAATCCGGGGTTTGGCGTAATTCTTCAATGCCGAGTACTTTTTCAGGCAGTATGATGTCCATGTTTTCGTCATGAATCTGAATGTTGGAGATGGCATTGATAAGTAAGAGTTTTAAGGTCTCCGGATTTCGTAATTCGCATCTAATCAATTCATTTAACTGTGAAGCAAACTGTTTCGAGAGATCATCTTTTAGCCTCAATTTGATGTCACGAAATGCAATGGTTAGTGAGTCTGACCCTGCTTTACGAATAAATTCTGCTTCCTCATGCGCCTTTGCTAAGACTGACTTGGCTTCTTCATTCGTCTGATTAAGTATCCATTCGGCTCGCTTTTCCGCCTCCTCTATAATTTTAATACTGGCTTCTTTGCCTTCTGTCACGCCTTTTTCGCGGAGTAACTCAATGAGTTCCTGAATCCCCTGGGAGTTTCTATTTTCATCAACTGAATAGGGCATAAACACCTCCTTAATTAGGTAATGAACCAATTAATACCAATGCAAAAACAAAGGCAAAAACAGCAAAACCTTCAACGATGGCAGCAGGTGCAATTGAAAGACCAAATATTTCTGGTTTATTTTTAGATGCGTTAATTGCAGCGACCAAGGCCTGACCTTGATAAACTGCACAGAACAACATAGCTAAACCGCTTAAAAGGCCTATCCCAAAAATACCGGGTGCATTGCTTACGGTTAATTCTCGATTTAAGGTGAACATAATGACGATACCTAAGATAACTTGTGTAGAAGGCATTGCCGCTAAACCGATATATTTTCCATAGCCACTTTCGGTGTCCAGAAGCGCGCCAGCTGCTGCTTGTCCTGCTTTTGCACAGCCTTGTGCGCTACCAATCGCACCCAAAGCCACAGGAGAGAAAATCCCAATCCAGCCCAAGGCAATTATTAAGTGTTCCATGTGTTTTTCCTCTTTATTAATTGTTATGCGTGTCAATTCTTATGGTTGTTTTTTATGGTTGTTGTTTATGGTTGTTGTTTATCTTCATTGCTCTTCATTGCGTTTAAATGCTTCAAATGGATAACCTTCGCCTTCAATTGCCCAATTATAAAATTCAAGCAAGTTGAGGCGTAAACCATGAATTACACCGCTCATAATGGCGAGAATGAAGTTAAGGAGGTGGCCAAAAAGTATGATCAGGGTAAATAAGATAAAACCGCCCGCAGGAACAGACTCACTTGCACTGATTGCCAGCTGATTAAAGGTAAGGGCTAAAGATGCACTCGATAAACCTAAAGCAAAAAGACGCATATAACTCAATATATCGCCAAACGCTTTGGTTATTTTGTAAAAGGCCAATACACCATCGAAACCTTTAAGAGAGAGGTCTTTAACAGAACGAATTTTTCGTTTTGTGCTGAACAAAACAATCAACAATAATCCGATGATAATTGCCTGAACAAAGGGCTGTTCTGCATTTAAAATAAGTGGGTTTTCTAGATAGCTAAGCCATAAAAAATAGCTAGCACTGATGACACTGATCCAGCCAATGTTAGATAAAACAAGTGTTGATGACCGATGCTTCCAAGAGGCAAATGCATTGGCAATTACTAAATGAAGGGCGCCAATACCTATGGATAGTTTCATCATAGAACTAAAATCATTTAAATCTAAGACTTGTAAGTGAGCAAGCACGCTACCTTCTTCTAGTTTAATGCCAAAATAACTGCCTATTAATATCCCATAAAAAATAGATGCACCGACAATAGCGGTAAATAAATTGCGAAGTCTGAGTCCTTGAACTTTTCTACTTAATTTTTTCCATTTCAATGCAAGAATAAAACCCAGGATGAGGGCATAACCAGCATCAGCGAGAATGATGGCAAAAAATACTGAGAACGAAAAAAATAGAACAAGTGAGGGGTCCCAGGATCGATATCCTGGTAATTGAAAAAATGCAACGGCCGTTTCGCCTCCGCCAATAATGTTATTGTTATTGAGGAGAGTAGGTGGATTATCGGAATCTTTTGGTTCTTCTAAAATATAGGCAAAAGGTGTTGTTTTTCTTATTTCTTCCAGTTCAGCTAAAGCATTTTCAGGAATCCAGGCACTTAAGGCAAAGCAGTCTTGCGTGTCCAAGGTTAAACCCGATGCTTTCGCTAAACGTGCAAGATTAATTGTTTCATCTAGTGAATGGGTTAAAGGTCTAATCCAGCGAGTTAAGGACTCTCTTTCAGCATTAAGATCTTCAAGTTCGACAAGGGTGTCAGCAAGATCTTCATTTAACTCAGATAAGCTTCTACTGCCAACATGCACTCTTGCGAATGGAATTTCCTGTTCCGATGGTTCTGTTTTTGATACGACAACAAGATAAAACTGCTTATGATCTTTTCCAAGAATCTTCCATGCAAGCGTCACTTTGTCGAGAATGGCTTTTTTTGAAAGAGGAACGGTATAAAACCAGAGACGAAAACCATCTAGTTCACTTAATTTTGGGTATTCAAAATCTCCCCAGGGTGTAAGATCTTTTATTCTTTCTTTTATGAGGTCAATTTTGTCAATTGTATGAGCACGTTGCCTTTTGTTTAATAAAATCTCTCCGATTAGTTTCTCTGAGTCTATTGACTTTGAGGGTGTCTGAAGTCGACGTTTATGAGGTGTCGTATTTAAATAACTAAGCGCTTCCTTTAGTTTTTCATAATTTAATGCTGTTGTGTTTTCCTGTTGATTCATTAATGGAATCAAATGCAAAAGACTGCTTTTTTGAAGCAACTTTAGAATTGTTTGTTTTGTTTGGATTTCACCTAGGATGATGACTTTTTTTAGTCTTGCTATGGCCATATTTTATTCACCTGCCTCAGCTGATTCTAACTGATGTTTGCGCTTAGCTAATTTAGACCTGACTACGGCGGCTCTATCTTGGTCAGCTAAAAAAAGACCAATTCTTTTAATATTATTTTTCGTTTGAGGGAGTAGCACTTTCGAAAATAAATTTACTCGCTGGGTAATAATCTGCAGAGCACTGGTCAGTTTTTGTAAGCGTTTTTCCAGAATAGCTTCTTCTAGCTTTAGTTTCACAACACTCTCAAGCGCATTGGCAACGTCATCTACCCAATGAGGGCGGGATAAATAGCTGTAATGGGCGTGCTTGTACTCTACATGCTTTAAAACGGGTAAGAGGGTGCCAAGCAGGTTTTCCTGTTCAATTTGTAATTCAACAATTTCAACAAGCTTGCTTAATTCAATATTTTCTACAGCTAACATGGGTAAACGCTTATGCACGCTTTGTTCTATTAATAGGATTTTTTGCTGGTGTTCTAACAGCATAGCTTGATGTTTTTTTCGTTCTGAAAGTAATTGTTTTTGTTTTAACTCAAGCGATGGTAGATATTTTCCATAGCTGTGGTGCTTCTTTTTTTCAGCACTGAGTGCGCTTTTATTAAGCGCTAACTTTGTCATGCTCTATCCAGTATTTGTCTTTCAGGTTCTGTTTAATAATGACTTCATACTTTTCAAAGCACTCAGCAAGTAATTCCCAACAGGCATCTAAGGCGGTTTCTAGGGGCATAGAGATATTAAGTTTCATAAAACGTTGGCGAAAAAGCTTACTGAATTTTAAAAGCTTTAAATCAAATTCACTTAGATCAAAGGCCATGGCTTTCTTTTGTTCAGCTTCTATACCTTCAGAGTAATAGCGAATCATGGTATTCATGATTTGGCCGTGGTCTTCGCGGGTCTGTTTTCCAACAACATGCTGTTTAAGTCTGGAAAGCGAACCAAAAGGATCAATTTCACCTTTATGCAAGTAAAATTGACCTTCAGTAATATAGCCTGTGTTATCTGGTACTGGATGTGTCAGGTCATTACCGGGCATGGTTGTTACCGATAAGATGGTGACTGAACCGGCACCCTTGAAGTCACAGGCTTTTTCATAACGGCGCGCTAGTTGAGAATAGAGGTCACCCATATAACCTCGATTAGACGGAATATGCTCTAGCGCAATGCCAATTTCTTTCATTGCATCTGCATAGGCGGTCATGTCTGTAAGCAATACTAAAACACGTTTGCCCTCTTCCGCTGCCATTTTTTCTGCAACAGCCAAGCAAAGGTCGGGCACCATGAGGCGTTCAACGGTGGGATCCGATGCGAGATTAACAAACATAACGGTACGAGAGAGCACACCGGCTTCTTCAAATGCTGATTTAAAGCCATAAAAGTCATCATAAATTAAGCCTAAACCACCGAAAATAACGACATCTGTTTCTGCCTGAATACCAATGCGAGCAAGAAAATCGTTGTAAGGTTCACCGGCAACAGAAAAAATAGGAATCTTTTGACTTTCAACCAGACAATTAAACACATCAATCATCGGTACTTTGGTATGAATCATTCGTGAAGCCAACACTCTGGCAGTGGGGTTTACTGTTGGGCCATTGATGTTTACTTTTGATTCTAGTGAGAGTGAAGGGCCATTATCTATCGCTTCACCTGAGCCATTGAATATGCGCCCAAAAATGTTGTCTGAATACGTGGCCTGCATCGGTACGCCTAGAAAGCGTACGGAAGCACCATTAGATAAACCTTTGCTACCTGCGAACACTTGCAAGGAAACCAGATCGTCTGAAAGTTTTATAATTTGCGCTAAAGAAAAAGTAGCGCCATCTTGTTCGATAATTGCTAAATCACGATTCCGTGGTGGAATCGACATCGCGTTAAGGTCGCTAATCTTTAAATTGACAATGTCACCAACAATACTGGTGATGCCGCTATAGCGTGTGAATAAGCCTTTCAATGGTGCAAGCCTCGTGTTTTTAATTATTGTTTTAAGGTACAGCGATTTCCTTTATGACAATCCTTTATGACAATGCAATTTGCTTTACTAGTTTCTGATTTTAGCCTGCAAAATTAAATGCAATCATTGATCAAGCTCAAGTTTGGGGTCTTTTAAATATTTAAAGGCAAGCTAATCTGTCCCTTGATTTACATCAAGGTAGTAATGAGTTCATCATGTATATAGTAAGAGTAGATATAAGAAAAAGTAGTAGTTTAAAAATAACAAAATCAGGAGAGTTCAATGAAGCGTGTAGCCATAAATGGATTGGGACGGATAGGAAGATTGGTACTGCGTGAATATTTAAACGCTAACTATGATGATATTGAAATTGTTGCCATAAATGATTTAGTTCCAATAGATAACCTGGCCTATCTACTAAAGTTCGACTCAGTTCATGGTCGTGCACCTTTTGAGGTGACAGTATCAGGAAATAATCTTCAACTTGGCGATAAACTAATCCCTGTTTATTCTGAGAAAGACCCAGAAAAACTACCTTGGAAGGAATTAGCTGTTGAGGTTGTTTTAGAAGCCAGTGGCGCATTTAGAAAGCATGTTGATGCCAGTAAGCATTTAAAAGCAGGTGCTCGAAGAGTATTGATTAGTGCGCCAGCAGATGATCCGGTTAAAACCTTAGTGATGGGCGTGAATCACCAAGAATTTGACCCTGGCATTCACCATATTTTATCCAATGCCTCTTGTACCACTAATTCGCTTGCACCACCGTTAAAAGTATTACTTGATAACTTTGGTATTGAAAAAGCACATGTCACCACAGTGCACGGCTATACGATTAGTCAGACAATGGTGGATGGTGCAAAACGGAACATGATACGGGGTAGAGCAGGGGCTGTGAATATTATCCCGACGTCAACAGGCGCGGATAAAGCGACCGTAGAAGTACTACCACAGCTAAAAGATAAGCTGGCGGCCATTGCCTTGCGTGTGCCGGTAGCAGATGGTGCTATTACCGATATAAGTGTTGAACTCTCAAAAGAAGTTGATGCAAAGGCGGTGAATGATGCGTTTATTGCTGCTGCAAACGGCGCAATGAAAGGTATTCTTTCATATAGCGATGAGGAAATAGTGTCGACGGATATTATTGGTGACCCGCACTCAGCGATTGTGCATGGTTTATCTACCAAGGTCATTCAAGGGAAGTTTGTCAAGTTGCATGTTTGGTACGACAACGAGTTCGCTTACTCCAAGCGTTGTTTGGATATGATGAATGATTTAGCTCTTTAATTGAATACCTTTGGGCCAAGATTAACACTGAAAAAGGGGCGCAGTTGAAGGCCCCTTTTTCAGTGTTAACTTTCTTGATATTAGTGCTCGTTAGACAATAAGGGTCTCTTTGAACTGAAACTTGTTTTTTCCTGATTTAATCAAACGCTGGACAAGATTGATCATAATGCTTGATGCTAATTCGATGGTTGAATTATGGCGAGAAATTTGTTCACAGCCTTCATCATTAACACTATGCGATATAAGTGCAGGGCGACGAACCGGATGATTTCCGGTAATAAGATCATTGCGGAGCTTAAATAAGGCAACAAAACAGTCTGCTGATTCGGGAATATCACCCAGTATAAGGCTTGTTCGGCTTCTCAACATAGCTTCATCACCAGTGCCGAGTAATAATTCAAATTGCTGGCTTGCCAATAAAGCACTTCTTGAGCCAAAACGGTGTCTTTGTTGGGCGAGCTTTAGCAAATTAACTAACACTTTATTGATGTTCGAAATGGCCGTGTCGGAGCGACTGAAACCTTGGTCATTCAGCCAGTTCCAGATGGTCGGAAGGTCTAATGCTTGTAATGCCGGCCATGCTTCTTGATGACAAGACATACGGGCATTATAAAAAATCTTGGAGTCAAATGCTTGCGCCTCATAAAGATGTGCATTTTGTCCAACAAAACGCGCCCCAATGAGCTTGCATGAGCCAGGGAAAGCCAGGTTTAATGTTAGGAATAGTTGCTGTTGAAAGGTGCTGGCAATGTAATAGGCATCTTCTGTGTTAAGTGCCTCTGTTCCTGCAGAGGCCTCTATTTTTACAGCAATAATTGCACTAATTTCGGTGTCACAATTTTCGGCATGCAGTTGACGGTAGCTATCTAAGCTATCAGAACGTTGAATGGCACTTTCAAGCATGTCAAGAGGGCCACTCAAATCCAATTTAAGCTGAACATTTAGCAATTTTTTGCCATCTGCTGATACGCATTGATAGTCTATTTCATTAAAAAATTGATGTGCTGCCTTCCATATTTTAAATATTTCTTGAGAAGCCGGTTTATCGGCGTGAGGGATAATATTGTCTACATGAATATGGAAACTTTGTTCAGAGGTCATTTTTTCTTGATCCTAAAGAATGATGCATTTTGCTGATCGAACTAAGTCAATCAAGCGATTCAATTTGCCGAGGATTTTGCTCCGCCTGAGCTCTTAACTCGTCCCAATGGAGCAGTTTTTCTTTTGCTCCTTTGTATTGTAAGACGGATTCTGCATTTGTCATGGCGTAATGCAAAGCCGTTTTGGTATTTATACCTTTTATTATGGCGGAAGTGAAGGTTGCTGCAAAAGCATCTCCAGCCCCAGTTGTTTCAAGTATTTTTAAATCCTGGCTTGGTAATCCATGGTAGAAATGATGGCCATCATAAACAAATGCGCCCGCTTTTCCATCAGTAATCACAACTATTTCGGGAGGGAGTTTGTACATTCGTTCTAATAAATTACGAAAATGAGGCGTTTCAGTGTGATCAAGGCAAAGAAACTTACAGGATTCTTCTCTATTCATGATCAGGATTTTGACGCGATCGACCAACTTAGAAAGTCTTTGATAGCCCAACTCTGCCTGATAATTACTCGGATTAAAGGCAACATTAAAATGCCCATTCGAAATAATATCGACAACTGTTTCCCAGCTTTCACCCATCATGCTTGAAAGGTAAAGCCATTTTGAATCTAAGGCGGGAATATCTTCCTTATGTAAATGATCATTTGCACCTTTATAGGCTAGTATAGAGCGATCATCCTGGATGCTATTCAGAATGACGGAAAATCCGGTTTGCCCATCGCGCTTCCCGATAAATTCAATATTCTCTTGTGCCAAAAGCGAAAGAATAAAATCACCTGCAGCATCACTTCCGACTTTGCCTAAATAGGCAGTATTTAAACCTAAATGAGAAAACGCGACAGCAGCATTTGTTCCTCCACCGCCGACCGTAGTTTTAAGCTCGTTAATTAATATTTTACTACCTAAAGGAAAGGCAATGAGTTCTTCATGGTGACCTCGGGTATCGATTCGTATTAACTCAGAGTCTGTATCTGCAAAATGGTCTACCATGGCACTGCCAATTGTGATGATGTCAAAGTTCATTTTATTATTCTTCATCTTGCTATGTTTTAAGGAATATGGTTTTAAGGAATACAGTTTTAAGAAATATGGTTTTAAGAAATATGGTTTAAGGGGCATGCATGCTTGTATTAAACACTTTTCTAACTATCGCATGAATTAAACATAGTGAATCTGACCTATATCAACTTTGTGTATATTTCAGTGCTTGGCTTAATGCGCCATTAAGTGGCGCCTGTTCATTTTTATTTATCCAGATTGGCACGGCTTGCAGCATGTCCTTGAAGCGTCCTTTTTTTACAAAATGACGCATAAAGTTTGGCTGCCTTAAAAGAGGTAAAATTTTAGGTGCGATTCCGCCGGTAATAAAAATCCCTCCGATAGCAAAGGTTTTTAAGCAGAGATTTGCTGCTTCATTTGCTAAAAATCGAATAAAAATATCCATCGTTTCAGAGCAAAGATGATTGGTATTTTGAATGGCTTGTAAACTAATCCAGGCGCTCGTATCTTGACTAGGGCTAATATTCTCTAGCTGATGCTGGAGGCATAAGTAATCATATATCTGACTGATTCCTGGGCCAGATAGTAAGCGTTCATAGCTCAGATGTTCAGGATATTTGGCTTTAAAGTGCTGCCATAATGCTAAGTCAGCGTTAATCAGTGGCGCAAAATCTGTATGACCACCTTCCGTGCCACATGGGATATGTTTAGTTCCGTCCCAAAACATAAATGCTTCGCCTAAACCGGTTCCTATTGAAATAATTCCTTGATTGCCCGTTTGAGTTTTGGCCTTGGGGTTAATTTGAATTAAGTCTGATTCTACGGCTTGTAATAAACCAAAACCGCTTGCTTCAATATCATTGAATAATATGACATGAGAGATATTTAGTTCTCTTTTTATGTCATCTGCAGAGATGTGCCAAGGTAAGTTAGTTGTTTGACATTCGTTATCAATAACCGGGCCAGCAACGGAAATAGAGAGAATGTCGATCTCTGAATGGTCTTGTTGTTCTATGAATTTTAAAAGAATATCATTAAATTGATTGAAGTCATGGCTTGCGAAAGTATCTTGCTTTATACAGTTTATTGTATGATTCATTGTATGATCTGAAAATTCATACAGAGCCAAGCTTGTTTTTGTACCACCGATATCGCCCGCTATAATTAAACTCATAAGATTTTATTTCTATTAGGTGAATGTTTCTGGTGAAAATAATACCTTGTTTAATAGTTTAAATGGCTGTGTTTCACAATAACAGCATCCAGATTTTTTTTGCATTATTATATAAAAATAAAAGAGGGAGATACAGTATGCCAGGCACTCGATTTAGTTTGGAATGTCAGCCCAGTTTACCAGATAGTCTAAGTAGGTTGAACGAGCTTGCTAATAACATGTTATACAGTTGGGATCGCGGTATACGTGGTTTGTTTTTCAGGTTAGATCCCGAGTTATGGGAAACTTGCGACCATAACCCGAAAGTATTTTTACGTCAGGTTTCTCAAAAGAAAATAGAAAGAGCGGCCGCTGATAACGTATATATTGAAAATTATCGACGTGTTTTATCTTCTTTCGATACCTACATGCAGGAGCCCCACACTAAAAACTTTAATGGCTTTTTAAGTGCAGATAGAGATTTAGTGGCGTATTCCTGTGCCGAGTTCGGTTTTCACGAAAGCTTTCCTATCTATTCGGGGGGGTTGGGTATTTTGGCGGGTGACCACTGTAAAGCTGCCAGTGATTTAGGTGTCCCATTTGTTGCAATCGGTATTCTTTATAGACAAGGCTATTTTAGGCAACAAATAGATGGTGATGGCAATCAGATCGCTGTTTACACTCAAAGCCGTTTTTCAGACTTTCCGATTGAATCTGCGAAAGATGAATTTGCTAATGAGATAGTTGTCAAAATTGAATTGCCCGGTCGTGATGTTAAGTTGAAAGTATGGGTGGTAAAAGTAGGGCATATCTCTCTATACCTGCTTGATAGTGATATACCAGAAAACTCAGAAGATGACCGTAAAATCACTTATCAATTATACGGTGGCGGTCATGAAATGCGTTTGCAGCAAGAAATGGTTTTGGGGATTGCTGGAGTCAGAGCGAAAAAAGCCCTTGGTTTACGTCCTACTGTCTGGCATATCAATGAAGGTCACAGCGCCTTTCAGATAATCGAGCGTTGTCGTGAACTGATTGTTCAATATCAACTTGAATTTCATACCGCTTTAGAAATTGCTGCTGCATGCACTGTCTTTACCACGCATACACCTGTACCTGCCGGACATGATGTGTTTGACCATGAGTTGATGCGTTATTATTTTTCTGACTATGTCGAACAACTTAATATCACCATGAATGAATTTCTATCTTTGGGCCAAAGTGCGCAGGCGACTCATGGTTTTAATATGACTGCTTTTGCATTACGGGGGTCTCGTTTTCACAATGGTGTCAGTCGTATTCATGGCGAAGAAGCTTCCAGAATGGAAAGTTATATCTGGCCCCAAATTCCTGCTGATGAAAACCCAATGCGTTACGTGACCAATGGCGTTCATGTTTTGACCTTTTTGGCTCATGAATGGGTCAATCGTTTTGACTTGCTTTTTGGTGGTGGTTGGCGAAGTGAATTATCAAATCGAGATTATTGGAAGCGTATAGATACAATTTCCAGTCATAGTTTTTGGAGTGTCCGACAAACACTAAAATCAACGATGTTGGAAGCCGTCGCAATTAGAGTAAAAAACCAGCTTCATCGCATTGGTGAATGTGAATCAAAAATCAAACGGCTTACGGCATTTTTAAATCCGCAAAAGCCAGATTTTTTTACCATTGGTTTTGCTCGGCGTTTTGCAACCTATAAACGCGCCACCTTGATTTTTTCTGACCCCGACCGTTTAGAGCGCTTACTCAATAACCCTGAAAAACCCGTGGTGCTTATTTTTGCAGGAAAAGCACATCCAAGTGATCAACCTGGGCAGGATTTAATTCGTACGATACATCATTATTCTCGAGATCCACGCTTTGAAGGCAAAATTATCCTAGTCGAAGATTTCGATATGGCGTTGGCTCGTAAATTAGTTTCCGGTGTTGACCTCTGGTTAAACAATCCGGAATACCCAAAAGAAGCAAGTGGTACATCGGGTGAAAAAGCGGGTATGAATGGTGTATTAAATCTATCTGTTCTTGATGGTTGGTGGGGTGAAGGCTTTGAAGAAGGCAATGGTTGGGCGATTACGCCTCATGGTCCAAATTACAGTGCGGAATTCAGAAATCGTGAAGAGTCCAAAGAAATGCTCGATTTATTAGAGCAGGAAATTATACCACTCTATTATGATCGTGATGGCCATGGCTACTCTACAGAATGGGTGCAGCGTTGTAAAAACTCAATGAAGACAATACTCCCGCAATTTAATTCACAGCGTATGGTGATGGATTATGTGCGTGAATTTTATGCGCCAGCTGCCAAGCAATATCTGACCTTGAAACAAGATGACTTTCAATCTGGTACAGTCCTTTCAATTTGGAAAAAAAACATCCATCAGCACTGGCATAATGTCTCTATTCGCATGATCAGTGAGCCCGTAAAGTCATTAATTCCTGGAGAACGATTAGAGCTGGATATAGCCATTAAATTAGGGCAGCTCTCACCTAGTGATGTCGTGGTGGACTGCTTAATTGGAAAAGAGCTTACTACCGGAGAATTTGAAAAGCAGAGTTGTCATTCGTTTCAATATGTTGGAACCTTTGGCGAGGAGGAATCTCTCTTCCGTTTAGATACCGAAATCGATGGCGCAGGTTTATTGTCTTACATGATCAGAGCATTCCCTCATCATGACTTACAAAGTCAGCGCTTTGAAATGGGTTATATGCTTTGGTTATAAATCATCGTTAAGCTTATTCTCGGGCATAGAACATTTTTTAAAGGTAAGTGTTCTATGCTAATGAGCTTAAGTCCCTTCCGTACAGCGAATTGAGTTCTTGAACATGATGACTTAAATCAGCAGGGAGTTGCTCCCATTGAAAACGCCACTGCCAATTTCCTTCTGTTGTGCCCGGGGTATTCATACGCTCATCACTGTCTACTTCCAGTAAATCCTGCATGGGAATAATGGCAATTTGGGCGACTGATGCTAAAGCTGCTTGAATCAAGGGCCACGGCATATTTTCTTTAGGGTGATTTAAATAGGTTAAACAATGATCTCGAGTGGTATCGCTAAGGTTTTTGAACCAACCAAGTGTTGTATTGTTGTCATGCGTACCTGTATAAACAACAGAGTGCTGAATGTGATTATGGGGTAGATAGGGATTGTTGGCATCGCTATCAAAAGCAAATTGCAGGATTTTCATACCGGGTAAATTAAATTTATCTCTTAACGCTTCCACTTCCGGTGTAATAATACCGAGGTCTTCAGCAACGATGGGGAGTACTTTAAAATGCTCTTTAAATAAGGCCATTAATTCTTCACCTGGTGCTTTTACCCATTTGCCATTTACTGCAGTTTTTTCATTTGCAGGTATCTCCCAATATGATTCAAAACCTCTAAAATGATCAATCCGTACCATGTCATAAAGGGATAAGTCATGTTCAAGTCTTATTAACCACCAGTTAATAATATCTTTTGTCTTTTCTACCCAACGATAATGTGGGTTTCCCCAGCGTTGACCACTTGCTGAAAAATAATCCGGGGGGACACCTGCAACAGTAATCGGGTATCCAGTCTCATCGAGATGAAATAAATGCCTATTGGACCAAGTATCAGCACTATCATGAGAGACAAATATTGGAATATCACCAAATATTGCAATATTTTTATGAGTAGCATATTTTTTGATACTCAGCCAAATGTTATAAATTATGAATTGTTCAAATTGAATAATATTAATGGCTTCTGCATTCGATTTTGAAAATTCAAAAAGTGCAATGGTGTCTCTATCTCGTAATGGGGCTTCCCAATCTACCCAGCTTTTATTATTTTGTTGGTGTTTGATGCAGCAATAAAGGGAGTAGTCATCAAGCCAATACTGATGAGTGTCTTTAAAGTTGTTAAATAAGGTGTGATATTCTTGATCAGCGTACTGTATAAATAAATGATAAATATGAAATATTGGATTATCACTTTGCAGTGCATTTTCTAACTCACTATCCGGCATACAGTGCCATTTTTTGAGAACGCTTAAATCAATCAGCTTAGGATTAAGAGCAAAGCATGAATAACTTTGGTAGGGAGATCCATCTTTATGCGTTGGTCCCATTGGCAAGACTTGCCATATCGTCGCTTTGCTTTCATTTAAAAAATCAATAAAATTGAATGCCTCATGATTAAGCTTACCTTGTGTATCCGAGCCCGGTAGTGACGTGGGGTGCAAGAGAATTCCGGTTCGGCGATGATTAAAGGGGTTTAGCATCCTCTGTCCTTAAAGACTTCTTCTCATTTTTGTTGTTTAAAGTTCTTTACTACGTCGCATCACACCTGAATTTGCTGGGTTACCGGTGCCTTGTGACATGGATAAAGTTAATTCTTCTGGTATTTCCTGACCTAGAAATCGATAAAGATTTGCTAAATGATTTCGATATAAGGATTCAAAATCACTAACAGAATCAGCGGGATTATAGTCACCAAACCACCAAAACCAGTCCGAGCCTTCACATATTGCAAGTTGAGCTTCAGCATTGGCTTTTTGTTCATTATCTAAAGCATCCGAATGGATGACTTTGTCATAGACTCTTTTAGCTTTAACCAGGGCATCCCAAGCTTTGTTTTTATCCGGATCACCTACCCAGGTAGATAATGTGCCATAGACCCAGCTGCCAGAGACAATGTTATTTAAGGGTACTGTTTTGAGATTTGCATCAATGCATTCACTAAAAGTCGTCATTTCCAGGAATGGATGATTACTTAGTTTTTCATACAAGGCGGTCAGGAAGTAATAACCGTTTTTATAATAATATTCCCAGCAATTTTCACCATCGAGTATGATAGAGATGACTTTATCTTCAGTGCTTGAATGGGATTTAGCGATGCGTTCAAGTTCATGGATGAAATTGTTAACAGCATCATCACCATGCCAGTCTTGATATGTAAAACCGATTAGATCTGATAGGCGATCATCTCTGAAAAAGCATTTAACTTGCTGATTATTATAAGAATAAGGATGGTGCATGCACTCTGGTTTAGGGATTCCTGATTTATTTAAACTGTTCTGCAGAACTTGTTGGCCTGAAGCTACCCACTTAAAGCCATAGTCATTTATGAGATTAAGTGAATCTTCACTGATTGCGCCTTCAGAAGGCCAGCAACCTATGGGTCGTTTTCCAAAACATTCCTCGAATAAGGTTAAGCCCTTTTCAATATGCCATTTGCAGCGTTCCAAACCTCCAGGATAATTTGCTTCATTAGGGAGCGAGCTCTTTGGTTCAGATTGTCTTGCATTATTGAAATCGAGTAATAAGGGCAGTATAGGATGGGTATAGGGTGACATGCTTAGCTCTAACTGGCCCGTCTCTATGAGTTTTTTGTAACGCGGGATAATTGAGTCTATTTGTTCACTAATAATTCGCAGGAGTAATAAACGCTCATGCATTGAAAAGTTACACCCTTTTTCAATGAGCTCTATAAGGCGCTGGTCTTCTTTACGGGTTGTTTCAGCCATCCATGCCAAGTGATACCAAGTAAGTAAATCAGAAAGAAATTGACTGTTGGTATAAATTAAAGTGCCGTTGTTTTGTTTAAGGAAGTGCGCAAGATCTGCCAATTTTTGATATTGAGGGAATCTGGCAATAAAATGTTTCTTATTGGCCTTTAAACATTGTTTGACCAAGGCTAGATAATGTTCTTCATCGCTTGGTAATGTTGGTGTTACTAAGGCTGAAAGGAGAGGGTCTCCAATTGCATGATTGTGGCTGAAAAATAGACGGATCTGCTTTGAATAGTCTTGTATCTGTTCAAGAAGAATCGGCGAAAAGTTAAAAACGCCTTTCGCTTTAGGGTAGGATTCATAATATACCGCCATATCAACATAGTCTTTTATGGCATGCAAATATGTCCAGGGTAAGGCATACTGACGGCTACTTAAATTCCTGTATTCCGGTTGGTGCATGTGCCAACACAAAACCACTTTTAAAGGATTCTTTTTTTCGTTAGATTCGTTTGTTTCAGGCAACATTACAGTACTCTTGGCCAAGCATCTCTTTTGAGACTAGCACAACACCGCCATCAGAGACATGAAAACGTTCAGCATCTTTTAAGAGATCAACCCCGATAGACGTTCCAGAAGGAATCTGGCAACCTTGATCGATAATGCAGTTTTTGAGGATGCAATTCCTGCCTATTACAACATCCGGTAAGATTATGCAGTCGGATACATGTGAGTAGCTGTTTATTCTGACTTTGTTAGATAATAGAGAACGTTCGACATATGCTCCGGATATGATACATCCGCCTGAAACCATAGAATCTACCGCCATACCCCGGCGGTTATCGTCATTGAAAATAAACTTAGCTGGCGGAAGTTGCTCCTGGTAAGTCCAAATAGGCCACCCATCATCATATAAATTTAATTGCGGTGTCACTTTGAGGAGATCTTTATTAGCCGCATAGTAAGAGTCAATCGTACCTACATCGCGCCAGTAGCCTTTTTTACCTGTTTTGTGATCGATAAATGGAAACGCTGAAATCTTGGCCTTACCTATACTTGCTGGAATAATGTCTTTTCCAAAATCGTGGCTGGAAAATCCATCTCTGGCATCCTGTCCTAATTTTTCATAAAGAAACGATGTACTAAAAACATAAATACCCATTGAGGCCATCACAACATCAGGTTTGCCAGGAATTGTTTCTGGATCGTCAGGCTTTTCAGTAAAGCGGATGACACTATTATGTTCATCAATTGTCATGACCCCAAATTGCTTAGCTTCCTCCTTAGATACTTCGATGCAGGCAACGGTCATATCAGAATTACTGTTAATATGATCCTGTATCATTTCTTTATAATCCATCTTATAGACATGGTCGCCTGCCAGTACGACTACATAGTTAGGGTTATGCTCTCTGATAATATCGATATTCTGGTGGACTGCATCTGCAGTGCCTTGGTACCAAGAATCCTTAATACGTTGTTGTGCAGGTATGCAATCAATAAATTCGCCGAGTTCTGGGCGTAAAAAACTCCAGCCTTTTTGGATATGTGCATTTAAAGAATGGCTCTTATATTGTGTCAGGATACTGATTTTTCGAATATCCGAATTAATGCAATTTGATAAAGAAAAGTCTATGGTTCTGAATTTACCACCAAAAGGAATAGCGGGTTTGGAGTGCCATTGAGTCAATGACTTCAGTCTTGTACCACTACCACCTGCTAGTATGATGGCCAGTGTGTTTTCAGATGATCTGCGTGAATTGCTACGTTTAGTGAACTGACTCATTTTTCCTTCCTTACACTTGGTCGTGTGAGATATAAATTTCAGTTACACTGGAAAAACAGGTATGTGTGGAACCTTCCAGAATAAATTTTTGTTATTAAATGGTGTGTAATAAGGCATCTTTAATGTAATAGTAAGTTTATGCCTAACTTATGCTTATACAATAAAGCTGGTCAAAGTATATTCAATTGATCTGCATCAATTAACTATTCGAAAATATAAATCACCATATAATTATAGGGTTTGATCTACTGTTTTTTAAGTAAGTCGCAATTTGTTCATAACAATAAAAGGAACTTGTCTTGCAAACACCTTCGTTAGAAATAAAATCTAAAAAAGAAGCGGGCATAAGTCATGATATCCAGAAATTATTGTCTGCCTGTCATCATGACCCTTTCCGTCTTTTGGGGATGCATCCTTCAGCAGATAAATGGATTTTACGACTGCTCAAACCTAGAGTCAAAGAGGCGTATGTATTAATTGCTAACAAGCGAATAGCCATGCAGCGGGTACCCAAAACTGATCTTTTCGAAGTGTTGTTAAGTGAATTTATCGACGTAGCTGATTATGTTTTTGAAACCCTGGATGATTACGGTAAAACACTATGCTTTCATGATCCTTACCGTTTCCTACCTATCGTAAAAGCGGAGGATGCTTATTTATTTAATTCAGGTGAGCATGTCTATGCCTATCGCTTTTTAGGCGCTAGGGCGCATTGCGAAAACCAGATTAATGGTGTGCTCTTTGTGGTTTGGGCGCCAAATGCAGAGCGCGTCAGTGTGGTCGGAAATTTTAACTATTGGGACGGGCGTATTCACCCTATGCGTTCAATCGGTAGTTCTGGCATATGGGAATTATTTATTCCGGATATAGCCGTAGGGCAGCCGTATAAGTACGAAATCAGAAACCGGCAAAATGGTGACATTCACTTAAAAATGGACCCTTTTGCCAGAGAAACAGAATATCGCCCTGCAACCGCCTCTGTGATTCCTCAGAAGGATCATTTTGAATGGTCAGATGCACAATGGTTAGAAAAACGTAAACATTTTGATTGGCTACATCAGCCTATTTCAATCTATGAAATGCATCTAGGTTCATGGCAGTTAGATGAACAGGGTAATTTTTTAAGCTATCGTCAGCTTGCAAAAAAACTGGTGCCTTATATCCACAAAATGGCATATACCCATGTCCAGCTTATGCCGATTACTGAGTTCCCTTATGATGGATCATGGGGTTATCAGGTCACAGGCTACTTTTCACCCAGCAGACGCTTCGGACATCCGGAAGACTTTGCTTTTTTTGTTGATTACCTTCATCAGCATAATATCGGTGTTTTTCTTGATTGGGTACCTGCACATTTCCCAAAAGACAGTCATGCTTTAGCCAGGTTCGATGGCACCGCGCTTTTTGAGCATGAGGATCCTTTGTTGGGTGAGCATAAAGACTGGGGGACTTTAATCTTCAATTATGGGCGAAAAGAAGTTCAGAGTTTTCTGATTTCCAGTGCACTTTATTGGCTTGAAGAATTTCATGTGGATGGTCTAAGAGTTGATGCTGTTGCGTCTATGCTTTATTTGGATTACTCCAGAGAAGGCGGTGAGTGGCGACCCAATAAATTTGGGGGCAATGAAAATTTAGAAGCTGTCGATTTTATTCGTAAATTGAATGAAACTGCTCATGAAAGATATCCTGGTGCACTCATGATGGCTGAAGAATCAACAAGCTGGCCACGGGTATCTCATCCTACCTATTTGGGTGGTCTTGGCTTCAGTATGAAGTGGAATATGGGCTGGATGAATGACACTTTAGAGTACATGTCTCTGGATCCGATTTTTAGACAATATCACCATGATAAGCTGACTTTTTCGATACTCTATGCTTTCACAGAAAATTTCATTTTACCTTTATCTCATGATGAAGTTGTCCACCTGAAAAAATCTTTATTAAGTAAAATGCCCGGTGATCAATGGCAGCAATTTGCCAATTTACGCCTCTTATATGCTTACATATTTACTCAGCCAGGTAAAAAACTCTTATTTATGGGAGCAGATATTGCGCAATACGATGAATGGAATCATGAATCTTCAGTTCAATGGGGTCTGTTGAAGTATCCCTATCATCAAGGCATTCAAAATCTTGTCGCTGACTTGAACAGGCTTTATATCAAAGAAGCCAGTTTATATCAGAATGATTTCAATCATGCCGGATTTGAATGGATAAACTGTCATGATAGCTCGCAATCCGTGCTTTCATATCGCCGTCAAAGTGATTATGAGTCATTAATTATTATTTTGAATTTTACACCTCAACCAAGACATCAATATTGTATTGGCGTTCATGAGTCTGGTTTTTATGAGGAAATTATGAATACCGATGCTGAATTATATGGTGGAAGTAACTTAGGTAATGCGGGGGGCTTAAATAGCAATGAGCGTGAATGGGGTGGTTTTGAATATTCTTTAAATCTGACAATTCCTCCGCTGGCAGCCATTATCTTAAAGCACAGAAAGTAACTAAGGGCTGATTGAGTATGCGAATTTTATTTGCGACGTCTGAAGTTTTTCCTCTCATTAAAACGGGTGGCTTGGCTGATGTCTGTTATAGCTTACCCCTTGCTCTTGAAACTTTAGGCCACGAAATTAAAATCATTCTGCCTTTTTATCGTTCGATAAAAGACACGCTTCAAGCTAATAAGTGTTTATTTCAAGGTAAGGTTTTTGGCTATATCGGTGATGTGTCGATTTATTCAGCCCCACTTTCAGCCCCACTTAAGGAGAATAGTAAAATTGAAGTCCTTTTAGTTGATGCTGTTGATTTATTTGATAGAGAGGGTGGGCCTTATGTGGATGAAAATAACCGTGCATGGGGAGATAGCGCTTATCGCTTTGCCGTCTTTTCTAGAGTGGTAGCAATGCTTGGCAATGATCAATTAGGGCTGAAGTGGAAACCTGATATTGTTCACTGCAATGATTGGCAAACTGGTTTGGTGGTACCCTTACTAAAACTTGAAAAAAATCATCCTGCCACCATGTTTACCATCCATAACTTGGCCTATCAGGGGAATTTTTCAAGAGAGGAGTTTGATTACCTGCTCTTACCCGAAGATTGGTGGGCAATAGACGGTCTGGAATTCTATGGCGAATGTTCTTTTCTAAAAGCCGGTGTGATGCAAGCTGATTGGGTGACTACTGTTAGTCCGACCTATGCCAAAGAAGTTCAAACGCCAGAATTTGGAGAGCGATTTGAAGGAATTCTTCAATACCGAAAAGACCACTTTGTGGGTATATTAAATGGGGCTGATTATTCTCAATGGAGCCCTCAGCAAGATCCATTTATTGATACCCAATTCAGTGCAAGTAAAATTTCCTTAAAACGAGTGAATAAGGCTGCCTTGCAGGCTCAGGTGAATCTCCCTATTTCTGAGGAGTTTCCTTTATTTGGAATGATTTGCAGGTTGGTTTATCAAAAAGGCATCGACCTAGTGATTGATATCCTTCCAACACTGCTTAAACAAAAAGTCCAGATTGTCCTCTTAGGCAGTGGTGATATTTATTATGAAACGGCATTAAAGAAAATCGAAGCCCAATTCCCTGATAAGTTGTCAGTAATTATTGGTTATAACGAAGCCTTGTCGCATCAAATAGAAGCGGGGGCAGATTTCTTTTTAATGCCTTCACGTTATGAACCCTGTGGTTTGAATCAAATATACAGCTTAAGTTATGGCACGCTACCGATTGTTCGAAATACAGGAGGTTTAGCTGATACTGTAAACGATTCTAATAATGAAACTCTTGCTTTGAATACAGCAACAGGCTTTGTTTTCGAGCAAGCTAATCCTATTGATTTTTATGCAGCTATTGAACGCGCTATAAAGCTGTATGAGAATAAGAAAATGTTTATGCAAGTTCGCTTGCAGGCAATGTCCCAGGATTTTAGCTGGGAAAAAAGTAGTCGTGAATATCAAAAACTTTATCGTTTAGCTGTCAATAACGGTGCTAAAAATATTAACCAAAAAATAAATTAAAAGCTAAAACCAAGAGGTGAACACTATGACGCTTCAAAAGAAATACCTTAAATCCAAACCCGTTTGCAAAGTTAAATTTGAGTTACCCAAAGAAAATGCCCAAGATGCTAAAATGGTCAGTCTTGTAGGTGATTTTAATCAATGGGATGAACAAGCAGGCGTAATGAAAAAGCAGCGTAATGGTAATTTTGCTCTTACTTTGGATTTATCTACAGGGGCAGAATATCAATTCCGCTATTTTTTAGATGGTGAGCGCTGGGAAAATGATCCGGCTGCTGATAAATATACTCCGAATAATGTCTGCGGTGCTGACAACTCGGTGGTGGTTGTTTAGTCATAAGTATGGTTAATTTATGAATATGATTGACCGTGATCAAGTCTTGTATTTCTGTTCATTGATAGCCTAGCGCTATGTTCACTGAGAACGTATTCGGATTGTTTATCAACACGCCTTAAAACAATTATAAAAACAACTATAAAAACAGTCTGGCTCTCAGTTTTTTCAATTTTACGATTCAAATAATAATGATCTTTTGTATAACAATTGAGGGTGAAGTTATGTCAGATTTTAAATTTATCAAGCGGTTCAATGAATTAGGGATAGAAGATGTGCCCTCAGTTGGTGGGAAAAATGCTTCACTAGGTGAAATGTATCAAGAACTGTTAAGTCAGGGTGTTAAAGTCCCCAATGGTTTTGCCACAACAGCGGAAGGCTATCGTCACTATATCAACAGTAATCAATTGCAAGAAAAAATCGCAAAGGAATTAGACACCCTTGATACCACAAATATGGATGGCTTGGGTGAAAAAGGTGCCCTAATCAGGCGCTGGGTCGGAGAGGCGAATATGCCTGCCGATCTCGAAGCGGAAATAGTTGGAGCTTATAGAGAGCTGTGTGAGCTAGAAGGTCGTGAAATAGAAGTAGCTGTAAGAAGTTCTGCAACAGCAGAAGATTTACCTGATGCCTCATTCGCCGGCCAACAAGAAACCTATTTAAATATCTGTGGTGAAGAACAACTGATTCGCACGTGTAAGCGTGTTTTTGCCTCTTTATTTACCAATCGCGCTATTTCCTACCGTGTTGATAAGGGCTTCACGCATATGGATGTTGCTTTATCCATTGGTATTCAAAAAATGGTGCGTTCGGATAAGGGCTCAGCCGGGGTCATTTTCACCTTGGATACAGAATCCGGCTTTCGCGATGTGGTATTCATCACTGGCGCTTATGGCTTGGGTGAGAATGTCGTACAGGGAGCGGTTGATCCAGATGAATTTTATGTTTTCAAACCGACCTTAGAGACCGGTCATCGGCCTATTTTAAAGCGTCGTTTAGGCAGTAAAAAAATCAAGATGATTTACGGCGAGGATTCCTCTGCCGGACTATCTACTCAAAACGTAGATGTCAGTTTAAACGACCAACATTCTTTCTGTATCACTGATGATGACATTATAACGCTTGCCAAGTATGCCACGATTATTGAAAAACATTATTCAATGAAAGCAGGTAAAGATCGCCCAATGGATATTGAATGGGCAAAAGATGGCGTATCGGGTGAGTTATTTATCGTCCAGGCACGCCCTGAAACTGTTCAATCTCAACGCAGTAGTATGATTCAGGAGGTCTACAAGCTGAATGAAACCGGCAAAATTATCGCACAAGGTAAAGCGGTTGGAGAGAAAATATCAATCGGTAAAGCGCGAGTCATTCAAAGCGCGGATCAAATTAATGAAGTGCAGCCCGGAGAAATGCTGATCACCGATATGACGGACCCTGACTGGGAACCGATCATGAAAATTGCGAGTGGCATTATCACTAATCGTGGCGGAAGAACCTGCCATGCTGCCATTATTGCGCGTGAGCTAGGTATACCTGCGGTTGTGGGTTGTGGCGATGCCACTGTGACCATCGCAAACGGTGAAACCGTGACATTAAGCTGTGCAGAGGGTGATGTTGGACGAATCTATCAAGGTGAACTTGCTTTCGAAAAATCAGAAATAGATTTAACAGGATTAGGAAAGCCTAAAACTAAAATCATGATGAACCTGGCGAATCCGGAAATCGCCTTTAAAGTGAGCCAGCTTCCTAATGATGGCGTGGGCCTGGCTCGGCTTGAATTTATTATCAATACTGCTATTGGTGTTCATCCACATGCGCTTCTGGATTACGATACCTTAGAGCGTGAACTAAAAACAGAGATTCACGACAAAATAGCAGGTTATGACAGTGCCTCCGATTTTTACATTCGCCGTCTTAGTGAGGGTGTGGCAACCATTGCCGCATCCGTTTACCCAAAACCTATCATTGTGCGCATGAGTGATTTTAAATCGAATGAATATCGTTCTTTACTGGGGGGCAGTCTTTACGAGCCCATTGAAGATAACCCTATGATTGGTTTTCGCGGGGCTTATCGATATCCCTCACAGGCTTTTCATGACAGCTTTGCTCTTGAATGTGCAGCTATGAAGAAAGTTCGCGAAGAAATGGGCTTGGATAATGTCAACTTAATGATTCCTTTTGTTCGCACCATTCATGAACAAGAAGAAGTATTAACACTGATGGAACAGGAAGGTTTAAAGCGTGGTGACAATGGTCTGAAAATTATGATTATGTGTGAAATTCCATCAAATGCCTTACTTGCAGATAAGTTTTTAGAGAATTGTGATGGCTTTTCAATCGGCTCAAATGATCTAACCCAATTAACCTTGGGAATGGATAGAGATGCTGGTATGAAAGGTGGCGATGAGCGAAATGAAGCCGTGCTTATGATGATGAAAATGGCGATTGATGCCTGTAAAAAAGCCGGGAAATATATCGGAATTTGTGGTCAGGCACCTTCTGATTTTCCCGAAATTACCGAATGGCTTGTCGAGCAGGGAATTGATTCGATGTCACTCAACCCAGACAGTTTATTGCGCATGACTAAAGTTGTACTAGAAACCGAAGCCAGGTTAGGCAGAAAATAAAGGTTCTTTCTTCGTCTCGCAGAAACCAGTCTTAAAAAAGGAGCCATCAGTATGAGCAAATACCAGAATCCGCATAATAATCTACATCTTGAAAATCAGCAGCATGATATGACGCACACACCTGATTTGCAGCATAAAACCGGTACCGGTCCTATCCGCTCCCATCGTCCAGAATACCGGGATTTTTTGCCTCCTTGTAATCATGCATGCCCGGCAGGTGAAAATATACAGGCTTGGCTTGCATTCGCTCAAGCGGGTCAGTTTGAACAAGCCTGGCAAACCTTGATTGCTGACAACCCTATGCCTGCGGTGCATGGTCGAGCTTGTTATCACCCTTGTGAAAGCACCTGTAATCGGGCTCAGGTAGATGAATCTGTCAGTATACATGCTGTTGAGCGCTTTTTAGGCGATGAAGCGCTCAAACAAGGTTGGTTGCCTGATATACCTAAGGAAGAAAGTGGCAAAAAAGTACTTATTATTGGTGCAGGTCCATCAGGTTTATCGTGTGCATGGCATTTGCGCCGCTTGGGCCATCAGGTAGAAATTCGTGAGGCGGGACCGATGGCGGGTGGCATGATGCACTTCGGAATTCCTGCTTATCGCTTGCCACGAGATGTCCTTGATCAGGAAATAAACCGTATTATTCAAACTGGCGTCACTCTTAAGCTGAATACTAAAGTTGAAGATGTGCTTGCAGCGAAAGCGTCAGATGATTTTGACGCCGTGTTTTTAGCTATTGGTGCACACTTGGCAAATAGAGTTGATATTCCCGCACGTGACTCAAGCAAAATATTAGATGCCGTGAGTTATTTAGAGTCGGTAGAAAAAGGTAATGCGCCTAAATTAGGTCGACGCGTTGCTATTTATGGCGGAGGTAATTCAGCCATGGATGTGGCTCGAACCGCTCAACGCTTAGGTGCTGAAGAAGCGATGATTATTTATCGAAAAGATCAATCATCGATGTCTGCTAATGCTATAGAAACACATGAAGCTCTTGAAGAAGGCGTTAAAATTAATTGGTTAAGAAGTATTAAAGCTATTGATGAAACAAAAATCACAGTTGAAAAAATGCACATCGATGCTGATGGCAAGATTCAAGCAAGTGGTGAATTTGAAACGCTTGAAGCAGATAGCCTGATATTAGCGCTAGGTCAAAATGTCGATACCAGTATTCTTTCAGAGATTCCCGGCTTAAACATGCGTGAAAACGGTGTAGTCGTCGTAAATCAAAATATGATGAGCTCTGTGGAGGGTATTTTTGCCGGTGGTGATATGGTGCCTTCAGAACGCACGATTACCAATGCGACGGGTCATGGCAAGAAAGCAGCAAAATGTATTAACGCATGGTTAGCAGGTAAGGATTACCAAAAAATCAAAGCAGGCCAATTAGAGCCTTGCCCGGAACTTCATCTTTGGTATAACACCGATGCCCAGTCTAATAGTCAGCCTTTAGTCTGTTCAGAAATGCGCAAAAGTGGCTTCACTGAAATAGTTGGCGGCTTAAACCAGGAGCAAGCTGTTTATGAAGCATCACGCTGTTATTCCTGTGGTAATTGTTTTGAATGCGATGGCTGTTTTGGCGCCTGCCCGGAAAATGCGGTTATTAAATTAGGCAAAGGGAAGGGCTATGAATTTGATTATGATCAATGTACAGGTTGTGAAGCCTGCTTTAATCAATGTCCATGTCACGCGATTATTATGGTCGAACAGGAGCAAGCATAATGTCTAAAAATATGATTATGGTTGATGGCAACGAAGCGGCAGCATGGGTAGCGTGTAAAGTTTCCGAAGTCTGTGCTATCTATCCGATTACGCCTTCCTCGTCAATGGCTGAACTTGCGGATAGCTGGTCTATGGAGGGTATTGAAAATATCTGGGGAACAGTGCCGACAGTCGTAGAAATGCAGAGTGAAGCCGGGGTAGCCGGCGCCTTACATGGCTCACTTCAATCTGGTGCGCTTTGCACAACCTTTACAGCTAGTCAGGGTTTAATGCTGATGCTGCCGAATATGTACAAAATTGCCGGAGAATTAAGTCCGACGGTCTTTCATGTTGCCTCGCGTTCTCTAGCTGCACAAGGATTATCAATATTTGGTGATCATCAAGATGTGATGGCCACCAGAGCAACGGGTTTTGCGATACTTTCTTCAAGTTCCGTTCAGGAAGCCCAGGATCTTGCCTTAATCGCGCATGCAGCTACCTTAAAAAGTCGTATTCCATTTATACATTTTTTTGATGGTTTCAGAACATCTCACGAAATTAATAAAATCGAAAAAGTGAGTGATACGATCATTTCTAAAATGGTGGATGTTAATTTAGTCCGTCAGCATAGAGAGCGAGCCTTAAATCCGGATCATCCTTTTATGCGTGGTACTGCCCAGAATCCGGATGTGTATTTTCAGGGGCGTGAAAGTGTCAATCTTTATTACGATAAGGTACCTGCTATTGTACAGGCTACGATGGATCAATTTGCGGGCCTGACAGGTCGATCCTATCATCTTGTTGAGTACTATGGTGATTCTCTTGCAGAACGCATTATTGTCATAATGGGGTCGGGCTACGCCACGCTTCGTCGTGTTGTTGATAGATTGAATCAGGATGGCGAAAAAGTAGGTGTCATTGTCGTTCGCTTATTCAGACCCTTTCCGGTATCTGCGTTTCTAAAGGCCCTTCCAGAAACGGTTCAATCAGTTGCGGTTCTTGATCGAACCAAAGAGCCTGGCTCAAACGGTGAACCTTTATATCAGGATGTGCTTACCGTTCTGGCAGAAGGTTTTCAGCAAGGGCGAATCCAGACCATGCCTAAAATGATGGCTGGCCGTTATGGTTTGTCCTCTAAAGAATTTACTCCGGCCATGAGTAAATCAATTTTTGATGAAATGAACGCTGTACAGGCAAAAAATCGATTTACAGTGGGTATTTATGATGATTTAACGCATTTAAGTTTAGCCTGGGACGAAGGCTTTCTGAATGATCCGGAAAATCAAGTTCAATGTATCTTCTATGGCTTAGGCTCCGATGGTACGGTGGGTGCAAATAAAAACAGTATAAAGATCATTGGCGGCCTTGATGATTTTTATGCACAGGCTTATTTTGTCTATGACTCCAAAAAGTCGGGTTCGTTAACGGTCTCGCATTTGAGGTTCGGTCCTGAACCGATAGATGCACCCTATTTAATCCAAAAAGCCAGCTTTATCGCGTGTCACCAGTTTTCTTTCACTGAGACGATAGACCTACTCGAAAAAGCAACGCATGGCGCTATATTGTTGCTTAATAGCCCTTATTCAAAAGAAGAAGTATGGGGTCAACTACCTGGTTCATTGCAAAAAGGCATTATCGATTTAGATATAAAACTTTATGTCATTGATGCCTATGATGTGGCCGAAAAAACCCAGATGGGGAAGCATATTAATACCGTCATGCAGACCTGTTTCTTTGCATTGTCTGGTATTTTACCCAAAGATGAAGCGATTACGTTAATTAAAAAGACCATTGAGAAAACCTATACGAAAAAAGGTAATGAGGTCGTCGAACAAAATTATGAAGCCGTTGATTCTACGTTAGCGAATTTATATGCCGTCTCAATACCTGAAAAGTTTGGCAATAAAGCGAATAAAATTGGCTATGTTGATTCCAGGGCGCCGGCATTTGTTAAAGAAGTAACCGTTAAAATGATTAGCGGAAAAGGTGATTTAATACCCGTTTCACAGCTACCTGTTGACGGAACATATCCCAGCGCTACGACTCAATGGGAAAAGAGGAGTGTCGCAAGACGTATCCCGGAATGGCAAGAAGCGTTATGTATTCAGTGTGGAAACTGTTCTTTTATTTGTCCTCATGCCAGTATTCGGGCGAAATTCTTTCATTCAGATTTAGCTGTGAATGCACCCGAGAGTGCTAAAACTATTCCGATTTCAGCACGAGGTTTTCCAAATACGGATTACACCTTACAAGTATATCCGGAAGACTGCACTGGCTGTGGTCAGTGTGTTCAGGCTTGTCCGGTTCGTGCAGAATCACTTGATGAAAACGGTTTACCTGAACGTGCCATTAAAATGGTCGATAAAGACCCGATACTTGAACGAGAAAAAATAAACCTATCATGGTTTGAATCCCTACCAGTGAATGATCGAGCCAGAGTCGATTTCTCGACAGTCCGGGGTGTGCAATTTCTCCAGCCTTTATTCGAGTTTTCAGGGGCTTGTGCCGGTTGTGGTGAAACACCTTATTTAAAGATATTAACGCAATTATTTGGCGATAGAATGATGGTCGCGAATGCCACGGGTTGTTCTTCTATTTATGGTGGTAATTTGCCAACTACACCTTGGGCTAAAAATCACGAGGGCAGAGGCCCTGCTTGGTCTAATTCATTATTTGAAGATAACGCAGAATTTGGCTACGGATTTAGATTAACGGCGGATAAACACCGTCAACAAGCTCAAAACGCCTTGGAAGTCATGCAAAACCGAATTGGTGAATCCTTAGTAGAAAGCATCAAATATGCACCTCAACGTGAAGAATCAGAAATCAGGGCTTTGCGTGATAAAGTTGTGACGGTTCAATCCTTAGTAAAAGACGATATCAGCGAGCCAGCACTTGAACTTAAATCACTGCTGGAACATCTAGTCAGGCGTTCGGTTTGGATAGTCGGTGGTGATGGTTGGGCTTATGATATTGGATCGGCAGGCTTAGATCATGTCTTGGCATCGGGTAGAGATGTCAATGTATTGATTATGGATACCGAGGTGTATTCCAATACCGGTGGGCAGATGTCGAAATCAACGCCCTTGGGGGCGGTCGCCAAGTTTGCCGCAGGCGGAAAACAGATCCCTAAAAAAGAAATTGCCCTGCAAGCGATAGCTTACGGTAATGTTTATGTCGCCCGTGTTGCTTTTGGTGCTAACCCGCAACAAACACTTCAAGCGATGCGCGAGGCTGAAGCCTATGAAGGACCGTCACTGATTATTGCTTATAGTCACTGTATTGCTCATGGTATTGATATGGAGCAGGGTTTGACCCAGCAGAAACGAGCCGTTGATTCGGGTCACTGGCCTTTAATACGTTATAACCCGGTATTAAGGGAGCAAGGATTAAACCCATTCAGTCTTGATAGCTTGCGGCCTAGTATGCCCTTATCAGAATATCGAAAGCATGAGGCTCGTTATAAGGTGCTTGCTGCTTCTCATCCGGAAGAGGCCGAAAGGTTAATGAACATAGCTCAGCAGGTGTCTTTAAGAAAGTGGCGTGTTTATGAGGAAATGGCGACTCGGCCAGCACAAGAGTTTCATCCCGATGCCCGTCAATGATGATGTAGCCATTCGTCGGAACTAAATGATAGGAAAGTAGTGCTCTAATATTTAAAACTCAGCACTCGACTGGGCCTTTTGAAGTGGATGTTTCAATCAGAGCTTACAATCAGAGCTTACAATTAAAGAATTAAAGCCTAGTTAATAAAGTGCCAGCTTAAGTCATTCCTGCGTAGGCAGGAATCTATTGTTTTAGATACTATGTCATAGGTTTATTCGATACCTGCTTATAAATAATCTCCAAAAGCTCCTCTGAGCTTGACTAAGCAGGTGTTGAATAAACCCCAGAATAAGACATTTAGGTTCTAGAGGTTCATAATAGTGTGGTTCCCTTTAACGAAAGGAGAATCACCATGAAATATCCACTCTTTAAAAAATTAAGACGTCGAAAGGCGCCTCGCCGAATCGTCGGTCATAAACTTCCTTTAAAAATCGACCAAATATGGGCCATTCGAGTCCGCTTAGAACTTTACAATAAGCTCAAAGACTTGGCGTTGTTTAATATGGCGATAGATAGCATGCTCAGAAGCTGTGATTTAGTGCGACTAAAAGTATGTGATATCTCAAGGGGCAACGAAATATTGTCTCGGGCTCAGGTTATTCAGAAAAAGACTAGTAAGCCAGTACAATTCGAAATTACGAAAAGGACAAAGCAAGCAATACAAAACTGGATCGAAAGCGCTCACTTAGGTATATATGATTATTTATTTAAAAGTCGTCAGAAATATTCTGAACACATATCGACTCGTCAGTATTCAAGAATTGTCGATGGCTGGGTAACGAGTATAGGTTTAGATAAAGCCATCTATGCTACGCACTCATTACGTCGAACTAAAGCCTCTATTATCTACCGTGAAACAAAGTATATTCGTGCCGTTCAGATATTGCTAGGACACACAAAGATTGAATCTACTGTGGTACTTAGGCGTGGAGATTGATGGTGCTTTGGATTTTGCAGAAAAAAATTGATGTGTAACTGACTAAAACTATACAAACAGTTTGCTACTTTAAATCAACCTGTTCAAGGTTTATTTTTAAGATTTTGAGCAGGGATAAGTGGATCAGTTATCGCTTAAAATTCGAAAAAATGTTTCATAGGCTCCATTTGCTGATGAAGTATTCTGATAATGAAAACTTCATTATCTAGTGGTCGGTAAAAAATAGCGTGCCGTTGGTGATCATGACGACGCACGCCCTCAGCTATTTCTGGGCACTCATATCCCATTAGCGGAGTGCTATATAGAAGATAAAAAGTGCTCTCTAAATTTTCAGTGTAAGTATCAGCTTGGGTTGCGCCAAAATTAAGTAAGGTATATTCATAGATAGCTGTGAAATCCTCGACAGCAAGGTTAGACAGTTTATACATTGTGTTTCTGTTTTACCTGATTAGCAATGTCACGCAAAGACAGATTACTTTCACCACTTCGCTCTCCGGCTTCAACAGCGTTTCTCAATGCGGCTGCCTGACTTTCTTGCCGTTCTAGCAATCGCAATGCAGAACGCACAACTTCACTGGTCGACCCGTATCGACCCGATTCAATAAGTTTCCCCACGAAGTCGTCTAATTGAGAACCAATCGTCACGCTTGTCGTTCTAGGCATAAAGCACCTCTGAATCTAGTGTTAATTAATAACACAAGTTTAGCATTCAAGATATTGAGCTTCAATATTTCTCAAATAAAATGGATGCTGATAGGTCGTTTTGTTCTGTGAGGAAAAGGCCTATTTTGAAGACCCTGTTCGCATTCCGTTACAAAGTACTTGAAACCAATGAATTGTTAACAGACAATTAATAAAAGTACATACAAGGAAGATCTCATCGCCAAAGGACTCTGGTCAATTCTCAGTGTTTCTTCTGATTTAATCTCCTTTTTATTGTTAGGCTATTTTAGCCATAGGCGCAGAGTTCAACGTGATCTTCTGCAAAATTGTGAGTCTGATTCAGGCTTAAGCGAGCCTATGGGGATAGTTGTTGTGGTGATCTAAGTGATCACCAGTAACTAGGTTTGTCTGTGGGTTTTTTGTTGGTCGGAACTCTATCGTTAAAAATAGATGCGGAAAGTTCTTGTTCAGTGATATGGTCTCTACCCCAATTTTCGTGGTTGGCATGTCGGTTCTAACTCGTTTTAAAGCTGGAACAATATCAGTATCACTTGTACAAATGACTACCTGCTGATTTCAACTGGTCCTGTGCGTGGGGATTCTAGTGCTCGGTGATATCGTTGTTGAGCCACTGAGGCCAATGTCCCGTGAGAGGCAAATTTGGCTTTGATATTTGCAGTGTAATATTTAACGCAAATGAGATCTGTATTTGGATCTTGAGTGTGAAGAATTTGTTTTT